>Ga0157376_10000005_pt1 | contig 443695 bp, 359 predicted proteins | sample M45metaG_FD_121801 | JGI IMG/M metagenome (GOLD analysis project Ga0157376, IMG submission 121801) | Miscanthus rhizosphere microbial communities from Kellogg Biological Station, Michigan, USA - M4-5 metaG | ecosystem: Host-associated > Plants > Roots > Rhizosphere > Soil | place: USA... | reverse complement strand
GTCCAGCGGAAGCCAGGCCAAGCTGAGCTACATGGGACACGTATTGATGGAAAACCGAAACGGGCTACTGCTGCAGACTTTTCTGAGCGAGGCGAGCGGAAGAGCGGAGCGGGATGTTGCATTCCGCCGCCCTTTGCTAAGGGTCTCAAATATGAACAACCGACCAAAAAATTTTGGGACCACAGAAAAGAATACGGGACATTCTTGGTTGGCGCCTTACTGAAGGACGGATCGACTTACGGGATGACTTCTTCCGACGAGTCAAATCAATATCCAAGCGGAGTGACGGCATTTGCTCTCGGCGAAGGTTACGGGAATGCTGGAGACGGCGCTGAGGCGAACAAAACTTGTATTCAACCTGACAATAAAGGTACGAGCTTCGCAGCCCCGGTGATTTCACTTGAGCTTTTTTTGGCACGCGCAATTTGGAGATCGGAGGACCAGGTAAACCGACAAGGTCCGGATCTGCCTAATCTGAAAAATGCCCACGACCCGGTGTCAGTCATGGAGGCAAAGCGGAGACTAACTCTTTCCGCGACGGTGTCGCCGGACCTTATCAACAAGTCGGGAGCTGCCGGTGTGCCCGATTTCGAGAGACTGATTGCACCTGCCAGAAACGAAGATGTTCTGGTTTCAGCAGATCGGACCGTAAGAGTTGGAAGAGTTGAGAGAGCAATTGTCGTCGTCGAGGGCAAGAAGCGGGAATACGGCGACAAGATTGGAGGCATTCAGGTAATTCAAGGCAGGGTATTCGTCTATGACGAGGACTTGATGGCCTGGCAAGAGGGTGCGGTGAATGATTTCTACGTACGGATCCAGGATCAACCGGAAATAAGCTCCCCGTCAGATTTCGAGAAGTCATATGTCTCAATCGTGAGGTTCAAATGATCAGAACAATCAAATGGAGTGCCTTTTGCATCGCGTCTTTGCTAATCGTCCTTTGCGCCAACGTATATGTTGCGTCATCCAGAACCGCGTATGGCGATTCGCTTGGGAAGTCCGTCATAACTGCCGTGATAGCGAAGGATGAACAACGAGATTGGAAGCCCGTGGCCTACCCAACCGATGATTTTGGGATAGCCACGCTGTATGACGGAAAAGGAGTAGGCAGCTTGCTTTGCGCGACGACTACTTGTTTGGGTCTGTCGGACAACAAGACGGAAACGCTGAAAACAGCTGGCTACATTGAGGCAGGGAAGGGGGGGGCAGATCACACTAGACGACACACAGAAAAGGACTTTGGGTGTGAACATTGTAGCGACGCTTTATTCTTTGATCGGCCTCACAGGGAAGTACGATAATAGCCACTCTACAGTTGTCGACGTGCAGATCCCCAGTGCTACCGTCCGCTATCTGATTAAAGGAAAGCTTACCAATCAGATTAAGTCTCATCCTGTGACACCAGAAGTGACCGACGCCTACAATAATCGACGCATACGGGCAGTTATGGCAGACATAGTTGCTGACTCGTTCACAGCAACTGTAAAGGTAGATAACTCCGCGGATGCCGAAGTCAAGGCAAATCTTGAGCAGAATGTTGGCAAGGTCTTGGGCAAGGATGCCTCATTGGGAATTACTTATAGCAAGACGGCGCAAGGAACTTATAAGGTGGAAACAACATTTCCGGTCGTCATTGCTGTCGCGGTGGTCAAACAACCAAAAGCAGGGGTTTTAGAGGGCGGCGCTGCGGATAATTGGTCTGGGTGGCAATCAGATGTGCAGCTTCACTTGAAAACGGACCAATAATGGCCTCCTTGTCTGCTTGTCCGCGAAATCTCGCTTCGGTCGTATTGAGTGAAATATTTTGAAGCCCGCTGGCCCGCTGAGTTTATCGGCTATTGGCTGATGGAGTCTCGCTCAGTGAGCGGCTCAGCTCGAAAGAATAGCGACATACCGACATACCGACATACTGACCTACTCGTTTTTGGCCTAAGGAGATGAGTTTGCCTGAACTTAAGGAACGAGACGCGTATCAAGAAAATGGCAAAACTTTTCACGAACTCACGAACTAGTCGACTTGATTAAACGATTGCTAGCCATGGCAAATGAAGACTTGATGGAACCTAATGAATCAGCAGCTTGTAAACCCCGCAGAGTCGAACGAACGAGCCTTCAGGAATATGGCTATGAGTTGCTATGGGTACGGCCGATGGGCTGCTCCGTATTGGTTCATCGGCCCAGAACAAGGACAAGCGCCAAAGGAAAAAAACGACCTCAAAGCGAGGTCTAAAGCGTGGTGCGATTTAGGTGCGACGGAACTTTGTGATTGCGAAGAATTCCACGTTGCCATCAACGAACATTCCTGGCATCGAGAAGGAAAGCTTCAGCGCACGTGGCGACCGCTCATTCTGTTGTTGCTGACATTTCTCAATAAGCCCGCCGACAAAGACAATCTACGACGCTATCAACGCCATGAGTGGGGACGGATAGATGGCGAGACATGCGTTATAGAACTCTCCGGTTTAGCCGCGAACAACATAACCATACCGAGAGACCGTGAAACGTTTCGGAAGCAACGAATTGAGGCAATCCGGATGAGAATGCTCGAAAATCGGCCACGGCTTGTGGTCATGTACGGAGCGACCCAGAAGCCAAACTGGGATGAGATTGCTAACAATACTTTCCCTCCTGACAATATTTTGATATCCAACGAAACCGTCATGACGGTGACGCCCCATCCAGTGGCGCATGGATTAAAAAATTCTTACTGGGAAAAGCTTGGGCGGGACCTAAGAAGCCTGCGCTTCAACCAAGGATAGTGACACCAATATCGCTATCCGGCCTCTCTGCCAACTCAAAACTACTACGTTTTTACTACACTTGGCTGTTTTTTGGCGAAGAAGAGGACGTGAACCCGAAACAAAGATTACGCCGAAACAGTTGAAAACAAAGAATCTGGCGGAGAGGGGGGGATTCGAACCCCCGGTACCGGTTTTAGCCAGTACAACGGTTTAGCAAACCGCCGCATTCAGCCGCTCTGCCACCTCTCCGCGGTTTGGTTTCAACATCTTAGCACATCTGCCCTAGTTAATTTGGTGCACTCTTGGTGCACTCTGGTTCACCAAGTCAACCGTATGGGATGGGTGGTAGGGCTGCTCTCAAGCCTCGTGGGCAGCAAAGCAGGCTCGGGAAATGACTAAATGCTATCTCCAAGAATCACTCGCTGGCTTGTGCCGTGGCTAGGCGGTTTGGAAAACCGCAGCCATTTATGCCGATCGATGCGACTTCCGTGGCGTTGGACAATGCAAACTTTGGGTCGACGACTATCGTCTCTCGGCTGAGCGCTTTAAGTGAGAACGTCCCCAGTTGCACATCATCTGCACCACCGGTCCGAGCGTCTTTCCATATGAAGAAAGCGAATAGTAAACGCACGGCGGGATGGTTTTCTTATCGTCCCTTTTGACGATTCCGTCGGCTACAAGTTCCTGAAGATGCCGGATGAGCATGCGCTCGGTGATCCCAGGAATGGAACGCTTGAGTTCGCTGGTACGTTTCGCTCCTTCCTGCAGACGCCATAGAATCGTTCCCTTCCAGCGGCCATCCATGACGCGCATCATCGCGTCGACTGGACATTCGCCCACTTCCTTCTTCGAAACTGGCATTTTTCACCTTCGCTGACAAATATGGCAGTACCTTGACACTTGTCAGTATACACCACACACTTGGGGTCATGGAGGATTTTATGAGCAACAAACATCTCCCTCGGCTCTTTGCGCAAGCGCTAAACGAAAAACGTGTCGAACTTTTTGACGAGTTCATTCATCCTGACTACAACAATCACAACCCGCAGGTTCAGCCGGGGCCAGCGGGCGTAAAAGCCTTTTTTCGCCACTACCTCGAGGCATTTCCCGACACTAAAGTTGTAATGGAAGACGTGATAGAAGAGGGTGACCGCGTTAGCGCCCGCTTTATCTACTATGGAACTTTTGGCAAGCCGTTCATGGGCTATCAGCCCAACAACGCTTCGATTCAAATGCGAAGCATCGATATCTGGCGCGTCCAAGACGGAAAGTTCGTAGAACACTGGGACGAACTCAATCTACTCGAAGTATTCCAGAAGATCGGGGCTGCAACGGTGAGAAGGCCGGAGGAACGATGAGCCATCTACTATGGCTGGTGTCTCTGGTCGGCCTCCTATGCACAGCTGTGGTTTTCGGCACCGACATGTTCTTTTTGACCGTGGGCCGGCCCGCTCTCAGATTGGCTTCGCCATCTGCCGGAACCGAGGTGATGGGGTTTTTCCATGTCGTCGGTGACGCACGAATGCCGGTCTGGGGCGTCTTGGCTATTTTGTCCAACCTTCTGCTGAGCTTGTTGACCCGAGGTGTACATCGAGGTCTCTGTTTGCTGTCGTTCGCTGTGCTCGTCCTGTTCGTCGTTATCTACAATCTTTTGTCAAAGCCAATCAATCGGCTTCAAACCGAAGCGGCCAAAACGGGCAGAACGATTGAGGATGCTCGAGGAATACAGGCGTCCTGGGATAGATCAGTGATGATCCGCGTTCCGCTCCTGTCGGTGTCGATCCTTGTTCAGACAATCGCTCTGTCGGGCTATCTGGCTGGAATGTAGAATGTGCCTGTGACAATCGCGGACCGATGTGGCCCAGATGACGAAGAGCTGTATTGCAAAACAGACGATTGGAGCTTTAGGGAATCCCGTGCGACTGAGTGAATTTCGTGCCAGTAACGTTCAGAGACAGAGCGGAACGAGGTCAATTTGTGGTGCACTCTTGGTGCACTATAGCCTGCAAATGAGGCTTTTGTGCGCAAATGAGAGCAACCTAAATCATTGAAAACAAACTAATGTGGGCGAGTACAAACAGGACACGGTGAATTAGCAAACTGCTGCACCTGATAAGAATGACCTCACAGCACCTCGCAGAGTCTTAAATCGACTCAAATCAACTCAGCAACCCGCTGCAACGGTTTGGAAAATCCCCGTCTCTAGATTGACGAGCGGCCCGAGTTTTCTATTTTCATGCCTCCGCGAACGAGCAAGGAATTGGGATAACCGCTGGCGCTCCACCGAATCATTCTTTTAGCAGAGACTGAACGTAGGGGCGTTTCAGGGGAAGGCGGCGAAGAGCTTTGCCGGTGGCGTCGTGAAGTGCAGCGGCGATAGCCGGGGCAGCTAATGCGTTCGCGGCTTCGGAGCCTCCACCGTATGCACCGACTTTAGGATTGTTGATGAGGACGACTTTGATTTCGGGTGTGTCCGTCATTTTGGCGATCGGATAGGTGCTCCAGTCGCGCGAAGTGACGCCGCTTTCATCGAACATGGCTTCTTCATAAAGCGCATGACTGATGCCCATCATTGCGCCACCTTCGACCTGCCGCTTCAATTGAAATGGATTGACGACGATACCCGGGTCCACAGCGATTGTGTATTTTTCTACAACGATCGCACCGGTACTCGGCGTTACGGCAATGTGGCAGACGCAGGCCCAGTAAGTACCCGAGCGGAACATGGCGGAGACGCCGCGTCCGCGTGCCGGCTCAGAGCCAGGGGCTTTTGCGGGGGGACGCGGAGAGGGACGCGTGTCCCAACCGGACGCATCACGAACTTGTTTGAGGACATTGATGAGGCGCTCTTCCTTTGCGTGGTCAATGCGGAACTGGATAGGGTCCGCGCCAGCGACTGCAGCAGCTTCGCTGAAGGCGAGTTCGCGCGGATAGTTCTGCTGATACTGACCGGGTGTGCGCATGCTGTGATCGCGAAGACCGACGGCGATGGGTGAAGCTTTCTGTCCGACTTGATAGGTGCCATGTCCAAGTTCGGCGACGTTGGGAATGAGATCGTAAGACCAGGGATCGGAAATAAAATTGGCTGTGGTGCCGAGGAATCCATTTCCTCCTCCGGGCGCGGGCATAGTGGGGAGTCCAGCGAGAATAGCGCCGATGGGACGGTCATCCTGGAATGCCGGCATATAGTGATCTATCTGGTAGCCGGCAACTCTTCCTCTTTCGTCGAAGGCAAATTGGACATCCGCGAAGGCGGCCGGAGATTGCGTGGACCACTGCAGATCCTCGGCGCGCATCCACTGAACGCGAACCGGTTTGCCAACAGCCTGCGACAGTAGTACCGCGTCATCTTCCGCGCCCGAGTTGCCACCGTTGGAGCGACCGTAGTGTCCTGCTCCCGGATGGGTGTGCACGATGACGTGATCGGGAGTGGTGCCTAACATCATCGCAATTTCGCCCCGCAGGGCCTGGGGATTCTGGTTGTGCGTGTGGATTTGGACGGTTCCGTCCGATTTAACGTCCGCAACGGCCATCGTGGGACCGATGGGGGCGTGCTTCATAAAGGGGAAGTGATAAGTGGCGGAGAATTTCTTGTTGGCGGAAGCGAGCGCGGAGACGACATCGCCTTTGTTCGCGGAGCCCTTCGTAACTTGCGCGGAAGACCAATCGCCTTCCTTGCGCAAGGACTCATACAGTTTCTCGTTTCCAGGGAGGCCCTTCCATTCGGTCCACTTCGTCGCCGATGCGACTTGTTGTGAAGCCTGAATGGCTTCCCACTCTGTGGGTGCGACGACGCCGACGAGGTTGCCCTTTACTACGACTTGCGAATTCGGAAATTTCGATTTATCGATCTGGCCGACAGAGACGAGCGTGGAGCCAAGCGTTCTCGGATGGACCATGCGCCCATGCAACATGCCAGGAAGGCGAATGTCCGTGGCCCACGTTTCTTTTGCAGAGACTTTGGAAGTGATGATGGAGTTCTTCATGGATTTGCCAATGACGGTGTACTCGCTGACGGGTTTCATCGGCGGATTGCCCATGACAAAAAGGCCCATGATGCTGGTTAGGTCGCCAGCAACGGGGATTGTGAGTTTCAGTTGCTGATCTTTCACGAGATCGCCGTAAGAAATGTTCTTGCCGCCGCCGGAAAAGACGCCGTCCTTAGCTTTGAACTGATCTTTAGGGACAGCGAGGCGTTCGGAAGCGAGATCGAGAAGGGCTTGGTAAGTGTAGGCGGCGGCTTTGCGAATGTTTGGCGTGCCGCGACCTAGAAAATCGAACGCGCCGCTGCCATCAGGAGTCTGATCGGTGTGACCGGCGACGACGGTGGTGATAGCGTCGAAAGGAATGCTCAATTCGTCGGCGACGATCTGACGATAGGCCGTAAACGTGGTGCCCTGCCCGAAGTCGCTCTTGCCGGTGCGAATGAGGACGGTGTTGTCGGGATGAATCTCGATCCAAGAGCCTGCGACCGTGGGGTCAAGCGTGTTTTTGTAAGGAGCACCCGTGACTTTCGGGGGCTGAAGGCCCTGTGCTTTGAGAAGTGACGGGCCAACAAAGGCGACGCCGACGACGAGCGCGCCACCCGTTTTTACAAATTGTCGGCGAGAGAGTGTGGGTTCGAAAATCCTTTCCGATTTTTCAATCGTGTCGGCCATGGCTACCTCCCCTTCCCCATGAGCGTCGCGGCGTGTTTTACAGCGTCAATGATAGCGACGTAGCTACCGCAGCGGCAGAGATGCGGTGAGGGGCCTTCGGTAGTGAAGGCTGCCTTGATGTGCGCGTCGGTGGGATTGGGATTTTTTTCGAGCAGTTCGGTGGCGGCCATCATCATGCCGTTCTGGCAGAAGCCGCAGAGCGGAGTTTGCTCGTCAATCCAAGCTTGCTGGACGGGATGCAGTATGTCTTTCGCTTGCTCCGCGGAAAGTCCCTTCAGTTTTGCCCAGCGCGCGGGGAGGCCTTCGAGCGTAGTGATTTCCGCGTTGCCGACCGTAGAGAGCGGCGTGACACAGGAGCGCACTTCTTTGCCGTCGAGAAGAACCGAGCAAGCGCCGCACTGGGCGAGACCGCAGCCGAATTGTGGTCCCGACAGTTCCAGATCGTTCCGCAACACGTACAGGAGCGGAGTGTCATCTGGTGCGTGAACTTCGCGTCTGATTCCATTTACGATGAGATTAGCCATCGAGGTGTCCTTTCTGTTCCGAGCTTACAGTGGGAACCTATTTCGCGCTGTTATAGTCTTTGTCGCTGACAGGTTCCAACCAAATGGTCTTTCCCTTTTGAGTCGGTGTAACCGCTATATAGGCGAAGCTACTTCTTGGTGTTGCACCGTGCCAATGCTCCACGCCCGCGGCGCATTTGATTACATCTCCCTTGTGAACGATGCGCGCCGGCTTCCCCCGTTCCTGATAGTAGCCAGTCCCTTCGGTGATCAGCAGAACCTGACCGCCTGGATGAGCATGCCAATCGAGCTTTGCACCAGCGTCATAGGTGGCCATGGCAATACTGGGATCGAATGTACTGTCTCCCACGTTTAGCTCGCTGAGCCAGATGTTCCCTGTGTGATTTTTGGCGCTGGACAGTTCACCTTTCGGGAAACCTGAATCCGGTGTTTGCGCTTGAGATTGAAAGGCACATAGAGAGCCCACCGCTAACGCGATGAAAAGAAGTTTTGTTCGCATACCTTGTCTTCTCCTTGATGATTCTCATTCGATGATGCTGCCAATTCGACCTCAAAAACCGGAGCGATCTCAGAAATCGGCACGCTTACCCGATTCAGTGGCCAATTGTGTCACATCAAGTCGCGCTTTCCAGGGATCCGAAACCGCGCCGGCCGAGCCATCGGGATGGAAGTCGAAGATCAAATCCTTCCTCGGATCGTAACGCGGCCAAGCCGGCAAGCCCGCGCCATTCGGGTCGCCGGTCTTGGCGAAGTTGACCCAATAGCTTTGCGCCATCCAAGAAACTGCCTGATCCTGGCGTGTCGGGGGTGGTGGCGGCGGTCCGAAGACGGCAGTACCCAATGTGCCGAACACATACGCGATTTCGCCGCCGTGCGGTGTCCCGGCCCGAAACATTTCCCGCATCCCATTCTGAACGTAGGAGAACCGGTAGAGATAGACAGGCGAACCATTGGTGGCGAAGGCGCTGGCAGCAAATCGGGCCGGCTCGGCCTGCCCGAAGTCGTCGTTTGCCCTCGAAACTAGTGTGGCCAAATCCGTCGATCCATCGGGATCGTAGGCCGCCTTCGCTTGTGCGCTCCACTGGCCGAAGCGAGCGAATAGTTGCTCCTTGGTAGTCGCCCTTACTCGGTTCCCTGCTGTATCGGCGCTATTGCTTCCGAGCATGATCGGAACACGCGGCTGGCGGCGGCCTTTGTATGCGGTCTCCGCCGTCTCCGTGATCAGCTTGCCGTCAAGGATCGGGGTTGTTTCGTAGGACGGAGCGCTACTCCCAGCTTGGGCCGGCGCACCGTGAAGAACCTCCTCGGCACTGAGGGCGCGCAGTTTGGCCAGCGCGGCCTGATCCGTTCCCTCAATCCCAATCGAATGCGCGAACTGGAGTCCGATCGTCTCGGCCGACACCGGATAGTTCGGATCGACTCCGTCCTTGCTCAGTGGCCGCGCGGTGAGCACGCTGTCACGCGAACCGCCGGACTCGACGATGGCCTTGTGGAACAGGCCTCGCGCCAGTGGCGAAGCCATGAGGCTGTGCACCGAAACGCCACCTGCGGAGAACCCAAAGATTGTGACGTTATTCGGATCGCCTCCGAACGCGGCAATGTTCTGTTGCACCCATTTCAGCGCTGCAATCTGATCCATATATGCATAGTTTCCCTTTAACTCGTCAGGGCGCTCGCGGGTAAGAGCCGGGAAAGCAAAGAATCCAAGACGCCCCACCCGGTAATTGGCAGCGACCAGCACCACGCCGTGTTTAGCGAACTGTGTCCCCGAGGTTAAGGGGATTGCGCTTGATCCGCCAACGAATCCGCCCCCGTAGATCCAGAACATCACGGGAAGCTTCGCCCCAGGGGCGGCGTTCGCGGGAGTCCAGACGTTCAAGAACAGACAGCCTTCCGAGGGCGCAGGTCCCGAAGGCGCTGTAGGCGACGCGGGCATAGCGGGTGCGGGAGTCGCAGAAGGTCGCGGGGGCGGGCCGAATCGCCCCTGCATGCAGTCCGCTGCGAACTCCGCCGCTTGGCGAACGCCGGTCCACGACGCAGCGGGTTGAGGCGGCCGCCATCGCAAGTCGCCCACAGGAGGAGCTGCGAAGGGGATGCCCTTGTAGGCAACAACACCGTCGTCGACCACGCCTTGCAACTGGCCGGTGTCGACTCGTACAACGGGAGGCTTCTGGGCGGCAGTTCCAGCGCCCATCGCGGCCATTGCCATTCCCGCAAAGAGATACAACGAGAACTTAGTCAGGCGCGAAGCCGTCACGACCGTGTTCCACTTCCCTGGGCGCATCTCATCGCTCCTTTTCATTCTCGGTCGTGTCCCGGGGTGAATCGAAGTTTCTTGTTTCATCAGCTTGTGAACTACTAGCGATTGACCATCTTCTGCAGATTTTCCGGATAACGAGCACCCTGAACGTCAATTGCGGAAATCGCGTCATGGATTTCTTTCAAATCGCCCGCAGTTAGTGATACGTCCGCCGCGTCGAGATTCTCTTCGAGGCGGTGCAGCTTAGTGGTTCCGGGAATAGGTACGATCCACGGTTTTTGGGCGAGCAGCCATGCGAGCGCAATCTGCGCCTTGGTCGCCTTCATACGGTCTGCGATCCTGCCGAGCGCATCGACCAGTGCTTGGTTCGCCTTGCGGGCTTGTTCTGAAAAGCGCGGAACGATGTTGCGGAAGTCCGTCTTGTCGAACTCCGTCTTATCGGAGATGGCGCCGGTAAGGAATCCCTTGCCCAGCGGACTGAACGGTACAAACCCGATACCGAGTTCTTCGAGCGTCGGCAGAATCTCTTTCTCCGGCTCCCGCCACCACAGCGAATATTCGCTCTGCAACGCTGTTACAGGCTGGACGGCGTGCGCGAGGCGAATGCTCTCGGCCCCTGCCTCCGACATTCCGAAGTGCTTCACCTTGCCCTGCTTGATCAGATCCTTCACGGTTCCGGCGACATCCTGGATGGGCACGTTCGGATCAACGCGATGCTGATAGAGAAGGTCGATCACATCGCAACGCAGGCGCTTCAGCGCGGCATCGGTGTGTTCGCGAATGCGTTCCGGCCGGCTGTCTAGTCCTTTCGCGGGAGTTCCTTCCTTGAAGCCGAACTTGGTGGCGATGACGACCTTGTTGCGAAATGGCTCGACGGCCTCTCCCACGACTTCCTCATTTAGATAGGGACCGTACGCTTCCGCCGTATCGAAGAACGTCACGCCGCGCTCAAATGCAGCGCGGATCAACTTAATCGCCTCGTTCCTTTCGGTCGCCGGGCCATAGCCAAAGCTCAGCCCCATGCAACCGAGTCCTAAAGCCGAGACTTTCAGTCCGCTGCTTCCTAATTTTCTTTTCTTCATCACCATCTCCTGTTTTTCTACCGACCCTTGGCAATGCTTACTTCAGAATTCCTATTTTTCTTAGCCAGATCTCTACCTCTTTGCGTGCTTTTTCTGCTTTTGCATCTTTGATGACCAGATCTTGCCCATCTCTTTCCGAACCGCCCCTGGTGACGAAGCCTTGCAGGACCGTGCTTTGCGGGCATAGTTCGCGAACGGTTTGAAAACTGCTACCAGGGCCATATCCTCCATTTGTGTTGAATGGGATGACCGTCTTCCCCTTAAGCTCATATTTGAGCAGGAAACTCTTGACGGGGGGCGGCAGCTGCATTCCCCAGGTCGGAAAGCCCAGAAACAGAACGTCGTACTGTTCCATACGGTCAATCTTTGTTTTCAAAGGGGGCAAATAGCCGGTCTCGTTCTCATGAACCACCTGTTGCACAGTCGTGTTGTAGTCGACGGGATAAGGTGTTTCCAATTCAAGCGCTATCAGCTTGCCGCCCATCCTCTGATGGATGATCTCCGCGATGGCCTTGGTGTTGTTCGTTCGAGATAGATAGACGATCAGTATCTTTTTCTGCGCGGGGAGCGGCGGGTCTTTCGGCGGCTTTTGTTGAGCTCCGGAGGAGCCAGACAGAAAACAAATGGTCGTGAAGACAATCAAAGACCACACAGCTGTACTCTTCATCACCTTGAAGATCTCAATTCTGCTGTTTGTGCGGTGTTCGTACGGCATCACATGGGCCTCTATGCGTTCGGCGGCAGGCCGTAGGCTGATGAAAGTCCCATGCATCCGTAGTCGAGAGCAGAAACGTCTAGCCCACTTTGCCTCAAGGTTCGCTTCTTCATTTACTTCTCCTGCCGTGGGTCAGCCTGTCTTGAAAATAAGAGCGACACACGCTCAAACGGTAGCCCGATCCTGCCTACTTATTGCCTATTCCTCTTGGCGGACGAGAATTCGATGGCACGCCTTCGGCAACAGGATTATCTTAGGAAGGACGTCAGACACATTTCCCACATGAACAAAACCGAACAAATCGTGATCCGCAAATCAAACCCGGCCATCCCATTGCATGCAGAACTGGCTTCCCAAATTGCCTCTCTCATTGGCAATGAAGAGAATCGGATAACCGAGATTCCGGGAGTGAGCTTACATCGGCGTACTGCCCCTACCGCTCCATGCCGGACGACGTACCATCCGGGCATCATCGTGGTTGCCCAGGGCAGCAAGCGGGTGAACCTGGGTAAGAGCTGCTTCACATACGACGAGGCGCACTACCTTTTGACCGCGGTCGATTTGCCCATTGTGAGTTGGGTTGCCGAAGCCACCCAGCAACTGCCCTGTCTCGTGCTGTCTCTCAGATTGGATATCGCGATGGTTCGGGAGCTAATCAGCCGCGACGAAATTCATGTTGCGGACGCGCCGGCTCGCAGTTCCGCCATGTCCATCGGTGAAACGACACCGAAATTCCTGAGCGCATGCTCCCGCCTGCTGGATTTGCTGAACAGTCCGCAGGACATCCCTTTCTTGAGCGGACTCATCAAGCGCGAGATCATCTATCGCATTCTGCGTGGACCCGAGGGGGCGCGCCTGAAGTCGGTTGCAACGCTAGGAGATCAAAGTCACCGAACCGCCAAAGCGATTGCGTGGATTGCGGCGAACTATGCAAAGACCCTCCGCGTAGAGGAACTCGCTGAGCTTTCAAGCATGGGCGTGTCCACTTTGCACCACCATTTCCGGATTCTGACTTCGATGAGCCCGCTTCAGTACCAAAAGCAATTGCGACTTCAATCAGCGCGAAACCTGATGCTGAACAACGGTATGGACGCGGCGAGCGCCGCTTTTGAGGTTGGCTACGAAAGTCCGACGCAATTCAATCGTGAATACAGCCGCTTCTTCGGACAGCCGCCTATCAGGGACATCCGCGCCATTCTTGAATCGGGCAGGCGGTCTTCCGAGCCAGTGGTCCAGCAAATCGCGTGAGTCATCCAGAAAACTATCGCACTGGTCGCGTTGTTTAAATTCTGAATTGCCACAATCGAGCGAACACGTGGACTATGGCGGCAATCCTGGTCCACGTCGAATATCCAAGTTCAACGCCCCTGCTCTCTTCGGAGAGTGGGCAATTCATACTCGACGAGCCTTGCAGTTTTCTTGATGGTTTGATGCAGGATGGCCCTGGGGATTTCGCTGAGCTTCCGACTATTCTAGGAACCAAGTCTTGCTGAACGAATCATCCGCATGCGAAGGTTAGGGACAAAAAATGTGGGCTGATTAATGGAGGAAAGGACCTCTGAATCTGGTGCACTCTTGGTGCACTCTAGCCTGCGAATGAGGCCTGTCAGTGCGAATGAGAGCTTTTAAAATCATTGAAAACAAATGAATGGATGCGAGTACGAACACGGCAGGTAGATTTGGCAAACCGCCGCATTTAGCCGCTCTACTCAGCATCTGCATTCGGGGACAGCGCCGGTTTTGGCCGGCGCATACCCAACGCCAACCGGTCCGCGTAAGACTGTCGTGTTAGCGCTTGACACCGTAGTCGGAAAGCGATATATCGGAATCCGACTATGGCGAAGGGAAAATATCGTGACGCACCAACATTCGGGCCGCTCGCTCCGGCGTCGCTCCATATTCTGCTGGCGTTGGCGGGTCAAGATTTACACGGTTACGGGATCATGCAAGAAATCGCGCGGCAGAGCCAAGGGAAATACAAAGTTGGTCCGGGCACACTCTACGACAATCTGAAGAAGATGATGCACCAGGGACTGGTAGAAGAAACCGCCGGCCGATCGCTCGTGAGCGACCCGAGGCGGAGATATTACCACCTTACTGGACTGGGTCGCGGCGTCCTCGCCGAAGAAGTGAAACGACTCGAGGGCGTATTGCGGGAAGCGCGTATGCACCTGCGAATCTTGAAACCGAGGGGGGCATGATGAATCCACCTGTCATTCGCCATCTGTACCGGTGCCTCGTGCAACTTCACCCGGCGGAATTCCGGCGCGAATTCGCTGACGAGATGCTATGGATTTTTGACGAAACGTCTGCCCGAGGAAGCACCGGGGCGCTCTTCACCGATGCGCTCGTTTCGCTTGCGCGGCAATGGATATTGCGGAAGCCTTTGGAAAAACTGCCGGCTTCGGACGCCGTACCTGTATCCGCCGGCGCGGGGAGTTTCGCGTGGGAACATATCGCGCTCCCGGAAACATCTCTGTCGGCATCCAGAGTCATTCAGGGTAGCGTTGTAGCGATCGCGTTCATGACCCTGTTATCCTTTGCCGCGTTTCGCCCTGCGGCACGGCGTCCTATAGCTCAGGAGGCTTCTCCGGGATTGGGCGGGACGTCACGGCAGGAGGAATCGCCCGACTCTTCCTTTGCAAGCTCCGGGGTTCCGGCTGCGCTCGAAGAAGGGCGTAAGAGAGCCATCGAAAACACCAGCTCGGCAGCGCGCTATGGCGACGGCCGGAGTCTGTACGAGGCGATCACCAGAGGGTCCAATCGAGACAGCCACGACGCATCCGCTGCCCTGACTGCGAGCGACGAGGCATCGCTCTCAACAAGTCATTCAAGTACAGCGGGGCAAAACGAAGGGCAGAACACCCCTGCGACTCGTCAGTTCAAGGCGTGGTTGGAAGAGTTCAACACAGGCGACCAGGTGAAATTCCAAGCTTTTTTGGAGAAAAACTATCCAGATCAAGCGAAACGTATTGACGGCATGATGGGCTTCCGAAGCATGACCGGTGGATTCGATTTCAAGAAAGCGGAAAAAACCAGCGACACCTCGTTCGTTGGAATTGTTAAGGAACGCGATTCCGACACCTTTGCGCGCTTCGAGATCGAAGTCGAGGCTGCCGAACCCCATCGCATTACCAAACTCGACTTGGACGTGATTCCAACGCCACACGAATTCGCCATTCCTCGGATGTCCGAAGAACAAGCGCTGGTGGCATTGCGGTCCGAAATTGAACGGCGAGTCGCGGCCGACAGCTTTTCCGGCTCGGTGATGGTTACAAAAAACGGTAAAGTCATTTTTTCCGGCGCGTACGGAATGGCGGATCGCGAAAAAAAGATAAAGAACGAACTGGATACGCAATTCCGAATCGGTTCGATGAACAAAATGTTCACCGCGGTCTCCGTCATGCAGCTGGTGCAGAGCGGCAAGCTTAACCTCAAGGGAACGGTCGGGGAATATCTTCCCGACTATCCGAACAAGGATGTGGCGTCCAAGGTGACCATCCACCATCTGCTGACTCACACCGGTGGCACCGGCGATTTTTTTGGCCCGGAATTCGACAAGCACCGGCTGGAGCTTCGCACTCTGCAGGATTACGTGAAACTGTACGGACAGCGCGGCTTGGAGTTCGAGCCGGGCAGCAAGTGGGACTACAGCAACTACGGATTTCTGCTGCTCGGAGTGATCGTACAAAGAGTTGGCGGGCAGGATTATTACGACTATGTTCGTCAGCACGTGTGCGCACCGGCGGGAATGACTTCTACCGACTCGCTCCCGGAAGATCAAGCCGTTCCGAAACGATCCGTCGGCTACATGAGGGACGGTGGAAGTGAAACCTGGAAGCCAAACATCGACACGTTGCCGTATCGCGGAACGTCCGCAGGAGGCGGCTATTCCACGGTAGAAGATTTACAGCGGTTCGCCGATGCGCTACAAAATCACAAATTGCTCAACGCGCAGAATACGGAGTCGCTTACAACTGGGAAAGCGGAAACCGGCGGCGGAGCAAAGTACGCCTACGGCTTTATGGACCAGGTGTCGGGCGGAGTCCGCAGCTTCGGCCATGGCGGTGGTGCGCCAGGCATGAATGGCGAACTCACGATCTACCCGCAAAGCGGGTATGTCATCGCGGTCCTTGCCAACATGGACCCGCCTGCCGCGCAGCGCATTGCGTCTTTCATCGGCAATCGTTTGCCGGAAAAATGATTCGTAGGCGCCGTGCAGGTGATTGTTTGGGTTGCGGGCCTGGAACGTGAGCTTCAAACCGAGCTGAGCGGCATACGGAATACCTACCGCGGTGCCCGGCCCGAACGTAGCGAACAGACACCAGACCACCCGAAACTGTTTCGTCCTTGAAGGACCACTTCAAATTTTGCCAACACACGATTGTAGGACTAGACGCGCAGTACGCGAAAAAGGTTTCTTAGCGGGGCGCAGAATGTTGCAAATGGGCGTCAAACCACACTACTGTCCGGCGAATGCGATCACGCCGGTGCTCCGGCTTCACGAACATGTGCCCTTCACGTTCATACACCACCAACTGCGTTTCCACGCCCAGCGTCTTTAACGCGTGCCAGAATTCGTACGACTGAGGAGTCGGACACTCCCCATCACTGTCGCCGACCATCACTAGCGTCGGCGTTTTCGCGTTCTTGATGAACGTAATCGGCGAACTCTTCGAATACGCTTCGGGATCGTCGTAAACCGACTTGCCAAAAAATGGAATCATCCACTGATCAATCTTGTTCTGCCCGTAGTAGCTCTGGTAATTCGCAATCCCTGCTCCTGCCATCGCCGCCTTAAATCGGTTCGTCTGCGTCACCGCAAACATGGTCATATACCCGCCGTAGCTCCAGCCGGTGATCCCAACGCGATTCGAATCGATCGGCGCAATCTTCTCCGCCTCGTCCACACCCGCAAGAATGTCGCGGAGGTCGCCATAGCCAAAGTCCCTGACGTTTGCGCGCGTGAACGCCTCACCGTTTCCAAAGCTTCCGCGCGGGTTGGGAAACAGCACGAAATATCCCGAAGCCCCTAAAGCCATGCTGAAATCGCCGCTTCCCGGCCAGGTGGATTGCACCGCCGCCCCGGGGCCGCCATGCACGGAAACCACCAGCGGATATTTTTTCGCCGCATCAAACCCGGCCGGGTACACGAGCCAACCTTGCACTTCATATGAATCGGACTTCCAGTGAATGCTTTTCGCCTCTCCCCAGGCAGGCTTAACGTTTTTGTTGCGCTGCGTGATCTGTTTCCAACTTCCGTTCGCCCCTGCCCACACTTCAGGCGGCGCTGCGAACGAGCTTCGCGCCGCGGCCGACATCTTGCCGTCACTTGAAAGCGAGACCGATGGCCCCCAGGTTCCGGCCGAAACGTGGTCTGCTCCCCGATAAAGGGACTCGATCTTGTTGTTTGCTGGATCGAGCGAAACCACCGACGAATCGCCGCCGGCAAACTCTCCGGCCGCAATATTCCCGTCTTGCGTCCACGTCAGCCAACTAGCCGACGCTTTGCGCTCTGGCGTCAAGTTCCGCGGCTTGCCGCCTTCCGCCGGAATCACGAAGATATCGCCGCCTACGGAGCTTTCGTCGCTCATTAGTCCTTCCACAAATGCGATCGACTTCCCGTCAGGTGACCAAGCCGGCATAGCAATTTGCAAAGCCGGTTTATGAATGGACTTCATCAACCCGGTCGTCGCATCCAGCACCGACACCTCCGCGATGTACCAGTTGTTGTCGCCATTGCCCAGCGCCGATGTGACGACCAGGTGCAAGCCGTCCGGCGCCCAATCGTATTCATAAACGTAAGTATCGGCCGGAGAAACTTGCCGCACCTTGCCGGTCGCGATATCCACCAGCGCCAGCCGCTGCTCAAAAAACGCATCCTTGATTTCGCCGGTCTCTGGAGTTCCCGCGACCAGCGGCCCCGCCGCACGCGTCGCATTTTCTGTGAACAATACCGCGATGGTCTTTCCATCCGGCGAGAATTTTGGCGTCGCCAGAAAACCCTTCACATTGGTCAGTCGCTTCGCCGTTTGCCCCGCTACTCCCTCGAGATACAGTTGCAGCTGCCCTGGCTTATCAGCATCTGACAAAAACGCCATGCGCTTGCTATCCGGCGCCCACGCGATGTCGCTCTCCGCTCGCGGCACTCCTGAAGACGCCGTAATCTTCCGAACCGGCGCTTTTCCATCAATGGTAGTCGCCAGAATGGCCGAGTTTCCCGTCTCAGCTCCGCTTTTGTCGCGCAACTCCTCTACCCACGCTACTTTTTTCCCGTCCGGTGAAATGGCCACCTGGCCAAACGAACTCGCCGCCGAGAGAGCGTCGATCGCTTTCTCCACCGACAGCGACGCTTTTTCTCTTTGCACATCGCGCAACCGCTTCTCGACCGCTTGTTTCGACGTCTCTTTTTCCTGCGCCAACGCAGGAACCCCGCCCGCAACCGCGGCCAACAGCAACAGCGCAATAGCGCGACGCTTCATTCCGTCATCTCCCAAGAATGCGCACAAAATGGCTTTCGTACGATAGTGCCTCTGGCTCCGCCCCGCAAGCAATACGGCAGCGCGCGCCTACGGCGGGGAACTCCCGCCGCTATTGTTCCCACAACTCGAAACGCATAAAATCCGCTGCGACCTTTTCCGACGAAGCCTGTGGAGGCCTGCATGTCTGACCGCCGCGCATTTCTATCCACTTTTGGAGCCGCTGCCGCTGCTGCTTTTGCCCTGCCCAACCCGGGCCTTCTCCAGGAGATGGCCCACCAGGCCCCGCCGCCGCTTCCCGATTCCTCGCTCTATGACAAAGACGAAGAAGCCTACTGGACCACCCTCCGCAAGCAATTCCTGATCCCCGAAGACGAAGTCTATCTAAACAATGGCACCGTCGGCTCCTCGCCGCTCCCCGTGCTGCGCGCCATCATGAAGTGCTATCACGACGCGGAAAGCCTCGCGCAACACGATCCCGAGGACTACCCAATCTGGGGTTACTCCGCCTGGAACGACTTCCGCGACCCGCTCGCCAAATTTGTCGGCTGCAACCGCGACGAAATCGCGCTCCTCCGCAATGCCACCGAAGCCAACAGCTACATCGCCAACGGACTCGATCTCAAGCCCGGCGACGAAGTCCTCATGACCGACCAGGAGCATCCCGGCGGGGAGCATCCCTGGAATCTGCGCGCTAAACGCTACGGCATCACGGTCAAAAAAGTCACGCTTCCGAAACCTGTTCCTGACGCACAGATGGTCCTCAATCTTTTCAGCGAAGCCATCTCCTCGCGCACTCGCGTCATTTTCTTCAGTCACATCACCACGGTCACCGGCGTTGTGCTTCCCGCAAAACAGCTCTGCGCCCTTGCTCGTTCGAAAGGAATTCTTTCCGCCGTGGATGGCGCGCACGTCCCGGGCATGATGAAGCTCGACCTCCACGATCTTGGCTGCGACATGTACTCCTCCAGCCCGCACAAATGGCTCCAGGCCACCAAGGGCACCGGCTTCCTCTACGTCCGCGATGAGGTGATTGATCGCCTCTGGAACACCCTCGCCACCGAGGGCTGGGACGACAAGAAAATCCGCGCCGAACGATTCCAGCGCATCGGCAGCTCCAACGTCCCCGCTCTGTGCGGCCTTCGTGCAGCCATCGACTTCGCCAACTCCATCGGCATGGATCGCATCGAAAAGCGCCACCGTGCCAACGCCAACTACATCCTCGCCGAAATGACCAAACGCGGCGCCCTCTCCTGGACTTCTCCCGATTCCGCATTACGCTGCGCGATCTCTACCGTCAACGTGGCCCCGCTCACCATGCCCGACACGGAAAACTGGCTTTGGTCGCAAAAGAAAATCCGCATCCGAGGCGGCGCGCCCTCCAAAATCCGCCTTTCCGCGCCCTATTACATCCTCCGCAAAGACATCGACCGATTCCTCGCCGCCTACGACGAATACCGCAAAACAAGATCGACCTAGGTCCCGCTCCGTGGGGCTCATGAATGACGACAATGAACGGGCAGTATTGTTATTTCCAAGAGGGGACTGGTCTCGCTGCGAGCGCCGTGTCTCCGAAATACCAAAATCCCCGTTTTCTGAGTCATTTCAAGCCAGTCAACGATTGGATCGGGACGCACAACCGGATCCGCATTTTTCAAGAACTTCGGCAAGCAGGCGAGCGTGACCTGGCCACAGCAAAGTCATGGGTCTCGCATAAAACAACTGTATGTCCGGAACGTACGCCTTGTCCCGACTGTGGGAAACGCTTGGCTCGTCCCGCTCGGAACGAGTGCCGGTTCTGCCGACGCGACAGCCATTAAAAACCCGGCGAAGATTCTGACTTGGGCTGCTAGTTAGTGACCATTCAGCCGATCTCGGTACTCGGACGCGATCGATTTGCCAGCTTTTTGCGCTCGGTCTGCCACGGTTCGAGCTTTGCCGTAATCCTGTTGGTCGAGGTAGATCGCGATCAACGGATTGTACGGTTCGCATTCGCACCCATCTGAGGAGCTTCCGACATCGATCGATTTTTCAAAATCGGGGACGGCGGGATCGTATTTCTTCTCTTTTAGGTATAGAGAGCCCCGCAGGCAGTAGGCATCGGCCAGCCTGTACCGACTCCGCGGATTGAGAGCCGCTTCTTGCGCGAAGTCAGAAATGGCCCCGTCCAAATCATCAGTATCCTCGTCTATGAGGCCCCGCATGTCGTAGGCCATGTCATGCCTGGGATTTTTTTCGACGGCCTTTGAAAAATCCGCCTTGGCCGGAGGGAAAAAACCCTGGGACTTCCTTCCGTCCATCAGGTCAAGCGCCGCACGAAAGTAGAATGTCCGGCCGCGGCGGTAGTACTTCTCGGCATTGTCGGGATCGAGCACAATCGACCGGTCGTGATCCTTAACGGCCTGCTCAAAAAGTCGTTCGTATTCCTCACCAGAGATGAGCTTGAACGCTCTGGAGTAGCGGGCTTTCTCGGCATAGGCGTCGCCTCGATCCGCATACGCCGCCGCTTGCTGCGCACTGTTCTTAGTCGCTTCGATGGACTTTGTGGCCTTTTTGATCTCTCTATCGCAATTGTTCAGGTACAGATATCGAGAAACCCGAACGCAGCCGGCCAAAGAAAAGATGAGAAAGCTGCACAACAACACGCGACGAGCGTTCGCGGCAGTTGTACCCGCGGATGAATCCATTGGATGCCTCTCTTGCTGTTTTGTGCAGCCCGACCGGATCGTGATTCAAAGTATGGGCATAACAAACTCCCGAAGAGTGCGGTCTCTTCCGTCTTGCTGTCGAAATTCACACTAGCAGCGGCCATCCGGGCAAGTGTTTGCTCTGCGCCTGTTTCACTTTCCCCTCTGTCTAAGCGACACCGTCGCTTTCTTGACCCCTCCCACCATGCACCAGTACACTTGATAATTCGGATTTCGCCGCCGAGGCGGCCTGTGCGAGGCTTGCGCCGCGCAACACTTGCGCTTAGCCACGCGTCAGGGTCAGGGTTTGTGCTTACAAACCCCGACCTAATACGAGGGGGATTGCTTTGCCAAAGCGCACATTTCAACCGCGCAAACGCCGCCGCGCCAAGACGCACGGTTTCCGTTCGCGTATGAAAACCGTAGGTGGCCGCAAGGTCCTGGCGGCTCGCCGCAAGAAGGGACGCCATCGCCTCACGCCCGAATAAACCCGGGCTGACGTATTCGCCTGGCGCTAGGCTCGTGCGCAAGGCGGACTTCGACGCGGTTTACCGCCATGGGAAGCGCCGTTCCAATTCCCACTTCACCGTTTTCTCGAAAGCGAACGACCTGCCGCAGAGCCGTTTCGGTTTCAGCATCAAACGGGCTCTGGGTGGCGCGGTAGTGCGCAATCGCATGCGCAGGCGCATCCGCGAAATTATTCGCCTTCATCGTCAGGAGATCTCTGCAGGATGGGACATCGTCATTCACCCCAAGCCCAGTGTGGCGACGTCGACCTTTGCCACCCTGACCGCAGCTCTACTGCAGTTGCTCAAGACTCCGTGATGCGCCGAGCCTTTCTAGCGCCCATCTTCAGGTGGCCCTCGGATCGATCTTCATCCGAGCCTTGGCCCGAAGCTATGTCTCAAGACTCCCTCTTACTTCGAAAGCCTGCTGCTCTCCCCATTCGCGCCGCCCTCTTCGCCATCCGTTGCTACAAATCCTATTTGTCCGTCCTCTTCGCCGGCTCGTGCCGCTTTGAACCAACCTGTTCCCAATATGCCTACGAAGCCATCGAACGTTTCGGCGTTCTTCGCGGCATCTGGTTAGGCATGAAGCGTCTCTCGCGCTGCCATCCTTTCTCCGGAATATTTGGCTACGACCCTGTGCCGGACGCCTTCTCGGAACATGCAAATCAGCTCCTCAATTCAACTTACGCTGCGGCTCTTCAATCAACCGACCGCACTGCGCCAATGAAGGACGGAACGCCGCTGTGAGCGATTCTCAAACTCCGCAAAATCCCAAAAAAGAACCGGGCCTGAGCCCGCAGCTTCGCATCCTCGTCGCTTCGTTGCTCTCGATGATCGTCATCGTCGGCTGGGCAAAGTTTTTTGCACCCAAAGCGCCCCCGCCTTCGCAGCAGCCGAATCAATCGCAAACCACGGCTCCCGTCACTCCCGGCCAGCCGCCTGCCGAAACCAGCAAGCCCTCTTCTCCAGCCGCTGCCAGTCCAAAAGTCGCCGCCACGCCTCCCGCTTCCGCTAAAGGTGAATCCGAGGAGCGCTCGATCGTCGTCGAAAACGGCCTCTACCGCGTCGAATTCTCCAATCGCGGCGCGGTCGTAAAAAGCTGGCAGCTCAAAAAATATCGCGACGACGCCAAGCCCCCTCGCACGCTCGACCTCGTTCATCCCGACGCTGGAACCGAACTCAACGCCTGGCCTTTAAGCGTCGCGCTTAGCAACAACGATCTCGATCAATCCGCCAACACTGGTCTGTACATAGCGACTGCTGGCAAGTCGACTGCCCCGGCCACGCTGACCGCTCCCGCCGAACTCGACTTCTCCTGGAGCGACGGCCACCTCGAAATCACCAAACATTTCCGCTTCGACGACAGCTACGTCGTCCAAACGGAAGTTTCGGCCAAGCTCGACGGCAAACCCATCACTGCCGGCCTTTCCTGGCTCGGCGGCTTCGGCGATGTCACCGTCACCAATCCTGCCCCGGTTGAAACAGTGAACGCGTACTACAGCGAAGCAGGCAAGCTCAACAGCTTTCCCTACAAGAAGCTCGATGATGGCGGCAAATGGGGACCGGGCGTTTGGCAGGGCGGCAAGGATTGGGCCGGCATCGAAGACCGCTATTTCGCAGCGGCGTTTCTCGCACCGGTCGGCGCGCCACCGGGCACGATTGAAACCCGCAACTGGAAAGCCTGGCACACCATCAAGGTCGCCGGCAACGACGGTAAACAAGAAGACAAAGCCGAGCCTGTCCCGCAAGTCGCCGTCACCTCATCCGCGACGCCTGCGGCCATGCGCCTCTATGTCGGTCCCAAGGACTACGACCACCTGAAAAAGATGAACCCGCCGCTACAGGCGCTAGTCAATTTCGGCTGGCTGGAAATCATCGCGGATCCGCTGTTCCACGCGCTCAAGTGGATTCACAGCTACATTCCCAACTGGGGCTGGGCCATCGTCATCCTTACGCTCGTCGTCAACATGCTGCTGTTCCCACTGCGCATCTCCGGCTACAAAACTACGATGAAGATGCAGCGCGTCGCTCCAGAAATCAAAGCCATCCAGGAACGCTACAAGAAATACAAAATCAACGACCCGCGCAAAGCTGAAATGAATCAGGAAGTCATGGCCGTCTATCAGCGCGAAGGCGTCAACCCGGTCAGCGGCTGCCTCCAGGCTTTCGCACAAATGCCCATCTGGTTTGGGCTCAACCGGGCGCTTAGTTCCGCCATCGAAATGCGTCATGCGCCGTGGTTTGGTTGGATTACCGACCTGTCCGCTCGCGATCCTTATTACATTCTTCCCGGGTTCATGGGTTTATCTATGTACCTGGTCTCCAAAATGACGCCCATGACCACCACCGATCCCCAGCAGCAGATGATGATGAAGTTCATGCCCATTTCCTTCGCCGTTATGTTCATGTTTTTCCCGATTTCGAGCGGCCTGGCCGTCTACATTTTGACCAGCAGCGTGGTCGGCATCGGCCAGCAATGGTATCTCAACCGCACCCATCCTGTTACTGTGCCCGTAAAATCAGGCAAGAAATCCTGATTCGCTTTGCGTTCTTTGTCGTAGGATATGGGGACGCCCATCGTCCCAAATGACCTATAACTTGATTGAAAATGGCCAACTGAATCGCCCTGCGGCTGCAGACGCCTTGCGAGCTTTTCTGGACGAAACCTTCCGCGCCGGAAAATTTGATTTGAAAGCAACCGTCCGCGCCCTCGATTCCAGCGCGTCCCCGGACGACGATGGTGCTGAAATTTTCGCCGACCTCGCCGGCCGCGACAGCGAATTGCTTTTGGAACGGGGCGCCGAGCTCCTCCAGTCCATCGAGCACCTCGCCCACCGCGCGCTCCGCCTCGAGCCACCTTTTCAGGACAAGATTTTCCTCGATTGCGGCGGCTATCGCGCCCTTCGCGTGGAAGAACTAAAGATGATGGCCCGGGCCGCCGCCGAACGCGTGCAAACCTCTCGCCAGCCTTTCAAACTCAATCCCATGAATTCCCGCGAACGCCGCATCGTCCATCTTGTCCTTCAAGCCGTCCCCGGCATCCGTACCGAAAGCATCGGCGTCGGCCCTCACCGCCAAGTGGTCATCCATCCCGCGGAACCGAAACCGGCTCGTTAACTTCCGGAGTGAGAATAATTCGGCGATTCACGGAGAGCGGCGGCGGGCGAACCGTAGTGGAGCGGCCCAACCTTGGTTCTTTACTCCCGCACCCATCCTTGCTCAACCACCTTACCGCTGACATCAAACCTCACACGATAGGTAAATGATGCCGGCCGGTCCGGTCGCACCTTCGCAAATCTCAGATCCAAAATCTCTACTACCGCCTCGTCGCCCTCTTTATGAAATTGTGTCACCGGAAACCGGTCAAACCACAGCACCTTCTGCACTTCCGGCAGTTGCCGCGCCTGCTGGATCCAAGTGTTTACCGGCGCGTCGGGGAAATAGTTGTACGTCAGCGGCACTTTCGCCGCGCTCGCAGCCTCCGCTTCGCTCGTCGGTATGGGGGAAGGCTGGCTCAAATCCATCTTCAACTCATACACTCCGCGCGGCGCGCGAATCAGCCCGTCCCAGTTCCACAGCGACGGCGGAAACGGCAGCGCGCCAATCACGTCCGGCCGCACGCGTTGAAATTCTGCAAATTTCCTCACCCGCTCCATCGCCTTGTGGTGGGCAACCATCGTTAGCCCCACATAGACGCACGCGCCAGCGAATCCCGCACGGTTCCACGTGGCCAGCTGCAGCCGCGAGCCCCACCCAAAAACCGCCGGCACCAGGAACAACACGGAAAAAACCCCAATCGCTCCCCAAATGGCCGCGTTGGAAATCGGCGCGCCGACAATTCTTCCGATCGCCGCAATTCCAAACGTCACCGGTATAAACAGCATCCACATCATTACCGCTCGACGTTTGGCATGTTTTTCGTCGCGGTGCACCCAAGCCAGCAATTGCGGAATCAGCAGAATGCCGGTCATTGTAAAATCCACAATGAAGAGCAGATCCCATGCCGGACGTGACCACGACAGTGGCGACCACACCATGGTCCCGAATGTAGTCACCAGGTCCAGCAAGATATGACTGGCAATGCCGATTGCATAAATTCCCGTCAGCGCCGCGTAGGACGGCGCATCCCAAGCAAATTTCTTTGCCATCAATCGCGTGATTCCCGCCAGCGCGAGCGCGAACACCGGCAACATGAGCCATGAATGCGTGTAGCTGCGATGCCAGGTAATGATCAAAAGAGCATTGCGAGAGAGCATGTCGCGAAACACATCGCTGTCTGGGAAAATGGCTCCCAGCATCAGCGCCCACGTCGTGATCCGGGCGCGGCTCACCGGCGTTACCGGAAACATGCTGTCGCCGCCGCAAAACGCCTTGCCGATCAGCGCTCCGGCAATTCCATGTGTGATGGTGTCCATTTGATTTTGATTGTCCGGGTTGTTTATTTTACGGAGAGCATTGGCACCCGCTTGGAAACCGCGCGGCCGACGCGACGGCCGGCGACGCCATGGCGTTCCATTGCTTCTAACACTTCATCCGCAGCCTCCGGATGGATTGCGACCAACAGTCCACCCGACGTCTGCGGATCAAAGAGCAAATCGCGGAATTCTTGACCCACGCCGGCCGCAAACTCCACGCATTCCCCGACAAATTCGCGGTTGTTTCTTAGCCCGCCGGGAAGGTGACCGTCCCTCGCGGCTTGCAGCGCTCCCGGCAAATACGCAAACGCCGAATGGTCGATCTCCATCGAAACCGGCGCGATCCCTTTTTCCGGATTGCCCAGCGCCATTTCCCGGGCGTGTCCCAGCAATCCAAATCCCGTCACATCGGTCACCGCATGGATAGCCCCCTGCCATTTTTCCTGGGCTTCGATTTCGTGAAGCGCTTCCGCGGCCGCTTGATTCAGCGTGCTCATCGATCGAATGGCTGCGTTGATTGAATCTGTGCTCGCCTTTTCGTTTTTCAATGCGGTCGAAATCACCCCGGTGCCCAGCGGTTTTGTGAACAGCAAAGTATCACCGGTGCGCGCGCCGACATTTTTCCAAACCCGCTTGGGGTGAATCACTCCGGTCACGGAATATCCGAACAGAACATCTTCATTGCGCACGGAGTGGCCGCCAATCACAGTGCATCTTGCTTCCATCATTTTGGCCAGTCCACCCTGCAGGATCTGGCCAAGTATTTCCGGGTCGCCTTTCTCGGGAAATCCGACCAACGACAGTGCGGAAATCGGCCGTCCGCCCATGGCGTAAATGTCGCTCACCGAATTCGCCGCCGCGATTTCTCCGAACGTTCGCGGATCGTCCACGATCGGCGTAAAAAAATCCACGGTCTGCACCAAGGCCGTTTTTTCGTCGAGCAGATACACCCCGGCGTCGTCGCTGGTTTCAAATCCAACGAGCACGTTCGGATCAGTTTGCCGCGGCAGTTGCCGCAAAACAGAGTCCAGCGTCCCGGGACTCAGCTTGGCTGCTCAACCGGCTGCCTTGGCCATCGACGTCAACTTCACGCGATCGCCCATGAGGGCCTCCTTGTAGCTGCACACTTCTAACATCTCGCCAAACGCACTCGCATTATAGAAGATGCGGCCGGTTGCCGCCGCCTGCCGCCGCGAAAGTTGCGGAAATACTCTTCGCCGTGGTCTCATCACCGCATGCCTTGGGACTTCTGGCTGATCTTTCTCATCTTGGGAGTTGTGATTCCCTGGCGCGGTTACGCGCGCATGCGCCAACTCATGGCGCTTCCGGAAGTTGCTACCCGCGATCGCATCAAGATGTACGGCGCGACCATACTTTTTCAATGGTTGCTGGCTGCCATGGTGGCGTGGCGAGCATACGCCCGCGGCCTATCGCGGCAAGAACTTGGACTGGTGGGCACCGCGAGCTTCTCCCTCGTTGCGATCACCCTTTTGGGCGCGACGTTCATTGCTGCGGCACACTGGGCCAACGTTCGCCGCATGGCCAATTCCGATCATCCAAATCTGCAACGTCTGCGGATCTTAGGTTCACTTCTTTTTCCGCGGTCAAGCACTGAGCTCGCCCTGTTCGTAGCCCTTTCTGTTACCGCCGGCGTTTGCGAAGAATTCCTCTTTCGCGGCTTCGTCATGGCGGCGTTGTTCCGCGCCGGCCTGGCCACGTGGCTGGTGGTAATCCTCTCTTCCGCGATGTTTGGCATCGCCCACCTATATCAGGGAAAGGGTGGTAGCCTAGGCACCGGAATTCTAGGCACCTTATTTGCGCTGTTCCGGCTTATGTATCACAGTCTCCTGCCAGCCGTGATTTGGCACGCGGTCTTGGATATTGTTGCAGGAATCGCCGGCACGCGGTTTCTTCTCGGGCCCGCAAACACCCCGTCGGCGGAGCCGCCGGTTTTAGATGAAATCCACAGATGATTTACTATAATGACAACAAATAATATCGCCCCGCCCTCGGCTGACGCAATTCATCGCGCCGCTGGCGAATTTGGCTTGCAATTAGGTGAACAACAAGTTCAACAAATTCAACGATATACAAGAATTTTATTGACCTGGAATGAGAAGGTGAATCTCACCGCGATTCGCGATCCTCTTGAAATACTATATCGTCACTTCTGTGAGTCTATGTTCGGTACAACTCTCCTGCCTGTGGAAAAGTGTCGGCTCGCCGACGTGGGTTCCGGAGGAGGTTTTCCGGGCATCCCCCTGAAGATCCTTAGGCCGGATCTGGAAGTCTTCCTGATCGAGTCGAACGTCAAAAAGGCCACATTTTTAGCGGAAGTTATTCGTGAGCTTGGACTTACCGACACAAAGGTGCTGGTGAACCGGTTCGAGGAACTGGGGGAGGAAGTGGCACCCTTGGATTTCGTTTGCTCCCGTGCTCTGGGGGATTTCGCCAGGTTCCTTGATTGGGCCGCTTCGCCGGTTGTTTCGGCCAAGCGCGTCTTGTTGTGGCTCGGTGGGCGGGATCTCGACGACGTCCGGACCATCCGGGGATGGAATTGGGACGCACCAAAGCCTATGCCTCACTCGCTGCAACGATTTCTCTTGCGCGCTGCGCGTGCTGAAACCGCAACCGCCGAGTCCGCTCCGACGAATTGAGCGCTGGCTCTTCAACCGTCGGCCGTCGGACAATAACTTGATATTTTTCAATGAATTAGCCGCCACTTAGCGTGAGGTGTCACGGAAAGATCGGTTGGCATTGTTCTTGTCGATTCCATTTTGTTCCACGTGGAACGCAGCGGACGCCGGTAGCTCCAGGACCGGGATGCTCGCAGGAAAGAAGAGATGATCTCGTCACCCTGCAAAGACCTATATGTTCCACGTGGAACAGGATTTCGCGCGGTTGCCGCTCACCACCGCTCCACGTGGAACCTCAAGCCCGCTCGATTGTTCCACGTGAAACACATTCCGCAAGGTCTGCAGGCCCCACAGGGCATTGCTACGATTCTTCCACAAGGGTTTCAGTGTTCCACGTGAAACATCTTGCGCCTCCACGCGGACTTTGCTAGATTTTCGCCACATCGATCTGGCCGCAGCTTGCGGGAGAATGGTTTGGCTCGAATTATCGCGGTTGCAAATCAAAAAGGCGGAGTTGGGAAAACCACCACGGCGGTGAATCTTGCCTCGTGTCTCGCTGCCGCCGACCAACGCACACTTCTTGTCGACTGTGATTCTCAGGCGAATGCGACCGCCGCGATTGGCTTCGCCAAGGATCCATCTCGCCGCACTCTCTATCACGCCCTGATCCTCAATGAACCTGCGGATAAAATCATCCAAAAGTCGCAAGTCGACTCCCTCGATGTCGTCCCCGCCGACAAAAACCTCGCAGGCGCAGCGGTTGAACTCGTTACCTCCGAAAATCGCGAATATCGTTTGCAAGCCTTCCTGCAGCCTCTCCTGCCGCAGTACAAATTTGTTGTGCTGGATTGCCCGCCGGCCTTGGATCTTTTGACATTAAACGCTCTCGTTACCGCAAATTCCGTGTTGGTACCCATCCAATGCGAATATCTAGCTCTTGAGGGTGTTTCTGAGCTCTTAGACACATTGATGCGCATTCGCCGAACGCTCAATCCCAGCCTGGAGATCGAAGGGATTCTGCTGACCATGTACGACGAGCGCACAACGTTGTCTCGCCAGGTTGCCACGGACCTTCGTAGCTTCTTCGGGACGCAAGTTTTTCAGAGCGTGATTCCGCGGAACGTGCGCCTAGCGGAAGCGCCGAGTTTTGGTAAGCCTATTATTTTCTATGACATAAGCAGCAAGGGGGCAGAGGGCTATACGCAGCTCGCCCAGGAGGTAATTGCCAATGCCGAGAAACGCCTTGGGACGGGGGCTCGGAGCGCTCATTCGGGAGCCTGAAGCAGCCCAGCCAACGCCAGAGATTCATCAGCCCACGCCGGTGGCTACAAGCGGAGGAGCTGCGGCCGTTCCCGCGCGCGAAGCCGCCAGTTTCGGCCCGCAAGAAATCGACATCGACCTCATTGAGCCGAGCCCGTACCAACCGCGCACCCGATTCCGAGAAGAGGCTTTGGAGGAGCTCGCCCGTTCAATTCAGGCCAGCGGAATTATTCAACCCATTGTCGTTCGGCCCATCGGCGGCCGTTTTCAGTTGATTGCGGGTGAGCGCCGCTGGCGTGCCGCGCAACGAGCCGGTCTGCGCAAGGTTGCGGCCATTGTTCGCCAGGTAGCCGATGAACTCGCACTTGAGATGACCCTGGTTGAAAATATCCAGCGCGAAGACTTGAACGCAATGGAAGCCGCCCGCGCCTTTGAGCGCTTAATGGATGAATTCCAGCTAACCCAGGAAGCCGTCGCCGAACGCACTGGTAAGGACCGGGCCACGGTGGCAAATGCGATCCGCCTGCTCAAACTCGAGCCAACGATTCAAGACTGGATTGAAGAAGGGAAGTTGAGCGCAGGTCATGGCCGTGCACTTCTTGCTGTGCTCGATCCTCAGTTACGCATGCGCTACGCGCAGCGCGCCTCGCGAGGCGGTCTTACCGTTCGGCAGATTGAGCGACTGGCTTCGCGCCGTGCCCGCGGAAACAAGGAAAAGGCCGAGGCTCCGGTGGATCCAAATGTACGCGAGGCACTGGAAGAACTTCAGCGCCATCTCGGCACCAAGATTTTTCTGCGTGAGCGCACCAAGATCCGGCCGGGACACTTGGTGCTCGAATTCTACGACGACAATCAGTTGATGGGGCTTTACGATCGTCTGATGAAGTAATCCGCGGTAAATTTGAGCTCAGCGGCGGGAAACTGTCCTTGCGTTCAGTCGCGCATTCGACACCTTGTTCGCAATTTCTAGCAGAACACTCTTGGACTCCTCAAGACGAGTCGCTACAGTGAGAACGTCGATTCCGTCTCGCGACCTGAGGTTTATCACATGGCGTGGAAGTGGCCCGGCAGTTCAACCAGCGGCAGCAGTGAAGAGTGGACCGGTTTCATCGATCAAGGTGTCACGCTCGAAGGCACCTTGCAGCTCACTGGCACGTTTCGTATCGATGGTAACGTTAAGGGCAATATTATCTCTGAACAAACCTTGATCCTGGGCGAGAATGCCAAGGTCGAGGGCCAAATCGAAGGCAATCGTGTGGTCATCGCCGGCCGCTACGACGGCGTCATCTTCGCCAAGGGACGCGTGGAAATTCAGCCCAAAGGTGTGGTCACCGGCGAAGTGCACTCGCCCTGCCTGGTCATCGATCCAGGGGGCATCTTTGACGGCCGCTGCCATATGCTCGCTGCGTCCGACACGGCTACCGCCCCGAGCGTCACGATTCCGATCCGCGCGCTCAGCCAGGCATAAGTCAGCTTTCTTACGGCCGCAGCGCGAATTCCCCCAGCAGCTTGTCTTGCGGAAAGATTCTGCGGCCTTTCTCTAACGCTCGAGCGGCTTTATTTCTCTCGCCAGTTGCCTGGTATGCCAGCGCCAGCGAAATATAGGTCTTCGCGTCAGCCTCCGGAAAGTAACGCACCACCCACTCGAGATCGCTGATTGCTTCGCCGGTTCGGCCACGGGCGCGATTAAGTTCACCAAGATCGCGGTGACACAGAAACGCATAGGGATCTAGCTGAAGACCCTTTCGCAGCGGCCCTTCCGCGGCCTGGACTTGCTTGGAGCGCAGATACAGGTCGCCCAGTCGGCACTGGTCTGCGGCCGATTCAGGCCGAAGCGAAAGCAAATTCCTCTGCGCAGACAAAGCGATCTGCCAGTCTTGGAGGCGACTAGCCAGGTCCACTCTAGCCTCAAGAGCTTGCGTATTGTCGGGATAAGCAACCAAGAATTCGGCTAATAAAGAATCAGCGCTCGACAATTGACCCTGCGCGCTCAAAGCCATTGCTAACCAATACTGTGCCAATTTGTGGTTAGTGTTTCCCACTTGCACGCCCGCTAAATCACTAGCCGCCTCCGCCGCTTGGCCCGCTGCCAGTTTCGCGCGCGCGCGGAGGACCGCGGTGTCTGGAGCCTGATCGCTCGTCGGAATAAGGCTTAACAGCTTCGCTGCGGCCTGCGAATGGACGGCAAGGGCCGTCTCAGCGGATGCGGCGGCCATTCTCGCCAGAGGCTCCCTCGGAAACTGCGCGCCGACCTGTCCGGAGCTGAAACCGTCGACGAACTGTCGCAACTCGTCCGCCAGCGCCGATCGGAGCAAATGCTGTGGGGCGGAATACTCAATCCGGTTCAGGTCGTCCGTATTGACCTTGGCGCCCGCGATCAGTCTGGCGATTTCGCTGGTCCCAATGCGGTAGTACGCCAGCCAACCTTCTGGCTGCGCAAGTTTCAGTTCGGCGAAATCCTGCCGCAGCGGTTCGTGGTTCCAAAGTGCGCGCGCCCGGTCAAAACTGAGCGGCACATTGGTATTCCGCGCCAACACCAGGAAGTCTCTACCGGAACTATGCCAGAGCGTGAGGTCCTTAAATCCGGGCGTGAGACTGGCCAGGATGGTTGCAAAATCGTCCGTGCTCAAGCCATACGCCTGGATCCACTGCACAAAGCTTCCGTCCGGCGCGAGCCGTTCGCGAACGATCTGAAAGAATTCCTTCGTGTACAGCGAAGCAATACCGGCAATCCAGGGATTGGATGGTTCGGAAATAATCAGATCGTAGCGTTCGCCGCTGGTCTGGAGAAAATTGCGCGCATCGTCAAAATAAATGCGCAGGCGCGGATCGCGGATCACGCCCCGGTGGAGTCGTTCCAGCTTCGCCGCGGCTTGCAAAACAGCCGGCTCGATTTCCACGCAGTCAATGCGCTCTACGCCCGGAAAACGCGAGACCGCAGAAGCCGTCATGCCTCCGCCAAAACCGATGATCAGCACGCGCCGCGGATTCGGATGAAACACGGCGCCCAGATCTCCAAGCAGGAGCTGCGTGCCGGAGTCCAGATTGCTCGCGTCCACTTTTCCATTCGTTTTTAGTGCGACATAGTTTTCCGAGCGTGCCACGGCAATGGTTGCGCTGATCCCATCCTTGAAAAAGACCACATCTTCCGTGTCAGCCATCTCACGCGCAGTCAACGCCGAGCTATGAAAACCGCGATACAGTACCACCCCAAAAGCCGCCGACGTTTTGCTGAAGAACGCGGGAGATCCCGCCGTCCAAACAATTGCTGCAAGCAACGCGGCCGCCAGCGATACTGGCTTCCAGTTCACTGGCGACGCCTTCAGCAACAACACCATCCCGAGCACCACGTTCAGGCACGCGGCGCCGGCGATGAGCCGGAAACTACCAAACCGCGGGAGAAAATAAAATCCGCAGAGGATCGCCGCAAGAATCGCGCCAAACGTGTTGGCCGCCACGCCGCGGCCTACGTTTCCGCTCCATTCGATTTCGCCGCCAGCACCCCCGGGAGAGAGAAGCGCGAGCACCGCGGGGAAATTGAAGCCAAACAGAATTGTGACTGGCAACAACACCAGGGCGCATACCGCAGCTTGCGCAAGCAGCAGCCCAGAAAAGTCATCCCCGACCGCGCGCAGCAGCGCCAACAACAACTCCGGAATCTCTCTATACATCCAAAGTGACAGCAGGACCGCCGCGGCAATGCCAATCTGCGTAGCCGCGAATAATGTGCTCGTAGCTCGCTGCGTTTTCCGAAACCATTTTTCGAAAACGGCGCTGCCGAAAACGATGCCCAATAAGAACGTCGCCAGCATCAGGCTGAATGCGTAGGTGGAGCTGCCCAACGGCGTCGCCAATAGACGCGTCCAAGCGAGTTCATACGCAATTGCGGTCGCTCCGACTAGTGCAAAACCGATCAGATACCAACGTGGAGCGCGCCAAGAAGAAGTTGGAGTCGTTTGAGGTAAGCAAACACCATTTGTTCGAGCTACATCATTTTGCTTCGCGAATTTCCACGCCACGGCGCCCGCCAACAGGTTCAGCGCCACGGCGACCAGCAACGTCAGCCGCAAACCGACCCACGGAATCAGAACAAAGCCCGCAGCCAGCGTGCCCGCAACTGCTCCAGCCGTGTTCACCGCGTAAAATCGGCCAGCGCGCATGCCGAGTTCACTGTTGCTGCGCGCCACGGCAGACAACAAGACCGGCAGCGTACCGCCCATCAAGATTGTCGGGAGGGCCAGCACGATTGCCGCGCCCACAAAACGCAAGGCTAGCAAGCCCGCAGCAGAGCCGCTCAGATACGGATAAGTTGCGAGATAGACTTGCCGAACCAGCGGAATTCCCGGCAGAGAAAGCAAAGCGCTAAGCGCGATGGCGAACTCCATCCACGCGTAAAGCGCAACTCCAGTGCGGCGCACGGGACGCCACCAGGCAAAAATCGCGCTGCCCGCCGCCAATCCGCCCATGAACACCGCGAGCACCGTTGCCACGGCATATGCGGAATAACCAAACAGCAGTCCCAGCTGCTTGGTCCACACTACTTGATACACCAAGCCGGCGGCTCCCGAAGCGAAAAAACAAAATTGCAGACGCAACAATCCCGCGCCTTGCATGGTGTTTTTTCCGGTTGAGGCTTTCCCGCGCGTGGAGGAAACTTCGCGCTTCGGCTGGCGTCCAGGCTTTTTCATTCGCCTCGAAATCGTAGAAGCATCGCCGACTCGCGTCAATCGCGACCCGGAGCACAGGATTGACACCCGCTCGGCCCGCGTCTATCGTCGATTAGCAGATTTTCGCCCAAGGAAAGTTTCGCGCACTCATGAAAATCCTCGTTATCGGAGGCGGCGGCCGCGAGCACGCACTGGTCTGGAAGCTCCGCGAAAGCCCGCGTGTCGAGAAAATTTGGTGCGCGCCTGGCAACGGCGGCATCGCCGACGAAGCTACCTGCCTTCCGGTCGAAGCCGGTGACGCGCAAGGTTTGGTCGCCACCGCAGAAAAGCTTCGTCCGGACCTGACGGTCATCGGCCCGGAGCTGCCGCTGGTCAATGGCGTGAGTGACGCGCTCCGCTCGCGCAATCTTGCGGTGGTCGGTCCCGCGCAAATTGCTGCACAACTCGAAGGCAGCAAAATTTTCGCCAAGAATTTTCTCCTTCGCCATTCCATTCCCACCGCCAAAATGTACGGCGAATTTTCCCGTGCTGAGGAAGCGTACGCTGCTCTTGCGCAGCTGCCGTATCCGCTCGTCGTAAAAGCCGACGGTCTTTGCGCAGGCAAAGGCGTCTTGGTCGCTCAATCTGCAGGCGAAGCCAAGGATTTCATCACCCGCGCCATGCTCATCGAAGAGTTTGGAGCCGGCGGCAAGCGCGTCATGCTGGAAGAAGCGCTCGAAGGCGACGAACTTTCTTTCATCATCGTCACCGATGGCGATCAATACGCCGTGCTCCCGCCCACCCGCGATCACAAGCGCGTTTTTGACGACAACCGCGGCGCCAACACCGGCGGCATGGGCGCTTATTCCACCGACGATCTCATGCCGGCCCAACTGCGCACCACCATTGAACAAAGAATCGTCGCGCCCGTTCTGCGCGGCCTAACCCAGGACGGCATCCGCTATCAGGGCTTCCTTTACATCGGCCTGATGCTGACCAGCGAAGGGCCAATGGTACTAGAGTTCAATTGCCGTTTAGGCGACCCCGAGACGCAAGCCATTCTGGCCCGCGCGGATTTTGATCTCGCCGAAGCGCTCACAAATTTGACGACCCGGCACTTCCAACGCGACGAATGGAAATGGAAGTCCAATGCAAGTGCTTGCATTGTAATCAGTTCCGTCGGCTATCCGGGAAAATTCGCAACCGGAAAGGTGATCGAAGGTCTAGCCGGGTTAAAGGACCAGGCCGGTGTGAAAGTCCTGCACGCGGGAACCCGCCGTCAGGGCGACCTATACCTTACGAGCGGCGGCCGGGTCCTCGGAGTCACCGCCTATGGCTCCGACCTTACCGGTGCACTCGCCAAAGCCTACGCTGCCATTTCGCAAATTCGCTTTGACGGCATGCACTATCGCACGGACATTGGCGGCGGTGCCGGTCGGGCCTTTTCGGCAGGAGACTAAGCCCCTGCCTTCCGTCGCCAACGTGTTCCGCGCGCCCAAGCGCAGGCTTCCCATGGAGGAATTGCACGCTGCAGAGGCTATCCCCGACTTGGGCTTCGCCGGATGTTCCCACGGGCGCCGCGGTAGCCAGCGGCAAGTGCTGCTGGTAGACCAAGAAACGCTCGACGCCATGCAACTCCCACCTGGCATCATCCGCGAAAACGTCACTACCAGCGGCCTCAACGTCAATGGCCTCTTGCTCGGCGAGCGTTTGCGCATCGGCAGGGCGCTCCTGGAAGTAACGGGAGTTTGCACCCCCTGCGATCAGTTGGAGAGGATTCGCCCTGGACTTCGCCGCGAACTCTATGGTCGGCGCGGCATGCTTTGCCGCGTTATCGAAGGTGGACTCATTCGGCGCGGCGATTCGATCGAACGCCTATCCATCGAAACATCGCAATCGGCCTGACCGATCCAGTAGCACGGACTTTACGGGCCAGTTTTCTCCGAACGCGCGCAGCCGCATCCCGCAGCGGCGTCTGCTACCGCGGCGGATCCACTCTGCGCCGCAGCGTCGGCGCTTCGGGGGGCCGGTTCTTGTCGTCCTGTTTCGCCCGCTCCACCGGTTCCTCCGGCGGCACGATCCAGTCAAATCCGTGTTGTTCCTCAATCGTTCCCATCACAAACTGCCGATTTGTGTAAATCACGGGAATCGCTGCACGCAAAAATGCCGCGGTGTCCGGAGTTAGCGCTTTCTGCGCCTGGCCTTTGGCAATGAAGTCCGCTGCCTTGGCCCACTTTGTATCGGAGCCGCTGAGTTTCGCTAGAGACGGCTCGTTTCCTTCAATCAATTGCTGCAAGGTTGGTCCTTTGCAAGCCCCTGGATAACACGTCTCTACCAGCTTCTTTGGCGCTTTCTTCTCCGGCGGATAAATCTGCTCGAATCGCGGACGCAGCACGCGTGTCTGCCAAAAATTCCCGCGCGTCGAAATCATCTCCTGTACCAGTCGGTATTCCAAGGTCCACACTTCCGGGCCGTAATCGGCGGGACCAAACCCGACGACCACCAACTCAAAAAGCGGCTGATCTGATGGAAAATCCAACTTGTGATGGAGTCGCGCTGCCAGCGGCGTCAACTTCTCCAGAAACGCCACGCCGATCGTCTCGAGATCCGGTTCCGAGTCGCCGTTGTAGCTCCCTGCGTACTTGGGATCTTGGTTCGCGATGTGCGCCAATTGCTTGTCTAGCCGGATCGGATTCGGTTCCGCCGGAATGCGCCATTCCGACGATCCAAACAGCACTCCGACGTGATGGCTGTCCAATGAAATCACGCGTGGCGGCACCGAACCGGCCTCTTCGATCGGCTCGTTGATGGCGATAAAAATGATGTTCTCGCGCGTAGCGTGGACGATTACACGCCCGCCAGCCAGCGTCGCTACGATCTCATCATCCTGATCCTGCGCCGCCGCGGGCCGGGCACAGCAATCCGCCGCGGTTAGGAAGATGAGCGCGCCTAATACGCGCATCAGCCCTTTGCAGATTGACCCGTCAAGCTTCCGGCTCATGCTTCAATCTTACTCCCCCGCCGCTTTCCCCGGCCCGGGATTTGCAGCGGCGCCGAGATGCCCTTCCGGTTCCCTCGCCCACCCGCTTCCGGTAAAATGGAACGCTAGTTTCCAAGAGGAATTCACCGCGTTTATGGGACTCAAAAAAACGAAGAGCATTACTCACAATGGCAAGCGCTTGAGTGACATTCTGGCGGCGCACGAGTTGTTCTTTTCCGGCAAGGACGGCGGTGGTCGCGCCGACCTTTCTGGCGCCGATCTTAGCGGCGCGGACCTTACATCCGTCAACCTGAGCGGTGCCATCTTGCGCGGCGCAAATCTCGAGGGCGCGGACCTTCGCCGCGCGCGCCTCCCTGTCGCCGACTTGTCCGGCGCCAACCTGCGCAACGCCGACTTGCGCAACGCCGATTTGACCGAATCCAGCTTGGCCGGCGCAAATCTTGAGGGCGCTCAGGCCAGCGGCATCGAATTTTTTCGCTGCGACCTTTCCAACACGAACTTTCAGCGGGCGCTGCTGCGCAACACCAACTTTCGCCTGGCCAACGTAAACGGCGCCAAATTTTCCGGCGCAGATATGGGCGTAGCCATCCTGCGCGAAACCGACCTGACCGGTGCAGATCTCTCCGGGGTGGATCTTTCCACCACGCTCATGCCGAAAAATTATGCGTCGGCAAGAGTCGAGACCAAATCCGCCTGATTCGCGCATGATCTTGGCGCGCCGTTTGTCTTCGGGTTCGTAGCTATTGTTGAGACCGCGTGATAGCCTCTCGCTGATTACCCTTCCGGAGTTCTGTGGCCACACCCAGCGCACAAATCGAACCCTTGGCGGCTCGCGAGCGCGTTCTCGACGTCCTTCGCGCCTTGCTCACCGAACTGGGCAGCGAAGGCGCACTGCCGATGCTCGGCCCCCGGTCGCATCTCGATCGCGAACTTGGCCTGGGCAGCCTCGAACGCGTCGAATTGCTGGCTCGACTTGAATCTGAATTCGGAGTGCGTCTTCCCGATCGCGTCGCCGCTGAAGTCAACACTCCAGAAGAGCTGACCGCCGCTGTCCTTGCCGCGCCTTCCGCGGATTTGCCCGTTAACGCCGCGCCTTCCGCCCTGCGTGCCTCCGCCAAGGTACAAACGCTTCATCGCCATGCCGCGGATGAAGGCGTCTTCGCCGTGCAAACACTGATCGAGGTACTTCGCTATCGCGCGAGACACGACGCCGACCGCATCCATTTGAACATTACCGAAGACACCGACTCCGGCGACAAAACCCACACGCTGACTTTCGCGGAGCTCTACAACGGCGCGCAGCGCTGCGCGGCTGAACTCGCGCGCCGCGGTGTTCCTCCGGGCGGACGTGTCTCCCTCATGCTACCCACGTCGCGCGCGTTTTTTGTTTCTTACGCCGGCATTTTGCTGGCTGGCGCGATTCCGGTCCCGATCTATCCGCCGTTCCGTGCCGATCGCATCGAGGAATACGCCGATCGCCAGGCCGCTATCCTCAACAACGCAGGCGTCTGCCTGCTGCTCACATTCCGCCGCGCCGAGGCAGTCGCCAAATTGCTTAAGCCGCGCGTCCGCTCCCTCAACACCGTCGTTGACGCCGAAAAACTTCTCGACGCCGCTGACAAAGCTCCTGCGCCCGCGCCGGGCGCGCTACCCGCACATTTGTCCGGCGCACGCGTACGCAAAGCCAGCGATATCGCGCTTCTGCAATACACCTCCGGTTCCACCGGCGACCCCAAAGGCGTCACACTAACCCACGCCAATCTTCTCGCCAATATTCGTTCCATCGGCGAAGCCGTCCAGCTCACTTCCGAAGACGTCGGTGTCAGTTGGCTTCCGCTCTATCACGACATGGGACTCATCGGCGCGTGGCTCACGCTTCTCCATTTCGGCACACCGCTTTCCGTCATGTCGCCACTCGCGTTTCTCACGCGCCCCGAGCGCTGGCTGTGGGCGTTCCACAAGCATCGCGGCACCATCACCGCCGCTCCCAATTTCGCTTACGAACTTTGTGTCCGCAAAATCGCCGACAAGGACATCGAAGGACTCGACCTCAGCAGTTTGCGCGCCGTGCTGAATGGCGCCGAACCCGTAAATCCGGAAACTCTCGAGCGCTTCGAGCAGCGCTTCGCAAAATATGGCTTCCGCCGCGAAGCCCAACTTCCCGTTTACGGCCTCGCCGAAGCCTCCCTCGCAGTCACTTTTCCACCGCTCCATCGCGGCCCGCGCATTGATCTCGTCAATCGCGAAGTCTTCACCGCCCAGGGTCGCGCCGAGCCGGCAACCGAAGACCCCGCCGCCATCGCCTTTGTTTCCTCCGGCATGCCAGTGCCTGGCCACGAAGTCCGCATCGTGAACGACTCTGGCAACGATGTCCCTGACCGCACCGAAGGCTTTCTCTGGTTTCGCGGCCCCTCCGCCACCGCGGGTTACTTCAACAATGCAGCCGCTACGCAAACACTCTTTCCTGAAGGCGAGCCGCGGTGTGGCGAATTTGCCTGGGTTAATTCCGGCGACCGTGCCTATCGCGCCGACGGCGAAATTTTCGTGACCGGCCGCGTCAAGGACATCATCATCAAGGGCGGCCGCAATCTCTATCCCCACGAAGTCGAGGAACTCGCCGGCCGTGCCGATGGCATCCGCAAAGGCTGCATCGTCGCTTTCGGCTTGAGGGACGAAGGCACCGGCACCGAAAAACTTGTCGTGGTTGCCGAATCGCGCGAACCCGATCCCGCGCGCCGATCCGCCATTGCCGCCGCCGTCACCCAGGAAGTTTCCGCCGGACTCGGCCTGCCCCCCGATCGTGTCGAGCTCATTCCTCCGGGCAGCATCCCGAAAACTTCCAGCGGGAAACTTCGCCGCGAGGAAACGCGCCAGCTCTACATCGCGGGAACCCTCAGCGCCAAAAAGGCCCCTGCTTGGCTGCAAATCGCGCGCCTCGGCGCCGCTGGAACGGTCAAAAATATTTTACGCGGCACAATGCGTGCCTTGCACCGCGGCCTCGAAATTCTCTACGGCGTCTACTTCATCATTCTTTTCGCCGTCTGGATCATTCCTGCCTGCGCGGGCGTTCTTCTTTTCAAGGATCATCGCGCCGCGGGTCGCTACACCTCTGTCGCCGTGCAGCTGCTTTTCTTCCTCGCCGGTATTCGCGTTCGCGTCATCGGCAAAGAGCACATGAACGTGCCCGGCGCAAAAATCTACGCTTCCAATCACACCAGCTTTTTCGACGTTCTCCCTCTCATGGGCGCGCTGGGCGTTCCTTATCGTTTCGTTGCCAAACGTGAAGTCCACAGCATGCCGTTCATTGGCACGTTCCTTCGCAAGATGAAGCATCTCTCTTTCGAACGCGGCGATTCCAACTCTCGTCGCGAAGCCGTCCAGGAAATGGAATCCACCCTCCGCGACGGCGAATCTGTTTTCGTTTTTCCCGAAGGCACGTTCGTCCCCGAAGAAGGTGTTCGCCCCTTCCAGCTCGGAGCGTTTCACACCGCCGTCTCCGCCGGCGTCCCCGTCGTGCCCGTTTCTCTCGCCGGTACGCGCCATTTTCTCCGCGATGGCACCCTTCTTCCGCGCCCAACTACCGTCACCATTACGCTTTCTCCACCGGTCGCGTCAAGCGTTGCTGCCGTCAACTCTTCGGACTGGCATGAAGTTGTCCGCCTGCGCGACACAGTCCGCGAACAGATCGCGCGCTACTCCGGCGAGCCCCTGATTTGAGAATGATTGGGCGGAAAAGTTTTCCGGCCGCTCCTCATAAATCTCTGTAAAGAAAAACTTTACAAACGGAGACGCTTGCAACTTCTCCCGCCTGCATCGCATCTCTTATCACAACACAATTGAACGATTGCGTTTCGCCGCTTCCCTGCCTGAAGCGCGCCGCGCACGTGTAGCCGCGCATTTCTGGCGCGCGCTCGCGCAACAAATACACCCATTTGGAGGGCTCATGAAGTTGAAGGTCGTAGTGTGCTTGCTCGCATTCGTTTCGCTTTTCGCCGTGGGTGCATCCGCGCAGGATGTTCCCAAGTTCGATCTCTTCGCCGGATATTCCTACATCCGGGCCAACCCCGGCACTTCTGGTGTCGATGGCTTCAATCTTCACGGCGGCAGCGCTTCCGTCGCCTACAACGCCAATAGTTGGCTTAGCGGGGTCGCTGACTTCGGCGGCTATCACAGCAACAACATTCTCGGCACCGGTGTGGACGGTACACTTTCCACATATCTTTTCGGTCCGCGTGTTTCTTATCGCCGCCATTCGCACTTCACGCCGTTCGGGCAAGTACTCTTCGGTCTAGCCCACATCGGCGGCAGTGACGGACTCGCGTTCTCCACTTCCAACGACTCGTTCGCCATGGCTCTCGGTGGTGGCGTCGACGTCAACGTCTCGCATCGTTTCTCTCTGCGACCGCTTCAGGTGGACTATCTCCTGACCCGCTTCAACGAATTCGGCAATGGCGCGCAAAACCAGAACAACCTGCGCGTCTCTACCGGCGTCGTTTTCCACTTCTAGTGCTTTTTCATCCTTGAGGTTCCGAAGCGACTCGTGCCGTTCAAACGGCGGCCCGTTTTGCCTCGGTTGCCGGTGCAGGCAGAAAGGGCCCGCTTGGCAGAAACGGGCCCTTGCACCGTCCGTCGAGTTGGCGATATTGGGAGACCGCACTCCGTCCGCCACCCAACGGTTCCTGGAGGGAAACCACAACCTTCTGCTACTGATTGAGCGTGTAGATCACGGTAATGAACGTGTCGATCTCCACCGGCTGTCCATTCAGCAATGTCGGCTTGTATCTCCATTGCCGCACTGCGTCCAGCGCCGACTGCACAAACAGCGGATCCCCGCTCACCACCTGCAGCGACTGAATCGTTCCATCTGTCGCAATCAGCGCGCGCAGCTCCACTTTTCCACTCTTGTGAATTTGCTTGGCCAGCGCCGGGTACATCGGCTCCACGCGGTATAGCAGCATCGCAGGGCTTATGCTTGTTTCGTGAATACGCCGTGTTTCGTGCGGAGTTTCGACAGGCCGCCTCGGTTGGACGCGCGAGTCGAAAATCTCCAGGCCGCTTTTAGCGCCATGTTCATCGCCCGGAAGATCGACGATGAAAACGTCTTTCATGGGCGTAGTGTCCTCTCTGGTGAACGACTTCGTCACCGGCGCGATGGGCATGCTCGGACAAACGACGCATACCGGCGCCGTTTGCGGTCGCGCCGGTTCGCTCGCGACGTGCCGCGTGTGCGGAGCGCTATACGGCGGAATCGGCGTCGTGCTCACCACCGTCAGCTCCGCTGGCCGCGCCAGCATCGGCGCAATCACCAAAGCGGTCAACCCCGCGCTCTGCAGCGCGATGGAAATCCCAATCGCGCGCCGTCTGATCTTTCTTCCGCGCTTTTTATCTTCCGCGCTTCCTTCCACCAGACACTCGCCAAAATTTCCCGCGCCAGCTTCCACTTTCACCATCTTGTTTTCTCCAGACATCACACACCTCCACACGGGATTTCAAGGTTTTACAAACCCTCATCCGACACCTAGCCTCATGGCTTGTCGAGCGAGCCCTTCAGCCGATCAAATTGCGTTTGCTTGTCCCTGAGAGAACCCCGCGAGTTGGCAACTTTTGCCGCACCGGCTGCTGCAGGTTGCCATGCAGTGGCCGGTGCGGCGCTCGCAGGGATGTGAGGTTGCGCGCGTCCTCAAACACTTTGACACCGGCCGCAAAACGGAGTTCCCGTTAATCCGCATACTGATAAACCGTTGGCCATCGGCTTTTTCTCCATTTTCTATCTTTTCTTTTCCATTTCCGTCGCCCCCCTGTAACCTTTCGCCTTTTCGTCGCATCTTTACTGCGGACGTGGATCTACAAAGTTGACCGCACGCGGTCACATTCCAGTAACCGCCCAAAACTCAAACGGCCAACTTCAGGGAGGCTTTTCCATGGAACGGCATAATCCCGAGACCATCGGGGTGCGCCGCACCGGATGGGCTGCTTTGGACCGCGATCCGCAGCAGGACAAGGTCGAGTTCGTGTGTCCCCACTGCGGCCAGCGCGACCAGAAAAATGCCCGCCGCGAGCGCACTCTTTATCGCTTCACCGACGGCTTCTTGCAGGACCTGCAGGGCGAAGTGACGCAATGCCACTCCTGCAAGAAATATCTGCGCGTAGTTCCTATCGTGATGTTGCACGATCAGGATGAAACGCGTCGTTTCGCCGCCGTCTTTGCCGACGAACTCGTCACCACCGGTCAGTGATTTTGTCGTTTTTAGCAGGTCCAACAAAGAAAAAGCGCCCGGAGAAAAGTCAGGGCGCTTCTTTTTTTTGTAGCGGCCGCCCTCTGAGGCGTGCGCCTTACCGATATCGCCAGCAGCCAAACCGCGCATCCCAATAACGCACGCGCGGCGCGTGGTACACATACCCATACCGCGGCGCCACATACAGCGGCCCATAAAACGGCCGCGGCCCCACATAGCCGCGAACAACTACTGGACCGCCAATCCGCACTCCAACCACGACGCGCGGATGCGCCGAAACCGCCCCTGCTCCAGCGAAGGCCAAAAAACCGCCCATCAACGCGGTCGCCAGTCCGAGTTTCTTCATCACTCCGCTTCCGATTTTCTCCGGTAGTTTCATGCTCGCCTCCAAAGAACTCTCTGCTCTTGCCTTTCCTTCGCTACGCTCATGAAACACCGCAGCTGGTTAGAAGTTTCACGCCGGTCGTCTTATAGATCTTGCACAACAGCGCTCTTTTTCTGTTTCCGCCTTCAATACAAAAAAAACGCCCCGTTCCGCTGCGGGGCGCTTCGTGCACATCTTCCTCACTCGTTTATCGAGAGGAGACTAACTCCTACCGATGATCGTGGTCGTGGTCGTCCCAATCCCGATCTGTGTGCCAGCGGTTTCCTTCCACATCCCACCAGCGATGACCGTGCTCCCAGCAATACGTGCGCGCTTCCGCGAGATCGTGCCGCGCATTTGCCGCTTGCTTGCTCTCGTAGCCGTGGTGTTCGATCGCTTCGTGCAATTTGTGGTCGGCCTTGACGATTCGTTCCTGGCAGTCGTCTGCCTTCGCGCTCGGAGTCGCTCCAAACAGCGCTAAACCTCCTGCCAACACTCCGGTTCCCAAGATCACCTGCCAACTTGCCAGATTCCGCTTCACATTGATTCGATGTCGCATCATTCCTTTCCTCCAGGTAATTCGCATAGCGCGAAAAGGCTACTTTCGCCCGGCGCTCGGGTGCCATACCCGCTAAACCCTAACTGCCCGCAGGAGTTGCGCTACACACCGGGAGGTGCTCGTAATATGCTGAAATAAATGGACTTACTAGTAGGCTTGTAGAAAGGGGTCCACTTCCATGTGGTACTTTTCTAATCCCGCTCGAATCACCTCAAACGCGTCATCCACGTTGTCCGCGAATTGTAGCAATCCATACTCGTTCGCGCTGATCATCCCCCAGCGCACCATTGCTTTCAAATTCAGCACATCGTCCCAATATTTTCGCCCATAAATCAAAATCAGATTTGTCCGCGTCAGCTTTCCCGTCTGCAACAGCGTCATCATCTCCCACAATTCGTCCATCGTGCCAAATCCGCCCGGGAAAACGATGAGCGCCTTGGCAATCTGCGCAAACCACAATTTGCGCATGAAAAAATAATGAAAATTAAAGCTCAGCTCCGGGCTGATATACGGATTCGCAAATTGCTCGTGTGGCAGCTCGATCGAAAGCCCGATGGATTTTCCTCCTGCCTCATATGCCCCGCGGTTTGCCGCCTCCATGATTCCCGGCCCGCCGCCGGAACAAATCACAAATCGCCGCGGCCGCGGCCCGAGCGACATCGCCCAGGTGGTGATCTTGTGCGAAAGTTGCCGCGCCTCTTCGTAATAGCGCGACATCTCCAGCGCACTCTTGGCCGACCGCACCGCGTCCCGATGGCTCTCCCGCGCTTTCGTGCTCTTTCCCACCTTCAATTTCTTCAGGTGATTCAGCCGCGCCAGCGCATCCTCCCGCGAGTGAATCCGCGCCGACCCAAACAGCACAATCGTGTCACCGATTCCTTCCCGCTTCAGTTGCGCCAGCGGGTTGATGTATTCGGCCAAAATGCGCAACGGCCTGGCCGGCGTGCTCTCCAGAAATACGGGATCCTCATGTGGCGCTTTCGGTGCGTGCTGCGGCTTCAACTTCGCTGGCTTTACGGACATTCTCTTGTTCCGTCCTCTCCAAGGCGAACCATCATTATTCAGTAGTCGTATCCACCCGGCAACGCTATCCGCCCAGCCTGCGTCGAATCAAGTACACTCGGGCTCTCTCGAGTTCTCTGTTGGAGTGCGGCAGTCTGGCTACCGCTTTTCGAGCGTCGTGCTGACCACCTCCCAAATTCGCCTAGCTTGCGGCGGCATTCTGTTTCTTTCCGCCTCGATCGCCTTGGCCCAAGCCCCCGAAGGGCCCATGGCGCCCCGCCCTAACACGCAAATCCAGCAGACGCCGCCCGCAGTTCTCTCCAAGCTCACCGCCCGCGTCACCCTCGTTACCACTCCTGTCACGGTCCGCGATTCGCGCGGCGCCGTGATTCACGACCTCGACCAGCAGGATTTCCTCGTCACCGACAACGGTGTGGCGCAAAAAATCATCCACTTCGAAGTCGGCGGCGATCCCCTCTCCATCGTCATCGTCGTCGAAACCAGCACGCGCGTCGATTCCATCGTTCCTCAGCTCCGCAAACTCGGCATCCTTTTCACCCAACAGGTCATGGGACCGGAAGCCGAAGCCGCGGTGATCGGCTTCGACGATTCGTTGCACCGTTTGCAAGGCTTCACTCGTAACCACGATTCTGTCGAATCCGTTTTTGCTGGCTTGAAAACCACCGATTCGGGCCATCGTCTCTTCGACGCCATGGCCGAAGGCGTCGCCTTGCTCAGTGACCGTCGCAAGCCCACCGCGGAGAATCCAGCGCCCGGTCGCCGCATTCTTCTCGTTCTCTCCGAAGCACTCGACTCCGGCGCGAAACCAAGCTCGGCGAGGTCCTTCGCCAGGCCCAGCTTCAGAACATCACCATTTTCAGCATCGGCCTTTCGACCATCCGCGGCGAACTGCTCTCTAAGCCGCGCGACAACGCTCCCGTTCCCATTGCCCCTCCCGGCATTTCCACGATTCCTGGTCCCCCTGGCACCGTCAACGTTCCCCCCGCCGGAGGCCCAGGGGGCGGCGGCATTGACTTGATCGCCCTCGCCCAGGTCATCGTCCAGCAAGCCAAAAGCGCCGAAACCAAACGTGCTCTGGAACTGGCTGCGGTGGCCACCGGCGGCAGCTACTACTCCACCTTCAAAGGCCGCTCCGTCGAGGCCGCGCTCGACGAAATCGGCGGCGAACTTCACTCCCAATACATGCTCAGCTACTCCCCTTCGCGTTCCGACGACGGTAACGACTTCGGCTACCACCAAATCTCGGTCACTCTCGCCTCCGAAAAAGCTCCAGGGAAAAAAATCTCCTGCCGCCCCGGCTACTACATCCCCGCTCCGTCCAACTGAAGTCTTTTTCAAGTCGGTTTTTCTTTTTTGCCTGAGCTAGTCGCGTTCAGCCTGTGCAGCTAGATGTAATCCCCCACTCGCTTTTTCTCCCTTAACCTCTGCGCACGCGGCGCCACTGCGTTATCCTTGACACTTTCTTCCCCGATCACATGTCCACCGACCTCAACCTCTCTCTCCGCCTCGCCACCGCAGCCGACATTCCAGCGCTTCACCACCTCATCGAAACCTCGGTCCGCGTCCTTCAACGCAACGACTACACCCGCGAACAAATCGAAGGCGCCCTCGGCACCGTCCTCGGCCTGGACACTCAGCTCGTCGCCGACGGCAGCTACTTCATCGCCGAAGCCTGCGCCGCCTGCGCCCGCATCCTCGCCGGATGCGGCGGCTGGAGCAAACGCAAAACCCTTTTTGGCTCCGACCGCGCCGATATCCGCGAATCCGAACTCCTCGACCCCACAATCGACGCCGCCAAGATCCGCGCTTTTTTCATTCATCCCGACTTTGCCCGCCGCGGTATCGGCACAAAAATTCTCGAAGCCTGCGAATCCGCCGCCCGCTCCGCCGGCTTTTCCCGTTTTGAAATGGGCGCCACCCTCACCGGTGTGCCCCTCTATTTGGCTCGCGGCTACCAAATCCTCGAACGCATCGAAGTCCCTCTACACAACGGCCACACCCTCCCTGTCGTCCGCATGACCAAATCCGCCCCGCCCGATGCTCGTTGATTTTTCTTAGTATCTTTCTGTATAATTCAATTATTCATAAACTAAGACTGGCAATCCTCAGGCATCGCTCGGAGCTTTTCCCCAGGGCATCGTCGATCGAATTTCTGCTAAGTCCTTTGTGTGCGGCACGTAGGGAAAATGACATGGGAAACATCAGGACGGTGGGATGAATCGCTGTCGGATCGGAGCTCTACTTCGCCGCCACCAGCATCCTGGCCTGTCGCAACTCCGGCCGATCCGACTGGCTCCCGCTGCAGTTCTTCAGCAATTGCGCATAGTAGAGAGCGGCCTTGTCGTTCTGCTGCAGCTGCTCCGCCGCTCGCGCCGCCCCGTAGAGGCCGTTGAACCGGTTGGGATCGGTCTTGAGGGCGATTTCGTATTGCTCCAGGGCTTCCTGCGCTTTTCCGGACTCCAGCAGCATATCTGCGAGAAGTTCGCGTGAAGGAATCGAGGTTTCGCCCTTGCCGACTTTGTCCTGCCGGTCAGCGTGCTCGTCGAGCAGCTTCGTCGCTTCCTCCGTCTTGCCAGACGCGTAGAGCGACCAAGCCTGAACCACTTTGCGCTCTTCCTTGAGATAATCAGCAATATAGGGCTTGCTGCCCTTGGCGGTAGCGACGAGGATCTCGTCGTAGGCCTTGAGCGCGGCTTCCGCGGCAGCCGCATCATGCAGATGGCCTGCGGCGATGGCGCGGCCCCAGTAGATGCTGGCTTGTGTATAGCTCGCCGACGCGTGCGGATTGGGCTGCAGCGCGAGCGCATCTTTCCACTGGCGGCGCTCGATAGCGTAAGTCGCGGCGAAGCCGGCCTGAGCACTTTCCGCGTAGTCCGTATATTCCGGATCGAGCTCGGACTGTTTCACGGCATTGATGTCGTCGAGCATCGCCTTCGCGCTGGCGTCGTCTCCGACCTGCAGATACGCGTAAATCAGAAAATCCAGAGAATGAATTTTGTGGTGGAGCACGTGGAGGTGCATGCCGCCCATCTGGTTGGCGATTTCGATCGCCTTCATGTTCGATTGAATATCGTCCTGCCACAGGCCAAGCCGCGCAAAAATGTGCGACGGCATGTGTACCGCGTGAGCGGAGGCGGGAGCGATGCTGGCATACTTGCGGGCGGCCGCAAGGCCCAGGCCGGCCATCGACGGATTGTCGCAACTGTGAATGATGTAGTGCGCGATGCCGGGATGCGCGGGTTGCTCGTCAAAAAGATGGCTGAGGATGGCGACCGCCGCCCGGTCGTTGGTGTGTTCCGTGTCGTTTGGGGGCGACGAGGCGAGTAGTGACAGTGAGTAAAGTACCGCCGCTTCCTGATCCTGCGGATTGTGCTCATACACTTTGCGCATCGCATCGGAATACGCCCGCGCGCGTTTTTCGTGATCGAGTTTGCCGGTGTCCGTGTAGAAGACGGTCAGCGCGCTGATGTATTCCTGTTCGCGCGCCGTGGGAGCTTTCAGCTTCGCTGCTGCCGCAAGTAATTTTTCGCCGCGCTGCAGATTCTCTTTGGAAGGCGGCTCCCAGAGTTGGTGATAAAGGCTCATGGCCTGGCCCCACTTCGCCATGGCGCACTTGGGATCGGCTGCGGAAGCTTTCGCGAAAGCTTCCTGCGATGCTTCGTACTCGAAAGAGTAGAGCAGCGCCATCCCGCGGTTGAAAGTAGGCTCGACCGCGGCCGCGCAGGAAACGGGGAAATGGACTCTACCGAGACTGTCGGCGCCGTCATGGTGGTGATGACGCTCGGATTCGGGCTCCTGCGCGAAGGCATAGGGCGCGATGGCAAGCGCGAGCGCGAGATTGGCGGCGATCAGTTTTGCTCTCATAGTCTGCTTCCGGACGAATTTCTGAGAATTGCCTCAGGCAATCTGTTTCCAAAAACCCACTTCGCGCGAAGCCAGCAGCGAATCTTTCCTGGCATTCCAGCGCGTGAAGTGGTCCGTCTTGGTATGCGCGGCATGGTGCGCGCGCGATTGCCAAATCTCGTAGAGCAAATACGCCGCAGGCCCTTCCGCCGAACGGTATAAATCGTAGCGCAGGCAGCCATCTTCCTTGCGCGTCGGGCTGATCAGCGCGCGTAGCTCGGCTTCCAGAAATAACTCCTGGCCCTCGCGCGGCCGCAACATTACCATCAGCGTCGCCGCATCTTTCGGCAGCTTTCCGGACTCCCGCGACGATTTCCGCGAACTCCTGCGCCGTGGCATGCTCTTCGCTCTAGGCTTGGCTTTCTTGCTCATTGACGGCGGGGATTGTACTCCAACCTCGCCCAATAGCAAGTACTCGCTACGACCCCGACGTTCGGGCTCGGTCTGGGTAGCACAGACTTCAGTCTGTGCCTCCCGGTCGTTCTGCCCCGGCGCAAGCCGTTCCGCTGCCGGTGCCGCACTCTTCGGTTGTGAGGGTGCGGGTTTTCTGACCGCTATCTGACCTACTTCTCCGCGTCTTTGCGCCCCGCGCTCAAGCGGTCGAAATTCATCACCGTGTTCAGCACCAGCGAATACGTCCCCTGCGTCTCGCCGCGCCACACCGGATTGATTGAAAACATCACGACATGTCCGTTGCCGAGAGGCGCATCCACTACCGCCGGATGCTGCGCGATCTCGCCGCCGCCTTCGACCAGGCCCGAAATCAGCAAGTCTTTGGCGTCCGCGTAACGCAACACCACGCGGGCCCGCATTGCCGGCGGAATCACCCGGGGATTATTGTGCCTCTGCTCATCGGTCACCGGCGGCGCCTCCCACATTTCGCTCTCCGGTTCATCGGGAGCCTCGGCACCGTTACGGCCAACGGCAAAGTCCGGATCGGATTTGCTGCCTCGCCCGGTCGGACGTTCGCCCATAGCAGGGCCCAGCCGCCGGCGCCGGCGCGATCCGGCAATGCTGGTTAGCGAAAATACTGGCCCATTGTCGCAGTACGCCGCAACCTTTTCCCCGTAGCCATAAGCGATCGGGCTCGCGCCGTCCACCAGCCGCGTGCCCACCACTGAACCGATGATCTTGATTTTCTCGGAACTAGCGGCATTCACGCTGCTCGTCAGCCCGGCCTGTGCGGCGAACTGCGCCGTGTCCATTACCGTAAGCAGTACGCCGCCATCGTTCACAAACTTCTGCAGCTTCGCCACACCAGCCCAACCGAGCCCCGGCCGCATGTCCGGCGTCGAATCATTTTTTCCCACCAGGTTCGGCGTCAGCTCCGTTTTCTCCCACGGCAGCGGGTTGCCCCAGTTCGTCGGCAGGCCGTTCACAATGTTGTTCACCGATCCGGCTCCGCCTACCGGCGGAAACAAGATTACATCGTATTTTTCCCGCAGGTCCGTCGTGCCCGCGATCGTCTGCGTGCTGGCGTAGTCGTACGGCACTCCCAGTTTGTCCAGCGCCAGCCGCCACCATCCTTCGGTCTGTGTGCTGAGCCAGGTGTGCAGCAGCAAAATGCGCGCCGCGCGCAGCGGATGCATCTTCGCACCGGGCACGGCAGCCAAGCCCACCGGCTGCAAGCCAAATTCCTTCGCCGCCGAATCCAGCTGGCTGCGGTCCGCGCCTTTCACTACGATCGTTCCCGCCGCGAACTTTTTCCCGCCTGCTTCAAACTCTTCTTCGGCCGCTTGCATGTCCGCGTCCTTTAGCTTGTAACGCAGCGACGCCAGCGCGGGCTCCGCGTGATTTTCAATCGCGAAAACCGCGCCCACGCCCTGCACTCCTCCCACAACGCTCAACTCCTTCACAGCTTCCATGGAAGCGTCGAGAATTTTCGCGTCGGTTACGCGCGACACCTGCACGCCGTACAACTCGCCAAACGTCCAGCCCGTATCGTCATACGGAGTCTTCTGCGGGTCCGCCGGACTCCAGTACTGATAATCGAGTAGCGCGTCCGCCATGCGGGAGTAGGGCTGGTCCATGCGAATCACATAGCTGCCTGCCGGAAAAGTCTTTGTGGTCGGTTCGGGTTTTTCGTCCTTTTTTTCTTCTTTTTTCTCCGTCTTCTTTTCTCCCGCCTTCGGTTTCTTCTCCTTCTTCGGCGGCAAGGCGATCGTCGCCGCGGACGTCAGCCGCGAAACTTCTACGTGCTGCTTCTGCATCACCTTCAGCAGTTCCAGTTGTACGGTCGCGCGCGGATCGTCCGCGGGCAACACATACGCTGCCGGCCCTTCCGACTTCGGCTTCTCCACCGACCTCTTGGCCTTCAGGTAGAAATTCTTCAAGAACATGCGTTTGTTCTCGTTGAAGTAGTGCAACGAAACGAGCAGCCCTGTTTCCTCATAGTTGTTGTTGTCGCGCTGTGACCACATGACTTTGGGCAACGGCGGATTCTGCTTGTACCAGGTCCGCGCATAGTCCTCGGGATCGAGCGTGCGTTCCAGCGTGTCCGCGCCGCCATTGCCAAACGTCTCGTACAAGCGGCTGATGCCGTTGTGCAGCGCGGCGATGAACATCAAGTAGCCCGGCGACCAGGTGTCGAAATCACCGTGCGAGAAAACCCCCGGCATGCCGAACTTGGTCATGTCGGCAACGTTGCGGCCACTGATCAAATTCCATTCGTCGGCGAGAATCGGATCGATCCACGCGTTGTAGGGCCCGTCCCCGATGGTGTTGTCGTAGAGGTACGGAACGGATTCGTGCAGGTCGTGCAGCACTTGCGGATTCCACTTCGCGTAGGTGTTCATCACGTTTTCCGTGAGCTTGAGCGTAACGCCCATGGCATCGCGGTTGTTGTCGTGCGCGACGTATTTTCCCCAGTAGACAAGATTGGGATAGTTCTGGCCGGGATGGGCGAGGTGCCATTTGTAGATGTCTACCATGCGGTCGCGGCCATCGACTTCAACCACGGGGGTGATGAGCGTGATCATGCCTTCGCGAATGTCTTTGACGTATGGGCTTTCGTCGACGGCCAAACGGTAGGCGAGCTCCATGAGCGCGGTGGGCGCTCCGGTTTCCGGCGAGTGAATGGTTCCGGTGATGTAGTAGATGGGAATGGCCTGCGAGGCGATTTTATCGGCTTCGGCGTCGTTGAGTTTCAGCGTGCGCGGATCGGCGAGTTTGGCGAGCAGCGCGCGATTCTCTTCCATCTTTTTCAGGTTGGCTTCGGAAGAGAGCGCGACGGCGATCATTTCGCGGCCTTCCTCAGTGGTACCGATGGAGAAAACTCTTACGCGCGGGCTGGCTTTTTCCAGCATGCGCATGTACTTGTACACATCTTCGGCGTAAGGAAGGATGCCTGGCGCGCCGGCGACGTCGCCGAGAACAGCTTCAGGAGTGGGCACAGTCTTTGATGCGGGGAGATAGTTCACTAGCGGCGAGGTGAAGAAGGATTCCGTCGTGTACTTCTTCATCTTGGCGGTGTAGGCCTCGTCGATGGGCTGCTTCGGATCGCGGCCGGGCTGCGTTTCGCCGTCGGCGAGGACGTGCGGGGCGGCTGCAGCGCACGCAAATATGAACAGCACGAGCTTCGACCAGAACACACGATTCATGAAACGTCTCCTGTCTTTAGACCTGCAAGATGGGACTCTGATTCATAAAGACGCACGGAAAGTTGGTTGCGATACAACGGAACTCAGTCCACCGGAAGAAATGCGATGCAGATGGGCGATGGCGTTGTGAGAGTCTCGCCGGTGGGGGTGAGTTTGCCGGTGGACTGCTCGACGCGGAATTCGACGATCTGGTTGGTGTTTTGATTTTCGGCGAACAGGAAGCGGCCGGTGGGATCGAGGGTGAAGTGGCGTGGCTCCTTGCCGCCGGTCGGAATGATTTCCACTTGCGTCAGGGTGCCGGTTTTGGGATCGATGGCATAAACGGCAAAGGAGTCGTGACCGCGGTTGGAAGCGTAGAGAAATTTTCCGCTGGGATGAATTTCGATTTCGGCGGCGTCATTGCGGCCGGAGAAGCCGGCGGGAAGCATGGGAATATTTTGGATTGAAGTGAACTTTTCCGGGCTTGTGCTGGCAAAGACGGTTACCGTCGAATCCAACTCGCCGAGCAGATACATGAATTTGCCGTCCGCGGAGAAAGCCACGTGGCGCGGACCAGTCCCGGGCTTCGCGACAGCCGGGTCAGCTGGAGTGAGCGTTCCTTTCGATTCATCGAACTTGTAGACCAAGACCTTGTCGAGACCCAGGTCGGCGACATAGACGAAGCGATTGTTCTTGGAAGCACCGATCCAGTGGGCGTGGGGGCCGTTCTGGCGCTTCGTGTCGGGACCCGTCGTGCCTTGATTGGTGACCGAGGCGGTGGGTTTGCCGAGGGTGCCATCGGCGAGTATCGGATAGACCACGGCGTTGCCAGTGGAGTAGTTCGCGGTCAGGAGAAACTTTCCGGTGCGGTCGAAAGCGAGATGGCAGGGTCCTTCGCCTTGCGCGGGCTGCTGGTTAAGCAGCGCGAGTTTGCCGGTTTGCGGTGCGATGGAGAAGGCGCTGATGGTGCTACCTTTGTCCATTTCATTCGCCGCGTAGAGATATTTGCCACTGGGGTGGACGATGACCCAGGAGGGGTCCTTGGTTTCGCCGGCGAGTTCGTAGCCGGACATTTTGCCGGTGGCGGGATCCAGAGTGAATTGATAGATGCCCTTGCTGTCGGTCTTCGTGGTGTAGTTGCCGACGTAGACCCGATAGGCTTTCGCGGCGGACGCCTTGGGAGCTTCCGCGGCGAGCAGGGCAACCGGGACGAGCAGAATCATTGCGACAAAAGAAATGCAGCGTAAGGTGTTCATGGCGCGGGATAGTGTAGCACCGAGGCCGCCTATCCAAGCGCGCAGCAGAGAATCACGGAGGTTACGAGCGGGAGCTGCGCTCCCGGTCGATTGCTCGTGAAATACCTGAATTGGAAAGCGGCAGCGGGCTGCCGCACTCCAAAGTAGAGAGCTACTTCTTCTCTTCGTCGTTTTCTTCCTGCAATACGGCAGCTGCAGCGATGGAGTCATCTTCGTCCAGGCGGAGAAGGCGGACGCCCTGGGTGGAGCGGCCGGCTTCGCGGATTTCGTTCGCGTGGACGCGAATGACTTTGCCGTGTTCGGTGATGATCATGACGTCGGATTCTTCGGTGACTTGCAACGTGGCTACGACGGAGCCGTTGCGGTCGGTGGTCTTCATGTTGACGACGCCTTTGCCGCCGCGCGAAGTGATGCGGTATTCGGCGAGCGGGGTGCGCTTGCCGTAGCCCTTTTCGGCGACCGTGAGCATCAAGGTGACGAGCGAATCCTTGATCTGCTCATTTTCGAGTTCTTCTAGATTCTGGGTTTCGGTTTTGTGTTCCTTCTGGATGATTTCGAAGTCGGGCTGCACGGCGTCCATGGAGACGACGTAGTCTTCCTTGTCGAGGTCCATGCCGTTGACGCCGCCGGCGTTGCGGCCCATGGCGCGGACTTCGGTTTCGCGGAAGAGAATAGCCTGCCCCTCGTGGCTGGCGAGGAAGATCATCTGTTTGCCGTCGGTCAGCTTGGCGCCGATCAACTCGTCCTTGGCTTCGAGGTTGATGGCGATGATGCCGGTGGAGCGCGGGTTGGAGAATTCGGTCAGCGCGGATTTCTTGACGGTGCCGTTCTTAGTGGCCATGAAGACGAATTTATCAGCGGCTTCGAGATCGCGAGCAGCAACCAGAGCCGTGAGTTTTTCGTCTTCCTGGAATTTGACCAGGCTATTGATGGCCTTGCCGCGAGTGGCGGCGGCAGCTTCGGGAATTTCGTAGACCTTGACCCAGTACACGCGGCCTTTCGACGTGAAGAGCAGGATGTAGCTGTGCGCGGAGGCGACGAAGAGATGTTCGACAAAGTCTTCGTCGCGGGTTTTCGCGCCGATGCGGCCCTTGCCGCCGCGTGACTGGTGGCGGTAGGTGTCGGTGGAAGTGCGCTTGATGTAGCCGGCATGGCTCACGGTGATGAGCATTTCGGTGTCGGCGATCAGGTCTTCCAGCTTGATTTCGTCGACTTTGTCGACAATCTGCGTGCGGCGGTCGTCGCCATAGGTTTTCTGAACGTCACGCAGCTCGCCGATGATGACGGACTTGAGCTTCTTGTCGCTGGCAAGGATTTCTTCCAGTTCGGCGATGCGATCGCGGATCGCTTTCAGTTCCTTGAGAATTTCGTCAACCGAGAGTTGGGTCAGGCGGTGCAACTGCAGTTCGAGGATGGCGTCTACTTGCACCGGGGTGAGGCCGCCGGTGATGGAGCGGGCGGTTTCGCCCTCGATGCCGCCAAGCTTGTATTTGCGGCCGTCGAGTTTGACGCCTTCGATTTTTTTGGACTTGCCGGCCTCGGTGATGCTGACATCCTGCTCGGAGAAAAACTTGAGCAAGTTCTCCTTGGCTTCCGCGCGGCTGGCCGATCCGCGGATGATGCGGATGACCGAGTCGAGGTGATCGAGAGCGACTTGGTAGCCGGTGAGGATGTGTTCGCGTTCGCGGGCTTTGCGCAGTTCGAAGCGGGTGCGGCGGAGAACTACGTCGCGGCGATGCTCGATGAAAAGCCGAATGATCTCGATCAAGCCCATTTCGCGCGGCTGTCCGCCGACGATAGCTAGCAGGATCATGCCGAACGATTCCTGCATCTGCGTGTGCTTGAAGAGGTTGTTGAGAATGAGCTGGGATTCTTCGCCGCGTTTCAGCTCGACGACGATGCGCATGCCATCGCGATCGCTTTCGTCGCGCACGTCGCTGATGCCTTCGATTTTCTTGTTCTGTACGAGGTCGGCAATGCGTTCAATCAAGCGAGCTTTATTGACTTGATAAGGAATTTCGGTGACCACGATGTTTTCGCGGTCTTTGCCAGCTTCTTCGATGGCGGCTTTGGCGCGCATGGTGAAGCTGCCGCGGCCGGATTTGTAGGCGGCTTCGATACCTTCGCGGCCGGCGATGTAGCCGCCGGTAGGAAAGTCCGGACCGGGAACGATTTTCAAGACTTCCTTGAGCGTGGTTTCCGGCTTTTCGATGAGCAGGACGGCGGCGTCAATCACTTCGCGCAGGTTGTGCGGCGGAATATTGGTGGCCATGCCGACGGCGATACCGCTGGCGCCGTTGACGAGGAGATTGGGGACCCGCGTGGGGAGGACGGTGGGTTCTTTTTCGGTTTCGTCGAAGTTGGGGGTAAAGTCGACGGTCTCTTTTTCGATGTCGGCGAGGAGCTCTTCGGCGATTTTCGCAAGGCGGGCTTCGGTGTACCGCATGGCCGCGGGCATATCGCCGTCGACGGAACCGAAGTTACCCTGGCCATCGACGAGCGGATAGCGCATGTTGAAGTCCTGCGCCATGCGGACGAGAGCGTCATAGACCGGCGTGTCGCCGTGCGGGTGGTATTTGCCGAGGACTTCGCCGACGATCTTGGCGCACTTGCGGTAGGGGCGCGTGGAGGTGAGGCCGAGCTCGTACATGCCGAAAAGTATGCGGCGATGGACGGGCTTCAAGCCGTCGCGCACATCAGGCAACGCGCGCCCGATGATGACCGACATCGCGTAATCGAGATACGACTTCTTCATCTCGGATTCGATGTCCACCGGTACCAGGATTGATTGTGTCTGTTCGTCCGCCATGTTCCCTCAGTTGAAAATCAAAATCGCTCGCTTGCTCGTTGCAAAACCCAGGCCTTCACGGTGTCGAAAGCATCGGCCGCGTTGAAAAAACGCCGCGCCGCAAACTCGGCTTCGGCTCGCTTCAAGAAGGCGTCGAGTTGAACTTCGCCGGCAAACTCGACCGCAACGCCGCGATCGTTGTCCGGCACATCCGTCGGCAGTGCACGAAACTCGCTCACGCTCAACCCACGCAATCCAGGCAATGTGGTCCAACCCAACTGGTAAAGCATGTTTGCGAGATCCCGCCGCTAAATATCCAGGTTTACGACGTCGAGGGCGTTGTCTTCAATGAACTTGCGGCGGTCCTCGACGTTTTCGCCCATGAGCGTGGTGAAAATCTTTTCGGCTTCGACGACATCCTCGAGTTTTACTTTGAGGAGCGTGCGGGTATCGGCATTCATGGTGGTTTCCCACAACTGGGTGGGATTCATTTCGCCCAAGCCTTTGAATCGTGTGATGGTGAAATCCTTTTTGGCGTCTTCCATCACGAAACTCAAGACGTCTTGGGCTTTTTCCTTGGTGGCTTTGTCGCCGTTGCGGGTGACGGTAAAGGGTGGCTTGTTCGAGTCCTCGATCTGCTTGGCCAAGCCGCGGAGGCGCTTGTAATCAGCGGAGGCGGCGAGAGCCCAGTTGATCTTCTGGTGATGAGGAGCGCCAAAAGTAACCTCGTAAAGACTGTGCTCTTCGTCGAAAGTGACTTCGGCTTCGGTCTTGAGCTTCAGCTTTTCGATTTCTTTCAGAAGTTTCTCGACCAGCTTTTTGTCCTCGAAGTCGGTTTTCTTATCGAGACCGTGTTCGGTGAGGACCTCGACGAGCCTAGGCTCCTTGACGCGACGGCCGAGTTTCGCGGCGACGCCCGCGTATTCCTGGACGTTGAGGAGGAAGGTGGTCAAGCCGGCGCCTTGCAGTGTGACGCCTTCCTTGCCTTTCACCACGTGATCTTCAGTGGCGCGCTTCATCAGCTCGCGGGCGAAGTCGCGTTCGTCGCGGATATAGCGCTCGCTCTTGCCGCGCTTGACCCGATAGAGAGGCGGCTGAGCGATGTAGATGTGGCCGCGGTCAATGAGTTCCTTCATGTGGCGGAAGAAGAAGGTGAGGAGCAGGGTGCGGATATGAGAGCCGTCCACGTCGGCGTCGGTCATGAGAATGACTTTGTGATAGCGCAGTTTGCCGGCGTCGAAATCGTCCTTGCCGATGCCGGTGCCGAGCGCGGTGATGATGGCGCGGATTTCCTCATGGCCCAGCATTTTGTCGTAGCGCGCTTTTTCAACATTGAGAATTTTACCCTTAAGCGGAAGGATGGCCTGATACTTCCGGTCGCGGCCCTGCTTTGCGGACCCGCCCGCCGATTCTCCTTCGACGACGAAGAGTTCGCAGCGCGCGGGATCGCGTTCCTGGCAGTCGGCAAGCTTGCCGGGCAAGCCGCTGGAATCCATGGCGGACTTGCGGCGCGTGAGCTCGCGAGCCTTGCGTGCGGCTTCGCGGGCGCGCGCGGCGTCAATGCACTTGGAGATGATGCGGCGCGCGACGGTGGAGTGCTTGTCAAACCACTCGCCAAGTTTTTCGTTGACGAGCTGTTCGACGTCGCCCTTGATGTCGCTATTGAGTTTGCCCTTGGTCTGACCTTCGAACTGGGGCTGCGGCAGGCGAACGCTGACGACAGCGACCAAACCTTCGCGGACGTCATCACCGGTGATGCCGACTTCGTCTTTTTGCTCCTTCAACATGCCGGCCGAGGAGGCGAAGTTGTTGATGCTGCGGGTGAGAGCGGAGCGGAAGCCGGAAAGATGCGTGCCGCCGTCCACGGTGTTGATGGTGTTGGCAAAGGCAAACACGTTTTCGCCGTAGGAATCGTTGTATTGCAGCGCGATTTCGATTTCGACGCTGCCCTTCTTGCCTTCCATGTAGATCGCTGAGTCGTGAAGCGTGGTTTTGCCGCGATTGAGGTGCTTCACGAATTCGGCGATGCCGCCGGTGAAGCGGAACTCAGCAGTTTTTTCGCTGCGCTCGTCGTTAAGCGTGATTTTCAGGCCTTTGTTGAGAAAGGCGTACTCGCGGAGGCGCGTGGCAAGCGTGTCGTAGCTGAAAACGGTTTTTTCGAAAATACTGGCGTCGGGATGGAAGGTGACTTTGGTGCCGGTTTTGCGGGTCTTGCCGGTTTGCTTCAGTTTTGAGGTGGGCTTGCCTTTTTCGTAAGTCTGCTCCCAGACGGCGCCGTCGCGCTGAATTTCGAGTTCGAGCCAGTCGGAAAGAGCGTTGACGACCGAGACGCCGACGCCATGGAGACCGCCCGAAACTTTGTAAGTGTCGCTATCGAATTTGCCGCCGGCGTGAAGAACCGTGAGGACGACTTCAGCGGCGGGACGCTTTTCGGTGGCGTGCATGTCCACGGGAATGCCGCGGCCGTTGTCGGTGACCGTGACGGAGTTGTCCTCGTGGACGGTGACGTTGACTTCGTCAGCGTAACCGGCCATCGCTTCGTCTACCGAGTTGTCGACGACTTCCCAAACCAGGTGATGCAAACCCATTTCACCGGTGGAACCGATATACATGGCGGGACGCAAACGGACGGCTTCGAGGCCGCCGAGCACTTTGATGGATTTTGCGTCGTACTGATGGCCGCCCGGGCCCTTGCCGGTCACGGACTCTTTTTCTTTGTCACCCATTAGCCCCTCATCTCTTGACGAACCACTGCGCGGAGCAAAACTCGGATCGCGTGAAGCAAAAAATTCATCATCGTTATATGAAGCAAGGCTGGCGGTTGCGGAGGATTCGAACATCGTCCCGTACAGCCGACGAAAATCTCGTGGCCGACGCCTTACTCTTTGATCCACGGTGCAAGCACCGGGACTCGTAGAGTTCCTGCTTCATCCCATCCCGCACAGCGGGACGCGGCGAAGACTATTCCCCTGCGAGCTTCATCGCGAAAGCCGCAGGTTCGTAACTCCAGGTTGACCACATCTCCGCTGCTGGCGCGCAGCGACTGCGAGGGCAGCCGTCCCTGGCGGACGAGCTCCAAAATAGTGACTTGGAGCGTGTCGATTTGAAGGTGATTTCTGCGAATCGACGACCTGGAAATTATAGCGGAAACGAGCTGGTTTCACAACCAAATTCGGCCAAGCTAAATGGCCTAAAATACGTATTTTCTGTTAGTTATGGGTGGTTCGAGAGTCAGATGCGCATGGGCATGATGATGTAGCGGTAGCGATAGGATTCGTCAGCCAGCGGGCGCATCTGGCCGGCGCTTTGCTCGTCTTTTAGCTCAATGCTGATGGGGCCTTCGGCGGCAGCAGCCAGAAAATCCAAGACGTAACTGGAGTTGAAGCCGATCGAGATGGGATCACCTTTGTATTCCTTCTCGATGCTTTCCTTTGCTTCGCCGTACTCCGGGCTGGAAGCGGAAATCTCTATGCCTTCGTTGGAGACGGCCAATTTCACGGCATGGGAACGCTGATCGGCGAGCTGCGAAACGCGGCGGACGGCGTCGCTGAGTTCGACGCGCTCGAGCACAACAGACTTGTTGTTGTCGCGTGGCAAGACCGCTTCGTAATTAGGGAATTGACCGGTAAGGATGCGGGAAATCAAGAGGCGATGACCGACCTGGAAGAAGAGATGGCTTTCGTCTTTGGCGAAATCCATTTTGGCGTCGTCGCCGGAAACGGCGGAAAGCTTTTCGACTTCATCCATGGCTTTCTTGGGAATGAGGACTTTGACTTCGCCGTTGAGGCCGCTGAGCTTTTGGTCGGTTTCCGCCAGCGCCAGACGGTGGCCGTCGGTGGCGACCATGGCGAGGGTGTCAGGCTTGAGGATCAGCAAGCCGCCGTTCAAGGTGTAGCGCGATTCTTCCATCGAAATTGCGAATTTCGTTTTTGAGATCAGCCCTTCGAGTACCGCGGCAGGAATCTTGACGAGAACATGCGGCATAGCCGGCAGCGCGGGGAAATTCTCCTTGGCCATGCCAACGAGCTTGTACTTCTTGCGATCGCTGACGATTTCAACCCAGTGATTTTCGAGGAGCTTGAATTTGATTTCACCTTCGGGCAGAAGGCGGACCAGTTCCAAAAGCTTTTTTGCGGGGATGGTGCCGGCGCCTTCTTTTTTTACTTTGGCCTCGCACGACGTGCGCACACTCAGCTCCAGGTCGGTCGCGGTGATGGTTACACGGCCGTCGCGCGCCTCAACCAGGAGATTGGAAAGAATGGGGATCGTGGTCTTGCGCTCGACTACACCCTGCGTGGTATTGAGCTCATTCAGAAGAGCCGATTTTGTTACGCTGAATTCCATCGCTTGGCTTTCCTCGCGGGCGGTTCCGGTTGCAGACATTCGGTAGCCTTCCTCTTTTATCTCAGAGCTTGCAAGCCCTGAAACCCTGGGACGGGGATTCCGCTGCTGCGTACTTTACCCGGTTTTCATGCCGGACGAAAGCCTTACGCACGATAAAGCCATGTGGAAATTGGTGGAAACCACTGCGGCTCGCGTCGGGATGTCCAGCGGACCACAGAACCGCAAATCAACAACTACAATTTCAACAGATAGGAATTAACTATGCGCAATCTAAATAAGCTTTAGTCCTTGTTGTTGTGATGAGCGCTGTGGAACTGTGGAAAGCTGCGCAAGTGGCCGAGACGAGACGGGTTGATTCGCAGTCGTGCTGTGGATGTTTTGTGGCGGTCGTGGAAATAAGGAGCCGAGGCGGCATAACCGAAGCTAGGTACAAGAATTTCTCCTCAGCGTTCAACATGATTTACTCAGCTTCCTCAAACATTAATTCACAGGACGGAAATTGCCGACTGAGCCGTCGATGGAACGTAATATCAGACGAATCGGATTGCTCACCAGGCAGCGGTAAAAAGAAAATAGCCCGAAAATATCGGGCTATTTCGAGGAAGCGAACTTTGCCGGCGAAAATTACTGCAAAGCGTCCATCAGCCGCGTGATGGTACGGTTCAAATCCTTGTCGGAGCGGCGCATCTCTTCAATCTTGTTGATGGAGTGCAGCACGGTGGTGTGATGCTTTCCGCCGAATTGGCGGCCGATTTCGGGCAAGGAAGCCGTGGTGAGCTGCTTGACGATGTACATGGCCACCTGACGCGGGAATGCGATGGCGCGGGTGTTACTGCGTACCTTTAAATCCTGTTCGCGCAGATTGAAATGCTCGCTGACCCGTTTCTGAATCAGGTCTATGGTGACGCGCTTTTCCTGTGACGCAATAATGTTGCGCAGCACTTGTTGAGCGGTGGCGAGGGAGATCGCGGCGCCGGTCAGCGAAGCATAGGCCATCAAGCGGGTTAGCGCGCCTTCCAGTTCCCGTACGTTGGACTTGATGGCGCGCGCGATGTACTCCGCTACGTCGTCAGGGAGCACAAAGCGATCGTTTTCCGCCTTTTTCTGCAGAATGGCGATCTTGGTTTCCAGGTCGGGCGGCTGAATATCGGCGATCAATCCCCATTCAAAACGCGACCGCAGCCGTTCTTCGATCGAATTGATATCCTTGGGCAAGCAGTCGGAGGAGATGACGATTTGCTTGTGCTGTTCGTAGAGCGCGTTAAAGGTGTGGAAGAACTCTTCCTGCGTGCGTTCCTTGCCGGCGATGAACTGAATGTCGTCCACTAGGAGCACATCCACTGTATGGAAGCGTTCGCGGAAGCTGAACATCTTGTCGAAGCGCAGCGAGTTGATCACTTCAATGGTGAATTTTTCGGCGCTGACATAACTGAGGCGCGCGGCGGGATTGCGCTGCTTGATCATATGCCCGATCGCGTGCATCAAGTGGGTCTTGCCCATGCCCACGCCGCCATAGAGGAACAAGGGGTTGTAGGCCTTGGAGGGCTGTTCAGCCACGGCGCGCGACGCCGCGTGGGCAAACTCATTGGACTTGCCGACCACAAAAGTGTCGAACGTATAGCGCGAATTCAGCTGGTGGTCGCTGCTTTCAAAGTCCAGCCTGGATTGCTTCACGGAAGCATTCGCGACCGCCGGGCTCGCCACCACAGGTTCTTCCTCGGTGCAAACATACTGCACACGGGTATTCGGGACGCCCAGTTCGTGAAAAACGGCCTTAACGATTTCGCCGTATGTGCGGGTGAGAACCTGACGAAAGACGGTAGTGGGGATTTGCACGTGAAGAAGGTCACCGTCGATGCGGCTCAAGCGGGTCGGCTGAAACCAGGTAGTAAAAGTGTTGATGCTGATGCGAGATTTGACCCGATCCAAAAACCGGTCCCACAAATTTGCTGCTTCGCGTTCTTTGCCAAGTTGGATCGCTGTCGTCATCAAAGCAAAATACCAAGTCCTTGCTATTTCCACAGATGTGCAAATCCTGTGGAAAGACAATTTTCCTCTTGAAGAAGTACTTTTTCCTACGGGAAAGCTATTCGCAGCGGAACATTGGCTTGCCCCTAGATCCCGCTCGCGTCTCTCTTTGTCCCTCGACCGCCAACTACCTTCGTAAGTCAGCGGGGGATTCTCTCCGATTGACGCGAAGGGGGCAAGAAGAAAATGTGGAAGAGCGCGTGCCCGTGTTCACACAGCATACACAGTTTTTCCACAAGCACAAAATCCACAAGTGCAAACTTTTTCCGTCACGCAAGTGCAACGATTCATGGAAGAAAAAGAGAGATGTCAACCAAGGTGGCGAAACATTCCCGAAGAGATTGAGGATGCAGTACCACCCGCGCACTGTGGAAAAGTGGCGCGGCGGCGAGAAAAATGTTGCATACGTTTTCTCTCGGTGGGTGTCAGAGAACGCTTACTTGATGTCCAGACGCTCAAACTCATAGACGCCGATCGGGTCACCGCCGATGATCAGGCGATCTTTCTCAACGACGATGGCGTTCGCCTCGAGGCGGGCATTCTGCGGCGTGTAGAGACGGTACATCGAGCGGCGATTTCCCTCTTTGTCGAAACGGAGCAACGTGCCGCCCATGGCGATCCAGACTTCCCCGGTCGACTTGTCCACACCCATGGCGGTCATCACTTGTTTGAAGCGGGGAGGATCGCCGCGGCGTTCCTGTTTTTCGATTTCGTGGCGCACCGCGGCAGCTTCCTGCATCACGTCGAGAGAGGAATAGCGCAGGTCCCCTCCGGCGTAGCCAAAACGATCGAACTGGCGCACCGTAGGCTCCGGAAAATACTGGAAACCATAATACAAGTGCCCCTGGGCATCGGTAGCCAAGTCCCCCATGTTGAGGAAGCGATTCAGATCCTTGCGGTCGGTAAGCGATTCCGCATCGCCAAACTCGCGGACCAGCCGCCCGTTCTTGTCAAAGACGGTGACTAGTGCCGGCTGGCGCATGGTTGAGACGGCCACCTCGCCTTCGGGTAACGCAGCGACGGCCAAGGGCCCGTCAATGTTGATCGTGCGCAGATGTTTGGCGTCCTTGGAGTAGACCTGCACCGAGTTTGCGGCCCGATCTGCAATGTAAATCGTTCCGTCAGCGTCCACGTCGCAGTCTTCGCCATATTGGACGAGGACTTCGCCCGAAGCTTTTGCTTCGGCGAGGGCCGCCTCGGGAAGAGCGGATGCCTCGCGCATGGTGAGCAAGCGCCGGGCCTCCGGGGAATACACGACCAGCCCCGGAAATGGCGAAGCCAGAACATAGATTTTTCCGTCAGCGCCCTCGCGAATTTGCTTCAGACCGGGTCCAACCGGCGCGAAAAGCCTGCGCTTCGCCACCATGTCGGCGTCAACTTGCGCGACCACGGAGACCGCCGAGAGGAAGGTGAGACACAACACCGCAAGGATTTTCAAGGCTGGGGCACTCCTGTCCCTATTGCTATTCGTCTGATAAGACTGCCGGTTACGTCGTTAGGTTGCTTTGCGGTTGCGCCGATGTGCCCGTTCCGTCAATTCAATCGATGCGTAGGCGCAAACGCTCGATGCTGGTGGCTTTCAGACGACCGGCCGAGTTGCGTGGACCTTCGTCGTCCGTTTCGATCAGTACAGCATTCATTTGGACGTCGCCCGTCGCCACTTCGAAACGGGCGGGCAGGCCATCCAAGAATTTCTTGACGATACCGGCGCGGTCCATGCCGATTACGCCGGCATGCGGCCCGGTCATGCCGACATCTGTGATGTAGGCGGTGCCTTGCGGCAAGACGCGCTCGTCCGCCGTGGCAACGTGCGTATGCGTTCCGACGACGGCTGTGGCGCGCCCGTCCAGATACCAGCCGATGGCAATTTTCTCGCTGGTAGTTTCCGCATGCATATCCACTAACACAAATGCCACTTCCGCCAGCAGGCTGGCCAGCAATTCATCCGCTTTGCGAAACGGATCGTCAATGGCCGGCAGGAACACCCGGCCTTGGAGATTGATCACCGCGTATTTCACGCCGTTCTTCGCCGTGCCCACATATATTCCCTTGCCGGGGTTGCCCTCGGGAAAGTTGGCAGGGCGCAAGAGCCGCGGCTCGTACGGCATGAATTCCATGATTTCGCGGCGATCCCAGCTGTGATTGCCGCCGCTGATCACTTCGACGCCACATTTCAGGAGTTCTTCGACGATTTTGGGAGTAATGCCGAAACCCGAGGCGGAGTTTTCGCCGTTGGCGATCACCAGATCGATACGCTTTTGCGCCAGCACGTCTGCAAGGCGGTCGCGAACGATTTCGCGGCCCGGCGATCCTACAATGTCTCCGATGAAAAGTATGCGCATAAAAAACTGTAGTAAATCAACTCTCTGTTTTCAGTCCACGGAAAACTCAAAGGAGCGGACTGCTTGGCCGTGGAGAGCTAGGCCGTGAACCTCCGAATTAGGTGGGCACCACGAGCCAACCATTAGGCTTTCCTGCCCCGCTCGCGAGTCATTCGGGTGACCCGCCAACGGGACAGGCCGTGCACACAGGCTGTCTAACCGCAGCACCCCAGAGATTCATTACGGTTCAAACGGCTTTCGCACTCTCACCTGCTTCGAAGTACCGCTCCGTTCACATTCTAGCAGGGTGCGCTTGCCCGTTCCCAACCGCGCCGAGATGCGGGACAGTACGCCTGACAGCTGATGAATTTCCACGTCGAAAAACTCTTCGAGCAATTGTGTGCGCGCCTCAAGAAAAGTTGTCCTGCAACGCGGAGCGAGCCTGCGGCCGCGCGGCGTAGCGCGCACCAAGGTCACCCGGCGATCGCGAACATTGGGAAAACGCTGGATCAAGCCGCGCGCTTCTAGCTTGTCCAGGTGCCGCGTTACGCCGCCCTTATCGCGACCCATGATTGCGGCGAGGTCGCCCGATGATTTCGCATTGGAGTCGGCACAGCGCACCAGCAGGGCCGCCTCCTGCGCGGTCAGGCCGAGCGGCCGAAGGTGGGAATCCAGTGCGTTCTGGAGTTGGATTCCCGTCCGGGCGATCAAAGCAAACAACAGTTCTTCCCTCTCGCTGCGCGAATGCGAAGCGTAGTGGCGATGCACATGGTGACTCGCGCGCTCCGTCATGGACAGCTCTCCCGAAGGAATCGGGCCAAAAGAGAGGCGACCAGGGACCAAAGTCTCGGCCGCCTCTCCGGAGCCACGCTAGAAATGGAAGCCCACCTCGGCCGTGTACGATCGCGGCGTGACGTAGTGCGTTCCGCTGAAGGTCGAGAGGAAGTTGTACAACGCAGTTTTGTTGGTGAGGTTGATCGCGGTGAGGCGCAAGCTCCAGCGGTAGCGGTCGCCGCGGAACAAATTGTCATGGCCCACGGCCAAATCGAACAAATTGCGCGACGAGATGCGCGGAGGGTTCTTGTCATCGTTTTCCGTGCCAGGGGCCGGTAGGTTGATTAGCGTGGAGCCGAACTCCGATAAAGGGCAGAAACCGGTCGGACTGATCGGCGTTGTCGGTGTCGCGCGCACCGTTCCGCAGAAAAGACCGGCCTGGAATTGCTGGTCCGGCGTCAGGCCGGAAACATCTACTGGATTCACGCCATCGCCAAATGGAACCGCGCCCGCCACCAAACCGCTGTCGTAGCGCCAATTGAAGCCAACCCACGGACCGCGCTTCCACGGCTGATATTGCAAGTGTGTGGTTTGGTTGAACGTTTCGTCGTGGTCGATGCGGAACACCCCATTGCCGCCTTGACCCGCCGGCGTCGTGCCGATGCCGCTGAGTTGTGGCTGGAAGAATCTCGCCGCAACACTCGACATCACGACCAGCGCCGTGAAACCGTGAAAATCCGGCACGCTGGCACGAATGGCGTAGCCGGGGATCTTGGATCGCTGCCATTCGATGGGGAATGTAATGGGAGTGCTGCCCAGCACGCTGAAATCGTATGCGCCATGGGTGTACTTCCAGATGTATTCGGCGTCCACAACCAGGTGTTTTCCGAAAGCTTGCTGGAATCCGGCGTGGAATTCGTTTCTCCAGCCGGGAGCAAGGGGATTTGTGATGCAGGGATAGCCCTGCAAGGACGCCATCAGGGCGTTGATGACCGCATCGTTGCATCCGTTGCTGGCCAGGACGAGATTTTCATTGAATGGCGTCTCGAGCGTCCGCGCATAGGAAACGCGCAGTACGGTATTGCTCGGTTTGATGTTGTAAGCGATGCCCAGCCGAGGTTCAACCTGACGCGCGCTGGTGATTCCGTTGTACAGGTCCCCCCGCAAGCCGAGATTGAAGGACCAGTTCTTCACGCTGATGGTGTCTTGCGCGTAGAGCGCGAGCTCCTTGACGTCGGTGTGTCCCCGAAAGAAGTAGTAGGTTCCGCCGGTCGTGAGGTCGTAGGGCGCCAGTGTAGTGCAGGGCGCGGCAATCGGCGTCCCCTGGCTATCCATGCAGGAGTTTCCGCTGTTGTCGGTCAGCGAACCGAGCAAAGTCGGGTCCACGATGCCGAAGTGATCGTTCTCGGTCAAAAAAGTCTGATCGTAGGTGATGCCCACCTTGATGTTGTGGATGCCTTTTACATACGAAATGTCAGATCTTACGCCGGCATTGGTCAGCCGCCGGTTCTGTGCGACGCTTTCGCTCTGCAGGTCGGGTGTGAGGTCAGCAAAGGGATTTCCGCTGGGATAGTAGTTGTATTGATCCTGGCGGACGAAGGCGCCGGCGGTCAGCACGGTATTGGGGCTCACGACGCGCGTCCAACTGGGCGCGATATTGAAGCTGCCGATTTTGGAGCGTTGATCCTGCGCTCCTACGGGCGATCCGTCGGGACCGAGGCCGCCATGATCCACCACCAATCCGTTCCACGCCGTGGCGTTTTCCGCGTCGTAGGAATTCGGCGTCTGAAACCACGAGCGCATGTAGGAAAGATTCAGGTGCAGCGTATCTTTATCGGAGGTTTGCAAATCGATTCGATCGAATATGCTCTCTTCGTTGCCCTTGGCGTGCATCACCGCGAATTCCGGCGGGTCGAGAAAGCGCCCGGACTGTAATCCGTTGACGGAAGTAAAATTTCCCCACTTACTACCGCCGTACGCCAGATCGAAGCCGGCCGTGGATGTTCCGAAGCTTCCATAGCTTGCGGAAATGCTTCCCGTCGGTTTGCCCACTCCCAGGCCGGAGCGTGTCGTGGCTTTGATGACCAGACTGGTCTTGTCGCCGTATTCGGCCGGAGGGGCGCCGGAAATAATCTCCATGGACTGGATCGCGTCCGCGGGAAGCTGATTTGAAAAGACTTTGCTGAATTGGTCGGTGATCGGCTGACCATCGAGCGAAATGGAATTTTGCGCGTGGTCGCCTAGGCCGTGCATCAATCCATTGGAATCGGCTGCGACTCCTGGCGAAACCATGGTGGTGATCGATGTGAAAGAGGAAGAAGCGCTTTCCACGGGCAACCGGTCGATCAGGTTTTTGTCCACGTCAGTGTGAAAAGTGGACTCATTTTCCACTAGATCGTTGCCTTCGCCCTCCACCATAACGGTCGTGTTGGCACCCGCCAGGGTCATGGCCACATTCAAGCTCACCGTTACCAGTGATCGAACTTCGGCGTCTTGCGAAAAGTCGGAAAAGCCTTCTGCCTTTACGGAAATGTGATACGGATTGAAAGGTACGTTGGCGAAGCGGAATTTCCCTTCGGTATCCGTTGAGGCGGTCCGATCGTACTTGCTGACTGGATTGGAAATCTGCACAATGGCGCCGGCAATCGCGGCACCGGAGGGATCTTTCACCGTTCCCTCGATTGTACCGGATGCTTGCGCAAGCAACGGCCGCGCGCCCAGGCAAGAACTCAAAAGCCCTGCCACAAATGCAATACCTGCAAAGCTGCGAAAACCCTTCAACATGAAATTTTCTCCAAGGCCTCAGGGCCGATGTGGTTGAGTTGGATCAAAGCCGCTTTCAAAAAGCGGCGCCGCCAGCGGTGGCAGAAATGCCAACCGGCGAACGGCTGAGAGTGCGAACGGACTTCCAGGGAATGACTAAGCGGAAGGAGGAGCGCGGCCGGCGTGCTGCAGCGAAACTTCATTGAGAGCGGTGGCTTGAATCGCGCAGGCATCGTGCCAGCCGGTCATTTCGGGTGCTGCGACAACCACACCCGCGAAGGCCACAAGCGCAGGAGCATGCAGCGACTGGCAGACATGGCAAACCGGATCTTGTCCGGCTCTGTGCTGGTGCAGGGAACTGCCGCCTGCGGCGAAATAGAACAGCGCGAGGCAGATCAGTAGAGCGCCATACCGGCGTAGTCTTTGCTCGCCTGAGCGGCGAAACTTGTGTAGAAGCATACTTTCCATGTCTGCTTTCAGACTACATCCACCTTGCCATGATTGGACAGCGCAAACCAGTGCCCGGTTGCCATTTGGCTACGTTGCCGGCCCGGCGTTCTTGACCCAGCAACGATTCTCCCCTAAGCTGCGTCTTAATAACGACATGGCTGTAAACCACGTAAATGGCCGCTTGATTGGCCTAATGCTCCTCCTGCTGTTCCTGGGAGCGCAAATCCACTTTCTGTCCGATTTGGACTCGGGCCAGGCTGGCGCGCATTTGTGTCCGGTTTGCTCGGTTTTGAGCTTCGCGATTCTTTTGGCACTTCCGGTTCTCTGTTCCCTTCCGGTGATGGGCCGCGCAGAGCAATCGTTCGCGATAGCTCCGGTCACGCAGGGTATTTTCCGCTCCACTTCCCCCCGCGCACCTCCCGTTCTCTAGTCGTCCCGTCCATTCCCTGAAGTTTCCTTCTATTTGCAACGTGCCGCTGCGGCAGCATGAGGTACCGTCCAATGAGGACTTTTCTAGTGATCGTCGCGGGTTTGATGACCCTTGCGACCGGCTTGTCCGCTCAGGATGCGGGCCGGCAGTCTCTTCCATCGGCTCCCAATCCTCCGCATGCGAATCCGTCGTCTCAGTCTGCAATCCCGCCTTCCAGTATTGCACTCGACGACGCGCTGCGGCTTGCGCTTCAGCACAACCATGCTTTGCTCGCTTTGCGCTCCACGATTCTGCAGAGCCAGGCACAGGAAATTACCGCCAACCTGCGTCCCAACCCGGTTCTCGCCTGGGACGCACAATTTCTCCCTATCTTTCAGCCGGACCAGTTCAGCGGCGATTATCTGAACAACAACGCGCAGTTTGACGCCGGCGTCAGCTATCTTTTTGAGCGCGGCAAGAAGCGCCAGCACCGTCTGCAAGCCGCAAAGGATGCTACCGCTGTGGTTCGCTCGCAGGTTTCCGACTCCGAGCGCCAGCTGATCTTCAACGTCGCTCAGCAATTCATCAATGTTCTTCTCGCAGAATCGTCGCTGGCCTTCGCCCAGCAAGATCTGGACAGCTTCCAGAAAACCGTCGACATCAGCGAAACCCGCTTTCACGCCGGCGACATGAGCGAAGGCGATCTGCTCAAAATCAAGCTTCAGCTTCTGCAGTTTCAGTCGGACGTTTCGGCCGCGAAGCTCGCCCGCGTTCAGGCACTCGCCGGACTGCGGCAATTCCTAGGGTTTGAATCGGTGGCCGACGACTATGACGTTTCCGGTGATCTTGACTATCAAACGGTGAAGGCCACGCTGCCGGATCTGAAAGCGATGGCGGCGCAGTCGCGCCCGGATCTAATCTCCGCGCAGCAAGGTGTGACTGCCGCGCGCAGCCAGCTCGCCCTTGCCGAAGTCAACGGTAAGCAAGATCTCACGGCGGGAATGAACTACACGCACACCGCCGGAGTCAGCAGTGCGGCATTCGCCTTCAACATTCCTCTCGCCGTTTTCGACCGCAATCAAGGTGAAATCGCGCGGACTCGCTACGCCATCACGCAGGCGCAAGAGCAACTGAGTGAAACCGCGCAGCAAGTTTCGACAGACGTTGTGGATGCCTACGAAAATCTACGAACCAACGACCAGATCATTCAGCTCTATCGCGGAGGTTACGTGGACCAGGCCAAGCAATCGCGGGACATCAGCGAATACGCCTATCGTCGCGGCGCCGCGAGCCTTCTCGATTATCTCGACTCCGAACGCACCTATCGGGCCAATCAACTTGCCTATCGTCAGGCCTTGGCCGGCTACATGCTCGCCGTCGAGCAGCTGCGCCAGGCCGTCGGTACAAGGAATCTCCCATGACACCAACTCATATTCGCCCATCCGAACCTCTCGTCCGATTCATCGCGCTGCCGTTGCTGGCGCTGGCCTGCGCTTCTTGCGGCTCTGGCCCGGGCGAATCCGAGTCCAGGATGACTTCGTACACGGCCAGCGAAAAGAAGGCCGACATCGCGCAAACTTTTCACATCACGCAGGAGCAGACAGCTCACATCGAGGTTGTTCCCGTACGCAAAGAGAATCTGCCGCGTACCTTGCGGCTCACCGGTTCTGTTGCGTACAACGCCTTTCTCACGACGCCGGTTTTTGCGGCCATCGGTGGACCAGTTCGCGAAATTCTCGTGGCACCGGGTCAAGTGGTTCACAAAGGGCAACCGCTGCTTACCGTGACCAGTCCGGACTATTCCGCCGCGCGTTCCGCCTACATCAAAGCGCGCGATGCGTTCGCTCTTGCCGACAAGATGTATGCGCGTGCGCAGGATCTTTTCGCGCACGGCGCCATTGCCGAAGCCGATTTGCAGCAAGCGGAATCGAATCGCACGCAGGCTCATGCCGATCTAGAATCTTCCGCCGACGCTCTGCGCGCGCTCGGCCTCCATGACCCGGAGGCGATCGCCAGAAATCCGGTGCAATCCACCGCGGAAATTCCAGTGCCCGCGCCCGTCGCGGGTGAAATTGTCGAACGCCTCGTCGGCCCCGGCCAGTTGTTGCAAGCCGGTGGTACGCAATGTTTCACGATTTCCGATACCGGTTCGGTCTGGGTACTGGTCAACGTTTATCAAAGCGATTTGAGTTTTGTTCGCGTCGGCAGGACGTCGAAGTTGCCACCGACTCGTACCCCGAAACCTTCTATGGAAGAATCTCCTATATCGCACCTTCGATGGACGCTACCACGCGCACTTTGCAGGCCCGCATCGTTGCGCAAAATCCGGGCCGCAAGTTGAAGAAAGACATGTACGTTTCCGCCAGCGTCCGCGCTGCGGCGCTGCAGAACGTCCTCACCGTTCCAGACTCGGCCATTCTTCGCGACACCGAGAATGAACCTTTCGTTTACCTGCAAACCGGCGCCAACGAATTTGCCCGCCGACAAGTCACGCTCGGCAATTCCAACAACGGGCGCGTTCAGATCAACACCGGTTTGAAGGAAGGCGAGCGGGTCGCCGGCAACGGCAGCCTGTTCTTGCAGTTCATGAATTCGTTGCAGCAGTAGAGGAGCTATGGGTATCCAGCGATGATCCATCGCATCGTACATTTCGCGCTGCGCCAGCGCTTTCTGGTCCTCATGGTCACCGCTCTGATGGTGATCGCTGGCGCGTGGTCGTTCCGCCAGATGCCCGTGGACGCATACCCGGACTTGTCGCCGCCGATGGTCGAGCTCATCACGCAGTGGCCCGGCCACGCCGCTGAAGAAGTCGAGCGGCTCACCACACTTCCGCTCGAGCTCGCGATGAACGGCACACCACATCTTCACGTGATGCGCTCTATTTCGCTTTACGGCCTTTCGGACGTCATTCTTACTTTCGACGAAGGGATCGATCCCTATTTTGCGCGACAGCTGGTTTTCGAGCGCATCAGTGACGCCACGCTGCCTCAGGGCGTCACACCCAGCATGGCGCCGCTGTTCAGTCCGAGCGGCCTAGTCTACCGCTACGTCATTGAAAGTCCCGATCGCTCGCCGCAGGAACTCCACACGTTTGAGGACTGGATTATTGAGCGCGCCTATCGCAGCGTCCCCGGCGTTGCTGACGATTCGGGCTTTGGCGGCCCCACCATGGAGTACCACGTCCTCCTCGACCCGGCCCGCCTATACAACTTTCACATTCCCGTGGTGCAGGTACTCAACTCTCTACAAGCCAATAACGCCAACACCGGCGGAGGATTCTACACGCAGGGCGGCCAGTTTTATTACGTGCGCGGACTCGGTCTTGTAAAGTCCACGGAAGACATCGGCGAAATCGTCGTCGCCAGCAACAACGGAGCTCCCGTCCGCATCAAGGACGTCGGCCACGTTGAAATCGGCCACGCGCCGCGCCTCGGCATTTTTGGCTTCCAGGACAAACAGAAAAATAATGACGACGCCGTCGAAGGCGTCATTCTGATGCGCCGCGGCGAACAAACCCAGAATGTTCTCGAAGCCGTCGAGCGCAAAACCGAAGAAATCAACAAAACCATGTTGCCGCGCGATGTGCGCATCCGTCCTTATTACGACCGTAGCGACCTCGTCCGTGTCACGACCGACACCGTCGAAGGCAATCTCCTGCGCGGCATGATTTTCGTCCTCGTGGTGCTTATCTTTTTCCTGGTCAGCGTCCGTGCGGCAGTCATCACCGCGCTCACGATTCCGCTTTCGTTGCTTTTTGCTTTCATTTTTCTGCACCTGACTGGCGAAGCGGCCAATCTTCTCTCCATCGGCGCCATAGACTTCGGAATCATCATTGACGGCACCATCGTCATGGTGGAGAACATTTATCGCGAGCTCAGCGAGCGCCACGGCCAGGATTACAAGCTCACCGAAGTCCTTCTTCACGCTGCCCGCGACGTCGATCGCCCCATCTTCTATTCTGTCGCCGTAATCATCGCCGGCTATTTGCCCATCTACGCGCTCTCCGGGCCCGCAGGCAAACTGTTCCATCCCATGGCCGACACCATGGCCTTCGCGCTGGTTGGCGCGCTGCTCATCACGCTAACGCTTGTTCCGGTGTTGGCTTCCTATTGGTTCCGCAGCGGCGTGAAAGAAAAAGAAAACCGCATCTTCAACTGGATCCGCGACGGTTATGCCGGTCGTCTGGAATGGTGTCTCAATCATCCCAAGACGACCATGCTCACTACCGTGCTTATTTTCGGTTCGACGCTTCTTCTGATTCCGTACATCGGCGGTGAATTTCTCCCGCACCTGGACGAAGGCGCTCTCTGGGTACGCGCCACCATGCCCTATACCATCGCCTTTGAAGACGCAGCCAAATTCGCGCCGGAAGTTCGCAACATTCTCAATCAATACCCGATGGTCACGGTTGTGGGCTCTGAACTTGGCCGCCCCGACGACGGTACCGATCCCACTGGCTTCTTCAATTGCGAGTTTTACATCGGGCTCAAACCCTACAACGACAAGGCTTGGACGCAAACCTCGGTTCACAACAAGGCTGACCTCGAGAAAGATATTCAGCACAAGCTCGAAGCCTACCCCGGTGTCATCTTCAACTACACGCAACCCGCCGAAGACGCCGTCGACGAAGCGCTAACTGGCCTCAAGTCAGCTCTCGCCGTAAAAATCTTCGGGCCTGATCTGGATGTCCTCGAAAAGAAAGCCGTCGAGATTCGCAACGTGCTCGCACACACGGACGGCTTCAAAGAGCTAACCGTCGTCCGCGAACTTGGCCAGCCCAGCCTGATCATTGACGCTGATCGTCAGAAAATCGCACGCTATGGCATCAATGTCACGGACGTCGAAGCTGTCGTTCAGGCGGCAGTCGGCGGGCAAGCCGCCACTCAGGTCATCCAGGGCGAAAAGCTTTTTGACCTGATCGTCCGCATGGAGCCGCGATACCGTTCGAATGCGCGCGACATCGGTAATCTGCTCGTTCCCGCTCCGGCCGGACAGCAGATTCCGCTTTCTGAGCTGGCTACCATCAAACAAGCCTCCGGCGCCTCGTTCATCTACCGCGAAAATAATTCGCGCTACATCGGCATTCAATTTTCGGTGGAAGGGCGCGATCTTGAAGGCATCGTCCGGCGAGGCCAGGCCGGCGTCGCCAAAAACGTTCGCTTACCCGAAGGTTATCACCTTGATTGGGGCGGCGAATACAGCGAACTCCTCGAAGCCAAATCGCAGCTTTACTTCATCGGTCCGCTCGCCATTTTTCTTATCTTCATGATTCTCTTCGCGCTCTACGGTAACTTGAAATTCCCGATCTCCATAGCCCTCGGGGTCATCCTCACCGAACCCGTCGGCGCGCTCATCGCACTCAAACTCACCCACACTCCACTCAGTGTCTCCAGTTTCCTCGGCTTGCTCGCTCTTCTCGGCGTCTCGGTGCAAACGGCCGTCATTCTCGTCAGCTACATCAACAAGCTGCGCCTCGAGGGCCGCAGTATCCGCGAAGCCACACTCGAAGCCGCTCTTCTCCGCCTGCGCCCTATCATGATGACCGCTCTAGTTGCCTGCCTCGGCTTGCTTCCCGCTGCCATGTCCACTGGCGTCGGCAGCGACACACAAAAGCCGTTCGCCATCGTCGTGGTTGCCGGCCTCATCTCGCGCCTCGTCCTCGGCTTCTTCGTCAATCCCGTTCTCTACGAAGTCGTGGCCCGCGACGCCGACCGCCTGCAAGTGTAGCGACCATATTGCATGTTTGGCCCGTCGAGAATCGCTGTGCTCCACGACCGTTGCCAGACCATATAATGGCGGTTTCCAAAGGGTGCCCGTGCAAGTCCAGCGGAATCCGGGCAGCACTGCAATTTTCCTTAATTATTTTACGCAGGCAGTCGCCCCGGCGGTGTCGTCCACTTGCCGGGTCTCTGATCGTTGGTTTTGTTTATCGCGGCGATTCTCTTTCGGTTGGTCTTCCTCAACCGCAATCGGTCAGCGCTTGAGTAAGCGGGTAAAAAAGCCCTGCCGATTGGTTTCTACGGCGCGCTCGTTGTCCTTCCGGGCGATCTGACGCGGCGAGTGGCCGGACTTCGACGTGCTCGTTCTCGACGCCTTCACCCGGCGATTCGGTGCCCGTAGAAGTTAGCCGGGCTGCGACCCCACACCGGCTTCCGCGTATAATCATCGGAGCTTCGAATCTCCACGAGGATTGTGCCTTATGTCAGAACCAACCTACGAAGAACTCAAAGCCCAACTCGCAGCGCTGCAAAAACAATCCGGCCAGAAACGAAGCGGCACGCTCGATTTTCGCGTGGGTGAGAAGGGCGGGGTCAGCGTGTACGGCCTCGGCCGCTTCCCGGTTACGCTCTACTACGAACAGTGGATCCGCTTGCTGGCGGCGTCCGACGAATTGAAGGCGTTCCTCGAAGAACAAAAGTCCCAAGGCAAGCTCAAGCTGAAAGAGGGCTGAACAGCGCTGTGATCTTTGCGGCGCCGTTCGTCGCGCGTGTCTGATTCACTTGGAAGCCGTGACGGATAGCTTTGTCCGAGCCGGTTCCACGACCAGTACTGATTCCATCGTCGAAGCATGAATCCCTAGCATCTGCTGTATGGCCGCTTCGGCGCCGGCCTCGTCTCCTCTTTCGCGCTTTGCCCGCGCCAGCAATTCCAGCGAAAATGCATCGTCGCCCGTCTGTTCCAGCTCCGCAATCGCTTCCAACGTTTTCTTCTGCCCCACTAACAAGGCTCCGCGCAGCGCGTGCATCTGGGTCCCAATCGATTCGTTATCGGTTCTTTCGTAGCGTTCTTCCAGCACGTGCAGGCATACTTCCGCCATCGCCGCATTTCCGTAATGTAGCGAACGCACGCCGCGCCACCGGCGGATCACCGCCATGTGCTCGTCGCGCGTCACCGCCGCCAGGTCCGCGTCCTCGCGAATTGCCGTTTCCGCCGCGTCCAGGTGCTTCAACGCTAGAAGATGGTCCGCCTGATACATCGCCATCGCTTCATGGAACCCCGCTTCCAGGTCGGTGTATCTCTTTGCGTCTGCTTCTGCCACCAACTCCGCATATTCGCGGTCGGCGAAACCCAGCATGCCCTCGCGCACGTAGCTCAGTGCGATCGAAGACCGATACTCCAGATTTCGGCGTGGATTTGCCGCAATTCTTGCCGATTTTTCGTAAGCCGCGCGCGCGCCGGCCTGATTTCCCAACATCGCGTACACGTCGCCCAACTCATGCTGCGACGGCCCAAAGGTCGGGTCCTTCTTCAGCGCAAGCTCAAAATGCTCTTTTGCCTCAGCATAACGCCCCGCTTTGAAGAGAATGTCCCCATACGAATCTTCCGGATTGGGATCCGTTGGCATCGCCGCTACGTAGCGCTGCATCAACGCTTCCGCGCGCGCCATGTCTCCCATCGCCGCGTACGAATAACCCAGCCGGTTCAGCACCGGCGTAAACTCCGGATCGATCTCCAACACTTTTTCAAACAGGGGAATCGCCCGCTGCGCGTCGTGCTGGTCCACAAACCACCGGCCCGCCAGGTACAAAACAAACTTGTCGCCGGTCTCGCGATGCACCAGGTCGTTCAGATCGGAGATTGCCGCGAGTTGATTGTTTTTCTTAAGGGCCGCCACCCAGCGTACAAACAACATTTCGCTCGGCGAAATTTTTCCCGCCAGGTTCTGCGCATGCGCCAGCGCTTCTGCCGATTCCTTCGAGTCGGTCGCATAGTAGGAAAGCAGGGCCCAACCCGCCGCAAAATTCCCATCTTCGGCCGTCGCCGTGCGCAAACTTTTCAGGCATTCATCCAGCCGGTAGTTCCCACTGTAGAGGACCGCTTCGCCAAACAATTCACGTGCATGGTCTGAATTGGTGGTCAGCCGCATCGGTTGCGGCGCCTTTTTGGCCACCGCTGCCGTCGCAGCGGCAACCGGCGCTGCTTTCTGCGCCGCCACAATTGGCGTCAGAACCGCTCCGCCGACCGCCACCAGCGTTACTAGAGCAAACGTGCTGGGCACACGCATGGAAAGATTTCCTCCGCCAAGTATCCGAAGGTACCCCTCGATGCTAGCATCGCCCTTATGCCCGGCGGCCTGTCCCTCCGTACAGTTGCCGCGCATCAGTCATGAGGATTCCTCCTGCGGAACCGAATATAATGTCGGCTCGCAGTTACACGGAGAAAACCTGGGATGAAATACCGGCATTTTGGCCGCACCAACTGGCAAGTAAGCGAAATTGGCTATGGCATGTGGGGTATGGCCGGTTGGACCGGCTCCGACGACGCCGAATCGCTCGTGTCGCTGCGGCGCTCCATCGATCTCGGCTGCAATTTCTTTGACACGGCCTGGGCCTACGGCGATGGCCACAGCGAAGAGCTGCTCGGCAAAGCGCTCCGCGCCAATCCCGGAAAAAAACTTTACCTGGCTACTAAAGTTCCTCCGAAAAACCGCTGCTGGCCATCGCTGCGCGAATTCTCGCTCGACGTTTCCTATCCGCCCGAATATGTATTCGAATATGTCGACAAGAGTCTGCGCAACATCGGCGTCGAAACGCTCGACCTCATCCAGTACCATACCTGGGAAGACAAATGGCTCGATGACGATCGCACCATTCGCACCATCGAACAGCTTCGCGCCAGTGGAAAGGTCCAACACGTTGGCATCAGCATGAACCGTTGGGAACCATGGAACGGCGTCCGCGCCGTCAAATCCGGTCTCATTGACGCGGTTCAGGTCATTTACAACGTCTTCGACCAGAATCCCGAAGACCAGCTTTTCCCCGCTTGCCGCGCTCACAACGTCGGTGTGATCGCCCGCGTTCCCTTCGACGAAGGCTCCCTCACCGGCACGCTCACCCTGCAATCCACCTGGCCTGCCAACGATTGGCGTAGCACCTACTTCGTTCCCGAAAATCTCCAGCGCAGCGTTGAACACGCCGATGCTCTCAAGCCTCTCATCCCGACCGGCTCCAACATGGCCGAAATGGCGCTCCGCTTCATTTTGAACAATCCCGACGTCGCCACCATCATTCCCGGCATGCGCAAAATCAAAAACGTCGAAGCCAACATTGCTTCGAGCGACAAAGGTCCCCTACCCGCGGCTCTCCACTCCGAACTCCGCAAGCACCGCTGGGTCCGCCAACCGACCGAGTGGAGCCAATAGTCGCGGAGTATCGCACCTTCGGCCGTGCCAGCTGGCAAGTCAGTGAAGTCGACGAATCCTTCGTTGGCAAGGTCAAACGCAAACTCACCTCCTAACTCCCTCGGTGGTGCAGCAAGCGTCAGCCCGCTGCTAGCGCCGCTTGCCGGTCCAGCAAGAATCGCCGCACCGCCGAATCCCGTTCCAACCCGATCGCCATTTCGTAAGCTCCGTTTGCCTCGGCCCGCGCTCCTGTTTTCGCAAGCAAGTCCGCTCGCGCTGCCCAATACGGTTGATACTGTTTCACCCGCGCGTCGGTCGCTACTTCTTCCAGCGCCTCCAAACCCGCCGCCGCTCCGCGCAATTCGCCAAGCGCCACTGCGCGGTTGACGGCCACCACCGGCGAACCGGATATTGCGAATAAAGTTTCATACAGCCGCACCACGTCCGACCAGTTGTCGCGGCCGGTCGTCCGCCGGAACACGTGGGCCGACTGCAGCGCCGCCTCCAACTGAAAACGCCCGATCCGTCTTGACTCGCTGGCCTGCAACAAGAGTTCCTCGGCTTCACGAATCATCGCCGAATCCCAGCGCCCGACATCCTGCTGGGCGAGCGGGATGTATTCACCCCGTGCGTTCCGCCGAGCACGGCTGCGTGCTTCCGCGTGCAGCATCAGCGCCAGCAAACCCAGAGCCTCCGGCTCTTGCGGCAACAATTCCGTCACCACCCTGCACAAGAAAATCGCTTCCTGCGCCAACTCGCGCCGAGCCGCATCCGTTCCCGCGCCGTCGCTCCAGCCTTCCGCGAACGCCGCATAGATTGCATCCAGCACGGTATCTAATCGGTCCCGCAACTCTTCCCGTTCCGGAATTCGGAACGGGATGCCCGCCTGCCGGATTTTGTTTTTGGCGCGCACCAGTCGCTGCCCCATCGTCGCGGGAGAAATCAGGAAAGCCGACGCAATCGCCGCGGCGTCCAGTCCCAACACTGTTTGCAGCATCAGCGGCGCACGAATTCCCTCATCAATCGCCGGGTGCGCGCAAGCAAAAAGCAGCGCTAGCCGTTGGTCCGGAATTTGCGCGCTCGCCGCCGCGGCTTCCAATCCCTCCGCCATCAGCTGCAAGTCGGCCCCGGCCAGCTCGTCGCGCAGCCGACGACGTATGGCATCTATACTCTTTCGCCGGGCCACGGTCAGCAGCCATCCTTCCGGATTTTCTGGACAACCATTCTTCGGCCAATCCGTCAGTGCCGATGCGAACGCTTCCGATAGCGCATCCTCGGCCGCCGCAACGTCGTGTGTCCGCGCCGCAAGGAACGCCACCAGTTTGCCGTAGCTTCGCCGCGCCGCTTCTTCCACTACACGGAGCGCCCGCGCTTCATGGTTCGCGGTTTGTGCGAATTCGCTCAATGTTTCACGCCAGCTGATAGGTCACGAACACATTGCCGTTCTGGAAGCTTCGCGATCCGCTCGACTTCAAGGCCAGCTGCTCTTTTATGCCCTCGAACATGGACTTGCCGCCGCCCAGTACAATCGGGCACATCGCGATCTGATATTCGTCAATCAAACGCAGTTCAGTCAATTGCGCCACAATACTCGCGCTGCCAAGGATCACCAGGTCCGCGCCGGCTTGTCCTTTCAACCCCTTCATCTCCGTAGCCAGGTCGCCTCGCACCAGCCTGGTGTTTTGCCACGCTGCTTTCTCCATCGTCCGCGAAAACACGATCTTCTGGAGTTCATTCATGCGCTTCGCTACGACCGGCGAATTCTGGCAGGCCATCGGCGTCGGCCAATATCCGGCCATCATGTCGTAGGTCTTGCGTCCGAACACCAACACGCCTTCGCCGCTGGCATTTCCCGCCACAAACGAATTCCACTCTTCGTCCTGCTTATGCGCCCAGCTCATATCCCCACTACTACTCGCTATGAAGCCGTCGAGCGACATCGAATTAAATACCATCAATTTGCGCATACTACGCCCTCCACTTGGTCAGCGGTTTTACTTCGATTGATTTTGTCGGTTAACCGGTCACTCCGGCTTGACGTACTTCGAGAGATCCGTGGTCAGCAGCGTTCCTTCATGCATCGGCCGCACTTCGACCACGCCGTGCAGTGCAGTCGGCGAACGCGCCGCCCATGAAATCGCCGCGTCCAGATCCGGCACCTCGATAATGTGAAATCCGCCCAACTGCTCCTTCGCTTCGGCGTACGGCCCATCCAACACCTGCGTCTTCTCATTCCTGATGCGCACGGTCGTAGCGGTCGGAGTTTGCTGCAGCCCACCGCTCGATTTCAGCACGCCGGCTTTCGTCATGGCTTCCATATAGGCACGGTAAGCACCGAGCCAGTGCGTTTGCTCCTCGCGCGTCAGCTGCGGCCATCCCGATTCGTTCACGTAATCCAGCAATACGTATTTCATGTGCATCTCTCCGTGCGGTTTTTCGTCACTCCGGGCTATCGCGTCCCAAGTGCCGTTCAGGTCCGGACTTGCCGCACTTCCACTATGCCGTGGCCAGCGCCGGGGCACCGCTTCGCCCACGCAATCGCAGCCTCACGATCGGGAACGTCGATGATGTAAAACCCGCCCAACTGCTCCTTCGCATCCGCATATGGTCCGTCCAGGACGTTAGTCGTGCCGCCTGCCGCCCTTACCGTCGCAGCCGATGTGCTCGGATGCAAGCGCCCGCTTTTCTTCAGCACGCCGGCCTTTTGCAGGGCTTCGGTGTAGGCTAGGTACGCGGCCATGCCCTGTTCCTGTTGGGCTTTACTCAGCTGGGGCCAGCCGGCCTCGTTCACATAAATCATCAGCATGTATTCCATGGCAGACCTCCCTGATCCTGGTGGAGCGGCACCTTCGTGCCTTCACTACAATGACGCTCGGTGCGAGGCCGATTTCGACAGGGAACAAAAACTTTTTTGTTTTGGATTAGGCTGTCTGTTTCAGGGCACGTTCGACCAGCGTCAGGCAGCGCTCGGCCTGCTCGCGTAGCAGCTCTTCGCGCTCAGTCCGGTCGCGTAAGCCGCTGTGCAGCTCGTCGGCAATGGCCAGCGCGGCCAGCACGGCGGCCTTCTGCGTGTCAATGGTGGTGGTGGAGTCGGCAATCGCGCGCATCTTCTCATCCACGTACGTCGCCAGCTTCTGCACGTATGCGGGCTCCAGATCTCCCGCAATGGAGTAGGTCTGGCCGAAAATTTGCACTCTCGTCGGCGGCATGAAGTTAGCGCGGTATAGCTAGAGGCAAAGGTAGCATAAAACTTCGGATCGCAGACGCTCGTCGGCACGCGCATGCGGTTCTCTAACTTCGGGTCTGCAGTCGACAACCGTCATGAAAGCGCCGGTGATCGAGCGCGCAGACTTAGGGAAAGCAGAGCGTTAGAAGTGCAGGACCACTCCAACGCCGGCCTGGAAATTGTTCTGCGAATCCGAGTATAGCTGCGTGTGGACAAAATCCGCTTCCACGCGGAACGATAGCCGCGGATTGAAAAACCAGTCAATGCCGCCACCCGCCTGCAAAGCGAATCCGTTCTTGCTCGAGTTGGCGATCTGGGGATTGACGTGCGCTCCGCCAGCCAGAATATGCGCCCACGGCGAGAAGCGGTGCGGCTGGCGATTCCATAGAATGCGGCCGCCGCCCGTGAACAGCACGTATTTGGACATTTCACCGCTGGCAAAGACGTCGCCGCCGAACGCGGCTACCACGCTGCCCTCCAGCGCGAACCATTCAGTCAGCGAGTACGCGATGGAGGTGTGAATGCCGCTCAGGTTCGCCGAAAACGGCGCCGACTTGAAGTGTACGTACTCATAGCCCGTGGCCAGGTCCCAGCGATACCCCAATTCGTCGCTACGCCCTCCATATTGCGGCGCACGCGGCGCGTCCGGCAACGCGGCGGAAGGTACCGGCGCAAGTGAGGTGACCGGCAAAGTCGCAGCCGGAACAGCAAGCGAGGGGGTAATGTCGGCGTCCGATGCTCCCGCAGCGGACGTTAGGAACGAAGGTTGCGCGGCGCGATTGAAATTCAGAAAAGTGGCCTGCTGGGCCGGCAGCGAGGCGGAGACAGCAAGAGCGACAAACACAACCAAGACGAGGCGTTTCATTTGCGATCCTTAGAGGGCAGACCCCACGACAGGGTTGGCTGGCACTTATAACGTAAACAGGAGAAGGGGTGTTTGTCTATGGCGATTCGCAAATGGGCCGCAGAATCAAAACGGGTCGTCTACCGCACCAGGTAGGCCGTACTGCCGGTATTGGTGAAGTCAAAACGCAGTAGGGGCGACGTATTCGCGGAAGGCGCAAAACGCCAGTCGCGCGCTGCCTTGAGTGCCAGATTTGCAAAGAATTGGCTGCTTGCCGGCGAATCAAGATCCGCCGAAGCAACCGTCCCGTCCGGATTCACTTGCACTCGCACATTGATACGCACTGTCCCGCGAATGGTGCTGCGCGCTTTCGCCGAAACGTCTGGAATCGCCTGATGGATCACTTCGGGCGCGCCTGCATTTGCGGCCGATGCGCCCGGGCGGGACGAGGCAACGGGTGCATTCGACGAAGCGGGCGGCTTGGCTTCCGACGGTGCCCCGCTCTTGGCCCTACCTTCCGGGGGTACGGAAGCCGCCGCGGAAGGTTTTGTCGAAGGCGCTGTTTTGGGCGGAACCGGCGCTGCGTTTTCCGGCGCGGCTGGCGTTTTCGTAGCTGAAGCAGGCAAATTCGCGCCTGGCCTGGTTGTTGCGGGCGATGGCGGCGGACTATCCACACTGGTCCGCATCATCCGCGGAACAATCAGCGCCGCAAGGACCAGCGTGCCTAATGCACCGATGATGAAGTATTTCAGCGAGCCACCAGCGGCGCGAGGCCCCGCCACCCGGCGTGTCGCAGCAATGGTTACGTTCACATTCGGTAGCGACGACACGGGAATATGGGACGGCGCCCTCTGAACCGCCGCATTGGGCGCAACCGGCGAGAGCGGTACGGAGAGCGGGTCCACCGTCGGCAGTGCCGCCGGCAACGGCGCGGGTTGCCCTGCTCGCGATGGTGCGGCACCGGCCATGGATGCTTGGGTCGCTGCGGCGAGCGACGGTTGAGAAGCCGTCGCGGTTTGCGGCTGCGGCTCAAGCCGAGCAGTTTGCGATGCGACTGGGTCCTGCTTCGCGACGGGAACCGGCTTCGGCTTGGGAACAAACGATGGATCGAGCGCGGCGCGAATCTCATCGAGTGAAATACGTTCGGTAGGATCCTGCACCAGCGCTCCACGAATCACTTCGGCAAACGGACTCGGCAACTGCGGCAACACGTAGTGCCCGCTGGAATCGTGGTTTGGCAAATACTGTGTCAGCGTTTCGTAGAGCGAAACGCCCAGTGACCAAACATCTGAAGGGGGAAACAGCAGCGACTCCGGCGGAGCATAAGGCGCTGCCAGCGGCCAGGAAGTGGAAGACTCGCCCGCGGGAAGAATACGGTCCGGCGACAACTTGATCGTGTCCCGTATGGCCAGAACGTTAGACGGCTTCACGCCGCCATGCACGAAGCCTTTTTCGTGCAGAAAATCCAGCGCGGCCAGCACTGGCGCCATCATTCCAGAAGTCTCTTCCGGCGACAACGCGCGTTGCGGCAACAGTTCGCCCAAATTCTCGCTCGCCAGTTCGGTCACCACAAACAAGCACGGCGAGCCATCCACCGCGCATCGCCCGAAATGCAAAATATGGATCAGTCCGGGATGTGCCAGCGCGGCGGCTACCTTCCACCTCTCCAGCTGCTGCTCGGAGCTTTCCGGATCCTCGGGAATCAGCTTGATGGCTGCTTCAGAGGCCGGCTCGCTGGGACGCAAATTCGGCAGGTCGGTCAGAAACACCGCGGAGTTCGGCGAAACGCCAAGCAACCGGCGCAGCGGAAAGCGCCCGTCCACTAACTGGCCGAGAAGATGTTGTGCCGTTTCTGGCATTGAGCACCGCCAATCCGCGCGCGGGTAACGGGCGGAGGAGTTTTAGAGCCTAGCGAAACAGACTTTGTGTCTTGTAGCGCAAGCGAATCTCAGGGATTCCAGGCGAACCCTGAATTTAGCTTCGCGATGGGGCCGGGAGGCTTAAGGGAATTGTGCAGGCGCGCGCCGCGAAAGGAAAGGGGCTGCCGCCAAAAAGACAGCCTACGACCAAAAAAAGAGCGCGGATTGACGCCGCGCTCTGAACAACATTGCCATAAGCTGAATTTTCTATGAGCCCATCAGGAACAATGGCTTGTTGGAAAAGCTATTGTACTTGGGCCGCAAGCGCTCGGTGTCATATTGATCGTTTACGTCCACGAATTTCTTGCTCGCTGTCACGGTGGTAATCGGCAGGTGGCTGTAGCGTCCTTCGCGCAACACCACCAAATGACCGAATGTCTTGTTCAAGATCAAATCCAGCGCCAGGTTGCCATAAGCCATCGGCACGATCGAATCGATCGCGTCTGGCTCGCCGGAACGAACCAGGTAGCCGAGTTTCTGACTGATGACTTCGATCTTCTTGCCGCCTTTGTTGAATTTCGCCGAGCGATTCTTCACTTCTTCCGCCACCAGGTCGCCGATACCGCCCAGTTTCTTGTGGCCATATGCGTCGGCGGATTCTCCTTCAAAAATCATTTCGCCGCCTGCGAACATCGCGCCTTCGGAAACCAGCGCCACCGAATACCGGCTGGGATTTTTCGAGCGATCCGAAACCAATAACTCCGTCAGCCGGTCCATGTCGAACTTGTGTTCCGGAATCACGCAGCGGTCTGCCGCTCCGGCCAGTGTGGGCAGCATGGCGGTGTAACCGGCGTAACGCCCAAAAACCTCCAGAACCAGAAAGCGTTCGTGCGATCCGGCCGAAGTCCGAATGCTGTTGGTCAGCTGAATCGTACGCGAAACACAGGTACTGAAGCCAATGCAGTAGTCGGTGCCGGGCACGTCGTTGTCCATCGTCTTGGGGATTGCCACGACGTGGAAGCCCTCCTTATGCAGGCGCACGCCATAGCTCAGCGTGTCGTCGCCGCCGATCGGTACCAGGTAATCAATTCCCAGCCACTCAAGGTTCCTTAAGACTTCGGCGGTAAGGTCGTTTTTCTCTTCGGTGAACTGGCTGCGTAGATGTTCCGGCACACTGCCTTTGGGCGTTTTGCCGGGATTGGTGCGCGAAGAATGGAGAAAGGTGCCGCCGGTGCGGCTCGCGCGGTTCACCACATCCTCGGTCAGCAGTTGATAGTTGTTCGAATTGTCGTAGTTCTTGTCGCGGACAATATCAATCAGACCGCCCCAGCCGTGTCGGATGCCGATCACCTGGTAGCCTTCGCGCAGCGCGCGATACGTAACGCCGCGAATTGCCGGGTTGAGGCCGGGGACGTCGCCGCCTCCGGTCAGAATTCCGATGATGCCCTTCTTTGTAGTGACGTTTGCCATGTTTGCGCGACCTTTTCGGTAAAGTTGAACCGTTAATTTTACACGGAGACGCCGACCGGCGAAACCTGAGGCCGCGTTGCCATCGTCCAAGCCAGTAGCCTTAGGATCCGGAGGACCGGTGAACACCCAACACAGATTCCGCGTTAGAGTGATCGCGATTCTGGTAGCACTCGCCGCGAGCATTCAGCCGGCCTCCGCATGGAACGACCGTGGCCACATGAGCGTGGCGTACGTCGCGTATCAAAACTTGAAGCCCGCTACGCGCGACCGCGTGAACGCCCTGCTGAAGCTCAATCCCAGATACAACGACTGGGCCGCCAAGGTGGACCAGCAAATGCCCAACGCCAGCCCCGACGACAAGAACCTGATGATCTTCATGCTCGCGGCAACGTGGGCCGATGAAATCAAACGCGATCGCAGCTATAAACAAGATGGGACGCAGGGCGGCAATCGGCCCGACAACAGTCCCGATCCCGGCAGAAACACCGGATACGACGACTTGCTCATGCACAAGTATTGGCACTTCATCGACACGCCGTTTTCGACCGATGGAACGCCGTTCCCGCCCATTCCGACACCCAACGCCCAGGAGCGTATCGCACTCTTTCGAACCGTCCTCGCCTCTGCAAGCTCCGACGAATTGAAGTCCTATGATCTGGTCTGGCTTCTGCACATCGTTGGCGACATCCACCAGCCGCTGCACGCTTCGACGCGCGTGAGTCAGCCCAACCCCGACGGCGACGCCGGCGGAAATCTGGTAAAGCTCGACTGCGCCAAGTGCGAGCTGCACTTTTTCTGGGACGACTTGCTGGGGACTCAGAGCGATTTGAAAACTGCGGTGAAAGGCGCGCGCAAACTCCCGAAAGCCAAGGCCGCGCTGGTCGCGAAGACCGACGAAAATGACTGGATAGCGGAAAGTTTTCAACAAGCGCAGCATGTTGTTTACGCGCCTCCGGTTGGGCCGGGCAGCGGCCCCTATACACTCACGATCGAGTACAAGAAAAAGGCGGGCAAGCTGGCCAAGCAGCGCGTCGCACTGGCCGGTGCGCGCTTGGCCAAACTGTTGAATGATGAATTGAAATAGCGTCCGGGTTTCTAGCGCGGCCTGCCAGCTCAGGTTGGTTCAAATCGGCCGGCGGATGCCCAGCTTACGCATGCGCGCCTGCAGCGTGGTCCTCTTCATTCCGAGAATATTCGCCGCGCCGCGCGCCCCCGCGATGCGCCATTCCGTTTGCCGCAGCGCGCGCAGAATGTGCTGCCGTTCCATCTCTTCCAATGTAGAAATCGATGCCGTCGCCAACGAAGCCGGCGCGGCCTGTTCCGTCGCAGGCGCCGCCTGCGCGTTGCGCAACTCCGAAAGCGGCACGCGCAAATCCTTGGCCGGGGACAACAACACCGCACGTTCGATCAGATTTTCCAGTTCACGGATATTTCCCGGCCACGCGTAAGAGACTAGCGCGTCCATGGCGTCCGCCGGAACATATAGGACGGTTTTGTTCATGCGCCGGCTGAACTTCTGCACGAAGTAACGCACCAGCAGCGGAATATCCTCGCGCCGGTCGCGCAAAGCCGGAATCTGAATTGGAAAAACGTTCAGCCGATAATAGAGGTCGCTGCGGAACGAGCGGTCCGCGACCAGTCGGCTCAAATCGGCGTTGGTTGCGGCCACCACACGAACATCCACGCGAATCGTCCGCGTTGCCCCGAGTCGCTCGAACTCCTGCTCCTGCAGCACGCGCAGCAGTTTCGGCTGCAGCTCCAGAGGAATATCTCCGACTTCATCCAAAAAAATCGTGCCGCGGTCCGCTAGTTCGAATCGCCCAACTTTCTGATTCACCGCGCCGGTGAAGGCACCTCGCTCGTGCCCAAATAGTTCGCTCTCCAACAATCCGGAAGGAATCGCGGCGCAATTCACTTTTACAAAAGTTCGCTCGCGCCGCGGGCTCAAATTGTGAATCGCGCGTGCGATCAATTCCTTGCCGGTGCCCGTTTCACCGAGAACCAACACCGTGGTGTTTGCGGGCGCAGCCAGCTCCACCTGCGCCAACGTACGCTTGATCACAGCGCTTTCTCCGACTATCTCCTCGAAATTCAGCTCGCTGCGAATTTCCTCTTCCAGATACAGCTTTTCCACCGCCAGCTTGTCTTTCAGCGAATCAATTTCCTTGAACGCCAAGGCGTTTTCCACCGCGATGGCCACTTGCGCTGCCACCCGATTCAACAAGTCCGCATCGGCATCCGAAAAAGCATCCAAGCGCCGGCTGGCCAGATTTAACGTGCCGAACGCGCGGCCTTTGGTGATCAGCGGAACGCAGCACGCCGAGACCAGACCCTTTTCCCGCAGAATGCGTACAATTTCCGCGGGAAACTGATCCAGTTCCGCGCCGTGAAAAATGGCCGGTTTGTTGGTCAGGATGCAGCGGCCCGCTGGCGACTGGTCGAGCGCCACGGTGATTTCCTTACCTGGTGTGAGAACATCCGAGCCGTTAAAATCCAGCGCGTGAATTTTCAGAAGGTTGGTGGCGGGGTCAAGAAGCGCCAGGCTAGTGTAGTCGTGGTGCAGCACGCGCGACAGCGCCGAAACAATTCCGCGAAATAACTCGCTCAGTTCGCGGCTAGTCACCAGCACGTTGTTGATGTCCAGCAGCACTTGCAGTCGGTCGCGCTGTTCGGCTAGCTGGCGTTGATACGCTTTGGAGGATTCAAAGTTCAGCGCGTTGTCCACGGCCACCGCAACTTGCGCTGCCACGCGCTGCATAAACTGAATGTCGGAATCCGGAATCGCCTGCGGCCGCAGCCGGCCAAAGCCCATGGCGCCCAGCCGACGCTGGGCGGTCGTAAGCGGAAGGGCCGCAAACGAACGAACGCCTTCATCCTTCAACTTCCCCAGAAATTCCGCGAAGCGTGTTTCCGTGAGCACATCTTCCACGATGAAGGGCTGCTGCGTTTTCCACACCCAGCCGGAGGGGCTGCTGTCCACTGGATGCTCGAATCCGATGGTTTTTTCGGTTTGTATGCGGCTTTCCAGCACGTGTAGCCGCATCACATTCCTTTCTGGGTCGTGCAGCACCAGCGTAAGAAAATCAGAGTCCACCACGGAGTGCAGCCGAGTTGCCAGTTCGTGAAACAGCGTGTTCAAATCGCGGTGCTGCGCGATGATTTCGCTGACATCCAGCAGGGCTTCCAATTGCCGCCGGGACTGATCGAGCGCCGGGGTCGGCGCTGCCTCCGGCGGAGAGATGGCAGGATCCGCCATGTCGGCAGAATAGCACCGCGCACACACCTGCTCAACCGAGCGGCAGGTTTGCCAGAAAACGCTGAATTCACAGACCCAGATCATTCCGCCGTTACAGCGATAACCGGATAGGAAGGTTTCCAACCACCAAGAACGCAAAGCCCCGGAGGCTTCGCAAACGCTCCGCCCGAATACGACCGCTCCGTAAGCGAATGCGGTAGCGCGCGGGCCGAATCACGCGTGCAAAAACTCGAAAAGCGCGTCAATCAGTACAACATCCGCGCGCTGGAGCTGGCCGCTCGCGATCGCTACGTGCAACAGTGGCGGCTGATCCAGGCGAGATTCGTAGACGATCCGAGCAACGCCGTTTGGCGCCGCGGACCAGCTGCCCAGGGACAAGCCGGCGCCGAAGATTTGCGTATAGCGCTGCGGCTTATCGTTCCTTCTTTGGCCGCCTTTTGTCGGTGTAACCGTAACGATTCACCGCCGCGTGAGCAAGCCGGGCAAACAAAAAGGCACGGTCCGGGGGCTGGGTGGACCGTGCCTTCTGGGTGAGAGCCGGGGCAGACTCAGGGTATGCCTTAGGCCTCAGTGGGAAACGTTAGCTGCCAGGACGAACTCCCCGTTCGGGTTGTTGTTTTTCGCGAGTTGAGTCTCGGTCTTGGACCGCGGAAGCTGGCGGCCCCGGTCATACCCTTGAGTCCAAATCTGGGACAAAAAGTAGCGACCGGCCAGCGTGTGAAAAACCAACTTCGTTGTTTCCGAAGGCTTCCCCGAAGAGCAATGGAAACCCAACGCCAGCGCGACAGCCTTGCCCTCACTCGCGCGGATCAGGATTACTTGGTTGCTAGAGCCTTCCGACGTCACAAGATATTCCCCAGCGGGAAGAGTTTCATTTCCCACCACAAAATCAAAAGGAATATTTGCCTTAACGTTGGGTTCCTGAGCCTGAGCGGCGGAAACCGCGAGCAGCAATCCCAGAGCAAGAAAACTAGAGCGCAGTCGATTCATAAAACCTCCTCTAAAAACGGCGAAGAGAAGGCCGGGCCGGACAATCTGGCTGATGGCTTGCTACTTTCGTCGTTCTAATATCAGTGGTTTTGATAACCAGCGACGCAGAAAAGGAATGCAGGTCGATTGCCACACGCTCAAAATGGAGAAGCTGCGACCGCCGCCAACATAGCTGCAGAAAACACGCCACTTACAACCGCGAAGTCGCATGCCGCGCGCGCCAAAGCATCCCGGGGATCAGTTGCACTAACTGGTTAGTTAGCGAAGCCCGCCCAATGGTTAATCGCTTGAACGGGGCACCTGAAGGACCCAAAGTGTGATAAACCTCTGCAAGAGAGAAGGCAGATGAATCCTCGGTTACTCGGCGTCGCCGGTCCACTCCAGGGAGCCTTGTGTGTTCTGCCCGAAGGGGAGATCTCGATTGGGCGCGACGTGACAAATCAATTGTGCGCGGCGGACGCCTCGCTCTCGCGGCGCCACTGCGTCCTCATCCGGCAAGGCACGAAATGCACTGTGCGCGACGCCGGCAGCCGGAACGGAACACGCGTCAATGGCGTCCCGGTCGACGAACAGCTACTAGCCAATGGCGATCAGCTTTCCGTGGGTTCATCGGAGCTCCTATTCCTGAATGAAGCGGAGAAAATCGTTTCGTGGACCGACCGGGTCTCAATGGAGGACACCGCCCAGCTCGATGACTCCGTTGCTTTTCTCCGGCGCGAACGTGAAGCTTCCAAGCGTCTGGAACAAATCTTTGCGCAACTGCCGAGTACGCCGGAGCTGACCCATTTCCTGCAGTCTTTGTTGAAGATTGCGGCTGCCATCGGCGGAATTCGCGACCGCGAATCGTTGCAATGGCAACTGCTCGGATTTCTCTTCGATGTGTTCCCTGCGGAGCGCGGAGCGGTGGTTTATTTCGACAAAAAAGGCGGCGTTGAGTCCACCGCTACGTGGGACCGTGTGTTCGGGCCGGAGCATCCGGTGCCGATAGATGAATCGCTGTTGCGGCGCATCTTCACAGAGAAGGCCGCCCTGATCGCGCCGCTCGACGAACCGTTTGTGAGATCAGAAGCAAGCGATGGCTCGGTGTTATGCGTTCCGATGATGACGGATGAAGTTTTGGGCGCCATCTATTTACGCGCCGCCGTCGAACGATCCGCTGGACCGTTCGATGAAACTCATCTCCAGGTCCTGTCTGGGGTGGGCTCAATCGCCGCCCTGGCCCTGCAGAACCTGCGCCAATGGGAACGAATCAGCAATGAAAATCGCGCGTTGCGCGCCGAAGTCAGCATCGAATACAACATGGTGGGTACAAGCGCCCGGATGAAGGACGTTTTCGAATTCGTGCGTCGGGTGGCACCGACGGACGCGACCGTGTTGATCGAGGGCGAGAGCGGCACCGGCAAGGAGCTGGTGGCTCGGGCCATTCACCGCAACAGTTTGCGGGCACAAATTTCCTTTGTGGCGATCAATTGCGCTGCGATCGCGGAAAACCTTCTGGAGAGCGAATTGTTCGGCCACGAAAAAGGCGCCTTCACCGGAGCGGCAGCGCTCAAGAAGGGCCGGATCGAAATGGCCGAGGGCGGTACGCTTTTCTTAGATGAAGTTAGCGAACTCGCGCCCGAACTGCAGGCGAAACTTCTGCGCGTTTTACAGGAGCGGGAGTTTGAACGCGTTGGCGGAACCCGTGCCATTCCGCTTGACGTGCGCCTGATCGCGGCTACCAACAAAAAGTTGGCCGCGGCGGTCGCCTCGGGCGAGTTCCGCAAGGATTTGTTCTACCGGCTGAACGTGGTGACGCTGACTATGCCCGCCTTGCGCGATCGGGCCGAGGACATACCGCAACTTGCGGAATACTTTCTCGCCAAGGCCGTTCGCAAGTGCAAAACAAACATCAAAGGGCTCTCGGAAGGCGCCAAAGCCTGCCTCATCAAATATGACTGGCCGGGCAATGTGCGGGAACTAGAGAACGCCATCGAAACCGCGGTGGTGCTGGGCGCCAGCGATACGATTTTGCCGGAAGATCTCCCGGAGACCGTTGTCGAAGCCGGCCCGCCGTCCTCGGACGAACCCGCAAATGAACCTGCAAAGTATCTCCGTTCCGTGAAAGAGAACAAACGCCAGACGATTTTGCAGGCATTGCAACAGGCCGGCGGTGGCTACCTGGAAGCAGCGAAGATACTGGGAATTCACCCGAATTCCCTGTTGCGCTTGATGCGGAACTTGAACGTGAAAGCGTCGATGAAAGCCGGCCAATCGCCGTCGCGAGAAATAAGAAAGTGATGGCTCTCATGTGCGCTATCTCGCATCCTAGTGGCTATTTCGGCGCATCGGCCTCTTTTGGTGCCAAAGCCGCCTGAACGGCCGGCGGCAATTCGCGCATCCGTTTGGTGTACGCCGCCATCGTCCACAGTTCCTGGTCGGAGTTCCACTTTCCGTTAGCGAACATGCCAGTGCGCCGGATGCCGTGCTTCGCAATCCAGAAAATCTGAGCTTCGGTGTATTCGGTTCCGTTCTTGTGAAACTGCGGAATCGGCGGAAACAACGAGCCACTGATATCTTCCGCACTTCCCGCACGGCCATGGCAGCCCGAGCATCCGTTGTTGAATAATTTGCCGCCTGCGATCAGGTTTTCGTCCGTCGGTGCAACCGGATTGGGCACTTCCGGCGCCCGTCGACGCACCGATGCGCGCACGGAAGACCTCATCAGCTTGGTTTCCCAGGAAGGAGGCGCCAAATCCGCGCGCACTTCCGCAAGCCCAAGCCGCAAATACATAACCTCACATAAAACCACCAGAAAAACGCCCAGCACCACACCCAAGAGGAAATTCCTCATTTTTTGGCTCCGTCGTCCAACTCTCCAATCAAATCTTACTCCTTCGACGAAAGGCAGCTGTCATGGAGAGCAGATCCGGAGGCATCCGTGCGGGATTCAGCGCAGCCAGCAGAGTTGGATACTATAGTTGAGACGGTGTTAACTTTAGAGTTGCGTACTCACTTGATCTCACCCGGCCAATCTCGGATCTCTTCGGCGTCAAAGCCATTTATCACACATTCACGATCGATCGCTACGGAGTGCTTCACGAAGAACACGTCAGCGACGCTTCCATTCGAAGGCAAGCTCAAGAAAACTTCTATCCCAGATACCGGCCACTTGCTCGCAATCGCCCGCGACGTAGCCTGGGCGTGCTAAACTAGAACTCAGCAGGCTCGTAGCTCAGTTGGTTAGAGCGCCACCTTGACACGGTGGAGGTCTGGGGTTCGAGTCCCCACGAGCCTACCACTCCTTCTTATTGACCTGCCTAGGTTTGCGGTTTTTTTCTACACGATGATTTCACCGAATTTTTCGGGCATGTAGTGAATTTTGTAGCGGGTACGAATATTGATTCGTTTTGACGTACGTCACCTGACGGGCGATTGCTGGCCATAACGGAAGACAGCGGCGCTAAGAATGTGTGGCAGATAGAGAATTTCTGACAGTAATTCCAGTTTCCTGGTTTAGTTCGCATTACAGGTAAAGTCCAATCCTAGCACTCCCGGTTAGCCATTCCGATTTAACCATCTCCGGCACGCATGAAATTCACTAGCGTGCTCCGTCGAACCGGCTCGCCGTCAAGAATTGCGTACACGGTGGTCTGGCTTAACCGAGACTTCCGCATTAAGTGGCGCACCCCTAGTTTTCTCCACTTTTTCCGGTCAGACGAGTCAGCGATCACCATTTTCGATTCATTCCCAAATTCCCTCACCTTGAAATCCAGAATGCTAAGGTCTTCCCGGAAAAGAAGAAGATCAAAGTGTGCCGCGACATCAACCGGCCTTCTCATGGAAGGCGTTTAGGTCAGATTTGTCGAGTTCGAACGAATTAACGCTTAGGAAGCTCACCCGAGGCAAGCTTGGGGCGGTTCGCATGCGCCGTGACAAAATTGTCTAAGTTCTTAAACGCGAAATCTCGACAAATGGAAAATGCGGCATCAAGACGTAGACTCAGCCGACACTTTCTTGCGCTGATTTGCAGCACTGGATTCCTCACGATCGTGCCCATTGCCCTGTACGGAGGGTTGATTGTCTAGTCTGGGGACCTCGGCGGCCTTGGCAATGTGGGTCCGTCATTTCGGCGACGGGCGGAATGGGAGTTGCGCCGGGACGTGCTCGATCTTGCTTCTGTCTAGTCGCAACTTACTTATCGCAGCGACTACTCAACTTTCTTAAACACGGAGGAGATTGCGTCTGAGTCGAGCACGCTGTGAATTTCCTTGCCCTGTCTGACCACGACCAAGGCCAGGTGCAGCGGAACGGGGCTATTGGGAGTGTTGATTACAGCTGTTCCTGTGCAGTCCGGATTGATGGCATAGGTCCCGCTCGCCGGCGTCCAACCTGGCTGTAGCGGCGTGCCATTGATGACTGTGTGCTCCACCCACGTCAGATTACCTTTGCCATCGAATTGAGTCATGGTTAATCCGCGGAACTGCGCTACGGGTGGAAGCCCGGGGATGTTCAGGAGCACACCTTCGCCTGCGGATCCGTAATCGCCTTGAAGAGTTTTATCCGTGCATAACTTCGTGTCCCCGTTGTCATGACCTGTACTTCGTTCTTGATCGATCCGCGCCGAGGAAACAGCGACTAGTAAACCGCAAATGATCATTGTGGGAACTGCAACCATCGACATTCTCAACACTGATTTCCTTTTCATGAAATTTCCTTTGAACGCACAGTTGTCGTCTCTTTCAGATGAGAAAACCGAACAGTGGCAAATGTTAGAGACTATTGGGGTTGCGTACTGTTCAATTCGATACAATTGGGGACATTTCTTGGTCGGATGGAGTAACTCCTTTTAAGCCAAACCGGACAAGCCAAGTTTCAGAACTCCACATGGACAATTTCGGCGTTTACGAGATCGCGCCTTCCGGCAGGGCACACAAAGTTCCCTGAAGTGGGCCAGCGACGGCAAGTAATCGAGGATTCATGCACCAACTCTCTGGCTGTGGTGTATCACACTTGCGGTGTGCGGAGAGCGTTGCTCGAGGCAATTAACCGTTAGGCGGGTTTTTGCTAACCGAAGGGTGAGTGGAACTCAAATACAGAGTGTTTGCGACAAGGCAGTAGAGGGTTTTCGACGTTGTAAGTAGCGTGTTTTCAGCAGACGGCTCGCCGGGCTGAGAAACGGCAATGGTTTTCATGCTTGGCATCCGAACTGCATTCCTTCATGGCGTCCTTGGTTATCAAAGCCACTGACATCAGAACGACGAAAGCAGCCAAGCGCCAGCCAGAACATCCGGCGCGGCCTTCTCTTCGCCGTTTTTAGAGGGGGTTCTATGAATCGCATTCGCACAGCTCTTCTTGGTTTGGGTTTGCTTTTCGCGGTCTCTGGCGTTCAGGCACAGGAGAACGGCGTAAAGGCCGACATTCCCTTCGACTTCACGGTTGGGAATCAAGTTCTTCCCGCCGGAGAATACCTGGTGACTGCGCAAGGTTCCGCCAACCAGGCAATCTTGATTCGTTCCACGGACAGCAAGAGCGCGGCAATGAAAACCACGTTCAGTTGCGCATCCGCCAACCCTTCGAAGGGCACGAAGTTGGTGTTCCACACCCTCGGCGGCCGCTATTTCTTGTGGCAGGTTTGGGCGCAGGATTATAGCCAGGGCCGGGAGCTACCGAAGTCCAGCGCGGAAGTCGAAATGGCGAAGAACCATCAGGCCGCAGGAGTGTTCATCCTGGCAGCCAGATCCACCCGCTGAACGATTCGGCGGTAGTCCGGCTCAGGTTCGGCCTCGAAAGAAAGGCACGGTCCACGCGTATCTGGAGCGTGCCTTTTCTTTTTTGCGTCGTGCGAAGCAAGCCCGCTAAAGAAAAGGGTATGCGCGGAGCGTTCGCTATACCGACAGCAGGCGTCCGAAAAACGACCGGTAGCGCCGCAGCGCGATGCGCAGATCTTCGGTAGAGACATCTCCACCACGATCCCACTGTCGCTCGAGGGTGGAGCGTTCTGCAGTGAACTGTTCGGCGAGACGCTTCATGGCCGTGGCTATCAGGCTGTCCGCTTCCTGCACCGAGCGGCGCGGCTCATCCACGAAGCCAACTTGAATCGCATCCCAACGTGAACGGAGATTGGCAGCTTCTTCCGCTGAAAATAGCTGACCACGTTCAGGTTCGTTAGATGTCGAGGGAGTGGCAGACGGGGCCGGCGCGGTCGCGGCGGCACTGCCGTCGACCTGTCTGATAGGAACCGCATGGGCGGTAACTTCGGTTTTTTGCACCTCGACTGGCGCGACATTGCGATCGTCGGGCTGTACATCGATGATGTCGCCACGTCGTGCACGTTCCGCATCCCTGTCGGTAGCAGCGTTTGTGCGCGCTCCAGCGAGATCGGCGGTAGAAATATTCTCTTCGTCAATTCGTTTTTGTCTTGCTTCAGCGTCGTTCAAAGTACCCTCCTAAAATCTGTTGTCGATGTAGCGTTTAAAACCCAAAACGGTCAGTAGCGGGTAGCAACAGCGGCGCGTGCGCGCTCGTCGACCAATTCGTCAAACAACGCGCGGTAGTGAATCAGGGCCTGCCGCAATTCCTCAGTTGTGGCGTGGCCTTGAGCGTGACGTACGGCGATGCCGTGTCCGGCGCGGTAGTGCTCAATGACCAAGGGATGATTCACGGAAAGATCGTCTGCTTGCCGTTCGAAATCCGCGACCGGATACCCACGAGCCGCCATGACCTCGCCAAGCAACCGGTCTGCGGCGCCGACTGCGTTGTTCGGATCGTCTACAAATCTCGCCTGCACCAGTCGCCACTCTTGAACGTACCGATCCCGCGCGGACCGTTCGAGCGCGTGGATGTTGTATCGATCGACGCGCCTTTCGAGTTTCTCCAGGTGCGATTCGGCACGAACACTGCCTGCTTCGCTTACGGCGCGGTCGTATTCGGGCCCGAAGCGTTCGCGCAACCTCCTGGACTTTTGCGTTTTTAGGTAGAAAAGGACGACGGCTACAGCGGCGAGAACAGCAACGATAATCGCGATAATCTGATTTTGCGTCATATCGAATAAGCGCCCCCGCTAACAGTTGATAGACCTTGGGTGGAAATCGTCCTATCCGGTCATCGCTGTAACGCGCCGGATTTATCTTCGTATGCGCAATAAGCGAAGGCGTTTCAGGGAATTCATGGAGGGACGCTGACGCCCTGGCGCCTCCGCACTAGACTCGGCGCGCTGAATTCATGACCGGATCTCATGAGTGCTGATTTTTCGGCAGCGATATCAGGCAACGTTAATATTTTTTCAAGCGAGGAATCGAACGTTCAAATCCTGCACATCGACCACACTTGCCGTTGTAATTTCCGTGGGTTTCTTGACAAAACTGTAGCGGAAATTGTGGCGAGTAGGAGTCTTTTCGACTATTGATCAGCATTGACGAATTTACTGCAACTTGAAACAGATCAATACCATGCGGAAGATATCAAGACGCTTCAATAAGCCCAGTTTACTTTGACACGGTGGGGGTCTGGGGTTCGAGTCCCCAGGAGCCTACCACTCCTTCTTATTGACCTGCCTGGGCTTGCGGTTTTTCCCTGAAGGATAACTTCGCCAAATCTTTCGTGATGTAGCGGATTTGTAGCGGGTATGAATATTGACCTGCATCGACGTACTGAAATCTCCCGAGCTCCCTGGAGTTCATTCGGACTGCAACCCTGCGAGCGCCTGAAAAAGCTTCGTCACGTCACTTGCATCGTTGTAAGGAGCAAGAGAAATTCGAATCCGTTCGCCGCGGGCCGAACATATAATCTTCTGGTCGCGGAGTTTCTCCACGGTTTCCCGTGCGCTTTTTCGGCCGTGTCCAAGCGAAATGATGTGAGGAGATGCGGCCACACCATGGACAACATGAAACGGTTCCCAGCCATATTCGCGAGCGCCATCAACCAGCATCGCGGCCAATTGACGTGCATGCTCTTCAATTCGGTTCTCCCCCAGCGACAACAGCTGTTCGATAGAAACAGTGAGACCCGCAAACGAGACATAGGACATGGTGGACTGCGTGAAGCGCCGAGCATCGGACGCGAAGGTGACTGATGTAGCGTCGAAGTCAAAAGGTTTCGCGGCGCTCATCCAGCCCGGCAAAATCGGGAGCTGTTTCAGTAAGGTCTCAGACACGGCTGCCAAACCGACGCCCCCGTGTCCGCCCAGCCATTTGTAACCGCTGGTAACCACGGCATCAGCTTCGAGCGTCGAGGTATCCATCCGCATTGCTCCCGCCGCTTGGGTCGCGTCAACGATCAGGAATGCGCCCACCTTCTGAGCACTTCTGGCCAGGCGACGAACGTCCACGAGGGTGCCCGTAGCGTACTGCACATTGCTGACAGCTATGACACCAGTGGTTTCGTCGATTGCGTTAATGATCGCGTCTGTCAGATCACGATCAGGCAGGTCATCGACAAAACGAACACGGATTTTTTCGAAATAGGACTGGCGAACCCACGGGCGAGTAATTGCAGGAAAGTCGGAGGAAACTGCGAGAATTGTAGCATTAGGCTTGAGATGAAATAACAGAGGAAATTGTCCGAGCAGCTCGCTTGCACTTGCTAGAATGGCGATCCGTGATGGATCGCTATGAAACAATCTGCCGGCAACTCCCCTAAGGGCATACGCGTAGTCGATCTCATCGCTGTCCGACATATAGAGATTGCCATGCCTCGCCACATTCTCAAGGAAGCTGTGCATCGCAGCGACTGCTGGCTGGCCAATCAATCCCAACGATGCTTGATTCAGATACACACTGTCGCGGAGGCATGGATATTGAGTACGATCCAATAGAGACGATGTCATTGTCGAATGTAGCTTCCTCAAAATAACTAGCAAATCCCAACTTGCGGATCGCCGACCGCCCGCCAAATCACGGTTATACTGGACAACTTGCATGGTATTACACATGTAGAGCGGATGTTCGATACGGCCTCAGTTGTTCTCTTAGCTATGGGTGATGGTAGGTTGAGACTGTGGAGATGAGAGGCGTCCCTTGGGATTGGGCCGAACGGATTTTCGAGCGGTTGAATTCCTTTCGTAAAAGAATCGCGACACTCTAGCACGCGTGAGCAAATTGTGGTGCCGGCGTTAGCCAATTTTTTTGTAACTTATCTGCTGCTCGATTCCTTCTCATGCGCCAACGGAATCTGCGAAAACAATTGCAGATCGACCATCAGGCAGAGCTTCCGCTCCAATTGAAAAAACGTCGCTGCTTTCTTCCCCGGCAACACCTCGGTCACCACCGGCACATACTTCAACCGCAAGGCTTGCGCTTCCGCGTCCACCTCCATCGAGCGCCGCACATAAATCAGCGCATCCTGGTCCGTCATCGTTGACCACATTTCCGCGTACTGCTTCAACAACGCGTACTTCTCGTTGTGCACGTCATGCAAGTCGTCCGCGTAGTGTTTGTAGATCGGCCAGAACTTCTGCCCCTCGGCATCTGTCAGCGACATATTTTCTCCAATCACCCGCATTTTCATAGCCCTTATATCCTGCCGCAGCAATGCAATGTCTTGGTCCGTCACCGTCGGGCTAATGACCTTGTGCACGGCAACTTGCTGCCCCTGCACCAATGCCGCCTGCGTTTTCGCTCTCGCCGAAGCCATACCTCCACCCAACGCCGTCGCGACCACCGCCCCCGCAAGAAACGCCACCGCCGATCCCGCCGGTCCCGTCATTTTGGTGTTCATAATCTTTCTCCTTGGCCAGCACTCCACAGATCCGCGCTAGCCCGCCCGATCTCCCTGTAAAACATACTTCGTTAAGCTAGTCCACGGGTTAAATTACCAGTCCACTTCCAAGGCTTGGGGGATCGGATGGTTCGAAACTGCCTTTTTGCAACGCTTATGAACGCTGCTTACTCGTTCAATTAGAAAGTGAGTCTCCGTATAGCTCATTCGCCGAGATAAAATGCGGCCACTTTCGAAATTCTCGAAACAACCGCCAGTCTCGCCAAGGCTTGAGCTTCTGAAGCAGCCTTAAGTCCGCCGATCCAAGCAAGAATTCTACGAACCCGGAACGTACGTAAAACGCACTACCTTGTTCTTGGCCCGGCACTCATCGCTCTCTTCTAGGCAGGTCGGGTACAACTCACCCCATCCCACCGCAAGTTTGATGCGATCCTCTGCTACGCCCCGGCTTATCAGCGATTGTTTCACCCAGTCCGCTCGTCGCTGCGAAATTATCAGATTGTATTCCAGGTTGCCTCTCTTGGAGGCATACCCGTCTATGTAAAAGCGTACGCCGGAGTGCTCCTTCAACCATCGGGCATCGTCATCCAGGACGCTGGGATTCTCGCACTGGTCATAAACGTTTCGAGCGAATACCACTTCCTTTAAGCCGCGGTAAAACGCTTCTTCCTCGGGGCCACTCAGGATTATCTTCGGTTGCCCCCAGTAGCGGACCCAAAAAGCTTCGTCGAAAGATGCGCTGGCAGTGCGCACTCCGGCAGTGACCATAACGGCCAGCACTGTGGAGATCAGGGCATAAGGCAAACGGTAGCTCATATTGGAAAACCTCCGGTTCCGACTGCCGCCCAGTATCGTCACCACTTTGCCGGCCGGGACACTGGCTAATTTGCCAGTTTGGGTAAAAGCGCCTATTGCAGATCTCCGCCTTTCAAACAACCGTTGCTTTGTCGTGGTCTTCCCATTCCCCGCCCGCCCGCCTCGGTTCGAGGACAACACGGACTGTCCCGAATCTGGGCCGAGTAATAGCGATGTGTTGATCGAAGCCGCACAGCAGGATGTCGACTTTCCCAATAAACTCAGGCGGCGAAAATCTGTGCCGTACTTTGTGCCATAACCGAGACTTCCTTGCACCAGCACGCACGTGCGGCTATCGTTCCGAAGATGTCCCCCCTTCGCCGGCAGCGTTCGAATCCACGCCAACGAAAGCAGACCCGAGAATAGAAGCGAGGCCTGGGTTAGTAGTTCGAATGAAGCTGGAGGCGAGTGATTCGAGCAATGCGAGAGAAATCCTTATCGACTGTGAAAAGAACGGCCCGATGATCAAGGGCAATGGCAGCGATGAGTGTGTCGATGGTGGTCAAAGAGAATCCTCTTGCACGACCGATGCGAAAAATAGCAGCCGCTTCGCGGTACGTGGAGAAGCCGAGAGGCTCGAGCATGTCCCACTGCGAAAGATGATGCTCGATTTGGTCGACGTCGCGCCTGAGGCCTTGCAAGATCTCAGAAACGATCAAGCCCGAAAGGGCAAAAGGTTCTGCATCAGCTATCATCCGGCGCAGCTCGGTTCCAGCGCGACTCGGCGAGGGACTAAAGAAGTCGACCCAAACGGAGGTATCGACCAGAATCAACCGCGATTTCTCCGCGCCAACTTGTAGTTACCTTTCCAGATACCACTGCCATGGTAATGGAGAATGCTTTTACGGTCCTCCGAGCGGACAAGCAACTCCAAGGCTCTATCCACGATTTCGCGCTTTGTTTTCAGGCCCGTGAGTTTTTGCGCCTTGCGGATCAGAGTTTCGCTAATGTTGATGTTAGTGCGTGCCATAATGTCATTATACACCAATTTTGATGGGATTGGTGTATCCATAAGGGAAGGACGAATCGCAGCAAGTGGAACATCTGCCGCGCAGTGCGTTAGCAATATTTGGCAATAAGCAACCGCAGTTGCTCGTGTAATTCCATAATCGGTTTTAAACCTCACCATGCACGACATGCATCGCAGGAGTTACCGCGTGTTCGAGGGAGTCGCCGGCATTCGTGACGTAGTTCCGCAGCAAACGGCGCATGAGGAGACCGTAAAGCGTTTCATTCGCTTTTCGCTAAACCCACCGATCGAACCAATCGATCATTTTTTGCTGAGCCGCGATCGGAAACTTGTGGGGACCGTCAAAAATGAACGTATTGAACCGCTCCGGCTGGCCGATGGCCTGATATGACTTCCGCAACGTGTCCATGGCCGCCTTGACTCCATCAGGAGGAAAAAGGGTGTCCTGCTGCCCGTGGACGACGAGGAGCGGACGGGGCATGGCCAACGTGGCGATGTCCGGATAGTCCAGATAGTCAAGCAGCCCGGGAATCATTGCCGAGGGAACCGTATGGATCTCATGGTGAGGGATCAGGTAGAGAAAGGAGGTCATCCATCCCACCACGCACGCCGATTTGATCCTGGGATCGAGTGCAGTGAGGAACACCGTCCTCCAGCCGCCCATGGAGAGACCGGCGCAGGCGAGGCGATTCGGGTCAACTTCCGGACGGGTTTGCAGGTAGTCCACGGTGCGAATGTCATCCCATGCCTGTACGCCGCCCCAGGTGAACCCCGAGTGGAGAATATTACGAAAGACGACTGCTTCCGAGTTCCCAGCGTGTTGATTGATTTTTCGAATGGTTTCTTCCGGCTCGACCTTCGACCTGTCGTTCGTGTGGTTATCGAGATCTTCATCGAGAATCAGCCGGCGCTCGCCGTGGTAGAACATGTCAATCACGATCACCGCATAACCCCGCTGAGCGAGCGCCGCGGGAAAGCTCACGCCGTCGTAATACTCTTTGCGATAGGCGGCAAGCATCGGGTGTTCGCCGTCGGTCTCAACCAGCTTCTCCTTACCCCAGTAGTAAAACCCTCCGTGGTCGTGCAGTGCGACGACCGCGGGAACCGGGAATTTGGCGCGCTTCGGTATAAAGAAGTACCCTGGCACCTCCACCTCCGGTGTCGCCCAGAACGTCAGCTGTTCCCGAATGTAGTCGCCTCGGTCGATGCGGTCGAGGACGCGGGGCCGCGGGTTTACGGCTTCTGGCCGGTAGGACATCAATTCGAAGATCTTGGCGCGCCCTTCGCTCTTCCAGGCTTCCAGATCCTTCGGCCGGCGATGCAGGAAAGCAAGGCTTTGGCGGGTCTTCTCCTGCTGCCGTTTGATAAAAGGATATAGGTTCCCGAGGGCCGAACCCTTCCAACGCTTGGCTTCATCGGCCGGTGTTCCAATTTGCAAGGGTGGGGCAGGCTGCGTGCTTCCAGCCCGGCCTGCGATGGCCGTGGCGCCCAGCCCCTTCAAGAGTTCACGTCGAGAAAACGGATGCCACACGACGTCACTCCTTTCTCGGGCCTGTCTCAGCCGGTCGAGGAAGGCAGCGTCCGGCATAGGCGTTTCGTCGTGACCCGGCTCAGTAATTGCTGAACGATCACGCGGGCTCGCCGTGACGGTGCTGCGCTCTCTGCTAGGCGGGCAATCCGAGCAGCTTGGTTAGCGTTCCACCCATGATCATTTTGCGTGTGCGCTCGGGAACATCGCACGCGTCAAAAAGAGCTCGATATTGATTGGCCACGGATTCTACGCCTGACAAATCCGAATCTGAGCCGAAGACGAGTTTCACAAATGCGCTGGGATCATTGTCCGGCGTCTTGACGCTCCAATCGAGAGCCGACCACCAGAAAACCCGCTGGAACTCCGCCAGCCGGCCGTGCATTTTCGTCAAAGTTGAACCGCTAAGGTCGAAAAAGACGTTCGGGTTCCAGCGCGCGATTTCTGCCGCCCATTCATACTCGGGATTGCCGCAATGCGCACCGACCACGGTGATTTTCGGGAAACGCCGCGCAATTTCCTCCAGGTGGATCGGCCGCATCCGGCCCGATGCGACATCTTCGGGCTCGTCGAAATTCTTTCGCAGCACGATGCCGGTGTGAAAGAGGACGAGCCAGCCATACCGGTTCGCCAGCTCGTAGACCGGAAAGTAGGACGGATCGTTGTACGGTTTCTTTACGAATTCCAGCTCGCCCAGGCCGCGGAAGCCGAGCGAGTGCAGCTCTTCCACCTGCTGTACCACATCCGGAGCGTCCATATCGACGAACCCGAAGGGGACGATTTGCCGGGGATGCTGCTTGGCCGCATCCGCAACAACCCGACGGTGGGCGAAAGGCGTCAGAAGACATGCCGTAAGGTTCATCCGGTCGGCCAGCCTCAACAGATCGTTGAGAAATTCCGGCTTCTTCTCATCGAAGTGCACATGCATGTCGACAATGCGGCCGGCTGGCTTGTCGGTTGCGGTCTCACCGGGAAAGGGATCTCCGAACGGAGCCAGCTGCGCCAGGCTCCGCGCGCTCGACGTGACAGCCGCTCCACTCGCAGCCCCGAGAAATCCGCGACGTGACAATTGCTTTTCGATTTTGGCTTGCTCCTTCGCTCTCGCGCCGTCCGACAGCTATCGTCCCATTAGGCACCGGCTCAATGACGTTCTATTCCTCGACGATGCTTCGAAAAAAGTCAAGTAAAGTCTAGCGGATTCTTTCACAGGTGCAGCGGTCCTCATTGGTTAAGGACACTGCAGAGGAGTCGCAGATACATTGGGACTTCTTCGAATCGATAAGGCATCGACTCTTGCACTTCGCGCAAATTCGAACTCGTGTAGCAGAAAATGTAGCGAGTACGACTTTGTCTCAATCTCCTTCAGAACAAGCTGGGGTTTGTTGTTACTCCACTGCATTGGGGATTCGCCCTCGTTCCACAAAATAATCCTTTGAAGACGCGTCGGTGAAGGTGAACCGGTTTTTCTCTGCACAATGAGGCTCCATTACCCATCTTTGAGCGCTTGTATATGCAGACAAATTTCTTGCGATTCTATGGATCATTGGCCCCAGCAGAAACCGAATCGCATGATTTTCACTAGGGCAAAGCGGATCGACGGGTGGCGCTCGTAATAGGTGCGCGAATTTGCTAGCTGCCCCACTCTGGGTGCGGCCGCCCACCGGAGACAGAAGGCGATTGCATTGGAAGCGTCGTTTGTGGGCAGGAGCCTTCCTTCGGTAGAATCTGGCTATATGCGTGCGACACGGACTGCGGCACTCGCCTTCCTAATGGCCGTCTCGCTCACCGCGTGTGGAGGCAGGTCGAGCGGCCCCGCGATGGAACACAAGATCGGCCTGGTGTATTTCGCGCCGGAGGAAGGCGCCGACATGTGCATGAAGGGCCTCTTCGACGGCCTGAAGGAGCAAGGCATAGAGGAGCGGGTCAACCTGGAGGTCCGCCGGGCGCATGCCCAGGCGGAGATCGCCAACATTCCTCTGCTGATTCAGAACTACGACGGTTCTGACGTCGACGTCATCGTCGCCATGACCACGCCGGTGCTCACTGCCGCGGCGGCGGTGGCTCGGTCCAAGCCGGTCGTGTTCACCTACGTTTACGACCCGGTTGCGGCCGGCGCCGGCAAGAGCCAGACAGATCATCTGCCGCGCGTCACCGGTGTCTATTCGTTCCCGCCGCTCCAGGACACCGTTGACATAATCCAGCGGCTCGTGCCGGGCGTTCGGTCGGTCGGAACGCTCTACAACAGCTCCGAAGCCAACTCCGTCAAGGTGGTGGGCGTGGCGCGAGGCATCTTCGAGCAGCGGCGCATCCAGCTGCAGGAGATTGCCATCACCGGGACGAGCGAGATCTTTCAGGCTGCACAAGTGCTTACCCATCGCGGCGTGCAGGCCTTGTGGGTGACCGGAGACAATACGGCGCTCCAGGGCTTCGACGCGATCGTAAAAGCGGCGCGCGATGCGAAGCTTCCCCTCATCATCAACGACCCGGAGTTCGTGCAGCGAGGAGCGCTGGTCGCCGTCGGCATCGGCTGGTATGAAACCGGTAAAGCCGCGTCGAAAGTTCTTGCGCGGGTCCTGCGCGGCGAGCAGCCGCGCAATATCCCGTTCGAGGAAGTCGCCGTCAAGAAGCTGGTGCTCAATCAGGAAGTCGCCAAAGCGCTCGGGATTACGTTCCCGCCCGACATCGTGCGGGCCGCTTCCCCGTAAATCTTACGATCGATTTAGCGTGCGGCCCTCAGCCTGCGGCTAGATCCTCGGGCTGCCTGCTCGCCAGATGAAACTTGTCAAACACACGATCTTGCCGACACCAGCAAGAATGGCTGCGGCTGCGAATGCTCGATGACACCAGGATCACGAACTACGCTAAGACTTACAGCCATCATCGGGACAATCCTGAATGTCGTCCTAGACCTTTTTGTTTGGCTCGCAATTCTCAAGCCTTATGGACCCGTCTGCCTGCCGAAGCGTCTTTGCAACCACAGGAAAGACAGTGTCGCCAGCCGGTCGGCAGGTACCGGAGGGATATCGCCTGCGGAGTAATAATTCTTGAAATAAGGCGGTGACGATGAAATCGCGGAGCTGGGTACTTCGCAGTTTAGTTCCTCCTGTTGTCTGTGGTGTCGCGCTGTTTGCGTCGGTGGAGATGAGTCGTCTGGCCGGTACGCGAGCGCAGGCGCCAGGCACGGCAAACGGACGCGTGCCAACAATCGACGAGTACCAACCGAAGTCGACGCTGGTTACGCGGGAACACCGCATCGAGCGAGCAAGGTACCCATTCGTGGACATTCACAGTCATCACTGGAATCCGACGTCGGAGCACGTCGACCAAGTGGTGAAGGAGATGAACACGATCAATCTGAGGGTCTTGGTGAATCTGAGCGGGGGAACAGGCGAGGAGCTGAAGAAGACAGTGGCGGCAATGAAGGGACGTTACCCAGACCGGTTCGTGGTATTCGCGAATTTGAGTTACGACGATCTCAACACGGCGGGATACGGTAAGCGGGCGGCCCTACGGTTGGAACAGGATGTGAAAAACGGTGCGCAAGGACTGAAGATTTTCAAGAATTACGGAATGGATCTGAAGTACGCGAACGGCGAACGGGTGCACGTGGACGATCCGGAGTTCGACGCGGTGTGGGAGAAATGCGCGGAGCTAAAAATTCCGGTGCTGATCCACATCGCGGAACCTTCAGCATTCTTCGATCCCTGGGATTACCAGAACGAGCGCTGGGAAGAGTTGCGGGAGTTCCCGGGGAGGGCGCGACCGCCTTCGAAATATCCACCCTTTGAAACACTGATTGCGGAGCGGAACCGGATGTTCGCGGCGCATCCACGGACGAACTTCATTGCGGCGCATCTGGCGTTTCATGGAAACGATCTGGAGCGGTTGGGGAAATTGCTTGATGCAAATTCGAACGTGTATGTGGACATTGCGGCCGTGTTGGCCGAACTAGGCCGGCAGCCGTATTCGGCTCGCGATTTTCTCGTGAAGTATCAAGACCGCGTCCTGATGGGCAAAGACATTTACGACGTGAATGAATACAAGTGGTACTTTCGGGCGCTGGAGACGCGCGACGAATATTTCGAGTATTACCGGAAGCGGCACGCGTTCTGGAGGATCTATGGACTTCAGTTGCCGGATGAGGTGTTGAAGAAAATTTACTTTGAGAATGCGCTAAAGCTGGTGCCGGGACTCGAGAAACAATGGCGCGGCACCGGTGGCAAGTAACGAGCACCCCCGACTTTTTAATTCGTCTATCCAAGATTTTCCGTGGATGTATATCACCGTGATTTCATGCACCAACCAGTCGAATGACTTTGAAAGAGAGGGAATTGCTCGAGCCTGTTGCCGCCCCCCAAACAATTAGCAGCTGGTCGCGTAAAGTCGCTCTGCAGCCATGCGGGTTTTCAAGCAGCGCGATTGTCGCGCCAGTAGGACGACCTGCAAGGTATTCATCTCTAGATTCAGCACTCTGCGGCTAGAAATCAAAGTCGCCGTCGATGCGCCACAGGCGCCCTACGGAATTGTAAAAAGTGCCGTAGAACGGGGAGCCGACGTATTGCTGGACGTCGCGTGGCTGAAAGTGGTTGAGGATATTGGAGATTTTGAGGCCGCCTAGGAACAGAATGCGGTGGCCGCGGAATTTGAAGTCGAAGGGATATTGAATTTTGGAGTCGAGGCCTATGAATGTCGGGAATCGCCCTGCCTGGTTCCGCTTGCCGACGTAGTCCCAATTGACGCCGACGCTAGAATAGGGGAAGCCGGAGTGAACATCGACGATGGGCACAAACTGAAGTCGCTTCGGGAGTTGGATGATGCCCCAGAAAAGGACGCGGTTAGGAGCGTCATGGGATAGGGGGCCGTACTGATTGGCGCGGATAAGTGGAACCGAGAAGTTGCCGAAGAACTGGTTGTAGTCGTTGAGTTCGCCCCAGGCTCGTGAGCGGACGTAGCTGGCAATCATGGTGGTGTTTTCGAGGGGCCGCCAGCGGAGCATACAGAGGAATTCACGGTAGTTTTGTCGCCCGGAATTGTGGAGACCGAGCTGGGCGGATCCGCTCGTGGACTGGGACGGGTCGACGAAAAATTCGCGGAAGCCGTTACGGAACTCCGCGCCGAACCGGAAGAGTAAGTTTTTGCGTAATTCCCGGTCAAACTGAAAAGTGACACCGAGGTTGTAGGGAAGCGAGAGGCCAGCGTTGTTGGTGGCAATGACGTGGGTGAAGGTGGTGGGACCGCTGATGAGGGTGGTTCCATCGGACGCGAACTGGGTTATGGTCTGCGCTGGGAGATTCGGAAAGATGGCGACGTTGATGGGAATCTTGTCATAGAACAAGCCGACGCCGCCGCGAATCGCGGTGCGATTGTCGGTGGAGGGAGCGTAGACAAAGCCCAGGCGGGGAGCGGCGTTGGCGGATTCGGAGGAAATGCTGTCCCGATCGATGCGGACGCCGAAATCCAGGACGAACCGCGGGTGGATTTGCCAACTATCCTGGATAAAGAAGGTCAGATTATTGTGGTCGGCGGCGGAGGGGAGGAGGCCGTCATCATAGTTGATCCTGCTGCTGGCGGTGGAGTCTTCGCGAAGAACATTGATGGGGAGGTCGGCAAAGAAGCCCTGGTAGGTGGAGCGGGCGAAGGAATATCCGAAGGTGAGGAGATGACGCCCGTGAAATGCGTGCGGGCGGAGGTGGAGATTCTGCGACCACTGATAGAGCCAGGTGTGGCGGCCCTGGATATTGAAGTAGGAGCCAGAGTTCCTTTCAGGGGAAAGCGTCATTTCGCTGGGGGCAGAATCCGTAGGAAAAATCTGAGTGTTGAGGCGTTTTACGGAGAAGAGCGAGGCAAGATAACCCCCGCTAGGGAGAATCCACCGCTCCGTGATGGAAGCGAAGAATCCGCGTTGGCGATAACTGGCAGTGACCGGCTGAGAATTAAAGGTGTCGATGTTGGCGTACTTTGTGTTCTGCGGATCGAGGGTGAGCATTGTGGTGAGGTGATGATTGGCGGTGATGTCCCAATCGATCTGCGTGTGGGTGTTGGCACGCTTGTCGACGCGGACGTTGTCGGGATTAGGAAGGGAGGGGACACGGGTGAGGTCGTAACCAAAGTACAGCGATTGAAAGAGGAAGAGTTTGTGGCGAAGAATGGGACCGGAGAAAGTGAGATGAGGCGTCGCGCTTTCGATGCCGTGCAACTGGTAATCAATCCAGCGAAACCGGGGGACGGGGTCTTCGAAAAGCCATTTCCATGCGTCGGTACCGCCGCGGGTGTTGACTTCGATTACGCCGCCGCTAAAGCCGCCATATTCGGCGGAGAAGGGATTAGAGAGGACGCGCATGGATTCGACGGCGGCGGTCGGAAGCTTCAGTGCGGGTTGACCGGTGACGGGGTCAGCGATGCTGACATTATTGATCAAGGCGCTGGTTTGTTCGGCCCGGCCACCCTTGATGTGGATGAGGCCGTCGGGCCCGCGAACAATGCTGGGGAGCAAGGGGAGTGCGTCCTGGAAATCGCTGTTAAGACGGACGAGGGATTTGAGGACATTGGTGGTGAGCGTAGGACTGGACGAGGTGCTGGAGGTGACTTCGACGCTGTTTGTCTGCGCAGTGACGGAGATATTCTCGGTGCGTTTTTCGGGACTGAGTTCGAGATCAAGCTGGTTGGGCTTCTCGGAATCGAGGGTGATGCGCTTGGTGAGAGCTTCAAAGCCTGCGAGGCTGACGGTAACTTCACATTCGCCCGGAAGTATGCCGAAAAAGGAGTATTGGCCGAGATCATTGGAAATGGTAGAGACTTCTATGTTGCCGGCCAGATTCTTGAGCGTGATTTTCGCGTTGGGCCAAACAGTTTGGACGTGGTCCGTACCCATGGTATAGACGGCTCCGGAGAGTCTTGCTGTTTGCTGCGCGGGAGCAGCCGATGCGTTAGACAAAAGTGCCAGGAAAAAGAAACACAAATGCGACACGCGAAAATGTGAGAACGTCGGTGAGGCGCGATAACGACTGAACATGGAACCTGGGCGGGCTGTGCAGCTGATTATAGATGGCTGCGAATTCGTCGGTGGGATAAAAGCCTTCTCTCCCGTCCCACCCTACCTGTTGATTTGATTGCGGTGAGAGAAGGTGTAGCCATTCTGATTGCGTGGTTGTTGAAAAGGCCATGCAATTCCAAGTTTGCGCTGGCGAATTGCGCGCCCCGACGCCTCTGACATAACCGAACCAAGCGATCGCGGAGCAGAGACCGACCATTGCGAATATTGACTGAAAGGGGTCGAATCAGAAGTAAGGGCCAAAGCAGACTGCGTCCCAAAGGTTCACCATAAGCGCTAATGACCGGACCATAGCAAATCGGCAATGGGCATCGTTGGTTCGATTTGTTACGCCGACGCTCTCGCGGCGGGTCCAAAGGACTTAACTGCGCTCGCTTCGTCTTTCTGAATGTCGAAGACCCTATGCAAACACGTCATCCGGAGAACGTCCATCAGTGTCTTATGGACGTTTGCAAGCTTTAGTTGACCACCCAGCTTGCGAAGTGTTGCGTGAATTCTGACTAACTCTCCGATGCCGGAAGTGTCCACGTATTCGACCGCGTCCAGATTCAAAACGATCCTCTTATTCCCGGTCTGTATTAAATCGCTGATGCTCTTGCGCAGCATGAGGCTGCCTTCGCCAAGCGTAATTCTTCCCCTTACATCCAGGACGGCAATCCCGTCCGCCTGACGAGTCGCCGTCTGGGTTTTCAGGCGTGTGCGTTCAGATGTATCGCTCCCCAAGCGATCGAGTATACCGGACGCCACCGTTGCAATTTCATGCCATGCTGTCCGCACGAAGATAATCGAGTTCCCACTTCTCAAAATCCTTTGGAAGAGAGCTAGGTTCTCGTTGTCATGGCTCGTTTCCGGGATGCCCACCTCTGTTGGCGCGGGTTTGTTTAGCGCCGAGCCCGTGCCGGGGCTGACAAGCCCTAGCAAGGCGCTGGCTCCGGAGCCCAGGATATATACTGGCCCCGTGCCCGGAATGATGAGCGGCGTGACGGCAGTAACTTTGGCCAAGAACCCTTCGTTTATAAAACCTCCCGGGTATGCGCCAAGTTCTTCGGCGACTGTCAGTGCTTCGTTTTCTGACCGAGTCAAGAAGACGATACACTCTCGAGGTACGTTCCGCCTGAGCAAGTCCCTTAGCGCTTCGCGAGCCTTATCGTGCGAATCGAATACGCCAATTGCGGTCTCCACATGCACCTCCTGTGAAACCGCGAATCTCGCGGAAAGGTGACGGCTTGGCCGGATTGCTGGTTCCCTGCCAGACGACGTCGCCCGGTCACAATCGAGTTCGTCCGATGGTTCGCGGGATTGGCGGGAATCTGCGCCTCCGGCTGGGTTTTGTCAAGGGCAGCACCCTCCTTGAGACTTCGCCGTTTAATTTCCGATCAGCCGCAACAGTGCGTTCGGTGTATTCCAACATCCTCGCCGCCTCGAGGTGGCTGCGGTGCGCTTGGTACACCGAGGAGTGGTGGCTCGTGGATCCCTCAAACGGGGTGCACCGATACGAGGCTGGAGCATCTGCAATTTTCAGGCGGACTCCCTTCACCCTGGACGGAGTTTCTGGCGGAACGCGACGGGATGGGTGAAACAATCCACTCGCACTCCATTGCTGTGCCGAACGCGCAGATTCACAAAGGATATTTCATGAAACTGCGGTACTATCGATTCAAGACCACAGTCCAGTATCAAGCGAGTGCAAATTAGTCCATTCTAATAGTTAACGAGTTATATCATATAAACGCAGGTCAACAGAGCCACCAGAATTGTCGACCAAAGTGCAGACCGAAACAGAAAACGATGGCCCGCTGGTCATGCGGGGATATTTTTGGCAGCTCTACGAGAAGATCCAGAAGTACCGCGGAATTGACCACGATCGTTCAAGGACCATTTCTCAGTGGCCTGCCTAGGAGGTGACCATGAAAGCCGGACTATCTTTCATACTTGCCAATTCGCGCTGCCGAATGGCGATCTCCCGATTGCGATGCGCGATTCCGTTCATCCTCGCCCTCACGGTGCTCCCTGCCGCTCCGGCCCATGCTTATCAGGAGCCTTCCGATGCGGAACACCGGGAAGCCGAGCCTACTCGCAACGTTCGCCTTCGGCCGACCCCCTCCACCGACAAGAAACCGCTCATGGTGCTGCGACCTGGAGACGAATTACAACTGTTGGAGAAAGAACCCACAAATGGCTTCTATCATGTTCAGACCGAAGACGGAACTGAAGGGTGGGTTTCAGCAAGATACATCAACGTCAAACCTCTATCAGGCGAGATTCTGGCGCTAGCGGCCACAGCTCCGAATCCGGAAGATTCCATCTCAGAGACTTGGGATAAGCCCGCCCCCAATAAGACCACGTTCACAGGCCCTGATGGCCAATGTCCGTGGAATGGCAACAAGTCCGACCCCGATACCTTCGTGAGGAAGAATCGCAGCGATGTTCCAGGCAGTAACCAGATTCACGACGTCAAGTGGTCGGCCATCCATGATCTGCAATTCCCCACTGACAAGCCACTTCGAGTCAACTGGAGTCCTGCGCATTTACAGGAAATAGCCAAGTACGAAGGCGTGGCTGTTAGAACAGTCGGTTATCTGGTTGCGATCAAGCCGCAAAACGGACATGGTGAGGGCACTAATTGTGGGTTCAGCCTGGCTTCAGAAACCGACACGCATCTTGCTCTAGTCGGGGATGTCGGCGACGCCGAAAAGAATTCAGTGGTCATCGAATTCACGCCACGCTTTCTGAAACTGCATCCCCGCTGGACCAAGGCACTATTGTCGAAATATGTCGACACCAACGTTCCGGTACGTATTACTGGATGGCTTATGCTTGACCCGGATCACCGCAATCATCTCGGCAGGTTTCGATATACCCTCTGGGAAATACATCCCATTACCAAGATCGAAGTGTTTGAAGAGAATTCATGGAAGGACACTGACGCCCTGACCCCGCCGCACTAGGCGCGGCGTTGAATTCATGACCGGATCTCAGGAGTGCTGATTTCTCGGCGGCGATATCCGCTAACGGCAAGATTTTTCCAGGCGCGGCTGAGCCCATATTTTTCCAACCGCCAGTACAGAGCACCGCGGCTCACCCCGAGCGGTGCAAATTGAATCATTGCAGCCTTCGGCGCGGTTTGCTGCTTGGTCTTGCTAGGCTGTGCTTGTCGCGCCGCAGAAAAGACCCGGTAGAGGTCTGAAGTTTGAACCTCCACGAGCCTACCGCTCCCGCTTACTCACCTTTTATCGTAGAGAAATTGAGCGGAGAAACCGCTCCCAGAAATAGCTTGTGAGCCTGTAGTCCGTACAGGATAATTCTGGTTCCGGCGCCACATTGAGTAGCCCTCAACCATGAAATGCCCTTCGTGCGGCCGAGAAAATCCGGAATCCGCTGTGCGCTGCAGCCAGTGCCGCACAGCCCTGCACAATTCCATTGACGACCGCACCATGGACAGCCCCGGGCAGTCGGGCATGATGCACGACGACACCAAACCGTCGTTGGCCCAAACCGATTTCAAAGACACGATGGTGCGCACGCCCAGCGGGCATTCCCCTTCACACAGCCAATCGTCAGGCGGCTCCGGTGGGCGCTCACGTGTTCTAGAACCGGGCGACGAACTTGGCCCCCGCTTTCGGGTTGACGAACTGCTTGGCGAAGGCGGCATGGGCCGCGTCTACAAAGCTACCGACCGCGATCTCGGTCGCGTGGTGGCCATTAAGGTTTTGCTTTCCGAGTTGACCAACGATCCGCAAGTCATATTGCGCTTCAAACACGAACTACTGCTGGCCAGCCGCATTTCTCATAAGAACATTCTTCGTATCCACGATTTAAGCGAAGCCGACGGCGTCAAGTTCATCACCATGGCCTACGTTGCAGGCCAGGACCTCAATCAGGTGCTGAAAAAAGATCATCCTCTGGCCCTGGAGCGCTGTCTGAAAATCGCCCGGCAACTCTGTGAAGCGCTTTCTGCCGCGCATGCCGAAGGTGTCGTGCACCGCGACTTCAAGCCGCACAACGTGCTGGTGGGAAGCAACGACCACGTCTACGTGTCGGATTTCGGTCTGGCCACTTCCTTTGAAACCGCCAAGATGGGCATGACGCGCAGCGGCGCGTTCGTCGGCACGCCCAAGTACATGTCGCCGGAGCAAGTGGAGGGCGGCAAGGTGGATCACCGAAGCGATCTCTACTCGCTAGGCCTGGTGATTTACGAAATGGCCACAGGTGAAGTTCCCTTCGCCGGAGAATCCACCTGGCAGGTGATGTACCAGCGCGTTAAGGAAAAACCAAAAGATCCCAAGCTGGTCAATCCGATCTTGCCGGACTGGATGGTGCGCATCATCCTGCACTGCTTGGAAAAAAACCAGGACGACCGTTACCAGAGTGCCGACGAAATTATCGCGGACATCGATGCGCACCGCAGCCCGTCGTCGCACTCGCATTCGCGGTCACATGTACCGTCGCGGAGTGTGGTGCTGCCGATCACGCCGAGGGCCGCCAAATGGACCGGCTCGCTGATCGGAATTTTTGTGCTGCTGGTGATCATCTTCTTCGCGCTGCCTTACACCCGGAACTGGGTGTTCCGCGGTACAACCACCGGAACAGGAGCCAGCCCCGCACTGCCGCCCCTCTCTGCCGGAAAATACGTGGCAATTCTGCCGTTTCGGGTACTGGGCAATGACGATTCGCTGAATTATGTGGCCGATGGTTTGGGCGAAGCGTTGACCGCAAAACTCTTTCAGGTAAACGACGTGCGCATCACATCCACCACCGCTGCACAAAAGCTGAACGAACAGAAAACGCCGTTGCCACAGATCGCCAAAGAGCTCGGCGTGAACATGATCGTACACGGCCTGGTGCAAGGTTCCGGCAAACAGTTGCGCATTTCCGTGAAGCTGGAAAACATGGAAAACAACCAGCTGCAGTGGAGCCAGGAATTCGGCGGCATGACTGGCGATCTGCTCACCCTGGAAGACCAGATTTACGGCAAGTTGGTGGAGGCGTTGCAACTCCGCGCAACTCCCGGCGAGTTGAGCGTGGCGGGCGCGCATCCCACTGAAAACGTCGCGGCCTACGACATCTATCTGCGCGGCCGCCAGGCGTTGCGCGGCCAACAGGATCCAAGAAATATTCAGACCGCCGTGGACCTCTTCGAACAAGCCATCAAGATGGACAGCGGCTTTGCGCTGGCGTACGCCGGACTTTCCGACGCCAGCATGTTGATGTACCGCGAGAACAAGAATCGTTTGTGGTCAGAGCGCGGAATTGCCGCCGCCAAGCAAGCCGCGACACTGAACGACAAATTGCCGGAAGTGCATTTTTCCCTGGGCGGAGCGTATAGCGCCACCGGCCAAAGTACGGAAGCAATCGCGGAATTGAAGAAGGCGTTAGCGCTTTCGCCCAATTCCGATGAGGCCTACCGACGACTCGGCAATGCCTACGCCGATATCGGACAAAAGGATCAGGCGATTCAGGCGCTGCAGAAAGCGGCGGAGCTCAATCCCTATTATTGGGTGAATCTGAACGCGCTCGGGACCGCGTATTTCGAGTTTGGGGACTACGACAAAGCGCTGAAGCAATATCAGAGCGTGACACAACTCGAACCGGATAACGCCGCCGGCTACGATAATGTCGGTTCAGTTTATTCGCGCATGGGCAAGTATGAGGAGAGCATTCCGGCGTACCAGAAAGCACTGCAACTGCAGCCCTACGCGGCGACCTATTCGAATCTGGGAACTTCCTATTTCTATCTCAAAAAATATGCGGATGCCGTGCCGATGTTTCAGAAGGCCGCGGAGATGAATCCCGGCGACGAAGCGCTGGCTGGTAATTTGGCGGATGCATATCGTTGGGCCGGCCAAAAGGACCAGGCTAACGCGACCTATGACAAGGCCATTGCGCTGGCATTCAAACAACTGCAAGTGAATCCGCGCGACGCTGGCATCATGGGCCACCTGGCGCTGTACTATGCGAAGAAAGGCGACACGACACAAGCCAGGGAGTTCATCAAGCGGTCGCGCGCTATCGATCCTTCGGATGTATATTCGCTTTATATTTCTGCGGTGGTCGATACGATCGGCAACGATCCGAAATCGGCGATCGCGTCCCTGCGCGCCGCGCTGCAAAAAGGCTTTCCGATCAGTGACATCGAATCGGAGCCGGAATTCGCTCCTCTGCGATTGGCGCCGGACTACCAGGCGATAATCAAGGATTTTTCCCAGAAGAGCCGCTGACCAGCCCATGAATGCGCCACTTGTCACGAGCGGGCCGCATAAAAAAGGGAGCAAAGTTTTTTTGCCCCCCTAAAAGCCAATTTTGTATAACGCGCGGTTACGACTTGCGGCGCTTGTAGAATCCGGTCAGACCGGCCAAGCCGCCGAGCATAAGCAGCGCCGTGGCGGGTTCCGGCGTTTCGAAGGTGCCGGTGCCACGAACGATTGCGCCATTGGGAATCCCGTCAAATTCTAGCGAATAAATCCCGCCCGTGCATACGAGCTTGTCGTCGCTGTTGTTGTCGAAAGGCGCGTGCAGGCCGTCTCCAATTCCCTTGTCATCTATGGTGCAGGTCGCTGCTTCGATTCCGGTGAAGCCGTTGCCGACACCGGAGAAGTTGATGAGAAAATCGCCGTGCGAGCCTTCAGTGGAAGTGCAACTGGCGAAAATGTCGGCGCCGGCGAAAGAGCCGCAAGAGAAGATCAGGCTGACGTTCTGGCCGAAAAGATCCAACGTTAGAGAAGTCAGCGTCATGCCCGTGGCGTTCTGGAAAGCGAAGATATTGTGTTGCTGGTTGGCAAACAAATCGAAAATCTGATTCGGCGACGTAATGACCACCGGTTTCGGATCAACCTTGCGGATAATGACGGTCGGATCTACCGCATCCGCCTTTACTGTGACTGCCGCGAAGGCCGCTATTGCCAGACCAAGCAGCGCTCGAGAAGCTTTCAAGGAACACCCCCGTGGACCCGTACCCGGGCCGGATACGAAGCACATTCTGGACCAAATATCGTGGATTCACAACTTTGAATAAGTCCAATGGAATCAGTCTTCGGGCGCATAACTACCGGCCCATGGGGCGAGAGTGTGCAAAGTACTGGTCCTAGGAAGGCAAAGTGCATCACAAATGGACACGGGTCAGGTTTAGAAGTTCTAATACTTCAGGATATCGAACCTACTCAGTTACACAGGCCGGTTCGCTCGCTCGGCTGCCGTATTATGATGGGCGAGACGGAGGTCAGCCATGAAGAGCGGCAGCATGTTCACCAGGCTTTGCAAAACAGCAGGCGTGGTCGCGTGTCTCCTCCTTATCGTAGGTTCGACGAAGGCCGATGATAAGAGCGCGTCGTTGTACAAGGCGAAGTGCGCGGTGTGCCACGGCGCGGCGGGAAAAGGCGATTCGCCCGCGGGCAAGAGTATGGGAGTGCTGAGTTTTTCCGATCCCCAGGTTACGGGCAAGAGCGACGCTGCGCTCAAGGAAGTCATCGACAAGGGCAAGAACAAAATGCCCGCATACGGAAAGAGTTTGAAGCCCGACGAGATTCAAGGGCTGGTGGCGTACGTCCGGAGTCTCAAGTAGTGAGCGCGGCGAAAGCGTTCGCGAAAGCCGGGATGCCGCGCGCATGATCGACGTCCAGGTCTCGCAACAACTGAAAGCAAAGTGCGCGAAGGCGGCGCTCGGTTGCGTAGAAGCCGAAGTGGCAACCGGCGCGACGTCCGCGGCGTTGCATGAACTGCTGCGCTCCTGTGAAGAGCGAATCGCAAAACTCGCCGACCCGCGAGCGATTCTGGAGGCGCCGGCAATTCTGGCCACGCGAGCTGGTTACAAGGCGCTCGGCAAAGATCCGGCGCGATACCGCGGCTCAGCGGAAGCGCTGCTACGGCGTGTGATTGCAGGCAAAGGATTGCCGCGCATCAATTCCGTTGTGGATGTAATCAATTTGGTTTCCGTGGAGAGCCGCCTGCCAATCGGCCTTTACGACCTGGCGAATGTAGACGGCGCGATTGAATTTCGAGCGGGCCGCGCGGGCGAAACTTATAAAGGAATCGGAAAGTACGATTTGAATCTGGAAGATTTGCCGTTGTTTGCCGATGCGAAAGGCCCACATGGCAGCGCGACCAGCGATTCCGAGCGAACCATGGTGACGGAAAAGACTACGCGCGTGCTGGCGATTATTGTGTCGTTTAACGGAGCGAGCGGAGTTGAACAGTGGAACCAGCGCCTGGCGGATCTGCTGGTCGCGCACGCTTCGGGCAAAGCGATCGACTCCCGTGTAGTGAGTTAGGGACCAAACCAGCCGAAGGTTCCTGCAAAGTGGAAGCGGAACTATCGTTCCAATTTCGTGGCGAATGCAAAAGTAACTCTAGCCTGAAGCGGGTTGGGGTTGTGCGGCTTCGGCTGCCGAGACGCGGTTGCGGGTGAAGAAGCCGCGGGCGGCGAGGAGTTCGGCGTTGAGGAGCGCGGCGCCGGCAGCTCCGCGCAGCAGATTGTGGGAAAGCAAAGTCAGCTTAACGTCGAGGAGCGGACATTCGCGGATGCGGCCGACAGCCGCGGCCATGCCATTGCCAGCGTTGACGTCGCGACGTGGCTGCGGGCGATTTTCTTCGTCGAGGACAACGATCGGATTTTTGACGGCGGTGGGAAGCGCGGCGAGTTCATCGCTGACGGCGAAATCGCGAAGAGCTTCGCGGACTTCAGCGAGCGTGGCGACTTTTTTCAGGCTCATGGAGACAGCTTCGAGGTGGCCGTTTTCGACCGGCACGCGGTTACAGTGCGCGCTGATGCCGAGGCCGGCTCCAACGAAGCGCGAACCGTCCCATTTGCCGAGGAGCTTTTGCGGCTCCATTTCCAATTTTTCTTCTTCGCCGCTAATAAAGGGAACGACGTTACCGAGAATGTCGAGCGAAGGAACACCGGGGTAGCCTGCACCGGAAGCGGCTTGCATGGTCACGACAAAAAGTTTCTCGAGGCCGAAGGCGTCGGCGAGCGGTTTGAGAACCAGGACAAGTCCGGCGGTCGAGCAATTAGGATTGGTGACGATGAAACCGGAACCGTAGCCGCGATTTTTCTGCTGGAGCGGAATAGCGTCGAGGTGCGCGGCATTAACTTCAGGAATGAGCAACGGGACATCCGGCGACATTCGATGATTCTTGGAGTTGCTGACCACCGGATAGCCGGCGCCTGCAAAATCTTCTTCCGCGGGGCCGGCGACGGAAGAGTCCAGAGCGGAGAAAACGAAATCGCAATCGAGGGTTGGTTCGAGCCCCTTGACGACCAGATCGACGGCCGTGGCCGGAATGGGTTCGTTGAGGTGCCATTTCGCGGCCTCGGAATATTTTTTTCCATAAGAGCGTTCAGAGGCGGCGACTTCGGTGAGCTCAAACCAGGGATGCTCGGCGAGGAGTTGCACGAGACGCTGGCCTACGATGCCGGTAGCGCCGAGGACTCCGGCCCGGAATTTTCGGTCGAACTTTGGTTCAAAAGCGCGGCGCGGCTGCGGACTCATGCTTCACCTCGGAGATTGGAATTGTGGCAACCGCGGGGCGCGGCGACAAGGGAATCGTTGGGCGCGGGTGGCAGGGAGATACCTCGAGTAGATTCGTCCGCTCTCGCGGACTCACTTCGCTCGGAATGACAACTTAAGGAAAAGGCTGACGGGCCCGCCTGCGGCTCGGAGAGACAAATTGCAGAAGACGGGCCGATGCGCGTGCCGCGGAAGCGCGGGTTAAAAGTATTGCGAACCCAGACGACCATTGCGGTTTCGGCGGCCAGAGGCAAAACCTTAGCGTGAAGGACCTTAGCGCCGGAAGCGGCTAGAGCGTGCGCTTGGTCGTAAGAAAGTTCGCTGAGCAAGCGGGCTTCGGCCGATTCGTGGGGATTGGCGGTGTAGATGCCGTCCACATCGGTCCAGATGACGAGTTCGTCGGCGTCCGCGACGTGAGCTACGAGCGCGCCGGAAAAATCGGAACTGTTGCGGCCGAGCGTGGTTACGCGGCCGTCAGCGGTCGAGCCGATAAAACCGGTGACGACGGGCACGAGACCGTCCGCGAAAAGCGGGAGCAGAATTTCGCGGCCGCGACGACGAGTTTCCTCGATGTCCGGCTGCGCTTCGCGAAACGTGTCGCAGGTCACAACAAATTCGGAGGAACTGACAGGAACAGACGCTACGCCAGATTTTTCGAGCGCAGCGGCAAAGAGACGCGCACTGAAGCGTTCGCCGTAAGAGGCCAGGCGGTCCTGCAGGGCTTCGCGAGAAGGAAGTGCGGTGCGAGCGCTCTCGGAGACATCGTGGAAAAGATCCTTGCCGAGCAGACGCAGGTCACGAGCGACGCGTTCGGCGCGAAAGGGATCGAGCCGCAACTCGCGAAGCACGTCGAAATGGACGTAGAAAAGATGATCGGCCTCGCGTGAAGCATCGGCGGCTCGCCCGGCCTCGAGGGCCGAGGCGATGGACAGCAAACTGTCAGTGACGCCTTTCATGGCGGAAACGACCACGACGACGTTTCCTTTACAGGCGTCCTCGCGGACGAGGTTTGCGGCTTGGAGCATGCGTTCGGCACCCCAGAGAGAGCTGCCGCCAAATTTGAAAGCCAGAACCTCGCGGGCCGGGGCGCGCGAGGAAACTGGGAAACCCGAGACAAGTGGCGGGGCGGGTTCCGCGAGTAAGGGGTCAGGCTGTGCTTCCGGGCTCATGATGGCGGCTCCTGGGCTTTTTCCCTGGCCGACCGCCTGGAGCTTCATTTCTGATCAGGGTTTTGGAAATCCAACTTCCTTTCCAAAGGGTTTGTAGAACAAACCCGCAAAACCCTGGAACCGGGGAGGGGGCTAAAAGAAGAAACCCACCGCCCGGTTCGCTTCAGGCGGTGGGTTGGAAACTTGGTCTAGCTTGCTGTCAGTTTCTGCCCTCGCCGGAAGCGCCCGTAGTCTTAATAATAGTAGTGGACGTCGTCGTGGAAAGAGACGACATCGAGAGCAAGGACCGCGAAGCGGTCGACATGGGGCTCATCGAAATGGCGAGAGACAACATAACCAGGATCAAGAATAGCACCCGAAGAAGCGGGGTCCAATGCAAAATTCCGCTACGACACAGCGATTTGTTGAATGAATCATGTCCTCCGGCCAAAGGGTTCCGGTAAAAATTGCACGGAGTTTTTCGAAGGAATGATGGGATACCTGTAAGCCCATGAGTCGCCAAAGAGTTAGAATGAAGATCCGCAGGTGCATTTTGGCGATGGGGATGCTGTTGAATAGCCAACGATTTGTTTCGGAGAACTCTGTTTTGGAGAACCTGGACGTGGAGGCGACATGAACTTCGTGCCGGTGAGGGCAAGTTTGCGCTCGCGAAAAGCGCTGGTGGCAATGATGTGCATCGCCGCCATGCTGTGCGGTTCGCGAATGACGATCGCTCAAAACGAAGTGATGGGCGAACTGGAGTTTGCAGGCAAGACGAAGCTGGAACAGAGCGCCGGAGTGTGGGTGGACGGGAACTATGTCGGCTACTTAAAAGAATTGAAGGGAAAAAAGAAGGTGCTGCTGCTGCCGGGGCAGCATGAAGTGATTGTGCGGCAATCGGGTTATCTGGACAGCGTGCAAAAGGTGGTGGTGCAGCCCGGAGAGAAGCGACTGGTGAGCGTGACATTGCAACTGGCGCCGCACGCGACGGTGCCCGAAGTTACGGCGACTTTGAAGCTGAATATCAAGCCCAAGCGGGCGGCGGTTTTTCTGGATGAGAAATATGTCGGACACGCCAGTGAATTTGGCGGGAAATTCCGGTCGATGAAGATCAGTCCGGGGAAACACAAGGTCCGCGTGGAGCTGCCCGGCTTTCGGACGTTCCTCACCGAAGTGGATTTGCTGGCGAATCAGGAAACAGAAGTCAAGACTGAGCTGGTGCCGGGAAGCATCCAGCAGAATACGCCAATCATCAAGAAGCCGGATACGCAGCCGTAAAGATCAAGGTTTTCCGTGTGCGTCGAAGAGCAGGCTGGAGCAGGTTAGACCAGACTCGGCTTTCTGCAATTCAGAAATGTCCAGAGTGGCGACGGTGAAGCCGCGGCTTTCGATCCGAGCGCGGGTGCGCGGGAACGAAGCAGGAAATATGATTGCGCCGGAGAGTGTGAGCGCATTGCCGGCGTGAGGCTCAGTAGGGTCCACGTCGAGCCAGTCATATCCAGGGAAAAAAGAGGAATCGAACCAGCCGCGATTGGCGAGCAGAGTATGCTCGTCGAGTGCCGTGACGGCGGACTTCAAATGGAGGCAGCCGGGCACGGGAACGCCAATGACCTGGTAGCCGTATGGGCCGACGATGGCGGAGAGTTGCGCGATGCCTTCCGCGTTGCTGCGCGCGGTCAGTCCAACGAACAACCTGCGGCCGAGGCGAAGGATGTCGCCGCCTTCCAGCATGCCGGGAAGCTTAACGTGCTGCAGTTTGCGAAAAGGTTGAAGGGCAGCGGCAATGCTAGGAGCTTCGCGGCGGCGGGACTCCGTGCCCAACGGAAAAATCACGGCGAGTTCGTCGAGGACGAGAGCGGGATCTTCGACAAACATGGAGTCGGGCAGACCAGGTTCGGCGGGCAGAGAAATGACACGAGCGCCGAGATCGGCGAGAAGCTTTTCGTAGGCGTGATGCTGGGATTGGGCTTTGGCCAGGTCAATCCGCTGGCGCGGAATAAAACTGAGCTCGCATTGATCGAGCGATGGGCTGACAGCGCGCGTGATGGCAATAGGCATTCGGGAGAATGTAGCAGAGGAAGGACCGGTTACGAAAGCAACAGCGAAGTTGCGCGGAAAATTCAGTGCAGATAGACTCCGGTGCGTTTGCAATACAGGAGCCATTTAAAATGCGGATTGAGAAAGGCGTGCGGATTGTTCGGTTCGTTGTGCTGGCGGCAACGGCGGTGGTACTGAGTGCGGCGGCAGGCGCGCAAGACAAGAAAAGCGCGGCGGTGGATGAAGTGTTCGCGGATGTGGCCAAGCCGGGATCGCCGGGCTGCGCGCTTGCGGTCGGGCGCGGCGGGAAAATTATTTACGAAAAGGGCTACGGGCTGGCGAACATTGAAGAGAATGTGAGCATCACGCCGCAGAGCATTTTCGACATCGGGTCGACGTCCAAGCAGTTTACGGCGGCCAGCATTTTGCTGCTGGAGAAACAGGGAAAACTTTCGATCAACGACGATATACGGAAGTATTTGCCGGAAATTCCGGACTACGGGCACAAGATTACGATCCTACACCTCCTGAATCATACCAGCGGATTGCGCGACTATTTGACGCTTTTTGAGCTGGCCGGTATTAATACGGACAGCGTGACGACGGACGAGGATGCGCTGGCGATCATTGTGAACCAGAAGACGCTGAATTTCGAGCCGGGCAACGAGTGGTTATACAGCAATTCGGGATTCTTTCTATTGTCGATGATTGTGAAGCGAGTGAGCGGAAAGACGCTGGCCGAGTTCTCGGCGGAGAACATCTTTGCGCCACTGGAGATGAAGCATACGCTTTACCGGTACGATCACACGCGAATCGTGGCGAATCGGGCGCTGGCTTACGATGCGAAAGAGACGCAAGGGGGATATTCGATTAACGTCTCGTATTTCGAGCAAACCGGTGACGGAGCGGTGCATACGTCGGTGGAAGATCTCTTGAAGTGGGACGAGAACTTTTACAACGGCAAAGTAGGCGGCAAGGAATTTCTGGCGGAGTTGCAGGAACCGAGCAAGCTAAATAGCGGGAAACCGTTGAATTACGCGAAGGGATTAATGGTGGGAAAGTATCGGGGACTGCCCATTGTGGAGCATGGTGGGTCGTGGGGAGGCTACCGCGCGCAGCTGCTACGATTCCCGGAACAGCATTTTTCAGTGGCTTGCTTGTGCAACGTCAGGAATGCCGGACCGGAGAAGCGCGCGCTGCGCGTGGCGGACATCTACTTGGCGGAAGAAATGAAAGAGCCGGCGACGCGCGAAAAGGAAGGAACGAAGCGGGAGAAGAAAGAGACGGTTGCCGTGACGCTCGACAAACTAGCGGGGTATGCGGGAAGTTTTCGCAGCGAGGAGTTGCGAGCCACGTATCAGCTGGTTGTGGAAGATGGCAAATTGAAGTTGGCGAGCATTCAGAGCGGCGACGGGTTTTTGCATTCGCCGCAGCACATGGACTTGCGCCCGGTAGGCCTGGACGTATTTGTGGTTGACGACGAAGGTCTGCAATTTGCCTTCGAACGCGGCGGATCAGGAAATGTGAGCCGCTTTCGCCTGGACGCAGGGCGCACCAAGGGACTCGATTTTCAGAGGAAATGAGATCTTTGGAGAAACTTCGCTACCAAAGCGTCAGGGGCGTAGCTCGGGGTTGAAGTGAGCGATCCAAAGAGTGGCGACACCCGCGCCGAGAAGGATGCCCACCAAGATCAAGCCGATGATGACCAGCGTGAGCCACTTTTTTGAGCTGTCCGCGTTTTGCGCTTTCCAAGCCGATGATTCGGCTGCTGCTGCCTGAGCGTCGTCGGTTAGCGCCGACTCCGCTTGACGCGGAAACGGCGCATGCGAGAATTCAGCAGTACCGATAAAGCTGTAGCCCCGGCGGGGAATCGTTTCGATATAGGTGGGTTTGTCGGTGGATTCGCCGAGCGCCTGGCGAAGTTTGTTCACCGTAGTGTTGACGTTGGCGTCGTAGTTGACATGCGTGTCGGCGGGCCAAAGGGCCTGCTTCAGCTGCTCCCGGGTAACGACCTCTCCCTGACTGTGAATTAGAACCAGCAGCACCTGATAGACCTTGCCCTGCAGCCGCAATTTGTTGCCGCCGCGGTAGACCTGCTGACGCTGGCGATCGATGTGAAAAGGACCAAATCGCACGTAACGCGCAATAGAGGCGATTTCTTGAAGGGAATCAGTGTCCATGAGAGGATCCACGGAGGGGATGATATTCAAAGCCATACACACGCCCTTGATAAAGGTAGACGCAGACGAGACGAAATCGTTTTAGAGAGATACGAAGGAGAAGCAAGAATTGTTTCGCAAGCGGATGAGGTATGGCGGCCCTATGCAAGAGAGAGGCAATCCTACGCAAGATGGGATGAGGATTGAAAAAACGGTAGAAATGCGGAGAGGATAGCCGGGATTTTCTAAATCCTATGTAATCAAACCGGTGATTTCGGCATTTTTATCGCGAAGTCATCACCCAAGACCCGCCAGCTAAGCAAGTTAGGGCCTGAGACACGCCAGAGACAAAATTGAGAGACAAATTGTCTCTGCTGGCCGTAGGGGTGCCAATCCTTCGGCAACCAGCTTGTGCGGGCGGATTCGCTGCAGGATCAGGTTTGGCCAGTCATAAGCCGCATGCACAAGTTACTTCCCGAAGGAGAGAAAGCAAATGCGCAGACTGAAAGTCATGGCACTGGCAGCAATGCTGTGTGCCTTGCTAGGCAATGCGACCCAGGCGCAGAGATTGGATGGCGCGCTCCGCGTGACCGTCATGGACCACAGCCAGGCAACGATTGAAGATGCCAAGGTGACGGTAGAAAACGAAGCTACAGGAGTCTTGGCGACGACGACGGCTTCGAGCGCGGGAACCTATGTATTTCCCAATTTACTAATCGGGACATACACGGTAACGGTGGAAAAGGACGGATTTAAGAAAGCGATACAAAAAGGAATCGATGTCGCTTCGAACCAGGTGGCAGAGACAAAAGTAGTGTTGGAGTTGGGGTCGGTATCTGCCGTGGTAGAAGTGGAAGCAGGAGCAGACCTGGTAAAGACGGATTCCTCCACTCTGGAAGCGACATTCAGTGGAAAACTCGTCAACGATATGCCGATAGGCACACTGGGCGGGGATGTGAAGGAGTTCGCGGTATTCACGCCGGGTACAACGACGCAGCAAGGCGGTGTGCTGGGTTCAGGCGGATCGATTGGCGGAACACGTCCACGGTTCAACGGATTTTCGATTGACGGTGTCGATGACAACCGAATCGACGTGAACGGGCCGGTGCAACCGGTGATTCAGGAGTCGGTGGCGGAGTTCACGCTGCTGACGAACCAATTTGCGGCGGAGTACGGGCACTCGGCCGGCGGTTTGTTCAACACCGTGACAAAATCCGGAACGAACAACTGGCACGGCGCGCTGTGGGAGTTCAATCGCAACCGCAACTACAACGCAGCGGACAACCTGCAAAAGCAGCGGATCGAAACCGGGCAGGCGACGGATAAAGATCGTTTTGACTACAACCGGTTTGGCGCGAGCGTTGGCGGTCCGATCAAGAGAGACAAAGTCTTCATTTATGGCGCGTACGAGTTTCAAAACCAAGGGCTGGCCTCGGCCGGTTCCACTGTCACCATGCCGACAGCGGCGGGCCTCGCACAGTTACAGGCGATGAGTCCAAATTCGGCCGTGAGCGAAGTCCTGTCGCAGTTTCCGCTGGCACCTCAATCGAATGGCTTGGCGCATTGTTCTAGCGGGACCAGCGACCCGCTGCAACCACTCGCTTGCGTGAACGGCCAAGCCATCGACGTGGGCACGTTCCAGTCCGTTGCTCCGTCCTATTCGAACCAGCACGATTTCACGATCAACGGAGACGCGAACCTTGGAAAGCATCAGCTGCGCGGCCGCGTGCTTTATGACCGCCTGCGCCTGCCCCAGGTAAATCCTGTCCAACCGCAGCCTCAATTCACCGGCTCGCAGAATGTGGACGCGAGAAAAGCGATCATCACCGACGCATGGAGCATCAGCCCTCGCTTGGTGAACGACGCGCGCGCTTCCTATTCGCGTTTGAATGGTCCAAACCTCACCGTGCCGTCTCCCTTTGAGAATTTCCCAAACGTGGAAATTGATGAGTTTGGCAGCAACGTCGGACCCTTCAGCCTTTCTCCGCAGGGCTATACGCAAAACATCTACCAGCTGTCGGACGCCCTGACGTACGTTCGCGGCCGGCACTCTCTCAAATTTGGCATCGAAGGCCGCAAGTACATCGCGCCCACAAATGTACTCCCAAGAGCCCGTGGTGAATGGGACTATGCGACGCTCAATTCCTTTATCAACGACCTGGTCCCCGACGGGGCGAATGGCGCATTGCGCGGAGCAGGATCAGGCAGCGTCGCGGACAACTACAACGCAGTTTACTGGTTCGTGCAGGACGATTGGAAGGTTACGCCGCGTCTTACTTTGAACCTTGGGTTGCGCTATGAGTACAACGGCGTACCGAGAGACGAAGGCAAGCAGGCGCTGAACAGCATCGCCGATGACCCCGCCTTCGGAATCTTCTTCCGCAAACCGCATGCGGACAAGAACAACTTTGGCCCCCACGCCGGCTTCGCCTGGGATCCCACGGGAAGCGGCAGATGGGCAATTCGCGGCGGCGGCCAGATTGCCTACGACGTCGTCCCGAACAACTTCGCTATCAACAGCCTTCCGCCACAGTTGCAAACCGAGCAGAACCCCGCAATTACCTGCTCGCTATCGAGCCCGCCGGCATGGTGTCCCACCGGACAGGGCTTCTTGCTCGGAGGCGGATTGCTGCAAGTAAATGTCCCGCCCACGACGCAAGAGGAAGCGCGCGCGGCGACGGGAAGCTTGATTCCAGATCACGTGGCGCCGAAAGTGATCTCCTGGTCGCTCGGCGTGCAACACGAACTCATGCGTAACTCCAGTATCGAGGTGCGCTATGTTGGCACTCGTGGAATCAGTTTGCCCGTGCAGCAGCGGCTAAACTCGGCTTCTGCCTTTGACTCGCAATTCCCGGGCGGAGGCATTACTCCTCTGCCGACCTATTTCAATGCCAGCGACGTGCCCGCGACCGTGGTGGCACCGACCAGCACTCTTCAGGACTTCGACAACTTCAACTCGGCGCCTCTGTCCGTGGACGGCTTCCTGGGCAGCATGACCACTTTCCCGCCCAGCGGCTCGAGCATTTATCACGGTGTGTCCGCGGATTTCCAGCGCCGCTTTACCAAAGGAATATATTTCCGCACCAACTACACTTTCTCCAAGAACATCGACAATTCGACCAACGAACTCTTCAGCAGCTTCGTAAATCCGCGCCGCTCGCAGGACGGCTTCAATTTTCCCGATGAACGCGGACGGTCGGCGCTGGACATCACGCACAAGTTCGCGATTGTGTGGGTCTATGAACTGCCGAACGTGTCCACTTCGAACGGGTTCCTCCGCGTGCTGGCCCACGGATGGCAATGGAACGGTTCCTATCTGGCGGAAAGCGGACAGCCGGTTACGCCGCTTTCCGGCACCGACGCGAATGCGAACGGGGACTCTGCCGGTGACCGTACGATCCTTAATCCCGCTGGCGTCGGATTGACAGGTTCGGCCGTACAGGCGGTCTGCAATGCCGGGCCCGGTGGAGTGACCTCACTGGTCGGCAGGGACGCCGTTACGGGCGCTTGGCAATGCGGATCGCAAAACGACGCAAACATTGTCGGTTACGTTTCGTTGGATCCGACGGCTCGCTTCATCCAGGCTGAAGTTGGAGCCAAACCCAATGTTGGCCGCAACACCGTCAACACGCCGGGTCTTAACATCTGGAATATGGGTGTGTTCAAGAACACCAAGTTGACGGAGCGCTTCGCGCTGCAGTTCCGCGCGGAATCTTACAATACGTTCAACCACCGGAACTTCAGTATCGGTCTGCCGTCCAACAATGGCGCGCTCGACCAGAACACAAATACCAATCCGCTCAACGCCGGCTACATTTTCGTTCCGGCCACGGGTACATTCCTGAACAGCAAGCTCTTCAACGGCGGTAGCAGGACCATGCAACTGGGATTGCGGTTGTCCTGGTAGCCCGCGAGGTCTAGAAAGCAGAACAGGGAGCCCGGAATGGATGGGCTCCCTGTCTCTTTGGTTTGCGCGAGCTTTTCTAAACTCTACCTGCCGGGCTGCGGCAATACCATCACTTCGACGTTCGAAGCATGCTCCTTCGAGCGGTAAATGGTATGCGTCGCCTTCTGAAAGTCAGATTCTTTGGCTTCAAAGATATTCGGCACGAATTTTTGCGGGTTGCGGTCATAGAGCGGGAACCACGTGCTTTGCACTTGGACCATGATGCGGTGGCCCTTTTTGAAGACGTGGTTGGTGGAATGCAAGTCCACAGTGAATGGCGTGACCTGATTCGGTGTGATGGGTTCCGGCTTCTCGTAAGAGTTGCGGTAGCGGCCACGGAAGATTTCATCGGTAACCATCAGTTCGAAACCGGAGAGCTTCCAGTCTTCCTCTACTTTCTCCGGGTAGACGTCGATCAGTTTCACAACCCAGTCCGCATCACTACCGGTGGTTGACGCGAAGAGCTTTGCCACCACGCTACCGGCGACCGTGACGTCGTCTTGCAGTTGGTCACTCTGCCATGTCAAGACGTCCGGACGCCCGTCTACAAAGCGCTGGTCCTGCACCAGCCACGTATACCAACTACCCGGATGATCCTGGGGATAGGTCATGTCCACCGGGCGGTGGCGATAGGGAACAGGATGCGCGGGGTCGCTGAGGTAGCTGTCCGCCGAGTCTTTCCCGTCCGTGGTCGGCGGATCAAAAGACAGTTTGCCGCCTCCATGAAAATAAAGATGTTTCGTTTGCGCTTCCTTCGGTGGCCAGGAATCGTACGAAGTCCAGGTGTCGCTGCCGGTTTGGAAAGTCGTAGCTTCCTTGACAGGCAGCGTGCCTTTGTCGTGCAACCAGTACGCGAACCACGGCGCTTCGATTTTTTGGCGGAAATAGACGCCGGTATCGCTGTGAAACGGAATGTCGCCCAGCGAAGAGCCCGGGCCTCCGCCCCACCCGCCGTGGTTCCACGGGCCAACTACCAGAAAGTTGTAGTTCTTCTTGTCTGATTTTTCCAAGCGGCCGTAAGTCATGGTGGGGCCAAAAAAGTCCTCCTGATCCCACCACCCGGCCACGTTCAGGTTGGGCACCGTTGAATCATGCAATGTGTAAGCCACCGCGTGCCGCTTCCAGAAATCGTCATAACTGCTGTGATTTACAAAATTGTTCCAGGTGGGAATTTTTCCATGGAAATACTTTTCATTGGCGCTGGCGAGAGCGCCCATACGCAAGTACCACTCGAACATATCGAAGCGATCGAAAGGAAAGCTGAAATTCTCATTCGAGCTTTCGAGCAGCGCAGTGTATTCGAAGCCATAGCTCAGGCGGAATGCGCCGTTGTGGAAAAAATCGTCGCCAAGCCATGTATCGCCCATGCAGGCTTGTTCGGAGACCGCTTTCAACGCGGGATGCGGATTGACCATGCCCATCGCCACCAGATAGCCGGGGTAGGAAATCCCATTCATGCCGACGCGGCCGTTGTTGTTTGGCACATTTTTGACGAGCCATTCGATGGTGTCGTACGCGTCGGTGCTTTCATTTACACCCTTCGCATCCGGCGCGGTATGCAGCATTTCGAATTTGCCCTCGGAACCATAGCGCCCGCGAATATCTTGAAAAACAAAAATGTAGCCGTCAGCGAACATTTCGGAGTAGCGGAACAGGTGGCTACTCATGCCTTTGGCGGGAGCTGAAATTCCATAAGGCGTGCGTTCGAACAGCATCGGCAGAGGTCGTTTGGCGTCCTTTGGCGTATAGATTTCCGTGTGGAGTTTGACGCCATCGCGCACCGGGATCATGACTTCACGCTTGTCGAATAGCATCGCCAAGTCGGGTCTTTGCACTTGCTGCGCGGATACGAGTGTCGCCGCCAGGAAAAATGCAATAAGTATTGGAACGCCAATATTTGTGATGCGGCCGGGCTTCGACATGACGGCGCGACTCCTATTCGAGCAATGTTGCGTCTACTCAGAATTGAGAGCGGAAAGAATATCACGGTACCCGACCAAAAATTGTTCGGCTAGTCCGCGTCCGATCGAATGGCACCGCCATGTCGAAGGGAAGCCCGATACCGTGCTGCGCTAACGAACGTGGCCGGGGTGCCTTCGTCGGAATTGCCGCGGTTCTCGGATCGGCTTTCTTACTCGCGGCTGGGTTTGCCAAGCGCAGAATCCCAACGAACTCGCTAAGCGCCTAAGCCAGACTCAACTGGCCGGAACGCTCCGCCTTTGATAAACTATTCCTGCAACGCCACACCTGAGAATTCCTGATCTGGCCCGTCCGGATCGATACGAACAAGGAAGGATTCGCAAAGGCTGCTGGTTGTTCCAGCAGCTATTTTTGTCTCTGACCGCTAAGCGGTCCCCCGCAATTCGACCGCCCAAGCGGCGAAGCGGTGCGAAGAGACCCACGAAGCAAATTATGAGCCAACATATTCGCAACATCGCCATCATCGCCCACGTGGACCACGGAAAAACCACCTTGGTGGACGCCATGCTCAAGCAGAGTGGTATTTTTCGCGCCAACCAGGAAGTCGCCGACCGCGTCATGGACTCCAACGACCTGGAGCGCGAGCGCGGCATCACCATTCTTGCCAAGAACACGGCACTGTTTTTCCAAGATACAAAAATCAACATTGTGGACACGCCCGGCCATAGCGACTTCGGCGGTGAGGTAGAACGCGCGCTGCGTATGGTGGACGGCGTGGTGCTGCTGGTGGACGCCAGTGAAGGCCCGCTACCACAGACGCGCTATGTCTTGCAGAAGGCGCTCGCAGCGAAATTGCCGCCCGTAGTCGTGCTCAATAAGATTGACCGCACCGACGCGCGCCCCAAGGAAGTCCTCGACGAAATTTACGACCTCTTTATTGATCTGGACGCGACCGAAGATCAGCTCGATTTCCCCATTATTTATACCAACGCGCGAGATGGGGTTGCTCATCGCACTCCCGGCGACGATTCCAAGGATTTGCTGCCGTTGTTTGAAACTATCGTGGCACGCATTCCGGCTCCCGCTGGCGATCCGACTGCAACCCTGCAGCTGCAGGTGATGAACCTTGACTACAGCGAATTCTTGGGTCGCATCGCCATCGCCCGTGTCTTCAACGGGACCTTGAAACGCGGAACGGAAGTCGGCATCAGCAAGCTGGACGGCAAGCTGCAACCCACCCGGATCACGAAGCTTTTTACTTTCCGCGGCCTGGAACGCGATGAAGCCGAACAGGTTGAGGCCGGAGACGTGGTTGCGTTGGCCGGTGTCGAAGGCATTCAGATCGGCGAAAGCATCACCGACCTCGGTAATCCCCAACCGCTCGAACCGCTGATCATTGACGAGCCCACGCTGGCGATGATTTTCACTGTCAATTCGAGCCCGCTCTCCGGACGCGAAGGCAGCTACCTGACCTCTCGCGATTTGCGCGATCGCCTGCAGCGCGAGTTGCTGACCAACGTTTCGATCCGCGTGGAAGACACCGATACTCCGGAATCCTTCCGCGTGCTGGGCCGCGGAGAATTGCAACTGGCTATTTTGATCGAAACGATGCGCCGCGAAGGCTTTGAATTGATGGTGGGCAAGCCGGAAATCGTGGTCCGCAACGAAAACGGCAAGAAGTTGGAGCCAATCGAGCGCCTGGTGGTGGACATTCCAGAAAACTTCATTGGAATCATTCTGGAGACATTGGGCAGCCGCCGCGGCGAAATGCTGAAGATGAACAATCACGGCTCCGGCCGCGTGCGCATGGATTTCAAGATTCCTTCCCGCGGGTTGATCGGTCTGCGCAGCCAGTTGCTCACGGACACTCGCGGCACGGCTCTGCTGCACTCGATCTTCGACGGATGGACCGAGTATGGCGGCGAAATGGCCCTGCGCCCGACGGGCGCTTTGGTCGCGGACCGCGCCGGAGTCTCCACCGCTTATGCCCTATGGAACATTCAAGAGCGCGGCGAGCTGTTCGTGGGCCCTACGATCGATGTGTACGAAGGAATGATCGTTGGAGAAAATTCGCGCGAGCAGGATATGGAAGTCAACGTCACGCGCGAAAAGAAGCTGACCAACATGCGTTCATCCAGCGCCGACGAAGCCATCCGCTTGATTCCCCACCGCGAACTCAGCTTGGAACAAGCTATTGAGTTCATTGCGGACGATGAATATGTCGAGATCACTCCCAAGTCCATCCGGCTGCGCAAGAAAGTTTTGCAGTACAACAAGCGCCCGCGACGCTGGCAGGAAATTCGCGCCAGCCAGGAAGCGGCGAACTAGCCAAATTTCCTGACGATTATTTCGCGGATTTTTCCAGTAATTCCAACAACTGCTGCTTCCACAGCACCGCCCAGGTGTGCGAGCCGTGCCCGTGCGTCTGTTCGCTGGCGGGAATTAGCAGAAACTTCCCGTTCTTAAGCCGTGCCGCTTCGCGCGGCGCAATACCCACTTCCGGCGGATTAATAAAATCGTCGCCGGAATTTATCCACATCACCCGTGCCGTGATCTTTTCCAACTGCGGGGACGGATCATAATTCCTCGACGCGTTCACCTGGTAGAGCAAGTCGTTCACATCCAAGCTGTCCGCATGCGCTTTGAAATAGTCATCTAGGAATTTGTCCGCAGAATCCCGCGTGGGCATCGACTTCTGCATGGGCAGTGGAGCGCTTCCCGCGATAATCAGAAAGTCCAACGCGATGCGAACCGCCTGCTTGGGCTGTTCCTGGTATTCGCCGCCGTTCCACTGCGGATCGTTGCGGATTCCGTCCATCACCATTTTTCGCCATACGCGGTTGCGACCCGCGATCTGGATTGGCAAGCAGGCCATGGGCATGAGCGCGTCCATGAAATCCGGAAACGTCTCGCCCCAGACGAAGGAATGCATGCAGCCCATCGACGTACCGAAGATCAGCCGCAAATGGTCGACGCCAAGGCCTCTCGTCAGTAGCAGATGATGCGTGGCGACCATATCGTCGTAGTCGTACGAAGGAAAATGCGCGTGCATTCCGTCGCTGGGCTTGGACGATTTTCCGTGTCCGATGCCGTCGGGCAGAATTACGAAATACTTATTGGTGTCGAGTGGCTGGCCTGGCCCGTACAGTTGGTCAGCAAATTGCGGCGAAAGAAATTGCGCTCCACTGCCTCCCGTGCCATGGAGAATCAGGACCGCATTGGTCACGCGGCCCTTATCATCGCGCACCGGCTTTCCCAGCGTGCGATAGTGGAGCCTTAATTCAGGCAGACTTTCGCCGGAGCGGAACTTGAAGTCCTTCGTGACATAGTCGCCTTCGTTGACGGCGTACTTCGCCGCGTCTTGTGCGCGGCCAATGGTGGCGCCCGCAGCTATCAACACGAAGGTAACGGCCGCGCACAACACTGCATTTCTGATTTTCATTTCCTGTAGTTCCTCTGAAATTCTTACGGCAGCAGGTTTCTACCATCGGCGCTCGGCAATGACACGCCAATTGAGTGGGCCAGCGTCGGCGCGATGCTGCGCATGTCAATCCGGCCAAGGTCTTTTCCGGCCGGAACACCGGCGCCGACCAAAAAGAAAGATGCGAGCAGGTCCGGCACATCTGGCAATTCGCCGTGAGTACCGATTGTGTGAGCCGTCTTGCTGACGACCGGCCCAGTGAGTGAGAAGACGGTCTTCCAGCCCGGTTTCAGTCCCACAAAAAACGATGCGTTCGGATAACCGCCACGCTCGTGCAATTCTTCGGCGTTCAGCACGCGATCAATTCCGTTCGCCGGATCGGCAGCCAGCTTCGCCAGCAATTCCCGCACGGCCGTAAGCGTGGCTTGGTCGCTCGCATCCTTCAGCACAATCGCAGCCGACCCGCCCGTTTCCCACGGCATGGCCTTCCAGGCGGCGATTTTACCTTTGTCGTTCAGCGTGAAAAGTTTAGCTTCCAGAAACGCGGCGAATAAGTTGAGCTGCGAATCCACCTTGGCGAACCCGTGGTCGGAGACGACGGCGATGTAAGCATGGCCGGGCGCTACTTCCTCGGCGACTGCCCGCAGCGAGCCGATCACCGCATCCAGTTGTTCCAACACCGCGATCGATTGCTGGCTGAAGGGTCCCGACTCGTGCTCTTCGTGATCGAGGCCGAGCAGATGCAGCGTCAAGATTCCCGGGTGTTTCTTCTGCAGAATCCACTCCGCATACTTGCCGCGCAGCGCATCCGCTTCTGGCGTCGAGTCGAACCCGCCTCGATACACACCGAGTTCCGGAGTTATCTCGGCCAGCAGCCCAGGAGTGCAAAGGGCCCGCAGCAACTTTCCATCCTCCGGCGTGCCCGCGCGCCAAATTTCCGGAATCAGCCAGTCAATGCGCGCGCCGACCGTCACCGGCCATTGCACGCTGGCCGTTTTTCTCCCCGCTTTTGCCACGGCATCCCACAAAGTCGGGGCGTGCAAATCTTCGTTGTACCAATACCAACCATCGGCATTTTTCTGCAGCGGGTCAAATGTGGCGTTCGAATAGATTCCGTGCTTCGCCGGCCAAACTCCCGTTACCAGCGTTGTGTGACTCGGGTAGGTCACAGTCGGCACCACGCCTTGCACCGCGTCCGCGTAGGCGCCTTCCTTCATAAATCGCCTCAGGTTTGGCACCTTAGCGCCATGCGCGTCGGCTTCGGTGACGTAATCCGGCCTCATGCCGTCCACGGAAATCATCACCAATAAAGGCTCATTGGACTGCTGTGCCTGCGCGCTGGCGGCGCCAATGCATGCCGCCAGAAAAATTCCAACCATGATTCTCAAACGGTTCATCCGCGAATGCTCCTTCAAGAGAGACATGTTATCGTGAAGCAGTTGTTTTTTAGCTGTGCAAAATTTGGCTGCTGAGAACGTGGACGCAACGTAAGGGTCTGGGGCAAAATTAGCAAAATCCTGCCATCCGATTCAGAAAATGGTCAGAATAGGGTACAGTCTATCGAGTTCCAGCCGGTTCTCACTACGCGCCCAGGGGAATTTTGGACAGAATGGAATCTTCCAACCTTTATGCTTCACCATGTTTTGTTGCTGCCACGGCCACTGCGTTGCCTCCCCACCTCATCACTCGCGATGACGTGAAGTACTACATGGGCCGCGTTTTTGATATTCCCGAGCGCCGCCTTGAAGCCATGATGTCCATCGTGGACAACGCTCAGGTCCACCAGCGGCATGTCATTTTCCCGATCGATTATACCGTTGAGCCGCGTTCGCTCGAAAAAACCAATCAGGAATACATGGAGCACGCCATTCAGCTCGGCCAGCGTGCCGCGGAACAGTGCCTCGAACGTGCCGGAATGCGCGCCGACCAGATCGACTTGATCATCACCGTGTCTTGTACCGGCTTCATGATCCCTTCGCTCGACGCGCATCTCATCAATCGCATGGGGTTTCGATCCAATGTGCGCCGCATGCCGTTCACCGAACTTGGCTGCGCTGCGGGCGCCATGGCCATGGGCCGGGCCAGCGACTACTTGCAGGCCTATCCTGGTGGCAACGTCCTCATTATCGCTGTGGAGCTGCCGTCGCTCACCTTCCAGCGCAAAGACATTTCGCAAGCCAATTTGATCTCTTCCATATTGTTTGGCGACGGCGCTGCGGCCGTTATCATCAGCAGCAAACCCAACGGACGCAATCCCCGCATTCTCACTTCCGAAACCTATACTTTCCCCGATTCGCTGAGCGCCATGGGCTTCGATTTGAAAGATTCCGGCTTTCACATTCTACTGTCCAAAGACGTTCCTGAAATGATCGGCGCCAAAATCGAGGGGCTGGTCGATGGCTTTCTTTCACGCCATGGCCAATCGCGCGAAAACATCCGCGGCTGGATTCTCCATCCCGGCGGCTCCCGCTTGTTGGGCAATGTCCAGGAAGCGCTCGGCCTCAACAACTGCGACACCAAGCCTTCCTGGGACATTCTTGGCAACGTCGGCAACCTTTCGAGCGCCACCATCCTATTCATCCTTCAGGAGTGGCTCGAAAAGCGGCCGCTCAAGAAAGATGAAATCGCCATGGCCGCCGCCTTCGGCCCGGGCTTCAGCGCGGAATTCCTTCTTCTGCAATGGAATTGACGATGCCGCTGAGCGTCATTCTGTTTCTCGCGTTGCTGCTCGCCGTAGCAGCTCTGCGCATTTTCGAATTGCGCATTTCCAGGCGCCACCAGCAGCGAATGACCTCCCGCGGCGCCGCGAAAGTTAAGGATCCGTATTTCCGCTGGATGGCCATGTTTCACACGTTAGTTCTTATCGGCGCCGCCGTCGAAGTGGTCTTCCTTCGCCGGCCGTTTATTGCTCTCCTCGTTGTTCCCATGTTCGCCCTGTTCCTCGCCGCTAACCTGGTTCGCTGGTGGGTCATTCGAACGCTCGGCGAACACTGGAACGTTCAGGTCGTCGACTCCACCAAACTCGGCTTCGTCACTTCCGGCCCGTTTCGCTATGTGCGGCATCCCAACTATGCGGCGGTATTTGTGGAGATGATTGCGCTGCCGCTCATCCACACCGCATGGATCACCGCGCTGGCAGGCGCGCTGGCGCACATTGTGGTTCTTTCGCTGCGCCTCTCTGTAGAGGATCCCGTGCTGCTTTCGAACCCCGACTACGCGGCCACCATGGGCTCCAAGCCCCGCTTCCTTCCCGGCCTCTTCTGATCCCCGCTAGCACCAACTTTTAGTCCGCGCCAGCTTCATTCGCCCGCTGGCCTATAATGCGTTCGCACCCGCGTATCGCGCTGTATCGGAGCGTGACCCATGTTCAAGAATGACTTGTTAGAAGGCCGCGCCATCTTTCTTTCCGGCGGCGGTTCTGGCCTCGGCCGCTCTATGGCGCTGTACTTCTCATCTCTCGGCGCGAAAATGTTTGTCATTGGCCGCCGCGAAGGGCCGCTCAAGGAGACGTGCGCTGCCATAGAGCAAGCCGGAGGCACGGCGGCTTACGCTACCTGCGATGTCCGCGACTTCGGTGCTGTCGAAGCCGCCGCCGACAAAGCGGACTCCGCTATTGGCCTGATCGACACAGTGATCAACAACGCCGCGGGCAACTTCATGGCCCGCACCGAAAGACTCTCCCCCAACGCTTTCGACACGATCGTCAGCATCGTGCTCAACGGCTCGTTCCATTGCACGCAGGCCTTCGCCCGCCGCTGGATCGCGGCCAAAAGGCCCGGCAACGTCCTGAGCATCGTTACCACGTATGCCGCCGCCAACTGCGGTTCCGCCTTCGTCGTACCCTCTGCGTGCGCCAAAGCCGGGGTCCTCGCCATGACCACTTCGCTCGCCGTCGAATGGGCCAAGTACAAAATCCGGCTCAACGCCATCGCTCCCGGCCCATTTCCGACGGAAGGTGCCTGGTCCCGGCTCGTCCCTTCAAAGGAATTCGACGATCGCGCGCGCGAATCTCATCCCATGAAGCGCTACGGCCGCCACGAGGAGCTTACCAACCTAGCCGCATTTCTGATTAGCGAGATGTCGGAATACATCAACGGTGAGTGCGTCGTGATTGACGGCGCCCAGTGGCTGCGCGGGGCCGGCGAGTTCAATGACTTGCTTGAGCTCCCCGAATCCACCTGGGAACAAATGGAATCCGCCCGCACCAGAAAGTAGGCGTGTTCTGCGAATGCATGACGCGCCGTTTTAGAGTGGTGTTCCTATTCTTAGAGGTTTCCCGGGAACGGACAGGCCGCTTCTTTTCTGCGCGGCGGTTTGACGCCGCACTCCCCTATTGCGCCAAGCCGCTCGACTTCAGAAGCACCAGCAACCGAACCGTGCCGAAACTCTTTCCGTTCTGTTGAACCGAAACCAGCACCTGCTCGAGGTGAGCATCTGCAGCGCTGTCCGGTGTTTGTACCTCCACGCGGAGCGCGGTCGTTTCTTCAGATGGTAAATGCAAACGACCCGCTCCGTTCAATACTTTCCAGCCCGCCGGCGCGGTGACATTCACCTCGAAGTCCTTCAGTCCAACTGGGTCGTGGGAAAGCACCACAGGAATTTGCAGCACGGTTCCAGCTTTGATGCCGATCTCCGGACCTTCCACAGGCCCAGAAGGGGCCTGCAACTTGTGCGCCCGCCGGAATTCCCGGTAGTAAAGCCATGGCCCGCCCAAGTCCAGGCTCCCGGCGTCAAGAAGAGGAAGATGACAACAACCATTGTTCACAACTCGCTTTGCTGGATTCGAGCTAGCCTCGCTCGCCGGAAAGACCGGTTCGGTCGCGCTCGCGCCAACGGCCCCCTTGGCAAAAATCAGCGTCATCGGATCCGTCCACCACTGATGTTGCGGATCGTCCATGAATTTATTCAACTGCTCGTCGCTCATCGCGGTCATCTGGTGAATCGCTTCCGGAAACTGCGTCAAGTGGGGAGTTGCCGCATCCAACGCCAGCCGCCAATAAGGTTCTTTCTGCGAGGGAGAAAGTTCCTTCACCGAATACGCCGGTCCGGTTCCGATAAATTGCGTCTGATTATCCGCATCGCTGAAAAAATAAAGTTTCTTCGGCTGCCACGGCGTCAAATTCTCCAGATACACTTCCAGCCGCTTTGTTGCGGCCGCCACTTCTGCTGGAAACGCCGTGGGGTCGTTCGCCAAGTCAAACGCCTCCGTCGCCAGCACCCCCGCTGCCTGGTGGTCGCCGTGATTTTCGCCAATAAAAATTCCCGGAAGCCATGTGATGATCACCTCCGGCCGCGTCAGCCGCACGATCCGTACCAGCGCTTCCAGGTTTGCACCGTGCCCCCAGTTGGCCAGAGAATTCAGCACGTTTTGCGAAGCCGTATCCTTCCCCTCCAGAAACCAAACGTTTGTAATACCCAGCTTCGCGCAAGCCGCCCGCGCCTCCTGTTCGCGAATATCCGCCAGCGCCGGTCCGTGTTCCCGCGAATAATCATTTCCGCCGCTTCCGCCGCGTGTTGCAAACACTACCGACACCTTCTTGTGCTCGTCGTAAATCGCTCGCGCCAGGTACGGAGTCACTCCGCCTTCATCGTCCGGATGCGCCACCACGACCAGAATGTCCGCCTTCATTCGCTCGTCGGCACTCTTCACGGACTGAATCGTCGGCGCCACTTGCGCCTGCAGCGAACTCAGATTCCCGCCTAGCCACATCGCGACCATGACGGTCACCATCAGCATGCGTTTCATTCTCCCGCCCTTCCGCACGTCCGCCTTTGTGCATCAACGGAAACGGAATTGTACCCGCTCCGCGCCGAATTCCCCACGTCCCGTGTCCAGCCATCTCTTCGCGTCTATACTTCCAGAATGTCTAGCTGCCTTTTCGCCGCGCTCCTCATCGCAACGGCTTCTGCTTCTTCTCCGGCAATTTACGCGCAAACAGAAAATTCGCGATCTTTCCCGACCGGCACTTTGGTCCCCAAGGTCGCCACTCTCAAGAGCGCACAGCAGTCTTACGCGCTCTATCTTCCGTCTGGTTATTCGCCGGCGCGCCTCTGGCCGGTCATCTACGTTTTCGACCCTCTCGCCCGCGGCGAACTGGCCTTAAGCCAATTCGAGCATGCTGCCGAACTCCACGGCTTCATCGTGGCTGCTTCCAACAATTCGCGAAACGGTCCTTGGTCGCCGCAATTCGAAGCCGCTCAAGCGATGGTCAACGATACCCAACAGCGATTTTCCATCGACATCAGGCGTATTTACTTCGCCGGTTTCTCGGGCGGCGCCCGCGTTTCCTCGCAACTGGCCATTCTCTGCAAATGCGCCGCAGGCGTGCTGTTGAGCGGAGCGGGTTTTCCGCATGACTCGGTGCCATCGTCCAAGGCAAAGTTCGCCGTCTTCTCCGCCGTTGGCGACGCCGACTTCAACTACCGCGAGGTCATTCCCCTGCAGGACCAACTTGACAGTGCGGCCCTCCCGCACTGGTTGCGTGTCTTCGATGGCGCACACCAATGGCCGACGCCAGCGGTACTCGATGAAGCCCTCGCCTGGTTCCGCATCCAGGCCATGAAACCGAGTCTCGAGCCACGTGACGACATTTTTATCGCCGCGCAACTCGCTGCTACCAAGGACCGCGCCGCCGCCTTTGAACGATCCACTGACCTGCTCTCCGCTTGGCGCGAATATGGCCAGGCTGCCGCGTCCTTCGACTCGCTTGCCGACGTGAGCGCTCTCCGTAGCCGTGCCGAAGCGCTGGAAAAGGACAAGACCGTCCGCGAGTCTCTGAAACACGAGCGCAGCGCCCTGGAAGAACAGAGTAGGTTGAGCAACGATGTGCTGTCCGCCATTTCGACCACGCCGGATTCCAGCTCCAACTTTACTCCAGCGGATCCCGCGCAATCGGCACAGCGATTGGCGCGCGAGCTTCGCGAGCGCTCCGTCGCCGAAAAGAAACCCGACCGTGCCGTGATCCTAAAGCGCGCTCTCGGCGGCGTTTTCATCGGCTCCATCGAATTGGGCAACGCCGCGCTCGATAACAAAAACTACCCGCTCGCCGCGCGATACTTCGCCTGCGCCGCCGAAGCCAATCCCGATTCCGAAGGCGTCCTCCGCCAGTTGGCCATCGCCCGCGCCCTCTCCGGCGACCGAAAAACCGCAATCGAGGCGTTGCTTAAAGCGAAACAGCGGACGAAGGACATGAATGCACTGACAAAATGGATCCAGGAAGAACCTTCCTTCGCTCGAATCAGGCAAGACGCTGCTTTGGCTTTCTCGCGCAGCAAGCCCCAGCAACCGTAGGGGAATCGGCTTACGAGATCTCTGCGGCATGCTCCTGATTTACCCGCTGCCGCCTTGACCCTCTTTTCCGTGGCCGATAAGCTACTGTTTTCCTCTTCGGGACCCGGAGCGCCCTAGTTTCAGACAATGGAAACCATTCACATCACTTTGCCCGATGGCAGCGTACGAGACGTCCCTAAAGGCACCACGGCAGCGGACATCGCAAGAAGCATCTCGCCGCGGCTCGCCGACGCTGCTTTCGTCGCCAAGGCCTATTCGAACAATGGCCCCCTGCAGAATTTCGGCGAGCCCGTGGGCGACGGCGGCTACCTCATCGATCTTCGCCGTCCGCTCGAACAGGATCTCCAGCTCAAGATTCTTACCGACCGAGACCCCGATGCGCTCTATGTCTTTCGCCACTCTGCCGCGCACCTTCTCGCCGCCGCGGTGATGGAGCTGTACCCCAACGTCAAGCTGGGCATCGGCCCGCCCGTGGATAACGGTTTCTTCTACGAATTCCTCCGCGAAGAGCCCTTCACTTCCGACGATCTCGCCAAGATCGAAAAGAAAATGCACGAACTGGCCGCGCAGGACTTGCCCAACGAGCGCAAGTACATGCCCAAGCCCGAAGCCCTCGAGTTCTACAAAAAATCCAACCAGATTTTTAAATGTGAACTGGTGGAAGAAAAGGTCACCGAGCCGATGGTGTCCTTCTACACCACCGGCAAGTTCATTGACTTCTGCCGAGGGCCGCACATTCCGTCCACCAAACGCATTCAGGCGTTCAAACTAATGAACGTCGCCGGCGCCTACTGGAAAGGTCAGGAAGGCAATGCCCAGCTGCAGCGCATTTACGCCGCCGCGTTCTTCACACAAAAAGAACTCGACGAGTATCTCCTCCGCTTGGAGGAGGCCAAGCGCCGCGACCACCGCAAGCTCGGTCCCGAACTCGATCTCTTCAGCATTCAAGAAGAAGCCGGCCCCGGCCTGATCTTCTGGCATCCCAAGGGCGGCTTCATCCGCAACATCATCGAAAACTGGCTGCGCGACGAACTCATCAAGCGCGGCTACGACCTCGTCTACACCCCGCACATCATGCGCCTCGATCTCTGGAAGACTTCAGGCCACGCCGGCTTCTATCGCGAAAATATGTTCGCCCCCATCGAAGTCGAAAAGGCCGATTATCAGCTCAAGCCCATGAACTGCCCGGGCCACATTCTTATTTACAAGTCGAAGCTGCGCAGCTACCGCGATCTTCCCGTCCGCCTCGCCGAACTCGGCACCGTCTATCGCTACGAACGCAGCGGCGTTCTCCACGGCCTGCTTCGCGTGCGCGGCTTCACCCAAGACGACGCGCACATCTTCTGCATGCCGTCGCAAATCGAATCTGAAGTCGAAGCTTGCATCGACTTCGCCTACGCCGTGATGAAGAATTTTGGCTTCGACAAATTTGAAGTGGAGCTCTCGGTGTGGGATTCGAAGTATCCGGAAAATTACGCCGGCAAGGCCGAAGACTGGGAGCGCGCCGCCTCCGCTCTCGCCACCACCATGGAGCGCCTCAAGATTCCCTACAAAAAAATCGAAGGCGAAGCCGCTTTCTACGGTCCCAAAATCGACGTCAAATTAATAGACGCCATTGGCCGCGCCTGGCAGCTCACCACGGTTCAGTTCGATTTCAACCTGCCCGCGCGCTTCGGCCTTGAATACGTGGGCGACGATGGCGCGCGCCACCAGCCCCTCATGGTCCACCGCGCCCTGCTCGGCTCCGTCGAACGCTTCTTCGGCATCCTCATCGAGCATTACGCCGGCGGCTTTCCGCTCTGGCTCGCTCCGGTGCAGGTCGAAATCTGCCCGGTCAGCGAAAAAGTGATGGACTACGCCAAACACGTCCAGGAAACGCTGAAAAATCACGGTATCCGGGTTCATCTCGATGACCGTAACGAAAAGCTGCCTGCAAAGATCCGCGACGCCCAGCTCCAGAAAATTCCCTACATGCTCGTGGTTGGCCCAAAGGAAGCCGAAGCCGGTACTGTCAGCCTTCGCCATCGCAGCAAAGGCGACCTCGGCCCCAAGCCACTAGCCATGGTAGTCGAATCCCTCCGCGCCGAATCCGACTCCCGCGCGATCGGCTAAATCGTTATGCTGGCGCGTCGATTTTTTCTGAAACTCAGTAGCGCCGCTGCTCTTGCACATCCGATGCTATTGGTCGGTCAGCGACCGCAGGAGAAAGCCGAAGCCCCTCCCTTAGTCGACCAGGTGCCGCCCATGCTCGATCACATCCTCCTTGGTTGCAACCACCTCCAGCACGGCATCACCTTCGTCGAACAACGTACTGGCGTTCGCGCCGTCTTCGGCGGAGTCCATCCCGGCCGCGGCACCCAAAACGCCCTCCTGGGGCTCGGCCCGAGCCGCTACCTCGAAATCATCGCGCCTGACCTGCAACAACACACCGAAAATCCGCTGGCCAAGGAACTGCAGTCCCTCGCCGAGCCACGTCTTGTCGGCTGGGCCGCCCATCTCCGCACCAACATTGCTTCGTTCGCCGCCAAACTCAAGCAAGCCGGAATAGAAGCAGACGGCCCCACTGCCGGTTCGCGCAATCGTCCCGACGGCCAGGAACTCCACTGGCAAACTCTCACTCTCAAAGATGACGCCAAGGGCCTGCTCCCCTTTTTTATTCAGTGGGCGGGGAGCTCCATCCACCCCTCCACCGACGCTCCTTCCGGCTGCCAGCTCCTTCGTTTCGAACTCCTCACCCCCGATCCCTCCGCCCTCGCTAAGCTCACCTCTCAACTCGCCCTCGAGGCTGCCATCAGCAAAGCCTCGGCTCCACAACTCCATTCTGTGATCCAGGGCCCTGCGGGCAGGCTAGAGATTACGTCCTGACACTCGGGTCCGCAGCAATCTCTTTCCGAATTGAAACGTTTTCGCAACCCTCACCACTATTTGGCAGCACCAACAACTCAGGGGCAGAGCCTAGTTGGTCCAAACCGAGTTGAAGGCGCCTGGGGGCACTGCTAGGGGCTGAGCGGTCACCATTCTGGCCCGTGCCCCCTCTTTTTCGAGCCGTGTAATGGCAGCGGCTTATGCCGCTGCTTCTTCTGGCCTTATCGGGATTGGCCGGGCGCTGGCGCTTCCAAACGTCTTGCCGTCCTTGCCGTAGGGCATGCTATACTTTGAAGTCCGTCCTCGTGTCGCTTAACGCCATGACGAGGGCGCTCGTGTGGTTGGCAGTGCAATTGGGCCCCGGAGCCGGTTATCCGTGTCCTTCGGCGCGCTTTATCATCTTGAGGGGGAATTATCGCAGATAGGAATTTCCGACCGCAGAGCGATCGGGTCCGCATCAATGAACGGATTCGAGCTCGCGAAGTCCGGGTGATTGACGAAGACGGTGGTCAGCTCGGTGTCATGCAGCCTTTTGAAGCGCTTCGCGTGGCCCGCGAACGCGGCTTGGATTTGGTGGAGATTTCCCCCACGGCGGATCCTCCGGTTTGCAAGATCACCGATTACGGCAAGTTTCTCTACCAGCAGAATAAGCGTGCGCACGAGCAGCGCAAAAGCAGCCGTGGCTCTGCTTTGAAGGAAGTCAAGTTCCGGCCCAACACCGCTGAACACGATTTTCAGGTTCGCAAGAACCAGATCATCCGCTTCCTCGGTGAAGGTCACAAGGTTCGCGCCATGATCTTCCATCGTGGCCGCGAAATGGCGCACCAGGAAGTCGGCCGCGCCAAGATGACTCGCCTTCTGGGCGAACTTGGCGACCAGGGCCAGATCGAAACTCCGCCGCGCATGGAGGGCAACGTCCTCGTCGCATTGCTGGCGCCCAAAAAGGGCGGCGGCGCGCCGCTAGCGGTTGCGCGGCCAGTGAACTAACGGCAGTTGTGGCGGGCGGCCCCTGCTTCGCCATGAGGCCGGCTTCCGTAAGTTGGTGATTTTGAAAAGCTTGTTGAGTCCAAACCGTTTTTAACTGGTATCTGCAACAAAAGGAAAGGTTTAGCAATGCCTCGCAACGCTTCAAAGCCCAAGAGAAAGCTCAAGACTCATCGCGGCGCCGCCAAGCGCTTCAAGCTGACCGCTACCGGCAAGCTTCTTCGCATGCATTCCGGCAAGCGCCACCTGCTTGGCACCAAGGCCGCCAAGCGCATGCGCAAACTCAAGAAGCTCACACAGGTCAATCACGCCGATAAGGCCAAGACCATGCAGATGCTTCCTTACGGCCTGTAGCAAGAGTTTTGCGAAGCAGCTTCACTTGCTTCGCGGAAAAGCGGAACGCAACTTCCGCAAGCCGCTCTAGAACTTCAGAGCGGCGTTCGTGCCAGGCAGCGCTTCACGGGTGCCTGCCGGCCGAAACGCTCCGGCTCTGCCGGAGCAAATGTAGCGGCCACCTTCAGGTGGCTTCTTTTCCGAGCGATCGGGAAAGAACGAACTCCGTTTCACCGCTACGGCACCATCGGAAACAAACCCGTTGCGTTGCGCGATTCGCATTCGCGAATCTTCGCGCAGCCGCAACCAGTTCTGTTTCCAAAAATAGGAATCGCCGGGGCGCTCTTCGCTTTTGTAGTGCTGGGCTTTGGCCCAACTCTTCACGACCGAATCGTCCGGCTCAAGGAGACAAACCCATGGCACGCGTAAAACGCGGCACAAAACGCCGGGCTCGGCGCAAGAAGTACCTCAAGAGGACCAAGGGCTTTTTCCTCACCAAGAGCAAGCTGTACCAGTCCGCGCAAGAAGCGGCAAATCGCGCCGATCGTTATGCGTTCCGCGATCGTCGCGCCAAAAAGCGCCAGTACCGCCGCCTCTGGATTCAGCGCATCGGCGCCGCCGCCCGCTTGAACGGCATCACCTACGGTCAGTTGATCCACGGCCTCAAAGCCGCGGGCGTCGAGCTTGACCGCAAAGTGCTCGCCGACATCGCGGTGAAAGACGCCACCGGCTTTGCACAACTCGCGGAAAAGGCCAAAGCGTTCGCGCCCAAGGCTTCCGCGAAAAAAGCGTAATTATCCCGCCGAGGTGGTTTTCGTCGCAGGGGCGAATCTTCGCGCCCCTGCGGCCTCTTGGTTTCGCGTGCTGCTGGCGGTGTGCGCACTCTGTCCTGTAATCTATTTCTTTCCTTATGGCCGAAAATTCCCACGAGAAGACACTCGCCGCGCTCGGCGTCGCGCAACCCGAGCAAGTCGCTCCGCTTTTCTCGCAGCTACTTGCGGACGCGACCACCGATTTGCAGTCAGCAAATTCCTCTGAAGCGTTCGAGAAATTCCGCGTGCACTGGCTCGGCCGCAAGTCCGGCGTCCTCACGCTCACTACGGACAACTGGCTGAAGCCCGCAACGCCGGAACTGAAACGCGCGGTCGGTCAGGAACTCAACAAATTCAAAGCGCAGTTGGAATCGTTGGTCGCGGCGAAGCGCGCGACCTTCGAATCTGGCGCAGATCAGACCGTTAGCGCGAAAGACCGCGTGGATCTGTCGCTGCCGGGCGTGGTGCGTCAGATTGGTTCGCACCACTTGATTCGCCAGGTCTTACAAGAAATCGAAGACATCTTTGTCTCTATTGGCTTTTCTGTCGTCGAGGGCCCGGAAATCGAAACGCCTTACTACAATTTCGAGGCGCTCAACATTCCGGAGTTCCACCCGGTGCGCGACGACATGGACACCTTCTATGTTGAAGCGTTCACCGAATCCGGCGCAAAAACTCCGACCGGTTCGCTGCTACTGCGTACGCACACGTCGCCAGTGCAAATTCGCACCATGGAAAAACAGAAGCCGCCGGTGCGCGTGATTGTCCCCGGCAAGGTCTATCGCCGTGATAATCCCGACGCCACGCACTCCTTCATGTTCCACCAGATTGAAGGGCTGGCCGTCGACACCGACATTACCTTCTGCGATTTCACCGGCACCATCGAATATTTCGTGAAGCAGTATTTCGGCCCCAGCGTGAAAACACGCTTCCGGCCGGGCTACTTCCCGTTCACGGAGCCTAGTGTCGAATTCGACGTGTCTTGCATTTTCTGCGGCGGCACCGGCGTTGCCGCAAACGGCGCGACCTGTGGGAAATGCAAAGGCTCAGCATGGATTGAACTGTTCGGTGCCGGCATGGTTGATCCCGCAGTCTACGGCTTTGTGAACTACGACGCGACAAAACTCAGCGGTTTCGCTTTCGGCATGGGCATGGATCGCCTCGCGATGCTCAAGTACGGCATAGACGACATTCAGGCCTTTTTCCAAAACGACGTGCGCTTTTTGCGCCAATTTCCGTGAGCTTTGCCGACGCCAAGCAACGGTTCTCCTCACGCGTAGCGGACTACGTCCGCTATCGGCCGAGCTATCCGTCCGCGCTGATCGATGTCTTGCGTAAGCATTGCGGCCTTAAAGGCGAGCACGTGATTGCGGACATTGGCTCTGGCACTGGCTTGCTGAGCAAAGTGTTTCTGAAAAATGGCAATCGCGTCATCGGCGTCGAGCCGAATGCCGAAATGCGCGCAGCTGGCGACGAATTTCTCGCCGACTACGCAAATTTTTCCAGTGTCAACAGCTCGTCGGAAGCCACGGCACTCGCAGCTGCTAGCGTCGACTTCATCACCGCCGCACAGGCCTTTCATTGGTTCGAGCCGAACGCCACGCGCCGTGAGTTTGCGCGCATTCTGAAACCGGGCGGCTGGGTCGTCGTGATGTGGAACGATCGCGGCATCAACGAAACAGCATTCAGCCGCGCCTACGAAGAACTCCTGGTGCGCTACGGGACCGATTACGCGAAAGTAAAAGACGCGTATCCAGAAACGCAGGACATGGAGAACTTTTTCGGCAAAGGAAATTTCCAGCGCCACGAGCTACCCAACTTTCAGGAGTTCGATTTCGAGGGACTGGCCGGGCGCGTCCGCAGCAGCTCCTATGCTCCCAAAGAAAGTCACGCGAGCTTCCAGCCGATGATGGCGGCGCTGCGGAAGTTGTTCGACGCAAACCAGAAATTTGGCCGAGTCCGCATGGAATACACAACTCAGATCTATTTCGGCCGGCTGGACGCCGCGAGGAATCAGGAATGAAGGTCGTCTATAACTGGCTGAAGGATTTTGTTGATGTCTCGGCGAAGCCGCAGGAGCTTGCGTCGCGGCTCGCTCTTGCCGGCACCAACATCGCTAGCGTCGAACCGCAACCGCTAGGCGGAGTCATCGACGCCGAAATCACCTCGAATCGCCCCGACTGCTTGGGCGTTTACGGCATCGCGCGCGAGGTCTCCGCGATCTACAAGCTGCCACTGAAGCCCGTGAACCCGAAGCCGGCGGAATCCTTCGCAAAAGCCAGTGATGCTGTTTCCGTAAAGATCGAATCGCCGGAACTTTGCGGGCGCTTCACCGCGCGCGTCATTCGCAACGTAAAGATTCAGCCTTCGCCCACCTGGTTGCGCGAACGCCTCGAAGCGGCGGGCGTGGCCTCGATCAGCAACGTGGTGGACACGACCAACTACGTCATGCTAGAGCTTGGCCACGCGTTGCACGCATTTGACTACGATCTGGTGCGCAATCACACCATCGTTGTCCGTGCGGCAAAGCGCGGCGAAAAATTAAGAACTTTGGACGGTATCGAACGCCCGCTCGATCCCTCCTTCAGTGTGGTTTGCGATGGCGACGGTTCGCGCGCCGTGGGCATCGGCGGCATCATGGGCGGCGGTGAAACAGAAATTTCCTTCTCGACCAAAAACGTGTTGATCGAATGCGCCTGGTTTGAGCCGATAGCGATTCGCCGCGCCACACGTTTTCTCAGGCTCCATACGGAAGCTTCTACACGTTTCAGCCGTGGCGCTGATCCGGATGTGGCGGAGCTCGCTTCGCGCCGCTGCGCCGAATTGATTCTGCAGCTTGCCGGCGGAGAACTTCTCTCCGGCGTCGTGGATGTGTATCCGGCGAAGCGTGCCGCAAAAAAAATCACTCTTACCCGCGCGGAACTTCTGCGCGTGATGGGCGCCGACGTTCCCGATCGCGAAGTCGAAGCAATTCTAGTCGCGCTCGGCTTCGCTCCTGTGCGCGTGGACCAAAACCGCGGCCAGCTTGGCTCCATCTTGGCGGCTTGGGAATGCACGCAGCCTTCCTGGCGTGCCGACGTCGAACGCGAAATTGACCTCATCGAAGAAGTCATCCGCGTCTATGGCATGGACAAATTTCCGCCACGGCTTCCAGCGGCTCGCCAGGGCGCTGCTCGTTTGCCGCATTATGAAGCGGAAACACGTCTGCGCGAACGGTTGATCGGTCTCGGCTATCGCGAAATCGTCACCATTCCGCACATAGCCGAAGAGCGCGATGCGATGTTCCGTCCGCAAGGCGTAATTCCCGCGCGCCTTGCCAATCCGCTTTCGGAGGAAGCCAGCTTGCTGCGCTCCAATGGCTCCGTTTCTATGGCTGGCGCCATCGAGTGGAATTTGAATCACGGCCAGCGCAATGTGCGTTTGTTCGAAATTGGCCGCCATTATCGTTTCTCGACGATCGGCAAAGATGGCGGCGCGCCCGTGCCGGTCGAAACCACTTTTCTTACCCTTGGCGCCACAGGCGAAGCGCGATCGCAGGGTCTCTACGATAGCGCCCGCGAGTTTTCCTTTGCTGATCTCAAGGGCGATCTCGACGCCATCGGCGCGCTCTGCGGCGGTCTTGAATGGCAGGACGGCGGTGCGGACTCGCTGCATCCGGCAAAGCGCGGCCGCGTCCTAACGGAAGGAAACGAACTCGGCTCCGCCGGCCTGCTCGCCCGCCGCATCGCTGAGAAACTGAAATTCCGCCAGAACGTTTTTCTCGCGGAAATCGTTCTCGGCCCATTCTTCTGCAAGTACTATGGCGTGAAAAACGCCCGTCGTTACCAACCACTGCCTCGCTTCCCGGCGGTGGCGCGCGATTTCTCGCTTCTGCTCAACGAAGCGGTCACATTCGCGCAAGTCGGCGACACGATCCGCAGCGCGAACATTCCGGAACTCGCCACCATCGAAGCCGCTGACTTGTTCCGTGGCAAAAATGTCCCGGCAGGCAGATATTCGCTGATGGTTCGCGTCACCTTCCAAAGTCGCGAAGCCACTCTGACCGACGCGCAAATCACCGACTACTCCGGCAAAATCGTCGCCGCCCTCGAATCCCGGCTCGGCGCCACCCTCCGCGCCAGCTGAAGCGGGAATTTGTTCCTGCGCTTGCGTCGAATTCGGTAGAGTTAAAACGCGAATACTTAGGCTCGCACCAGCCTGGCCCTCAGGGCGGGGTCAAGTGAGGCTCTATGCGCCGCACCGTGCTCGCACTGCAGTTGCCACTGGCCATCATGGTTTGGGCCGGCTGCGCAAGGTCCCCGAAGCAAGCGTCGTTCTCCGCGGATCGTGCGGGTAGCACCGGGCTAGCGAGAATGGACGCGATGATTGCCGCTCCATCTAGCGCGGCATACCCGATGGCAGCCGGGCGATGGATGGCTGCCTCGCCGGAAGCAGACCGCTCTATAGCAGTGCGGCATAAACTGACAGTCCTTTCTGCGGAAAGTGACTTACCCAAGATCTGGGAAGCACTCATTACGTTCTGCAGCGCGATTCGCTGCGAAGTGATTTCCTCGAGCATCGTCACGCGCACGCAAGAGTCCGCTCCATCTGGCGCAATTGTTATTCGGGTAGTCCCCGAGGATTTTCCGAAGCTGCTTACGCAAGTAGAGAAGCAGGGAAATATTGTCGAACACACTACCCTGAGCGAGGATAAGACCACGCAAGTGGTGGACACGGAAGCGCGATTGAAGAACCTGACCTCCTATCGCGACAGTCTGCGAGCAATGCTCGGTAGGCCTGGCCTGAACATCAAAGATTCCGTCGAAATTCAAGAAAAGTTGACCGATGTCCAATCGGACCTTGACAGTGAAACCGCGAAACGAAAGATTCTCGCCAACGAAACCGAAAAGGTCGCCGTAGAAATTGAGTTCAGGGTACGAGACGCGAGCCGCCGGCGCAGCGCGTTCGCGCCGTTGTGGGCGTCGTTAAGGGAGGCTGGGGAAACGTTGGCGGAAAGCCTTGGCTCCGTGATTACCTTCCTGGTGTTCATCATTCCCTGGATTCTGCTTTTCTTGCTGATTGGGTGGCTTCTGCGACGACTTTGGCGCAAGCGGCGCGGAAAAAAAGCAGCCCTGGCGGCTGCGCAGACGGGTTCCTAAATTCTTCAGAATGGCTGGCGAACCCTATCTTCTGAAATCGCAGCGCTTGGGCTTCCGTGGTCGCAGGGCGATCTAGCTCTGGCGCGCGAGTGCTTGACGAAGGAAATTCCCGAGTTAAGCTTTCACCTGCGGCCAAAATTCTGGGGACGAGATTTCGCTCGCGAAGCGGCGACCGCAGTGATCGCCTATGCGTTCAATACCGTCGGTGCGAAAGCGCTCTCCGCCGGCCACCACCCAGACAACGCAAACTCCAAGCAAGTGCTGGAAAAGCTCGGCTTCCGCCATTCTCACGACGAGTTCTTTCCCGCGCTCGAGATAGATATTCCGTATTACTTATTGCGGCGGCCGGCCTGACGATTTACTCGCGAAGCAACCATCGGGCGCGCTTGCAAACCGGCACGAGTTTCTCGGCTCCTCAGACCATGGCGCTGGCGGCAGATTTGTCGGCCTGTAATCCTGGTCGAGCTGAAGCTTTTCTTTCACGGTGGTGTGCAGCACCGATCCATCCGGAATCGTGCGTCGCGCTCCCAGGGGGATTCTCCACTTCGCTTGCCTTTCGGCAAAGTCGTAATACTTGTGTGGCAGGAACTCGACAAGCCACCACACCGAGGTAAGCGAATTGTGTATTTTCGCGAGCGGATCGGGCGGCACCGGGCTCGGTTGCGAGCCAGCGGGCGGCGAAGCCGAGCCGGAGCGCCCAAGGACAAAGTCCGCGCGCACTGGATCAACCAGCAGCCCCAAGGACACGGCTTCGCACAACATCCATTCCAGTGCAATTTGGGAAAGCCCGCTTTCCGCTTCCAGATACGATCCGCCTATATCGGAATGTACGCCCGCGAACCAGACCTGCTTGAGAGTTTGTCCCGGCAGCTGCGCGCCCCAAAGATTGTTGCGGAAATAGCAGCGCCGTTCATCAATTGAAACGGCGTGGCGTCCGTTCTTCATGTCCGGATTTTGCGCGGTATAGGGCAAGCGTACTGGATCCCAGACGTAGCCAACCGAGCTCACCGTGTCCCACACGCCGACCAGTTGCAGCGGGCAATCTCGACAGAATGCGGCCTTGAATCCATCGGCTCGCGCGAAAGTGTGCGTCATGCCTGAAGCGTCGCGCGTTTTCTTCGCATACATCCGCAAAATGTAGGGAATCAGTCCGTCGTTCCCCGGATACAGCAGTCCATACATATGCAGCACACCAGCGAGAGCGCGAACCGTGTACGCGCCGCGGCTGAACCCGAAAAGATACACGCAATCGCCGTCCTCATAGGTATTCATCAAGTAGCGATACGCGTCTCCTACGTTGCTGAGCAAACCCGTGCCGAATGCAAGGCCCGCCACGCGTGTCCAGAATTTTGTAAACCGGTTGCTTGCCGTCGGCGCGCCCATCGTGCCCACGCCGGGATGGTAGTAACCAATCTGAGTTTTTCCGTCGATTACCAGTGTGCTGTAGAGCTTCACGACGTTCGAGTTGTGATCGCTGAATTCGTTGCCTGTTCCATCGCAACAAATGACGATATTTTTTGGCACGGCTTCTCCTACTTCGGCGTCTCCTGCGGTTTGATCGTGGAACGCACCAGCGAAACCTTGTTCAGCATGTCAAACCAGAATGGCGCGCCCATGGAGATAGCGCACGCAGTCACCAGCCACCCTGCGATGGACGCCAGGTAAATCCACAGCAGTGCGCGCGGCCCGGTTCCAGATGGCTTCCGGCCGAATGTCAGGCCCAGTCGCTGCAGTTCATCGAGGTCATTTTTTAGGCCGGGATCAAGTGTTGCCGCACCTGTGCCAGGCCCTTGCGGCTGCTTTCCAAGATAGCCCTGCGCGGCGGAAACCAGCACGTCGCGTTTCGCCTTGTTGGACCACAGATCTTTGGCGATGGTGATGGAATTGACGTTCAGTAAAATGGCCGCCGCAAAACCGAGAACAAAAATCACAATCTGGGCGCGACGCTTGTACCAGCCCGAAGCGCGTTCCATCGCGCTGTTGAACCAGCCCTCGAGGTTGGAGCGAAACCGGGCCACGTCTTCGCCCGCATCGTTCAGCATGGCCTGCAAAGCCGCTTTGACTTTTTGATTGTCGATCCGAGCCACAGACTGGCGAAGCGATGTGATAGAACTATCGCTGTCCGGAGCGATGACATTTAGCAGTGCCAGACAGAAATTGCGCGACGGAATGTAGGAAGGCAGATTGCGTTTGCTGCCCGCCGGATTGTACGCACCCCTGAACAGGCCAAAGACCATTCCGTGGTTGTAGATTTTCTGAACCAGGCCGGTGCCGTCCGGGTCGGCCAGCAATTCGCGCAGGCTATTCTCCAGATCTTTTGGACGGTGTTTCATCACCTGCTCGATCAGTTCCTTTACGGCGGAACAGATCAAACTGAGCAGCAGGTAGACAAAGACCATACCCAGCGCGACGTCCAGAATGTCAGAGCCAAACATGAAATCTCCGCTCCACGGTCCCCCGGGATTCTAGAAAAGAGACGGCCGCGCCGCTCCCCCGAGCAGCGAAGTGTTCATATTTCCGATCAGGTGCGTGCCCTCGCCGCTTCCCCAGGAATAAAGGAGAAAAACTTGCGGGAAGCCGCCCGCGCGCAGCGTCAGCCCGGCGGAATAGGTGTGCAGCCACGGATTCGATCCGAGATCGCCGCGGCGCAACGCGACTTTGCCCTGGTCGGCGGAAAACGCCACGCCGAGAGGCAGTTTCCAGATGGAATGCTCGAATCCCTCGTGCAGAAACATCACGTTCGGCGCGCGAAAACGGTAATCCTGGAAGCTCGGTAGGGTGGTATTGCCATTTACATCGCCCCCACCCAAGGTGGGCTGAAAATAAAACGGCACGACGCTACCGGCAGACGTAAACGATTCGGCAAGAAAGAATCGGAAGTTAATGCTGCCTTCCAGGTTGCGCACCACCGCCGGGCATTGGGCGTCTGCGCCGGTTCCCGCTGCGCAAGCGTCTGGGCCGTTGTGATCCTTTGGTAGCATCGTCCGCGTGCTCTTGCGATACAGCGGAATCTGATGGCCGAGGTCCACGGTAAGCCGGCGGAACGAAAACGTCGAATCTCCCGCGGCGAATTGCTGGAAGTTCAGAAAATAATTTAACCGCAGATAGTCCGAAAGAAGATGCGGCCGCATGCGTGCGCCTTCGCCAAACTGTGCAAATCCGGGCTGGCTCGTCAGGCCGGGCGCGGTTGCTTCCGAAAAAAGCGTTTCGATCGACGGACTCGATTCGTTGTGATTGCCGCGTATATCCACGAAACGGCCGTTCGCTTCACCGTAGAGCGAAAGGTTCAGCTTTCTGAAAATCGGCCAGACGACGTTGGTGCCGACGATTTGCTCGCTCATGCCGAATACCGAGCGGTTCGCAAGCGTCGAGGACGGTCCCAAGCCGAAATAGTAGAGCTTGTTCAGCGAGATGGCCTGTGCGTATACGTTGAAGAATGGAGCCTCTTCGACTGCGAGATCGGAGGCCGCTGCATCTGCCGCGCTACCCGTGGTCACCGTAATGTTGTGGTGCGGAACGCGAATCGCCTTCATGTAAACGCCCGCTCGCCACGATCCGTTTGGAGAAGCCACGCCGTCGGCGTTCCAGTTGAGCCGCCACGTTTCATTTGGCGTCCAGTGCGCAACGAATGCCGCTCCCGCGCCGAATCCGTTTTGTGGAGCGATGCTACCCACCGCGATGTGCATCGGATGGTCAGTGAAGAGCACTTGCGCGCAACTTCCGAGCGCCTTCAAGTCGAAGGACAGGCAGCTAGTTTGGAACCGCTCGCCCTCGCCCCGGAAATCAGCTTGTAGTTGGTTCTCTTGCGCATATACAGGAGCCACCACCAACGCCATAAACAGCAGCAAGCGCCTAGCCACGGCCTTTCCCCTTTTTCTTTTTCGCGTTGGCTTTGCTTTTCTTCTTGCCCGGACTCGGTGAAGTGTGTGGATGCAGGATAGAGGTGGCCAGTCGGACGAAATCCCCAGCCTGTTCTTCGGTAACGGGTGTGTTCGTCGCGCGGTTATCTAGGGTCCGCAAGTGCTCAGCCAGCGCTCGAGCGGAATGAATCATCTGGTCGAGCAGCAATTGCGATGCGGCCCGTTCCTTGTTAAACGCCGAGGGCGGCGGCTTCGGCACGTGAATCACATTTTTTGCTTGGCCCGTCATTGTTCACCTCAAAAATGAAACACGGGACAATCCGAATCGGGGCGCAAATTGTCCGAAAGTAGATCCAAAAATGTTTCCGCACTCTGTTCGCGCGGCGAGCGCTGGTCGTAATTTCCGATAAATTGTTTCGTCACCGTGGCGGGGATAGACGCGTGTTCGAAAATGCGCCCTTGCTTGGTATCCTCCGGGCCTGCGACGACGGTGGCCTTCGGTATCCACGGCGAAATGAGCACTGCCGGGACTCGCACGCCCAATCGATCGAACGCGAAGGGCTGGCCGATGCCGGTATCCGCCGCCGACGCTACAAATCCATCCGGCCTGCAGGCCGGCGGCGGCACGTGATCGTAAATCCCGCCGTGCTCGTCATACACCAGCAGCATCGCAGTGCTCTTCCACAAGTCCGCATTTCCTCGAATGGCGTTGTAAATCGACGCGATGAAAATTTCACCCTGCTGGATGTTGTGGTCGGGATGCTGGTCGGACGCCAGTGCTTCGCCGCCCTCGCCTTCGTGGTCGTTATAGTTCGGTTCAATGAACGAGTAATCCGGCAGCAGGCCTTTTTTGCAGTCGTCCAGGAACTGTGGATAGGTGGCGAAATTTTGCGGCTGATTCTTCAACAGGTTGACGATTTCCATCGTCGAGCTGGTCTGATCGAAGTAATAAATTTTGGCCGTCCGCCCCGCTCCCCACATGCGGTCATAAATGTTCTTGAACGCGACATTTTCATAAAACAGATCCATTCCGACCTTCCCAAACGAAGTTCCATAGTGCGCAAACGCACGATTGCAAATCGTCGGGCCGGGAATAGACGAAAACCAGCCATTGAAGACCGCGAAACTGCGCGCCAAGGTCGACAAGACGGGCAGCTTTTCCGGTGGAAAGTAGTACATGATCTTCCGCGCATGGTCGGCGTCTTTCTGCTGCTGAAAGTAACTTTGAATGAAGCCATTCATGGACGGCACAGCTGGTGGCCCTGGCGTTCCGAAAAAAAGCTGCTGGTGTACGCCGGGAAAGTGATGGTCCGGATCGGGATCGAGCTGACCCTGGAACTGCGCCTTTGGCTGCACTTTCACCGGCTCATTGGTGGTGTCTAGGTTTGCTTCATTCCCGGTAAGCCCGTTGATCCGCGGGTCCTGCTTTTTCAGCCCGCCCAGCATGTGGTCGAACGAGCGGTTTTCCATCATCAAGACAACGATGTGCTTAAGGTTATCCAGGCCTGCCGGCATACGAGTGGTCCCCAACTTGGACGAGCTATAAGTAGTGTAGGCAAAGGCTACAGCGTTTCAAGTCACGAATAAGTTAGATTTCGCGCACCCGGGCGCGATGTTCTCTCGAGGGCCGCCAATCGCAACGCCCTAAAGCTTTGGCCGACCGGCGCGAGCTGGTAGGCCGGCCGCGACTTGAAGTTATTCTATTTTGTTTGCGATTGATGCGCGCGTAGGTTCTCAGTGGTCGCGTTCAGCTTCTTCAGCATGGTCTGAATTTCCGGATTCGAGTTGAAAAGCCTCCACACCAGACCCGTCCGCTGATTCTCAATCATCACCGTGATCGGCGCCTGGTTCAACCCCATGTAGATCGGCGACCACCAATCGTCGTCCAGGTTGTACGCGTCGAGCGGTCCGTAGATTCCCCACAACCGATCGCCCAGATCGCGATAAAAATGTTTGAATGCCGCCATTGAAGCTTCCGGCGTATAAGGAAACGACGCCAAGGCGCCCGTCGGCGCTAGCGTTCCCAGATCGTGATCCGCATCGGGTGCTTCTGGCATGTAGCCATTCGGCCCATCGCTCGCTGTCAATCCCCACGCTTCCGCGCTGTACGTTTTGCTCTTCTTCGGATTCTCCGTCGAGTACGCACGGTTGATCAGCGCCAGGTTGCGATTGTTCTCAAAATAATTCGTATACAGATCGGTCAGCGAGTGCGGATCAAAACCCATGTACGAGTAGTGGGCAAAAAACAGCGGCCCTCCGCTCCCCACGCCCACATCCAGCTTCGTCGCAAAATAAGTCGTACCGTTCGCGTATTTCGAACCTTCTGCTAGCCCCGACCAGCCCTTGCGATACAACTGCGCCGCCTCCGATTGTCCCGCCCACCCCGTGTAATAGAGCTCCGGGCCCACCGGATGCGTCGGCGACGCAATTGCCAGCAAATACACGATCATCGTTTCGTTAAATCCCGTCAGCCGGTGGTTGATAAACCAACTCCACTCTGGCGTCCAGTGCCAGTAGATCGCATCGCTATCCGCCGACTTGCGATACCAATCCCACTCCATCCCTTCCCACAGCCGCGTAATCCTCTGCGTCAGTTCTTTTTCCTGCGGTGTATCGCGGTTGAAATATTGCCGCGCCGCCAGCAGCCCCTGCATGAGAAACGCGCTCTCCACCAGGTCGCCGCCGCTGTCCACCATGTCAAACACCGGCAGCGTCTTCACTTCCTTGCCGTCCATGAAATGGGACCACACTCCGTGATACCGCGGCGCCTTCTCCAGGAATTTCGTAATCTTGTTCAGGCGCTCCGTGCCCTGCTCGCGCGTAATGAATCCGCGGTCCGTGCCCACCACCAGGGCCATGATTCCGAATCCCGATGCTCCCGTCGCAATGATGCGGTCGTCGCCCGGAATATTTTCCAGCGCCATTCCCGAGTACGGGTCACCACCTTCCCAGTAATAGCGGAAGCACGCTTCCTCGAGCATCGTCAGCAATTCATCGTCACTCATCGCGTGCGTCGCCGCCGAAGCCGCCGCGGTCGCGGCCGACTCGCGATACTCCGCATCCGACGCCGCTACTTTGTAATACGCGGTCTGCCCCACTTTCCCCAGAAAATCTGTGAACCGGTGAATCCCCGCCGTCTGAATCCCAATCGGCGCAAAATCCTTATTGTCAAACGACCGGTAAATCACAAAACGCGTCGGCGTATTGCCAGAACCATTCGCCGCATAGTCCCATGACAAATCAATGTGCCGCTCATACGCGCGCAGTTTCAAATTCCCCGGGGCAGCCAGCGTCGCCGATCTGACCTCGCCGAAATTGCCAGCGCGCGCATTCTCAATTCGAATCTCATCCACAAACAGGGTATGCGCCGCCCCGTCCGCCGCTGCCTGCGCAAGAATCATGGTCCTCAGTTGCCGCGGATCAAACGGATGGATCGACCCCGTCTCAATTTTGCTGAACGGAATCAACACCCGCGTCCACTTCTTTGCCGCAATGTCCCCGGAGAAATCTCCAACTTTCATTGGCTTGGAAAACTGCCGCGCCATATCGAGCAGCCGCAAGTTCGGCATCGCCGCTGCCCTAATCCCTTCCGGGGAGTACACCCAAAACACCAGCGTGTCGCCGTCAAAGTGATAGTCGCGGTTGCGAAAAACCAGCACGCCGATATCCGCCGCCCACGTCCCGCCTGTCTTGGACTCCCAGGCCACCTTCACCGAGTTCGGCGCCGTAAAGAAGGTCGTCGCATCCAGCGGCAGCCTTTTTTCCTGCGTCTCGAGCGTGCTCGGCGCCACCGCCTTCCCCGAGGAGTAGTAATAGCTCGCTTCGCGCGGCCCGTTGTCAAAAAACGTGTGCCGATAGTAGGACGATTGGCCAAGGGCGATCGACGGCAGCAACGCCGACGCCAGGCCGAGCGCGGTAGCGATAACGAGCCGCCGCGCAACTGCCCGGCCAGCGGGTTTGGCGGAGCCCGGAAGTGCAGCGGCTTGCAGTTGTGGGCTTGGCCCGGGAGCTAAAGCGAACATAGATTGATTTCTCCAAAGGGTGGTAAAGCGGCGTAGAACTGAGCTTTCAACCTGCGCCAGGCCGCTCTTGCGGAAACTGCCGGTTCGCGGCGCTATTGGGCAAACGTGGCGGACATGCATCGAAATTAAGAATCGTTGACAAGCGGATTTTACATCACTATATTGCAGAACAGTAGTACTTAACCGTTTTAGTCGCTGCTGGAAAGGGCGGGGGTCCTGGCCATCAGCCTTATGAGGGGTGTTGAAAATGAAAATGGGGAAGTTGTTGGCCTTCGGGCTAGCTGCATTGGCCTGCCTGTACGTGTTCGCGCCGAAGGCAGCGGCGCAGTACCGCGCTTCGATCCAGGGAAGTGTCACTGATCCACAGGGAAACACCATTGCCGATGCCAAGGTAACGGCAAAGTCCAACGAAACCGGGTTCACCAAGGAAGCCACCACGGATGCTGCAGGCGCATACTCCATCAATGGATTGGCGCCGGGCCTGTATACCGTCTCCGTCGAGAAAACCGGATTTAAGAGAAATGTACTCAACGACTATCAGGTGATCGCCGAACAGGTGAACGCCGCGAGCGTCACCCTGCAGGTCGGCGACGTAACCGAAAGCGTCACCGTAAACGGCGATCAGCTTCCTTTGCTGGATACGGAAAGTTCCAGCAATAGTGGTTCGGTGCGAGCGGACGAAATCCAGAAACTGCCGTCCATTGGCCGCGATCCCTTCCAGTTGCTCCAGCTCGCTCCCGGTGCTTTTGGCGACGGTTCGCAGAGCGCGGGCGGCGGCACGCAGAATCTCCCGGGTACAACCATCGGTGGGACGGGGGCAGCCGACGGTATCTTCAAGACGGAAAACGGCGGCCAGGTTGTCGCAAACGGCGCGCGCACTGGCGAGAACAATTACACGATCGACGGCGTCGGCATGACCAGCGTCTCTTGGGGCGGTACCGCGGTCATTACCCCCAACGAGGAATCCATTAAGGAAGTAAAGGTCATCACCGACAACTACGACGCAGAATATGGCCGCTATCGCGGCGCGCAGGTTCAGCTCATCTCGCAAACCGGAACCAACAGCTATCACGGCAGCTTCTTCTTCAAGGCGCACCGTCCGGGTTTGAATGCGTTCCAAAAGTACAACGGACCTGGCAACGGATTGCTGCGCGACAACAACCGCTTCAATGATTACGGTGGCAGTATCGGCGGCCCCATCTGGCGCAACAAATTGTTCGTCTTCTTCTCTTACGAACGGCTCGACAACAACAATGCCTCAGGTATTGCCGCGGGAAACTGGTATGAAACGGACGCCTTTCGCGCCCTGACTCCCGGTCCGACGGCTGGGAATTACTTCTCCTATCCGGGCGTTGCTCCCTTGGGCGGTACCATCGCTGAAGGTCCAGGCGATCAGCACACTTGTACGGATATCGGTCTCGCCGAAGGACCGTTCTGCCACTTCATACCTGGCCAGGGTCTGGACCTCGGCAGCCCGCTTTCCTCTGGTGTGGGGAATGCCGATCCCAGCTATGGCGGGCCGAGCCAGCCGGGCTTTGGCGGCGGACTCGATGGCGTCGCGGACATCGCATTCCTGCAGAACGTTCCTAACCCCAGCATTACGACGCAGACCCAATACAACGGCCGCGTCGATTTCAACGTCACGCGCAATGATTTGGTTGCCTTTTCCATCTACAACGTTCCGGTTTCTTCGACATCAATCAATGGCAGCGGTCGCGAAATGAACACGTTTTTCCACACCGTCATTAACGAAGCTTTTACCGGATTGTGGGACCATACGTTCTCTCCCACTTTGGTGAACGAAGTGCGCTTGAATGCCGCCGGCTGGCGTTGGAAGGATCTTCCCAACAATCCCAACGGTCCATGGGGTCTTGCGCCCATCGCTTTTGCGAACGGCATCGATGGTTGCACCGCCGTGATCGGCAACCTAAACGGTTGCAGTAATCCGCTCGAAGGCTATGGCATCGGCGCTCCAGGTACTTTCGATCAGTGGACCTATGGTTTCAAAGACGTTCTCACCAAAGTCCATGGCAGCCACACCATGAAAATGGGCGGCGAAGTAACGCGCCTTCTCTTCGTGGACAATTCACCGTGGAACGCTCGCCCAACTTATTATTTCAACAACCTGTGGGACTTTTTGAATGACGCTCCTACGAGTGAGCAGGCCACCTTTAATCCCCTCACCGGCGTTCCCACCGATTTTCGCAAAGATACTCGCTCCAACATTTACGGTTTCTTCTTCCAGGACAACTGGAAAGTAAAGCCGAATCTCACTCTGACCTTCGGCCTCCGCTGGGAATACTTCGGTCCTATCTCAGAAAAGAACGGCAACCTGGCCAGTGTTGAACTCGGTTCGGGCGCCGACGAGCTCAGTGGCTTGCGCGTTCGTACCGGCGGCACACTCTACAACGCCTCGACCAACAACTTCGGGCCTCAACTTGGTTTCGCTTGGAGTCCGAAGCGGCTGCTCTCGCACGAGTTTGGCAGCCGTTTGGTTGTCCGCGGCGGCTTCGGCATCGCTTACAACGGCTTGGATGAAGCCATCTCCCTGAACGGCAGAAACAATCCTCCGTTCCTTTCTGCTTCTGGTCTGCTCACTGGTTCGCAAATCGTCTACGCGAATAGCTTCCCATCAGACGTTCACTCGTTCAACGGCTACGGTTCGAACCCTGCGGCGATTGCCACCTTTGATCCCGCAACGAACCTCCCCGTCCCGGGAACAGCAAACTTCGCAAACGTGGCCCTAACCGGTTATCCCGCAACCTGGCCGACCACCACCAGTTATCACTACACGCTGGGAACCCAGTATGATCTAGGCCACCAGTGGGTTGCCTCACTCGGTTATCAAGGCAGTACCACCCGCCATTTGACCCAGCAGTACAACCTCTACAACGTTGCCGCGACGCAGGGCATTTTGCCCAACCCGGTGGTCTCCGGATTGAACTGGTACTCCAATGACGGTACTGCCAATTTCAACGCTTTGCTCGCCGAACTGGACCACCGCTTCAGCAGGTCCTTCCAGATCGATGCTCAATACCGTTACAGCAAGAGCTTGGACTCTGGCTCGAACAACTTCGCCAACGGAAACTACCAGTACAACATTGCAACCAATTATGGCCCTTCGGACTTTGATGTCACCCACATGGTTAAACTCTGGGGCATCTGGTCCCCGACGCTTTTCCACGGTAGCCACAGCTGGGCGGAAAAGATTCTCGGCGGATGGTCCATCAGCGGAATCATGAATTGGCACACCGGATTCCCCTTCAATCCAACCTACAGCCAGCCGTTTGACCCTGTTTTCGCAGGAAGCTCAGGGTTCGGCGGCAACGGCAGCTATCGTCCCGCCGCTTACTTGGGAGGCGCCGGGCAAGATTACAGCAACGATAGCTTCATAAACGGCAGCAACTTCGCCAACGGCGGTTCCACATATTTCACGCCGCCGGCCTTTGTCCAGGGGCCGAGCATCGAATGCCTCACCACAACCGTGCCGACGCTGAATTGCCCCACGGGCCAGGTTTCTTTTGGCCCGATACCGACGGCGCCTGGAATTGGCCGCAACGCCTTCCGCGGGCCGGGTTACTTTGGCGTTGATGCTACCCTCAGCAAGGCCTTTGGCTTGCCGAGTATGAAAGTGATAGGCGAGAACGCGAAAATCGAGTTCCGCGCCAACTTCTACAACCTCTTCAACAAGTTGAACCTGACCAACGTGGACGCAAATATCGGCCACATCAACCCCGATGGATCCGTTTCGCCCGACACGCATTTCGGTCAAGCGCTCGGCGCTCTCGGCTCCCGCGTCATCGAATTGCAAGGTCGTTTCAGCTTTTAACCAAGGAGGCTCGGTTCTTAACCCCGGCTGAGCCTCGCACCCCGGGAAGCTGTCAACTGTGGATGCAACCCATCCCGGTTGACAGCTTCTCTTTTTTTTACGGATACTTTTTTAAGGGCTCAACCATTTTCTCTCTTCGCCACAGAACCCGTCTGGCATGTTTTGTCCGCTGCTCTCTATCGCAGCTGATCGTCCTGCTCGCTCCGCTAACAGCTTTTGCGCAAACCAACCCTCCTGCCGTTGAGAATTTCAAACAGCTTTCCGCACAAGCCGCCAAAGCCAGCGAAGAAAACCGTCTCGACGACGCTGCCCTTCTGTATCGCAAAGCGCTCACTCTTCAGCCGCGCTGGGCCGAAGGATGGTGGGCTCTCGGCACTCTTCAGTACGACAAGAACCAATACGCTTCCGCGGCCCGGGCTTTCGAAAGGCTCGTCGCACTGCGCCCGACCAACGGCTCGGCGCATGCCATGCTCGGCCTATGTCAGATCGAACTAAAACAAGACCCGGCAGCGCTCAAGAATTTGCTGAGCGCGCAGGACTTGGGGGTGTTGGAGGATTCTCAACTCCGGCGCGTGGTGTTATACCAGCTCGGCAGTGTCCAGCTCCGCTCGCGGCGATTTACCGATGCCAAGGCTACGTTCAGCCAGCTCGTAAAAGATGGCATCCGCTCCGACGAAGTCATTGCCGGAATGGGCATGGCTGCGCTAGGCGTTCCGCCGTCGAATCTGCCGGATAAAAGCACGTCCGGCCGCGACGTTGTGGACCGTGTAGGGCGCGCGGAGAGCCTGGCCGCGAAAAAAGACTTTGGCGAAGCCAAGCAGATTTATGCGCTGCTATCTACGGAATATCCGAGATATCCCAATCTTCACTTTGCGTTTGGCCGGCTTCATCTGGACGCGCACGAACTCGACGAAGCGGTGGCCGAGTTTCAGAAGGAACTAGAGAACGATCCAAACCATCTCGGCGCCCTGCTGGAAATTGCAGCTGTGCGGTACCGCGTGGATTCCGCCGACGGAACAAAATATGCCGAGCAAGCCGTCAAAATCAGCCCGCAGCTGCCCTTTGCCCACTACTTGCTCGGCCTGCTCTACCTCGATACAGACCGCTCCGCCGAAGCTGTCCCCGAACTCGAGATCGCCCGCAAGGCTTTCGCAAAACAGGCTCAAGTCTATTTCGCCCTCGGCAACGCCTACGCCAAGCTGGGCCGCAAGGCTGACGCCGCCCGCATGCGAGCCGAATTCACCCGCCTCAACGCCGCTGGCAAGGGCCAATACGGACCATCGGGCGCCGATACGGACCAGGCGTCCAGCCTCCTCGACCAGAAACTCGATCAACAAACCGCCGAGCCTCCGCCCAAACCATGACCGGTCTTTTCTGCCACTGAGCTTTCCACGCCAATATTGGCTAGCTTGCCTTCCCTTGGGCGAACGCCTGCTTGCCTGCCCAGGTGGCTTTCTCTGCAGGTGGTGGGTTTTCCAATGGAGTTTGCCGCTTTGCTGTAAAATACTCTCGCGGCACCGTGCATTTCGCTTGAAATTGTTTACTTATAGGATAGTATAATACGTGAACATAGAGCTGGCCATCCCAAGCCCCCTTCCGGCGCTCTCTAAGTTTTTTCTTTGCCAAACTTACAGCCCGCTCCCTGAAAGCGCCCGGTCGCCCCACGCTAGATCCTTTGTTTGTAACTCGTCTTTCCTAATCTCGGGGCGACCTTTCCGCCCTTTGCTTCATCCGCGCCTCGCACCACGATCATGACCACCCTCTCTCGCGCACACTTCCTCCACCTGCTCGCCGCCTCGCTCGGCGCGGCTGGCACGCACCTCGGAGTCGGCCCCTCGCTACCCGGCTTCGCGTCCCGCATCCCTCCCGCGTCCCCGCTCTTTGAAGAGCTGTCCCCTTCCACCACCGGCATCACCTGGACTCACATCAACGGCCGCTCGCCGGAATACTATTTGCCGGAAACTACTGGCGCGGGTTGCGCATTTCTCGATTTCGACAACGACGGCTGGATGGACATTTATCTTGTCAACAGCGGCAAGTGCGATTTTTTCGCGCCCGACCCGCCGTTGCGCAACGCGCTTTACAAGAACAATCGCAATGGCACGTTCATCGACGTAACCGAAAAAGCCGGCGTCGCAGCCAACGGTTATGGCATGGGGGTCGCCGTCGGTGACTACAACGGAGATGGCTTTCCCGATTTGTACGTCACGCAATATGGCCACAGTATTCTCTATCGCAACAACGGCGACGGCACGTTCACCGATGTCACGGAAAAAGCCGGCGTCGCTGCGCCCGGCTGGGCTTCGAGCGCCGTGTGGTTCGACTACGACAATGACGGCAAACTTGATCTCTTCGTCTGCCGTTTCGTCGATTTCGACAGGAGTAAAAACAAGTTCTGCGGCAACGAAAAAACCAAAGAGCGCTACTACTGCATCCCGCGCGTTTACACTCCCGCGCGCAGTTGGCTCTTCCACAACAACGGCGACGGCACGTTCACCGACGTCAGCATGGAGTCCGGCATCGGCAAGGTTCTTGGCAAGGCTTGGGGCGTCGTCGCGACCGACATCAACAACGACGGCTGGATGGATCTCTTCGTGGCCAACGACACGGTCCAGAATTTTCTCTTCCTCAACAAGAAGAACGGAAAATTCGAGGAAATTGGCCTGCAATCAGGCGTCGCATTTAGCCAGGACGGTCGCGAACGTTCCGGTATGGGCGTTGATTCCGCCGACTTTAACCAGGACGGCTGGCAGGATCTGTTCGTCACCAACGTGGACCAGGAGATGTACGCGATCTACCGCAACAATCACGACTTGACGTTTGAAGACCTCGCCGGCCCCATGGGTTTGGGCCGCACTACGCGCTTGATGAGCGGTTGGGGGTTGAAATTTTTTGACTACGACAACGACGGAAATCTCGATCTCTTCATCGCCAACGGTCATCCCGACGATCGCATTGAAGAACACTCGAGCCACGTCCAGTATAAGGAGCCGCTCCTGCTCTTTCACAACAACGGCAAAACGCTGGAAAACGTGAGCGACGCCGCAGGCCCGGCTTTCGACAAAAACTTTGCCGCGCGCGGCTTGGCCGTCGGAGATTTCACCAACACCGGCGCGCTCGACGTGTTGATCTCAATGAATGGCGAACCGCCGGTCTTGTTGAAGAATAAAGCCGCCGCGGGCAACCACTGGCTAGGCGTGAAATTAGTCGGCAAGAAATCGAACCCCGACGCCATCGGCGCGAAGCTCAGCTGGACTGCCGGAACGCTTAAACGTACGCAGCTGAAAATCGGCGGCGGCAGCTATCTCTCCTCTCATGATCCACGCATGGTGTTGGGCCTGGGCGCCAACACTCGCCTGGATCGCCTCGATGTCCAATGGCCGCTGCCCAACGGCAAAGTGGAAACCTTCAAGGATCTGGGCGCCGATCGCTACGTCACCATCGTCGAGGGCGAAGGCCTCAAGGAGACTTGAATCAAACCCGAACGAAAAACAAGTTTGTCATCCTGAGTTCCGCCCAGCGGGATGAAGGATCCCGGGACGTATGACCATGGCATAACGCGCGGCGTCAACGCTCTGCGATATTCAGCGTGGCCGGCTCGCCTTCCGTGCTGCTCGGAGCGATCCACAACGTCACATGTGCCGGTTCGACGCCAAACTTATTCTCAGCACCCCAAAACGCCAACTTCTCCGCATCGACATCGAAGGTCACTCTGCGCGATTCGCCCGGGCCGAGTGTCACGCTCTGAAATCCTTTCAGCATCCGTACCGGCATCGCGATGCTGGTGCCGTCGAGCCGAATGTAGAGTTGCGCCATCGTCTCGCCCGCGCGCGATCCGGTGTTCGTCACTTCCGCGCTAATCGCGAGAACTTTCCGAGCATCGCTTTTGGCGGCAAGTGCTTGCCACAAAGAGCCGAGCGAGATTTCCTTCGCGTTCGCCGCGGTCGCGCCGTAGCGGAAAGTCGTGTACGTCAGCCCGAAGCCAAACGGATACTGCGGCGTATTCTTTTCGTCGAGGTAGCGCGAGACGAATTTGTTCTCGCCCTTCTCCGCCGGATGATCGGGATCAGCAGCAGGGCGGCCGGTGTTCAGCGCGTTGTAGTACAGCGGCTCCTGCCCGACGGAACGCGGCCAGCTAAGCGGAAGGTGGCCGGTGGGGGCTGCGTCGCCAAGCAAAAGATCCCTGAGTGCGTTGCCAGCCTCTACCCCGGGATACCACGCGGCCATCACGGCCGGAACGTGCTCAAATGCCCAAGGCAAAGTGAGCGGGCGGCCGCTGAACAGAATCAGCACCACAGGCTTGCCCGTCGCGACAACTTTTTCAAGAAGTTCCTGTTGGCGGCCCGGAAGACCGATCCACGACCGCGAAGCAGCTTCGCCAGTCATAGCGGGCGCATCTTCGCCGAGGGCAAGCACCGCGACGTCGGAATTTTGCGCTGCGCTGACGGCTGCGGAAATATCGGAGTCAGAAGCGTCCAGAAAATTTCCACCTTTGGCGTAATGGATGCGCGATTCACCGAGCTTTTGCGAGAGTGCGCGGCGCAGCGTAACGGCATCTTCGCCGCGGCCAAGTCCGCCCCATGAACCGATCATGTTGCCGGCGTCGTCGGCGAGCGGCCCGATCAATGCAACAGAAGAAATTTTTGCCGAAAGCGGAAGCAGCGGCGCACCGTTGACCGATTCGTTGCGCAGCAGAACGATGGAACGCGTGCCGGCGGCTTTCGCGACGGCCAAACTTTCCGGGCGTAGAAATGCGCCCGATTCCTTGCTCTCATCGACGTACGGATGATCGAAAAGTCCCATGGCAAATTTCACGCGCAAAATGCGGCGAACGGCATCTTCAATTTCGGCTGGTGAAACTTTGCCGGACTGAACGAGTTTCAGCATGTTCTGGTGATAGAGATTGCTTTGCATGTCCATATCAACGCCGGCAAGAAACGCCTTGCGTGCCGCAGTTGCGCCGTCGATGGCGACACCGTGCGCCATGACTTCGCTAACCGAGGTCCAGTCGCTGACCACAAACCCCTGGAAGCCCCATTCTCTTTTCAAAATTTGTTTGATGGTGAAGGGATTTGCGGAGGCGGGAATTCCATTGAGCGAATTGAAAGCGCTCATGAACGTGGCGGCGCCGGCTTGTTCCGCGGCGTAAAACGGCGGTAAATAATATTCGCGGAGCGTATGTTCGGAAATTTCCGTGCTGTTGTAATCGCGGCCGCCTTCTGCTGCACCGTAACCAACATAGTGTTTCGCGCACGCGACAATGCTGTCCGGTGCATCGAGATGTTCGCCCTGATAACCGCGTACGTAGGCGCGTGCCATGGCGGAACCGAGGAAAGGATCTTCGCCCGCGCCTTCCGACATGCGGCCCCAACGTGCGTCGCGCGCAATGTCCACCATCGGTGAAAATGTCCAGCGCACACCAGAAGCGGAAGCTTCGAGCGCGGCGACGCGCGCCGTTTTCTGGACCAGATCCGGATCCCAGGTTGCGGCCAGGCCGAGGTTCAAAGGAAACGTTGTGCGGAAACCGTGAATGACGTCGAGGCCGAAGATCAAGGGAATGTGCAGGCGCGAATTCTCCACGGCGATGCGCTGCAATTCATTGGTGGTGTGAGCGCCGGTGACGTTGAAGAGCGAACCGACCTGGCCCCTGCGAATCATGTCTTTGTCGTCGGTGCGGCCGGAAGTTGGGCCGGTGGCTGCCCCCGCGGAGTACTGAACGAGCTGGCCGATTTTTTCCTCGAGAGTCATCTTTGCGAGGAGAGCGTTGACTTTTTTCTCGATGGCCGGAGAACTCAGCGTGCCTTGAGAAGAAGACTTCGTGGGGGCCGGTGCTTTTGCGGTTTGGGCGCTAGCGAAAGGCAGGCCCAGAAGGACAAGGAGCGTTGCGGAGAGGACGGCAGGGAATGAGCTGAAGAGCTTTCCCTGAGCGTTGACGTTGTGAAACGAGGCCGCGTGAGGTTTCATGACTGACGCAAACCGCCTTTTCCTGTGGGTTGGACACTGCCCTAGTGGAACCACGGAGCTATCTCTGGTCGCGAACCGCAGCCATGCGAACCAGATGGCACGAAATCAAGAACAGCATAATCCAGAGAAAGCCACAAGTAAATCGATTTATCTAGGTAAATAGACCTTTTCGGAAGGCTGGCACGCCGCAGTTCTAGCCGACCTCAAGCGCTTGCCCGAATGCCGGAGCCTGTGACAGACTACGCAACCACCAGAGCCATGTCACGCGGGAAATCAGACAAAGCCGGGGCCGCCCAAGATGCCAGCGAGCAGAAAGTGAACCTGCGCGAACTAGCCGAGCACCTGGGACTCTCGGTGGCCACGGTTTCGCTGGTGATGAACCGGTCGCCGGCGGCGAAATCCATTCCTCATCACACTCAGGCGCGGGTGCGCGCCGCGGCACGTGAACTGAATTACCGACCGAACGTGATGGCGCGCATGCTGCGGCAGCAGCGAAGCTTCACGGTCGGAGTGATCGTTCCTGAAATCAGCGAAGGGTACGCGGCACTGGTGCTTTCCGGCGTCGAGGACCACCTCTTGCAAGAGGGATATTTCTATTTTGTGGTAAGCCATCGCCATCGTGCCGATTTGATTGAAGAATACCCGCGCTTGCTGCAGCAACGGGCGGTGGAAGGATTGGTGCTGGTGGATACGCCGTGCCAGTCCGGCGTTTCGGTGCCGATCGTGGCGGTGTCGGGACACAAGCACGCGCCCGGGGTGACCAATATCTCTTTGAATCACAGCCGGGCGGCGCGGTTGGCGCTGGATCACTTGAGTCAGCTCGGCCACCGGCAGATCGCGTTCATCAAAGGACAGGCCTTCAGCTCGGATACGGAAGTGCGGTGGAAAGCGGTTCGAGCCGCGGCACACGAATTGAATCTGAATGTCGACGAAAAACTGACCGTGCAACTAGAGAGCGAGTCACCGACGCCGCAGCCGGGCTACGACATGACCGGCAAACTGCTTAAAACCGGACGGCCCTTCACCGCGCTCTTTGCTTTCAACGATATTTCCGCGCTGGGAGCGATTCGGGCACTGCGTGAAGCTGGCCGACGGATTCCGGAAGACGTTTCGGTGATCGGATTCGATGATATTCAGAGTGCCGCGTATCAAAATCCCGGGCTGACCACGATTCGCCAGCCGCTCCGGCAAATGGGAATGACCGCGGCGGAAACATTGGTGCAGCGCATCAATTCATCAAAAAGCGCAGAGTACCCAAAAAATATTGTGGCGGAGCCGGAGCTGATTGTGCGGGGAAGCACGGCAGCGCGAGCGTGAGCCGTCTATGACACGCACACTGTTGATCGACACGGATGGAGGTTCCGACGATGTAGTCGCGCTGATGATGGCGCTGCGGTCTTCTCTCGTGCGCGTCGCGGCGATTACCGTGGTTGCCGGAAACGTGCCAGTTGAACAGGCGACCCGCAACGTGCTGTACACCGTGGAACTGTGCAAGGTAACGACTCCGGTATACGCCGGGGCGGCCAAGCCGCTGCTGCGAGAACTTGTGACAGCGGAGTGGTTTCATGGCCAGGACGGCCTTGGAGATCACGGGTACGCACCCGCGTCGCGACAGCGGGAATCGGTGCATGCGGTAGATGCCATTATTGAAACCGTGCTGGCCAATCCGGGAATCGAAATCGTCACCCTGGGTCCTCTGACAAATCTGGCGCTGGCGATCGGCAAAGAGCCGCGGATCATCGATACGATCGGGCGTTGCATTGTGATGGGCGGCGCGCCGTGTTGCGAAGGGAATGTTACGCCCGCGGCGGAATTCAACATCTGGGTGGACCCGGAAGCGGCCAAGATGGTTTTCCGGTCGGGGCTGCCGATCGAAATGGTGGGATGGCATTTGTGCCGCGGAACGGCGGCGCTCAGCGAACGAGACATCGAGAAGATTCTAGCGCTGAAAACACCGGTGGCGGAATTCGCGATCCGCTGCAATAGCGTGGCGACAGAGGCCTATCGAGTGCAAACAGGAGAAGTGGGAATTTCGCTGCCGGACCCTATCACCATGGCGATCGCCCTGCGGCCGGAACTTTGCACCTCGTCGAGCGTGCATTGCGTCGACGTGGAAACGGCCAGCGATTTGACGCGGGGGATGACGGTGGTTGACCGCCTGGAGGTGGCAAGCGATGAGAGAAACAAGAGCCTTTGGGAATGGGCGCTGAAATCGCAGCTGAACACGCGCGTTTGTTGGACTCTCGACGTTGACGGTTGGAAGGCGGCACTCTGCGCCGCACTTGCTTAGCCAGGTGATGTACCGTGGCGATCAATCGAAAACCGGTCGTAGTGGTCGGCAGCATCAACATTGATCTTGTGGCGCGTGCCGAGCGGATCCCGCTTCCCGGAGAAACCGTTCTCAGCAGTAACTTTCAAATGCATCCCGGAGGTAAGGGCGCGAATCAGGCCGTCGCCGCTGCACGGCTTGGCTATCCCGTTCGCATGATCGGCAGTGTCGGTTCCGATGCGTTTGGCGAGAAGCTGCGAGCGCAACTAGTCGAAAGCGGGGTCGACACATCCCGGGTGCGAACTTGCGAAGGTCCCTCGGGAGTCGCGGTAATTGCGGTGGCTCCCAACGGAGATAACGCAATTGTCGTGACTCCGGGCGCCAATGCGCTGGTTTCCCCGAGAGATCTTGAAGAGGACAGCGACGCGATACGCGAAGCCGGCGTCGTGCTGACACAGCTGGAAATCCCGTTCGAGACGGTGCAGCACTTGGGGAGACTCTGTGCCCGACTGAACATCCCCCTGATTCTGGACCCCGCGCCGGCAAAAGCATTGTCGGAGGAACTATTGGACCAAGTCAGCTGGCTCACGCCGAACCAAACAGAAATAGGTCAATGCTTGCCGGAAACGAGCGCCGCTTCCGGCAGGAAGAATGATTCCAAGATCCTCGAGGTACTGGCGAACCGGTACGCGTGCGGTGTGGTGTTGAAGATGGGTTCGCGGGGCGCGTGTTTGGCTACCACTGGGGGTGTCCGCCAGCAGATATACGCGTTCCCCGTAACTGCTGTGGATGCTACCGGGGCAGGAGACGCTTTCAACGGGGCTTTTGCGGTGGGTCTGATGATGGGCAAGTCGCCGCTCGAGAGTGTGCGGTTCGCCGTTGCCGCCAGTGCAGTTTCTGTTACACGAGCCGGGGCTCAGCCGTCCATGCCGACGATGGAGGAAGTGAACCTTCTGTTGAGTCAGAATGCCCGCGGGTAGACGACAGGTATAGCCCCAAGCGGGCTAGTCTTTTTCCTGTGTGACGATGTGGACGTCGACTTCCGGGGATTCGCGCAAGAAGCGATGGGCAGCGGAGAGGTAGAGATATTTTTTCCAGCCGTGCTCCACGGAGCGACCAAAGATGACGTGGGTGATGTGCTTTTCGCGCACCACTTGCGCCACCGAGTCGGCCACGCTCAGGCCCTTAAGTTCGACGACTTTTGCTCCGAGGTTTTCCGCAAAGCGCAGGTTCGCGGCGAGCGTCTTCTTGCCTGAGTCGGAATGATCGCGCCCGGTGTCCACGTGAATCACATAGAGCTCGGAGTCTAGGCGGCGGGCCATCCGGGCCGCGCGAGCGATCAGATATTGTGCGGCGGGATTGGAGCTTACGCAGACGGCGATGCGTTCGCGGACGGCCCAATTTTTCTGAATGTCCTTGGCCGCCATGTAATTTTCCAGGCTGCGATCGACCTGTTCGGCGACCTGGCGCAAAGCGAGCTCGCGAAGAGCGATGAGATTGCCACGACGGAAGAAATTATTCAGGGCCTGCTCGACTTTGGCCGGCATGTAGACATCGCCGCGCCGCATGCGATTTTGCAACGCTTCGGGAGTCAAATCGACCATGACGGTTTCGCTCGCGGTCATGGGCACCCAGTCGGGGACTGTTTCGCGGATGGTGATGCCGGTAATGTTGCGAACGACGGGCGAAATGCTTTCGATGTGCTGGATGTTGAGAGTGGAAATGACGTCGATTTTCGCGGCCAGGAGGGCCTGTACGTCCTCGTAGCGCTTGCGGTTTTTACTGCCAGGAATGTTGGTGTGCGCCAACTCGTCGACCAGAGCGACTGCCGGTTTTCGCGCCAGGATCGCGTCCACGTCCATCTCCTCAAAAAGCGTGCCTTTATATTCGATTTTCTTGCGAGCGACCGCCTCCAACTGGGTGACCAGTTCCTCGATGCCTTTGCGGCCGTGCGTTTCGACGACGCCGATCACCACGTCTTCGCCGCGGCTGTGGCGGCGAATCGCTTCGCTGAGCATGGCGAAAGTCTTGCCGACGCCGGGCGCGTAGCCGAGAAAGAGTTTGAAGGCGCCGCGCGCTTTTTCCGGCGGCGAGACAACGGCAAGCCATTCTTCGGGGTTCTTGGTCACTTATACTTCCCTAATCTGTGAACGGCAGCGACTGCGCTAGAATTGCGGCATGATTCCTGTCATCCAGCGGCGAACGCTGCGAAGTTTTCTGGCCCTGCTGATCGTAGCCGGAATAACCGTGTTTTTCCGCAAAGCCCTGCCGCACGTGAACCAGACTACGGTGGCATTATCGTTTCTATTGGCAATTTTAGCAGTTTCCGCGGTGTGGGGCATGGCCGTCTCGGTGTTCATGTCAGTGGTGGCGATGCTGGCATTCAATTATTTTTTCCTTCCACCGTTGGGCGCGTTTACCATCACCGACCCGCAAAACTGGGTGGCGCTGTTCGCCTTTCTAGTGACTTCGATTACCGGCAGCCGGTTATCCAGCCGAATTCGGAGGGAAGCCGACGTGGCGAACCGGCGGCGGCGGGAAATTGAGCACTTGTATTCGTTCAGCCAGAAACTGCTGGGCGAAGGTAACGTGATTCAGCTGATGAACGCAATTCCCAACCACATCGTAGAATCGTTCGAAAGCGGAGCAGCCAGTTTGTTTTTGGCGGACAAACAGAAATTTTACCGTTCGGGTTTCGGCACCCTGCAACTGGAAGAAGAACAACTGCGGACGGCGTACGAACGCGAAGAGCCTTACGTGGATGCGGCGCGGGGATTTTGCTACGGGCCGGTCAGAATTGGCATGAAGTCCATCGGGAGTTTTGGAATTTCCGGGGCGCCGCTGTCGCGGCAGACGCTCGAAGCGGTCGGTACGCTGCTGGGCATAGCGATCGAACGCGCACGCGCGGTTGAGCAGCTGAGCCGAACCGAAGCCGATCGGCAGGGCGAACGCCTAAAGTCGGCGCTGCTCGACTCCATCACTCACAATTTCCGGACGCCGCTGACGTCCATCAAGGCCTCGGTGACATCATTGCTCTCTACTCGCCACCCGGACGCAGCGCAACAACGCGAGCTGCTGGAGATCATGAACGAGGAATGCGACCGGCTGAACAAACTGGTCGAGGACGCGTCGGAGATGTCCATGCTGGAGGCGGGCGAGATCGAGCTGGAATTCCAGCCGATTTCCGCGCGCGAGCTGATCGCCACCGCCCTCGCTTACAGTAAGACCTCGCTGGGCGCGCGCGAAGTGCGCATCCAATTGCCGGAGGACTTGCCATCTGTCCGTGCTGATCTGCCGCGCGCCAAAGAGGTGTTGGTGCACCTGCTGGAGAATGCAAACCTGTATTCCGAGAAGGACCGGCCGATTATTGTGGGAGCGGAAAACAATGGCAGCGTGATCACCTTCAGCGTTGCGGACCACGGGCCGGGCATTGATGTGATGGAACAGGGATTGATCTTCGACAAGTTTTACCGCGGCAAAGATCAACGCGCCGTAATTCAGGGAACTGGAATGGGTTTGCCGATTTCGAAAGCCATTGTGGAAGCTCACGGGGGCACGATCGGAGTTACCTCGCAACTCAACCATGGCTCAGTGTTTACGTTCACATTGCCAGCGGCGCGCGACGGAGCGGATCGCCCGTGACGTCCGCGAAGATTCTGATCGTCGATGATGCGCAACAAGTTCGGCGGGTGCTGCGGACGGCATTGTCCGCCGAAGGCTACACGATTTTTGAAGCAAGCACGGGCGAAGAAGCCCTGGAATCCATTCGAGAGGCCGCGCCCGACGCGATTTTGCTGGACGTCAACATGCCCGGGATGGGAGGGCTGGAAGCCTGCCGGGAGATTCGCCGCACACTCGATGTGCCGATTGTGATGCTGACGGTGCGCAACTCAGAACGCGACAAAGTGATGGCCCTGGACGCCGGGGCGGATGACTATGTGGTGAAGCCTTTCGGAATAGCGGAATTGCTGGCGCGCATTCGTGCCGCGCTGCGTCGCCGTACACCGCAAGGAAAACTTTCGACCTTTTCGATTAAAGACCTTTCGGTAAACTTCGAAGCCCGGCAAGTCACCGTGAAGGGGCGCGACGTTCACCTAACTCCCAAGGAATTCGAACTGCTGCGCCATCTGGTTTCCAATGCCGGCAGGCCCATTACCCACCGGCGGCTGCTACAAGCGGTCTGGGGCCCCGATTACGGCGACGAGCCCGAATATCTGCGAGTAATGATCAATCAGCTCAGAAAAAAACTCGAAAGCGATCCGGCGCGGCCCAAGCTGATCCTCACGGAGCCGTGGGTAGGCTACCGTTTTCAAGCGCCGCCGGAGGCCAAACCGTCCAAGACGGACCAGGAAGATTGACGCCGAGGAAATGCCACCTCCCGCCCGCCGTCCAACTCCAGAACATTGACTCCCGGCTCTCAGAAAAGCCAATTGCCTTGGTGTGGCGGGTGCGTCGACGAAGGTGCGCAGCTCCTGCGCGGCGATCTTGTCCTTGAATAATTAACGACCTGGAGCGCAGCACAATTTTCCTTGGGTTTGCTGATGTCCAGCAAGCTTAAACGAGACGTTGCGAATGATATTAGTTCTTGCTAATGAATCGCCGCAGCAGAAACGCAAGCAACCCAGCGATTAGCCCGCCGGCGATGATGACGCCTTCCCAAATCAGACCGGCGGCCAGTGTCAGCGAGCTCGCCGCGCCAAACGGCAGCAGCAGGGCGACCAGAACCGCTTCGCGGATCCCCATGCCGCCCTGCGTGAGCGGTAGCAACGCCGCCAGTTTCGCCAGCGGCCAGGCAAACAGCCAGACACGAAAAGGCAGAAACAATCCGCAGGAAATCGCCAGCAAGGCGTTCAGCAAGATAAATGTGCCCTGAATCATCACTCCGAGCAGCCAACCAAAGATAACTACTTGCGGCTGGCGTCCTACCGATCGGAGTGCGTGCCGAAAACGCGCAAGCCTGCGGCGAAAGCGATGTGAGCGGCCTCCGAGCAACGGTTTACGCACAAAAAACAGCAAGATCAGAATGGCCGAAGCCAGCAGCGCGCCGATGAACAGTACCTTTTCTGCCAGCGGGGCAAACTGTGGCGGCAGCGATCCGGGAAGCAGAATCAGCCCAAGAAAAACAAGCGTCGATTGAGCCGCCGCGTCGAGGAAACGATCTACGACATTTCCAGCCAGGACGGCGGCGGGGCGCGGGCTGCGGCGCAGACCGACCGCCATGCGCACCACGTCACCGCCGATGATGGAGGGAAGAAAAAGTGTGCCGAATAGTCCGCCCAAATAGCACTGCGCGCTAGTCGGAAGATCGAGCTGCGAACCCGCGGTGTTCACCACCATACGCCATTTGAAAACTCCAACGGCGTGCGCGCACAGATACAAAACAAGAATAATGGCGAAGCGAATCGGGGGGACGCGCGCGAGCGCGGCGCGCAGGGGAGCCACCGGAAGAAAATGGAAAAGTATTGCGAGAGCGCCAAGCGCGGCAATCCAGCGAAAAATTGTGACGAACCAAGCGCGAGATTTATGTTGCGGCTGGTGGGCGCCGATCATGCTTTGCCGATCGGAGTTTCCGCGGCCGTGATTCGGTGAAAACTGTTGGGAGCGAATTCTGTCATCTGGTATCGCCCGTCAGGTTCCCGACGTGGCGCGGCTGGCGGTTTGCGCGCTGAAAATTTCTTCGATTTTTTCGGCCAATACAAAATCCAGGTCGCTGATGCCTTTTACGCTGTGTGTCACCAGATCGAAAGAGACGCGATTCCAAACGTTGGCCCATTCAGGATGATGGTTCATGGCTTCGGCGATCAAGGCAACGCGGGTCATGTTGCCAAACGCTGCGTTGAAATCCTTGCATTCGTAAGTTTTGTGCAGCTTTCCGTTCACTGCACGCCAGCCCGGCATCCTGCTGAGCAATTTGTTGATTTCGTCTTCGGTCAGTCTGCGTGCCGGCATGAGCACCTCCGTGGATTTGCGGCCAAGCGTCTGGAGGGAAGGCAGCCGCTGCGTCAGGGACATTATGAATCCGTATGCTCGGCTGTGCCAGCGAACTTTGGACAAAGGTGCGATGCCCCAACGGACGATGGAATGGTTTGCGCGTGGAGTGTGATACAACACCTTTCGCCGTTGCTGGTATGGCAACCCGCTGAACGCGGAGGGGTGGAGGAAATGAGAAAGGCGTGTTCGACTTTCTTGCTGGCATTTTGCGCGTTTTGTTCCAGCATGCGCTGCCCATTGCAAAATCTGCCGCTGCCGCAAAAACGGCTTCTGATCATCGGCGAAGAAAAGGGGTACCGGCACGAAGCCGTGTCGCATGCGATGGCGACCATTGAACGGTTGGGACGAGAAAAGGGATTGTGGACGACCACGATTCGCACGGACACTGAAACGTTGACCAAGAAAAAGCTGGAATACAATGCCAAGAATCTGAACGATTTTGACGCGGTGATGTTCTACACCGGCGGCGAACTGGAAATGAACGCCGAGCAGAAAGCCGCTCTGCTTTCCTTCGTGCATGATGACGGAAAGGGCTTTGTCGGTGTGCACAGCGCAACCATTACATTTACGGATTGGCCGGAGTACGGCGAAATGGTCGGCGGCTATTTTGACGAGCATCCGTGGGGTACGTTCGACGCACCGATCGTGGTGGAGGATCCGGCATTCCCCGGCATGAAGCAGTGGCCCAAGTCGTTCGTCTGGAAAGATGAAATCTACCAGCTCAAGGATTTTTCGAGGGACAAAGTGCGGGTGCTGATGCGGCTCGACGCCACCAAACTGGACCTGAACAATCCGCGCGTGCACCGCAGCGACCGGGACTTTGCCGTGACCTGGGCGAGGAATTACGGCAACGGCCGCATTTTTTATTCCACGCTCGGCCATGTGGAACAGAACTGGGACGATCCCCGAATGCAGGCCATGTATGTCGAAGCCATCAAGTGGGCGATGGGCCTGACGGAAGCGGATGCCACGCCGCGCGCCCGTCCCTGAAAGCAAAAATACGCGACCGAGCCGAATGGTTTGCCTGGGCTGGCTGAATCCTTTATCGTATAGGATTCGCTGCGCGAAAGATTCGGCAGTGTGCGCCCGGCAAGGATTTCGGGAAGACGGAGAGGCTTGTGAAAAAGAAGATACGCACGATTCAGTACGGAATTGGACCCATCGGGGCGTCGATTGTGAAGCTGCTGCGGGAAAAACAGTCGGTAGAAATTGTCGGCGCGATTGACACCGATCCTGCGAAGGTAGGGCGCGATCTGGGTGAAGTGATTGGGGCGAGCGACGCGCCGTGGGGCGTGCAAGTGTCGGACAACGCGGAGGAAGTGCTTTCGCAAGCCGCGGACATCGTGATGCACACGACCTCGTCCTCGCTGGTGAAGGTGACGGACCAGTTGATCGAGTGTTTGCAGGCCGGCTCGTGCGTGGTTTCGACCTGCGAGGAACTTTCGTATCCATATCGCACGAATCCCCAACTGGCGGCGCAGCTGGATAAAGAGGCGAAGGACTGGGGCGTGGCGCTGGTTGGCACCGGCGTCAATCCGGGATTTGTGATGGACAAACTGGTAATTACGCTGGCGGCTGTTTCGCAGCGGATTGAACATGCGAAGGCATTGCGGATCGTGGATGCGTCGAAGCGGCGTTTGCCGTTGCAGAAAAAAATTGGCGCGGGCATGAGCGTGGAGGAGTTTCGCGCGAAAGTTGCCGAGAGGACAATCAAGCACGTAGGGCTGCCGGAGTCGGTGGCCATGGTGGCTGACGCTCTGGGCTTGCCAGTGGACGAAATCACCGAAACGATTGAACCGAAAGTGGCGACGGAGCGGGTGCAGACGGAATTCTTGACCGTGGAACCGGGGCAGGCGGCGGGCGTACACCAGATCGCGCGCGGACTGGCGGGCGGCAAGGAACTGATCTACATGGAGCTGCAGATGTACGTCGGCGCGAAGGATCCGGCGGACACGGTGACGCTGACGGGTCATCCGACGATCAGCCTGACGATTCCTGGCGGTTCTCATGGCGACATTGCGACGGCGTCGGTGGCTGTCAATTCGATTCCGGTGATCCTGGACGCGCCGGCGGGATTGCGTACGGCGAGAGATTTGCCGATCGGATTTTTCTCTCCCAACGCGAAACCATAGCTGGGCGGCTCGGTGAACGGTTAACGTTACTCGTTGGCCGCACCCCCGTGGTCGCGGAACGGGTTGTGGAACGACGGCTTTGAAGAAAGGCCGACGTGTGTTCCCCCACTCCTTACTGTATTTCCGTAAGCATTCATTCTAGAAGAGTTAGAAGCGGCCGTCTTCCTAAGCATCGATCTAATGGGCTTAAAGGACAGGCTGCAGCCATGCCGTTATTTCAATCTATTAAATATGAACAGTAGGGTTACAGAACACACTGGGTGACAGCCGCGGGTCAGTTCTGAGACTGCCTCCTCCTGCGTTAGGGCGATGGAATTTGGGTTTGAACCCATCGCGACGGAGCCTTGGCAGGCGAGCGCGCAGCAGGTGCTGTCAATCGCGAAAATAGAAACTAGCGATGTCAATAAAGGCCCAGCAACATTGTGTACGTACACCTTGCTTAGTACTTACAGGCCGGATCGAAACTTATTGCTAAGTCTCAGCCTAATTGTGTTTGACGAAGGGGCCTGGGTGGTTGGTCAAGGAGTTGTAGATGGTTTCGATGAAAGTGTCCTGGTTGACGAAGTCGCCCGACCATTTGGCCCACGGCGCGAGAATTTTTTCCTGCTTCATCTGATCGACGGTCTTGTGAGCGGCCATGGCTTTCTGGACGACGGCGGTGGTGTCCTTGAGCATCTGGGTGTAGGCGCGGACGTCGTCGAGGTTGGAGAGCTGGCCGTGGCCGGGGATGACTTTGACGTCGGCGGGCAACTGGGCGATGGCTTTTTCGACTCCGTCGGTCATGCCCTGAATGCTGCCGCCACCGGCGACGTCAATGAACGGGAAGCCGTAGCGGACGAAATCGTCGCCCATGTGAACGACGTTGTTTTTGGGGAAGAAGATGATGGCGTCGCCGTCGGTGTGGCCAGAAGGAAAGTGAAGAGCGCGGATGTCTTCGCCGTTGAGGTGGACGGTAAGGTCGTGTTCAAAGGTGATGATGGGGAGAGCGGCTTTTTCGGCAGGTTTGACTTCCATTTTGACGGAGCCGCCGTTTCCGGCCGTGCCACCGGAGATGAGGCGCTTGCGGACGTTGTCTTGCGCGATGACGGTCGAGCCGGAGTTGGCGAAGGGCGGATTGCCGCCGGTGTGATCGCCGTGATAGTGGGTGTTGATGACGAAGCGGACAGGCTTGTCGGTGATCTTCAGCTCTTTGAGGGCGGTCTGGATTTTTTCGGCGAGAGGCGCGAATTCGTCGTCCACGATGACGATGCCATCCTCACCGACCGAAGCGGCGATGTTGCCGCCTTGGCCTTCGAGCATGTAGATGTTGCCGGAAACTTTGGTGGCCTTGATTTGGACCTTGGACCAGTCGGGTTGTTGCTGGGCGGCGACACGGGCGGCGAATAATAGCGTCACGGTTGCGGCCAGGAGTGGCAGGGTATTGCGAGTCATGTGATTCTCCTCCGGAGAGCGCGAGGATTCTAACACTCGCGGCGGCTGTTTTGCCGGGCTGCAACCAGGCCATAGTGAAGGCGGCTGCGCTACCTTCAAACCTCGAGCCCCGAAGCTCATTCGGCGATAGAATCCCAGCTTCCAAAGGCAAGTCGATTCCCTGCTTCGGGGTGGCCATCGATGAATTTCGGATTGCGAATTTTGGTGGCGATGACCGCGACGACGATCCTGTTCTCCGTGCCTTGGCCATCGCGTGGACAAGAAGCGGAAAAGCGGTGGAAGGCGCAGTGGATTACCGCGGCGGAGGTGGCGGAGCGAGATGAGGTGGTGCTGCATTTTCGGAAGACGATTGAGTTGAAACAGGCGCCGACGAAGTTTGTGGTGGATGTAAGCGCGGACAACCAGTTCATTTTGTACGTGAATGGGGTGGAGGTGGGGCGGGGGCCGAGCCGCGCGGATCTGGCGCACTGGAGATATGAAATGTTGGATATTGGGCCGCTACTGCATGCGGGGCGGAATGTGCTGGCGGCGACGGTGTGGCACTTCGGAACCCATGCGGCGATTGCGCAGATGAGCGAGCGCGCGGGATTTCTGCTGCACGGAGTGGGAGCCGCGGAGAGCGTCGCGGATACCGATGCGACGTGGGACGTGGAACAGGAGACGGGAATTTCATTGTTAACGCCCAAAGTGCATGGGTATTTCGCGGCGGAGCCTGGAGAACGGTGGGACGGAGGGCGATTCGATTGGTACGCGACGGGAGCCCTGCCGAGTGCGAACGAGCGGAGCCTTTGGAAAAAGGCGGTAACACTGGGGCGCGGGGCGTTGCGGGAAGAGCAAGACGCTCCGAACAACTGGCAACTTGTGAAGGATGGGCTGCCGCCGATGGAGATGCGGGAGGTTGTGGCCGGCAATGTCGTGCGTACGGGATGCGCGGGGTTTTCAGGAAAATTTCTGCGTGAAGGGATGACGTTGCCGGCACGCAGTAAGTGCAGTTTGCTGCTGGACAACGGCGAGTTAACGACGGGTTATCCGGCGCTCACGGTGAGTGAAGGGCACGGAGCGACGGTTCGGCTGACCTACGCGGAAGCATTGGTGGATGACAAGGGACAGAAGGGCAACCGGAACGAGATTGCAGGCAAGCACATCGCGGGTGTGGTGGATGAATTTCTGCCCGGAGGAGGCGCGAGTAAGCGGGAGTTTTCTCCGCTGAGCTGGCGGACGTGGAGGTACTTGCAGATAGACGTCGAGACCTACGACGAGCCGCTGAAGATTGCGGCGTTGCGGACGTGGTTCAGCGCGTATCCGTTTGTGGAGAAGGCCTATTTTCATGCCGATGACGCTTCGTTGGAACCGATCTGGAAGATTGGCTGGCGAACGGCGCGGCTGGATGCGCATGACACGTATATGGACACGCCGTACTGGGAGCGGCTGCAGTACATCGGGGATACGCGGTTGCAGGCGCTAATTTCCTTCGCGGTGGCGGGCGATGACCGGCTGGCACGGCAAGCGATCGCGGCGTTCAACGATTCGCGAGTGCCGGATGGGCTGACGCAGAGCCGCTATCCCTCATCGCTGGTGCAGATGATTCCAACCTTTTCGTTGATGTGGGTGGGGATGGTGCATGATTTCTGGATGTATCGCGGGGATGCGGAGTTTGTGAAGGGCCAGGTGCCGGGTACGCGGACGGCACTGGACTGGTTCTTGCGGCGGCAGCGTGCGGATGGACTGCTCGGGAAGATTTCCTGGTGGCCGTTTGTGGATTGGGGCGCGGATTTCAAAGATGGAGTACCGCCGCAGGAGAATGATGGTGGATCGGCGGTGATGACGCTCCAGTTTGTGGAAGCGCTGCGGTACGGGGCCGAACTGGAGCGAGCATTCGGCGAGACGAGCGTGGCGGAGAACTACGAGAGGGCGGCGGCGCGCGCGGCGGCGGCGGTGCGGCAACTTTGCTGGAGCGAAAAATTCGGATTGCTGGCGGATACTCCGGCGCAGAAACATTTTAGCCAGCACGCGAACATTCTGGGAGTGTGGCTGGACGTGATTCCGGTGGAGCGGCATAAGGAAGTGCTGGCGAAGATTCTGTCAAAAACTGACACCGGGTTCGCGGCAAACGGCGATGCTCCGTCGATGACGGCGGCGACTTACTATTTCCGGTTTTATCTGGCGCGGGCGGTGGAACACTCGGGGATGGGGGACGAGTATTTGAAATTACTGGAGCCGTGGCGAAACATGGTGTCGCTGGGATTGACGACGTGGGCGGAATCCCCGGAGCCGACGCGGTCTGATTCGCATGCGTGGAGCGCGCATCCGAATTTTGACTTGCTGCGGGTGGTTGCCGGGATACGGCCAGCTGCGGCGGGATTTGGGAAAGTAGTGATTGAGCCGCGTCTGGGTGCGTTGAAGGAAGTGAAGGCGGCGATGCCGGTGCCACAGGGGCGGGTGGAAGTGGAGTACCGGCTCGCCGGAGACGGCATGGAGGCGCGAGTGAACTTGCCGGTCGGCGTCGAAGGAGAGTTTTTATGGAAAGGTCGCGCCATTGTAGTTCACGCGGGCCAGCAAACATTGAGCCTGCGCTAGGCAAAGGAGAAACACGCTGATGATGGACGTAATTCTCAAGAGATTCGAAGAGCCAGACGAAGTACGAGTTTTCGAGAAAGGCCGCTTCGAACTTGTCCATGTGGGCGGCATGACGATTGGACGTGCGTCATACGAGCCGGGATGGAAATGGTCGGTGCACGTAGGGGCGGCGACGGGCGCCAAGAGTTGTCTGGTGGAGCATGTCGGAATGGTGGCTTCTGGAAAAGCGACGGCCGCGATGGATGACGGTCGGGTCATTGAAATGAAGGCGGGAGATATCTTCTATATCGCTCCCGGGCATGATAGCTGGGTGGTAGGAGAGGAGCCCTACGTGTCGCTGCATTTTCTGGGAGCCGAAACATATGCGAGCGCGAAGAAATAGACGCAAGCGTCTCGCACTCTGCGCCGGGTTGGACGCAGCAAAATTGCTCCGGCGACAAAGAAGAGTCAGCGAGGCCAGAATTTGTAAACGGCAGCGTAGTCTAAGTCTTCCTTCGAAGCGCCTTTGACGGAGTTGTAGACTTCGCGCGCGGCGGCCGCGGCGGGAAGCGGCACCCCGACCTGGTTGCCGAGGTCGAGCGCGAGGCCCAGGTCCTTGTGCATCAGGCGCAAGGGGAAGCTGGGTGTGTAGTCGGCCTTCAACATGACCGGAGCTTTGACGTCGAGAACGCCCGAGCGGGCCATGCTGGATTGCATCACTTCGACAAGTTTTTCGCCTGGTAAGCCCGCACCCGTGACGAGAGCAAGCGCTTCGGCGAAGGCGTCCACCTGAAGCGCTAACAAGAGATTCATGGCGAGCTTGACGGTTTGGCCGGCGCCGTTGGGGCCGAGGTGAAAGATTTTCTTGCCCATGGCGGTAAGGACCGGTCGGGCGGCTTCGAGCGTTTCCGCGGCGCCGCCGATCATGAACAGAAGTTCTCCCTTTTCGGCGCCCCAGGTGCCGCCGGTGACGGGCGCGTCGAGGAAGCGAATGCCGGCGGATGACGATGCATCCGCAATTCTGCGCGCGAGTACCGGAGAGACCGTGCTCGAGTCGAGATAGATTGCGCCCTGCTTGATGGAAGCGAAAGCGCCGCCGGATTTTTCCTCGGTTCCCCACAAAACCTGCTCGAGTGCGGACGGATCGCTGACCATGGTGATGAGAACGTCTGCGGCCGCGGCGGCTTCTTTAGGCGAAGCAGCAAGACGCGCGCCGGCGGCGACGAGCGATTCGGCGCGAGAGGCAGTGCGGTTCCATACGACCAAGGGGAAGCCGGCCTTCAGTAGATTGTGTCCCATGGGTCGACCCATGAGGCCAAGGCCGATCAGGCTGACGGTAGGTTGTGGCAAGACTTATCTCCAAAAGATGCAAAAGTTTCCCGGGAACGGTGCGGAAGGATTGTAACGCGTGGCGCGGCGGACAGAACAGTCGGCGCGAAACGAATGCCGATGGCGGTAAAGTGAGCAAGCCTCAGGCGGTTTCCGGGCGTTGCGTCAATGGGAGAAGAGAAGATCCTGCAGAAGCGTGAGCCGCGTTCGCCTGCAGAGGTTCAGTGCCCGAAGCTGGCGTGCCAAGGGCTTCCGCCGACTCGGTAGTCTGTAAAGGAGCCGAAGGAATTTCCGCCGACTCCAGACGGACGATGCACTGGTAGGGAATTTCCCAGCGGAAATTCTTCTGCTGGCCGCACTGCTCGTAATGCTGTTCGAGGAAGATGGAGCGGCCGGAATCGGCCACAAATGTTCCGGAGGCGGGCAGGCAAATGTCTCCGGCGCGGTATTGGACTTCCACAGCACGGCCTAGAAAGGCCGAGTAACGGGCCATGCAGCCAGTGTCCAAATGGACAGTTCCATGGTCAATAGTACGAAGGATTTTACGAGAAAAATCTTGTGGAAAATTGTTTCAAACAAAACGGTTTGCAGCTGGACCTTGGAAAAAAACTAAAGTGAGCGTGAGCAGGATCAGGAGCAAAATGCGGGGCGAGGCAGTCGATGGATGATTTCCACACTGAACGGAGGAAGGACCGGCCCGTTTCTAGCCGAGGGATTGCCCGAAGGAAACAGCCCATGCTAGCATATAGGACTGTTTAGGTCGTATATTGACCGTTGGACCCGCAAAATAGGCCGTTTACCGCAGTGTAGTTGACATTGATTTGCAATAAGGGAAAAATGTCCGTGCAATTGCAAACCATTTGCAAGTAGAGAACGCACTGGTTCCAGAAAGTTGCAGGGTGGGCAGTGGACCGTCAGCATGGTAATAAGGTTCCTAAAATCAATCGAGTAGACCGATGGCCGGTGACTTACCGTTGGGCCGCGATGGGCACTTTGCTGGCTTACTCGGCGATCGGGGTCAGCCGGGTGGCCGTAGCGGCTCCCTCGGCAGAAGGTAGGGACAAAAAGGGTGGTCCGGAGGGACCGCAGGCTCTGGTGGTGAGGCGATTTGAGATTGCCGCGGGAGACCTCGGCGAGACCATGGATGCATTCGCGAAAGTTTCCGGAATCTCAGTCAGGTTTGCCGACGATGAACTGCGCACGCTGCCCTCAAAGGGCGTGACTGGTCTCTATACGCCGGATCAGGCGCTAAGACTTCTGCTGGCCGAGAGCGGCGCGAGTTACCGGTTTATTGCGGCGGATGCCGTCGCCATTGAATTGGCGCAGGTGGCTACTTCCGTCGAAGTCTCGGCCGACAGCCCGCAAATGATGGCATCGCCCAAGTACAGCGAATTGCTGCGAGATACGCCACAGACCATCAGCGTAATTGACGACCAGACCATACGGCAGCAAGGCGTGAACACGCTGCGCGACGCGTTACGCAACGTTGCGGGAATCAGTCTGGCGGCGGGGGAAGGCGGCGCGCAGGGAGACAACCTGACGATCCGCGGATTTTCGGGACGCAACGACATTTTTCTGGATGGCATGCGGGATTTTGGCAGCTATTACCGCGACCCGTTCAACTACGAAAGCGTGGACGTGCTGCAGGGGCCGAGCTCCATGACGTTTGGCCGCGGCTCCACCGGCGGCGTCGTGAATCAGGAAACTAAGACGCCAGAGGGCGCAAAGTTCGTAAGCGGAACTTTGCAATTTGGCAGCGACCTGACGCGCCGGATTACCGCGGACGTGAATGAACCAATCGGACAGACGGCGGCGTTCCGGTTGAATGTGATGGGCCACGATTCACAAATAGCGGACCGGAACATTGCGGAAAACCGGCGGTTTGGCGTGGCACCGTCGCTGGCGTTCGGCTTGGGAACCACGACCAGGTTGACGCTGAGCTACTACCACCAACAGGCCGACGATACGCCGGACTATGGAATTCCATGGCTGTTCAACGGGCCGGCGCCGGTCGAGCGCAGCAGCTATTACGGATTTCGCGACGGCAACTACCTGCGAACGGACGTGGACATCGCAACCGCAAAAGTGGAGCACGATTTCGGAACCGCGGTCACGCTGCGGAACCAGGTGCGGTACGGGCACTACAAGCGCGACGTTCTGATCACCGAACCGCGCATCGCGGGCACGCCGGACCAGGACACGCCGCTGGAAGACATTTCAGTGAACCGCAATGAGATCGCGGTAAAGAGTCTGGAGACGTATCTTGGAGACCAGTTGGACCTGACATTTCGCTTTCGGACTGGATTTGCAGAGCACACGATCGTCACAGGCGTGGAGGGCGGGCGCGAGACGTCTTCGCCGATGCGCTTTCTATGGAGCGGTGTGCCAGGAACGAGTTTGTTAAATCCCGATGAGAACCAGAAGTTCAGCGGCACCGCCGCGGTTTCTTCCGACGTCAAGACTCTGGCCATCAGCTTTGGCGCCTATGCAATTGATACGATCAAGTTCAGCCGGGAATGGAGCGTGATCGGAGGCCTGCGATGGGACCGGTTCGATACCGACTACAGCCAGTCGGTGGCGCCGGTCGCGGCCTTCAATCGCGTGGACCAGAAACCCAGCTACCGCGCAGCCGTGGTCTACAAGCCGAAGCCGTATGGAAGCATCTACTTCGCCTACGGCACGTCGTTCAATCCTTCGGCCGAATCGCTCTCCTTAAGCGCTAGTAACGCAAACCTGCCGCCGGAAGATAATCGCACGTTGGAGCTGGGCACGAAGTGGGACTTTCCCGGAAAGCGTTTGTCCGTGGAGGGCGCGGTATTCCGAACGGACAAGTTGAATGCACGCGAGGCAGACCCCAATAATCCGCTGCTGAATGTGCTGGCCGGCGAGCAGCGAGTGAACGGAGCACAGGTCTCGGTGACGGGAAAAATCACGGACGGCTGGCAGGTGCTGGGCAGCTACGCGTACCTCGACGGCAAACTGGTGAGCTCGCAATTCTTTCCGCAGGCCATAAAGGGTCAGCTCGCCAACGTACCGAGAAACACTTTCAATTTGTGGACCACGCATTCGCTCCCATGGAAGCTCACGATGGGAGGCGGAGCGCAGTTTGTGGATTCGCGAACGGCGAGCAGCACCGCGCCCGTGGATCCGGTGACGGGCCTGGTGAAACGGGTTCCGGGCTATTGGTTATTCAACGCGATGGCCAGCCGGCCGATCAGCGAGCACGTGGGAATGCAACTGAATCTTTACAATCTGGCGAACCGCAACTACATCGACCAGATCCACCCGGCGCACCTGGTGCCCGGCGCAGGATTCACGGCGCTCGTGGGTATCAATTTCAAGTTCTAAATCACCAAGCTCCGTCAGGCAAGAAAGGTTCGACCATGCTGCTCGCAATTCCTGATGTACTCTCCGTCGCACAAGTTTCGCAAGCGCGGCAGGTTCTAGATGCGGCTCCATGGGTAGACGGCAAGGTGACGGCCGGGCACCAATCCGCTCAAGTGAAAGACAACCAGCAGTTGCGCGAAGGAAGTCCGGAAGCGCAGCAACTCGGCGAGCTAATCCTGACGGCCCTGGGGCAGAACGCAATGTTCATTTCCGCGGCACTGCCGCTGCATGTTTTTCCGCCGCTGTTCAACAAATACACCGGCGGGCAATCGTTTGGCACGCACGTGGACAACGCGATCCGGCAAGTGGCGGCGACCGGGCATCGCATTCGCACCGACCTCTCCGCAACGCTGTTTCTTGCGCAGCCCGAGGAATACGACGGCGGCGAACTCGTGGTCGAAGATACGTATGGAGTGCATGGCGTGAAGCTGCCCGCCGGGCACATGGTGCTCTATCCCGGAACGAGCCTCCACCACGTGCGTCCCGTTACGCGTGGCGCCCGCATCGCATCGTTCTTCTGGATCCAAAGCATGGTACGCGATGACGGTGAACGCGCCCTGTTGTTCGACCTCGACACCGCCATTCAGCGTGTGAACCGCGAAGCGCCCGCCAGCCCGAGTGCCGTCCAACTCACCGGCATTTATCACAACCTGATGCGGCGCTGGGCAGACGCCTGATCACCGCGCCCGCCCATGACTATGCGCAAAATGTTTTTCTGGCTGCACCTTGCTGCAGGCACGCTTGCCGGCAGCGTAATCCTCGTGATGTGCGTGACCGGCGCGGCGTTGGGATTCGAAAAACAAATTGTCCACTGGGCCCAACGGCACGAAAGAACCGTGACCGTCGGCGAGGGGGCAAAGCGCCTGCCAATGGAGGCGCTACTCGCGCAAGCGCTACAGCGCGAATCGGATCCGTTCTTGTCGGTAACGTGGCGCGCCGAACCGAACTCCACCGTGGAACTTGGCTACGGCAGGAGCCGCAGCGTTTTTCTGAACCCCTACAACGGACAATGGCTGGAAGACAGCGCCCCGAGATTACGAGCGTTCTTTGACGGCATCGAAAATGTTCACCGCTGGCTCGGAGCAGGCGAAGCTGCTCGGCCGACCGCTCGAGCGATCACGGGCGCTGCAAATCTGCTGTTTCTTTTCCTGGCGTGCAGCGGGCTCTATCTTTGGTGGCCGCGCATGTGGACCTGGAGCACGCTACAGACCGGCATGACGTTTCGCCGCGGACTGACCGGCCGCGCACGTGACTTCAATTGGCACAACGCAATTGGTTTCTGGATGTGCCTGCCGCTGATCGTAATGGTGGTCTGTTCAACGGTAATGTCCTATCAATGGGCCAACCATCTGGTGTATCGCTTGAGCCACAGTCAAGTGCCGCCCGCAAATGCTGCGCCGCGGCCTTTTGAGGGCCAGGCGAGCCGGCAAGAAAAACTCAACATCGAAGGATTGGATGCTCTGTGCGCGCTGGCGGAAAAAAGGGTTCCGGGATGGCAGTCTATCGCGATGCGCCTGCCCGCCGGTAAATCCGCAAATGTAAGTTTTCAGATCGACTCCGGCGATGGCGGGCGTCCTGACAAGCGCGCGCAATTGACCCTGAATCGCGCAACCGGCAGCGAAGTTCGCTGGGAGCCATTTTCCGAGAACAGTCGCGGCAGAAAAGTCCGAGCGTGGATGCGCTTTGCACACACGGGCGAAGCCGGCGGCCTCCTCGGTCAAAGCATCGCCAGTGCGGCCTCGCTTGGCGGAGTCTTTCTCGCGTGCACCGGTATTTCGCTGGCCGTTCGGCGGTTTCTCGCCTTTCGATCGAAGGCCAAGCCCGCAGAGCGTTAGGTTAACGCGCCAGGTCGGCAAGTACAGCTTCTGCCGCGCGCCGCCCGCTGACCATCGCGCCATGAATCGACGCATTGTCGCGATGATCCCCGCAAAGATACACCCCGGGCCGGATGCGCACGGGTCGCTGCGGCGGTTCGAGCGCGCCGGGGAATTGTTGCGGTTGTGCATGCGGAACGCGGTAGCTTTTTAGATAGCGCCACGAACCGGCCACCGGGCCGAACCAGTTTTTCATTTGCGCGATGATGAATCCACCGAGCTGGTCTTCGGTTAGCAGCTGCGTGCCGAGCACGCTGACTGCGATTAGCGATTTGCCCGCGGGCGCATACGAAGGAGCAACCCGGCTCATCACCGCAAAATTATTGACGGGGCCCGCGCCGTCGCCATTCAGCACAATCGTCGGATGCGCTACCGGAGGCTCGTCCGCCGAATAGTAAAAGCAGGTGACGCTGCGCGAAGCGGGCTCGGCTTCGCCAACCAGATGCGCGGCCGACGGCCCGTCAGCGGCGACCACGATGGCTCGCGCGCTCAGCGTCTCGCCCCCTGCTAGAGTCAGTTCGTTCTCGTGCAGCGATTCCACATGGGCGTTGAGGCGAATCGAATTTTGCGGAAGGTGCGAAGCGATTTGTGCGGGAATCTCGCCCATGCCGCGTGCGGGTACGGCGATGTCTCCCTCGGAAAGCATCTTAAAAATAAATTCGAACATCCTGCTCGAAGATTTCAGCTCGCCATCGAGCAGAATGCCGCCAAAAAACGGACGGAAGAAACGGTGGATGAATTCGTCAGAAAAGCCGGCAGACTCCAAAGCATCTTTCGTGGAGGATTCTGAACGCTGAAAGAGCTGTTCGACAGTGGAACGACGCAGCCTCGAACGCAGCCGCACAATGCGAACCTTATCCCACAGCGTGCCAAAATCGGATTTGAGAGCTGTGCCCCAGCCGCCCGGCGTCCGCCAGGGATCGACGATCTGATTCATCCGGCCGGCGAACCACGAGTACGCACCGGGAGTAAATTTTTTCAAAGCCAGTGCGTGGTAGTCGAGCGTGCGTTGCGCTTCGGGATATGCCGTGAGCAGCACCTGAAATCCCCGATCGAACCGAAAACCCTCGTGCTCATCCGTGCGCACGCGCCCGCCAATGCCGTCCGACGCTTCAATGATCTGTAGGGAGATTCCGGAGTCGGCGAGATGCCGACCGCAGGCGAGGCCGGCCAGCCCCGCGCCGATAATCAACACGTCCGGATTTGTGGACATTCTGTCGAGTCACTCCCGATTGAGCTGGTGAGGGATGAACAAGCGGTATTGCCAAAGGCCCTGAAGCGAAGGGAATATGGTGCGGCAAATCGGCGACTCTGCGCAAGTGCGGCAATCAGGGAACCACGCCCGCAGCATTTCGACCGGCTAAATAGGTGAAAGGATGCGTTACCAGACCGGTGAGCGAACCGCCGTCAACTCTTCTTGGGTGCCAGTTTCAGGTTCAAGACGATATCCATGCGCGTATCGAAACTGGAGACGTTGCGTGTCTGCGACTTCGCGCCTTCCTTTTCCGCGTGCAGCTCGTAATCGGAATTGGGGTCAAGACCGCTAAACCGGTAATTTCCCTGACTGTCGGCGATATAGCTCTTCACCTGATTCGTGCGGACATTCTTTAAAAAAACGACACTGGCGGCAATCGGATTATCGGATTTGTCGATCACCACGCCGCGAACGGTCTTGAGTTGCGCTTCGTGCTTGGCGTTTTGCGCGTGCACGGCCGAGACGGTCAGCAACGCGGAAATCAGCAGGCATGCCAGCAATGGAAATGCGCGACGTGTGGTCATGATTTTTTTCCTGTCTTGCGCTGCATGTGGAAGATCAGGTCCTTGAAGCGCTCACCAGTGGAAGCGTTCACGGCCACCGACTGGTCCTGGTAGCCTCTGGCGCGTGCCAGCACTTCATAATCAGCTCCCATTTTCACGCGAACGGCAAACTCCCCGCGGGAATTGGAGGCGGTGTCCCAGCGGAACTTTTTCTCGGAGGCGCGGCGGATACGAAGTTCGGCGCCGGGCAGCGCCAGACCTTCCGGTGTGAACACCGTGCCGCGAACCAGGAAATCATTCGCGTGGCTACTCTTGCTTTGCGCCTGCTGGGAGGAAGGCTCGACCGGAGCCGCGGGCTGTTGCGGTGCTGCCGGTTGCCCAGGTTCCTGCGCCGGCAAGAAAACCGCCCACGAAATCAGAGCGCCAGCGAGAACCGCTGTCTGGAAAATGGGAAATCGCATGATGTGGTTTCGGGCAACCAGAACGTGCATGCCTTGCCTCAACTTAGATGCGGCGCGAACTCCTCTGGATGCAAGGCGCGGCACCCTGGTCCGGTGCCGCCAATCCGCGCGCTTATTCTTCTTCCTCGTCTTCTTCTTCGTCCTCTTCGAGGTCTTCCTCGTCTTCTTCCTCTTCCTCGACCTCGTCGTCTTCTTCCTCTTCGTCTTCCTCATCGTCGAGGTCGTCGGAAATAGGATTCAGGTGGACGGGATGGGTCTGCGTAACTTCCAACTCGGACTCACATTCGGGACAGCTCAAGATCTCCCCCTCCTCCACTTCATCCTCATCCACGTCAATTTCGGCGCCACAATCGGGGCAGCGAATCACGGCACGACCCTCCGAACGATTTTAGTTCAGGGTTTGCAAAACCAACCTTGCAACCCTAATTCGCGGGGCGGGACCAGAGAATCATGACCGCCGCCGACGTGTTGGTTCAGAGTTTGCAAGCAAGCCCTGAAACCCCCGTATTATATACCGCGGCACGAGAAATCAACTGGTTCGTGCGATGGCCACGCCCGGATATTACCGGGGGGGAGCATGCAGAGAGTGGGGTTGGATGAGTTCCTGGCGGGAATATCCCGAAAAACCGATTGTGGGTGTGGGTGGAGTGGTCATTGAAGAAGGGCGCGCGCTGCTAATCCGGCGCGGTAGCGAACCGCTCCTGGGCCAGTGGTCCATTCCCGGCGGTACGCTCGAACTGGGCGAAACGCTTGCGGAGGGAACCGAACGCGAGCTGAAAGAAGAAACGGGCCTGGTGGTGCGCGTGCTAGATTTGATCGAGGTTTTCGAGCGTATCAATTTCGGGCGCGGTGCCGACGAAACCTGGGCCACACCCGAAGAAAAGCGCCGGCCGCGATTTCATTTTGTCATCGCGGATTATTTGTGCGAACGGCTCTCCGGCGAACCGGTTGCCGGTGGCGATGTCACCGCTGTGGCTTGGGCCGGCGAATCAGAGCTGGATAGGTTTGCTCTGACGCCGACCGCGACGCGCGTGATTCGCAAAGCCTTTTCTCTGGCGAGGAAGCAAAACTAGCAAGCTCGCCCGCGTCGCTCCTTTACTGCCCTTTGGAAATATCGATGTTGCCGTTGGAGTTGGTCAGATCGAGCGTGCAGGCGCCGTTGCCAATCGTGCCCTCCAGCGAATCGCCGCCCATCGCGCCCGATGCTGTGATCGGCAATTGCGAGTTGATTCTGCCGAACGAAGTCCTGGCCTTGATGCGATAACCCGCATTCGCCGGCAGCCGCACGCCGATGTGCGAGAACGACGTCTTGATGCTGACGTCCTTGCAGCTGCTGCCTGATGCGGCTACGTCCACCGCGCCGTTCTGATTTTCTACCGTAATGTTGCCGCCGACGCCTTCCAACGAAACACCTGAGAAGGAAGTAGTAACACTCGCATCCCCTTCGATACTCTTTGCGGTTACCGCGCCGTTCGAATCCTGCGCTGTCAATTTGCCCTTTACGTTTTCCGCGTAAATCGAGCCGAACGACGTCTTCGCGTAGACCTCGCCCTGCACGTTGCTGAGTTCAATCGAGCCGTTGCCGGTGACCACGTTGGCGCCTTTAAGAAGCTGGCTGCCCTTGACGGTCCCGAAACTGGAGTTCACCGAGACGAATCCCTGCGCTTCCGTTACATGCACCGAACCATTGCTATCCTTGATCGTCGCCCCGCCGATGCGTGTCGCCTCGACCGAGCCAAAGCTGGTCGTTAGCTCCGCGTTCCCCGATACCTCGGCAACGTCGATGCGGCCATTGCTATTCGTGACGCTGAGGTTTCCCGTGATATTTCGAACCACCACTTCGCCAAACGAATTACTGACCGAAGAATTCGCGCCGGCTTGAGTCAACGAAACGCGCCCGTTACCTCCGGAAATCGTCGCTGCTCCTGCGATTTGTGAAGCCACGATTTCACCGAAGCGGTTACGCAGCTCCAGGGTGCCCTTCACATTAGTCACGTTCACCGCGCCATTGTTGTTGGTGATGCTGCAGTTGCCGTTGGCGTTTGTGAGTTCGATTTTGCCGAAAGCGTTGACCAGCTTGGCAGCACCGGCGTCGCGCACCAAAAGCGCTCCGTTCGAGTTTTCGAGCTGCGACCAGCCGCGCACGGCGGTGATTTCCGCATTGCCAAAAGCATTGCGCAGCCACAACGGAGCTTCCGCCGGCATGGCGATGTCATAGTCCACCGAATAGGAAGAGCGGCCACCGATGCGGATAAGCGGCACCTTGCTTTCTGGATAGACCGTGCGGATGTGCACGCCGTCGCCCTCTTCGCGGACTTCGATCTGAATCTTTTGCAGGAAATCCTGCGCGTCGCTGGCGTTCGAATCCTGCACGCGAATGGTGGCGGAAATTTTTACTTCGCGGCCGGCTTCGCCGTGGACTAATACTTTGCCGAGGCGATGATCGATGCTGACGCCCTGGTTCCCGCTGAGCGTGACGGTCTTCTGAAAGTCGCGCGTGACTTCATTCTGCGCCGGGCCACGGCTCCACGCAGATGCCGCGAGCAGCAACGGAATTGCGCTGAAAACTACCGTGCGACGAAACGCTGCCAAGCGCGGGGAATAGTGGGCTGGGTGACTCACTGCTTTGCCTCCAAAACCTCTTCAAGCGTGTCCTGCTTTTCCTGGTACATCGCCAACAACTGGCGGCGCAGGTGGCCGTTGGCGGGATTGATGCCCGCCTGCGATTTCAAGTCAGCGATGGCACTGTCGAGCACTTGCAGTTTTTCGCGATAGCTGGCCATTAGCGGCGTAGATGCATTCTCGAGCTGCGGCCGTGCCTGCGCATCGAGCTTGTCGATTGCTTGCTGGTACGCCGCCTCCGCTTTTTCTACGTCGCGCACCGCACGATCCTTCAAGAGAGTACCGACGAAACGATTCGCGCCGCCTCCATGCGAAGCGACCCACACCGCCGAACCGGTAATCACAATCAACAGCAGAGCGGCCGCGGCTGTTTGCCATTGCAACGAAGATAAATTCCAGGTGCCAAAAAAACGCCTCCACCTGGACGATTGCGAGCCCCTAGATTGTTCCGCCAACGCTTTCTCAATGCGCGGCCACAGTGCTGGCGAATCCCATTCCTGATGCAGGTCGCTGGCGGCGACCGAGAGATTCTTCCAGGCGTTCAGTTCTTCACGGCACGCGACGCACTCGCCGGCATGATTCTCCAGCGCGGCCCACTCTTCCGCCGTGCCGTCTAAAAAAACTCGTTCGCGATCATTGCATGTGATGCTCATAGCGATTACCTGGCCTCTGCCGCGCTGCTGCGCGGCGCTTCCAGCGTCTGGCGTAAATTCTTCTTGGCTTGAAACAAGGTATTTTTTGAAGCGGTCTCGCTGATTTCCAATACCGCCGCAATCTCAGCGTGGCGAAGACCTTCCACTTCATACATCAGAAAAACGTCCCGTTGCTGGCGGGTCAACTGTGCGACGGCACGGTCCAGGGCCAGGCGCAGCGAGGGGTGTGATACCGGCGCGCGTGGCTCGGGCCGCCCTGGCGCTTGCGCGTCTTCTGGATCGTCCTGCGAAACTTCTTTCTTGCGCATCTTGCTTCGCCGCGCGTCGTAGCACGTGTTGATCAGGATGCGAAAGGACCAAGTCGCAAAACTTGACTGGCCCCGGAAACTGCCGATGCTACGCTGGATTTTCAGAAAGGTCTCTTGTACGGCGTCTTCGGCGTCGCTCGCCGTGCCGAGCAGGTTGCGCGCCATGGATTTCATGCGCCTGCCGTGCAGTTGATACAGCCGTTCGAACGCGCGCAGGTCTCCCGCCTGGCAAGCCGAGGCCAGGGCGGAGTCCTCCGGGGACATGTGTGCGGCGACCGAGGAAACTCCGGTGGTCCCTCCCGTTGGCTCCACTCGCCCCCTTTGCGTGCGCTCCTGACTGATTCTAGCTTCCCAGGGTAGCGCAAGTCCGATCGTTCCCATTCGCGGCTCCTAGGGTATAGACGACAGAATGGGGGCAAGTGTCAGGCCACGGCACTCAGCCGGCGCTATCGATGCAAGCGGCTGTAAATGAATGGTTTAGGGTGGGCTTAGTTGCGATAGCTATTGCGATTTCCCTTGCCTCATAACAAAGTGGGTTACCGGATTAGAAACTTTGCGCTGCGATGTCGTGCGGCAGGGAACCCCGCGTCCGTTCGCGCCGCGAAAACTCTTCGAGCGCCGTGCGCAGGTCGGCCACGGTAAAATCCGGCCAGCGCTTTTCGAGGAAGACGAATTCTGCAAACGCACATTCCCACAAGAGAAAGTCAGACAGCCGCTGCTCGCCGCCGGTTCGGATCAGCAGGTCTACGTCGGTCGCGCCTCCGCGCGTCACCTCGGAGAGTACGCCGCCAAACGATTCGGGAGAAAGCTCGGTAGCCTTGTAGTAGCGGCACGCCGCCAGGTAGATGGCTTCGCGCGCCGAATAGTCAATTGCCAGCCGCAGGTGCAGCTTCGTGCCACCCGCAGTCGCAGCCTCCGCGTCGATAATCGCTTGCCGCAGCGTCATGGGAATCCGGTCGCGCCTGCCCGGCACGCTGATGCGAACTCCGTTTTCCATGCAGCGCGAAGTCTCCGCCATCAGGTATTCGTGCAGCAACCGCAGAATCGAATTGACCTCCGAGGCGGGACGCTTCCAGTTTGCCGACGACAACGCAAACAGCGTAAGCGTGTGAATACCCAGCTTCGGCGCGGCTTCAATAATCGCGCGGCTGGCCTCCGCGCCCGCTCGGTGTCCCGCCGAACGCGGCAACCCCCGCGAAGTGGCCCACCGCCCGTTGCCGTCGGTGATGATGGCCACGTGGAGCGAAGGCGCCGGCCTAACCGGTGGAGCATTGAGAATGTGCTGCAAGATGACCTGTTGAACCGTCATGGGAATGTTCCTTCTCCGCCGCGGGGAAGTAATGCAAATAACTTTACAATACAAAGTTCAGGGGTAAATTTTTTTACCCTTCGCGCGTCGCGCGAATCAGCGCCTCCATATGATTTAAATAGCGCTCCAGCGCCTTCCGACCGGCTGCCGTCAGCCGGTACTCCGTCTTCGGCAGCCGCCCGTCGAAAGACTTCTCGCAGAGAATGTAATCCGCCTCTTCCAGCTTGCGCGCGTGCACGCTCAAATTGCCGTCGGTGGTCTTCAGCAGCGCCTTCAGTTCATTGAACGTCAGCGACCGGTTCACCGCCAGCGCGCTGACAATCCCTAGCCGTATCCGCTCGTGAATCAGCCGGTCCAGATCTGCAGACACAGCTTCGCGCTTGTGGTCCTTGTGGTCCTTGATTGGCCCCGCAGCTGGCCGCGCCGCGTGCTCGTTTCGAATGGTCGATGGCTTAGCCATGCGGAATCCGTTCAGCCTCCATGCCGTTGCACGATCCAGATCCCGAATCCTATCTGGACGAATCCAAATCCGAACGCCATAAAAAGATCGCCCATCGCCAGCGGTACAAACAGGGCTGCCGAGCCCAGCAGCATCAGGCAAAGACCCATGATCGGCACTGCCCGCACCGAAAACGCTCCGCCGGTCACAATGGCGGTTCCGTAAAGCAGCAACCACACTCCGGGCAACAACGCGTGCAGCCCGGCGCGTGACAAGGCAAACGTCAGCAGCCCGCCCACCAAAATCGGCGGAGCAAAACTCAACAAGAACTTCCGCCCCGGCCCGGAAAGCAACTTTGCATTCGCCCGATGCGCTTTGGTAGCCGCCGCCGGCGCCGCAATGGCCACCGCCACAAACGCTTCAATCAGCCAGATGGAAAGCCACCCCTCCGGCGCATGTTGCCGCGACGCAAAAACCGCCGCTGCCAGCGCGGTCACTCCCATGGCAATCCCGCCCCATCCGGGCACTGCTGTAAACTCCCCGGCGCTCTGCATGGTTTCGCGGATATAGCGCAGGTGGTCGGCAGCCCGCGCGTCAATCGGGATCGGAGCGCGGGAAGGCGGGTGAATTGGCTCAGGAGCTGGCACGAGCAACAGGATACGCCAGCGAACATGTATTGTCAAGTACTTTGTATTGTAAAGTTGATTGCCGCCGCTTTCACTTCTGCCGCGGATAGCAGCCCCGCACTGCGTTCCACCGGATGGTGAACACATCTACAAACATTTGAATGCTATCCCGCATCATGTTGATCTTGGTCGCCGGCGAGTGCGACCAGCGCACTGGAATCTCCACCGACTTTAGCCCGTGGTGCCGGGCCAAGTACAGCAACTCCGGGTCGAATCCGAACCGCTCGATCCGCTGTTGCGCAAAAATAATCCGGCAGCGCTCCCGCCGGAACGCTTTGAACCCGCATTGCGTGTCCACAAACGGCAGCCGCAGCACGATCCGCACAATTTTGTTGAATACAATTCCCGCAAATTCGCGGAACGCCGACTCGTGCACTTTGATCAAGCTGCGATCCATTGCGCGCGAACCGATGGCCACATCGTACTGCCCCATCGCCGTCAGCAGCTTGTCCGCTTCATCAATCGGCGCGGAAAGATCCGCGTCGCTGAAAAGCACCACCTGGCCTTTGGCTTCCAGCATGCCGTGCCGTACGCTGTAGCCCTTCCCGCGATTCTCTCCGTTCTTCAGTACGCGCAAATTCGGAATGCGATCCACATACGAAGCTGCCACATCGGCCGTTTTGTCCTTGGATCCGTCGTCTACCACCAACACTTCCGTGCTGCGCCGTGACGCCGCCACGTACGCCGCGATGCGGTCCAGAGAAAGCGGCAACCGCAACTCTTCGTTGTACGACGGAATGATGATGGAAAGTTCGATGGGTGTGTTGTCTGAACCGGTGCCCGCTGCGGTCATCGTCTTATGCCCGCTCCGCCGCGGCCGTCGCGACCGCATGTTTTTCCCACGCGCGCGTCTGCAAAATTTCCCCGATTTGGGAAAGGGCGAAGTCGCATTCTTCCTCACGGTTATAAAAGTGCGGCGAAATTCGGATGCCGGCTTGCGGACGGTAATCAATCAAAATATCGCGCGCCAGCAACTCGCGGCTTACTTCCATCGCGTGCGGGCAATCCAGCGAAACCGTGCCCGCCCGTTCCGCCGGATTTTCCGCCGTATTCACCCGCCAGCCGCGCGCTCTTGCGCCTTCCAACAGGCGTGTGGTCATGCGCACGGATTTTTCGCGAATTGCCTTTGCGCCAAGCTCATTCAAAATCGTCAGTCCCGGCCGGCAAGCATATAGCGCCGGAATATGCGGTGTCCCGTTCAAAAAACGATACGCGTCCTCGCGCGGATCAATCGCTCCTGCTTCGAACGCAAACGGTCGCCGGTGCGCCAGCCATCCCGTTAGTGCGGGCCGCAGCTTGCTCCGTAAATCCTCACGCGCGTACAAATACGCCACGCCCGGTCCGCCACACAGCCATTTCAGCACGCCACCGACCGCAAAGTCCGCTCCCAGCCCGTGCACATCCACCGGAATCGTGCCGGTCGCCTGAAAAGCGTCCAGTACCACATGCGCGCCCACACGGTGTGCCTTCTCAATGATCGCTTGTGCATCTACGATGAACGAGCTGCGGAACAACACCAGCGAAACCGGCACCAGCAGCGTGGTTTCATCAATTGCCGCCAAAAACGGTTGCACATCAAACCGCACCGCGTTGTCGCTCGGCACCAGCTCCACCCGCGCTCCGTGGCGCCGCTGCTCGTGATAGAAATATTGCACTGAGGGAAATTCCAGGTCCGTCATCACCACTTTGTTGCGCGGCCCGCGCCAGTCAAAGCACGACGCAATCACTGCCTGCGTGGTCGTCACGTTCTGGTGCAGTGAAATCTCTCCCGGCCCGGCGCCGATCAGTGGAGCAATCTGGTCCGCCACGCTCCCCGCCAGCTCCCACCAACCCTCTTCCCAAGCGCGAACGCCCCGCTCGTTCCACGCGTCGGCATACGAATTCAAGCCGTCCCGCACACCGCGCGGCATCGCTCCCAGCGAATTGCTGATCAGATACGTCGTCCGCTCCAGGATGGGAAATTCCTGGCGCCATTTGAGCAATTTATCCATCCGTTTATCCAACGGGGTTTGTTCCGGCGGTATCTTTGCCGGCATGAAACTTTCTCCAGATAAAGTAGCACAGCGTAACAAACGCCAACCAAACCGCGCCCGCCGGCAATGCTACGCGAAAATCCGCCAGCCACCGCGTCGAAATCAGCACCGCCAGCAGCGCCAGAATTCCCGCCACACTGCTCGCGCTTCCGAGCGGCGCAATCTTTAGAATGGCACGCCCCTCCCGCTTGACGCGCGTGCGAAACGCGATATGCGCCGCAAGCGTCATCAGCCATATGAACGGTCCGCCGAAGAACGCCACACCGATCAGAAACACGAACGCCGTTTCCTTGAAAATATTCGACAGCACCAGTGCCACGATCAGCCCCAGGCTCGACGCCAGCACCGCCGCTACCGGCATTCCACGCCTGCTCAATTTTCCCAGCCTGGTCGGCGCAAATCCCCCGCGCGCCAGGGAAAACAGCATCCGCGCAGCAAAATATAGATTGCACAGCGCGCTTGAAAGCGCCGCCGTCAGCACCACGAAATTCATGATGTGGCTCGCCGCCGGAATTCCCACTCTCTCAAATACCCGCACAAACGGGCTTTGTCCCAGCGCAATCTCCGTCCACGGCACAATCCCCACCACGATCGCCAGACCGCCCAGATAAAACACCGCGAGCCATCCCAGCGTTCGCCGCAGCGCTCGCGGAACTGCGGTTTTTGGATCGGCCGCCTCGCCAGCCGTGGTTCCCACAATCTCCAGCCCCAGATAGCTGAAAATCGCCATCACCACTCCCAGGCCCACTCCGCGCCACCCATGCGGAAAAAATCCGTCGTGCGCCGTATAGTTGGCCGCACCGATGCGCGGAAATCCAATTCCCAACAGCAGCATCGCCCCCAGTACCAAAAAAGTCAGAATCGTCACCACTTTGATCGCTGCGAAAACGAACTCGATCCGTCCGAAATCCTCGATACTCAGCGTGTTAATCGCCACCAACACCAGCGAAAACGCCGCGATCCAAGCGCCCGCTGGCACCTGGGGCCACCAGAATGTGCAGTAAATCGCCGCCGCCACCACTTCGCTGCCGATAATCATCACCAGGCACAGCCAATAGGTGTAGCGCACCGCAAATCCCGCCCAGGCACTTAGGTACATCTCCGCGTACAACCCGAACGATCCCGGCGCCGGATGCTCCACTGCCATTTCCGCCAGCGCCCACATCACCGTCAACGCAATCAGCGCCCCCGCCGCAAAACTCAAAATGACCGCCGGCCCCGCCTGCTTCACACTGAGGGCGCTTCCTAGAAAAAGGCCCGTCCCGATCGTGCAGCCCAGCCCGATCATCGCCACCTGTCGCGGCGACAATTCGCTCTTCAGCCCACTTTCCCTCTTTTCCAGATGTGGTTCAGTTCTGCTTTCGGGAAGATTTTGCGCTTCCCTAGCCTCGGCAATTTGTCTTGTCTCTGGGCTGGGATTCATGGGACCGCATCGTAGCAAACCGGCCCCAGCTCGCCTAACGCCATTTCCGTACCTCGTTCGCCTGCGGAGCCCAAGGTCTAGCTAGCTCGCGCGAATATGGGGTTAAGATAGCCGCCGCGCTATTCGGCAAAAGGGGAAACACTCAGATGATCGAGCACGACCTGGAAAAAATCGCGCTGCAAGAAGAGCGCCTGCAATTCACCGTATTCAACGCCACGGTGGCTTGGGAACTCGGCATCGCACTCAAAACGGCAGCCGAAAAACGCGGTGCCGCCATTGCCATCGACATTCAACTCCACGGTCATCCGCTCCTTGCGTACGGCATGCCCGGAACGACTCCCGACAACTGGGACTGGATCCGCCGCAAGCGCAACGTGGTTATGCGCTATCACCGCAGCTCTTATGCCATCGGCCTCAAGCACGAGCGAGCGGGCACCACTCTGGCTGGCGCCACCGGCCTCGATCTGCGTGACTATTCAACTCACGGCGGTTGCTTTCCCGTGGTGCTCGTCGGCACCGGATGCGTTGGCACCATCACCGTCTCCGGCCTTCCGCAACGCGAAGATCACTCTTTAGTTGTGTCCGTCCTTCAAGAATACCTCCAACGCACCAGTGAGAATCTCGCGCTCGACTCGCCGGCCAAATCGTAGAAAGCCATAGCCCTGCAACACCTGACCGCGAGGCCAGTCACCTCCGCTGCAAAGCTGTACTTCGGTCCAAATTCCCAAGCGCCAATCAATTTCCGACAATACCTAATGTCACGGTGACCCTCACCTCGCCGCGCCTTGGGAGCAGTTATGAAAGCCGTTCTCGCGTTGATCGTGATCTATGTCGGAACCTTCCTGGTGGCCATCCAGGGAGCTTCCAATTCTCCCGTCGAAGCGTCTGAGCAGTCCAACGCGAAACCCACCCTCGCCACCTCCAGCGATCCCGCCAAAGAAGCCGACATCCGCTCGCTGCTCGAACTGGTTGGCGCAAAGGATGCTATTCAGGACGCGGCCAGCGCGGCCACAGAACAGTACCGCCAGAAGGTGGTGGAAACGTCCGCTACCAGTGATCGTGCGCAGGCTTTCACCAACAACTATCTCGCCGAATTTCAGAAAAAATTTGACGCCGGCGCCGTGAACGAACAATTGGTGGGAATCTACGACCAGCACTTCTCCGATGAAGAGATCAAGGGCCTGCTCGAATTTTACGGTTCACCGCTCGGCCAGAAAGTCGCGGCAGAACTACCCAAAATCAATCGCGAAGTCCAATTCGCCACGCGCAGCGCCAGCACGCAAGCCGCGCGCCAGGCCTGGCAGGAGCTAAGAGCCGAATATCCCATCGCCAGCGAAAATCCGCGCCCCTTTTCCAACCGCCGCCGCAGCTTGAACGATTCAACTCGGCCGCAACCACAACCCGCGTCGAACCAGCAGGTATCCGCCGATTCTTCCCAACCCTGAGCCTGCTTACCACTCAATTCGGTGAACACCGGCCAGATCGAATTGCGCGGCGCGGCATAGGATAGGCAGCGCATGCTGCCGGCAAAGGGTAGGGACCTGAGAGTTCTCGCAGCCAGCTTTCCTAACTTGTACGGTGCCGCGAAACGTTGTAGTCCACAGTCAATTTTCCAGATTAATTCACGGTTGGCCGCGAATACTTCGCTCCAACTGCATCATCGCCACACTCAAATTCGCCTGTGTCCAAGCCAGCGGTGTGTGCTCGTTCGGGGTCCATTTCCCCCGCTTCAAAAAATACATTTCCGGGCAGCGCGCCTTCTCGTCCAACTGCCCGATCGCTCGATTCATATGTTCCAGTTGCCGCTGCAACGCTTTCATTCGCCCACTCTGCGCATACTCCTCACCATAAATCACCGACAACAGCGCATCGAACAAACACCATTGGGCCTCACATCCCGGCCGCAAGAACTCATCCCGCACCGCCAATTTCTGCGCAAAGTCTATGCTGCGTTCCTCCGGCGGATACCACTCGTCGTAGTCCTGGCAAAAGTACGAATCCCCCGGATAGCGCCGGATGCCCACGTCGCCCATCAGCCGCGCGCGCACCAGCGACACCATGAATTGCTTCACCCGCTCGTCCGTCACCACGCCCAGTGGATAAATCAAGAACAGCAGCGCCGCGTCCGTCTTCCGCTCCGGCGGCGACTCAAACGGCAGCTGCACCTCCAGCACCCGCTGCCCTCGCTTTAGCAATTCCGCCAGTCCCGAGTTCTTCACACCGCCGAACTCGTTCCCCCCTCGCAAAAACTTGTCCATCTCTCGCAGCCCGGCCATCACCGCGCCGATGCTCGACGAATTCACCTTCCGTGCCTCTTCCCACGCTCCGCTGTCCGGATCCTTCCAATACTGAATCGCATCAAAATAGGCTGGAAATAGCCCATACAGCTCCCGCTCTTCTGCTTCCAGCGCAAATCCGGCTCCGTTCGCCAGCAAGAATCGCAGCCATACCGTCTCGCCGAGTGCATCGTTTTGTGCGTGCGCCCACGGTTCCTCGTTTTCCTGCAAATCCCGCGCGTTGAAACGGATGTGCGGCCGTTCATTCACTTCCTCCTTCCGCTTCGGCTTTGCAATGATCCGCTCCATCTTTTTCGTCTGCGTTTTCAAAAACGCCGTCAGCCCACGTGCCGTCCGTATCGCCGATTCCGCATCACCGCACGCAAATCGCGAGAACGCCACCATGGCGTTGTCACGCAGCCAAGCGTTCTGATATCCCGAAGCCGCCTCGTCCCCCTGGCTTGCGCTCGCCGCGTAGATCCCGTGCTCGTTCGGCTGCACCTCCAACGTCTTCGCTGCCTTCAGCTTCTCCCGCAAGGCGGCCACCTGCTCGCTCAATGCTTCCGTCTTCAACTCCGGGAAAAATCTCTTGGCACCGGTGGTCATCGATCCGTCTCACTGCCGCTTAATTCTGTCTTAAGCCGCTTGGCTTTGTCCTGCTCTCCAGCGAGAGTCGCTGCTCGCACGGCCCCCGTCAACAACTGGCGGTAATAGGTCATGGCCACGCCCCAATGCGCCCTCGCGCACTGGGGGTCCGCTTTGTTCACTTCAGCGAATTGCTTCTCGGCGGCGGTATAGGCAAAGGAATCTAGCAGCGCTACTCCGCGCTCGAAGGGCTTCCGTACCTCCGCCAAGCAGGAAGCCGGAAAGGAAACCTCGCCCAAACCATCCGCGCCGGAATGCGCGTGCTGCTCCTGGCCGAGCACCCCACCCGCAATGCCTGCCGCAACAACCACCGCGACACTCACTTGCCACAACATCCGCCACCCCCAACCTGGGACGCCCCGGAGCACCGCCCAATTTGCCTTCGTTCCAAAAGGAACGGCTCTCAGTCGAACCGCTTCTTGATCTTCACATCAATTCCGAAGGTCCCGTTGTAATCCCGCAACGCCACGATCGACACGTTCCGGTTCACGTTGTACTCCACTTGGATCACTTGTTGCTGCGTTGAACTCACGTTGCTCACATACGTAATCGTCAGGTTATGCGCAATCTGCTGCTCCACGGTAATGCGTGCTGCGGCATTCTGTTCCGAACCCGTCGAACCGACTCCCGCGAGGCCGGGGTCGACGCGAAGACGCGTGATGCCAAATAATTTTTCCAGGCGCCCACCCACCTGGCTCGAAATCGCCTCGGACAACAGCGCCTGGGCCCCGGTTCCCGCGCCCACCGCCCCTGCGCCGGTGCCTCCGCTCCGTACTTCCGATTCCGAACTGGTCTGGCCAACCGCCAGCAGAGTAATGATGTCGTTGCTGGGCAGCGGCGGATCGGAACGATACGACAACGAAAGCTTGTTCGCCGGTCCGCTAAAGTTCAGCGTGATCTCGTACTGCTGAATGGTGGTCGTCGCTTCCACGTTGACGTCCGGATTCAGTTGGAAGGGATTCGCGAAATTCAAATCGCCGCGCGCCACGCGGTAACGGCTGCCGTGGAAATACAGATCGCCGGACAGCACATGAATGTGTCCCAACAAAATCGGATGGTCCCAAGTGCCACGCACGCGCAAATTCGCTTCCGCTTCGAGCTCCGCACTCGGCCACTCCATGCGTGCGTCGGGAGTGGACACTGCTTCGATGTCGAATTGCAGGTTGCGTAAGAAAGGCGAACCGCTGGCCACGCTGGCGCCCCCGCCGATGATGTTGCCGGCGGTCTCGAGCCCGCCGGTCATGTTTACTCGTTCAATCTGGACGCGGCCGGAAACCAGGCCGCCCTGCGGGGTTCCCGTAAGACGCAGATTTCCCGCGACCTGCCAGCTCATTCCTTCGGGATAGCGGATACGCACACCGTCGGTGCGTGTGATGATGTCGAAACGGATCGGCCGGTCGGCGTAATACACGCTGCCGCTGGCGCTCAGCTCTCCGCCGCCGACTTGCGCCGTGAGATTTTCAAAGGATAGGCGCGAAGCGTCAAAAATCAGGTCGCCCTTGATGGCGCTGAGGCCGGTCGGGAAATCGATCGCCCGCGCTTGCGCGTTTTCGATATGCACTTTGCCGGTGATTCGCGGACGGTCAAGCGTGCCTTCAAACGCGGCGTTCACTTGCGCCGGCCCGCGAGCGTCCAGTCCCGGCACGAAACCACTGAGCAGCCGCAGATCGAGCGCACCATTCAAATTGAAATTAAGATTGCGGCGGCCGGAAAACTTCACGTTGCCCGCGATCTGCAGGTTGGTGTCGGCGCCTTTGAACGTTGCCGAATCAATCGTGATTTCGTCCTTCGAGGACCGGAAATGAATAGGGCCGGTATTTTCCAGCTGCACGTTGGCGTAATTCAGCAGCAGCCGCGAGAATTTCGCATCAACGATCAAGCTCTCCGGCTGTTTCAAGTTTCCTTGGAGCGAAACTTCCCCGTCGGCGGTGCCGTGCCCGGTAATGTGTTCCATGTGCAGCGCCGTCAAGAGAAAAGGATCGAGCGCGATATTTTGTAGGGTGATTTTGCCACTGAGTGGATAGGGATCGGTCAAGCCCAGCGTATAACCGCCAGAGATGCCGCCGTCGCTCATGGCAGAATGCAAATCGAGTTTGGCGACTTTTCCGTCGGAGTGCAGTTCGCCGTCGAAGCTGCCGATCACTTCTTGGCCGACGCGGAAGTCCACGACGCGCATTGTGCCGTCACCGATCGGCGCCTGGTACGGCCCCGAAGCTTTCAGGTGAAAGGAGATTTGGCCGGAAATAGGCAGCCGCTCGGATTGAATCTTTTCGATATTCCGCAGCGGCAGAGCCGCACCGACCAATTCTGCGGAAATATTTTTCGTGGAGAACTGGTAGCCCACACCTCCGGTAATGATGCCGGCGCCGCCCGTTTCCTTTCCGGGCGCGAAGACACGCAGTTCGGCATTGCTGATGCGCGCTTCATCGGGCTGCACATTCAGCTGGCCACGCAGGCGATTGAATTCAAGGCCGTAGACTTTTCCATCAGCCAAATCGAAAAGACCGGTAATCGCCGGTTCCTGGCGTGTGCCGCGGCCGTGAAACTGTCCCGTGAGTGTGCCTTCGACGGGATATTTTTCACCGACGAGCGCAAGCATGCTGCCGAGAGGAATTTTTTCCACGCTGGCTTCGGCGGTCCATTCGTTCTCCGGCCGGAAACTCCATTTGTCGAGGTCCAGACTCCCCTGGAAGTCGGCGCGCATCGCGCCATATTGCATGTGCCCCCGCGAGACCGATAGTTCCGAGGGAGAGTAGGTGACCTCGCCTTCCACGGAGTCGGCTTGAAACTTGCCATAAACCAAGCGCTCTCCGCGGGCGTGGCCGGCAAACGTGGGGCCGCCGAGCGGACCGCTCATCCTGCCATCCCAGTTGGCGGCACCGTGAATGCGTGGAACCACTTCTTCCGGTGCGCCGGGGACGACTTCTTCGATGGACTGAATCAAGTCGTTGAAGGATTCGAGCTGGTCGGTGTGCACATGAAGTTCGAGGATGGAGTCGCTGTGGCCGAGCGTGCCGCTAGCCTGAATGCGGCTTTGCGGAGTTTCAAACAGCGCGGATTCGAGCGTCAGAATTTGCGGATCTTGTTTGTAGGTGAACTTCCAGTTCGCGGAGACGGGAATGTGCCCGGGAGCGACCTCGTCGGGGGCCGTCCAATCCGTTTGCCCGGAAATTTCAAAGTGCTGGAACGCACCCTTCCAGGTCTCCACGGTGTCGGCAGCGAGAACGGAATCCCAATGAAGGTGATCGATGGGGAATCCTGCGTGTTCGATGGCAGGAAGGACTTGCGCAATGCGCATTCCGTCCACATGGGTCTGCGCGCGGAATTCAAGGCCAGGGAGTTTCATCGTGACGCGCCCCTTGACCGATCCGCCGAAGGCGTAGGCAGCAAAATTCGAAATGTCGATGCCGTTTTTGTCCAGCTTGTAATCGCCGGTGCTGCGCAAGCCGCCCTGGTGAATAATGTCGTAGCTCAAAACGATCTCTGCACCGTTGAAGTTGCCGGTGCCTTTAAGTTCGCCGGCCGCGAACGTACCTTCTCCGCGCAGGTCCACTTTTCCGGTGGGAGTGAGCGGCGCGCGGAAGGTTTTGCGAAAGTCCGTGAGATTGATCCAGGCTCGGTAACGGTATTTCCACTGCGGTGCAGAGAAATCAGACATCTCGGCCTGTACGTCAAAACGCGAGGTTCCCACGTCGAACCGACCTTGCTCGATGGTGAAGCCGTTGCGCCAGAAAGTGAATTTGGTGGAGGCGCTCAGCGGAACGGGCAGAAAGTTCTTGCTGGTAAAGACCACGTTTTTCCATTGCAGATTGCCGGCGTAGAGCGGATTGTCCATACTGCCGCCGGCGTCCAAGTTCAATTGCAAATCGTCGCCTTCGAGAGCCAAAGGAGTTTTGACATCGTTGTAGAGCAGCCAGCCATCAGTCAGAGTAAAGCGGCGAATGCGCAAATCGAGAAGAGTTTCACGCAATGGCTTCGCGGACGCAGTAGCCGCACGGGGAACTGCGGGAACGTTGGTGGTGCCGTCCTTTTCGGCGCGGATGTGAACGTGCGGCTGGCGAACAACGATTTCGGAAAGAGAGACCTTGCGACCCCAGAAGGAATCGATTTTGAGCCCGGCGCGAATCTCCTCGGCGGAAAAGAGCGGCTCGGTGCCGGCGGGCTCCTTGCCGTGAATGACGAAGCCTTTGACGGTGGCGCTCATCGCTAGCCACTGTATGGAAAGGCTGCGGATTTCGGTCTGGCCGCCGGTGATGGAATTGATGCGTTTGATGGCCAAACGGCGGAGTAAAGGATTGCCGGTACCGCTGCCGAAGAAAACCACGACGGCAATCAGAATGAGCGCGACTTTGACTCCCAGCACCCAAGCGACGTCGCGCAGCCATTTCCATTTGCGGCGGATGGTTTGCTGCGTCGTCACGGGTGGCTCTCCTCGAGCATTTGGGTGACGTGAAGACGGGCGTGGCTTTCCTTGAGCCATTTGTCGGCTTGCTCATTGATGCCGCTCTGGATCAGCGCTTCCTGAATGAAATCATGAGCAGCATCGAAAGTCGGCGGAGTGGTACCACGAGCCTGCGCGCGAGGCAAAAGAGCGTTCTTATAAAAATCCTGAATCGACTTCTCGTCCACTTGTACGGTAGGGCGGAAGCGCGAATCCAGATAGCTGTTGAGAAAGAGTTGGTCGGCGGTGATGCGGCGAACGTCGGCTTCCCCAAGGCCGGCGAGTCTTCGGCGCGCGTCGAAATCTTCCTGGGAAGAAAATCCCTGGACCAAACGCTGTACGGCGCGATCGATATCGGAGTCCGAAGGTTGCGGGATGCGGGCGGTTGTAGCTTCACTGCGGACGATCCACTGGTCAATCAGACGGTCCAGAATTTCGGAGTCGCTCTCCGCCTTGCCTTCGACGAGCAACTGGTAGTGGGAAAGCAGACGAACATCGCTAAGCAGGATGACGTCGTTTTCGATGCGGGCGACGACGCGATCGATCAATTCCTGGGAAAAGAGGAAGGAAGAAGCGGAGAGAAATAGAGCCAGGAAGAAAGAAACAGGACGGACTGGAGCCGCGCCGCGCATCAGAAGCTGGACCCCAAGCTGAAAAAGACCTGCAAGCCGGGAAGCTTGGTGGACTTGAAACCCAGCGAGCCGGTCGGACAACTCGTGGGGGTGCTGCCGTCGGGACATTCGATGGGAACGACAAAGTTGGGACGGTTCAATTGATAGCCCAGATCCACGCGAATGGGGCCGACGGGAGTAGCGTAACGCGCGCCGACACCGATGGTGTGGGAAAAATAGGCGAGTTCGTTGGTGCAGTTGAAGAGGCACTGCTTGGGATTGGCGGGATCGAAGACCGGCTTGGGAGGTTTCCAGTGCAGATTGATCCTGCTGAATTCGCTGAAGACGTTGCCGCCATCATAGAACAGCGTACCGCCAACCTTGGTACCAACCCAGGGCAGGCGCATGGGAAAACGGAATTCCTGATTGAAGATGAGCAGAGCTTGACCGCCGACCGGAAAACCAGTGATGGAATCGCGCGGGCCCGCCTGGTTCAACGCGAAGCCTCGCAACGAGGTGCCGCCGCCGGCGAACAATCGCTCCGGGAGAGGGATGACGCGAGGAAGAGGCTCGACGGTGGGTGCGGGAAAGGTGAGGGAGACGGTGTCGCGATAGGGAGAAAGCACGCCAAGGCGAACAGAACGAGCAAAACTGAAGCGGCGCTTGATGGGGTGGTGAGAGGAGTTTTGGTAGAGAAAGCGAAGAAAACTGGCACTGGAGCCGATGTAGGTGTCGGCGATGCCGAAGTCGGCGCTGTTGAGCCAGCCCTTGCTGGCGTCGGCGGGATTGTCGCGAGTGTCGCGGACCCAGGACGCGCTGAATTGAGAAATGAGAGTGGGCTGCTGGAAAAGGGGAATCTCCTCGGGAGGAATATTGAGGTTGGAGACGAGAACTTTGCGAAAGCTGTAGCGGACCAGAAGCGTGGTGGCGTGGGATTCCTGATCGGTGAGCTGCACGGATCCTTCGTAATGAGTTTCCGTGAAGGTATTGATGTCGCGGGTTCTTTCGGCGAAGGCGGTAGCCTGAAAACTAAGTTTCGGATCGCCGAAAGTACTAGGAGCGCTGTAGCCGAGAAGGGCGCGGCCCTGCAGCGTGCTGCCGCGAAGTTTTAACGACAGAGAATCGGCGCGCCCGGTGAGGTTGAGTTTGCTGATTTCAAAAATGCCACGCGGCGCGGCTTGGACTTCGCCGCCGGTGGGGTCGGTGGTACTGGCTAGCCGCTGCACTTCGAAACCGCCACCGTACGCAATAGTGTAGCGGTTGGCTTCCTCAACCAGAACGACCATATCTTTCTCAGGATCGGTACCGGTAGGATTTTGCGGCGAGATGGTGACCCGATTGAAGACGCCGAGGTTATAAAGGCGCCGCTGGGAATCAACGACCTGGCCTTCGCGCAGGGGCTCGCTAGGCCTTACCTGGACTTCACGCTGGATCACATTCGGGCGCGTGTGATTGTAGCCGGTGAGAAGGACACGACCCACGTGAGTTTGCGGGCCTTCGTGGATCGTGTAGATGAGGCGCACGGAGTCTTGCTGAAGCTGGGCGACTTTCTTGTCGGCACGGGTTTCGCTGGATTTGTCTTGCAAGATGTTCGCGGAAGCCTCGGCCGCGGCGGGTTGTGGGTTCAAAGGCTCGACGGTGGATTCGAAGGTGGCTTCCGGAAAGCCTTCATTGAAGTACAGCGCTAGGATGTTGGCACGGTCGCTCCCGACGCTGGCATCAGAGTAAGGCTGGCCGGGGCTGGAGGCGATGACGCCAAGCAACTCTTCCCGCCTGAAGGCCTGATTGCCGTCGATGCGCAAATCGCTGACCCGAGTCTGGACGCCTTCATTGATGACAAAGCGGATGAACAGATTGCCTTCCTTTTTTTCGTAGTTGTCGTCCACCTGGGCGACAACAGTGGCGGCGGCGAAGCCGTTGGAGCGGTAGAGACCCTCCATCGATTGCCGATCGTTTTCCAGCAGGCGGCGGCTGAACCTGCCGCGCGAACCGAAAGCGGCCTTGTAAATCTGCAGGCGGCTGGAAAGCAAATCGTTGTCGAAGTAGTGATTGCCAGTGATCTCGATACCGATTAGTTTGTGCCGATCGCCGCGCTCGATGGTGTAAGTGATGACTTGTTCCTGGCCGCGCCAGAGTTTGCTCTGCACTTCGCGCATGGCAGTGGTGTATTCGACGTTGGAGTCGAAGTAGCCTTCGCGCTCCAGGCGTTCACGAATGTTGCGCTTGCCCTCCTCGAGCAAGTCCTCGTCCACCGAGCCTTCCTGATAGATAGGAACTAGCCTTTTCAGTTCACCGCCGGAAAGATTTGCGCCCTCGACTTCCATTTTGACGCGAGCGCCTTCCGAAACGTCGAGCGTGAAGTCCACGGTATTTTGGGCGGTGTTATAGGCGCCGCGGCGGATGGCCGCCCGGCCGGTGAGATGGCCCTTCTTGATCAGGAATTTGCGAATGCGGTTGGTGCCGTTTTGAATGCGCGAACTGTTGATGGCGGTACCGGGCTTCATTTTGAGTCTGGCAACGATTTCCGCGTCGGGATATTCGGTATTGTTGGTGAGATGAACCATGCCGACACGGGCGCGGACTCCGGGTTGAACGTGCACGAGGACGTCCATCTGGTGTTCGGCGGGATGCGGGCGGAGTTCGGCATCGAGCCTGGAGTTGTAGAAGCCCTCTTCCTGCATGCGAGTGCGCAGGCGTTCGAGACCCTCGTCGAGGGTCTCTTTGCGGAACACGTCTCCGAGCGTGATTTGCATGGCTGCGGCGGCCGAGGCTTCGGTCGGAGGAGGTTTGAGTCCAAGCACGATTACTTGATTGAAGAACAGATTTTCCTGGACGACGAAATCAATCCGGATCCCGCCATCCACTTTCTGTGAAAGCGCGCGGATATCGGAATATTTTCCGGAACGGTAAAGGGCTTTGAGGCTGGCGGCGACTTGTTCCGGGTCCAGGGGCTTGCCGATCTCCAGTGAGACCGGATTGCCAGCGACCCGCAGCACCTGGCCGCCAGGGGTAACTACACGATATTCGGTAACGAGAAGCACGGACTGTTCCCGAGCGGGAGCTGAGGATGGCTGTTGTTGTCCGCAAAGATTGGCGGGCACTCCTCCGCAGAGGAACGCCGCGATGACCGCGCCGCACCGCAATCTCACACCATCTGCCCTCATGCCGCCAAATTGCTCAGACGAAGCGTAGCACAGCGGCGCTGCCCGCTTCCGCATCTCGAGTCCGCTCAGGACGGCACTGAAAGGCGGTCTCTTTGGCGCTATTATCGTGAGGTGAGCGAGCCACAAGCGAAAGCGAGTAATCACCTGAGAGCTAACCCGGTTTGGGACCGATATTCTCGGCAGATGCTCTTCTCCAAGATGGGAGAGGAGGGCCAACGACGGCTGCTGCAGTCGGCGGCGGTAGTAGTGGGCTGCGGAGCGATCGGGGCGTCGACCGCGCAATTGCTGGCTCGGGCGGGAGTGGGGCGTTTGCGGGTGATTGACCGCGATTTTGTAGAACCGTCGAATCTACAGCGGCAGGCATTGTTTGATGAAAGCGATGCGCGAGAGACCTTGCCGAAGGCGGTGGCGGCAGAACGCCGTCTGCGGCTGCTGAACTCAGAGATCCAGGTTGAGGGTGTAGTGGCGGATGTCACGGCGCGGAATGTTGAGGAGCTAGTGAAAGGCTTCGACTTGATTCTGGATGGGACGGACAATTTCGAAACCCGATTCCTGCTGAATGATTATGCGGTGCAGGCGGGTAGACCGTGGATTTATGCGGCAGCGGTGGGGAGTTACGGGGTCATGTTTGCGATTCGCCCGGGTGAGAGCGCGTGTCTGGCTTGCCTGATGGAAACTCCCGATGCGGGACCGCTGCTCGAAGAGACCTGCGACACGGTGGGCGTACTGGGTCCGGCGGTGAGCCTGGTGTCGTCACTGGAGGCCGCGGAGGCATTGAAATTTTTGTCCGGACACGCCGAGGCGCTGCATGGGAAGCTGATTTCGAGCGACGTATGGAGCGGACGGATGCAGTCGGTAGGAGTAGCGCGCAATGCCGGATGCCGGGCGTGCGTGCGGCACGAATTTACCTACCTGGAGGGCGAAGCGCAGCCACATATCACGATGTGCGGTCGGGATTCAGTGCAGATTCATCAGCGAGGGCGGGCACTAGACCTGGCAGCTTTACGGGTCAGCCTGTCGGCGGCGGGGCTGGCGGTCAAGCAGAATGATTTCTTGCTGAAGTTCAGTGCACCACCTTATGAGATGACGGTGTTTGGCGACGGGCGGGCGATTTTGAAGGGATCAACAGATCCGGCGGTGGCGCGATCACTGTACGCGCGGTATATCGGGACGTGAGAGGTCCACCCGGTTGAGATTCTTCGCGCTTTTGAGGCACCAGCTTCGAGGGATGACGACCGTACCACTTGGAACCTGAATCGAAACTGGCTGCGGGTGCCGCGGTCAGCGGAAGATGCCGCTGCGGCCGGGCGGCGTACGCATGGAAGCACGGTCGAGGTTTTCGCGCAGGTTCATCAAGGTCAGAAAAGTGCTGAGGATACGGGCTTTCAGGTCGTCGGTGAGAGCCATACCGCTGGTGGCGACACGTGCCAGCTTTTCGCCGCTTTCGGTGATGAAGCGCATGATTTCGCGCTGGCGATCGTGCGGAGCGTTACCGAGCGCAGTTTCGCGGCGCATTTCAGAACAGCTCGATTCCAAAGACAACGTGTAGTGCAGAACGCAGAGCTTCTGCTCTTCGAGGGCATTGGGTGCGGTGCCCTTGCAGCCAGCAATGTGGCAGGACGTAGGCATGTCAGATGACTGTAAGTAACGTTAGCAACAGGAAGAGCGGAAAAGCCAGCGCTGCGCGCAGCCATGTGCGCTGGACGTAAGCAGGCGCCAAGTGGTGCGCCGCGGCGATCGAAGCGAGAAATCCGTTGACAATTTTATTCAGGAGACTGTATTTTTATACAGTAGCATGAATCACGGCTGCATATGGCGAGTGCCAAGACATTCCGACATGGACAGATTTTGCGCCTGGTGACTGCGGAGCGAATTGCGAACCAGGAGGAGTTGCGCCGCCGTTTGTCTACGCAGCGGCTGCGGGTGACACAGGCGACGCTTTCGCGGGATTTGCAGGAGCTGAAGCTGGTGAAAACGCCGGAAGGTTACCGGCCGGCCACAGCGCTGGTGGAAGAAACCGCGCCGATGCCGCCGCTGGCACGCGCGCTCGGAGAGTTTTTGTTGGATATTCGGCCGGCGGAGAATTTACTGGTACTGAAGACGCCACCGAGCGGGGCGCAACCGTTGGCTGCGGCCGTGGATGGAGCGAAATTTCCAGAGATTGCAGGAACCATTGCCGGCGACGACACCGTGCTGATTATCACGACGAACAAGAAGCAGTGCGCATCGCTGCAGCAGAAGATTGAATCGTTCGTGAGCCGTCCATTGCGCAGCCGCGCTTCATAGAATGAAAAACCCCAAAAACATAGCAGTGGTGGGTGTTTCCGGCTATACGGGATTTGAGCTGGCAAAAATTCTTTTGCGCCATCCGGAAGCGGAAAAATTGACTTTCTACCTGCGCGAGACACAAGGGGCGCGTTGTTTGACGGAATTGTTTCCGCAGCTGCTGGGCCGGGCACAGGCGCCGGTGACGACTTTGTCGGTGGAAGCGATCGCGGAGAGTGGAGCCGGGACGGCATTTTTGGCGACGCCGCATGAAGCTTCGGCAGAACTGGCGCCGCGTTTGCTCGAAGCGGACCTGCGCGTGGTGGACTTGAGCGGAGCATTCCGGTTTCGGGAAGCACAGACGTTTGCGCGCTGGTACAAGTTGCCGACTCCGCACGCTGCCTTGCTCGGCGAGGCGGTGTACGGGTTGCCAGAGTTGTACGCAAAGGAAATTGCGCAGGCGAAAGTGGTTGCGAATCCAGGTTGTTATGCGACGAGTGTGATTTTGGCGCTGCGGCCGCTGGCAGACGCGGGGTGGATTGCTGCCGGCGCCGGAGTAGTGTGCGATTGCAAATCGGGAGCCACCGGGGCGGGCAAGGAATTGCGTCGCGACCTACAATTTTCTGAGGTAGACGAAAACTTTAAAGCGTACAACCTGTTCGCGCACCGGCACACCCCGGAAATTACCGAACACACCGGTTTGCCGGAGACGCAAGTGATTTTTTCGACGCACTTGCTACCACTAGCGCGGGGAATCCTTTCGACAATATACGTGCAGCTAAGCGCGCCGCAGACGAAAGAGGCTGTAGAAACGTTGTATCGCAAGGCGTACGCAGGGCGGCCGATGGTGCGCATCTGGAAGGCGGGTAGTTTGCCGGAGTTGCAACACGTCGTGCACACAAATTTTTGCGATATCGGATTTGTGCTGGATGGAACCGGACGGCGGCTGATCGTGGTGTCGTGTTTGGACAATTTGGGAAAAGGAGCGGCGGGGCAGGCGGTGCAGAACTTCAACCATCTTTTGGGAATCAAGGAGCAGACGGGGCTGCAATGAAAATTGTCATTAAGTTTGCGGGAGCGTTACTGGAAGACACGGAGACGGTGAAATCGCTGGCGGCACAGGTGGCTGGGCTAGCCAAACAAGGCCACGAAATCTTGGTGGTGCACGGCGGCGGGCGGGTGTTCACGGCGACGCTGAAGCGCATGGGGATCGAGAGTAGGTTTGTTTCTGGATTGCGAGTCACCGACCGCCAGACGCGCGACGTAGCGGTGATGGTGTTCGCAGGGCTGCTGAACAAACAGCTGGCGGCGGCGATCACGGCGGCGGGGCAGGCGGCCATCGGAGTTTCTGCGGCGGATGCGGAGTGTTTTACCGCAGAGCCGTTGGTGCACAACGATGTGCAAGGCAGTTTGGGATACGTCGGGTATTTGACGGGAGCGAACACGGAATTGCTTGCATCGCTCTGGAATGCGGGACTGGTCCCGGTCGCGGCATGCCTAGGCCTGGGTTCGGACGGCGAACTTTACAACGTCAATGCCGACCATATGGCGGCGGCGTGCGCGGAATACTTGCAGGCGGATCAGCTGATTTATCTGACCGATGTACACGGAGTTTTGGACGGGCAGCGAATCTTGTCCGTAGTAGCTTGCGATGAGTTGGAGCGGCTGGTACAGAGCAAAATAGTGTCCGGCGGAATGGTGTTGAAGCTGGAGGCGGCGAAACGCGCATTGGAAGGCGGCGTGCGCGGCGTACATATCGTCGGCGGTACGCAGCCCGAGGGATTGCTGGCGGCGGTGCGCGCGGCGAGCGATGGTCGTTCTGCGGGCGTGCCGGGAACCCGCGTGGTGCGTGAACCCATCACCATGAGCGCGCCGGCAGCGCTTTCGGCGGCGTGATGAGCAAGTTCAAGAAAAATCGGCTAGGTCCGTCCATTTCGCGCGGCTTGCAAAGGCAGAAAGACAGCAAGTTCGCGGAAGCGATCGCAACGGCAGAGAAGTACCTATTGCCGACCTACAAGCGTCCGGCCATTGTCTTTACGCACGGGCGCGGCGGGTACGTTTTTGATTCGGCTGGGAAGAAGTATCTCGATTTTCTGGGCGGTATTGCGGTGAACGCACTCGGCCACGCGCACCCGCGGATCGTGCGGGCAATTCGGCGCGAAGCCGGGCACGCGGTTCACCTGTCGAATCTGTTTCACAACAAGTTTCAAGGACCGTTGGCAAAGAAATTGAGCGAATGGTCCGGTCTCGAGCGGGTGTTTTTTGCAAACAGCGGAACCGAAGCGATTGATGGCGCGTTGAAGCTGGCGCGGTTATACGGCCGGCCAGCGCAGGGTTCCACGGCGTCGGCTAGAACGCGCATCCTGGCGCTGCAGAATTCGTTTCATGGACGCACGTTCGGCGCAGTGAGCGTGACGGCCACGGAAAAATACCGGTTGCCGTTCGCGCCGCTGGTGCCTGGAGTCGAGTTCGTGGCGTTTAACGACCCGGCGGACCTGGGCGCGAAATTTGACGACACCGTCTGCGCAGTGATTCTGGAGACGATCCAAGGCGAAGGCGGAATTTATCCGGTTAGCGAAGAGTTTTGGAATTACGCGCGGTCGCTGGCCACCAAGCATGGCGCCTTGCTGATTGCCGACGAGATCCAGTGCGGCCTTGGCCGGACAGGGCGTTATTTCGCGTATCAGAAATTTTCGTCAAAGCCCGACATTGCAGTTGTGGCTAAGCCGCTGGCGGCTGGGCTGCCCCTTGGCGCGATTTTAACGAATGAAGCCGTGGCGTCGCGGATGTCGCCGGGCTTGCACGGCACGACTTTCGGCGGAGGTCCGATGATCTGCGCCGTGGCCCTGGAATTTCTGGAGATCATCGAAAGCGAGAACTTGCTCGAAAACGTGCGTGAGCGCGGCGAGGAATTACGCAGCGGCCTGAAGAAGCTGCAAGCAAAGTACGACTTCATCAAGGAGATTCGCGGCGAAGGCTGTATGTTTGGCGTGGAGCTTTCCGTCGAAGGCGGCCCGTTCGTCACGCAGGCGATCAAGCAAGGCCTGCTCATCAATTGCACACACGATTTTACGATTCGCCTGCTACCGCCGTTTTTGGTCAGTAAAGGGCAGGTACTCGAATTTCTGAAGCTGTTTGAAAACGTGTTGTCCCAAACCCCGCGAGAGGTGCCGGCGTCGGAGTCTGCTGAAAAGAAGGCTCCGTCGCCGGTGGCCAAGTCTGCGGCGTCCGTTTCGAGGTGAAAATGGCAACGACCACACTGGCAATTCCGGCGCAAGAGACCAACGACCTTCTTACCGGAGGGGAATGGAGTCCGGCGCACTCGCGGGAGTTGCTCGCGATTACCTCGGACATCAAAGCCCATCCGGCGCGCTACGCCGAAACGCTGCGCGGGAAATTTCTGGCGCTGATTTTTGAGAAGCCGTCGCTGCGCACGCGCGTCACTTTTGAAGTGGGCATCCAGAGCATGGGTGGCCATGTGGTGTTCCTCGACCACACGCAAGCCCGGCTCGGCGAGCGGGAGTCCATCGCGGACGTGGCGCGGAACCTGGAACGTTGGGTGCAGGGGATCGTGGCTCGCGTGTACGAACAGCGCGTGCTGGACGAAATGGCGGCGACCACAGAAATTCCGATCATCAATGCCCTGTCCGACCGGTTTCATCCGTGCCAGGCGCTGGCGGATTACTTCACATTGGAGGAAAAGTTCGGCTCGCTGAAAGGGTTGAAGTTGGCGTATGTCGGCGACGGCAACAACGTTTGCCATTCATTGCTGTATCTCGGTGCGCGCCTGGGTGTGAATCTGCGTGTGGCGACGCCGGCAAATTATGCTCCTGATGCGGACGTGGTTTCGGACTCGCGACGAGTGGCAAAGGAGACCAAGGCGAAGATTGAATTGTTTACCGATCCCCGCGAAGCGGTGCAGGACGTGCAGGCGGTCTATACCGATTCCTGGACCAGTATGGGTTTTGAGGCGGAAGAAAAGGTTCGCAGCGAAGTCTTCAAGCCGTACCAGGTAAATCGCAAGCTAATGGCACTGGCCGAGCGCGGCGCGGCGTTCATGCACTGTCTGCCGGCGCACCGCGGGTATGAAGTGACATCGGACGTGCTCGACGGCGCACACTCTGTCGTACTCGATCAGTCCGAAAATCGCATGTATGTGCAGAAGGCGATTCTGCACACCTTGTTCCGCTAGAAACGGAGGCTGGGCAAATTCTCTCTAGCGCAATTCGCTGGCAAACACAAATAAGAAAGAGGAATCGTGAAGACAGCAGCACCGAAACCAAAAAAGGTGGTTCTGGCATATTCCGGCGGTCTCGATACTTCGATCATCATTCCTTGGCTGAAAGAAAATTACGGCTGCGAAGTGATCGCCATGATTGGCGATGTGGGCCAGCAGGAGGATCTGGAAGCGGCCCGCAAGAAAGCGCTGGCCACGGGCGCTTCGACTGCCTACGTAGAAGACCTGCGCGAAGAATTTATCCGCGACTACATCTGGCCAACGCTGCGTGCCGGCGCCGTGTATGAGCATACGTATTTGTTGGGCACTTCTATGGCCCGGCCGGTGCTCGGGAAGCGGCAAGCGGAATTGGCGCTACAACTCGGCGCCGACGGCCTTTCGCACGGCTGCACCGGCAAAGGCAACGACCAGGTGCGTTTCGAATTGGCGTACAAAGCGATCGCGCCGAATCTGCAAATCATTGCGCCGTGGCGCGAGTGGGATATTGACTCCCGCGAGGACGCTATCGCCTACGCCGAAAAACACAATGTGCCCATCGAGCAGAGCAAGAAAAATATTTACAGCCGCGATCGCAACATCTGGCACCTGAGCCATGAGGGCGGCGAGCTGGAAGATCCCGCCAACGCACCCAACGAAGCGATGTGGCAATGGACCGTTTCACCGGAAAAGGCGCCGGACAAAGCAGAAGAGGTGGAGATCGGATTTGAAGCGGGTACTCCCGTGTCGGTGAACGGTGCGAAGCTGGGGCCGATTGATCTGCTAAATGCGTTGAACGACATGGCCGCGCGGCATGGCGTCGGCCGAACCGACTTGGTCGAAAATCGCCTGGTCGGCATGAAATCGCGCGGCGCATACGAAACTCCCGGCGGCACCTTGCTGGTTACTGCCCACCGCGAACTCGAACGCCTGACCATCGATCGCGAAACGGCCCACTTGCAGCAATCTCTTGCAGTGCGTTACGCCGAACTGGTTTACAACGGCGTGTGGTTCTCCACGCAGCGGCAGGCGCTCGACGGCTTCTTCAACGTGTCGCAGCAGCGCGTGACCGGCAGCGTCGGCCTGAAGCTTTGGAAGGGCACGCTAAACGTGACTAGCCGCAAGTCACTGTTTTCGCTCTATCGCGCCGACCTGGCCAGCTTCAGCATGGGACGCTATAACCCCAAAGATGCGGAAGGCTTCATCAATCTTTTTGCCTTGCCGATAACCGTTCGTCCGAAGGCCAAAGCCGAAGGCGGCAACTCGTAAACGGCGACGAATGACGGAGCGCAAAGACAACAAACTTTGGGGCGGCCGCTTCGAACGCGAGCCTGACAAACGCTTCGACGTTTTCCAGCGTTCGTTTGCGTTCGATCGCCGCCTGCTGCCCTACGAAATCGTGGTTGACCGCGCCTGGGCCAAGGCGCTCGAGCCCATCGGCATCTTGACCGCCGTCGAAGTCAAGCAAACGCTCACTGCTCTCGACAAGATTGCCGCGCGCACCGAATCCGATCCCGCCTGGATCGATTCTTTCGGCGCCGACGCCGAGGACGTCCACCATTTTGTTGAGAAGGCTCTGGTCGAAGAACTCGGCCCGCTCGGCTGGAAACTGCACACCGGCCGCAGCCGCAACGAACTCGTCGCCACTGACTTCCGCCTTTTCGTCATCGACGCTGCGTCGGAGACCAAGCGCGGTCTTTTCGCGCTCGTTAATGTTCTTCTCGTGCAAGCCAAAGCGAAACTCGGCACTCCGATGGCTGGCACGACGCACATGCAGCATGCCCAGCCGATCCTTCTTTCGCATTTCCTGCTTGCGCATGCGGAAGGCTTCATGCGTGACGTCACGCGATTGCAAAACGCTGCATCCGGCGCCGATGCTTGTCCGATGGGCTCAGGCGCGCTGGCCGGTAATTCCTTCGCGATAGATCGCGCCGCCATCGCGCGCGAACTCGGCTTTTCCAAGATCACTGCCAACAGCCTCGACGCCGTGAGCGACCGCGACTTCGCTCTCGATTACCTTTTCGCGATGTCTGGAATCGCCACGCATCTTTCCCGTCTGGCTGAAGACTTCGTCCTCTTCGCTTCGCAGGAGTTTTCCTACGTCATTCTCCCCGACGAATATTCGACCGGCAGCAGCCTCATGCCGCAAAAGAAAAATCCCGACGCCTGGGAACTTATCCGCGGCAAGACAGGCCGAATCACCGGCGCGCTGGTGTCGCTATTCACCACCCTAAAGGGTCTGCCCACCAGCTATCAGCGCGATCTGCAAGAAGACAAAGAAGCTCTGTTCGCCGCACATGATCAGGTTGCTGACATGGTTTCCGTCGCGGCCGGCGCTATCAGCAGCACCGCCTTCCGTGACCATGCGCTTCGCGCCAAAGCCGAGAATCCCGCGCTCCTCGCCACCGAAGCCGCCGACTATCTGGTGCGTAAGGGAATTCCGTTCCGTCAGGCCCACGATCTCGTTGGCAAAATCCTCAAAGAAGCGGACCGCCAGCAAAAGACGTGGACCGAGCTGCCGCTGGCCGAACTCCGCAAGATTTCGGCGGCTTTTGATGCGGACATCTCCGCCGGTCTGACGGTCCAAGCTGCGCTCGGGTCCAAGAAAGTTTCCGGTGGCACCGCTCTCGACTCCGTTCGGGCGGCCATTAGCGATCTCGAAAATCGCCTTCCGAAGGAAGCGAGCGTTAAATGACGCAAGCACCTCCTGAATCCGCCCTGCCTAAGGGCTTCCGTTTCGCGGCCACGGCTTGCGGCCTGAAGAAAACTGGCGCGCTTGATCTGGCCCTGATCTCCAGTGATGTCCCGGCATCGGCCGCCGCCGTATTTACCCAGAATCTTGTGGTGGCTGCGCCGGTTACACTCTCGAAAAGAAATCTGCGCGAATCGAAAGGTCGCATGCGAGCGGTGGTGGTGAACGCAGGCAACGCCAACTGCGCGACCGGCGGGCAGGGCGAACTGGTTTCGCTGCGGACCAACGAAGAAGCCGCGCGCCGCATGACCATGCCGCCACAAGAAGTCTTTGTGTGTTCCACAGGTGTCATCGGCGTACAGCTCCCCGTGGACAAGATTCTTCGCGCCCTGCCGTCGCTTGCGCGCAATCGCCGCGCCTCCGCGCGGTCTTTCACCGAGCTTTCTCTGGCCATCTGCACGACCGATACGCGTCCGAAGACTGCTTCGGCTTTCTTCAAGATGTCCGGCAAGCGGATTCACGTTCTCGGCTGCGCCAAAGGCGCCGGCATGATTCATCCGAACATGGCCACCACGCTCGCGTTCGTAGTCACTGACGCCGCGATCTCTCCCGCGCCGCTGCAAAGAACTCTACGCGAAGTTACCGCCCGCACTTTCAACTCCATCAGCGTGGACGGCGATACTTCGACGAACGACACGCTCCTGGTCCTGGCCAACGGCGCTGCCGGCGCCCCGCGAATCGCCGCCAACAGCAAAGCGCATCGCCAGTTCACAGCCGCGCTCGAAGCAGTGTGCGGTTCCCTCGCCCGGCAAATCGTTGCCGACGGAGAAGGCGCGCAGCGCGTCATCGAAATCGAAGTGCGCGGCGCAAAAACCGAATCCGCCGCACGCAAGATCGCGGAAACCATCGCAACATCACCGTTGGTCAAAACCGCTTTCGCCGGCGGCGATCCCAATTGGGGGCGCATCTTTGCGGCCGCCGGCCGCTCCAGCGTCAAGTTCGATCCCGCGCTCGTCGAAATCACCATGGCCGGCATCAAAGTTCTGCGCAAGGGCCAGCCGCTCGATTTCAATGAACGCGCCGCCTCCAACCGGTTGCTCGCCGAACACGTCCCGATTGTGGTGGATTTGCATGCGGGAAAAGCACGAGCGCGTTACTGGACCTGCGATTTCACCTCCGAATACGTACGCGTCAACGCGTCCTACCGGACCTGATTCCCCTAACTTTCCCACTTCCAGTTCGCGAATTGCTCGCGCAGGGCACTCTTTTTGAATTTGCCGACACTGGTGCGTGGGATGGCCTCCATGAACACAAACGCATCCGGCAATTGCCACTTCGCAAACTTCGCGGCCAGATATTCGCGCAACTCCTCGGCCTTCGCGGTCTTCCCGTCTTTCAACACCACCGCGGCCAGCGGGCGTTCCTGCCACTTCGGATGTGGCACGCCAACGACGCACGCCTCTTTTACTGCCGGGTGCCCCATCAGGGTATTCTCTAAATCCACCGAACTAATCCATTCGCCGCCGCTTTTTACCAGGTCCTTCGCGCGATCCACAATCTTCACAAGGCCATCGCGATCGATCGTAGCCACGTCGCCCGTCTTGAACCATCCATCCGCCGTCCAACGGTGCGCCTGATCCGGCGATTCGAAGTAGTGACTCGCCACCCAGGGCCCGCGCACTTCAATTTCTCCCGGCGTTTCGTTGTCCCATGGAGCCTCGCCTTCCGGCCGCATCGTCCGCAATTCCATGAACGGCACCGGCCATCCTTGCTTCGCGCGCACCTCATATTTTTTCTCTTCTGGCCAATTGCGCATGTTTGCCTTCAACCGCCCCGTCGTCGCCAACGGCGTTGTTTCCGTCATGCCCCACAGATGAATCATCTGCAATCCGAAACCATCCAGCCGCCGCATCAGCTCCATTGGTGGAGCGGTTCCGCCGCAAATGATCCGCACCGGCCAGTCAAACTTCCATCGCGTCGGATTTTTCTCCAGCGTATCCAGCACGCCGATCCAGACCGTGGGCACGCCGCTAACAAAGGTCACGCGCTCTTCGACCATCCAGTCCAACAAGCCTTCCGGTTCCACGTTCGGTCCGCTCAGCATCAGCCTTGCGCCGGTCATTACACACGTGTAGGGCACGCCCCACGCATTGGCATGAAACATCGGCGCCACCGGCAGCACCGTGTCGTGGTTCGAGAGCGCGAACGCATCAGCCATGCACTCGGCCATGGAGTGCAACACCAGCGAGCGGTGCGAATAAATCACACCCTTCGAGACGCCCGTCGTGCCAGACGTGAAGCACATCGCAGCTCCGGAGTTTTCGTCAATCTGCGGATACTTGAAATCGTCGTCGGCTTCCGCCAGTAGTTGTTCGAGGTTCAAGAATTCGTCCGGTACGGCTTCGGCACAGCCGTATGGCGCGACAATCACTTTTTCAAACGGCGCATCCGCGCGAAATTTCTCAAACACCGGTAGCAGTACGTCATCGATCAAAAGAAAGCGATCTCGCGCATGCTGCGCGATTGTCGCAATTTCATGCGGATGCAGCCGCAAATTCAGAGTGTGCAGAATTCCGCCCGCGCAAGGCACTCCAAAGAACGCATCCAGATGTCCCGCGTGGTTCCACATCATCGAAGCCACGCGCTCGCCCGGCTGCAGACCCAGCTTGGTCAGGGCGCTGGCCAGCCGCCGCGCGCGTTCATAAAAGGCTCCATAATTCGTTCGGACCACAGAACGGTCCGGTCGCCGCCACAGGATCTCTACCTCGGGAAAAAGCTTCCCAGCCCGATCGAGCAATGCCGTCAATGTCAGGGGAAAGTCCATCATGGTGCCGCGCATCTGGTCCTCCCGCGGGGCCCGAAAAATGCCGGCATGCTATCATTATTTCCGATAGGCCGTACCGGCCTGGCCCGCTCCTTGCCAGTCTGCCTGCTCTCAGCAATTTCTCATTGCAAAACCTGTCAATTTCTTGGACGATGCAACTGACCGCTGGAGCGCCCGATTCGGTACCCCAGGTTCAAGGCCCGCGCCAATCGCCTTGCAATCAAGGTGGCTTCGGTTTCTCCGGACTGCCCGTAAGGATCGTCACGGCCTTCCAGCGCGCTCCGCGATACGCAGTTAGGTTCCGGGCAGAAGGAGTCCGTAAGTGAAGAAGCTCTATGTTGGTAATCTTCCATTTTCCGCAACGGAAGATTCGCTGCATGATTTTTTCTCGCAGGCTGGTGTCAACCCCTCGGCAGTCAATCTGATTCGCGATCGCTTCACGGGGCAGTCGCGTGGTTTTGCTTTCGTTGAAATTGCCAATGACGAAGAAGCGGATCGCGCGGTCAATTCCATGAACGGCCAGAACTTTGGCGGACGCAATCTCGTCGTCAATGAAGCTCGTCCGCAGGAACAGCGCGGCGGCGGCGGTGGCGGACGCGGTTTCGGCGGTGGCGGCGGCGGAGGCCGCGGCGGGCATGGCGGCGGTGGCGGTGGGCGTGGCCGCGGCGATCGTGGGGATCGCGGCGACCGGGGTGATCGCGGCAACCGCTGGTAACGATCCCTCCCTGTTGGCAGGCGGCTTCCTCGTGTCGGGGCCGCTTCTCACTTGCTGGTTTGCAGTAGCTGTTACATCTCTGTCTGGATATTGGTCCAGACCGTCTGCCGGACTGTGACCGTCCCGCGTTCTAGCCGTGCCGTCTCTCGTTCGCGACTTTCTCTACAGTGACGGGTTTGAAACACTGCGGGAGGAAACTTTCGCGCCTCCCGTGTTTTGCAGTATTGTACCGCTGCGTAAACCCGGGTTTGTACGTACTGGACGCTTTTTCCGTTTTCTGGGAATGGCGGGTAGAGACCCCGGGTGAACCTTTTGGGAACCATAGGCATCCAATGTCTCCAGCCGGCCGCAGACAGCACAGGGGTTTTGCCATGGCCGACGACAATTTTGAAAGGGAAGCTGGGCCGCAGACTTTTATCGCCATGACCACTTGGCAAAAACGCGATTGGAGGCAATTTTACGAAATTGCCCGCCGCCCTTGGCGCCGTCACCGGCCGCCGCGTCCTGTGTATCCCTCGGGACTCAATCGCGTCGCGCCCGCTCAGGGCTTCAGTCTTTCCGAACTCGATGACGCCGGCGTGGATCTCGATCTCGCCGAAAGCCTCGGTCTTCCCGTGGATGCCGGCCGCATCGGCGTCTACGGCCCTAATGTCTCGGTCCTGCGCGACTTTATCCGTTCCTCGCGCCAGCCGCTGTAATCGATCGGCGGCCCATCATCTCTCTCGATTGCGGTTGAGCTTTCGCCCGTGTGCGCCACATTGCGCCCCTTGCCCTGTCCGAGGTCATTATTCGCTTTTGTTGCCTGATTCTTGGTTCCTGAGTCGCCCGTTTTGCGGTCACAGGTTTGTGCCTCGCCGCAAAACCAAGTAACATTGAAATGTTCAGGCACACCGCCCGCAATGGCCTCGCCTTTCAACATCATCCCCAATCAAGCACCGCCTCCGGTGCCCTCGCCCAATGCCCACCCGCGGCCGGACTGGCTCCGCGTAAAATTCCTCGGCGGCGAGCGCTACCAGGACCTCAAGCGCATCATGCGCACCCTAGATCTTCATACCGTCTGTGAATCCGCGCGCTGCCCCAACATGGGCGAATGCTGGGAGCATGGCACCGCTACCTTCATGATTCTGGGCGACATTTGCACCCGCGCCTGCGGCTTTTGCGCGGTGCCCTCCGGCAAACCTGTGGGCCCACCCGATGAGGAAGAGCCTCACCGCGTCGCCGAAGCGGTCGCCCGCATGGGTCTCCGCTATGCGGTTGTCACCAGCGTCAACCGCGACGATCAGCCCGATGGCGGCTCTGCGATTTTCGCGCGCACCATCACGGAAATCCGCCGCCGGGTGCCTGGCTGCAAGGTCGAAGTTCTCATCCCCGATTTTCGCGGCAACTGGAACGCACTCAATGCCGTTCTGGCCGTCAAGCCCGACGTGCTCAACCACAATACGGAAACCGTGCCGCGCCTCTACCGCCAGGTGCGCAAGGGTGCAGTCTACGAGCGCTCGCTCGAGCTGCTTCGCCGCGCCAAGCAAACTCACCCCGACGTGCCCACCAAAACCGGCCTGATGCTCGGCCTTGGCGAAGACAAACATGAAGTTCTTTCCACCATGGAAGAACTCGCCGCTCAGGGCACTGACATCCTCACCCTCGGCCAATACCTCCAACCGACGCGCGATCATCTCCCTATCGTTCGCTATGTCCATCCCGATGAATTTTCTGATTACAAAGTGCAAGGCGAGCAGATGGGCTTCAAACACGTGGAAGCGGGACCGCTGGTCCGCTCTTCCTACCACGCCTTCGATCAGGCTGAATCCGCCGTTAGGTGAAGCGCTCTTTGCCGCATTTCACGCAAAAGAAAAACGCCCGCACCTTTCGGAACGGGCGTCAAACCTTCTAAATCGCTCGATTGCGCTATTTACGAGCGAGCTGCCGCTGCTGCCGCCTTCTTCGCGGCTTTCACCGCAGTCGACGCCTTGCGTCGCCGCTTGGTCTTGGGAGGAGTCGCGGGCGCTTCTCCGATCAATTCCGCCGTCATGATGCTGGTCACAAACAGCTTCGGCCCGTGATCGTCAAAATCCACCGTGGTCCGCTCGTTGTCCGACGCGGTCACGATTCCCAGCCCATACACATCATGCTTGATTGTCTGGCCTTCTTGCATTGCTTGCACGACTTCCTCCTCTGGCCACTCACTCGACTTTGTTCTTCACGAAACTTTTTCCGCACCGGCTCTTTGCGTCGGGGATTGATCAACCAACCCTGAACCGCGAATCCTGTAAATTGGGGGCGGAATTTCGCAACCCCGCCCGGAGCACTGAACTAGAGGCTCGTGACGTTCTCTGCCTGAAGGCCTTTCGGACCCTTCTTGACTTCGAACTCCACCGCCTGACCTTCATTGAGGGACTTGTAGCCGTCCATCATGATGGCCGAGAAGTGCACGAAAACATCTTCTCCGGTCTGGCGCTGGATGAATCCGTAGCCCTTCGAAGCATTGAACCACTTCACTGTTCCTTGTTCCTTCACTTCTTACCTCTCGTACGTGGTCCCGGTCTCCCAAGACCATCGTTATTTGAGCCAAGGTTTCGTAAGTCCTTAGGGCCTAGAAACAAGCCCTGAAACCCTGAACCCGTATGATTGCGTGCCTCTCTTGGTCCGTGCCCCACGTCTTGCCCCGGCTGAGTTTCGGAAACCTCTTCGCTACTCAGGTTTCGTAAGTACGAACCCTGAAACCCCGAGTCCCCGTTACGCCGCCAGTTCCGACTAGCGCCGTGACACCCCTTGGAGCGAAAAAAAAGACCGCAAAGTCTTGCCTTGCAGCCTTTTTGAAACGATTCAAAAGGTAATACAAGAGCAACAAACGCTATGTTGTAATATAGCACAAAATGACAGGTTTGTCTACCATGCTTCCAGCTGGTATCGTTAGCTAAACTGTTGATTTTACGTAGGTTAGGCGCGATTGATAGTATGCGGCTATTCCGCAACATCGGGGTGCAAACTAGCTCCAGTGGCGCCCGCTTCTTTCTTGTTCCAATATTTAGAAACCCAAGCTTCCCAGCTCTTGCCCGCTGCGGTATCACGGCCCGTAAACGCTAACGCGGCGATTTCCGAATAGGGGATCTTGAGGCGGCTGCCGCCATTTTTCGGCAATAGCCTGACAAAAGAAGAGTTTAGCGAAGCTCCTGCGACGCGATCGAAGATATAGCCTTCGATTTTTGCTCCGTCCTTCTGGGTGAGCGTGACATCCCCGCGGTAGTCGAACGCCTTTTCCAGTGCTTCGCGCAATTCGGTTTCGTTGACCAGTTCGGGAATCCAGCCTTCCAAGCCCTCGCGCTGCCTTCCCGGAGCAATTTCCAACTGGTCGGGATCTTGAAACGTGCCGGCGCCCGCGGCGTCGTGACGATCAAAATGGGTCGGGATGCTCATGCGCGGGTTTCTTCCAACTGGCTTTTGCCCGTTTCAATTTGCACCAGTGGGTTGAAGGAATGTATCGGGCGTACCGGTTCATTCAACATTTCCAGTGCATCCTGATCGGTATAAGTCGTTGAGAATGCAGCCTTGGTCGCCGCCCAGAGCCCGCCGAGGCCGCTGAAGGTGTGATCCACGGCGGACGCTTCGTAGCCGCTATGTACCATGCAATTGGCGCACTTCGGATTACCGGATTCGGTGCCGTAATTCTTCCATGCGACGGAATCCATCAGCTCTTGAAAAGTGTCGGCGTAGCCGTCCTGCAGCAGGTAACACGGCTTTTGCCAGCCGAAGACGTTGTACGTAGGCATGCCCCACGGTGTGCAGGTGTAATTGCGTTTGCCCATCAAAAACTCGAGAAACAACTTGGACTGATTGAATTGCCAAGATTTCTTGCGATTGGAAAGAATGGCGCGGAACAGACGGCGAGTGCGCGCGCGCCCGAGAAAATGCTTTTGATCCGGAGCTTTTTCATACGAATAGCCGGGAGAGAGCATCATGCCTTCGACGCCCAATTCCATCATTTCGTCGAAAAAGGCGCGAACACTCTTGGGATCCGCGCCGTCGAACAACGTGGTGTTGGTGGTGACGCGGAAGCCGCGCTTCACCGCTTCACGGATGCCTTCCATGGCCTGATCGTAGCCACCTTCGCGGCAGACCGAAAAATCGTGATGCTCTTTCTGACCGTCCACGTGAACGGAAAACGTCAAATACTTGCTGGGCTTGAAGAGATCGAGTTTTTCCTTTAGCAGCAAGGCGTTGGTGCAGAGATAGATGTATTTTTTACGTTCGACCAGGCCTTCGACGATTTTGTCGATTTGCGAGTGCATGAGGGGCTCGCCGCCGGGAATGGAAACCATAGGCGTTCCGCACTCTTCGACCGCCTTGAAGCACTCTTCTGGAGAAAGCTCCTGTTTCAGGATGTGCGCCGGGTACTGGATTTTTCCACAGCCTGCGCACGCCAAATTGCAGCGAAACAGCGGCTCCAGCATCAGCACGAACGGATAGCGTTTGCGCCCAGCCAGCTTTTGCCTGACCAGATAGCTGGCGACGGTCCACATCTGCGAAACAGGTACTGGCATTTGGCTCCTACACCCGCTCAATAAACATCATTCGGATAGGGGAATGGCGATGGCCCCCAAACTCATCTATTTTACCCGACCTATCGTGGTTTTGTGCCCTGGTATTTGGTGACGCTTTCCATTGAGCTCAGGCTCGCCCGATTGGATGCAAGGCGAGTGCTTTCAGTGGCATGCTGGAGTGCCGTCGATAAAGCGAAAGTGTCCCGCGTGAGGACGAATACTATATAGTGTTGCGCGATGAAATCCGCCGAGACGGGAAGCGAAGTCTCCGCCGAATACGCGGCCCGGCTGGCCTCGCAACGAGCCAAGCAATCAGCTGCGGAGCGTCAACACCAGCAACTCGGTTACCTCAAGCTGGCGATCGTTGCCCTCACCGTTGTCTTTGCCGTGCTGGCCCTTGAAACGCGCATCGCCTCGGCCTGGTGGCTGATCGTTCCAGTCGCGTCATTGGTTTTCCTGGAAAAGATTCACGAACGAGTGCTCGCGTCACTACAGAAATGTAGCCGAATCATCGCTTTCTATGAACGCGGGCTCGCCAGGATCGAAAATAGATGGATGGGCACCGGAGAAGCGGGCGCGGATTTTCTTGAACTGGAGCATCCGTATGCCCGGGATCTGGATTTGTTCGGCAATGGTTCGCTGTTCGAACTGCTGTGCACGGCGCGCACCTCGCCCGGCAAAAATATATTGGCGGAATGGCTGCTTAGCGCCGCGCCGGTACCGGAGATTGAAAGCCGCCAAGTGGCAGTCCGGGAACTGGCCCCGCGCTTGGATTTTCGCGAAGAAATCACCGCTTCCGGCGAGGACATCCGCTCGCGTGCGCGGACAGAAGCCCTTATCGCATGGGCCGAAGCGCCACCGGTGCTGAATCCCAAGCCAGCCCGTCTTTTTGCTCTGGGCCTTTCGGTGGCCTGGCTATTGAGTTTGTTCGCTTGGGCAGTCTGGGGAGTCTGGGAACTTACGCTGGTGACTAGTCTTGCGAATCGTGTTTTTTATTCCTACTTCAGTTCGCGGTGCCAAAAGATCATTGGCGCCGAAACGTTTGTCCGTGAGTTCGCGCTTCTTCCCATTCTTCTCACGCGCATGGAACAAGAGAAGTTCGCTTCCGCCAAGCTGGTCGAGCTGCAAACGCGGCTCCGCCAGCACGGCGTGTCGCCGTCAGCAAGCATCGGGAAACTCAGGAGACTGGTGCAGGCGTTGGAATCGCGACGAAGCCTCTTGATCACCGTCAGCGATTCATTGGTGCTATGGACGACACAGCTCGCGCTCTCGATCGAGACTTGGCGGCAAGAATTTGCGCCTGCTTTTCGCGTGTGGCTAACGGCGGTCGGCGAAATGGAAGCTTTGAATGCGCTGGCGAACTATTCCTACGAGCGGCCGGAAGATGCGTTCCCGCAATTTCTGGCAGAGCGGGCCACTTTCGAAGCTAGTGGCCTGGCACATCCATTGCTGCCTCGATCGCGCGTCGTCCGCAACGACGTAAGGCTCGGGGCGGAGCTGCGGGTAATGATTGTCAGCGGACCGAACATGTCGGGCAAAAGCACGTTTATCCGGGCCATCGGGCTGAATGCCGTGCTGGCGCAGTGCGGGGCTCCTGTTTGTGCCGAGAGGTTGCGTCTGTCGCCGCTACAGGTGAGCGCTTCGATTTGCGTTCTGGATTCGTTGCAAGGAGGCGTGTCGCGCTTTTACGCCGAAATCAAACGCTTAAAACTTATTGCGGAGCTTGCGCAGAAGCCTGCGGCTGTCCTTTTTCTGCTGGACGAATTACTGAGCGGCACGAATTCCGACGACCGCCGCGCTGGATCGGAGGCTTTTGTGAAAAGCATGGTCGGGACAGGGTCCCTGGGGCTTGTGACAACCCACGATCTGGCGCTGACCAGGATGGCAGATGAATCGCCGCTACATGCGGCCAATTTTCACTTTGAGGATCGCATCGAAAATGGCCAGCTGCGATTTGATTACAGCCTGGTCCCAGGTGTTGCACGGAGCAGCAACGCGTTGAAGCTGATGCGGTCGATTGGCCTCGAAGTTTAGGCGCGAGCCGCGGGATGGCATGCCACGTGCCATAGCTCACTTACAGGCAGAACTTGCCGACGCTCTCCGTCGGCTCTCCTCAAGAGTAAGATGGGCTCGAACGCCAGATGAGACGCATCAATCTGATTTCGCTAGTCGATTTTTTTCCAAGATTCCCCAAGGATGCCGCTGTCGTGGAAACACGGGGGTACCGTCGGCATTCGCTGACATACACGGAGCTGCACGCGGCGGCGGAGAGTTGGAGCGCGGTGCTCGGAGAGGAAGGGATTGGCCCGGGCGACCGCGTGCTTTTATGGGGAGCGAACTCGGCGGAGTGGGTAGCAGCATTTTGGGGAGTGTTGTTGCGCGGAGCTGTGGCCGTGCCGATGGACGCCGGAGCGAATTTGGATTTCGTGCGGCGGACGGTGGCGCAGTCGGGAACGAAGCTGATCTTGAAGGGTTCGCGCGGAGCGGAAATTCCGGGGACTGTTAGGACGCTTTCGTTGTCCGAAGCGCTTCCGGCGGAGAGCCGCCGATCGAGAGGCCGGCGTTCCCGGGGAGCAGTCGGACGCGAGGCGATCGCAGAAATTCTGTTCACGTCGGGGACGACCGCGGAGCCGCGTGGAGTGGTGCTGTCGCATGGAAATTTTCTGGCAAACCTGGAACCAATTGAACGTGCCATGCAGCCGTATTTGAAGTACGAGCGGTGGCTGCATCCATTGCGCTTTGTTACGCTCGTGCCGCTTAGCCATGTGTTCGGACAGTTCATGGGATTGTTTGTGCCGCCGCTGTTGGGAGCGACGGTGGTGTTCGAGAACTCCACGAATCCAGCGGACATGCTGCGAACGCTCAAACGGGAAAAGGCGACCGTGCTGATCGCCGTGCCACGAATGCTGGACCTGGTTCGCGCACAGATCGAACGAGAAGTCGACAAGCGCGGCTGGCGAAAATGGTTCGACGAGAATTTTGAGGCTGCGTCGAGCCAACCATTTTTGCGAAGAGCCTGGAGGTTTCGGCGAATTCATCGGCTGCTTGGATTTCGATTCTGGGCATTTATTTCAGGTGGCGCTGCGCTCGGAACGGCGACCGAACTGTTTTTCAAGCGGCTCGGGCTCGCCGTGGTGCAGGGATACGGGATGACGGAGACCGCATCGCTGATCAGTCTGAATCATCCATTCAGCGCGGCGGAAGGGTCGGTTGGCAAGGTTCTGCCGGGGCGGGCATTCAAGCTGGCAGAAGACGGCGAAATTCTAGTGCGCGGGGAAAATGTTTCGGCAGGCTACTGGGAACATGGAGCGCTGCGCCAGGCGCCCGTGGGAGGCTGGCTGCGCACGGGCGATTTGGGCGAACTTGATGCGAACGGAAGCCTGAGATTTCGCGGACGCAAGAAGCTTGTGATCGTAACTCCGGCGGGGCTGAACATTTATCCGGAAGACTTGGAAGCAGCGTTGAAGAGCCAGCCGGCGATTCGCGATGCGGTGGTGGTTCCCTTAGAGAGGCACGGAAACGCCGAAGCGTGCGCCGTGCTGCTGGGAAGCAGCGAAGTTAGAGACGAAGGCATCCGGGCAGCAGTGGCATCCGCTAATGCTTCGCTTGCGGAGTATCAGCAAATACGAAACTGGAAGGTTTGGCCGACGCCGGATTTTCCGCGGACGCCGACGGGAAAGCCGCGATTGGCTGTGCTCGCAGATTGGGCGGCCAGCGCGGAGGGTGACGAAAACGAAGCGGCCGAGTTCGAGACGCGCGCCAGGCAATCGGATCCAATCGCGAAGGTTCTTTCGGCCGCGTCACTGAATTCGCTGTCTTCCCTGGATCGCGTGGAGTTGATGTCCGACCTGGAGCAACGTTACGGCGTCGAACTCAATGAGGCGGATTTTTCGCAGGCCAAATCGGTACAAGAGTTGCGCGAGCTTGTCGAGAGGGCGAGCGCCCGAGAAGTAAAATGCGGCGGTTTCCGGGATGCCCGCGCTCACTATCCGCGATGGGCACAACGGGAGCCGATTCGTTTGCTGCGATTGCTGGTCTATTACTTGCTGGTGTGGCCCGCGACGCAGGTCCTAGGGCACCCGCACGTTGTGGGACGCGCGCATTTAGGCGGAGTCAAAGGCCCGGTAATCCTAGTGTCCAACCACATCACGCGGCGCGCGGATATTGGACTGATTTTGGCTGCGCTGCCAGCTCGATTTCGACATCGTTTGGCGACGGCGATGGGAGGCGAAACGCTTTTTCGCATGCGCACGCCGCCGCGCGAATGGTTTTTTGCAAAGCGCTGGGCGTATCAATTGGGCTACTGGCTTGCGACTTTGCTGTTTAACGTCTTCCCGCTGCCACAATTTTCCGGGTTCCGGGAAAGTTTTCGCTTCGCAGGCGAATCGGCGGATCGCGGGTACTCGGTGCTGATCTTTCCGGAAGGCGAGGTGAACAATTCCACGGATGGCCTCATGGCGTCGTTTCAGTCCGGTATTGGCATGCTGACGGAGAATTTGCGATTGCCGATTGTGCCGATGCGCCTCGATGGAGTGTGGCAGATGAAGCGCGAACGGCGACGGCTGGCCCATCTCGGCGAAATTTCGGTGCATATCGGAGCACCGGTGACATTTCCGGTCGATATGCCGCCGGCTGAAATCGCCCAGCGCCTCGAATCTCTTGTGAAGGCGCTGTAGTGCTTCACTTCTAAGGTTGATCGGTCTGGTGGATTCTGGCGACTACGCCGTTCGAATAGCGCGCAACGTACAGTTCCCCCGCTTGGTCCTGGCCGATTGCGGCCAGGTCGCCGCCCGCAGTGGTTGTGACATTGGATCTCCCAACCGTCTGGCCGCTTTGCTGTAAAGACCAGATGCGGCCACTGATGAAATCTCCAAAAATGTACATGCCGGAAAGCGCCGGCATTTTTGTTCCGCGATAGACGTGGCCGCCGATCACGGTTTCATCTCCCTGAGAACGATCGTAATCAAAAACAGGATCGGTCAGCGCGTTTCCGGTTTGCGTGCACGCCGCAGAAAACGGATGGGTGCCTTCGCGCAGATTCCAGCCCATGTTGGCGCCGGCTTGTTGCGGAGTCACCATGTCCACTTCTTCGTAGGCATTTTGCCCGACGTCACCGATCCAGAGGTTGCCGTTCGCGGGGTCGAAGGAGAAACGGTACGGATTGCGTAAACCAAAGAGCCAGATTTCGCCACGTCCATTTTTCCCCACAAAAGGGTTGGTCGAAGGAATCGCATAGTTGAGTCCGGGCGAGTGAGGCGAATCCACGTCGACCCGCAGCATCTTTCCCAGGAGCACATTTATATTTTGGCCGTTGCAGTTGGGATCGCCGCCGCTGCCGCCGTCGCCAAGGCCGATGTAAAGGAAACCGTCACCGGCGAAGGCCAGCCCGCCGCCCTTGTGATTGGAAAAAGGCTGATTGACGATGAAGAGAATATTTTCGGTGTTGGCGTCGGCGAAATTCGTGTCATTTGAAGAGGCGGTAAATTCGGCGATGACGGATTGCAATTGGCCGGCGACGTCGCGCGTGTAGTTCACAAAGAAGCGGAGGTTCTGTGCGTACATCGGATGAAAAGCCATGCCAAGCAAGCCGGTCTCCCCGCCGCTCGTAAAACCAGTCCTGGTGCTGACATCAAGGAAGGGCGACGGGGCACGGGTGCCGTCGCTTTGAATGATCTGGATGTGGCCGCCCTGCTCGACGACGAACAAGCGCCCGCTACCGTCTTTTGGCTGCTGAACGTCGAGCGGATTGGAAAAGCCCGTGGCGACTGGCAGCAAATCGAAAATGACGGGCGAAGGCGTGGGCGGGGGAGTCGGACTCGAGCTGTAACTGCCACCGCAACTCGCGGGCAAGATGGTTAGCAGAAAAAGAAAGACTCTACACAGACGCAGAGGCCGAAAGAGCGGAGTGGCGCGGGCGGTCACAAAATACCCTGGATGGTGCTTATGTTGCACTGCAAGGGCGAACCGGTCTAGCACGTTTTTCGCGGCAATCAGTGCGGAGAGTTGCTATTTCTCGATTGTGTCCCTGGAGTGTAACGCTGAAGCAATTTCTGAGGACTTGGCCGCCGTTTTGATTTAGGTGACGCAAATTATTAAGAAGTATGGATCGCTGGTGCGAGGCGCTTTCGCATGAAAATTGTGGCTTGAGGGTTGCTGTTGTATCGCTCGCAGGGCTGATAACCGTTGCGTTGATAGAAGCGCGCCGCGGCTTTCATGTCATCCGTTGTGTCCAGATAGAGCCAGCGATAGCCAGCTGCCACCGCAAACGCCTCGGCCTGATCAAGTAGCTGCTGGGCGATTCCACCACCTCGCACCTCCGGCCTGACATACATGCGCTTGATTTCAGCGGAGTGCGGTTCGCTCAGGCGACGCAAGGCAATGCAGCCGATGACCTGGCCACCGGAGCGAGCTAGCCAAACTCCGGTCCCAGACGAAAAATAGTAGTGCCGGAAGTCCGTTTCCGTCTCGCGTAGCACGACGCGGGCGGCTTCGTAATATTCAGAAACCATCGCATAAGCATGGTGGAACTCGGCCAAAGTGGCGCGCCGGATCTCGATGTTGGTGGTTAACCCGTGCATGACCTCCAAGGGTTGCAGGCACAAAAGGGGTATGCAACGCCCATTTTGTCCCGCGACTCAGATTCGGCTTGTGACACAAAACATAGCCGTGGCCGGAGAGAAATTTCGTTCTGTGGCAGAATTGAAGGTTGGGGCTGCTGCGGCGTGGCAGCCCTCAGGCACTACAGGGTTAGACTGATGGCACAGCGAACGATCTTGGAAGCGGAACGTCCTATAAAATCGGCGAAAAGTGGGAAGCGCGCAGCAAATGGGGCTGCTGCGGCATCCTCCGTTGAGCGCGAAAGGGTGTTTGAAGCCTTCCGTCGTTGGGGCTACCTGGAGGCTTCCCTCGATCCGCTAGAATTCCTGGAGCCGCTGAAAACGCTCGATTTGGATGGATTCAAGGGGCGCGACGCGGAAGAAGCGCGAAGGATGTATTCCGGCACGATCGGCGCGGACTTCATGCACTTGCTGGAGCCGGAGCGGAGACGGTGGATTGCGGAGCGGATGGAAGGTGCAGTTCCGGAAACCGACCGGCACATGATTCTGACGCGGCTGGTGCGGGCGGATTTGTTCGAACAAGTCTTGCAATCGCGCTATTTGGGTACAAAACGTTTTTCGCTGGAAGGCGTGACTTCGCTGATTCCGCTGCTGGATTCGATTTTGGATGCGGCGGGCGAATACGGCGCGATCGAATCGGTGATGGCCATGAGCCATCGCGGCCGGCTAAACGTGATGGTGCACACGGCGTGCAAGACGCCGCATGAAGTGGTGGCGGGATTCGAGGACGTCGATCCGCGCAGCGTACTCGGCGCCGGCGACGTGAAGTATCACATCGGTGCTACGGGAACGTATTTGACGGCGCACGGTAAAGAAATTGAGATTCATCTGGTGTCCAACCCCAGCCATTTGGAGGCAGTGGACCCTGTGGCGGTTGGCCGCTCACGGGCGAAGTTAACGCGCTACGCCGGCGGAACGGTGGAGTTTGACGCGAATAAGGTTGTGCCGATCGTGATGCACGGAGACGCGGCGTTCGCAGGGCAGGGAATTTTTGCGGAGACGCTGAATCTGGCAGATTTGAAGGCTTACACAGTTGGCGGAACGATCCACATCATCGTAAACAATTTGATTGGTTTCACTACGCGGCCGGTGCAGGAACATTCCTCGCGTTTTGCGGCGGATTTGGCCAAACGGCAAAATGTGCCGATTTTCCATGTGAATGCGGAAGACCCCGATGCGGTCGTGCGCGTCGGTCAAATCGCCGCGGATTATCGCGCGGTGTTTGCGAGCGACGTGGTGGTGGACCTGATCGGCTACCGGCGGCACGGGCACAGCGAGGTGGACGATCCGACGATCACCCAGCCGCGGCTGTACGACAAAATCAAGAATCATCCCCCCCTGTGGAAGCTGTATGCCGAACGCGTGAAAGTGGACGCGACCAAAACCGTGGAAGCGGTGCGTGCGGAATACGAAGTCGAGCAAACGAAAGCTGGAAAGCTAAAGAAAATTCCTCACCTGCGGCAATTGCCGGAATATTGGTCGGCGTTCCATCGCGGGAAATTCAAGCCGGAATATGAGGTGGATACCGGTATTTCCGCAGAGATTCTGGCGGAAATTACGAACAAACTTGTAAGAATTCCGACTGGCTTCCATGTACATCCTAAAATTGTGAAGCTGCTGGAACAGCGCGCCGAGATGGGGCACGGCAAACGCGCTGTGGACTATGGCTTTGCGGAAGCGCTGGCGTTTGGCTCGCTGCTGCAGGAAGGTACGCCGATTCGGCTGACGGGCCAGGATTCGCAGCGTGGAACGTTCAATCAACGGCACGCGGTGTTGGTGGATACGGAAAGTGAAGAGGCTTATGTTCCGTTGGCGGCCTTAGCGAAAGCGTCCGCGCAGCAGCCGTTCTGCGAAATTTACAATTCATCGCTCTCGGAAGCGGGTTGTCTCGGATTTGAATACGGATTCAGCCGGGATTACCCCGAAGCGTTGGTGCTGTGGGAAGCGCAGTTCGGTGACTTTGTGAACGGCGCGCAAGTGATCATCGATCAATTTATCAGCGCCGGCGAAGACAAATGGGATTTGCCGTCGGGCATCGTGATGCTGCTGCCACACGGCTTTGAGGGGCAAGGGCCAGAGCATTCGAGCGCGCGCATCGAGCGGTTTTTGCAGCTGGCCGGAGAGGAAAACATTCAAGTTTGCCAACCGTCGAGCGCTGCGCAGTATTTTCACATGCTACGTCGGCAGGCACGCCGGCCTTGGCGCAAGCCGCTGGTGGTGTTTACCCCCAAAAGCATGCTGCGACATCCAGACGCGTCCTCGAGCATCGAAGAATTTGCGCAGCAGCGTTTCTTGCCGATCGTCCCGGACCGCGACGTCAGCGATGCGCGCCGCATTCTGATTGCCAGCGGCAAAGTCGGTCATGAGCTGAAGGCGGAACGCCGCAAGCGCAAGGATTCCAATACGGCGATCTTGTTCCTGGACCAGCTTTATCCGTTGCCGCGGCCGGAGATTCTGGCCGCACTGGAGGCCCATCCCCACGCACGCGAGGTCATCTGGGTGCAGGAAGAGCCCCGCAACATGGGTCCATTCTTTTACGTGATGCCGCGCCTGCTACAACTGGTGCAGGAGCGAGGGCTAAGCCTGCGCTCGGTGAAGCGATCCTCGAGTGCAAGCCCGGCCACAGGATCCGCCAAGGCGCATGAGTTGGAGCAAAAAACTCTGCTTTCGCTCGCGTTCACGACGACCTCCGGCGATTAAATTAGCGCCAAGCGAAAGTGCGCTTGATCGTTAAAAATCACTCGGATGGGCAGTCCAGATATTCACACTCCGTTCACAATTGCGTAAACGCTTCGTTACGAAGGGCTTGCACACTACAGTTGTGTTAAGACCCGTTCACGGGACTCCAAATCCGAAAGCTACCTACCGCATCGCGCCAGGCTACGATACACTGCCGCCCAGCCAGCGAGCGGTACGCCCGACACGCATGAAACGTATCCTGATTATCGAAGACGACCGCGACATTGTGGAACTGGTGCGCTACAACCTGGCCAACGAAGGATTTCAGGTAAACGGCGCGAATGACGGCGCAACCGGCTTAAACACGTTGAAAAAATCGCCGCCCGACCTGTTGCTTCTGGACCTGATGCTGCCGAAGCTTTCCGGGCTGGATATTTGCCGGGAAATTCGCAAGGACGAATCGCTGAACCGGCTGCCGATCCTGATGCTGACCGCTCGCGGTGACGAAGCAGACCGTGTCGTCGGCCTGGAGATGGGAGCGGACGACTACGTCACCAAGCCGTTCAGCCCGCGCGAGCTGATTGCCCGCGTCAAAGCTTTACTCCGGCGAGCCGAACCGCCGGCGGATTCGCCGCGCACGATTGACCTGGGAAAATTGTCTATTGATCCCGCGTCATACCGGGTGAGCTATTCGGGCAAGGCCGTGCCCCTCAGCACTTTGGAGTTTCGCCTGCTCTATTACCTAGCGTCGCGACCGAATCGCGTGTTCACGCGCGACCAACTGCTCGATGCGGTGTGGGGAACAGATCGCTTCGTGACGCCTCGGAGCGTGGATGTGTACGTTCGACGGCTCCGTGAAAAAATCGAGCCGGACCCAGAGAATCCGCTACACTTGAAAACCGTCCGAGGCGCGGGCTACCTGTTCGAAACACGTGCGGCGTAACCTTTTTGCAAAACTCGCGTTGGCATTCGCGGCATTGCTGTTGTGCGTGCTGGCCGCGGTGGATTTTTTCGCCGATCGCGCCTTACGTCGGGACTATGAACGTACGGGCTTTGAGCAACTGCACGCCATCGCGCGGATCGCGCAGGAAAATCCCCCACAATTCACCACTCTTCCGCCGGTTGACCCGCAAGAGATTTCTGCACTGCAAACCTGGCTGCGGCACCTGGCGGCAAGCGGAGCGCGTGTGACCGTAGTTACCGCGGACGGTCTGGTGCTGGCCGACTCACAATCCGAGCCGCAGACCATGGAAAATCACGCGGGACGCCCGGAAATTGCGCAAGCCCTGGCCGAGGGCAGCGGACGTTCGATCCGGCACAGCGCCACGATCCACCGCGATCTCTTGTACTACGCCGTGCGGCAACCATCGTCCGCAGGTAAACCATTTATCCTGCGGTTCGCGTTGCCAGAGGAGGCAGTCGGGCAGGTGTTAGGGCCGTTTCGCAAGAGCCTGTGGTCGGCGTTGTTGGTGATTTTGGTCGTGGCAAGCGGCGTAATCGTGCTTATTTCAAAGAGTTTTTCGGCTCGCGTCGAAAGGCTCACGGCATTTTCGCAGCGCGTGGCCGAGGGGGATTTTCGTCCGCAGGCCTCGGACGGAACCGGCGACGCACTGGATCGGCTAAGCCATTCGTTGAATCAAACGGCTGCGCGTCTCGATCGCACGATCCACACGCTGACCGAAGAGCGCAATCTTTCGTCGGCGATTCTGGGCAGCATGGTGGAAGGCGTGCTGGTGGTGAATGGAGCCGAGCGGGTGGTGTTCGCCAATCAGAGTTTTGCGGAAATACTCGAATTAAAACCGCCGCCACAGCCAGGGAGCGGGTTGGTGGAGGTTGTACGGCAGACGGAACTGATTGAGGCTGCACGTAAAGTGCTGGCGGGAGAACCGCGCGTGGAATCGGAAATTGTCACCGGAACGTTGCGGCAGCATTTTTTTGCGGCAACGGTAGCTTCCGTGCGCGCTGCGGAAACCAACGGCGCGGTGATCGTGCTGCACGACATCACGGACTTGCGTAAGCTGGAACGCGTGAGACGCGACTTTGTGGCCAACGTATCGCACGAGTTTCGCACACCGCTGACGGCCATTCAGGGATTCGCGGAAACCTTGCTGGCGGGGGCGATGAACGATCCGCAAAACCGCGAACGATTCCTCGGCATTATCGTGGAACATTCGCGCAGGCTGGCGCGGCTGACAGAAGACCTGCTCATGCTTTCCAAAATGGATGCCGATCGGCTGGAACTGGAGGTACGTCGAATTCCAGTTAGACCGTTCGTGGAAAGCTGCATCGAAACTTCGACGCCTCGCGCGAAAGAGAAAGAATTGAAGTTAGTCGTGAACCTGGCCGAGCGCGTTCCCGACATCGCGGGCGACCGCCGGCGGCTTACTGAGGTTCTGCAGAACCTATTGGATAACGCCATTCAATACACTCCCGCGGGCGGGCAAATCATGGTCAGCGCCAGCCTTAAAAATAGTGAAGTGATTTTTACCGTGTCCGACACCGGAATCGGGATCCCGCAAGCGGACCAGCCGCGGATTTTTGAACGGTTTTATCGCGTGGATGTAGCAAGGTCCAGGGAGGTCGGCGGCACCGGCTTGGGGCTGTCGATCGCCAAGCACCTGATTGAAAATCATGGGGGCAAAATCTGGGTGGAGAGTGACGTGGGCCGTGGCTCGCAGTTCCACTTTTCCGTGCCCAAATTCGACGTAGAGCGTGCCGGGCAGCGGGGTCCGAACGGCCGCGCGCCCGCAAACTAAATTCTCGCCGACATTTCATCGGCCAATCATCTTGCTGTAATGACATTCACATAGGCTTCGAGTACGAGTGAAGGAAGATTTTCGCTCGGAAAGAAGGCTCCATGGGCTCGCCCGCCGGATTTACCGAAACCGTGCTGTACGACACGCTGGTGAACTACCTGATTTCGATGGCGCGCACTGTGGAAGGAGCGGTGAATCGCGCGCTGGAAGCGATTGTCAGCGTGGACGATCCCAAAGCGGCGGCCTTGACGGGAGAAGTGTTCTTACTGGAGCCGCGCATCAATGAGATGGAAATCGTGATTGACGAGCATGCCATCCGGTTGTTGCGGCGCGGAGGGTTTAGCGACGATGAAATGAGGCTGATCGTGGCATCGCTCAAAATTACGAACGACCTGGAGCGAATCGGAGACCTTGCGGTGAACCTGGCCGAGCGTGTCACCAGCTTACGAGAGATGCCGGGCTCGCGGGCGCCGGAAGATCTGGAAGCCATGACGCAGGCCGTAAAGGCCATGATGACTAAAAGCCTTGGGGCTTTGATTTTCCGGAACGCGACGATGGCTACGCGGGTGCTGGAAAGCGACGATTTGGTGGACCAGTTTCGCGACAGGATTTTTGAGCAGTTGTTGGATCAGATGACGCGACAGTCTGCCTTGGTCGTGCCGAGCATGCAGTTCATCTTGGCTACGCGTCATCTGGAACGGATTGCGGATCACGCGACCAACATCGCCGAAGACATCATCTACTGGGTACGCGGGTTAGACGTGCGACACGGCCGTGGGCTCGGAATTTCTCCAGTACCGGCAAGCGGGGAAGAAGAGACTAGTGAGGCGGGCGAAGTCACGCAAAATTCACACGGGCTTTATCCGGATGTGAACCTAGCTTCGGATACTCGCAGCGTTTGAACTTCAGTGATCGAACCTACCACGGGGATCTTCGCACCCCTGGCGATGATCCCCACCTCCTCTCTGAGCGAAACCAGGGCGCAGGCATCCCTTGACCAGCATAGGCAGTCAAATTTAAGGTGGAAGTGTCGGGTCCAGGCAAATGAGCAGTCCGCAAGCCACGAACCGTAACGGTCCTATCAAAATTTGGCAAGTGGTTGTGTGTTTCCTGCTCGCCGGGATGTTTCTCTACAATCCCTTCCTGATCAGCCGCCGCGAAGACGGCAATTTGACCGTATGCCACCCCGCGAGCCACCGCGCTACGGTTGGTTCCTCTGAGTTAGAGCAGTTTCCGCAAAGGGCCGGGATGGTGGCGCCCTTGCCGGACCTGGACGTCGTGCACGTAGCGATCGACCTGACGGTTGCCACCTCATCCACACCTCGGCAAACCATCGATCGCGAAGCAGTTGCGTCTCCGCAGACAGGCTTTTCCTCGAGTTTGTGGTTCCGGCCGCCTCCTGCCGTCTAAAAGCAAACCCTCAATCTAGTGAAGTAAATGGTTCCGGCGCAGTCGCGGTCCGGTCGGCCAGTTCTAGGCGCTTGAAGAAAAGCTCTATAGGTGTTTGCTTCGGCAATGAGCGCGAGGCGGCAAATTTCCTCGACGCGAATGGAAAAAAGAAAATGACTAGCAAAAAATGGATCGGAGCGGCCGTGGCGCTGCTCGCGGTAGCCTTCGGTGGGTGGCGATGGTTCGGGCGTCCGGCAACGGAAGCGGACGACAACGAACATCCGGTGGCGGGCAATGCCGTAATCGCCGCAGTGGCCAAGGTGCAACGCGTACCGATGGACAGCACACTGACCATTGCCGGCGAGTTCAAGCCTTTTCAGGACGTGGATGTCCACGCAAAAGTTGCCGGCTACATCCAGAGAATTTATGTGGACGTGGGCGATCACGTCAAGCAGGGACAGACGCTGGCAATCCTGGAAGTGCCGGAACTGGCCGCGCAGTTAGCCGGGGCTGACGCGGCTTTGCGCCGCGCCAAAGAGGAAATTCGCCGCGAACAGGGCGATGTGCAGAGAGCGGAATCGGCGCACGCCGCCGCACATTCCATGTACGTACGGCTGAAGCAGGCCAGCGAGCAGCAAAAAGGTTTGGTAGCGCAGCAGGAAGTGGACGATGCGCAAGCCAAGGACCTGGAAACCGAAGCGCAAGTATCCAGCGCGCAGGCAGCTCTTTCCGCAGCCGAACAGCAAGTGGAAATTTCGGCCGCAAACCAGAAGCAGTACAACGCTATGTCGAACTACACGCGGATCGTGGCGCCGTTCACCGGGGTGGTGACGATGCGCTACGCCGATACGGGCTCGCTGGTAGCGGCCGGAACATCGTCGACCACGCAGGCAATTCCCGTGGTCAGAATCGCCGAAATTTCCAAATTGCGGCTGGTGCTTCCGATTCCGGAGTCTCTGGCCGCGCAGATTCATCTGGGCGATCCCGTAAGAGTGAGAGTGCAAGCGTCAAACAAGGACATTACCGGAAGGGTTTCGCGGTTCGCCGATTCGCTCGAAATGCAGACGCGGACCATGCAAACGGAAATCGACTTCGAGAACCGCGACGCCAAGCTGATACCGGGAATGTCCACGGAAACGCAATTGACGCTGGCGCAGCGGCCAAACGCGTTGAGCGTGCCACTGGAAGCGTTAATCCAAAGCGGGAACAGCGCGTCCGTGCTGGTGCTCACCGCGCAAAACACCGTGGAAGTACGCAAGGTCACGCTGGGGATTCAAGGCAAGTCGCGCGTGGAGGTGGTCTCCGGACTGAATGAAGGCGATCGCGTGGTGATCGGGAATCGCAGCCAGTTCCGGGAAGGCGAAAAAGTGCAGCCCAAGGAAATCGCACCGAGCGCTTCGGTCGGCGGAGGAGCAAGCTGATGGCCGGATTTTCGATACGCAATCCTTTCTTCATTATTGTTTGCTGTTTGATCGTGGCGATTGTCGGGACCGTGACGCTGGTGCGCATGCCCGTTGACTTGTTTCCGCCGATCAACATTCCGGTAGTAGTGGTCGCAACGTTTTATTCGGGCATGCCTCCGCAACAGATTGAAACCAACATCACCAACCCGTTCGAGCGATTTTTTACGCTGGCTAGCGGCGTCGACCACATTGAATCGCGCTCACTACCCGGGGTCAGCTTGATCAAAGTCTATTTTCAGCCGGGTACGAATTCCGATGCCGACCTCAGCAGCATTTCGAACCTGGCGATGGCGGATCTTCGTCGTTTACCGCCGGGAACCTTACCTCCGGTGGTTTTGAAATTCGATGCATCCAGCTTGCCGGTTTGCCTGATCACGCTGAAAGGACAGGGACTCAACGAAACGGAGCTGCACGATCTCGGCCAATACAACGTGCGCAACCAGATTGCCAACGTGCCGGGTGCTTCGGTGCCGCAGCCGTTCGGCGGTCGTTACCGCCAGATCATGGTGTATGTGGACCCGCTGAAGCTGCAGGCGCACCAGCTGAGCCCGATGGACGTAGTCAGGCAAATCAATGAGAGCAACCTGATTTTGCCCGCGGGTGACGTGAAGATCGGGCCGTTTGACTACAACTTGTATTCCAACAGCCAGGCGCCAACGCCGGGTTCGATTAACTCGATGCCGTTGAAAACGGTGGGGCTGTCCTCGGTGCTGGTTGCCGATGTTGGCAAGGCTGTCGACGCGCAGGCCATCCAGACCAACGTCGTGCGCGTGGATGGCCAGCCTTCCGTGTACTTGCCAATTCTGAAGCAGGGCGGTGACACCAACACGATCGCGGTCGTCGCAGGCATTCGTGACGCGCTCAAACACTTGGTGGACATTCCCAATCAACTGAAAACGCGCGTGGTGTTCGATCAATCCATTTTCGTGCGAACGGCAATCTCCAACCTGGTTCGTGAAGGCGGAATCGGGTTAGTCCTGACCGGGCTGATGATTCTCCTTTTTTTAGGCAGCATTCGGGCCACCGCTGCGGTGTTCCTCTCCATTCCGTTGTCAGCGCTGGCTGCGTTCCTGGCGATTGGAGCCGGCGGCGGCACAGTCAACACCATGGTTCTGGGCGGACTGGCATTGGCGTTTTCCCGCTTGATTGATAACTCGGTGATCGTGTTGGAAAACATTTTCCGCCACCTAGAAATGGGAGAATCGCCACAAGTAGCCGCTGAAAAAGGCGGCAGCGAAGTAGCGCTGGCGGTTCTGGCGGCTACCATCGCCACCTCGATTGTATTTTTTCCAGTTGTCTTTCTCTACGGCGTCAGCCGATTTCTTTTCGTTGCGCTCGCTACTGCCGTAATTCTGTCGCTGTTCGCGTCGTATGTGGTAGCGATGACCGTGGTTCCACTGTTCTGCGCGCAACTCATCAAGAAGCATCAGGCGGACCAAGAGCTCGGAGAAGGCTCGATTGAAGCGCGGCTGGGCAGAATATCGAAGAAGTTTGATGGGCGCTTCAACCGAATGCTTGCGAAGTACGATCGGTCACTGGCGACCGCCTTGCTGAAGCCGATGGCAACCGTGGTCGGACTTGCCGGCGTCTCGCTGCTGTGTTTCGCGATGTATCCGTTGCTCGGCGTTTCCTTCTTTCCGCGCACCGATCCGGGCCAGTTCGTCATCAACCTCAAGGCGCCCACGGGGACGCGCGTGGAGCTGACCGAAGACTACGTGAAGAAAATCGAAGATATCGTGCACGAAGTCGTGCCCAAGGATGAATTGCAGATCATTGTGGCGAACATCGGCGTAACGCCCGATTTTTCCGCGATCTACACCGCCAACTCGGCGCCGCACACCGCCTTTGTGCAAGTCAGTCTCAAGGAAAAGCACAAAGTCGGCAGCTATGAATACATGCGGCGGGTGCGCGACGGCGTCTCCAGAGAATTGCCCCAAATCTCGACCTATTTTCAATCAGGCGGTTTGGTGGACGCGGTATTGAATCTCGGTTTGCCCGCCCCTATCGACGTGCAGGTCAGCGGCAGCAACATGAAGCAAACGTATGCAGCAGCGGTAGAGATTGCTTCCCGAATCCGTCAGCTCAAGGGTGTGAGCGACGTATTGATCCCTCAGGACATCGACTATCCCGCGTTGCAGCTCGACGTGGACCGCGAAAAAGCCAGCCAGCTCGGCCTTTCTCAGAAAGAAATCGTGGATAACGTCATCACTGCTCTTACTTCCAATGGAATGATTGCGCCCAACTACTGGATCGATCCCCAGAGCGGCAATCCCTACCTGCTGACCGTGCAGTATCCGGAAAATGCCGTGAATACCATGACTGACTTGAAGCAGATTCCCCTACGAGGGCCGAGAGTTTCGCAGACCACATTTCTGGACAGCGTGGTGAAGGTAAGCACCATCGCTTCGCCGACCGAGGTCGACCACTATCAGTTGTTCCGCGTGATCGACTTGTATGTCGCGCCCAAAAAAGAAGATCTCGGCGCGATCACCAACCAAATTGAGGACATTCTCAAAGACAGCAAGGTGCCGGAAGGTGCGCGCGTAACATTGCGAGGTTCTGTGCAGGGCATGCGCGCGTCATTCAAGAGTTTCGGTATCGGGCTGATTCTGTCGGTGGTGCTGGTGTATTTGGTGCTGGTGGCGCAGTTCGCTTCGTGGACCGATCCCTTCATCATTTTGCTGGCGGTGCCGCCTGGCCTCGCCGGAGTGCTGCTGTTCTTGCTCGCGACTCATACCACGCTTAATGTGATGTCGCTGATGGGCGTAGTCATGATGGTCGGCATCGTGGTGTCCAACAGCATTTTGATTGTGGAGTTCGCACGGCACCTGCATCACGAAGGCAAGCCGCTGAAAGAAGCAGTCTCACTGGCGTCACGGTTGCGGTTGCGGCCAGTGCTGATGACTTCGCTCGCCACGCTGCTGGGGTTGATTCCCATGGCGCTGGGCATCGAGGCGGGCAGTGAGCAGTACGCTCCGCTGGCCCGCGCCATTATCGGCGGATTGCTGGTTTCCGTGGTGGTGACCGTTTACCTGGTGCCGGCCGCCTACTTGATCGTGCACCGCAATAAACCGCGCACGAAAGAGGAGGCGCACGCTTGATGTTACACAAACGCATGCGAAAAAGATGGTATTGGCTGGGCCTTTTGCTGTGCTTCGTGGCACCGCTGCACGCGCAGATACCGGCCCCTTCGACTTCTCCTCTAACAACCCCAAACCCTCCGACGCAAGGTACAGCGCCCGGCGGAACCCCTTTGCGTCGCAAGCAGGCCGAGTCGCTTGCGCTTAGAAACAATCCGCAGATTACCGTAGGAAAGTTGCGCGCGCTCGAAGCGGCGCAGTACGCAAGGGAGCAGCGCTCGGCCCTCCTACCCAGTGCCTACTTAAGTCTTACGGGCGTCGACGCCAGCGACCGCGCTCGCATTGCGGCGGGCGCCCTGAACAATCCGATTATCTATCCAAGGGCTGCAACCGGCGCCACCGTAAGCCAGTTGATCACTGATTTTGGCCGAACTACAAATCTTGTCTCCAGCGCCAAATCGTCAGCAAAAGCCGAGGGCGAAAATTCGGCGGCCACGACAGCGCAAATCATCATGGCTGTCGACCAAGCTTTTTATAACGCGCTGGAAACCAAGGCGCTGTTACAAGTGGCGCGGCAAACGGTGGATGCACGCCAGTTGATCGTGGACCAAGTCAGCGCACTGACCCAGGCCAAATTGAAATCCGATCTGGATTTGAGCTTCGCCAGCGTGGATCTGGCCCGCGCGAAGTTGCTGCAGTTGGAAGCCAGCAACAACGCAGAAACCTCACTCGCGGTTCTTTCCGCGATTCTTGGCTATCCCGACCAGCAGAATTTCGACCTAGTCGAGACCTGGAACGAGCCGGAGCAGCCCGAACCCGACGTCACTCCGCTGATCGCCGCCGCCATGCAGCATCGCCCCGAAGTTCTGGCTCTGCAGGACCAAGTGGAGGCAGCTGAAAAATTCGGCCATGCGGAACATGACCTGTGGAAGCCGACGGTTAGCGCCCTGGGCACGGTCGGCGTGGCGCCGGTGCGCAACGAAAATCTTCCCAATTGGTACGGCGCCGTAGGCGTCAACGTGAATATTCCCGTCTTCAACGGATTTTTGTACGACGCGCGGGCGAAGACTGCCGATCTGCAAACGAGCGTGGCAAAACAAAAATTGATGGACCAGCGGAACAACATCGCTCGCGACGTGCGCACTTCTTGGCAGGATTCGCAGCGCGCCTTTGCGCGGCTGGGCGTCACGAAACAGCTTCGCGAACAGGCCAACCTCGCGCTAAACCTCGCGCAATCTCGTTACAACCTTGGCCTCGGTTCCATCATCGAACTCGGCCAGGCCGAACTCCAGAAAACAGAAGCGGACATCGCTGACACCGATGCACAATATCAGTATCGTCTGACCCGTTTGGCCCTCGCCTATACGATGGGTGAGCCCAAGTAAGTGCTCTCCAAGACCTGGAACGTTGTGAAGTTTCGGGGCGCCGGCAGTGGCTCGGCCTCGGCGATTGACGGTGCACCTGCGGCACGCCGCGGGGAATTTTCCCGTTAGCTTTAATCCGCGCGGGTGGTTGCCGATTTGAGTCTTCTCAACCCGCAACCCCAGACCCCTCAGTGAGTTCCCCTGTAACAATCCCTGTTACCTGATATTCACATTCGATTGACATGCCCGTAAGAAGCTGGCCCTACGTTACCGTCGCAGGGTAGGGCACGCAATACTCACCGGTATTTTCATTTTTGAAATTGAGTCAGCAGAAGGGTGGCCGCCAAAACGGTCAATGAGAGAGGAAATGAAAAAACTAGCAGCAATCGTGTTGTCGTTTTTCCTGATGTCCGGGACAGCGTTTGCGGATACACCGAAAGACGGAGACCCGCAGCCGGGGCAAACCAAGAAAAAGTCCACCAAGCCCGCTGCGAAGTCCGCCACGGCGGTTCTTGCCGAACAAGTTGAAACGCTGCGGCAGACCCTCGAAGTACAGCAGCAGCAGATCCAGCAACTAAAGGACGAACTGTCTCGCCGCGATTCGCAGATTGGGGACGCCAAGAGTGCTGCGGCTGCTGCTGACGCCAAAGCCGCGGAGGCCAACAACAAAGTTGCTGAAGTGGCCGCCAGCAACGCGGAAGTAAAGACCACAACCACAGCGTTGAGCTCCGACGTAGCCGACTTGAAACTAGGCAGCGATTCCCTGAAGGGCGCTGTGCAGGATACGCAAAAGAAAATTCTTGCCGATGAGTCGCCTTCTACTATTCATTACAAAGGGATCAGCATTACTCCCGGCGGCTTCTTCGCCGCCGAAACGGTTTTCCGCCAAAGGGCGGCCAGTGCCGACGACAACACGCCGTTTACGGGCATTCCGTTTCCCGGCAATTCCTTGAGCAAGGTAACCGAGAACAACTTCTCAGGGCGCCAAACTCGCATGACTTTGCTGGCCGAAGGGAAGCTAGGAGCTGCCAAGATCGGCGGCTACTTTGAGGCCGATTTCTTGGGCGCGGGAACGACGTCCAACAATCGTCAAAGCAATAGCTATGTATTCCGCCAGAGACAGATGTTCGCGCAGGTAGCCTTCGACAACGGCTGGAGTTTCACCGGCGGCCATATGTGGAGCTTGGCCACGGAAACCAAGAAAGGCATTCTCAATCGCCAGGAAAATACACCGATGGTGGTCGATCACCAATACAGCGTAGGGTTCACTTGGGCGCGGCAATATGGCTTCCGCGTCGTAAAGAGCTTCAATGACAAGTGGGCGTTGGGCTTCTCCATTGAGGGACCGCAAACCACGATTGGTGGCCGTGGGTTTTCCACCTTCACGGCTGCGAGCGGAACGGTGTCGCAGAACTTCTGGCTGAACGCACCGGGAGCCAGCGGTGGTTTGTTCAACGCGTTCGATCCGACCGGATACACGACAAACAAAGCCCCGGACTTCATCGCGAAAGCAGCGTTCGATCCAGGCTGGGGTCACTATGAAGTATTCGGAATTGTCAGCGAATTCCGGAACCGGATCTATCCTTGCGCGGTCGTTACTCCAACTGCCAGCACGGGTACGCCTGGCGCGGCGGGATCCGTGACTCTCGTGGGCCCGGTGCTCTCTTGCACCCAGGCACCAACGGCGGTGGCTCCGACCGCGGCAGGCGCGTTCAACGATTCGCGCACCGGTGGTGGTGGCGGCGCAAGCGCGAAAGTGCCTCTCTTCGCCAAAAAACTCGAAGTCAGCCTGAAGGCGGTGGGGGGCAGCGGTATCGGGCGGTATGGTTCGGCGCAGCTGCCAGACGCCACGGCTCGACCCGATGGCACTCTTGCTCTGCTGAAAAGCGGGACGTGGCTCAGCGGGCTGGAGTTCCACCCGCATGCAAAACTCGATTTGTACGCTTACTTCGGCCAGGAATACGCAGGACGCGCAGCGTATACTGGATATCAAAACGTACGATTCGTCACAACGTCGGTGACGGGCGCAAATCCTGGCGATCCTGTGGGCACAGCCGTGGTCATCTTAAGTACTAATGGTGGCATCGGTGGCTACGGTTCACCATCGGCTGTCAATAGCGGATGCTCCACGGAGACTCCTCCGACTGGAACTGGAACGCCCGGTACCGGCGGGGCTTGCGCTGGCGACATCCGCGCGATCAGCGAAGCAACACTCGGTTTCTGGCATAAAGTGTATACAGGGCCGAAGGGTGGCGTTCGCTGGGGGATACAATATTCTTACCTCACCAAGTCCGGTTGGTCTGGCTTGAACGGCATCGCTCCCAAGGCCGTTGACAACATGTTATTTACTTCATTCCGTTATTACATTCCGTAGTTCGCCCCGCGTCTTCGGGCGGAAACAGGGCGGCGCCGAAAGGCGCCGCCTTTTTTTGTTTCACTCTTGGGGGTCATGCCGAGCAAATCTCGCGAAATCAGTCACTTCCGGATTCAACCAACTCTGAACATCTTGTAACAATTCCGTAACATTCAATGGACAGAATGGCTACCACCGGAACTAAACCCGACCTGGTCTAAGGATCGGCCGCTCAAACGGCGCGATTCGTGTGGAGAGAGGCAGAAAATGAAACGATTTTCAGCTTTGTCGGTGCTGATCCTGGCGCTGGCCGGTGTGGTGCTGGCGCAAGGCGCATTGCTCATCAATGGCGCGGGAGCAACGTTTCCTTCCCCGATTTATTCCAAATGGTTCGACGAATTTCACAAGGCCAACGGAACTCAAATTAACTATCAGCCGGTTGGTTCAGGCGCCGGCATTAAACAGGTAACGGACGGGACGGTGGATTTCGGAGCCTCCGACGGTCCCATGAATGATGACCAAATTGAAGCTTATCGTACGAAGAACGGCGTCGGCATCCTGCACTTTCCGACGGTTCTCGGCGCTGCCGTTCCCACCTACAACATTCCCGGGGTTACCGCGAGCTTGAACTTCACTCCCGAGGTGCTCGCCGGAATTTTTCTCGGCCGCATTTCCAAATGGAATGATCCGGCTATTGTCAACTCCAACAAAGGTGTGACCCTTCCGGCTAACGACATCGTCGTCATTCACCGTTCCGACGGTAGCGGCACCACTTACATCTGGACCGACTACCTCTCCAAAGTCAGCAGCGACTGGAAGGACAAGGTGGGCAAAGGGACTTCGGTGAACTGGCCAGTTGGACTCGGCGGCAAGGGCAACGAGGGGGTCACCGGCTTGATCAAGCAGACCCCGAACGCCGTCGGTTATGTGGAACTGATTTATGCGGCGCAAAACAAAATTACCTACGGCACGGTGAAGAATGCAGCAGGGTCGTTTGTAAAAGCCGACTTGTCCAGCGTCAGCGAAGCCGCCTCCGGAGCATCCAAAACCATGCCCGAAGACTTCCGCGTTTCCATCACCAACGCTCCCGGGAAGAATGCCTACCCGATTTCCAGCTTCACCTGGCTGCTCATCCCCGAGAAATTTAAGGACACCGCGAAACGCGATGCTCTGAAGAATTTCGTGAAATGGGCGATCACCGACGGTCAAAACGACGCCGAGAATCTTTCCTATGCCAAGCTACCGAAGGAAGTTGTAGAAAAGGAACTGAAGGCTCTGAGCAAAGTAATGTAAGCACGCCTGATCACGTGGCAACCTCTTCTATTCACGCGCCGAGCGCGGGTCCCGTAGCGGGCTCGCGCTCATTCCTTTCGCGTCTGCGAAATGGCGACGAAATCGCCCGCGTGATCACCTTCCTTTTCGCTGCGTCTGTTGTGCTGATTACCGTCCTGCTGGTCTATGAGCTGTGGGTCGATTCGGCGCTTTCTCGGCACAAATTCGGATTGGGTTTCTTCATTACCAGGGTGTGGGATCCGATCGCAGATGACTTCGGTGCGTTGCCGTTTATTTACGGAACGCTGGTTACTGCGACGGTGTCGCTGCTTATTGCCGTGCCGCTCGGCATTGGCGCGGCAATCTTCCTGGCCGAACTGGCACCGCAAAAATTGTCCGATCCATTGCAGTTTTTCATCGATTTGTTGGCTGCCGTGCCCAGCGTAATTTACGGTCTGCTGGGTGTGTTTATTGTGGTCCCGGTCATGCGGCAATGGGTTCAGCCCGCGCTGAAAAGCACCCTGGGCTTTCTGCCGTTGTTCGAGGGCCCTGCGTATGGAGTGGGATTTTTGACGGCGGGAATCGTGCTGGCGATCATGGCTATTCCCTACATCATTTCCGTTTCGCGCGAAGTCCTCATGTCGGTACCGCGCGATCAGCGCGAAGCCGCTTTGGCCCTCGGCTCCACGCGCTGGGAATCAACCTGGAAAGTCGTCGTTCCCTTTGCGCGGACCGGTATCATGGGTTCCATCTTCCTGGCCTTGGCCCGCGCCCTCGGGGAAACCATGGCTGTGACAATGGTCATCGGCAATACGCCGACGATAAGCGCTTCCTTGTTGTCTCCGGGCTACTCCATCGCGGCGGTGATTGCGAATGAGTTCACGGAGGCGACGGGCGATCTGTACCTGCAGGCGTTGATCGAACTTGGTCTGGTGCTATTTCTCCTCACCTTCATTCTGAATGGTCTCGCTCGGCTCCTCATGATCCTCACGGCTCAACGCGGAAGCGGGATGGGGCACGCATGAACGCTCGTCTCAAATGGCGCAAGTTTGTTAGCGCTTTCATGCTGACCATGACCGGTGTTTGCGCCGCCATCGCCGTTTCGGTGCTCTTTTTCATTCTCGGCCACCTGGTGTATCACGGGGGAACCTCCATCAATTGGGCTTTTTTCACCAAATTGCCGGTACCGGTCGGTGAAGTCGGCGGCGGCATGGCCAACGCCATTGTTGGCAGCGCAAAATTGCTGGCTCTCGCTTCCCTCGTAGGTGTTCCCATCGGATTTTTTGGCGGAATCTATCTGGCGGAATTCAGCGGCTCCAAGGTGGCTTTCGTCGTGCGCTACGCCGCCGATTTGTTGAACGGCGTGCCCTCCATCGTTATCGGAATTTTTGCGTACGCCCTGGTAGTCCTCCCGTTCAAGCATTTCTCCACCCTGGCGGGCGGCTTTGCCCTGGGGCTGATGATGATTCCGATTACCTTGCGCAGCACTGAGGAGTTCCTTCACGGCGTTCCGCGCGCTTTGCGTGAAGCGTCGATGGCGCTGGGTGCGAGCAAATGGACTACCATTAGCAGGGTGGTGGTGCCGGCCGCGTATCGCGGCATCATGACTACCATACTGCTGGCTCTGGCGCGCGTGGCGGGAGAAACCGCGCCCCTGCTCTTTACCGCTTTCGGAAACCGCTTTTGGAGTCCGGGGCTCGGTCAGCCCACTGCGGCGCTCCCGCTGGTGATTTACAACTACGCCCTTTCGCCCTATGAAGACTGGCATCGGCAGGCATGGGCAGCAGGTTTGGTGCTGCTGGGATTAATACTTATGGTCAACATCGTAGCGCGGGTGATTCTGTCCCGCGGGGTAGCCGTTCCGAGGTCCTGATATGCCAGCTTCAGCGAGGTCTGCTGTGACCCTGAATTTAACACCCACCAGCCTCCCCGGCACGGGCCGCGAAGTCGCCGCTCCGGCGCCGATGCGGCTAACCGTCGCCAAGGTCAATTTCTTTTATGGCGCAAAGCAAACGCTCTTTGACATCAATATGAATGTTGCCGCCAACCGCGTCACTGCGCTCATCGGCCCATCCGGTTGCGGCAAGTCCACCTTGTTGCGCACTTTTAACCGCATGCACGAGACTGTTCGCAATGCTCGCCTGGAGGGCGAAATCTTGCTCGACGGGCAAAACATCCTTTCCCAGGACGTAACCCTTCTTCGCCGTCGCGTCGGCATGGTCTTTCAACGCCCCAATCCGTTTCCCAAATCCATTTTCGAAAACGTCGCCTACGGCCCGAAAATCAATGGCGCCAAAGAACCCATCACTGACATCGTTGAGCGCAGCCTCCGCCGCGCCGCCTTATGGGATGAAGTTAAGGATCAGTTGCACAAATCCGCTTATGAGCTTTCCGGCGGACAGCAACAGCGCCTATGCATCGCCCGCGGATTGGCCGTCGAGCCCGAAGTCCTTCTTCTCGACGAGCCGTGTTCCGCGCTCGATCCCATCAGCACCGCGAAAATCGAAGAGCTTCTCGTGCAGTTAAAGGATTCCTGCACCATCGCCATCGTCACCCACAACATGCAGCAGGCCGCGCGCGTCAGCGATTTCACGGCGTTCTTGCTGGTCGGTCAGTTGGTGGAGTTTAGCCCTACACCACACCTCTTTACCACGCCTTCTGATCCGCGCACGGAGGCCTACATCACCGGCCGTTTCGGATGAGGAATCTATGGAACGTCACTTCGAACGGGATCTGAACGAACTCAAAGAGCGGCTGCTTTGGATGGGCAGCCTGGCGGAGCGTTCCGTCCACCAATCTGTCCATGCCGTTCTCGATTCCGACGAGCAACTCGCCTCACGTGTCCTCGAGGAAGAAAGTGCGATTAACGAACTGCAAATCGAAATTGACGACCGCGTTGTCCAGCTTCTCGCTCTGCACCAGCTTATGGCGATGGACCTGCGCTTCGTCCTGGCGGTCTCGCGTATCAACAACGACCTCGAACGCATCGGCGATCAGGCCGTAAACATCGCGCAGGGCGCGCTGCGCATTCTCCGTCATCCGCGCGTCAAGCCTTATGTAGACCTTCCGCGCATGAGCGAAGTCGCCGAAGAAATGGTCCGCAATGCGCTAAACGCCGTAGTCCGCCGCGACGTGGACCTGGCTCGCAAAGTTCTGGAAAGCGATGACAAAGTAGACCATTACCGCGATCAGATTTTTCGCGAGCTACTGACTTACATGATGGGCGATTCCAGCGTGGTCTTCCCGGCGTTTGAACTGATCCTGGTCGCCAAGAATCTCGAACGCATCGGCGACCACGCTACCAACATCGCCGAGGACGTCATCTACATCGTGCAAGGCCAGGACGTACGCCATCCGGCGGTCGATCGCCGCTAGACTTGCGCGCCAGACCGTTTTCGGCCCCACAGCAAAAGGCCTAGCGAACCACACGCGCTCAAAACCGAAACCCATCCGCCGACCGCCCGATCCATGGTGCGGACGAATTTGATCTCGATCCGCGATTCGCCCGCCTGCACCGGAATGATCAGCTGCGCCGTCCCCGCTGCGTGCTGCGCCATCAAGGGCTCGCCATTCACGGTAATTTGCCACGCCGGATAGTCCACTAATCGCACCGCGACCCGGCTCTTCTGCAGAGTCACAGCGCGCAGCTTTCGATGCTCCGCGGTCCACTGATCCACGTGGATTTTGTAGCCCGCTCCTTCGGTTATATGTCCTTGGTCTGAAACGAACCACGCCCGCGGCTGTTTCAGCGGCAGATCGGTGTGATCGTCTCCGATAGGATCGTACTCATCGGTTCCTTCAAAGCCCTCTCCGCTCGTCATCGCCCCTTGCAGCGTCGGCATATCCTCAGTGTCCCACCAGGTGTGCTTTACCAGGTACCGTCCACCGCCCACGACGGCCAGTGCCATCGCCGCGAGCCAGATCCATCTCGCAACTCCCCGCCAAGTCGCGGCCATGAAAATCAATGCACAAATCGCCAGCACCGACATCCAGCGCCACGGGAACTGTATGAACCGCAGTTCCGGCAGCCACCGCCACACCAGCGAAGTCACCGGCAACATCAGCAACAGAACAGCCGCCGTCAGCGCAGTCAGCGGCATCAAAACATTTTTCCAGGCGGATTCTCGCTGGCGCTTTGTCCGCCACGCCGCCGCCATCCCCGTCACCGCCCATACCAACAGCATCACTGCAATATTTGACGCCACGCGGTTAAACGCGTCATGCTCCGGGTCTGCGGTCCTTGCGTACAGAAAATTTTCCGCCGGCGTCAGGCCACCGGCCAATGCGCCGCTGATTCTGACCCACCGTTGCTCATAAACCGCAGGAATCAGATAGAAGCTCGCCAAGCCAAAGCCCAGCAACATCCCGCTTAGACCTTTAAGCAACGCCTTGCCCGAACGTGACTGCACCGCGGCAAACACAAAAAGAAACGCTGCGCTGTACGTGGCAATCACCGCCGCAGGAGCATTCGAAAGCCACACCGCACAAAACGAAACTGCGAACGCAACGATCTCTTGGAACCCGCTCCCTCCCTGATCCTGCTCTGAAAAAAAACCGCACAACTGGAACACCCAGAGGAAAAGCAGCGGAAAGAATGCCACCGCCAAGAGTTCCGCAAAGTCGCTGCGCGCATAAACGATGACCATCGCGTACGGATTCGCAGCGAAACATGCGGCTCCAAACAGCGCTGCCCCTCGCGAATTCGCAATCTTTCGCAACAACACAAACGCCGAAATTCCGGCAAGTGTCTGCACGCACACGATAAGAACAGCGGCTACCGCATTCCACGGGATTACGTTTCCCAATGCGGCGCCAAACTGCCACGAGAGTGGGGGATAAAAAATAAACCGCGGCTCTCCATAGCCAAAATTAGCCCACTCGGTCCATCGCGGCAGCAATATCCCCTGTTTCCATTGCCCCGCCGCGTCGAGCCACGAAGCCATGTGGAATGCGATGTCGTGCCCCGACGCTGTGCCCAGAAACAGAAAGGGGCTCACGACCACCATCGCAACGAATATGGCTACGCCGGCCGCGCCGGCCCATTCTCGCAATTCAAATTTGGGACGCCAGCTGGACCCAGAATTAGGCAGAGTGGTCATCGAGTGCAGGAAATTGTAACCGCAACAACTCTCCTGCGAAGTGTCAATTCGGCTTTTCGTTCTTGAAGATCTGGCCTTCCTTCATTACAAAAAATACGCGTTCGGTCAGTCGAATGTTTTCCACTGGATTTCCCGGTACCGCCACCACATCTGCAAGCTTGCCGCTCTCTAATGTTCCGATTTTGTCCGCCAGCCCCAGCAAATCCGCGTCCGCTGACGTTCCCGCTTTTAGTGCGGCGATCGGTTTCATGCCCAGGTCCACCATCTGATGAAATTCCTCTGCGTTGCGCCCGTGCGGATACACGGCCGCATCCGTACCCAACCCGATTTTCACGCCCTTCGCGATCGCCCGCTGAAACGTTTGGTGAATCGCCGCGATCGCCGCCTCCGCTTTCGGCCGGATGGCCGGCGGAATCGCCACGCCCTTCTGAATTTGTTCCGTCAATCCCTGCACCGCCATCAGCGTCGGCACATAATACGTGCCTTTCTGTTTCATCAGGTTCAGGTCCTCATCGTCCAAGAACGAGCCGTGCTCAATCGAATCAATCCCCGCACGAATCGCCCGCTTCGCTCCCTCTGCCCCGTGTGCATGAGCAGCCGTTTTTAGCCGCAGCGCGTGCGCCTCGTCTACTAGCGCGTCCAGTTCGGCTTGTGTAAGTTGCGGCGTATCCACGGCATCAGCTAACGACAGCACACCTCCCGTCGCGCACGTTTTGATCACCGTCGCTCCGTACTTGTGCGCCAGCCGTACCGCACGCCGCGCTTCATCTGCGCCGTTCACCACACCATCTTCCGGTCCCGTCTCTTTACCCACCGCTCCTTCACGAAAACCCGTCTCGTCGCAATGTCCGCCCGTAGCTCCGATCGCATGCACCGCCACCAGCATCCGCGGCCCGGGCACCACTCCCCGGTTGATCGCGTTTCGCAGCCCGGCGTCCAGATAATTCGATGATCCAACGTCGCGCACCGTCGTGAATCCAGCCAGCAACGTCACCCGCGCGTTCACGCTGGCGTCCAGAGCCATTTCCGGAATCGGTTTCTGCAGTGAGTCCAGCATGGCCTTGGTGTAGTCCTCGCGATACATCATCGTCAAGTGTGTATGGGCATCAATGAATCCCGGCAGCAGCGTCGCGTCGCCCAGGTCAACTACCTCAGCCCCATCGGGCACGCTGGCGCTCGCTCCGACTCCCACGATCTTCCCGTCTCGCACCACCACCAGCCCCGGCGTCGCCAACGAATCGCTCTTTCCGTCAAACATCCTGGCGGCTTTCAGCACATAACTCTTGCCGGGCTTTTTCTCCTGCCCGGTCGCGGGAATTACGGCCAGCCCGCACACTGCGGCAATCATCAATACTTTGCGCATCGTTGCTCTCTCCAAATTTGTCGGCGGAAAATCCGGACGCCCAAAATTAACGTTTCATCGCAAAATGTCAAGCGATTGCCATGTCGCGTCCGCTTGGCCATTCTGAACCCGACCGCGCCTGATTGTGGTTCACACCCGCATTTTTTGCGATCGGCGCATTCAAACAATTCATCCCGCGCGTCCCCGGAATTTGATATTCTTGTCGCGATGCTGTCTCAGGGAAGTAACCTCAAGGGAACCCGCCTCCCCGGTTGAGCTCCTTCTGGCCGTTGCCGCAGCTTGGACTGTTCTCCTTGAGCAATGTGGGGGCCCATGAACTTCAACTTTGGCAATAGAGTAACCAGCCATGCGCGCAGCAGAACGCACCATTCCCGCACTTCATTTCATTTTCCTTTCACTGTTCCTCGTGACTATCTCGCCCGTCGCCGCATGTTCCGAAACATCTCTAATGTCCTCATGATCGTGTTCTTGAGCCTGCTCATCGCTGGCGTCATCGTCTACACCTCCGACCCCACTTCCTTTTCCTTCCTCCGCCACTAACTTCGACACGCCTCCCGGTCAGCCATCCCGGGCGAGCCTCGGGTGTTTCTTGCTTCGCTGAATTCTAAGGAGCGAACATTCGAATGGCCTTCGGCAGGACCTCAATTTCCACTGGTGTAGCCCCCAACAACTCGCCGTCTCCGTGAAAGCCGCCTAGCTCCTCCTCCGCCGATAACCTGGCTCGGGTCACTCGAAATCGCGTTAGGTGCCCGGTCTGCAGCTCGCCTGTAAACAATAACCGCGGGAGCAGCCGCGCCATTTCCCGGCGGGACAACATATCAATGGTCACAAAATCCAATTGGCCATCGTCTATTCGTGCCTCCGGCGCCAGACGCAATCCGCCTCCGTAGCTAGGCGTGTTCAGCGCAGCCGCTAGCAACAATCGCTTTCGCAACGCTGGCGCACCATTCTCTGGAAATGCGAACTCGACATGTACTCCCGAATACCCTCGCAACGCCGCGACGGCGCTTGCCACATAGCGCAATCTCCCCGGCCATTTCAAGAATTTTCCGCGCGCATATCGCGCCGCCTCAGCATCCAATCCCACTCCCCCGCCGCCCAGATACTCCGCCGTTTCGCCGTTAGCGAATGTCGCTCTCACCACATCCACCGCTCGGGTTTTTCCCTTCGCGACTATCTCTACCGCTTGCTTCCAATTCCGTACACCCAACGCCGCCGCGAAGTCATTTCCTCCGCCCACCGGTATTACCCCCGCGTTTACCGGGCTACCGATCGCTTCCCGCACGAGCAACTGCAGCGTTCCATCTCCGCCCATCGCAATCAGCGTCCGGCTGCCTGCTGCGATTGCTGCGCACACTCCCCTGCGAAAGTCCTTCGCGGAACGCGATTCCACGAATCGCACCGCAAAGCCTTGCCGCGCGAATTCCGCTCGTACACCCGCTATCTTGCGGCCAGCGTTGCCGCCCCCGGCACACCGATTCACGAAAACGATCGCGCTACCAGCATCATTGCTCATGGTCGTTAGTGAATAAGAACTTGATGAACGCGTAGTCCGTCATGCCCGCCGTCCGGAATAAGAACACCGGCTCAGCCCTTTGCATTCGGCTGGAATCCCGCGAGCTCCAACCCTTTCGCCACTTCCGGGTTCTTGGCGAATTGCTCCCACACGAAGCTACTGCGTGCGTTTTCCGCCATGATGATGGTGATCCCCGCGTTGATCCCCAGCGCATCCGGGCTATTCCAGTTGTTCAGCGGGTTGAACGCGTCCACGTAGCCATACTTCTTCCACACCCGCTTGCCGAACTTCTCTCGGATGTTCTGCAGCACCGTCACGCATTCTTTCGGCAGAAACACCAGCGAGCCCGCCGTCGCGCAGGGCACGATGCTTCCGTCGATCCGCCCCATCGCTGGCGGTCCGCCCCAAATCGCGTACCCGTGCTCGGAATCCGATGCACTGATTCCCCACAAGTTCTCTGAGTAATCTGAAAACCGCTCCACCAGTTCCAAGCACCATAACTTGTGGATCTTTGTCGCCACGATCGAATTCGCAAAATAGTCGCCGTACTTGTCGTGGATGCCGCGAAAGTTGAACCAACCGTGCGAATATTGGTGCGCAAATATTGGTGCGTGCGCTCCAATGTAGGCGATCTGGTTGAATTCGAATTGCGGCCGCTGCCAGCTGTTCCAGCTGGTCGGCGGCAGCGGATGCGTCCGCGATGCCATTCCCAACAAATACATCATCATCAACTCGCTGTAGCTGTCCCATCGCGCACGCAAAAATCCCTGCTCCGGCATCCACCCCATCGTTAGCGTCTGCCCGTTGTGCAGCATCCAGGTCCAGTCGGCCCGCTCGTAAAGCTCCGTCGCCAGCTGCTGGATTTCTTTGTCGTCGAAGAAGCCTCTGCAGGTCAGAGCCCCGCACAGGAACAGGCAGGTGTCCACCGGCGAGACCTCCGAGTTCAGAATCCGCTGCCCCGTCTCGCCATTCACGAAGTGATAGAGAAACCCGTGTTGGTGCTGCACGCTCTTCAAGGCAAAACTCAACGTCGCTTTCACCCGGTCGCGGATCGGGCCCTCTTCTTCATAGCCACGCTTGGCGGCAATACATAACGCGGTCAGCCCGAAACCCGTGGCCGCCACGCTCGACGCGTTTCGCAGGGCGCCGCCGTCGGCTGATGCGCGGTCCTCTACTTGTCCAGTCTTGGGATTAGCCTGTTCCCAAAAGTATGAAAATGTCGCCTGCTGCATTTCCTCGAGGAAGGTGTCCTCATCCGGTGTGAAACGATAAAGGGAAGGATCAAAAGAGAATAGCCGCGCGGGTAAACCGGGGGTGGCCTCACGAGGTTCCAACTGCTGTGACGGATTCTGGTATTCGGGAAACCTTACGCTGGCCGGCAGCCCCAGCGGGGCCGCCGCTCCGAGCAGGCCTGCTTGCTTCAGCCATTCGCGCCGGCTGAGGCTACGCCGTTTCACCGCGTGAACCCTGTCCTTCGCTGGCCGGCTCTCACCACCGCAACATGCATGAAGTTTCGACCCTTCGTCGTTTCTTGATTTGCGGTCTGTTCCGCTTTCACCCTTCATGCCCTGCTAAATCGGTTTATCCTACCGCTATCGGCGTTTGCGCGTCGTGCTTTCTGGCCTGTCTGGAGGGATTTTCTCGCGCGAATTCTGGTGCCGGCGGGGGGAATCGAACCCACGGCCTAGGGATTATGAGACCCTCGCTCTACCACTGAGCTACGCCGGCCAAAAGCAGCCTTTTATCCTACGAAGACCACTTCAATTCAGTCAAGGTCTTCCCGGCGATCCGAGCCATACGCCTACCGGCCGCCCCGAAACACCTCCGGAAGTGCTTATAGTCATAGTACTACTGTACTGTTGTCCAGCGCAGTTCCCCCTTCTATTCTTCACGGGTTAGGCAGTAGCTTCCAACCGCTCCGGGGATGTGCCTCCCCTCGGCGCTCGGCTGCTCTGCTTGGCAAGAATATTTTCGCCCGCATCGTCGGGTTGCTTGATTATTGGTGTCGTCTCAGATACTGTACCTCCGCGGTTGTACCATACCTCGGAGGCACAATGTCCAAGCAGCTCACGGTGGTCGCATTTGCGATGTTTGTTCTCGTTGGTGCGATGGGTCTGAAATCGGCTGTCACTTCAAGAGACAGCGGTGCGGTTTTGATGGCGAATGGCAGCGCTCCAACGCCGCCGTCGCCCTGGAAGAAGAACGGTAGCGCTCCAACGCCGCCTTCTCCCTGGAAGAAGAATGGAAGCGCTCCGACGCCTCCATCGCCCTGGAAGTAACCTAGCCTGAAGCTAGACCAGGGCGTAGAAAAGGTGCTACGTGCCTGGTCCAATGCAGTACATCGTTTGGCTCGTAGGCGCTCTTTTAGAAGCGGCCGTAGTGGTGTGCGCGATCAAGCGCAATGCGTTCCGCCGCTACACCTTTCTAAATGTCTATATGGCGGCGGAAGTGGTCGCTAGCGCGGCTCGCTTTGAGATCCTGCGCCATTACGGATTCACGTCCCTCACATACGCGTACTTCTATTATTACTCCGACGCCCTTCTGACGATTCTTCTGTTCCTGGCCCTCAGCAGCCTTTACTCGGAAGTTTTCCGGGAGTTGAACGCTGAGCGCTACGTGCAAATGGGCTCGGTGGTCCTCTTGGCAGGGACGGCGTTATTTTCATTCGCAGTCGTGGAGCAATCTAGCGCCAAGCTCCTGTCCCACTTCGTTTATGAGATCTCGCAGAATCTTTACTTTGTCGGGTTGGTGCTGACCTACATCCTGTGGGCCGCTATTCTCAAGCTGCGCGAAACCCGCACTCGCCTCATCCAGTTGGTGCTCTCTCTTGGCGTTTACTTTAGCTTGTACGCTGCGAATTACGCGCTTCGCAATTTGTACCCCTCCGCGGAAGCCATCTTTACCGTGTTGAATCCGCTCATCGGCTGCTTCCTGCCTTTTGCCTGGGCTTATGCGTTTTGGAAGCTGCCGGAAGAAGCCCGCCTGGCGCCGGCGGAACTGGCGGTGAGCCCGCGATGACCGCCGCCTTCATACTCGTTTGCTCCGTCGGATTCCTGCTGATGTTCTTTGTGTCCTACTGCCGCTCGTTGCTGGCGACTTCTTCGGCTGTCGCTTTGACGCAGGAAGTTCGCGACGTCACGGGCATCGCCAGCACGGTTGCTCCCGACGATTTCTCCCGGGTGATTCAACTTTTGCAACTCTGTCCGGATCGCCCCGAAGAGCGAGGCCGCATTCGCACCGTCTCCATGTATTACGGCTTCCTCGGCCTGGTCCGCTCCACCCTGGCGGCCGCGGCGCCTTCTCTGAAATCTTGGGCGGATCGTGAACGCGCCCAGTGCGGCTACTTCGCCGCGGTGGTGCTCGGCCGGCGGATTGCTTTTAGCCGCGATCTGCTCGCGCAGCAGATGCTGCCTTAGTTTCTTCGTTTAGAATTTTTCGACTCTTCCCTTTTTATCCTGCGACGTCAGCTCCAATCATGCGGCGTTGAAATATAGCTTGCGTCGAGGGCGCTTGCCGCCGGGCAACCCAGCAGTCGAAGCGTGCGATCGAAGTCTTCGCGAAGTATTTGTAAGGCACGCGCCACTCCGGGCTGCCCAGCCGCCGCCATGCCATACGCGTAAGCGCGGCCGATTAACACAGCTTTCGCCCCGAGACACAGGGCCTTCGCGATATCCGCGCCACGCCGGATTCCTCCATCCATCAAAACTTCCGCTTGTCCTCCCACCGCCTTCACCACTTCTGGCAACGCGCGCAGGGTCGAAGAAACGGTGTCCAGTTGCCGTGCGCCGTGATTGGAAACCACAACTCCAACGGACCCTTCATCAAGAGCGCGCCTGGCGTCGTCGCCGCTCAGCACGCCTTTCGTGATGATCGGCCCTTTCCACACTTCGCGGATCCAGCGGAAGTCTTCCCAGGTCACCACTGCGCGAGCAAGCGCGTCGCCTACACCCACCAGGGGCAACGGCCCCTTGCCGGGAATCACCACGTTCTCCAGTTCCGGCTTCCCGCCATCCAGAAAATAATTCGCCAGCCACTGCGGACGCTCCAGGAACTGAAAGAGAAATGGCAACTTGGAGAAAATAGACCCGCCGAGAAGCTGTTTCATTCCATTGCGAATGTCGCGTTCGCGATTCCCGGCCACCGCAGTATCAACCGTAACCGCCAAAGCGGAAAATCCCGCTTTCGTGGCCCGCTCCAGCGCGGCTTCGGCGGCTTCGCGGCCGCCAACCAGATACAACTGAAACCACACCGGCCCTTTGGATGCCGAGCGAACATCTTCCAGCTTATGGCCCGAAACGGTGGACAGTGTGTAGATGGTGCCGGCTTCGCCCGCAGCCGCCGCGGCAGCGACCTCTCCGCCGGGATGCATCATGCGGCTGTAGCCGACCGGGGCGAGGATCGCCGGGAAAGCCAGATCGAAATTCAGCACCCGCGTGCTGAGCTTGTACTCGGCGAGTTTCACCGCCTGGCGCGGCCGGAAGACCACGTCATCAAACACGCGACAGTTCTCCCGCAGCGTCACTTCGCCATCAGCGCCGCCGTCCAGATAATCGAACACCACTTTCGGCACGCGACGCTCGGCCGCGTCGCGCAGGTCCGCGATGTTGATAATGTGCGAGCCCCAACGTTGAGACTGAGTCTGGGTCATGGATCAGCGGCCGCCTGTTCCAGAAATCCAACAATATTTTGCGACAACAAATTGCCTTCGCACAGTATCGAAAAACGAGTTTTGCCACAACAGAGCGGGGAGCCGGCGCTTGAGCGTTCAGGGCTTGCGCCGTTGAATCGGTAAGGTATGCTAGGCGCGCTGCCCAGGGAGACACAGCGATGAAATTGGGAGTATTCACGCCGGTTTTTGGAAATCGGACTTTGGATCAAGTCTTGAAAAAGATGCGCTCGCTGCCGGGAGTGTCGGCGATCGAGCTGGCCACGGGAGGGTGGCCGGGCAATGCGCATGTGGACGTCAACGGGCTGCTGGCCAATCCGCACAAGGCAGAAGAATTCCTCAGTCAGATCCAAGATTCCGGACTGACCATTAGCTCGCTGTCTTGCCACGGCAATCCCTTGCATCCGAACAAGACGCTGGCGCAGGAATACGACGATGCCTTCCGGAAATCGGTGCGATTGGCGGAGATGCTGAAGGTGCAGGTGGTGGTTACCTTCTCGGGTTGTCCCGGGGACAGCGACCAATCGACGTGTCCCAACTGGATTACGTGTCCGTGGCCGCCAGAATTTCTAGAAACGCTGGAGTGGCAGTGGGACAAAAAAGTCTTGCCGTATTGGGAGGAAGCGGGAAAGTTTGCCGCCGATCATGGCGTGAAAGTGGCGATTGAAGCGCATCCGGGTTTCGTGGTGTACAACACGGAGACGGCGCTGCGGCTACGCGCGGCGGCCGGGAAAAGTGTCGGGGTGAATTTCGATCCGAGCCATTTGTTCTGGCAGGGAGTGGATATTCCGGTGGCGATCCGCGCGCTGGGCGATTCGATTTTCCACGTGCACGCAAAAGATTCCGCGCTGGACCGGCAAAATATCGCCTGCAACGGCGTGCTCGACGCGAAGACCTACCGCCAGATGGCGGAGCGTTCGTGGCTATTCCGCACCGTGGGTTGGGGACATGGGGAGCTGGTGTGGAAAGAGATCGTGAGCGCGCTGCGCATGGTGGGCTACGACTACGTGATCAGCATCGAGCATGAGGACGCGCTGGCGTCGGTGGACGAAGGGCTGGAGTCAGCCGCCAAGTTCCTCGCAGAGATCGTCCTGAAGGAGCCGCCCACTGAACCGTGGTGGACATAGGGAAAGCCAGCGGTAGGTGCGGACGTCCTTCGCCGCCCAATCTGTGCGGTTGGTTCGTTAACCATAATCGGCACCTCCCCCTCCTTCCTTGGTGAGTATGAATTCGATAAGAAGCAGGCGTCCGTAGACAAATTCTACGAGGTTTAAAGTTGTTTAGAAGCAATGCTTAAATCAAATACAAAACATTGCAGCCTTCCCGAAATGCAGTGGGCCTCGAAAGCAAAGGCAGCAGCGGAACAGCGGTTACACTAAGACGTGGCTCCGCTGCTGGAACTGGAAAAGGTGAGCGTGATGCGCGGCCAACGCGCCGCGTTGCGCGACATATCCCTGCGAATTGAGGCGGGCGAGCACGTTTGCATCCTGGGGCCGAACGGATGCGGGAAGTCCACTCTGATCAAGACGATAACACGCGAGTGCTACCCGCTGGCGCGTGACGGTTCGTGGATGCGGATCTTGGGGCGAGAGCGGTGGGACATTTTTGAATTGCGCTCACACTTGGGAATTGTCACGCCCGACTTGCTTTCCTCGTGCACGACGGATTCGACGGGGCGCGATGTAGTGCTCTCCGGATTTTTTAGCAGCACGCGGATTTTTCCTCATCACCATCCCGAGACAGAGCATGTGAGCCGTGCGGAGGCCGCGCTGGCGAGGCTTGGGATCGACCACCTGGCGGATCGCGCGGTGATGCAAATGTCCTCCGGAGAAGCCAAGCGGACCCTGATTGCGCGGGCGCTGGTGCACCAGCCGCACACGCTGTTGTTTGATGAGCCGTCGAATGCGCTGGACATTGCGGCGCAATTCCAGCTGCGCGACACGATGCGGGAATTGGCGCGTTCCGGGCTGGCGATCCTGCTGGTCACGCATCACGTCAGCGAGATCATTCCGGAAATGGAGCGGGTGATCCTGCTGCAGGACGGCGGAATTCTAGCGGACGGGAAGAAAGAAAAAGTACTCACCGAAGAAAATTTGCAGTCGTTGTTTCGGACCGAGGTGCGGCTGCATCGTTCGAACGGATTTTTTCACGCGTACTGAGCGAAGGAGATAAGTCGAAATCTCGTGGTCCGAAGGACTATTGGGAAGGCTATCGTCTTGGTTTCTTGTAATCCGCCTGATCGTTGACCGTCAAATCAAATGCGTTGTTTCGGGCAGGTAAGCAGCGTACGATGCTCGCGACCTGGAGCTAAGTTCGCGAAGTGATCCTCACGCGAGTGTCGAACCAACCGATCGTGTGTACCCCTGCCCACACGAGAGACTCCAGCACGAAAAATCCAAGGAGCCAAGCGATGAACCAATCGGGTGGAGTAGGTACGGTTGCCATTGTCCGAGCAGCTGGCGCGGCGCTTTGTTGCGTCGCGTTGTTGCTCGCGGCGGGAACGAAAGCACGCGCGCAATCCATGCCCACGCGCCACATCCACAAGGAGATGGCGGGCGGGCAAGGAAAACTGCTGGGGCATTTGCCGGCGACCCAGCAACTGAAGCTGAATCTTGCGCTGCCGTTGCGCAACGAAGCGGAGCTCGACGACCTGTTGCAAAAGCTGTATGACCCGAAGAGCGGACTGTACCACCAGTTTTTGAGCGTGGAAGAGTTCACGGCGCGGTTTGGACCGACCGAGCAGGATTATGCGGAAGTGACGCAGTTCGCGGAAGCAAGCGGACTGAAGGTTACGGGGACCTACGAGAACCGCATGGTGTTGAACGTGACGGGAAGCGTGGGAAATATCGAGAAGGCGTTCCATGTGAAAATGAATTCGTATCAGCATCCCACAGAGAACCGGGCGTTTTATTCGGCGGACCGCGAACCATCGCCGGCGTTGGGCGTGAAGCTATGGCACATCACCGGACTGGATAATTTTTCGATTCCGCAACCGGCGGGATTGAAGCGGGATGCGCAGGCGCCGCCTCACACGACAGGCTCCGGGCCAAGCGGCTATTTTCTGGGCAGCGATTTTCGGGCGGCCTACTATGGCGGAACGGCATTGACCGGAGCAGGCCAGTCCGTAGGTTTGCTGGAATTCGCGGGCTATAACCAGGCCGACGTGACGAAATATTTTTCGACAGTGGGCCAGCCGCTCACGGTAAGCGTCGTGGGCGTTTCCACCGACGGATCGAGCCTGAGCTGCACGGGAAGCTGCGACGACACAGAACAGGTGCTGGATATCGAAGTGGCGATTTCTATGGCGCCGGGGATGAACCAAGTGCGCGTCTATGTGTCGGACACGAGCGACGTCAGCATGTTCAACAAGATGGCCTCGGAGAACCTGGCGAAGTCGTTGAGCTGCTCCTGGGGCTGGAGCCCGGCGGATACCAGCAGTGACGATCCGATTTTCAAGGAGTTCGCCGCACAGGGGCAAAACCTGTTCGTGGCTTCTGGAGACAGCGGCGCGTACCGGAAAAAATGGCGCTATGTTTATCCTGCAGACGATCAATTCGTCACTTCCGTGGGTGGCACGGATCTGGTGACTGCCAGCCCGGGCGGACCGTGGCAATCGGAAACTGGGTGGGCGGACAGCGGCGGCGGACCTTCGCCGGACGGAATTGCGATTCCGAGCTATCAAAAGACTGCGGGTGTGATTACCACCGGGAACAAAGGTTCCTCGACCCTGCGCAACGCTCCCGACGTGGCGGCGGAAGGGAATACGGACAACTACATTTGCTATGACGGAAAGTGCGCCGGCGGTTGGGGCGGAACGAGCTTTGCGGCTCCGCGCTGGGCGGGTTATCTGGCGTTGGTGAACCAGCAGTCCGTTTCGCACGGCCACGCAACAGTGGGCTTCCTCAACCCGACAATTTATTCAATTGGTTTGGGATCGAGTTACGGGACGGACTTTCACGACATCACTAGCGGGAGCAACGGCACGTATTCAGCGATCCAGGTTTATGACCTGGTGACGGGATGGGGCAGTCCAAACGGCGTGGCGCTGATCAACGCACTGGCGCCCTGACGAGAGGAACGAGTCGGAACAAACTGAACAACCAGCGCGCGCGGTGTAACAAGCCGCGCGCGCTCTTGCTTTGTCACGTCTGGTAGCGTGAATGTACGGATCTTACCCTAAGACGTTCTTGGTCATCGATTAAAGCAAACACGGTAATGCCTGCGACGTAGAACGAGTGTCTCCTTACGCAAAGCGCAATTTGCTTACCGGCCTGGATCTGGTCAAAGGTCGCAAGTCGTTCCAACTTTGGCCAAAAAACTCACTACGAGACGGAGTAACCGATGAAAATCATTCTGAGCAGCATGCTGGCCCTCACGATTGCGGGCTCGCCTGTTCTGGCGCAGGAACCGGAGCCGAAGGAAAAACCGAAGCAGGAAGAGCCGAAAAACCCGTCGGGAGCGAAGTCGAAGCAGGAGCCCGACGAAAAGGCGAAGCCGAAGCCCCAGCCGGAAAAGCCGAAGCAGGAGCCAGCGCCTCCACCGAAGGAGGCCAAGCCGGGCGAAAAACAACAGAAGGAACAAGCGAAACCAGAGAAGGACCGGCCTCAGCAGGAACAAACTGCGCGGCCGGATCATCGCAACCAGCAGGCGCGTGAAAAAGGCCAGCGAATCCCGCCGGAGAAATTTCGCGCCGGCTTTGGCCGCGAACATCCCTTTCGGGTGGCACGCCGCGACGACCATCGATTCCACTACAGCGGCTATTGGTTTGAAGTGGTGGAAGTTTGGCCCGCAGGATGGTCGTTTGACGATGATTGCTACATTGAAGACGACGGCAGCGACTACTACCTGGTAGACATGGTGCACCCGGAGATCCGCGTGTTGGTGGTCGTGGTGAGCGCTTAGCGACGAGGCGGACTGCTGACCTTTGCGGCGGGCGAACTTTCGCTCGCCGCTTTTATTTCCGCCTTTATTTGGGGACCGGCTTGGGCTGTGCCGTTCTGGCTTCGGGGCTCTTGGGAGTCCAGTCCTCGGGAGGGAAAGTGACACGCCAGAACTGGGGGCGGGGAGCGGAGAACTCGAGGCCGATTTCCGCTTTCTCGCCACGCACCGGGCCGAGAAATACCACGTGGCAATCTTGTTCTTCCCTGGTACGACTATTTTGAAGCTTGAGGATGCTGCCGCTGGTGATGCGGGCGTGCAGCAGGATCAACGCGCCATGGGCGTTGATGGCCAGAGTGTCGGTATCTTCTTTGAATGACTTACCTTGCGCATCGTTGCCGGAAACCTGAATACCGATTTGCATTAGAACGCGTTGGCTGCGGCGGCGGACACCGAGGTTGTTTGGATTCTGCAGTGGTTGGGACATGACGGGAGCTCGCTTACCTTTCAATTCACTATAGCGCAGAGCGCGGAACAATGGGGGAGCGAGCCGAGAAAAGGTAAACAGAAGCCCAGCGCCATAAAAAAGCTGGGGCACAACTACAACGAGCGGGGCTGCATTCACGCCGGAAAGCGCTTCAGGAGGCGGCCGCTACAAAATCACGAGCGCTTTTCGATTGGGACGTAGTCGCGCGTTTCGTGACCGAGGTAAACCTGGCGCGGGCGCGCGATTTTTTGTTCGGGATCGAGGAGCATTTCCTGCCACTGGGCAATCCAGCCAGAAGTGCGCGGGATGGCGAAGAGCACCGGGAACATGGTCATGGGGAAGCCCATGGATTGGTAGATCAGGCCGGTGTAAAAGTCCACGTTCGGATATAGCTTGCGCTTGACGAAGTACTCGTCTTCGAGGGCGATACGTTCGCATTCGAGTGCGATTTCTAGAAGCGGGTTCTTGCCCATCAATTCGAAAACTTCGTAGGCGACGCGCTTGATGATGCGGGCGCGGGGATCGTAGTTCTTATAAATACGGTGGCCGAAGCCCATCAGTTTCACTTCGCCGGTTTTCACGCGCTTGATGAAATCAGGCACTTTCGCTACCGTGCCGATTTCGAGCAGCATACGCAGAACTTCTTCGTTGGCGCCGCCGTGCAGCGGGCCGTAGAGAGCGGCGATGGCGGCTGCGGTGGCGGAGTAAGGATCGACGTGAGAACTGCCAACGCCGCGGATGACGTTGGCGGAACAGTTTTGTTCGTGGTCGGCGTGGAGAATGAAAAGAATGTCGAGCGCGCGTTCGAGGGTGGGGTTAGGGCGGTAGCGCGTTTCCGTGGTGCGGAACAGCATGTTGAGGAAATTGCCAGGATAGCTGATCTCGTTGTCGGGATAAACGAATGGCATGCCCAGCGTGTGGCGATAAGCGAATGCAGCAATGGTAGGCATTTTGCCGATAAGACGGTAAGTCTGCTTGCGGCGAGACTCTTCGTTCAGGATGTCTTTGGCGTCGTGATAGAAGGTCGAAAGCGCGGCGATGGTGGATATCATCATGCCCATCGGATGGGCGTCGTAGTGAAAGCCGTCGAGAAATTTCTTGATGCTTTCGTGGATGAAGGTGTGATGGCTGATGTGCCAGGTCCAGTCCTTCAGCTGGGCGTCGGTGGGCAGTTCGCCGTGTAGAAGAAGATAGGCGGTTTCGAGATAAGTGCTTTTTTCAGCGAGTTCTTCGATGGGATAGCCGCGATAACGAAGAATGCCTTTGTCGCCATCAATATAAGTGATGCGGGAGATGCAGGAGGCGGTGTTGTTGTAGGCGGGGTCGTAACTCATCATGCCGAAATCGTTGGCGTCGGTCTTGATCTGGCGGAGGTCCATGGCCTTGATGGTGCCGTTGGTGATGGGGACCTCATAGGCCCTGCCGGTGCGATTATCGGTGATGGTCAGCGTGTTGCGGGACTGGGAAGACGCTTCGGATTTGGTGGAACTGTCGGTGGACGTCAGGGAACTCATCGAAAAGGCCTCACACGTAAAGAATGTACACCAATGAGAGGAGAGCGGGAAGCGGGGAGGGTTCGGCGGGCTGCGGATGGCAGAAAAGAAAGGGGTTAGGCGGAGGGGAGCGGAAAGATAATTAGCCTCTTGACAACAGTCGTTATAACGATTATTATCTTGTCGAACGGAGAGCTGGGCCAGTTAGGAGACAGCATGATCAACATTCGCAAGAACGACGAGCGGGGGCACGCCGACCACGGGTGGCTCAATACGCGGTTTACATTTTCTTTCGCGGATTATTACGACCCGAAGCACGAGCAATTTCGCACGCTGCGGGTGATGAACGACGACCGAGTGGCGGGCGGCGGAGGATTTCCGACCCATCCGCACCGCGACATGGAAATCGTGACCTACGTGCTGGAGGGCGCGCTGGCACACCGGGACAGCATGGGCAACGGTTCGATCATCAAGCCGGGCGATGTGCAGTACATGAGTGCGGGAACGGGCGTGGCGCACTCGGAGTTCAATGCGTCGAAGACTGAGCCGGTGCACCTGTATCAGATCTGGATGTTTCCGGACAAAAACGGCCACAAGCCGGCGTATGACCAGAAGAATTTTTCCGAAGCGGAAAAGCGCGGCAAGCTGCGGCTAGTGGTTTCACCGGACGGGCGCGACGGCTCGGTGAAGATCAGGCAGGACAACGAACTGTACGCGACGGTGCTGGGGCCGGGCGAAAGCGTGAAGCATGAACTGAAGCCGGAGCGGCACGCCTACGTGCAAGTCGCCCGCGGCAGTGTAACGCTGAACGGCAAGGCGTTGGAGGTTGGCGACGGTGCGGAAATTTTCGCGGAGAAAACGCTGGAGCTGACCGGCGTGAAGGATGCGGAAGTGCTGCTGTTTGATTTGGCGTAAAACCGGAAGCAATGACGTAACCAAACGAACGAAGCAAGAACCGAAAAAACCGGCTCGGAGGCCGGTTTTTTTATTGGTGCGCCCGGCAGAGCGCCCATCCTCGGGACGTGGTGGAAGCCGAGCATATACGAGAGAACGATGTCGGTGTTTTCGATAAGGGGATTCGCTTGGGTCCAAACGGCCAGACCGTGGTCTCCCTTGCTGGCTGTGGGGTAACCGCCGGCCGCGAAACGTTCGTCCACCCGAAGGGGCCTAACCCAACGCTGGCGGGTAGAGAAGGCATGACTTTCTGTGGACCTTCGTCGGCATCAAGCAACGAAGTAGCCGTGGTCCCGGGCGCAGCAGCTCGTAGCCAGTCGGGTTAGTCCAATGGTCCTTTGAAGGAAGGCAAAGGGAAATAACGATTGCGGCCGAAGCTTTTTGCGCGTTAGGTTGAAGACGGCCTGCGTATTACGGGAACCGAGAACAAGGCGCCAACGAACAGGGCCACGGCCAACGCAACCAGCGACGGCATGAACGGCAGCTTCGCGGCCATGAGGTAGACGATGCCTGCCGCGAGGAGAACGCGAACACGGATTGCGCCGAGCAGAACCGGATCGGCCAGGCGGGAGTGGAGTTCGGCGGATATGGGTTCGTTCATTGAAGGAAGCACTTTGCGGATTCTATTCATGCGCGGAAGGATGAGCGCGAAGCCGAGGACCAAGGCCATCCCGACGGCGAGAAGTGTGGCGGGAATCCAGCCCTGCTTCATAGCTCCGGAAAGTGACGCCAGGTAGCCGCCGGAAAGGAGCAGCACGGCGAGGCCGGCTCCAGACAGCGGCGGCGAAACTTTGAAAACGCGCAGCCAGGCGCGCACTTGTTCTGTGGACGCGGCGTTGCGGAATAACGAAGACGACACCCATTCGATGCCGTAGCCGATGAAGAGGGCAAGCGCGCCGAGCAAGTGTGAATATAGGACTACTGTGTAGACGGTCATTTGTACCTCATCGACGAGACAAGTCCGGGCTCACCAAATAACTACGCATCTAGAAGATGATTGTTACAGCCCTTCGTCCGCGCAATCCCAAGGAGGTTGGATCTTCGCCGAAGCGGGCGGTCTAGCCGCGTTTGCGTTGAAATTCGCGCATAAACCCAACCAGCGCTTCGACGGATGACGACTCGACCGCGTTGTACAGCGAAACGCGCATGCCGCCGACCGAACGGTGACCGGGGGTACCGACGAGTCCCATAGCCGCCGCCTGTTTGGCAAATTCTTTTTCAGCGGCTTCGTCGGGATGCGCGGCGGCGGATTGCCCATTGGCGCCGGCGACGCGGAAGACCACATTCATCAGCGAGCGCGAATCTTTTTCGACCGGGCAGTGGTAGAAGCCGTTGCCGGAATCAATGGTGTCATAGAGCAGTTTGGCTTTGCTTTCGTTGCGCTTTAGAATTCCCTTAAGCCCGCCCTGCGATTCAATCCATTCCATCATCAAACCCACGACATAGACGGCGAAGGTCGGCGGCGTATGGTAGAGCGATTTTTCCTTGATGTGGGTGCGGTACTGAAAAATCGTGGGCAGATTTTTGTCGGCTCGTTCGGCGAGGTCCTTGCGAACGATCACAACCGTCGCTCCGGAAGGGCCGAGATTTTTCTGCGCGCCGGCAAAGATAAGTCCGAATTTACTGACGTCCAGGGGGCGCGAAGCGATGTCCGAGGACATGTCGGCGACAAGCGGAACATCGCCAGTAGCGGGCAACGAATGATATTGCGTGCCCTCGATCGTGTTGTTGGTGCAGAGATAGACGTAGGAAGCGTCGGTCCCGAGGGTGATTTCGTCCTCGCGTGGGACGCGGGTGTTTTTTACCGACTCGGTGTTGGCCGCGACGCGATGCGAGAACCCTTTCTTCAATTCAGTGAGCGCTTTCGCAGTCCAGGTTCCGGTGTGCAGAATGTCCACCGGCTTGCCAGGCAGGCAAAGATTCATCGGCACCAGGGTGAATTGCGTGCTGCCTCCGCCCTGCAGGAAAATCACCGCGTAGTCGTCCGGAATTGCCAGATGCTTGCGCAGGCCGGCCTCGGCGGCGGCATTGATGCTTTCAAATTCGGGCGATCGGTGGCTCATCTCCATCACGGACATACCAGAACCGCGCCAGTCGAGCAGTTCTTCGCGAATCCGCTCAAGCACGGAGAGTGGCAAGGCGCTGGGCCCGGCGTTGAAGTTGTGGACACGATGGAGTGCAGCGGTGGTGGTGCTCGACACGATCGAAGTTCCTCTCTGTGACGGCCTTGCAAATTGAAGTGGCGCGTCCTGTTTGGACTGCACCCATGCCGCCAGCGCTTCAGAATAACACGCCGCAAACCAGACCAAGGTTTGCGCTAACCTTCTCGAAGCACCAGGAGTAGAATCCCACCGGGAGAAATTGGCCATGAATCGCAGAGAATGGATACGGGCAGGCGGAACCGCGGCGCTGGGCGTTTTCGGTGCTCCGTACGCGAGGGCTTTGCGCCGGCCGGAGGTCAAGTTGGACTGCGTGTTTCAGCTTTCCGTAATCACTGACGAGATTTCGCAGGACTTTGGCCATGCGGTCGAAGTCGCTGCAAAAGAATTCGGCGTGGGCTTGGTGGAGTTACGTGGCCTGTGGAACAAGAACATCGTCAACCTTAATGAAACAGAAATGGCTGAAGCGAAAAACCTTCTAGCAAAGCATGATTTGAAAGTGACCGATATTGCGAGCCCGCTCTTTAAAGTGGACTGGCCGGGCGCACCGAAATCGAAGTACAGCCCCAAGGGAACTTCCTACGGCGCGAACTTCTCATTCGATCAGCAGGATGAAGTGTTGGAGCGCGCCGCGAATATGGCCCACGCCTTTGGCACCAACCGCATACGTCTGTTTGATTTCTGGCGCCTGGAAGACGATAAGCCCTACCGCAAGGACATGGACGAAAAACTCCGCGAGTTTTCCGCCAAAGCCGCCAAGCAGAGCATGATCCTGATCCTCGAAAACGAATACGAGTGCAATACGGCGACTAGTCCGGAAGCGGCGCGCACGCTGGCCGCGGTGCAGAACAAGAATTTCTTTCTGAATTGGGATCCCGGCAACGCTGCGCGGCTCGGCGACAAAGCGTTTCCCGAAGGCTACGCGATGCTGCCCAAAGATCGCATCGGTCATATGCACCTCAAGGACGTGAAGCGCAAACCCGACGGCGACTACGACTGGGAGTGCATGGGCCGGGGCATCATTGATTATGAATCGCAGTTCCGCGCCATGTTGCGCGACGGCTATCGCGGCACGATGAGTCTCGAAACGCACTGGAACGGCGCCGGCAACATGGAAGAATCGTCACGGCAAGCCATGGCGGCCACTAAGGAATTGCTGCGTAAAGCGGGAGCTCTGAAATGAGCGCGAACAAAAGCAAGATACTCACGGACACTTCCCGGCGAACATTTTTGAAATTCACGGGAGCGGGGCTGGCGCTAAATTCGAGCGCGGCCAGTTACGCCAGGATTCTCGGTGCCAACGACCGCGTGCGCGTCGGCTTGTGCGGTTTTTCCGAACGATTTCGCGACGCGCTGCTTCCCGCGTACCACCAGCACGCGGCCGAGCTGAACTTTGAATTTGCCGGCCTCAGCGACATCTGGAAAATGCGCCGCGAGGAAGGCGTGGCGCAGGTCAAAAAGGTAACCGGAAACGACGTAACGCCGGCACGCAACAATACGGAGCTATTCGGCCGCAAGGATATTGATGCAGTGTTTGTCGCAACATCCGATTTCCAGCACGCCCAGCATGGCGTGGCCGCGGTGCGTGCCGGGAAAGACGCCTACATTGAGAAGCCGCTGGCCAACACCATGAGCGACGCGAAAGACATTCGCGCCGCCGTGAAAGAAACCGGGCGCATTGTGCAGATCGGCACACAGCGCCGCAGCGCAGAAAATTACCAGCGCGCGAAGGAGTTCATCGGTTCGGGCGAATTTGGCGACATCGTCGCCGTGGAGATGACCTGGGACGTCAACCAGCCAGGCCGCTGGCGGCGTCCATCGCTAGTAGAAAAACTCCGCGAAGAAGATACTGACTGGAAACTGTGGCTCGGCAACCGTCCCTTCGAGAAATTCGATCCGCGCAAATATGTCGAGTTTCGCTTGTTCTGGCCGTACTCCTCGGGAATTCCGGATCAGTGGATGGTCCACCAAATTGATACTGTGCACTGGTTCGCCGGACTGGCGCATCCGCGCAGCGTCGTGGCCAACGGCGGAATCTATCTCTGGCGCGACGGCCGCAAGAACTGGGACACCATGACCGCGGTGTTCGATTACGGCCCGCTTACCGATTTGTCGAAAGGTTTTCAGGTGGTGTATTCATCGCGGCAAACCAACTCCGCCGGCGATGTGAAGGAATTGTACCGCTCGAACGGCGGCACGCTCGACCTCGACAAAAACCTGATCAGTGGCGACGGCGGTCTGGAAGAGGAATACGCCAAAGCGATGGGCATGAAAGCGAACCGTCTCAAAACGCGTCCGCTGGTGCAAAAGGGCGGTGGTATGGAAACCGGTTCTCACGCGGGCGTGGACTTGGCTACCAGCGCCAACGTCCGCAACTGGATGGAATGCACGCGCAGCCGCAAGACGCCGAACGCGCACATCGATGCGGGCTACAGCCACTCGGTCGCTCTGTGCATGACGATCGCGGCGATTCAGTCCGGCGAGCGCGTCACTTTTGACGAAGCGAAGCAGCAGGTGCTCGCCGGCGGCAGCCCCTGGCCTCGCGGATGATGCCGTAAAGCCCGTAATTCCGAGCGGCGCGACGAGGCCCTAAGAAACCAGCGCGAATTCGACTCGCCGCCGCATCGGATCAATGCGTTCCGCCCGCACTTTGACACGATCTCCCAATCCCCACGATCGTGGTTTGGCTTTCACCGCGCCGCGGCCGCTGCGCGATCGATCCGGCCCACCTAGCGCCGCTATGGCGTGATCGCGCTCACGATACACGCAACGCGCGGCGGCGGCATCTTCCAGTGCGGCAATCGGTAGCAGCCCTTCCACGAACACTTCTAGCAGCTCCACGAAGCAGCCGTATTTCTGCACCGAGATGATCAGCCCCTCGTATTCATCGCCGAGATGCTGCTCCATGAACTGCGCGGTTTTCCAATCCTTCAGTTCGCGCTCGGCCGAAGCCGCGCGGCGTTCCGCATCCGAAGTCTCCGTCGCCAGCTCTTCCAGTTGTTTCGCGCTGTATACCACGGCTTCCGCGTGTGCGGCTGGATGCGGATCAACGGGCGCACCTTGTTGCCGATGCGCCAGCGCCCATTTCAGCGTGCGATGCACTACCAGGTCCGGATAGCGCCGAATCGGCGAAGTGAAGTGCGCATATTCATCAAAGCCCAGTGCGAAATGGCCCAGCGGGTCCGCCGCGTAGCGCGCTTGCTTCAGTGACCGCAGCATCAGATACGACACGATGCGTTCTTCCGGCTGGCCCACCAGTTTTTTCAGCAGCCGCTGGTAATGCTGCGGCGTGATGCTGATCTCCTGGTTGCCTGGCAGCTGAATGCGCATTTCCCGCTCACGGCCACGGCGGTAGGAATCTGGCCGCCCTCTTTTTGCCGGTGCCGGAACGCGCCCGTGGCGCACCGCCACTTCGCGCTGATGTAAATCGGCCACGCCCAGCGTGTAGCCAAACGCCTTGGCCACGTCCTCGAATTCCAGAACTTTCTTGGCGTCGGGCTTTTCGTGAACGCGATGGAGCGTGGCGAGGCCGCGGCGCAGCAAATATCCGGCCACCGCGCGGTTCGCCGCCAGCATGAACTCTTCGATCAAGCGATGCGCAATATTGCGTTCGCTGCGCTTGATATTGGTCATGCGCTGCTGGTCGTCAAATTCGATTACCGGCTCCGGCAAATCGAAATCAATCGAGCCATGTTCGTTGCGCCGCGCATTCAGCAGCAGCGCCAACGTTTCCATGTCTTGAAAATGATGAACCAGGGAAGCATAACGGGCGGTGGTCTCCGCATCGCCCTGGAGCACCTTGTTCACGTTGGTGTACGTCATTCGTTCGGCGGAGCGGATTACGCCGGAAGTCATCCGCGCGTCGCGCATCTGCCCGGTGGCGTCAAATTCCATCAGGCAGCTCATCACCAACCGGTCTTCGCGCGGATTTAACGAGCAAATTCCGTTCGACAGCGATTCAGGCAGCATCGGCACTGCCCGGTCAATGAAATATACCGAAGTGCCGCGCAGCCGCGCTTCATTGTCCAATGGCGTTGCCGTGCGCACATAGTGCGCCACGTCGGCAATGTGAACCTGCAGGTGCCAGCCACCATCGGCCCGGCGCTCGACGTAAACCGCATCGTCAAAATCGCGCGCTGTTTCGCCGTCAATCGTTACAATCGGCAGTTTGCGAAAATCCTCTCGCTCCTGCAGTTCGTTTTCATGAACCGGATGCGCGCGCCGCGCCGCCTCTTCCAGCACTTCTTGCGAAAACGTGTGTGGCAGATGATGCTTGCGGATGATGATCTCGGTATCTACGCCGAGATCCCCAGGCTTGCCGAGAATTTCAATGACGCGGCCAACCGGAGAAATGCCTCCGCGCGGAAACCGCGTCAACTCAACATTCACCACCGCGCCGTCAAGCTCCGGCAGTTTACCGAGCCGCCGCGAGCGCACGCCTGCTTCTCGCGACTCCGCGACGCCATATTTTCTTCGCAGCTCGGAGGTCAGCTCATCGCTCGGCGGAATTTCCACTTGATGTTGAAGGCGGTTGTCATAAGGCAAGACGACATTGCCGCCTGACGTGTAGCGAAACAGTCCGACCACCGTCGGGTGCGCGCGATTCAGTATGCGCACGATCCGTCCTTCAGCCCGTTGTCCATCCGGACCCGAACTGAGGCGCGCCACTTCCACCTGCACGTGGTCTCCGTGCATCGCATCGCCGACCACATCGCGCGGAATAAAAACGTCGCGATCCAAATGGGGAACAGGCTGGTCCGGTACCACAAAGCCGTAGCCGTCCTGGTGCAGGATGAGCCGGCCGGCGAGCGAATTGCGCGCTCGGCCGAGGCCTTGGCCCGGGTTAATCGAGCGCTGATACCCTTGATTTTGACCCTGGCGACCGCCTTCTGACTGCCTGGCGTTCTCGTTTTGCACCCTTCCCCGCCCTCCGGCCAAGGTGAAGCGTCCGCCGGGAAGCTCGTCTATCGCCTTTCTTTTCTTTAATTTGGCTAACATCCTGATCAAAGGCCGCCGATCGGACTTGCGCAGATGGAGGCCGCGCTGGACGGCTTCCAAGGTTGCGCCACCAGCCGTAACTTGCAGAAAACGCAATATGTTATCGGGACTCAAGGAGGAGGGACGGTGCATCTGGCCCTTTCCTGGGGGCGGACCGGCGATGCTCCCATAAAGATTTCATCAGAATTGTAAACTTTTTTGCATTTTTCACGAAACCATTTTGCCGGTTTTGGGGTTTAATAGACAGGCCAACACACGACCGGCTGACCACCCTCCGTCAAGTCAGCCGGACATTCCCCGCAAGGGGAAGCTGGGAGGCGGGAAGACCTGGCCCGCCTCCTTTTTTTTCAGCGAAATTTTCCCCGATCATCCCGCGTCGCGACCCAGCGCCGCCAGCGACCATCTGTGAAAGGAAATTTCTTTAGTCCCTTCGTTCACGTCTCCGAAATCCCTACGGCGCTTGCACATATTACAATGATGCCGCGTTTTTATATTTTTCGTACTCCAGGGCGTCTTTCAGAAAGGCCGGGGCAAATTCATGGCGGAACGTATCCTCGTGGCTGGCGGTGCAGGGTACATCGGAAGCGTGGTCGTTGCGCAGTTGCTCTCTTGCGGCTACGAACCGGTCGTGTATGACGATCTCTCGCATGGGCACCGCGCGGCGCTCCCGAAAAGCGTCCACTTGATCGTCGGCGATATTGGCGACCGCTCAGCGCTCGACCGCGCTTTTTCCGATGTGCAACCGCGAGCGGTGATGCATTTCGCCGCTTTCATCGAAGCCGGCGAATCCATGCAGTTGCCCGAAAAATATTTCCGCAACAATACCGCCAGCGCGCTGACTCTGCTCGAAGCCGTGCTGGCACACAAAGTCCCGCGTTTTGTTTTTTCCTCCACTGCGGCGCTCTACGGCACGCCCGAAAAAACGCCAATTGAAGAAACCGCCCCGCTGCATCCCACCAACGCGTATGGTGAATCGAAACTGCTGGTCGAACAAATGCTCGAATGGCTGCACCGCATTCACGGGCTGCGCTACGCGTCGCTGCGCTATTTCAATGTTGCCGGGGCCGCCGGCGAGCAGGGCGAAGACCATCATCCCGAATCGCATCTGATCCCGCTGGCATTTCAGGTGGCGCTAGGCATGCGGAAAGAATTCGCCATTTTTGGCACGGACTACCCGACGCTCGACGGCACCTGCATCCGCGACTACATTCACGTCAGCGATCTGGCCACCGCCCACCTGTTGGTGCTCGAAGCGCTCAAGGAAAAAGATCGCCTCATCTACAATCTAGGCAACGGCCAGGGCTTCAGCGTGCGCGAAGTCATCGAAACCGTTCGCCGCGTCACCGGCCATCCTATCCCGGCACAGGAATCGCCGCGACGTCCCGGCGATCCCGCGGTGCTGGTGGCCAGTTCGGAAAAGATCAAGACGGAGCTCGGCTGGCAGCCGAAGTATGTGGATCTGGAAAGCATCGTCCACAGCGCCTGGGAATGGCGCAAGGCGCATCCGGGCGGCTACCCGTCCAATGCTTCAGAAAAGCACTGACGTTACGGCGTCTTTGCGACATTCCAGAAACTGGGTTGACAAGCGTGAAGGGAGGTGCGAAAGTCCCGTGCGGTCGCCGTAAACGATTACTATGGGCATTTTTCTCAGTTTCTCTTTGCCGCGGTCTGGTCGTTCGCTTCTCCTTTTCTTACTCATTCTGGCTCTCGCATTTTGCCTTCCGCCGCGCCTTTCCGCACAGTGGAATCCCTTGAATCCGGTTCAGTCCGCGCAAAAAGACGCGGAGGGTGTGACGATTTTTCTCGAACGCGGCGCGCTCCGTTTTCAAGTCTGCGGCGACTCCATGATCCGTGTGTTGTATTCACCGCAGCACGTATTTCCACACCTCGCCGAATACGTGGTCATCAAGACCGACTGGGCAAAGACCAAATTCGATGTGAACGAGGCGGCCGACCATATCGCTCTTTCTACCGCGAAGCTGAAGATTGTCGTTGCCAAAATAAATAGCTCGATCGTTTTCTATGACGCCGCGGGAAAGAAACTCGCGCAGGAAAACGACCGTACCATGACGCCGGTCGAAGTAAACGGTGAAAAGACCTACCACCTCGAGCGTTTTACCAACATGTGGGACACCCAGGAAGCCTTCTACGGCCTAGGCCAGCACCAGGGCGGAGTGTTCAACTGGCGCGGCGAATCCGTCGACATGGTGCAGGACAATACCAACATTTCCATTCCGCTGCTGCTCTCCAGCAACGGCTACGGCATTTTCTGGAACAATCCGTCACGCAGCCGTTTCAACAACCGCTTCGTTCATGCTTTCTATATTAGTTCCGAAGTTGCCGAGCAGATGGACTACTACTTCATCTATGGCCCGGACTTCGATCGCCTTATCGGCGCTTACCGCGAACTCACCGGCGCCGCCCCACTCTTTGGCAAGTGGGCGTACGGCTACTGGCAATGCAAAAACCGCTACGATTCGCAGGCGGAAATTCTCGGCATCGCCAAACGCTATCGCCGCGAGCACATTCCGCTCGACAACATCGTGCAGGACTGGTTTTGGTGGAACACCATGGGCGAACCGGTCTGGAACAAGAATTACCCCGATCCCAAAGGCATGGTGGACGAACTACACCAGGAAAACGTCCACCTGATGGTTTCTGTTTGGCCGTATTTCCGCCCTGGTTCGCCGGTTTACGACGACATGGCGGCTAAAGGTCTCTTCATCGACAAAACAAGAGTTGGAGCGTTCCACCCCGCAGGTATGGCGCTTTACGACGCGTTCAATCCGGCGGCGCGAAAGTATTACTGGAACCTGATGGATGGCGCGCTGTTCAAAATCGGCGTGGACGCCTGGTGGCTCGACACGACCGAGCCCGAAACCGAAGGCCGCGAAGAATCCATTCTATTGCAGAACAAGGTCCGCATGGACGGTAACGCCGCGAGCGGCGCGCGTTACGCGAATCTGTTTCCGCTGATGACCACGGCGGCCGTCTATCAAGGCCAGCGAGCGGCCAGCGATCAGAAACGCGTCTTCATTTTGTCGCGCTCGGCCTTTGCCGGCGCGCAACGCCATGCCGCCGCTGTGTGGTCCGGCGACGTCAATCCGAACTGGGAAACCTTCCGCCGTCAAATTCCCGCCGGCCTCAATTATTCCATGGCCGGGAATCCCTACTGGACCACCGACATTGGCGGCTTCACCGTTGCCGATCCCGATGACCCAGGGTATCGCGAACTCTATGCCCGCTGGTTTGAGTTCGGCGCCTTTAATCCAATCTTCCGCGCGCACGGCACTCGCAGCACCAAGCAAAACGAAATCTGGTCGTACGGCCCGGAAACTCAAGAAATTCTCATCCGCTACGACCGACTGCGCTATCGTCTGATGCCCTACATCTATTCCGTCGCATGGAAAACCACCAACGAAAACTACACACCCATGCGCGCTCTGGTCATGGACTTCCGCGACGATCCCCGCGTATGGAACATTGGCGATCAATTTCTCTTCGGCCCGTCGCTGCTCGTCAATCCGGTCACCGAACCCGGCGCGACCACGCGGCACCTCTACCTGCCGAAAGGCAAGTGGTACAACTTCTGGACTGGAGAATCCGTCGAAGGCGGCCGTGCGATCGAAGCGGCCGCGCCACTTGCAGAAATGCCGCTCTTTGTCCGCGCCGGCAGCATCCTGCCGATGGGCCCTGCCGGCGAATACGCACAACAATCCGAAGATCCGATCGAGCTGCGCATTTACGCCGGTGCCGACGGCGATTTTGCTCTCTACGACGATGACGGCAATACCTACGATTACGAAAAAGGCGATCACGCCACGATCGCGCTGCATTGGGATGATGCGTCGCGCACTCTAACCGTCGGCAAACGGCAAGGCCACATCAGCGGCATGTCCCCTTCAGTGAAATTCCACGTGGTTCTAGTTGGAAAGAATCACGGCTGTGGTGAATCCGCCGCCGAAAATCCGGATACCATTCTCAACTACACCGGCAGCGCCGCTCGTTGGAAACCATGACCGTCGCATGACTCGAATTTAGAAACGGAAGCGTAGTACTCTTGCGTGGGTTTTTTTGAGGAGGTCGAAACGATGAACCGCACCACCGGAATTCGCTGCCTCGCAGCGTTCGCATTTCTCGCGCTCTTGGTGATCCCCACCGGTCTGCGCGCGGAGGGCAATCCTCCCGAGGGAGCTCAAAAAGTGGAAAAGAAATCGTTCGGCAAGCTGAGTGGTGGCATTGAAGTCGAGGAGTACACGCTACACAGCGCGAAAGGCGCCGTTGCCAAAGTCATCACCTACGGCGCAACGCTCACCGAACTCTGGGTGCCCGACAAAGCCGGCAAGAAGGCCGACGTGGTCCTGGGTTTCGACAATCTGGCGGCGTACGCAGGCGACCATCCCTTTTTCGGCGCCACCATCGGCCGCTACGGCAACCGCATCGCCAAAGGGAAATTCTCGATTGATGGCCACGAATATTCATTGTTCCTAAACAATGGCCCCAACTCCCTGCACGGCGGCAAGGAAGGTTTCAATCGCAAAGTTTGGAAAGCCGAACCGGTCGAAGCCACTCACGGCGCCGCAGTGAAATTCATTTACGTAAGCAAAGACGGCGAGGAAGGCTACCCTGGTGCTCTTACGACGGCAGTTACTTATGAACTGACCGACGACAACGCGCTCAAGATCACCTATCACGCCTCCACCGACAAGCCGACCGTTGTCAATCTCACCAACCACAGTTACTTCAATCTCTCGGGCGCCGGCAGTGGCGACATTCTCGGCGCAGTCCTCCAGCTCGATGCCGATCGCTACACTCCGGTGGACAGCACACTCATCCCCACCGGCGAACTCAAATCTGTCGAAGGCACGCCCTTCGATTTTCGCAAGCCCACCGCCATCGGCGCACGCAACTCAGAAGTTCCCGGCACCGGCGGCTACGATCACAATTTTGTTTTGAGTAGTCCCGCGGGCAAGCTGCGTAAGATCGGCTCCGTCTCCGATCCGGCGACCGGCCGCGAAATGGAGATCTGGACGACCGAGCCCGGCGTCCAGCTTTACGTTAGCCTCGGCTTGAATGGCTCCATCAAGGGCATCGGCGGAGCGTATCCGAAGTTTGGCGCGCTCTGCCTGGAGACGCAGCACTTTCCCGATTCGCCCAACCATCCCGACTTTCCGCCGACCGTGGTGCGTCCCGGCAAGGACTACCACTCTGAAACCGTTTACAAGTTCGGGGCGAAGTGACGGGGAGCCTCAGCAGGCGATCTAGGCATACCCGACGGCCAAGAAGAATCTCTGAGTGGCCGTTCCTTGCGCCGCAAGCCTCGAATGGAGGGCGGTTTGAGCCCACACTTGACAAGCGGCCGAACCCTCGTGTAAACGTGTACTAACGGATCGTAAGCGTTTACGGTAACGCTGAAGCCTTTCCTTCTTCGTCGCCTAGCGCGCTTCTTTCCCCCCTGAAGGCCGGCTTGCTTTTCCGGCTTTTTGTACCGACCCCGGGGCTTTTCTCCTACCCCAGATTTTTCGGAGATGAGCCCCTGCCTTTTTTAGCGGCACCGGGTACCGTTCTTGGTCTTGATCGCGGTCTTGCAATGCCGGATTTGTCGCGGGGCGGCCGGAGATGGCTTCCCCGTTTTTTTGCGAAACCATGATCCGTTTAGAAGTTGCAACCCGCTGTGGTTTCGTCAATTATAGCGGCGCATTTTCTCGCGGTACTTGCAGGCGCACTGGCATCGCGGTTCTTGCAACGAGCGCGGTCTCCATGACTTCGCACGCAGGAAGGAACAGATGACGGCGATCTTGGGAATGCTGGCAACGGAACGTCTGGTTCGGCTCTCGGCGGTGGATCTGGCCATCGTGATCTTCTACTTCGCCTTGGTCCTGGGCATCGGCTTTTATCTGAAGCGCTTCGCCAAAACCGGCGAAGACTTTTTCCTGGCCGGCCGCGAAATGACCGCCTGGGTCGCCGGTCTGGCTTTCGTTTCGGCCAACCTCGGCTCGCTCGAACTTCTCGGCTGGGCAGGCTCGGCCTATCAGTACGGCATCCTCGCCGCGCATTGGTATTGGATCGGCGCCATTCCGGCCATGATTTTCCTAGGCCTGGTGATGATGCCGTTCTATTACATCTCCAAAACGCACTCGGTGCCGGGCTATCTGCAATTGCGCTATGGTCCGGAAGCCAGCGGGCTCAGCGCTATCACGTTTGCGTTGATGACCATCCTGATGTCCGGCGTGAACATGTACGCCATGGCTGTGGTGATGAAAGTGGTTCTCGGCTGGGACATCAATTTCAGTATCTGGGTATCCTCGCTGACAGTTGGGGTGTACGTCGCTGCCGGCGGACTGTTTTCCGCCATCTTCAACGAGGTGCTGCAATTTTTCCTGATCTGGTTCGGCGCTCTGCTGATTCCCATTCTTGGTCTTTATGAAACGGGCGGCTGGAAGGGCATGGTCGCGCGTATCCAGCAGAATTTCCCTGGCCAAGACTTCACGCATATGTGGGGTCCGATGCATTCGTTCGCGAGCAACCCCATGGGAATCCACTGGACCGGCATCGTGTTTGGACTGGGCGCAGTGCAGGCCATGGGCTACTGGACCACAGACTTCCTCGTCGTGCAGCGAGTTTTGTCCGCGAAAGACATTCGTTCGGCAAAGATGGCGCCGATTATCGGATCTTTTTTCAAGATGGCAGTGCCGCTCATCGTGATCCTTCCGGGTCTGTTGGGCCTTGCTGTCTTGCCGATGAAGCTGGTCCCGGCCAGCGAAGTGGCCTCCGGGCAGTTCAGCTATAACGAAGTGCTGCCGCTGATGCTGGCTCGCTATTGCGGGCCAGGATTGCTGGGACTCGGAATCACCGCGCTGGTCGCAGGCTTCATGGCCGGCATGGCCGGCAACGTCAGCGCCTTCGCCACCGTCTGGACCTACGACCTCTATCGTCCATTCATCAAGAGAAACGCACCCGATCGGCACTACGTCTCGATGGGGCGCTGGTGCACCATCATCGGCTTGTTCATCAGCATCGGTACGGCGTACCTGGCGATGGGTTTTGCCAGCATCATGGATTACGTGCAGGCGCTGTTCGGCTTCTTCATCGCGCCGCTTTTTGGCACGGTCCTGCTTGGCATGTTGTGGAAGCGCGTCACGCGCGCCGCAGGCTTCTGGGGTCTGCTGGCCGGAACGACCTCTTCGATCACCATGTTCTTGCTGATGCATTCCAAATCGAACGCGCGTTGGGTGAGTCTGTTTGCACTTTCGCCGGACGCCAAAGGCCTGGCGCAGGACATGTACCAATCGCTATGGTCTTGTGTGACCTGCGTGGTCGTGACGGTGCTGGTCACCATGATCACCAAGCCGCGGCCGGACGAGGAGTTGCGCGGATTGGTGTACAGCCTGACCGACGTGGCGAAAGAAGAGCACACCAGCCTGCTGCATAAGCCCTTCTTCTGGGGCATGGCCGCGCTGTTGATCCTTGCGGTTCTGCAAATTATTTTCTGGTAGGCCGCGGAAACTTTAGAACATTCAAGGGAACAACGATGAGCGAAAAACATAACATCATCCCGGTTTGGTTTTTTGTGGGCGTGTTGTTTCTGGTGTACGGCGTTTTGATTTTGGGCAGCGGCCTGGTGGAATGGTCGCATCCGCCCGACACCGTGCTTGCGAATCTGCACGCGCCGGTCTGGTGGGGCACCCTTCTAATCGTACTTGGCGCGGTATATTGCGCGGCATTCCGGCCGGGACGAAGCAAAGCCTGACAAATCTACAAATTGTCGCTCCGCTCGCGAGCGACGAGAAAAGAAACGGCGATCGGGTCATGGCAAACGACAAATCGGCAAACCAAAAGAAAATGACAATGGGCGTGATCGTTGGGAACCGGGGCTTTTTTCCGGACCATCTGGCGAAAAGCGGGCGCGAGGAAATCCTGGCGGCGCTGGCAAAAGCCGGCATCAATGCTATCGCGCTCAGTCCGGAGGAAAGCAAGTACGGCGCGGTAGAAACACACGAAGAAGCCAAACGGTGCGCCGCGTTGTTCAAGAAACACGAGAAAGAGATTGACGGCGTCATCGTGACACTGCCGAACTTCGGCGACGAGCGCGCCATCGCGGATACGCTGCGGCTGGCTCGGCTGGGCGTCCCCGTCCTGGTACAGGCCACGCAGGACAACGCGTCCAAGATGACCATCACGCATCGGCGGGACAGCTTCTGCGGAAAAATGTCGGCCTGCAACAACCTGAAGCAGTACCGCATTCCGTATTCGCTGACGAAATTGCACACGGTGGCGCTGGATTCGCCGGAATTCGCCAAAGACCTGGAACATTTTTCCGCGGTGTGCCGCGTGGCGCGCGGTCTGAAGGATTTGCGTATCGGCGCAATTGGCGCGCGGCCCACGGCGTTCAACACGGTTCGCTACAGTGAAAAACTTCTGGAGGCCAGCGGCATTTCCGTGGAAACACTGGACCTGAGCGAAGTGCTCGGCCGCATCAGCCGCATGAAAGATACCGACGATACGGTGGTGGCGAAGCTGGGAGCGATCAAGAAGTACGTCAGCACCGGCGGCGTGCCGGATCCCGCCCTGATCAAAATGGCCAAGCTCGGCGTCGTGACCGAACAGTGGATGAAGTCGGCGGATGTGGCGATCAGCGCGGTGCAGTGCTGGACTTCGATGGAAGAAAATCTTGGCATCGTGCCTTGCACCATCATGAGCATGATGAGCGACAACCTGCTTTCCAGCGCGTGCGAAACGGACGTTTGCGGCACACTGAGCATGCACATGTTACAGCTGGCCAGCGGGACGCCGAGTGCGCTGCTGGATTGGAACAACAATTACGGCGCCGACCCGAACAAAGCCGTCTGTTTCCACTGCAGCAACTTGCCGAAGCATTTCTTCCGCGAAGTGCGCATGGACTTCCAGGAAATCATTGCCGGAACCGTGGGCAAAGAAAATACATTCGGTACGGCAGTTGGCAAAGTGAAGAGCGGTGCGATGAGCTTTGCGCGCTTTTCCACGGTGGACACCGAAGGCCTGATTCGCGGCTACGTGGGCGAAGGGAAATTCACCGACGATGCGCTGGACACGTTCGGCGGTGCGGGCGTGGTGGAAATTCCGGCAATGCAGAAGCTGTTACAGTACATCTGCAAGAACGGTTTCGAGCACCACGTCGCGGCGAATTTTTCGAGCGTGGCCGCAGCTGTGCAAGAAGCAGCACAAAACTATCTTGGCTGGGAAACCTATAATCATTCCGCCTGAAATTGTTGTAAGACGCTTCGGCGGTTGGGCTTTGTCCGTTACCTAGTCATCCGTTGAACATTGCGATCCGGGCCGCTTTTTCGAGAGAGGCGCGGGCAAATCGCCGCTGCGTCGCATGCGCGATGGGTCCGACCAGCCGAACCAGCGGCGTGGCCGGCAGCGAAAAAGAGTAGATGTCGTACCAGACTTCTTCCGTGGCCGGATGCCATGCGATGGAAAAGATTTCTTCGCCGCGCACGGCGTGGCCGGGCAGCGTGCCGTAAGCAAACCCAGTGCGCAAAACCGCACCGTCTTTCTGGGGCTCATCCTGCAGCACGTAAATCACGCGGCAGAAATCCACCGACCAGATGCCGAAATGCCGCGAGCGAATCGCGACATTGGTATTCGGCTGCAAAGTGGTTGAGGAAGGGAACACTTCGAGCCCGTCAATCTGCAGCAGTTGCCAGGAAAACAGAGCTGCGACCGCTCTCTCGTGCAGCGCTCGTCCTTTTCCAATCCGTTCGCACATGTGATTGATGAGCCAGCCCGCGGGCGGGGTCGTGCGGGTCGCACCGACATCCGGATAGGAAAAAGGCTGACCTTTGTGTTGGTCGAGCAAGGATCGAATTGCGGTTGTGTCCGGCTTCCGTAAGAAGAGCATCTTGAGAAAAGACTAGCCCAGGAGGCCGCGGGGACAAAGCAAGCGTAGAATTCAAACACGGCGAAAAGTTCCTCTAGATTGAGCGCAGGACAGGATAGAGGCGCCGGAAGGACGTGTAGGTTTTCTGCAACAAAGAAGAGGAGATGGGGTTCGGCGGGACGCTGGTGGCGACGCGGATGACGGCGTCGCAAGCTTCGTCCACCGAAGCGAAATGCCGGGCGCCAACCGCAGCAAGGATAGCCGCGCCGTAGGCCGCGCCTTCTTCCGCCTCCGCGATTTCGACTTCGTGGGCGTAAACGTCGGCCTGAATCTGGCGCCACAGCGGCGAACGCGCGCCACCGCCGCCAAGACGAATCCGCTTCACCGGAACTTTCATTTCTTCAAATATCGAGAACGAATCTTTCAAGCTGAATGCCACGCCTTCGAGGATCGCGCGAACGATGTGGCCGCGATGATGTGACGGCGTAATGCCGACCAGCGCACCGCGAGCATTGGGATCGAGATGCGGCGTGCGTTCACCCATCAGGTACGGAGCCCACAACAATCCGTCCGCCCCCGGCGGAGCAGCGGCCGCCTCTTCGGACAAAAATTCATAGGGGTCGCGATCACCGGTCACCGCCGCGTTCTTCTCCAAGCCAAACGTGTCTCGGAACCAGCGCAGCGAGAGTCCCGCCGCCTGCGTCACTCCCATCACATGCCAGCGCCCGGGAATGGCGTGGCAAAACGTATGCAACCGCCCGCGCGGATCAAGCGCAGGACGATCCGTCGCGGCAAACACCACGCCAGAAGTGCCGATGGTCGCGCTCACCACGCCGGCGCGGACAATTCCCATGCCGACGGCGCCCGCGGCCTGATCGCCCGCTCCTGCCACCACCGGCGTGCCCACTTTCAATCCGATGGCGGTCGCGCCCTCATCACTCAACTTGCCGCAAACCTCCGGCGACTCGTACAGCTTCGGCAAAAAGCTCTCGTCAATTCCGGTCCCCGACAAGACTTCCTTGCACCACGAGCGTTTTGCGACGTCGAGCAGCAGCGTCCCCGAAGCGTCGGCCCGGTCAGTCGCGCGGTCGCCAGTCAGCCGAAAGCGCACATAGTCTTTCGGCAACATCACAAAACGCACGCGCGCCCAAAGCTGCGGCTCGTTTTCGCGCACCCATAGCAGTTTGGTCAACGTAAAATTCGTCAGCGGCGGATTGCAGGTCAGCTGAATCAACTTTTCCGTGCCAAATTTCTCTGAAAGCTCGCGCGACTGTTTTTCTGTGCGCTGGTCGCACCAGATCAACGCTGGGCGTACCACTTCGCCGTTTGCATCCAGCAGCACGGCGCCGTGCATCTGTCCCGAAAAACCCACGCAGGCGATTTCGTCTGCGCGCAGGCCTGATTTCTGCAGGGCTTTCTTTACGGCAATGCCGCAAGCGCGCCACCAGCCGCGAGGATCCTGCTCCGCCCAGCCCGGTTGTGGCGAAGCGAACGGCTGATGCTCTTCCGTGCCGGACGACACCACGCGACCCGCGCCGTCCATAATCAGCGCTCGCGTGCCGCCTGTTCCTACATCAATGCCAAGAAAGTAGATGGGGACTCCGTCAATCGAAAGTGGCCAACTCGGCGGCTTCGTCGTTGTTTCCCGGTGCAACGGAAGCGGCTTTGGCGCGCGCGCCCATCGGATGGCGCGACAAAAAATGGTCCAGGTTGCCGCGCATCACCAGGTGCGGCACCAGCGTAACCTGCTGCCGTGGAGTGCGTCCGTCCGCCAAGTAGTTATAAAGCACCTGAAACGCCAGCCGTCCCTGCGTGCGCGGACGTTGATAAATCGTCGCGGCAATGTTGCCCGCGCGCAATTCCTCGGTCAGCTTTGGAAACAAGTCCGTGGTGATGATGGATAGCTCGCTGAGAACACCGGAGTCGCGCGCCGCCTGAATCACCGGAATAGACGCCTCGGTCGTGATGTACAGTCCTGCAAGGTCTGGATGCACTCGAAACAATGCGCGGCATTTTTCGTACGCTTCCGATTCCGTGTCGTGATCTTCAATCGGCTCGAGTACCTGCATTTCGGGGTGCAGCGACTGCAGCGTCGAGCGGAAGGCCTGAAACTTTTCCGCGTGCTCGTTGATCGAAAGCGCACTCAATGTGGCGGCAACTTTTCCCGTGCGCGCAAGGAATCTGCCGAGCAAATCGGCGGCCAGCGACCCGCTGGCCATCGTATCAACCGAAACTACCGCCAGGCGGCCTGAGTCCGGCGCATCCGTAGAAACGCACACCACCGGTGTTTGGGATTTCGCCGCCCGCTTCATCCACGAACGAAAATTCTTCGGCCGGCTCGGAAACGCCACGATGCCATTCGACTCCGCCTTCATCGCGGACTGAAACGCCTCTTCTTCGGCCTCGCCGAGCAACGGATAGGTGCGGAAATCCAGTTCGACGTTTTCCACGCCCAGCGCCCGCGCGCCCTGATTGATCCCGTCGCGCACTTCGTCCCAAAATGAGGTGGTGCCGCTCAGCGTGTTCACCGAAATGCGAAATTGTTTGCGCTGCGAAAGAAAACGCGCCGCCAGGTTTGGCCGGTAACCGAGCGACTTCGACACCTGCAGCACTCGGCTGCGGGTGGCCGCGCTCACGCCCGGATGGTTGTGTAACGCCCGGTGAACGGTTCCGGTGGAAATGCCGAGAGCATCGGCGATGTCAAATAAAGTGGCGTTGCGTCGCATGGCGGGCTTCAGGATTTGCTCCGGTAACATGACCCGGCAGCCGCTCTCCGTGAACGTTTACGGCGCCCTTGATTAAAAGCCAACGATTCGCAAATGTCAACGCCCATGTCTTATTGAAAACAAAGCAGTTCCCCCGTTTTTGAATTTCTGATAAAGGCCGTAACTGCGCTCCTCCGTACTACATCGAATATGGTAGCCTCTTATATGGCTGTCACCCTGAAAGACATTGCGCGAGATCTCGGCGTCTCGGTAATCACCGTTTCCAAAGCCCTCCGCGATCACTCTGACATCAGCGAAGAAACCAAGGCTCGCGTCCTGAAGCGCGTCAAGGAAATGAACTATCGCCCGAATCTTTCGGCCCGGGCGCTGGTCACCGGCCGCACCAACCTTCTTGGCTTCGTAGTGCCCGACCTGCTGCACTCCTTTTTCTCCGAAATTGTTCGCGGACTGTCGTCCGCCCTCTACGGCGGCGGCTATACCCTGGTCACCACGTCTTCCGAGCAGGACCCCAAGCTGGAGCGCCAGGCGGTCGAGCAGTTGATTGCCCGGCGCGTGGACGCGTTGCTCGTCGCTTCCACGCAATGGACGGTTGAAATGTTCCGCCGGGTCGAAGAAGCCGGCATCCCGTACATTCTGATTGACCGCAGCTTCACCGGCCTCGGCGCGCATTTTGTCGGCGTGAACGACGAAGAAGTCGGCGCGCTCGCCACCCGCCACCTCGCCGAAATCGGCTGCCAGCGTATCGCCCACATTGGCGGCGCGGAAATCAGTTCGCTGGTCGGCCGTAAGGAAGGCTACAAACGCGTGCTGGCCAAACTCGGCCTGGTCGCCGATCCGGAGCTCGTCTATAACGTAGAGCGCGTTCAGGAGCTAGGTGACGAAGCCGGCTACCACGCCGCAAAGAAACTGCTTCAGCTCCATCCGCGCCCCGATGGCATTTTCTGCTACAACGATGCCACCGCGTACGGCGCCATCGCCGCGGTGCTGGATCTAGGCCTCAGGGTCCCTGAAGATGTGGCCATCGTCGGGTGCGGCAATCTGCTCTACGACAAGTTCCTCAAAATTCCGCTCACCAGTGTGGACCAGCAGACCATGGCCATCGGCCAAAAAGCCGGCACGCTCGCACTGCAGCTCATCGAAGCCGGCGAACCCGTTCCTCCGCAGCGGGTCTTGCTTGAGCCCAAGCTCATCGTCCGGCAATCCACGCAGCGCCACTCCGACAAATTTCCCCGCGCCGCCATCGCCTGACGTCTTTTTCCAACTGCCTCGGGCTTCTGTCTGATTGGTGGCCGAAGGTCAACTGCAAATAGATATGGGTCCAGTGCCTAGCGGGGAAGGAACGAGAATTTCTGAAAAAATTGGTGCCCAAGAGAGGACTCGAACCTCCACGACCTTGCGGCCACTAGCTCCTGAAGCTAGCGCGTCTGCCAGTTCCGCCACTTGGGCACAAGCGAGGATATTTCAGCAGTCCTTAATTTTCTCCCGCCGCCTCGCTGGTTGTCAATGAACTGCGCCTTCTTTTTCCGGATATAGCAGCGCCGTTATGTCGCTGTCACGAATCAGCCTTGGCCTTTACGAACTTTCCCGCCTCTTCAGCAACCCATTCACCGCCGTTGCTCTCGGCAGCAGAGCCACCGCCCCCAGCTCGCGGAACTTTGCCGCCCGCTTGCGGTAATTGTGTTCCCCGACCGCGATGATCGCCGCGAAAGGTACGCCGGCTTCGCGTGCCGCCAGGGCATCGTCAACGTTATCGCCGAGGTACAGCGCCGATGCCGGATCGCGCTTCCCCAAGATGTTATAGAGACCTTCCGGGTGCGGCTTCATCTTTTTCACGTCGTCCACCGTCACCACAGTGCGAAAGTGCTTCGTGCCCGGCCACTTTTCAAAGGTGAACGAATACTCGCGCCGGTTACGCCCGGTAAACAGATTCAATTCAAACCGCCCCGCCCAGCGCGCGATTTGCGCCGGAGTCACCAGGATTTCTTCGCGCATCACGTTCCCCGGCTGCCCATCCGCGCCCCAGTAAAAGCGCTGGAAGGCCTCGCGAGCCTGCTCAAAGGTTGTCGGCTGGCCGAGCGCCGTGGCCCAGTTCGCCACCATCTGCCAGTCGTCGTTGTTGCCTGGCTTGCTTTTCCACTGATGTAGTTCCGCGTGGGTCACCCGCTTGCCGGTCAGGTGGAGCATGGTCTCCAGCGCCGACCGCCAATACGTGTCCCGCACGTCCACCAGCACTCCGTCCACGTCAAAAATCAAAATCTCCGGATCCAGGTGACGCGCGCTCTTTCGACCTGATTTGTAAGACGCTTGTGGCATGCGGGGCCTTCCCTGGCTACCGTGTGGACGAAACGTTGTGAACTCAAACCGTTACATTTTGACCCATACCGCCACTTCCGGCAAATCCTAGATTTCTTGATGCCAGGTAAGTGGCGTTGTATCAATGGCTTATAGACCGCTTCTCGGTGGCGGACGATTTGCACTAGTCCCCCTTGCAAGATCGCTCGCTTGGCTTCAGACCGGCAAAGAGGAAGCATGAGACCCGTAAATTCTAAGTCGAATCGGCCGTTCCATTCACGCACCGCACGCGGGTTCTCTCTGGTGGAATTGGTGGTCGCATTGGCGATCGCGATGGTGCTCGCTGCGATCGCAATTCCAAGTGTCGTGACTACCTATAATCAATACCGCCTGGGCGTCCAGGCTACACTCATAGCCGGCGAAATAGATCAGCTTCGAATGACCGCGGTGCGCCGGAATTCCACAGTCACATTGTTCAGTACGCCTTCTGGATCGAACACAATTCTGTACATCGACGCGAACAAATCCGGCATTCTGGATTCCACTGATCCACAGTTCATACTTCCCGCGGACATGCAGATTTCAAACAGTCTGAGTACCGCGCCAACAGGCATGCCAGACGTGAGCAGCTTGCCCTCAACTTACTCAACGGCCGTCAAGCTGCCCTCGACGGGGATCACCTTCGGTGCCAACGGCACGATTAACGCCGGCGCCGGACCCTACTTCATCGTAATCGGATATACCAACACTTCGAAGTATGGCTATCGGGCGGTAACCGTTACACCGATGGGACAGATCAAAGTTTGGACTGCGAGTTCTGGCGGTTCCTGGAGCAGCACATCTTGAAAACAGACGGTAAAAACGAAATGCTCAATCGCTCAAGGTCGAATTCGCGCCGCAAACGGCAACGCGGCTTCACTTTCATCGAACTGGCCATCGCAGTCGTCATCCTGTTGTTCGGCATCGTGGCGGTGGTCCAGCTTGTCCCTGCGGCGCTGACCTCGAACAACGCGAACCGCCAGGACACCATGTCCACGGTGATCGGCCAACGCCTGCTGGAACAAATGATGCTGCAACAGCTTTCCTCCACTTCCTTTACCAACTCCGATGGCACGACGATCAACCTCGGCAGCGTCACTAGCGGCGGGACCGTTGTCGGTAGCCCACTCATTTCCGGCACTTCCAACATCAACTTCGGCGCCAGCCAGGTAACCGGCTACAACCTCTCGTATACGGACCCCAACGATTCGCAAAGCGCTACTTACGACGTGCGCTGGGCCGTCATTACCTCTGTAGTCAGCGGTTCTACTCCCACGGCAAAACGCTTCATTGTCGGCGTGTGGAAAAAGAATCAAGGCGTTTTCAACCAGCCGGTCTACCTCGACACCACGGTGCAGAAATGAGCGCGACTAAAATGCGGCCTCCGTCCAAAACACGCAAACGCAAAGACTCCGGGTTCACGCTCATCGAACTCATGGTCGCGACCGTGCTCTTCATCATAATCACTGGGATGGTCTTTGCCGTGGTCATTGCCACGCAGGCGCGCTACAAATCGGAAAAGGAATACATGAGTGCGTTTCAGCAAGCCAACGTGGCCATTGACCAGATCACACGCGACATACATGGCGCCGGCTTCCCCGCGACAATTGCTTTCAACACTACGGTGCAAGGCACGAATTCCAATTCCGCCAAATGGGCTCTTCCGGTCGCCTTCATGCCCAATTACCCGAACTCCACGGGTTGCGTTATCGGCACTACCTGCACGAACCCGACTTCGTGGGACTTAATTTTGGAAGAAGACCAGGGTAGCGGCGTGGTTTGGATCCGCTACTCATTGACGGGCAACATTCTTTATCGTGCGGTTGTCGCCAAGGACACCAGCAACAATCCGGTTAACGCGACTCAAAATGCGCTGCAACCCTATCTTGAGAACGTCATGAACAACGCTTCTGCGTCGGTTATTGCCACCATCACCGCTTCTTACCCCGGCACATTTCCGGGCGGCAACCCCGTGCCGGTCTTTTCCTTCCCTCAGTATCAGGGCGCCACACAAGCGCCGCCGAACATTCACAACATCAACGTCGCCCTCATTGTGATGGCGCCCGGCCAAGACTTGCAGACGCAGCGCGTCCGCGTGGCCACCTTTACCGCCCAGGCTTCAACTGTGAATCCGTATCAATAAATTCCGATCATGAAACCTGCAAACGTCATTCAGGAAAAAACCATGACCCAACTCAAACACGGAAAATCTCGTCGCACGCAACGCGGAGCTGCACTTCTGATCGCGATCTTTTCCCTGCTTCTCATCAGCGCTGTGGCGGTCGCGCTGATTATGATGGCGGGCACCGAGTCCGCCATCAGCGGCAACTACAGAAACTCGCTCCAGGCTTTTTATAGCGCCCGGGCCGGCGTTGAAGAAGGGCGGGGCCGTCTCTGGAGCGGCAATCCGAACACCATTACCACGGTTTCCGGTTTTCCCACCTCTGGGTCCACCACCCTTCCAGTAGGAACCGTTTGGTACATCACCAATCCGGCCTCCAGCGAGACCGTGGATCCAAAGACAAGCACCAACACCTATTACGATTCGCAATACGCGAGCGAATGGGGTTCAGCCATTGGCGGCGCGACCGTAAAGTCCTACGTTAGCTCCATTGCGTCCCTTTCCGGTACCGCGAACGCCCCCTACAAGTGGGTCCGCATCACCGCCACTACCGAGAAGTCTCTCGGCGTCGATGTGGATAACAGCGGCAGTCTGGATACTAGCAACGCACTTTGGTTCGATGGCACGCAGATTAAGGCAGGTACAGGGACAGGTACGAGCACAGTTCCCCCGGCTACGGGGAGTAACTGGTTCCAAGTGTTCACGGTAGCGTCGCTCGCGGTCACCCCAGGGGCAAATGGCGGCCAGCGCATTGAGGAATACACGGTCGCCAACCAGACCTACAATCTGAATTTTCCTGGCGCTCTGACGCTGGCCGGTCCGGTTGGAACCTTCAACGGCGCCAATTCCAATCCCTACCATATCAACGGCGCGGATGGCTCGGGCAGCGTGCCAGCCAGCGGCTGTACTCCCACGACGAACTCCATTTCGGCGATCGCTGTGTCACCCGGCTTGGATACCGCAAACAGCAGCGGTCTGGACAACCAGCATTATGTGGGCACCAGCCTCCCGCGCCCGGGCAACTACACCGGCGCGACCCCGAACCCTGCGCCGAGCCCCGCGATTCCCGGCTCTCCCAGCATCAGCGCAACCAACCCGACGGGCAACCTTTCGTCGCCAGCGATGTTGAATCAATTCGTCGACACCCTCGAACAAAACGCTGACGGTGTAATGCAGCCGAACCCTGCTCCTGTTGGCGACCACAACAACAGCGGCACCACCTATAATTTTGGTGACACATCAAACGGCTGGCCATCGGGCATGGACGCTAACCATCCGAAGGTTGTCGTCGTTGACGGTAGCTTCGACCTCGGTCCCAACACCGGCTACGGAATTCTTGTGGTCACCGGAAACTTCATCTACCACGGAAATTCCGGGTGGAACGGCATCATCCTGGTTGTTGGAAATGGCACCACGACTTTCGACGGGCTTGGCGGCGGTAACGGTGAATTTGACGGGGCCGTTTTCGTTGCCACGACCAGGGATTCAAGCGGACACGCGCTCAGCAATTTCGGCGCCGTGAACTTTGACATCGCTGGCGGCGGCGGCAATGGCATTTACTACAGCAGCTGCTGGGTCAACAAAGTCTCTCAGATTCCGGGCCTCAAGCTGCTATCCTTTAAGGAAATCGCAAACTAGCGCAGGAAAGACCCATGAAATTGTCCCATCTTTCAGCTTTCGTCTTGTTTTTGGGAATGCACGTTGCTCTTGGCGGTCTGGCGGCGGCCCAGGACGGCCCATCGGCTTCTACGCAGTCGAACCCTGATAAGCCCGACAAGAAGGTTTCGCCCGCTAAGCCGAAAAAAAAGACCTGGACCGACGATGACCTGACCGCGCTGCACTCGCCTGCGGACTCGGAAAGAGATCAAAAGCAGGCCCCGGCGCAAGACGCTGGTGACGCATCGGCGCAGGGAACCTCGGCCTTCAATGAACCCCGGCGTGATAAGCCTCCGATGCTTTCCGACCCAAAGACCCCGGAATCTGCGGACAAGATGATCGCGTGGGAAGATCGGGATATTGCCGCTCAGGAAGAGTTTGTAGCCCGGTTGAAAACGCAGCTCGAAACGGCTGCCCCCGAAGACAGGGATCATCTGCAAAACCTGATCATCGAGCGTCAAAAGATCATCGCCGACACGCGCAAAGAGCGCGACGGCCTGATCGCTCAGAAACGGGTCCTGGAAAAGAAAAAGGCCGCCAACTCCACCAGTGCTGAGGCGCAGTCTCCTCAGTAGGTCTTTCCGCTCCGGCCAAACCGCTACATTTCTCCTGTCCCGGCCCTGCCGCACATTCCTTCGGCCAAGAAGGTCGCGACGCCGTTTTCTATATCAATAAATAATGCTCCTGTAACTCCTTTATTTGCCGTACTTACAGGGTGATTATGCACTTGACACAGAAACGCGTCTTGTGTAGTATTTCTTCATGGACGAACGGCAAATCCAACTGTTAGAGAAGATCGCATACCGCACATGTTTTGTCATTGTTCTTCTCTCCATGTTCAGTTTGCTGTGGTACTTGCGGGTGAAGCCATGAAACTCATAGACGTAACCGAGAAGTTCAAGAGCGACGATGATTGCTTGGATTACATCGAAGCGATGCGCTGGCCGAATGGCGAGATTGGCTGTGTCCACTGTGGCGAGATTGGCCGCATCTCCAAGATTACCCGCGAGAGCAAGGGCAAGAATCAGCGCACCCGCCTGTATCAGTGCCTAGCGTGTGGCAAGCAATTCAGCGCCACCAGCGGCACGATCTTCAACGATACGCATCTACCCCTTGTGAAATGGTTTATGGCCATCGCCCTGATCTGCGAAGCGAAGAAGGGCATGTCTGCGAAACAGCTACAGCGGCACCTGGGCGTAAATTACCGGACGGCCTGGCATCTGGCGCACAGAATCCGCGAAGCGATGCAAGAAGGCGGCCTGCTTGAAGGCTTAGTGGAAGCTGATGAAACTTTCCTGCATCCCCGCAAGCCTCGCAAGGGCCATCCTAAGGTGAAGAATCCGAATCGCATGGCTGTGCTTGGAATGATCGAGCGCGGCGGCAAACTGAAGCTGATTCCAATTGCCGATGCGAAAATGGCTTCGATTGAGCCGCCCCTGCTTGGCAATGTTAGCCCGGATGCGACGCTGCAAACCGATACCAGCTTTGCTCATGGCTGGATTGGCCGCTATCACTTTGTAGGACGGCATCGGATGATCAACCACATAGTTTCGTATGCTGAGGGAGACAATCACACTAATTCAGTTGAGAACGCTTTCAGCTTGCTTAAACGCGGTATCTACGGGACGTACCATCAGGTTTCGATAAAGCACTTGGGCCGCTACTGCAATGAGTTTTCGTACCGCTTCAATCGGCGGGGAATGCAGCTAGAAATGTTCGATTCGACGTTGAAGAATCTGACTCGCGGGGAAGTGTTGTCCTATAAAAAGCTCACTGCAAAATAAGATGGGCCGCAGAGTTCAAGGCTCGCGGCCCGCTTTGGGCGCTCTTCCCGTGAAGTTCGCCCGTTGATCCCTATATGCACCGTCTAGCATAGCATCCCCGTCAAGTTTTGGTCACTAAGTGTTCAATTAGTGAGCATTATTAGCAAAAGCTAGTTATACACTTTCTAATGTCGGTCGGCGGTTCAAGCGTCAGCCGACACCCCGGCAGCGATGTCGGGGATCCCAGGGTAAACAACCCAAAAAATCAGGTGACAATCAATGGGGAACCAAGCCCTAGCTCGTTGTATGCCTATATGCAAAAACAAGGCAAAAAGCCACGCGGCTATATCTTCCGTGCCTGGATTACCAGAAATGGTGTCCGTGTGTACGCGAAAGACTACGGCCACAAAGCCTGGCGCATCCCTATCTATAGATAGGGCATGACCTAGCCCACAGGTAAAACCTGGCGAGCGTACCGGAAGCTTAGGAACAGGAAGGGGGAATCGTGCGCACCCACGATGAACCCACCGGTTACTTCGCCAGTATCGGAGTCTTAGGGCCGCGCCTGCCTTTGGTTTTTATCTTCTTGCGCGGCTCCGGCTTGGCTTTGAGGAGCTTACCGAGAAGCGAATCGAACTTCTCTTTCTCTACCTTCATTTTGCGATGGTAACATAGTGGCGGGTCCGGAGGGATTCGGACCCTCGGAACGTGCGTTAACACGTTCACGCGGATTATAAGTCCGGCGCAATAAACCAAGCTCTGCCACGGACCCGCCGTTCACTCTTCCAAGGATTTTCGGGTAACTAAACTTGGAAGTTGATGGTGGACCACGAATGCGGTATAAATACACGTAGAGCGTTCTCCTTCCGGGAGCGTTCGAGATCGTCGATTTATAGTGGCTAGCTGACCTGACCGTTAGCTGGCCACTTTTTCTTTATCTGCCGGGTAATACCGCCCCTCTCTTTCTACGATGTGTCCAGCTTTCTTGGCCCGGTTCAGAATGGCGTAAAGGTAATTTGTGGGCATGGCGACGCGGCCAAGCTCAAGCAGCTTTCGCAAATGGGCCGGAGTTAGCCCCGTATCCGCTCCCTCCACGATTAGCTTACGGACCATTTCGGTCTTGTTTTCCCCATCTATAGCGATAGGCAAAGGTTTGGCGAAATCTTCCGCGATCTGAGGCTCCTCCTTGTTTAGGAGAACATCGATAGCTGAAATTTCCTCACGCAATTCTGCGTATTTTGCCTTGATTTTGCGCATTTCCTCGCCACATTTGACCCATTCTTGTTGTTTTATCTTGCGCCGGGATCTGAGTTCGTCGGCAAAGGTCATGACGGTGGCACTCCTCACCCGAAGAAACTACCACAACGGAGCTAATCATTGCAAGAACAGATAGGTAGATAATGGATGGTTACGACGCTCGTACCGCTGGTACTAGTTCAGACGCCGACTTTTGAGCAGAGTCTATGGTAGACTCCCGGACCGAAATAGGGGGACACAATGGCCGCAAATGATACTCTCGCGATCGTTAATGCCCTACGGGCAATCAATCACGAGCTTCAGCAGATAAAGCAGGCTCTTCAGCAGTTAGCCGCCAAGCAATAGCCGTTTCAGCGATCTGCACGGCGGCTCGTGCTGTGCCAATACTAGACGTGTGCGCGTCGCACAGCTTTACGATTTTCGCTGCTAAAACCAAAACTTCAGGCTCTAAGGGCTGCCCTGTCACGCTTTCCATATTACCGCCTTTCTGTGTGAAATGCATAATCACCCTTACAGAAATCATAGGGGTGGGGCCCCTTCCTGATTCGCTCCCTCCACATTCCTCCCTTCCGGCTGAGTTAGACTAGGAGGCCACACTCGACACCAAGCAGTTGCAGGAGATTCCCAGCATGGCCAAGTATGCCGGAGTGGACTACATCGATTTTGATTCGCAGCTCAATGACGAGGAAAGGCTCGTCCGCCAGACCGCTCGCGAATTCGTCGAAAACGAAATCATTCCGATCATCGAAAAGCACAGCCGCGAAGCCACTTTCCCCGTGCATCTGGTTCCGCAGCTCGGCGAGCTTGGTTTTTTCGGCGCCAGCCTCCAGGGGTATGGGTGCGCGGGAATGTCCAGCGTGGCCTACGGTCTGATGACGCAGGAACTGGAACGCGGCGACTCTGGTATCCGCAGTTTTGTTTCCGTGCAAAGCGCGCTGGTGATGTATCCGATTTACGCATTTGGCAGCGACGCGCAAAAAGACCACTGGCTCCCGCAGTTGCAACAGGGAAAAAAGATCGGCTGCTTTGGACTGACCGAGCCACAATTTGGTTCCAATCCAGGCGGGATGCTCACCCGTGCCGTAAAAAAGGGCAACCGATACGTCTTGAACGGCGAAAAGATGTGGATCACCAGCGGCTCTATCGCCGACGTCGCAGTGGTGTGGGCCAAGTGCGAAGACGACAAAGTGCGCGGATTCTTGGTGGAAAAAGGAGCGCCAGGCTTCAAAGCCTGGGACGTGCATGGCAAATGGTCGCTGCGCGCTTCGGTAACCAGCGGACTCTCTTTGAGCGACTGTGAAATCCCAGAAGAAAATCTTCTCCCCGGCGTGGTCGGACTCAAAGGTCCGCTTAGCTGTCTCAATCAGGCCCGCTATGGAATCGGCTGGGGCGCTCTTGGCGCGGCGATGGCCTGCTATGACACCGCACTGCAATACGCAAAAACCCGCAAGCAGTTCGCCAACAAGCCAATCGCGTCTCACCAGCTCGTGCAGGAAAAACTCGCCTGGATGATTACCGAAATCGTGAAAGGCCAGCTCCTCGCTCTGCACGTCGGCCGCATCAAGGACGCCGGCAAAGTGGATCCTTCGCACATCTCGATGCTGAAAATGAACAACGTCGGCATCGCGCTGGAAATTGCCCGCAAATCCCGCGACATCCTCGGCGCCAACGGCATTGTGGACGATTACTGCATCATGCGACACATGAACAACCTCGAAAGCGTCTTCACCTATGAAGGCACCAACGACATCCACAAGCTGGTGATCGGCGAAAAAATTACCGGCATCGCTGCCTTCATGTGATGCCGTAGCGCCGACATCTTGGCGGCAATTTTTGTTTCTGGAGAACTACGCATGATGAGCTCGTTCCGTCGCGCCGCAATCGTCCTTGGCGTAATTGTGATTCCTTGCTCTTTCGCAATGGCGCAGCAGAAAACGCCTCCTCTTAAAGCTGCGAGCGCTGCGACTGCTGCGGTCAAACCCAAGATTCGCACGGTGACCGCATTCATCAATCTCGATCCGGCACAATACCAGCAGCAAGTCGCCGAAACGATGCAGATGCTGCGCCGCGCCAAGACGATTCTTGAATCGCGCGGCTACGAAGTGGAAACGCTGCGCATCGCCACGCAACCTTTCCCGGAATACACCCAGGGCATGACCACGCAGCAGGCGGTCGCATTTTTCCAGAAATACGATGCGCTGGCGGAAAAAGAAAAATTTGCGGCGGGCATCGGGCCTGCAATGCTGAATCCCGGCGATCCCGAATCACAAGCCGATCTGCTGGCAGACATTCTCGCTAGAACAAAACACCTTCGCGGCAGCATCGTCATCGCCGGCGACGACGGCGTTCGCTGGAAAGCCATCGGCGCCGCGGCGCGTGCCATCAAGAAACTGGAAGACGAAACCGAACACAGCCAGGGAAATTTCAATCTCGGCGCGATTGCCGTCGTTCCACCGTACTCGCCGTTCTTCACAGCGGCGTACCACACCGGATTCGGCCACCAGTTCGCCATTGGTCTGGAATCCGCCAACATCGTGGCCGCCGCATTTCAGAATGCCCCTGACGTCGAATCCGCCAAACGCAAACTTGCCGACATGCTATTCGACCAAGCCTCCGAAATCGAGCGCCATGCCAATCGCGTGGATCAGGAAACCGGCTGGCGCTACATGGGAATTGACATGTCGCCCGCACCGCTAAAGGAAATTTCCATCGGAGCGGCGATCGAAGAATTAATTCAGCAGCCCTTTGGTTCGCCGGGGACGCTGACGGCGGCCGGCACGATCACCGCCGCGATCAAAAGCGTTGATGTGAAGCAAACCGGGTATAGCGGATTGATGCTGCCTATTCTGGAAGATTCACGCCTGGCGCAGCGCTGGAGCGAAGGCCGCGTTTCTCTCGAAGGATTGCTTTCCTACTCCGCGGTTTGCGGCACCGGCCTGGACACTGTGCCGCTGCCCGGGGATGTCAGCATCGAGCAGCTCGACATGATTCTCGCCGACGTGGCCACGCTCGCGGTAAAGTGGCACAAACCGCTCTCCGCACGCCTGCTTCCGGTAAAAGGCAAAGGCCCTGGCGAAATGACCGAATTCGACGACCCTTTCCTGGTCAACGCCGCGATTCAGCCGTTCACGCCCAACGCTGCCGCGGGCGGGAATGCACCTCAGTGATTTTCCGCAGCTGAATTTGGCGCGGCAGGGCCAGCGGGCAACTTGATGTAATACACGGTTTGATCGCCGGTCAGCACCAGCAAGCGGCGGCGATCCGCTCCAAACGCCACGTAGGTGATGGGTTGGTGAAAACATATTGCTGGCGGCGCGACATCGTGCCCAGGTCGTAGAGCGATAATTCACCGCGCTCGTTCTCAGCGCTCAGCACTCCGGAATCGCCGGAAAGCGCGGGGCGCCTGCCAAACAAGAGCCCCTTTTGCTCGCCGGTTTCGAGCGAAATCACATGGAGCCGATTGGCCGAATCGGCTGCCACCAAGAACTTGCCGGCGGCTTCCGCCGAGGTGAGCGTGAACGAGCGCTTGCCGGTGCGGACAATGGCCGCGCCGAGAATTTTTCCAGTGCGCGCTTCCAGCGCTTCGAGAAAATAGTCGTTGTTGTCCGCATCGATTTTGGGCCAACGCTGATTGAGAACCGGATTGTTGCGAATCTCCAGCTTGGCGCCTTCGCTGTTGGCCGGCCAGGAAAATACCAGCAGCGACTCCTTACGACGACTCAGCGTATCCGGCGCTTCCTTGGGAAAAGCGCGCGACCACAGCGTGGTGCCGGTGCGCGCATCGAGACCTTCGAAAAGCATTTCGCGCCATCGCCAGTTTTCCTTGCCGTTGTGCGTAGTCCGCAGAAAAATTTCGCCGACTTGCGAGCCCTCCGCCTTTTCCAGATCCATGCCGGGTGTCACGGTCTTTGCCGGCGGATCCAGATGCACGATATGCCGCTCGGTCTTTTCGAACTTCTGGATGTCCACATCGGCGACGCCGTCAAGGCCCAGGGAAGCGCCCTTGAATCCGCGCACGTAAAACACACGCTGATTGCGCAGCAAATCCCATTCGGCGCCGCGCGATTTTCCGGAGATGGCCAGCCACCGGAGATCCGGCGATACGCTGACGGCTTGCAGTTCGCCCAGCTGTCCGAGGGGAAGCTTCGAGCGCCGCGCCTCTTCTTTTCGTCTTTCGACATTGACCATGCCGAGGTCACCGTCGGGACGTTCGAACACGTAAGCGTCCCCGGCGACGTCGCCAGCAGACTTTTCGGAGGCCATGAGAATCTGCAGGTTTTGCAGATCCATCACGCCCAGTGGGTGTTCGGCTATGGGGCGCAAAAGCAGATAGCGCGAATTACTGGCAGATTCCAGCGACTGACTTCCCAGCATCAGCTTGGTGATGGATTCGCCGCCCGGAAATCTCACCACACCGGAATTCTTGCGATCGTAAGGGTCGACTCCCACAATTTTGTCAGGGCCGACGAAGTCGAAATCGCGGGCAAGCAGTCTGCGCAGCGAGGGCGCCAGAGGAACCGTCTGGAAATTTTCCAGATTGACGGCCAGCGATTCTTCGCGCGAAGAATGAGCGACAAAATAACGCGCGTCCGGAGAAAAGCGCATGTGCAAGAGATCGAGATTGCCTTCCTCTAGAATTCTGGCCAAGAGTACAAAGAAATAGTCGGCCATGCTGGGTTCATAAAAATGTTTCTTAAGAAAAATCTGGGCACTGCTATCCGTATCGTAGAGAGCGAGATCGTAGTCCGGGTTCAAACAGGCGAGATAGCGGCCGTCGGGCGACAGGCGCGATTGCACGCAACCGCTGGTAATCACCGTTTCATGTGCGGAAACGCGAGCTTCGTCGGCGACCGACCATGTTTCCACCCGGAATGTGGGAATGTAGAAGACCACGGATTGCGAGTCGGGGCTGAAGGACGCGTCGTACGCGTCCGGAGCGTAAATGCTGAACTTTGGCGAAAAGGACGAAGCATCCAGAACAAAGATCGTGGATTCATTTTGCGCGAGCAGAAATTTGCCGTCCGGGCTGAAGCGAATCCGGCGGAGGTCGGTTTGCAAGGGCGGATTCAGTGTGACCTTGGCAATGACGCCCTGTAATTGTTCCTTGTGCCCCAGCCCGGAATAGGCCACAACCGAGGCGCGCCATTTCTGAAATTCTTCCAGGGTGGCTGGCGGGGCTGTAGCGGTACATGCCAATGAGGGCGCCTGCTTCAGAATTTCTCTCAAGCGTCTGGATTCGCTGCTGGTGGCGCCGAAAAGATCGGAAAGCCAGCTTCCGGTCTTGCCTTTGATTTCGCTGATCCGATCGAATATTTCGCCGAACGCCTGGACCTTGTAGCCAGAATTCGCCACCAATTGCATGCCGATCTGGTCCGCGATCAATTGCTCCTGCTTGTCCTCGCCGGATCCGTGATCGAAGGTCTTACGCTTGCGCACAATGTTGTCTTGCAGTTCTGCGTAATGTTTGAAAATTTCTTCGCGCGTTCCGGGCTGCGTGACGCCAAGAACTTGCCGAAACAGCTGGGAAACTTTGATGACCGGTTGATGGGTCAGCACGTGGCCGAGTTCGTGCCCCAGCACTCCGGCCAACTCGTCCTCGTTGCGAGCCATGGCAACCAGCTTGCGCGAGACGTAGACGCGACCGCCGGGGAGGCTTAGCGCATTGGCGACGGGCAGATCGGACAGGAAGAACTGGATCTGCAATTCGGTGGGAGGCGCGTGCTCCAGCAGCTTCTGACCTATGCGTAGCACGTAGCCGGTGCAGTCCGGATCGTCAATAACCAGGAAATCGTGTTGCACGTGTTCGGCGATCGCATCTCCGACGTCCATTTCCTGGCGGTCGGAAAACATATTGGACCGAGGATCGGGCGGCGAAATTCGGACCGGCGGGCAGGTCTGTTGCGCACTCGCTTGGAACGAGGTCCACAAGCAAGAGAATAGTGTGATGGCAACGTGAAGGAACGTCGCATGCAACGCGGTTGGGCTGCGCAGCACAGTGGTCTCCCGCTAAAACGGAAGGGACTCGTTCCCGACACTAACACCGGCGCTGCGATCTCGCAACGGTATGACGCGGATGTAGCGGCGGGATGATCTAAGCGGGGAAGTCCACTTCGATGGGATCGATGAGAGGCAGGAGCCACTTCAGCAGAGCCTGATGTACGGGATGCGCGTTGTAGGCTTCCATTGCAGCTTGGTCCAGGAATTTCATGGCGCCGCCGATTTCGTAGCCTTGCCCGCGCGGCGAATCGTTTTTTCCGACGACGGTTTCCATAATGCCGGGAATCTGTTTTTGTAACGCGCTGATTTCGCGGAGCATGCGCTCTTTTTGTTCTTCCGTCACGCCGGGCTTCAGTCGAAACGCAAACATGTGAATGTACATTCTGTTGTTGGCTCCGAAAATTTACGTAAAGATTTTTGGTGACGCAGCCACCGCGTGTCAATAAGAATGAACGCTGCGACTTTGGCGAAAGCGCAAGGCGAGAGACGACCTGGGGGAGCGATGAGCGAAAGCAAGAACATGACGCGGCGGGAGTTTGCAAGAAATGCGGCGGCGGTAAGCGCCGGATTGACCATTGTGCCGCGGCACGTGCTGGGGCGTGGCATGACGCCGCCGAGCGACTTGCTGAACATCGCGGGAATAGGCATCGGAGGAATGGGCCGCACCAACCTGGTGAATCTGGCGAGCCAGAACATTGTGGCGCTGTGCGATGTGGACTGGGGCTACGCGGACAAAGGTTTTGAGCGGCTGGGTACGGAGATGGAGAACTTGCAGAAGAGAATTGACGGTCCCGATCCGGAGCCGCAGCCGGGACGACCGCAGCGTCCCCTCGATCGCAACGAAGCGAGAGAGCGAGTAGCCGGCATGCAGCGGCTGAAGGAAGGGCACCTGCCGAAGGCGAAGCGCTACGTTGACTATCGCGAGATGCTAGACAAACAGAAGGACATTGAGGCGGTGCTGGTGGCGACGGCGGATCACATGCATGCCCCGATCGCGGCAGCCGCAATGGAACTGGGGAAGCATGTCTACGTGCAGAAGCCGCTGACCTGGAGCGTGGCAGAAGCTCGGCAACTGGCAAAGCTCGCAAAAGAGAAAAAAGTGGCGACGCAGATGGGCAACCAGGGCCACTCGATGGATGAGGCGCGCACGGCGGTAGAGTACGTGTGGTCGGGAGCGATTGGGGAAGTCCGCGAAGTGCACATCTGGACGAACCGGCCGCTGGGATTCTGGCCGCAAGGTGTGCCGCGTCCGGAAGCCGCGAAAGAGCCTTTGGAAAATCTGCGCTGGAACATGAATGGAGTGGAAACGCGGCTGGCGGCGGCGGAAGCGGCCGGCGGCTATCCTGTGCCGGACAAATTGAATTGGGATCTGTTTCTGGGTGTTGGACCGAAGGTGGACTATCACCCGATCTACCATCCTTTTAACTGGCGCGGATGGGCGGATTGGGGAATGGGTCCGATTGGAGACATGGGCGCGCACTTGATGGATCACTCGATGTGGGCGCTGCACTTGGGTTATCCAACGAGCGTCGAAACGATTTCGACGCCGTTCAATGGGGCTTCGTATCCGAGTGCGACGACGACCTATTACGAATTTCCGGCCAGAGGCGAGATGCCTCGAGTGAAGCTGACGTGGTATGACGGCGGACTGATGCCACCGAAGCCGGCGGAGCTAGGCGACGAGGAGCTGGACAAGGGCGGCGGCGCGCTACTGATCGGGAGCAAAGGCAAACTGCTGCACGAAACGTACGGATTAAATCCGCGGCTGTTGCCGAAGTCGCTGCACGATTCGTTCGGGAAGCCGGCACAGAAATTGCCGCGCATTCCCGGCCAGCATCACGAACTGAACTGGGTGGATGCGGCAAAAGGGAAAACTGAGGCTTCGTGTCCTTTTGAGTATGCGGCGAAGCTGACCGAGGTAATGCTGCTGGGAGTGGTGGCGCTGCGAGCGGGGAAGAAGATCAGCTACGACGGCGACAACATGCGAGTGACAAATGTCGCGGCGGCGAATGACTACCTGAAGCGGGACTACAGAAAGGGGTGGTGACCGCTTTGCGAGCGAGCGCCGCAGCGAAGCAAATTATCCGATTCAGTAAACTACGAATCCGATAAGAACCGCCCCAGGTGGATCTGGACAGGATTTTTGAAGCACAGTTGCGAGATAGCGCGAGTGTTTCAGAACAAACAAACGATTTGAAAGAATTTAATTACGTGCAAAGAGAATTTTTCTTCGCGGCGTGGTTGCAATTCGAAAAGATTTGTTGGAAACTATCGCGTCATATTCGACCCGGGCCAGCACTCGTCCGGTGATGACTGAGGGTGGATTCTCCTTGTTGCCCGCTCCTTTCTCGGAGACCCGCCAGAGTGCAACTTTGACATGGCCCAGATTTTTCACCGCAGCACGAATTTTATCGCCAGGTTTAGTCTGTTTTCGGGAATATTCCTGGCTGGACTGGCTTTGACCGGAGTGTTGGGGCTGGCGCGCTCGCCGTATTTCACGCGGCAAAATATTTCGCGTTCGCAGCCGGTGCAATTCAGCCACAAACACCATGTGGGCGATGACGGCATTGACTGCCGCTACTGTCATACCGGCGTGGAGACGTCCGCCACCGCCGGCGTTCCTCCGACCAAGACATGCATGACCTGTCATTCGGTACTTTTCAATAATGTCGGATATCTGGAGCCGGTCCGTGAGAGCTACCGCACGGACACTTCGATTGAATGGGTGAAAGTGCACCGGCTGGCGGACTACGTTTACTTTAATCACAGCATCCACGTGAACAAGGGAGTGGGCTGCTCGACGTGTCATGGCCGCGTGGATCAAATGCCCCTGGTGTTCCAGGCGAACACGCTGCTGATGGAATGGTGCCTGGACTGCCACAAGAATACGGAAAAGGTTCTGCGTCCACTGGACCGGGTATATGACATGACGTGGACGGCACCGGCGAACCAGGCGGAACTTGGCAAGAAATATCACGCGGAACGCAATATTCGGAGCACGACCGAGCTGACGAGTTGCTCGACGTGCCATCGTTAACGGACAGTATGAGCGATCACGAGCACAGACGCGACGTAGACAATCATCCGCCAACCGCGCAAGAGCGCGAATTGCGCGAGTACCCGCTGAACTTGACGGCAGTGCGGCAAAAGTTACACCAACAACAAGGCAAAAAATATTGGCGGACGCTCGACGAACTGGCGGCCGATCCTCATTTTGAGGAAATGCTGCAGCGTGAGTATCCACGCGGTGCTTCGGAGTGGGACGAGTCGGTAGACCGCCGAGATTTTCTGAAGTTGATGGGGGCATCGCTGGCGCTGGCGGGAATGGCGGGATGCGGACTGCCGCCGGAACAGCACATTGTTCCGTATGTGAAGCAGCCGGACGGACTGGTGCTGGGCAAGCCCCAGCACTATGCGACGGTGACGCCGTTTGGCGGCGACGCGTTGGGCGTGCTAGTGGAAAGCCACGAAGGGCGTCCGACAAAAATTGAAGGAAATCCGGATCATCCGGCGAGCTTGGGTGCGACGGATGCGTTTGCGCAGGCAACGATCCTCGATCTGTATGATCCGGATCGCGCCAAGACGACGACGAACTTGGGGCAGTTGAGCACCTGGGAAACGTTCCAGAGTGCGGCGCAGGGGTTGGCGACTTCGCAGAAGGCCGTGAACGGTGCCGGGCTGCGGATTTTGACGGGCACGATCACGTCACCCACGGTTGCCGCGCAAATCAATGCGCTGCTGAAGCTATATCCACAAGCGAAGTGGCACCAGTGGGAGCCGGCGGTTGGCGATGGCGCGCGCGAAGGCGCCAAGCTGGCGTTTGGGCGCGTGCTGAATCCGGTGTACCGGCTGGACCGGGCGGAAGTGATCGTTTCGCTGGACGCGGATTTTCTGGCGAGCGGGCCAGGGCACGTCCGCTACATGAAGGATTTTTACCGAAAGAGGCATTTGACGAGCCCGGACGGCGAGATGAACCGGCTATATGTGGTTGAGCCGACACCCTCGGTAACCGGTGCGACTGCGGATAGCCGGCTGCCGCTGAAGGCGAACGATGTGGAACTGTTCGCGCGGGCCTTGGCCGCAAAAATTGGGCCGGGCGGTTCGGCAACGGCTCCCGCGGGTTCGGAGAAGTTCCTGAACGCCGCGGCTTCGGATTTGTTGAAACACAAGGGCGCGGGATTGGTAGTTGCGGGCGCGCAGCAATCCGCCGAAGTTCACGCGCTGGCGCATTTGCTGAACGATTTGCTGGGGAATGCCGGTGCGACGGTGTACTACACCGAGCCGATGGAAGCGAATCCGGTGAACCATGCGGAGTCGCTGCGTGAACTTTGTTCGGACATGGCGCGGGGCAAGGTGGATTTGCTGGTGATTTTGGGCGGCAATCCCGTGTATGACGCGCCGCACGACTGGGATTTTGTGACGAAGTTGAAAAAGGTCTCCACGATTGTGCATCTGGCTTCGCACTACAACGAAACCAGTGGATACGCCCATTGGCATATACCTGAAACGCATTTTCTGGAGGCGTGGGGCGATGCGCGGGCGTTTGACGGTACGTATAGCGTAATTCAGCCGCTGATTGCGCCGCTCTATCGCGCGCATTCGGTTTTTGAAGTGCTGGCGGCGTTTTCTGACAAGCCTGGCGTGACGGCGTATGACATGGTGCGCGACCGGATGAAAGCAATGCCGGGCGGCGCGGACATCGAAAAATTCTGGCGCAAGTCGTTGAATGACGGATTCGTGGCGGGTTCGGCATTTGTGCCGATTAGTATTCTGGCGAAGGTGACGCTGGCCAGCTTGCCTGCGGCCAAGACGACCGCGGAAACGGAATTTTTGTTCCGACCGGACCCGACCATTTACGACGGGCGGTTTGCGAACAACGGCTGGCTGCAGGAATTGGCGAAGCCGGTGACTAAGATCACCTGGGACAATGCGGCGCTGATGAGTCCCGCCACGGCGGAAAAGCTGGGCGTGACGCACACCATCATGTCGCGCGGCGGCGAGCACGGCAATATTCGCTCGGCAGTCGTAGATATTGCGCTGTCGAACAGCAAGGTGACGGCCGCGGCGTGGGTGGTGCCGGGACAAGCGGATGGTGTCGTGGTGCTGCCGCTCGGGTATGGAAGGAAGAAGGCCGGATTCACGGGATCGAACAAGGGATTCAACGCCTACGCGGTTCGCGCCTCGGATGCGCTGTGGACCGCAAGCGGCGGCAGAATCACGTTGACGAAAGACGATTATCCCATCGCTTGCACGCAGTATCACCACAACGTCGAAGGCCGCAAGATTTTGAGTACGGCGACGCTCGAAGAGTTCAAGAAGAATCCTGAATTTGCGCGGGAGCACGACGAAACACCGAAGTCCGATCTTTCGCTTTATCAGAATTTCGGGGACTTGGGCTATTACAAGGGCAACAAGTGGGCGATGGCCATTGATTTGACGAAATGCAATGGCTGCAACGCCTGCGTAGTGGCTTGCCAGAGCGAAAACAATATTCCGGTGGTCGGCAAAGATCAGGTGATGCGCGGGCGCGAAATGCACTGGATCCGCATCGACCGCTACTACGAGACAGGTTTGGAGTCGCAGGAAGATAAGCCGGAAGAAAATCCCGCGCTGGCTAATCCGACAACCTACTTCCAGCCGGTGCCGTGCCAGCAATGCGAAAACGCTCCTTGCGAGCAGGTTTGCCCGGTGGGGGCGACGGTGCACAGCGAAGAAGGCCTGAACGATATGGTCTACAACCGCTGCATCGGGACGCGCTATTGCTCGAACAACTGTCCTTATAAAGTGCGGCGATTCAACTTCCTGCGCTTCCAGGATTGGGAAACGCCGTCGCTGAAGCTGATGCGCAATCCGGAAGTGACGATTCGCAGCCGCGGTGTAATGGAAAAGTGCACCTACTGCGTGCAGCGCATCAACAATGTGCGTATTACGGCGGAACGGGAAGGCGAGCCAGGAGTGGGGCGCCCGATTCGCGACGGCGAAATTGTGACGGCGTGTGAACAGGCTTGTCCGTCGGAAGCGATTGTGTTCGGCAACGCCAATGATCCGAGTAGTCGAGTGAGCAAGCTGCGCGCACAGCAGCGGAATTACAGCATGCTGGGTGAATTGAATGCGCGGCCGCGCACGACGTACCTGGGAGCGGTGCGGAATCCGCATCCGGATCTGGCTGCTCCGGCCAAAAAGCACGAGGAGCCGGCATGAGTACGGGAGACCACACCGTGAACTCGCCTGAGATTCGCCGGCTGGCGCGGGTGATTGAGCCGGGGCACAGCTACGCTTCGGTTACCGACAAGATTGCATCGATCGTATTGACGCGGCCGGTTTCGATCGGCTGGCTGGCAGGATTCAGTATTGCGTTCACGCTGATGATGGTGCTGATGGGGTCCATCGCTTGGCTGATCATCAAGGGCGTTGGAATCTGGGGCATCAACATTCCGATCGGCTGGGGATTTGCGATCGTCAATTTCGTGTGGTGGATCGGTATCGGCCACGCGGGTACGCTGATTTCGGCAATTTTGTTTTTGTTGAACCAGAAGTGGCGCACTTCGATCAACCGTTTCGCGGAGGCCATGACGCTGTTCGCGGTGGCTTGCGCCGGTATCTTTCCGCTGATCCACACCGGCCGTCCATGGATGGCGTATTACATGTTTCCGTATCCCAGCACGATGAGCATCTGGCCGCAGTTCCGCAGCCCGCTGATTTGGGACGTCTTTGCGGTATCCACCTACGGAACGGTTTCGGCGTTGTTCTGGTTCGTGGGATTGATTCCGGACCTGGCCACGTTACGCGACCGCGCGACGAACAAAACGGCGCAGGTGATCTACGGAATGCTGGCCATGGGCTGGCGTGGTTCGGCGCGGCACTGGCACCGGTATCAATCGGCGTACTTGCTGCTCGCTGGCTTGGCGACGCCGCTGGTGCTTTCGGTCCACACCGTGGTGAGCTTCGACTTCTCGATCGCTATCGTTCCCGGATGGCACACGACAATTTTCCCGCCGTACTTCGTCGCGGGCGCGATTTACTCCGGTTTCGCCATGGTTCTGACGATCGCGATTCCGCTGCGCAAAGCGTACGACCTCGAAGACTTCATCACCATGCGACACCTGGAAAATATGGCCAAGGTGATGCTGGCGACTGGATTGATCGTCGCGTACGGCTACTTTTTTGAATTTTTCATGTCGCTCTACAGTGGCAACAAGTTCGATGTGTTTTTGGTGCAGCAACGCCTGCACGGCCCTTATTCGGGATACTACTTTGCGTTGATTCTTTGCAATATTTTGACGCCGCAATTGCTATGGATTCAAAAAGTACGCACCAACGTAGCGGCGCTGTTTGTGATGTCATTGGTTATTAACCTGGGTATGTGGCTGGAGCGGTTTGTGATCGTGGTGATCAGTTTGACGCGCGACTTTGTGCCAAGTGCGTGGGGCCGTTATCAGCCGACGTTCTGGGACTACAGCACGTTCGTCGGCACGATCGGTCTATTCGTCACACTGCTCTTTTTGTTTGTGCGCGCACTGCCAGCGATTTCCATTGCGGAAATGCGGGAACTGGTGGCGCACACGTCCGAGGAACATGAATGAAAGTACCGCACGCCAACGAGGTGTACGGGCTGATCGGCGAATTCGAAACGCCGAAAGACCTGATGGCGGCTGCGCGCAAGGTGCGCGAAGCGGGCTACCACCACATTGATGCGTACGTGCCGTTTCCGGTGGAAGGGCTTTCGCAAGCCCTGGGCCTAGGCCGCAAACACGATCTGGTACCGCTGCTCACGCTGATTGGCGGATTGGGCGGCGGGCTGACCGGCTTTTTCTTCCAGTTGTGGGTGAGCATGTCGGCGTATCCGATGAATATCGGCGGGCGCCCGCTGAACAGCTGGCCGGCATTTATTCCGGTGACGTTTGAGTTAACGGTGTTGGGCGCTTCCACGTTCGCGGTGTTCGGCATGCTGGCTTTGAACAAGCTGCCACAGCCGCATCATCCTTTGTTTAACGTGGCGCGGTTCAAGCACGCTTCCATCGACAAATTTTTTCTGTGCATTGAAGCGCACGACCCGAAATTCCATCTGGAAGAGACGGCGCGATTCCTGCAGAGCGTCAACGCCCAGCATGTGACCGAGGTGCGCGATGAAGATTAGCGCCACCTTGCTGGTGGGAGCGGCGTTGTGCGCGATGGTGTTGAGCGGATGCGAAGAGGCCATTCGACAGGACATGGCCAACCAGCCGAAGAACCGGCCGGAGTCGCCGAGCGACTTTTTTGCGGATGGCCGGTCGGTGCGCCCGTTGATTGAAAACACCGTAGCGCGCGGCTCTATAGACAATGATGTTTACAACGTGTCCAAGGACTTCGTCGGGTTTCCGCCGGCGGTGAGAGTGAATGAAAAGCTGCTGCGGCGCGGCGAGGATCGCTACAAGATTTTCTGCACGCCGTGCCACGGTTTGCAGGGTGACGGGCAGGGCATGATCGCGATGCGCGGCATGAAGCATCCGCCGAGTTTTCACCTGGAGCGGCTGCGCTCGGCCCAGGCGCCGAACGGATATTTTTACGACGTGATGACCAATGGCTTCGGCGCGATGTATAGCTACTCGGAGCGCATAACGCCTTCCGACCGCTGGGCGATTATTGCCTATGTTCGTGCATTGCAATTGAGCCGCAACGTCAAAGTTGCCGATCTTTCGCCGGAATTGCGCCAGAAGTTGGATAGCGAAGCTGCGCACGCAGGGGGAGCCAAGGAATGAGCGCGCAGGAATACAAAGCGCCGGAGAGTGTGGGGCGTCTGGAGCAGCGCGCGCTGGTCGTGGGTGTGCTCGGCTTGGGCGGGTGCATTCTTGGCTGGATCATGAATTCCACCGATTTTTACCGCGCTTATCTGGTGGCTTTCCTTTTTGTGCTAGGTTGGTCTCTCGGGTCACTTGGCCTGTTGATGCTGCAACACCTGACCGGGGGCCACTGGGGCATTCTGATCCGCCGTCCGCTCGAAGCGGCTTCGCGAGTCTTGTATGTGCTTCCGGTGCTATTCCTCCCTCTGATTTTCGGCATGAAGACTCTTTACAGCAGCCATGAAGTGGATGGCGAAGAGCGCATCGGCTGGTTGAATCCTCCTCCGTCGGGACATGAAGGTGCGCTGTCGCACCTGCAACAATGGTATTTGACGAAAAACGGCTTCCTGCTGCGAGCATTGATCTACTTTGTCGTCTGGGTCGGTCTGGTGTGGCTGTTTAACTCGATGTCGCGCCAGCAGGATGCGAATCGCGACGATCGTGCCCTTCGCGCGCGCCTGAAGTTCTGGGCGGGTCCCGGCATCATTCTTTATGTCTTCGGCATGACGTTTGCCGCGATTGATTGGGCGATGTCGCTTTCACCGCACTGGGCGTCCACGATTTACGGATTCTTGTTTGTGGCGGGCCAGGCCATTTCGGCAATGTCGCTGATGATCATCGTGGTCATCATGTGCTCGCATGCGGAGCCGTTCTCACATCTTATTCAGAAGCGCCACCTGCACGATTTAGGCAAGCTGTTGTTCGCATTCAACATGCTCTGGGCCTATTTCGGGTTTTCGCAGTTGCTGATCATCTGGGCCGGCAACCAGCCGGAAGAGATCAGCTTTTATAAGTCGCGTTTGTATGGCGGGTGGGGTGTGGTCGCCCTGATGGTCCTGGTGCTGCACTTTTTCATTCCGTTTTTTGCGCTGTTGTCGCGCGACCTGAAGCGCAACCAGTCGGTCCTGCCGAAAATTGCCATGTGGCTGATCGCCATGCGCTGCCTGGACTTGTTCTGGCTGACGCGGCCGGAGTTTACCTCGCACGCGCTGCCAACCCTTTGGGACCTAGCCGCCATCCTGGCGCTGGGCGGAATATGGCTTTGGTTTTTTGCCAAGCAGCTGAAGCAACAGCCGTTGCTGCCATTGGGCGAACCAAAACTCGCGGAGGCCATCGCGAATCATGAGCACTAAGGAACAACACGGCCAGGGAGAGAACGGCGCGCCGGTCCACCCGGACGTGACGTTTGAGCCGCGCGACATTGATATCGGAACGATCGCGCGCTATCTGGTGTATCTGGCGATCACGATCCTGATTGCTCTGGTGATCTGCATCCCGATTTTAAACGTGCTGACCAAAGTCGTCGCGGAGCAAGACACCCCGATGCCTGCCATTCGCGCCGAGATGACTCAGAAGCAGCGTGATGATACGCAGATGCCGCCTGAGCCGCGGCTGCAAGGCGTACCCGGTCACGAAAGCGATCCGCAGGCGGACATGCGGGAAAAGATTGCAGCCGACACCAAGGCCAATGAGACGTTCGCCTGGGTCGACAAAGACAAAGGAATTGCGCAAATACCGGTGGCCGATGCGATGAAGATCTTCGCCGAAACGAGTGCGGTTCCCGCGGCGCCGGCAGCGGTAGCGGAGAAGAAGCAATAGGCATGAGCAAACTGCGCAACATTCTGACGCTTGGCATACTGCTTGTCGCGGCGGCGCAGGGATATGCACAGGCTCTTCCCGACAACGTGGGTCAAGCGTCAACTGGTATGCCGGCGATTTTGCAGAATGTGACATTCCGGCCGGAATTGAACGCGCCGATGCCGCTGGACACGCCGTTCACTGACGAGCACGGGAAAGGCGTCACGCTCGGCGGCTATTTGCATCACCAGAAGCCGGTGCTGCTGGCCTTTGTCTATTACGGCTGTCCGATGCTCTGCACGCAACTCGAGCAGGGTGTTGTCGGCAGCCTGCGTATGCTTTCGTTCAATCCGGGGCGCGACTACGACGTGGTGTTTGTCAGCTTCGACGATCGAGACACGCCTGAAATGGCCACTGCCAAAAAGAATTCGGCCATCGAACACTTTCGCCGGCCGGAAACGGCGTCGGGCTGGCACTTCCTGACCGGCTCGAAGGAATCGATTGCCGCGGTTACCAATGCCGCGAATTTTCACTTCAATTTTGACGCCAAAAATAATTTGTTTGCGCACGGCAGCGGCATCCTGCTGCTGACGCCCGATGGCCGCATCTCGCGCTACTTCTATGGCGTGGAATTTCCCGGCCGCGATTTGCGCCTGGGCCTGGTGGACGCCTCGCAAGGAAAGATCGGCACGCCCGTGGACAAAGTAATGCTGTTCTGCTTTCAGTATGACCCGTCGGCTGCGCGTTATAGCGCCACGATTTTGGGCATCATGCGCGTTGGCGCGGTGCTGACTGTGGTGGCGCTGCTGTTCGTTATCTTATTTTTCCGCCGCCGCGATACCCGCGCGCCGCAAACGAAATTGAGCCAGCAAGGAGCACACTGATCGTGCAGTCCGAATTGCCATTGTATCCGGAGCAAGCATCCAACTTCGCTCCCCAGGTGGACAGCCTGGTGCTGTTCATGATCGCGGTCTGCGCGTTCTTTGCCGTGGTGATCTGTGCCGCGGTGATCTATTTCTTCTTCAAATACCAGCGCAAGCGTCCCGACGAAGTGGGTGTGCCGATTCATGGCGATATGCGGCTGGAAATTGCCTGGATTGTGTTGCCGTTCTTCCTCTTGATGGCCATGTTCGGATGGGGCGCGGTGATCTACGTTGATTATCGCCATACACCGAGCGACACCCTGGACATTTACGTCATCGGCAAGCAGTGGATGTGGAAGCTGCAGCAGCCCGACGGGCGCAAGGAAATCAACGAGCTGCATGTGCCGGTAAACCGCAACGTCCGCTTGGTCATGGCCAGCGAAGACGTGATCCACGATTTTTCGGTGCCCGCGTTTCGCGTGAAGATGGACGTGGTGCCCGGCCACTACAACACCATGTGGTTCCGGCCTACCAAGCCCGGCCGATATCATTTCTTCTGCTCGCAGTATTGCGGCACCAACCATGCCGTGATGGGCGGCTGGGTTACGGTGATGGAGCAGGACGAATACGCGAAGTGGCTCTCGGGTACGAGCGCTTCGGGCGATCCAGTGGCCGTGGGCCAGAAACTTTATTCGGACCTGGCTTGCAGCACCTGCCATCTGCCCGACGGCAAGGGCCGCGGACCGTCTTACAACGGCATGTACGGTTCGCACGTGAAACTGGCAGATGGTTCGACGATTTTGGCGGACGACAACTACATCCGCGAATCGATACTGCAACCGAATGCAAAAATTGTTGCTGGGTACCAGCCGGTGATGCCCAGCTTTCAGGGACTCGTCACGGAAGATCAGATCCTGGCGCTGACCGCTTACATCAAGTCGCTGAAAGACCAGGCGCCTCCGGGGAAACCTGGCGCCGCCGAATCGGCAACGGGGAAGAAATAGCATGAGCAGCACACAACCACCGCTGTCGCCGCAGCCGCAAGTCGAGAATCAGCTGCCGCGCGAGCACTATCTGAACGCCACTTACGGCATTCGTTCCTGGCTTCTGACCACCGACCACAAGCGCATCGCGCTGCTGTACTTGATTTCGGTCACGTTTTTCTTTTTTATCGGCGGCATTTTTGCCTCGCTGATCCGTATCCACCTGCTTACGCCGGGCGGCTACCTGGTTACGCCGGAAACCTACAACAAGCTGTTCACCATGCACGGCGTGGCCATGATTTTCTTTTTCCTGATTCCTTCGATCCCCGCAGTGCTCGGGAATTTCCTGATTCCGATCATGATCGGCGCGAAGGATTTGGCCTTCCCTAAGATAAATCTTCTGAGCTGGTACATCTACTTGGTCGGCGGGGCTTTTGTTCTGTATTCGTTCGCGACCGGTGGTCTCGATACCGGGTGGACGTTCTACACGCCGCTCAGCAGCATCTACTCGAATTCGGCCGTGACGCCCGCGGTCATCGGCATCTTTATCAACGGTTTCTCTTCGATTCTGACCGGTCTGAATTTCATCATCACCGTGCACACCATGCGTGCGCCGGGCATGACCTGGTTCCGCTTGCCGCTGTTTGTTTGGGCGCACTATGCCACCAGCCTCATCTTCATTCTCGGTACGCCGGTCATCGCCATCACGCTGCTTCTCGCCGGCCTCGAGCGAATGTTCCACATGGGCTTCTTCAACCCGGTATACGGTGGCGACCCGATCTTGTTTCAGCATTTGTTCTGGTTCTACTCGCATCCGGCCGTTTACATCATGATTCTGCCGGCCATGGGTGTGATTTCCGAAATCATTCCCACCTTCGCGCGCAAACCGATTTTCGGCTATGACTTTATCGCCGCCTCGAGTATTGGCATCGCGGTGATCGGCTTCATCGTGTGGGCGCACCACATGTTCGTCACCGGCCAGGCCACCTATGCCGCGCTGGCATTTTCGTTCCTCAGCTATCTGGTGGCGATCCCGTCGGCTGTGAAGGTCTTCAACTGGACGGCGACTTTATATAAAGGCTCGATTTCGTTTGACACGCCGATGCTCTACGGCCTGGGCTTCATCGGCCTATTCACCATCGGCGGCCTGACTGGTTTGTTCCTTGCCTGCTTGGGCCTGGACATTCATCTGCACGACACTTACTTTGTCGTCGCGCACTTCCACTACATCATGGTCGGCGGCGCCATCATGGGCTACCTCGGCGGTATTCACTTCTGGTGGCCCAAAATTACCGGCCGTCTCTATCCGGAGTATCTGGCGCGCATCGCCGCCATCACGCTGTTTGTTGGGTTCAACCTGACGTTTTTCCCGCAGTTCATTTTGGGCTACCTCGGCATGCCGCGCCGCTACCATGACTATCCGCCCGAATATCAGGTGCTAAACGTCATGTCCACGGCGGGCGCATCGATCTTGGCGCTTGGCTATTTGCTGCCGATGATCTACCTAACCTGGTCCATGCGTTACGGCAAAGTGGCTGGCAAGAATCCCTGGCCGGCGACGGGACTGGAGTGGACTACCGATTCTCCGCCGCTTACCGAGAACTTCCACGAGACACCCGTTGTGGATTGGGAGCCGTACGATTTCTTGCATCGGCCGGAGTTGGGCTTGTTGGGCGCTACTTCCAAGAAGCCTGTGCCGGCCCATGGCGACGACTGATTAAGGTTTTCTAGCAGCGGCACTATGTCGCTGCCTTGTAAACGAAGAGGAGCACCGCGTGCACCGCACCGGAGAGCTGTACGGACAGTTTCAGACGCTGGAGCAGCAGAAGGAATCCGCCACGCTGGGCATGTGGGTCTTTCTGATCACCGAAATTCTTTTCTTCGGTGGCATCTTCATGGCCTACACCATCAACCGTCATGCCTATCCCACCGCCTTCGGCGTCGGCGGCAACATGCTGGATCTGTTTCTCGGCGCCGCAAACACAGTCGTGCTCATCGCCAGCAGCTTGACCATGGCCATGGCGGTCTGGGCAGCGCAGACCAGTAAGAAACCGCTCGTCACCGTCTTCCTGATCCTCACCCTGATTCTGGGCGGCGTCTTTCTCGGTGTGAAGGTCGTTGAATACAAACAGAAATTCGATCACCACCTGATCCCCGGCCACAACTTCGACATCACCTATTGCTCCAGGAATCCCGCAGCATGCCATCTCTCCGACGCAGACTTGATCAAAGAGAAGAAGGAAATCAAGGAAGCGATCGAAGTGGAGAATTCCGCTGATCCGGAAGGAGCGGGCGTCACGGCGCTCAACGCTCATGCCCAGCTTTACTTCTCGCTTTATTTCGGCATGACCGGGTTGCACGCGCTGCACATGGTCATCGGTGCAGGTCTGCTGTTATGGCTGATTCTGGAAGCGCGCAAAGGGCGCTTCGACGCCAATTACAATACGCCGGTCGAGAACATCGGTCTGTACTGGCACTTCGTGGATATCGTCTGGATTTTCCTGTTCCCGTTGCTGTATTTGATTAATCGCCATTTGGCGTGAGTGGAGCGCTGCCTGTGTCGGAACATATTGTTTCCCCTAAACTTTACTTTGCGGTTTTTGCTGCACTCATGTTGGGCACGGCCATCACCGTTTGGGCTGCTTATGTGGATCTCGGCCGCTTGAACATTGTGGTCGCGCTCGGTATTGCCACGATCAAGATGACTTTGGTCATCCTCTTTTTCATGCACGGCAAATACAGCTCACGCCGCACCAAGCTCATCATTGCTTCGGGATTTTTCTGGCTCGCCATCATGCTCGTGCTCACGCTGGCCGATTACACCACGCGCCACCCCGAACCCAGCCGCAGCCAACTTGCTCCGGTCCCCACTCTGCAATCTGAAGCGGGTTCGCTTGGGTCAGTCTGATTTCCATTTCAAATTTCTATTTTAGGCTGCCTGCACACACCTCTGCCGTGTTCGGTAGTTCGGGGTGTTTGGAGGGTTTGGTGTACTCGGAGGCTTCCGGGACACCATCGGCAGAAGTGCAAAAAAGAGAAGGGGAGAAGTCAGCCGGCCCAGCCCTCAATCCCCTAAAGGGATCCTCGGCTAACTCCTCCCACGTCCGAAGAAGAGTGCAACCCGCTCGCCACTCCTAAGTCCTTTTATTGCAACACGTTTCTTTCCGGATTCCTTGTAAAAATGCGGTACTCCTGCGCGAAATTACGCGTCAGCAATTCACTGTATCCCCGAAACTTCATAAACTGACAGGTGGTCTTGCCCGGCTTGGTGGCTTTCTTGACCCTCGGCGCGCACCACTGCTATCGTTAAAAGTTATGCTGGCCTCAGTGTCGCTACTGGGTGCCGGGGCTCGCCTATGGCGGGCAGGCTCCTGCGGAGGGAGCCTTGTGATATGGGTCTGACCAAACTTGTCGTTCGTGGCGCTCGCCAGCACAATCTTAAAAACATCAGCCTAGAAATCCCGCGCAACACCCTCACGGTGATCACCGGCCTTTCCGGCTCCGGCAAGTCCTCTCTTGCGTTCGATACGATTTATGCCGAGGGCCAGCGCCGCTACGTTGAGTCCCTGTCCGCCTACGCGCGCCAGTTTCTTGATCAGATGGAACGTCCCGAAGTGGATGTCATCGAAGGCCTTTCGCCTTCCATCGCCATTGAACAAAAAACCACCACGCGGTCGCCGCGTTCGACCGTCGGCACTATCACGGAAATCTACGATTACCTGCGCGTCGTGTACGCCTCCGTGGGCGTGCCGCATTGCCCGACTTGCGGAAAGCCCATCAAGCGCCAGTCCAGCGAAGCCATCGTGCAGGCCATTCTCGGCGGCGAACTTTGCAAGCCCGACGATCGCGTGATGATCCTCGCGCCGATTGTGCGCGGCCGCAAAGGCGCTTATCGCAAGGAATTGGAAAAGCTGGCGCAGGATGGCTACGTTCGCGTTCGCGTCAATGGCGAGCTATTCCCCCTCGATGATCCGCCCCAGCTCGATAAGCGCAAGAATCACAGCATCGAAGTCGTTGTGGACCGCTTGCTGGTCAAGCAAGGCATCGCTTCGCGTCTCGAGCAATCCATTGCTACTTCGCTCAAACTCGCTTCGGGCTTGGTGACGGTTGCAGTTGTTGGCGGCCAGGAATTTACCTTCTCCGAAAAACTGGCTTGCCCTGATTGCGGCATCAGCGTTCCGCAACTGGAGCCGCGCTCGTTCAGTTTCAATTCGCCCTATGGCGCTTGTCCGGCGTGCAACGGCCTCGGCTCGAAATACGATTTCGACCCGGCCAAAGTGGTAACCGATTGGACCCGTCCCCTTTTCGATGGCGGGCTTGGCCCCGGATCGGGCTCAGCTATTCTCAAACGCACGCTGGAGCTTGCGGCCTACGCGCACGGCTTCGATCTCGACACTCCGTTCGAAAAGCTCCCTGTCAAAACGCAGAACCTGATTCTTTACGGCTATCCGCCCATCGGAGCTCCCGGCTATAAGTCCAACGGTGATGCCCCTAAGCCAAAAGGCAAAGCCGACAAAGGATTCCGCTTTCAGGGCGTTTTGAAGTTTCTCGAACGTAACTTCGAAGAGTCCGGTTCCGATTCTTACCGCGAGTGGATGACGCAATATATGTCCGCAACTCTGTGCAATGTCTGCCACGGCAAACGGCTGCGCCCCGAATCCCTCGCTGTGAAGCTCGCCGGTTGGTCCATCGCCGATTTCACGGCGCTCGCGCTTTCCTCGGCGCGACCCGCCGTGGACAAGATCGTCTCTGAACTATCGCCGCGCCAAAAAGAAATCGCCGCTCGTCCGCTGGAAGAAGTCGCCGAACGCATCGATTTCCTGCTGGCCGTCGGCCTTGGTTATCTGAGCCTCGATCGTTCCGCGGCTACGCTTTCTGGCGGCGAAGCCCAGCGTATCCGGCTCGCCACGCAGATCGGCTCGCGCCTTCGCGGCGTACTCTATGTTCTCGACGAACCTTCCATCGGCCTGCATGCGCGCGACAATGAACGCCTTCTTGGCTCGCTCGAGCACCTGCGCAATCTCGGCAACACTGTCCTCGTCGTCGAACACGACGAAGACACCATCCGCCGCGCTGATTTTGTGGTGGACCTCGGCCCCGGTGCGGGCAATGCCGGCGGATACCTCGTCGCGCAGGGCAAGCCTGCACAAATCGCCGCCACCGCCGAATCGCTTACCGGCCGGTATCTTTCTGGCGCCGCGAAAATCGATGTTCCGCCGACGCGTCGCAGCCCCAACGGAAAATTCATCCAGATCGTCGGCGCCTCCGCAAACAATTTGAAAGACGTCGACATTTCCTTTCCGCTGAGCTTGCTCACGGTTGTCACCGGCGTCTCCGGCTCCGGGAAGTCCACCCTGGTGAATGACATTCTCTATCGCGCGCTCGCGCAAAAGCTCTACCGCTCGCAGGAAGCGCCCGGTGCTTACAAACAACTGCTCGGCGCCGAACACATCGACAAGATTATCGAAATCGATCAGGCGCCAATCGGCCGCACGCCCCGTTCGAATCCCGCAACTTACTCCGGCGTCTTCGCGCCCATCCGCGAACTGTTCGCCATGCTTCCCGAATCGCGCGAACGCGGATACAAACCCGGCCGTTTCAGTTTCAACGTCAAAGGCGGCCGCTGCGAAGCCTGCCAGGGCGACGGCCTGCGCCGCATCGAAATGAATTTTCTTCCCGACGTTTACGTCACCTGCGAGGTTTGCCGTGGCCGCCGCTACAATTCCGAAACGCTCGCCGTTCGCTTCAAGGGCCACTCTATCAGCGACATTCTCAACCTGCAGGCCACCGACGCGCTCAAACTTCTCGAAAACATTCCGCAAATTCAGCAGAAGCTCGCCACCATCGTCGAAGTCGGCCTTGGCTACGTGCAACTCGGCCAGTCCGCTACCACGCTTTCCGGCGGTGAAGCCCAGCGCATCAAGCTCGCTCGCGAACTTTCCAAGCGCCAGACCGGCCGCACGCTCTACATTCTCGACGAGCCGACCACCGGCCTGCATTTCGACGATGTCCGCAAACTGCTCGACGTCCTCCAGCGCCTCGTCGCGCTCGGCAATTCCGTCCTCATCATCGAGCACCACCTCGACGTCATCAAACAAGCCGATTGGATCATTGACCTCGGCCCCGAAGGCGGCGAAGGGGGCGGCCGCATCGTGGCGCAAGGCCCGCCCGAGCTCGTCGCCCGAAACAAGAAATCCTATACTGGCCATGCCCTGGCTCGGGTGCTGCACTTCGCCAACGGCAATTCCAACGGTTCGCTCAAATAATCTCGTCGCGGGAGAGCCTTGCGTATGGGCGCTATCCTTTACGTCGGAATCAAACTCTTCGCCTACGTGGGTTGGATGTATTTAGGATTACGCACCCTCGGAAGCGGCGGCAAGCCTTCTATGGGGTACGCAATTTTTCTGGGCATGCTCAGATTGTTTCTCGGTTTGATCTTCGCCCTGGTCATCTATTTCCTCAGCTCAGCGGTGCTTTCCCACCTCGGTTCCGGCCTCGCGCCAAATGTTGTCACCTATCTTTCCGTATATGTGCCGGTGCGCTGGCTCGAGTGGAGCGTGATGGCTGCTTTTCTCATGTCTCCTTCGCTCTCTCAATTTATCCTGGGCACCGCCAGGAGTGACCGCCTCTGGCGCCTCGGCGGCATTGCCATCTCCTGCCTGGCCGATATCCCGCTCATCATTTCTCTCGGTGGCGTCATCCCCACCGGCCGCTTCCTCTGCTGAGGGCTGCTACCATTACAGACATGGCCCCGCACGCTCGAATACCGGATACGGAGTCGCAACGGACGGCAATGAAAGGGCTCGACTTCTTGGTTGGAACATGGCGCGGAGAAGCTCGCCTTTTCCGCGAAACTGGCCAGGTACTGGAATTGATCCAGACCGAAGAAGTTCAGTACAAGCTGAACGGATTAGTCCTCATGATCGAGGGAATCGGGTGCAACAAATCCGACGGAAGCGTCGCATTGCAGGCTCTGGCTATCGTTTCCTACGACGATGAAGCTTCCGCCTACCGCATGCGCGCCTACAATGACGGTCGCTACTTGGAAACCGACCTGAAGCTGGTCGCCCAGGGCAAAAGCGTCGCTTGGAGCTTCGTGCTGGGGGAAATCAAGACCTGCTCCGTTTTGCGAATTGATGATAAGGGACGCTGGACGGAATCAACGGAAATCCTCGTTGGCACTCAGCCGCCCCGAAAACTCATTGAGCTTGCGGTCAGTCCACAAGTGTAGTTCGGCTCGGGCGACCATTTCGGTCGCGGTCTCCGGCGCCAGAGCGTGGGATTTCTGGTCGGTGTGGATTTCAATGGAGCATTCCCTTTCTTGCCTAATCCATTCTCCCCGTTTACAGTGAACTGTCCGCAACGTCATGCCCAAGTCTAGTTACATCACCCAACCCATCACCCTCGGCGAAGTGGCCACCTATCCGCTCGCCTCCCGCAAAAGCAAAGTCTCGGTTGCCGATTTCGCCAAGCCCGCCAAAAAGCCAAAGCCCTCCTTCACAAACTTTCTCGACTCGCTGCCCAACATTCTCGCCGCGCAGGATCTACGCGCGCTCCTCGCCTCCATCCAGCAAGCAAAGCGTGCGCGCAAAGCCATCCTCTGGGGCATCGGCGGCCACGTCATCAAAACCGGCCTCGGCCCCGTCCTCGCCGACCTCATGGGCCGCGGTTTCGTCTCCGGCATCGCCATGAACGGCGCCGCACTGATCCATGATTTTGAAATCGCGATCAGTGGCAACACGTCCGAAGACGTGGAGGCTGGCCTCGGCGCGGGCCAATTCGGCATGGCCACCGAAACTGGTTTCTACCTCAATCAGATCGCCAGCTCCGCCAACTTTTCCGGCATTGGTTACGGCGAAGCCACCGGCAAATTCCTCGCCACACAAACACGCCGTCTCGCTTTGCAAAATACTAGCGCCAGCGTTCTCTTCGCCGCCTATCAACGCAAAATCCCCGTCACCATTCATCTCGCCATCGGTACTGACTTTCCTCACATGCATCCCGCTGCCGACGGCGCCGCTCTCGGCGCTGCAACACATCACGATTTCCGTCTCTTCTGCGCGCTCGTCAAAGACATGCATCCCGGCGGCGTCTATCTAAATTGGGGTTCCGCCGTGCTTCTTCCGGAAGTGTTCCTCAAAGCTGTCTCCGTCGTCCGCAATCTTGGCGTCCCCCTGCGCCCTATCACCACCGCAAACTTCGACTTTATTCAGCACTACCGTCCATTGCAGAATGTAGTGAAGCGTCCCACCGCCCCGGTAACCGGGCGGACCTCCGCCTCAAAGGGGTATGCCATCACAGGTCATCACGAACTCTTACTGCCTCTCGTAGCGGCCGCTCTCGCCTCCAACTGGCCCCGCGCCGGCGCCCGTTCCGCGCGTCCGTCCACAAAAAAGGCTCCCCGCTCGAAATGAATCCCTCCGACGAGAAACCTCTGCAATCCGGCGCCGAGGATCATCCCGCCCCCAATCGGCCGGCAGACGGCCCGCGCGAAGAATCGCCCCAAGAATCAATAGACGATCTCTCCGCACGCATCGTTGTCCATCCGCCCGAGCCCCCACTTCCCGGCGATCCTCTCGCCATGGCCGCGCCCCCTCCGCCGCCGGCCAACGCTTTCCTTCCAGAAGACCTCCGCGTCCCTTGGTCGTGGCTGCACCTGCTCTTCTTCGCTCTTTTCGCTTTCGGCAGCATCCTAGCCATCCAGATCGCGCTGGTCGTCTATTTCAACGCCAGCCGCCATCTCAGTCCCAAGGAAATCGAGCAGCTTTTTCAAAACCGTCCCGACGTCGCGGTCGGTTCCAATGTACTCTGGTTTTTTCTGATCTTTCTTTTTCTCTACGTAACCATCGCCGTCCTGCAAAAGCTTCCCTTCTGGCCCACCTTCGGCTGGAAAAAACTTGGCGTCAATCCCGATTGGCCGGTTAGCCCGTGGGTTTATCTCGGTGGCGGTGCCGGCCTCGCGATCTGCGTCGCCATTGCCAGCACTAAAATCAAAACCCCTGATCATCTCCCCATTCAGGACCTTTTCAAAAACCGTACCGGCGCTTTTCTCCTTATGGGCATGGCCGTATTGATCGCGCCACTCGTCGAAGAAACCGTTTTCCGCGGCTACCTTTATCCCCTCTTCGCCTCCACATGCGCTCGCATCGCGAAGCACTTCGGCTCCGACCCTGCTTCCGCCGTTCAGACCGGCACGCGCATCGGCATCGTCGTCACCGGCGTTCTCTTCGGATTTCTCCACGGAGCGCAGCTCGGCTGGACCTGGGCTCTCGTCGCCGTACTCTCCACTGTCGGCGTGGTCTTTACCTTGGTTCGTGCCCGTGCCCGCTCCGTCTTTGCCAGCTACCTCCTCCACCTCGGCTACAACTCCTTCATCGCTTTCTCCGCCATCTTCTCCACCCGCTTCTTCACCCAGATGCCTCCGCACCCCTGAAAACCTCTCCCATTCTTTGAACCTCAGAGTGCCGCACCCATTCGCTTCCGATGCCTCCCACCCGCCGCCATTTTTAAAGAGCACCATCCCATTTGCACCAAGTACACATAATTCAAACGGGTCCTGTACATGAATTCACGGACAACAACCACGGGGCCGTTTGAGTCTGGTCACTTCCTTGCTTCCGGGGGCCGCGACAGCACTAAGCTTTCGGCCGAAGATGCTTACGGCTCTGGTCCTTCTTCTGCGGGCGACATATAGAAAAGCAAGCGGGCTACACTGCTGCTGATTGAAACTGCGGCGTCTCCGTTCGCCCGCGCAAGTTTGCGTCGGTTGCTGCTCTAAGTCCTTTCGAATCCATCCTCATAGAAACGCCTCCGCTAACTGCTTTATTACCCACACTTACAAAAAACAGGGTGGTGGTTATGCCCCACCCCGAACCTCCGCTACAATTAGAAGAGTTAGAGAAGAAGCGATAAAGGATTACCAGCGAAATGTACGTCGCCCAACCTATTGAGTGGACCGACTGCGGTGTGGTCATGCTCGACCAACGCCGCCTTCCCGCCGAAGAAATCTCCTACACCTACACCACTTATCAGGACGTGGCCAAGGCCATCCGCGAAATGGTCATTCGCGGAGCTCCCGCCATCGGCGTAGCTGCGGCCATGGGCGTTGCCCTCGGCGTACAAAATTCCGCTGCCCAATCGCTCGACGAGCTCCGCGCGGAATTTCCAGTCATCCTCGATACGTTGGCCAAAACCCGCCCAACCGCCGTCGATCTTTTCTGGGCGCTCGATCGCATGAACCGCCGCTTCAGCGAACTCGGCGCGCAAACCGGCGACCTCGCCAAAATAAAATCCGCGCTTATCGAAGAAGCTAAAGCCGTGCACGCCGAAAAGCGTGCCACCGATGAAGCCATCGGCCGCTTTGGCGCCGAACTCATGCCGCAGGATGGATTGGTCATGACGCAGTGCAACGCCGGGGCGCTGGCCACTGGCGGCATCGGCACGGCATTAGGCGTGATTCAAGTCGCAGTCGAACAAGGGAAAAAAATCCACGTGCTCGTTCCCGAAACGCGACCTTACCTTCAGGGCGCGCGACTCACTGCCTGGGAGCTGCACCGCAGCAACATTCCGCTCACGCTGATTACCGACAATATGGTTGGTCATTTTCTGAAAACCGGAAATGTCGGCGCCATCGTCACCGGAGCGGACCGCATCGCCGCCAACGGCGACACCGCCAATAAAATCGGCACCTACCAGATCGCCGTCCTCGCGCGCGAACACAATGTCCCGTTCTACATCGCCGCGCCGGTTTCTACTTTTGATTTGTCCATTCCCGACGGAAATCACATCCCGATCGAAGAACGCTCTTCCGCCGAGGTCACGCAAATCCAGGGCGTCCGCATCGCCCCCGACGTACGCGCCGCGCATCCCGCCTTCGATGTCACGCCGAACAAATACATCGCCGCCATCTTCACCGAACGCGGCGTAGCTCGTGCCCCCTACACCGACTCCCTGAAGGCCCTCGCCTCCCATTCCCACTCCGCCACCACCGCCTGAGCCACCTGGCACTGTCATTCCGAACGGAGTAGCCCAACTTTTTTTCCGTTCGCGCAGCAAACGTCGGCCTGCGCGGCCGGGGACCGTTTCACCTCTGAGCAGTTCTTTCTATGAGAATCTCGCTTCCGTCTGCTGGCGACTGAGCTACCGAAAATTCTCCACCAGCATGATCTGCGACTGCTGCCAGCCCGGTTGGTCGTAAACAACTGTTTTTCCGTCGCGCGACGCGCTCAGCCAAAAAGGCGCGATGCCCAAATGCCCTGCGGTTCTTACCCGGCGTGTGGCCAGATCGAACTCGCTCACTACCGGTGCGCCGTTGCCAGAAGGCTGCGCAAACAAAATCCCGCCGCTTGCCCCTTGCTCCACGACCGTCCAACTTGCCCACGATGGCGGCCGTACTTCCTTGGACAATATTTTTTCTTCGCCGCCGTTCACCGGCACTTGCCAGATTTCGGGATACGCAAACGCCGACTTCGCATAAAAAACATGTTTTCCATCCGGAGATTCCAGGGCCGCGTGCCCTCCGTTGCGCGTCAGCTGGACAGGAGTTCCTCCGTCCGCGGGAATTTTCCAGACTTCGTACCGCCCCGTACGCCGCGACGCAAAATAAATCCACTTTCCATCGTGCGACCAGCTAGGGCATCGGTTTTCGGTATCGTCAGGGGTCAGCAGTCGCGGCGGCGCGCCCCCTTCCAGTGGAACTTTATAAATCCCCGCGCCGTTCTTGCGATTCGCATCAAACACAATCGCCTTGCTGTCCGGCGACCAGCGCGGCGTGCCGGCATTTCCAATCGCCGTAAGTTGCACCGCATTTTTCCCGTCGCGGTCGCTCACCCAGATTTCCATCGTTCCCGAGCGATCGGACATGAACGCCAGTTTTTTTCCGTCCGGAGAGAACTGCGGGCCCGGCCCCTGATCGGTTTGTCCCGTCAGCGGCACTAGAATGCTTGGTTCTCCCTTTCCGTTAGCTGATAGTTCCAGTTGCCAGATGTTCAGGCCGTGGCTTCCCCGGTCATAAGCCAGCAACGAGCCTTGCGGTGAAATTGCGGGCTCTGCGCCGCTGTCATTGATCTGAATCGGCGACTCTTGCTGCTCTGAAGAAACTCGCCACAAGCCGGGTTTGCCGCCGAATGTCGAACTAAAGATCACGGACTTGCCATCCACGGACCAACGCGGCGCACCCACGACTTCTGCGGCCACGGAAGTTACCAGCGTTTCTTCTCCTCCATTTATGGGAATCGTCCGAATCTCTTCCGGGAAACCGGATCCGCGGCTGCGCACAAACAATAGGCGCTTACCGTCAGCGGAAGAGGATGGCGCGCGATCTTCCGCCGCGGGAGGCGGACTCGTGAGCCGATGAACCGCTGACGTCTGCAGTTTCAGCAGATAAATCGCATCGCCGCCGCCAAACGCGATGGTTTCGGCGTCCGGCAACCAGTCCACTTCGCCTCCTTTGGAAGCCACCTTGCCGGTGTCAATTTTCCGTTCCGCACCGCCCTCTGAAGGCACGATGAAGATCGCTGGGGTGCCATTTCCCCAGCGCGAAAACGCAATGAACTTGCCGTCGCTTGACCATGCCGGACTGCGGTCGTGCCGACTCTTCGTCAACTGAATCTGGCGTTCGCTGCCGATTTCGCCGACAAAAATTCCGGATTCTTCTTCGCGTATTCCCTGACTTGCAAATGCAATACGCCTTCCATCTCTTGAAATCGCCGGTTGCGCTGCATCCTGCTCCACGCCGGTGAATGGCCGAATGCGCAACACCGGCGCAGCTAGTTCAGCCCTCGCCTCCCGCGATCCGCCCTTTTTTATCTTGATCGCAGCCAGGGTGAATATGAGGAGCACGGCAACCGCACTTGCGATGGGGCTTAGCCAAATTTTGCCGCGCTGCTGCGGGCTAGCACTCGATGCGCCAGAAATTGCTTCGGGCGAGTTCTTTGCCGATGGCATCGGCTTTACCGGTGCCAGGCTCGGCGCATCGAGAACGTCAAGCCGCTCGACGGCCGCGATGAAGCGGTAACCGCGGCGCGGCAGGGTCTCCACAAACCGCGGGCTCTCCGCAGAATCGCAAAGTGTCTCTCTCAATTTGTTGACGGCGGCATTCAAGCCATGATCAAAGTCCACAAAGGTGTCGCCGGGCCAGAGGCGCATGCGCAGCTCCTCCCGCGTCACCAGTTCGCCGGGTTTGCTGAGCAGCACTGCCAGAATGTCGAAAGGCTGCCCAATCAGCCTTATTCGCGTGCCGTCCTTACGCACTTCGTGGGTGTGGAGATCTACGCTAAAGGGGCCAAACCGCACGCGATCGTGGGCCGGGTTTCTCATCTCTGGGATTTAGACTGTTTGCCAGCTCCGATGGTCATGTCGCACCTTCTAAGGTACGGCGAACACACCTCCTTTGTTCCGCTTGGTGGCTGGTTAACCTCAATTATTTCAGCGAATTAACGGACGACTCGAAATGTATGCGGAGTGACCACAAATGCATCTGGTGTGGGCGCCGTTGGCAACCAGTCCGGCAACAGAACTTGGCACGAAAAAAGGAGGGACGTTGGTCCCTCGCCCGGGAAAATGGGTTCGGTTCTGGCGCGGCTAGCGGGCGGTAGCGGTCGCCGGAGCAGAGACGCCATACCGCTGGGTAGCCCAGCCGACCAGAGCGCCCACGATGGTTCCCGGAAGGACGATCTCGAAGTAGTAGCCGTGCTGCAGGTAGGCCACCAAAAAAGCCAGCACGAACCCCACCGCTAGCCCGAAGAGAATTCCCAGCCCAACCGAGTTCACCTTGCGAGCAAAAAAGCCCGCGGCCACGCCGGCGATGATTCCCTTGATGGTCGAGCCAAAAATAATTCCCACGATTTCCGACCGCACGGCGGGAGTGAACCACGCCGTCCCGCCGTCAATGGCGCCAAGCGCCGCTCCGACCAGCAGTCCCAGCAAAACTTTGTTCATTTGGTCCTCCACTGAACATTTTGCGTAACACGGGGTTCCGTTGCCCGCATTCTCGCTCTCTCTCTGGTTCTTTACAACGATGGCTCTGGTTTCTTTACGGCGTGCCAGGACTTAGCGCCGACTATAGATCGCGAACAGCGTGCGCATTAGCAAGTACATTACAATCAGCAAGATAGCGGCCTGGTAGCGCTGATAAAAGCGAAGCGCGCGTTCCCAAAGATTTTCGCGATGGGCGGAAACGGATGCGCCGTCCAGAAAACGTGACACGTCTTCGGCCAGCTGCGAGACTTTCTCGTAGCGGTCCTTATGTTCCACCGCCGCCGCTTTGTTGCAGATGGACTCGAGCGCTTTCGGAATCCTTGTGGCGTTCCGGTGCGCTGCCGGTTTGGCCATGACCTCCAGCAGTTTTCCTAGCGAGAAAATGTCGCTGCGCTGATCCACGCTTGCAGAGCCGCCCGCGGCCTGCTCCGGCGACATGAATCCCGGTGTGCCCAGCGCAATGCCATCCTGTGTCGCAACTGTGCCTGGTGTTGTGGACTCTTTGAGACTTGGCAAAGACGGAGCGGTTACTACGGGCGCTGCAAAACTTCGGACGTATGCCGGCGCCAGAATTTTCGCCAAGCCCCAGTCCATCACCAGCACTTCGCCGAACGCGCCCACCATGATATTCGCCGGCTTCAAGTCACGATGCAGGATGCCGCGGGAGTGCGCGAACGAAACCGTGTCGCAGATGCGCAAAAAAAGCCGCAAGCGTTCCGGCAGGGAAAACACGCCCGCGAGAAATCGATCGAGGTGCGCACCCTCGACAAACTTCATCACGTAAAAAACGCGGCCGTCGGGCAGTGTACCTGAGTCGTGCACTGGCACAATGCCGGGATGCTCCAACTGTGCCAGAACCCGAGCCTCCTTGTGCAAGCCCTCCGCCAGCGCGCCATCCGGATCGGCGGCGTCAAGAATCTTAATCGCCACGCGGCGGTCGAGGGTCTGATCTTGCGCGCGGTAGACGGATCCCATGCCGCCGCGCGCCAGGAATTCGCGCAAGGTGTAGCGCGTCGCGGAAAAATCGGGCGGTGCTTCGGCTTCACGCAATCTGGCAATGGCCTTGTCACTGAGAAAATCCATTACGCATTCCCGCCGAAAAGTATTCTGGATTCGCGCGCGAATTCTTCGTCTGTCGAGCACATGCTGCGCAATTCTTCTTTGGCCAGCCGGCGGAATTCGCGGCGCGCCCAGGCCAGTTGGTTGGTAACGTCGCTCACCGAAAGGTCATGAGTCTCCGCAAGCCGGGCGTAGGAAGGAGGATCGTCTTCGGCAAGGTCGTAGGCCTCAAATAGCGCTAAGGCGGACATTTTGCCGGCCGGAGGGGAAAACTCCCGGAATTTGCGCAAGGCCGCCGCAAACAGGCTGCGAATCCATTCTTTTTCAAAGAACTCTTCGAATTTTTCGTTGGACGGGATGGATGCGGGATCGATGCACTGCGCGTGCAGTTCGCCCTCGGCTGCGGAAAAATCGAGCGCCAGGTGCACCGCATCGCCGCCGCGCTTTTGCCGTCCGGCATGCTTGATTTCGTTCAACACAAAACTGTCCGCGCACAGTCGAATGTAGGTGCGCAAGCGGCTTTTCACCGGCTCGAAGCGCGACAACAGATCGCGTTCCAGAAGCTCTACAAAGAATCCTTGCGTCAGATCCTGCGCTTCTTCGGGCGGCTTGGAGAATTTCAGACGGATGTATTTGTAGATGGGCTTCCAATATGCGGCGAAAAGAACATCCAGAGCGCGGGTGCGCTCCCCGGAATCGCTACTGCGGGCCGCGACAACCACCGACCAATGCGTCGGCGGAAAATTCCCGGCTCCGGCTACCAAGGATTCGTTGCTGGTCATAAGACGTTCAAGCGGCGCTCTCACTGCCAGTGAGTCTAAGCGGGACCATTTGTGCAGGCAAGCGGCGGGAGCACTTAGGAATAGACGTTCAGCTCCTTCGCCCTTTCGCGTGACTTCTGATGACCAGCGTTTGACCTGGCGCGCAGCGCTATTCGTAGCGAAGGGCTTCGACAGGGTCGAGACGGGCAGCTTTCCACGCGGGATAGATTCCAAAGCCGATGCCAATCATGGCGCAGGCCACCAGAGCGAAAATGACCCACATTACGGAAAGCTGCGCCGCCATATGAACGACGTACTTCAGAAAGAGCGTCAGCCCAGCACCGAAAAGCACGCCGATGATTCCGCCTAGTGCGCTGAGAGTGACCGCTTCAATCAGGAACTGCATCAGAATGTGGCTGCGTCTGGCGCCGATGGCTTTACGCACGCCGATTTCGCGCGTTCGTTCGGTCACGCTAACCAGCATGATGTTCATAACGCCTATACCGCCGACGATTAGTCCCACCAAAGCGATGGCGAACATTAGAATAAAAATCAGGCTGCTGATTTTGTTCCATAGATCCAAAAAATAGTCGGAAGTGAACAGTGCGAAGTCGTCGGGCTTATCGTTGGCCAGGCGGCGTTTGCGACGCAACAGATCGCGAATTTCTTCGACGGCTTCGCCCACCTGCGAAGGATCGGACGCTTTAGCAAAAATCACGTAGTCCTTCTTATTGGGATAAAGCTTACGCAGGGTGCTTACCGGCATTACGGCGATGTTGTCTTCGGGATTCGAACCGCCGGAAATGCCCTGCCGGCGCTTGTCCATGGTGCCGATGACGTTAAACAACTGGCCGTCGATCGTGACTTCCCGACCGACGGCTTTGTCGGCGCCTTCCGGAAATAGCAGGTTCGCAGTATCGAAACCGAGTAGCACCACGGGCGCGCGATGTTCGGTATCCAAAGCATTGAACTCCCGCCCGTGAATGACCTTCATGTCGAAAATTTGCGTGATGGAGGGCGAATTCCCCTGCAGAATCACGTTTTTTGCGCGGCTCGCGCCCCTGCGGACGTCAGAAGTGCCCACGCCAAATTGCGGTTGAAAAATGCGCATGGACGGCGAAGCCGCTTTCACGTGACGGAGCTGCGCAATATCGTCGGCCCATTCCGCTTCGAGCTCTTTACGGGTGAACCATTCGCTCGGAGGGCGCGAAAGCGAAGCCCACGGGAAACGGTAAGCGATGATGGTGTCCGAGCCGAGTTCGCGGATTCCGCCGAGCACGTTGTCGTTCAATCCGTTGATGACGGAACTGACGGCAATGACCGTGGTGATACCGATGACGATGCCAAGCACAGTGAGGCTGGAGCGGAGCAGGTTCTTGCGCAGCGTATCCAGAGCCAGAGCGATCTGCTCGCTCAGCTTCAGCGAGCCTTCCACACGCACCAGCACCTTGAAGCGCGAGGCGCGCGAGTTAGCGAGCGTGTTGGCTATCGAAGACATAGTGAGTGCGCGCCTATTCCGACCGTAACGCCTCGACGGGATCGAGTTTCGATGCCTTCGACGCCGGATACGTTCCGAAGAACAATCCGACACCGAGAGCTACCAGCAATCCGCCGATCACCGACCACAACTGAACCGCAGCCGGAAGTGGCGAAACAATGGAGACAACTTTTGCCAGGAAGACACCGCCGGCAACGCCGATTGCGCCGCCGATGACCGCGATGGTGGACGACTCAATCAGAAATTGCAGCAGGATGTCGCCGCGCCGCGCGCCCAGCGCCTTGCGCACGCCGATTTCGCGGGTGCGTTCGGTGACGCTGACCAGCATGATGTTCATGATGACGATCCCGCCGACCACCAGGGAAATGGAAGCGATGGCGATGGTCACGACGAAAAAGGAAGAGCTGATGTCCTTCCAAAGCGACAAGAATGAGTCGCTGGTCTCGACCGCAAAGTCATCTTTCGCGCCGTAGGCCAGATGATGGCGTCCGCGCATGATTTGGCGAACTTCGTCCACCGTGTCCTGAATTTTTCCGGCCGAGCCGGCCCGAATGGTGACGCGCAGCGAATCGGTCTGCGATCCGAAAGCCTTCTGATACGTGGTCAGCGGAAGAATGATCCAGTTGTCGAGAGATGTGCCAAGCGACGAGCCTTCCTTTTTGCCAACACCGATGACCGTGCATTGAAATGTATTGTTCCAGCGAATCTCCCTGCCGACGGGATCGAGTCCGGGCAGAAGATTATCCACCAGGTCCATGCCGATGACGCAGACCGAGGCGGCGCTGTTCAGGTCGGCATCGGTAATGTGGCGGCCTTCGACCAGGTCCACATCGTAAAGCTCGGCCATTTCCGTGGTCCACGCGCGCAGGTTGGTGTCTTTCAGGGAATTAAGTCCGCTGCGCACTTCGACGCGCCCGCCTAGCGACGCGCCGATTCCTTTGCACGATTTGCAGAGTTCTTTGACGGCCTGGAAATCGTCTGCCGTGATGCGCTTGCGCTTCTGAAACTCCAGCCAGTCGTCCACGTTGGTGATGATGGAGGGTTGTTTGGACAGGCCGAACACGTCGGCGCCCAAGCGGAAAACGCGGGTAGCGACGTATTGGTTGGCGCCGTTGATCAGGCTGACCACGGCGATGACCGCGGCCACGCCGATGACCACGCCGAGCAGGGTGAGGATGCTGCGCAGCTTGTGTGCCCACAGGCTGTCGGTGGCGATAGCCACGGCTTCGGAAAAGTTCATTCGCCGCGCCCGTGTGCCGGCCGCGGAGCCTGCTGGTGCGTGGTCAGATGAACCCGCCAGGGCGTTCATTGCCACATTGGGAGCGCTAGCGCCAGCCGACGCTAGAACGGGTAGGGAGCCTGGGTTAGACCTGTCCATGGACACGTATGCGGGGGAATGCCCTCATCCTAACATACGGATGAGGGGCGAGGATTGTTACGGCTGGGGTCGAGCGGAAGGCGATGAGAAACAAAGCGGGCGTCCCAAGAGATGGAACGCCCGAAAGTGATACACCGCATTTAAAGGCGGCGGGTCAGAAGGTGAATTTGAGACCGATCCGGATCGAGCGGCCGGCCTGATAGCGGTTCGGCTGGGCGTACTGGCTGTTAAACGTTTGCGGTCCGCCCCCGTTGGAAATGGCCGTATTCATTAAGGTTGCAGGGTCATAGGGATGCATGGTGGCGGCGTAGAACGCCGTACCGTCAAACAGCGAGAAACCTCCCGGACCGATGAAGTTCTGCGCGGTATTGCTGTCGATCTGCTCGCCGACAGCGGTCACCGCGCGCTGGTTGAGGAGGTTGGAAATGACGCCTTCAAAGCTGATGGTCTTCCGTTCGCTGAGCTTAAAGGTCTGGGTCACGTTGAAGTCGGTCTGGTTGAACCACGGCGTCCGCTTGATGCGCGGATTGCTGACCGTGATGGCGCCAGTTGTGGGGTCCTGGGAAACGTCAACCCACTGGTCGATGTTCCACGGATAGGTCGGGAAGCCACCTGGGAAAGCGAAGCCAACATCTTCGTACGAGCTCTCCGGCGTGCCCTGGTATGCCACCTGGAAGATTCCGAACTGTGTGGTGAATCTCCGCAGCCAGCCTAGTTCATAGTAGACGTAGCACTTGAACGCATTGGGCCGATCGGTTGGCAACAAACCGCTCGAAGAGCCACCGTTGGCGTTCCAAGAGAAGAACGGCTCGTCGAAGGCACGGCTGTTGTTGGGAGCATTGCGTCCGCCACCGCCGTCGCCCTGGAACGAGCTCGTGAGGCCCGAATAGTTGCCCCACAGCCGACTGTAGGTGTAGGAGAACATTCCCGCCCAGTGCTTGGTCGCAGCTTTGGTAAGGCGGAATTCCACACCGTCGTAGTTTCGCTCCGCTGGGATCATGGGCGGGCAATTGCTTCCGCAGTTGGAGTTATCCACTCCATACAAGAAGTTGAAGAACTTGTCGTAAGTGGAATTGATGCCCTGCCCCGGGTTGACGATGACGAAAGTTTCGCCAACGGCCGGATTGAAGATGGCGGAGTCTTCGATGACGTGATCAAGACGGCGCCGGTCGTATCGAGCCTCAAAGGCAAGCGTCGGAGTAATTTGATAGTCGAAGCCGACGGTCGATTCGTGCTGCTTGTATGGCTTCAGGCCGGGTGCGACACCTTCTTCGGTCACGGTGCAAGTCGAGCAGGTAGTGGGATTGGCGCGGAAGTTCTGATTCTCGAGGAAGGTCAAACCGGCCGGAGTGCCGCCCGGGAAATTGGCTTCGGTCGCGGAACCGGTTGGCCCGTTGGTTCCTGGGCAGAAGCGCTGGTTGGCATCAAAGGCCGGCACGATGGAGGTGACGTCCGAAGTGTCGAGCGCGTAGAAGCACTGGTTCCAGTATTGGCCGCCGAACGAGCTGATGGCCAGGTTGAGCTTCATCTGATCGTAGAATTGGCCGTAGCCGCCGAAGATTTTCATCTTGCCATGGCCGGTCGGATCCCAAGCGACGCCGATGCGTGGAGCGATCTTGTCTTTCCAGCTGAAGTCGATCGGGCGAGAAATCCCACCCGCCGGCTGGTTTTCCGCTGGGAGGAATTCCTTTTCGACGCGGAGACCGAGGTTCAGTGTCAGACCGCGCGCGATCGACCAGGAATCCTGCGCGAAAAGTGAATGGTTATAGCTGGTGGCGCTGCCACCGTCGCCGAAGTCGTACACGCTGACGTAGCCGTATTGGCCCGCACACTGTCCGTAAAGTGCGACGAATTGTGCGCAGTTATCGATGCCTACTTGGCCCTGCGGGGAATATTTGGCCGTCGAACCTACCCACATTTGGACATAGGGCTCGTTAAAGTGCTGACCGATCAGGTTATAGAGCCGGTTGAGCTGATAGCCAAACTTGAAGTTGTGGGTACCGAGCCACCCGCTCTTGAACCATGCCAAGTCGGCGTCAACTTGGATGCCTTTGTTGGCATTTCGTGTGGTGAACGTGGAACTGTTTGCAGCATTAATGAAGCCCTGAGACTCTTGCAGAGAAGCCGGCAGCGGTTGTCCAGTATTGTCGAGCACGCCCACCCCATTGGTTTGCCAGTTGTAGAGCACACCGTCTGTCGGCAATCCGAAGTCATGGTAATTCTCGAAGTAATAGCCGAAGCGGCCAGTCGCGACCAGGCGCGGGGTAATGCTGTAGTCCACGCCGACGTTGGTTGTTTGGTTTGGCGCCGTGAAACCAATGTAGTGCGCGTAGGTTGATGGATCGATGGTGGCGCTGACATTGTCGTATCCCTGCACCGAGTCGGCGAAAGGAAGATTCGTTCCGTTCTGCTTTTGCAGCTGATAGAGCCATGAGGCGTACAAGCGAAGTTTCTGCGTGACCACGGTGTCCACACGCGCGGTCGTGTAGTAGGTCTGCGTGTTGCGGCTGAACTTCACCAGGCCTAGGGGTGAAAGTGTTGGATCGGGCGAAACGGCGTAGTTTACAGCGCGTTGCTGCTCCGTGAATTCAGGGTTGAAACCGACAAAGCCAAAGATGTGGTCTTTCCAGATCGGGCCGCCGAACGTGAATCCAGGCATGATGTCAGCGGTCTTGTCCTGCTTAGGCTGATACGACTGATAGACGGGGTCGATGGCGCCCCAACTTGTCGGCGTCTGTGCCGAGTTGGGGTCCAAGCGAGAGTAAGGATTGGGGCCGGCGTCCATCGCGTTGTTTTCGAACTGGGCAAAGAGCGAGCCGTGGTATTGGTTCGTTCCCTTCTTCATGATGACGTTGACCACGCCACCGAGCGCGCCGCCGTGTTCGGCTTCGACGCCCGAGTTCTTGATTTGCACTTCCTGCACGAAGTCCAGAGGCACCTGTGTGTGCGAGAAGCCGCCGGCGAGGTTGGCCGTTTCCTGTCCCTCGACGAGGTAGGAGTTCTCTGAGTCCGAACCGCCAGCAACGGAGAAGCCATGATCGCCTCCGTTCGAACCATTGCCTGGAGCGATGCTGCCCGAGCCATTGCTCATGGTGTTGTTACCCATCAACGGCTCGTTGCGTGCGGCCGGAGCGAACTGAATGACCGACTGGAAGGAACGGCCGTGCGGGATGTTGTCGATTACGTCTTGCGTGATATTGGTGGTGATAACGTTTGTAGTTACGTCAATCAGCGGGGCTTCCGAGCTGACCTCCACCACCGTCGCGCTCGATCCCACTTCGAGGTTAAAGTCCACCGTTGGCAAGTGCCCGACTTCCAGTAGCACCTCGCGCTTGACCGTTGCGAAACCCTTGGCCGTTACCGTCATGGTGTAATTTCCCGGCGGAAGATTCGCGAACCGGTAATAACCGGAAGTGTCTGTTGCTACCTGCTTGCTGCCAACCAAGTCTGCTGCCTTTACTTCCACCAGGGCACTCGGGACACTCGCTCCCGAAGGATCCTTGACGGTGCCTTGCAGACCACCCGTTGTTTCCTGCGCCTTTGCGACATGGGCGACGGTGAAAAACAGCCCAAGTGCCGCAAGAAGGCATAGCCACTTCTTGGCATTCAACATCACTGCTCCATTTCTTCTGAACTGGTTTCCAGGTCAGTTAGCCGAAAAAATAGGATTTTGAGGAGATGTTCACGCGAAGGCAGACACACCAGAGAGCCAGAGTTTGCGTTCGCTTGGTTCTAAGGAATGCATAACCGATGCCAAAATCGTGTCTCAACCCATATTACGTAAACATTTGATTTTACGTATTTTAGACATAATGGTGGAATCGACTAAGGAAGAGAGGTGGTTTTTATCTATGGTTTTCGGTAAGAGCTTCCAAAACTAAGACCGATTCTGTCGGCGCGCGTGTTCAAATCACTTGTTGGCGCGGTCTGCCAGCATGCGCGCTCTCTTTCGCGCAACATCGACGTACTTCTGATCATTGGCGATCTGTTCGAGTAATGGTACCAGCCTCTGAGGCTCCGGCAGCAATCCGCGGTTCAAGTCCGACTCGAACTGCAGCAGCGCGTCATAAATTCCCAGCCGGTCGTAGCGCATCCTGCGGGTAATCAGTTCGTAGTGCTCCTGCTGGCGCGCCAGGCCCTCAAAAATCTGCAGCAGTTGTGCCGCGGCCGGGTTCAGCGTGTAATTGAACTTGGTTTCGTGCGATACGCCGCTCTGCTCCCAGCGAAACGTCTTTTCTCCAAGGTTGGCGATTTTGCGGTGAACGTCCAGGTCCTGCCCCTGGAAATTATGCAGCTGAGCCGTCAGCGCAAAGATTTTCGTGCGCAAGGGCTCGCCCACTTCAAACGACGCCGAGCCCGCATCATCATCCATTTGGCGGATCTCATAAGTCGCCGTCTTTGCGTCGTCCCAGATGCACAACTCAATATATTCCGGTGAACTGCCCTGAAAAACCCGGCGGAAGGTCACTTTTGCGGTCTGCGAAGAAGGGGCAGCAGCAGCCGAAGCTCGCGCTTGTGCAGATGCTAGCGCCACACTGCAGCAAAGCAGCATCACCAGCCCGAACGCTGCGACGAGCCTTTTCATTGTCATGGCATCGCCTGGCGCGCGCTTTGCATCCTGGAAGAATCTTGCGGCCGCCGAGTCAGCCTAGGCTGAGGCGTTCGCAGGATGCCAACTCCACGAGCTAATTCCGCCGGCACCGCAAATCGTGCGCGAAACGGCTCGCTCTGTAAGTGACACAATGCCACGGCCAGCGCGTCGGCGGCATCCGACGGCTCGGGAATTTCGTCCAAGTCCAATATGGATCGCACCATCAACTGCAATTGCCGCTTGTCCGCGTGCCCGTAACCTGCCACCGAAGCTTTAATCAGACGCGGCGCGTAGCTGTGCACTTGCACGCCGTGCTGTGCCGCTGCCAGCAGAACTACGCCGCGAACTTCCGCTAGCCGCAACGCTGTTTTCACATTCAACGCAGAAAATATGGATTCCACAGCCAGGGCGTCAGGCGCAAAATCCCGCAACAGACCGCAAATCAGCGAATGTACCGCTTCGAGCGCAGCTCCCGCCGATTCCTTGCGAATCTTATCGGCCACTTTCAGCGCGCCATAGTAGAGTGAGCGGCATTTCCTGCCGTCTGATTCCACCACTCCATAGCCGGTCGGTCCGGCGGCGGCTGGATCAATGCCAAGCACGCGTATGCATCGCGACTTAACAGGCGCAGACATGGCAACCAGTCTAAGACGCGGCGGAAACCCGTGCAATCGGCTTACGCAGAAATGTGCGGCGAGTCAGGCCGGCTCCATTTCGGAGCTCAGGAACGCTGCATCGCCGTTGTTTTGCGGGATTGTTGCGGAGCTTAAGCACTTAGTTCGCCCCGACCGCCGCTTGAATCTCGCTCTCGTCGATATCGAAGTTCGCGTAAACGTGTTGCACGTCGTCGTGCTCTTCCAGCGCCTCGATCAGCCGGAGCATCTGCTTGGCCTGATCGCCGGTCAGCTTCACGTAGTTCTGCGGCACCATGGCGATTTCCGCGCTAGCCGGAGTGATTCCCGCCTTGCTCAACGCCTCTTTTACCGCTTCCAGCGCTTCAGGCGGCGTCACCACGTACCAGCTCGAGCCATCGTCCTTTAAATCTTCCGCACCCGCTTCGAGCACCAGGTCCATCAGCTTGTCTTCGCTGGCCGCTTCTTTCGCGATGCTGATTTCGCCCTTGCGGTGAAACATCCAGCCCACTGCACCCGCTTCCGCCATATTGCCGTTGTTCTTGCCCATCAAGTGCCGCATTTCTCCGACCGCGCGATTGCGATTGGTCGTTACGACCTGGATCAACACGCCCACGCCACCCGGCCCATAGCCTTCGAACATCACTTCATCGTACTGCTCGCCTTCGAGCTGCCCGGTGCCGCGCAGAATCGCGCGTTCGATGTTGTCGTTAGGCATGTTCTCGTTTTTCGCGGCCAGAATTGCCGTGCGCAAACGGGGATTGGAGTTCGGATCGCCGCCGCCGATGCGCGCAGCGATCGTCAATTCGCGGATCAGGCGCGTGAACACTCGCCCGCGCTTGGCGTCAGTGGCCGCCTTCTTGTGTTTAATTGTGGCCCATTTTGAATGCCCGGACATGACACTTCCTTCGTATGGCGAATTCCGTTTTAGCCCCGCATGGCGGGGATGTCTGCGGAGAACTACAGCGAGCCGCTACCCCTGAGAGGAGCGGGCCAAACCTTCGAGTTCAGGGTCGGAAAGTACATCCCTGAATCCCGCCCAAGTCTAGCATATGGGACAAAAGCTCGAAAATGCAGTTATACTCAGTTTCTGCACGTGGAGCGGTTTCGCGCCAGCCGGACTAGTGCCGTTGGAACCCCGACGGGGGTGGAGTTTGCATGTCCTGGCTGTTGTCCAATGTTCGTAGTCGAGCCCTGTTTGCCGCTCGCCATCCGGCGTATGTAGTGCGCTGCCTAATTCGTGAAGCCACTCAAGCCGATGAAAGGTTCCTTTCCACCATCACCGGCTGCCCGGCCGCCAAACTCCGCGAATTCCTCGACGAGCCTCTAGAAACGCCGTCGTTTGCCTCGGTTCTTCGCGAAGCCGAAGCGGCGACCCATGGCTCAGAGGGTTACGGCGCCGATCTTTATGCCAAGAAGGTCCTCGTGCAGTATGCCGCCATCCGCGCGTTTCGGCCGGAAATGGTTGTTGAGACCGGAGTGGCCAATGGCGTGTCTTCGTCCTACGTGCTGCTGGCCATGGAAAAAAATGGTGTCGGCCGGCTCCACTCGATTGATATTGGCGACGCGAGTTATCTTCCTCCCGGGAAAGCGACCGGCTGGATGGTGCCCCCATTTCTCAAGCATCGCTGGGATTTTCGTATCGGCGACTCCAAAGTTCTCTTGCCCAAGCTTCTGGTTGAAGTTGGCGCGACCGATGTTTTCATCCACGACAGCCTGCACGTTTACGATCACATGTTTTGGGAGTATCGCACAGCGTTTCCATACCTCCGCGAGGGTGGCTTGCTCTTTTCCGACGATGCACTCTGGAACAACGCGTTTCTCGATTTCGCCGCGGAAGTGGGCGCCAGGCAGCACGCCGTGGTTCGCGGAGTGGGATTTTTGAAGAAGCCTGTCGCCTAGCGGTGCGCCGTTCGAGTTGACTCAAGACCAGCATCCTGGCGGAAAACGCGGGTATACTCACGGAAACCAATGCCGACTAGTGTCACCAGCGCTCCTGCTGAACAGTCCGCTGCGCCGCCCGCTGGGGTTCGTCGCCGGGTGTTGCTGTTGGCCACCCATGTGGTGCAGTATGCCTCGCCCTTGTATCGCCTGTTGTCGGCAGATCCACGTCTCGACCTGCAAGTGGTCTACTGCAGCCTGCAAGGCGCGGAACCGGGGGTGGATCCCGAATTTGGCCGCGAAGTGAAGTGGGACCTGCCGCTGCTTGAGGGCTACCCGTGGATACAGGTGCCAAACAGAGCTGGCCGCCCGGGCCTCGGCCGCTTTTTCGGCCTGTGGAATCCCGGCTTATGGAAATTGATTCGCAACGGTTCCCCCGACGTGGTGGTTCTCTGCACCGGCTACATGTTTGCCAGCCATTGGATCGCCTTGCTTGCCGCAAAAAGCAAAGGCATTCCCGTGATTTTTTCTACCGACACTTCCGTGATCGAATCGCGCGACCGCGCCGGCTGGAAAAGCTGGATCAAGCCGCGCGTATTGGGTTGGGCCTATCGCAGTGCCGACGTGCTGATGACCATCTCGCAGGCTGGCAAGGAAGTGGCTCTGCGCGTGGGCATGCCTGCGGCACGAATTGCCGGCGTACGCTCGGTCATGGACAAGACCGAGTGGCAGGAACGCACCGGGCAATTCGATCGCCACCACATCCGCGATGAATGGAATGTTCCGCACGAAGCTCCCGTGGCGTTTTATTGCGCGAAGTTACAGGTGTGGAAGTGCCCGCTGGATTTGGTGCGCGCGTTCGCCCAGGCCGCGGTTCCCGGCGCGTATTTGGTCATGGCCGGCGACGGGCCGCAACGCGATGAAGTTGAAGCAGAAGTCATGAAATTGGGCATAGGCGCCAATGTGCGCTTGCTCGGCTTTGTGAACGCTTCTCAGCTGCCGGGCCATTACAAGGCCGCCGACATACTGGTTCTTCCGTCTCGTTATGATCCCTGCCCCTTCGTGGTGCCGGAATCCATGTTTAGCGGAACACCGGTAATCTTGAGCGACGCCGTCGTCGGTCGGGCCGACATGATCCGTCCGGGCAAGAGCGGTTACGTGTACCCGTGCAACGATGTCGGAGCGCTGGCCGCGCTCTTGCGCAAGACTCTTTTGAATCGCGCATTGCTCAACGAACTGAGAGCTGGCGTGGAATTGCAAATGAAAACATGGACCGCGCAGGATTATGTGGACTCCTTCATTGACGGCATCGAACTGGCCATCTCCAGAAAACGTGCATAGGCTCGTAGTCGCGCCCGAGCTGGTTGGCTAGCCTTGCGCATCGCTCTATTGACGCCCTTCTCGCCGGAAATTGGCGGCGGCTCCGCTCAATTGCGCAGCCATCTGCGCGACCTGCCCGATCTGGATGTCCGCTGGCATTACCTCGCGAACAAATCGGCGGCGGGTTCGAACCCGAACTGGAAATGGCTCGGCGAACGGCTGACCGCGACGCAATTGTTGAGCGACTTTGGCGCCAGGACGGGATTTGTGCCCGGCTCAAAATCACGAGTTCAAAGAATCGTCGAGCAGCTTGACGGCGACCTTTACTGGGTGGTCGGTCACTACGAAGGCCTGTGTGTTGCCGCCGAGCTCCGCGATCAGGGCAAGCCCGTTCATCTCACCGTTCACGACGATCCCTTCGGCACGTGGCGGCGTTCGGACCGTTATCGCTGGTTTCAACCTCTGTTGAGCGCGACGTTTCCCAAACTCCTCAGACAGGTGAAGAATATCGATGTCACCAGCTGGGGCATGCGAAATCTGTACCGCGAAAAGTATGGTGTGAACTGTTTTTCGGTCTACCTTCATGTGCCGGCGCTACCACAACTCCAGATCGCAGTTGATAAAGAGAAACTAACGGTTGGGCATATCGGCACGCTGTACCAGCTCGAGCCGTTTCGCCGCTTCTTGAATGCCTGCAAGCAAATCGCGGCGGAAGAAAAACGGCGGCTGCGCGTGCTCCTGATCGGCTCTTCGCCGGAATGGGATGATCTCGCAAGGGAAAATCCGGCAATTTTCGAATCACACGGTGACCTGAGTGAAGACGCGGCAGTTCCGTTTCTCGCCGCGTGTGATCTGCTCTACGCCATGTATCCGTCCGGCGGCAAATACGAGCTGTTTCGCCGCACCAGCCTCCCCATCAAGCTTTCCACTTATGTTCAGGCGCAGCGGCCGGTGTTCGCGCACGCGCCGTTGGACAGCGGATTGGCGCGTATTGTCGGCGCCGCGGGAGTCGGCTGCGTTTGCGCCAGCGAAGACGAGAATGAAATCGCGCGGCAAATCCGCCAAACTATCCGGAGTTCTTTTCCCTGCGGGTCCTTTGAAGCGCTTCGGCAAGAACTGATGGGTTTGGATCAAGTTCGCCAGCTCGGCGCAGCCTTGCGCGGAGAAAATTGGCAAGCTTTTGGGGAGAACGATTTCCGTTCCTGAGTCGCTGGGCGCGTGCTAGCCTCGTTTGGAGGCTTCGCGGTCTCAGGCCGCCGTCGCGATTTCATCAGTGCAGAGATTTTTCCACTTCCTGGGTCAGGCCAGCGGCGCAGTAAGTCGCTCAATACCGCTGCGGTCGTGCCGGGCACTGGCGAGGCGTCTCATCCAGCGGCTGCCATTCCCGGCGATGACTCCGAATACCCACAGCTCCCCTGCCATGGCGAGCCAAAATGAAAATTGACTCCTTACGCCGTGCATCCATTGCGGCCCACGCGTTTTGGGATATCGCGAATTGGCGAGAAGTTCTTCCGCGAGCGTCGGCAGGGAAAACGGTCACCGAAATCCGGTTGCGGCGAGGCCCGGTCATCGCTGCCACGCCGGCGCACGCGCTCTGGCCGCACTTTAGTGATATCTGGTATCACCACGCTTACACAAAGCATTTCTCTATTCCGTCGAGTTCCGTCGTAGTGGATGTCGGCGCGAATGTGGGCGTGTTCTCTCTTTTGGCTGCTCGCACAGCCCGTGTTGTCTATGCACTCGAACCTTCCTCTTCGAATTTTTCCCTTCTTCGCGCCAACACCGCCCGGGCTGCGAACGTAATCGCACTCAATCTGGCATGCGCGCGAGAGAATGGCCGCGCTTCTCTCGATGTCAGCAGCGATCCCGTTTCATTTTCGCTGGCCCTGCAAAGCCCTTCATCAAATCAGGAAACCGTTGAAGCGATCAATCTCACGACCCTTTTTGACCGCTACAAGATCGAGCGCTGCGATTTTCTGAAACTAGACTGTGAGGGCTGCGAATTCGAAATCATTCTGGATTCGGATGCCGTCGCCATCGATCGGGTGGATCGAATTGTCATGGAATATCACGACCATCGATCCGACCGATTCTCACATCATGACCTTCTTCACACCCTGAAGCGGTTTGGTTTCGAGGCCGTTTCCTATCATCCGAACGGGACCCACGGCATGATCGCCGCCGCCCGTCAAAAAAAAGAGTAGCGGGGCGAAGTGCGCGTCGCTGTGATCTCGCCCTTCGTGGACAAGCAACACGGCACCGAGCGTGCCGTGGCCGAACTTGTCGAACGGCTGGGGGCGAAGTATGGGGATGACGTGGCGTTGTATGCGCAGCGCGTTACCGACGTTCGGAATCTGCGAAGTGCCAGTAGAGCCTCTGGTCCCAAGCAAATTTGCTGGCATCGCGTGGGCACATTTCCGGGACCGCTGTTGATGGGATTTCCCGGCTGGCTTTGGCTGAACCGCCGAGCGCGCCACCGAGGGATTTTTCCAAGCGGAAACAGGCCAGACGTAGTTTTTTCTCCCGGCATCAACGCGCTGGATGCCGATGTGATTCTGGTGCACGCGGTGTTTCATCGCCTGGCCGAGCTGCAGACCGCGCGCGACCGCGCGGGTTTGCGTGGTTTGCACCGCTCGCTGTACTACGCGCTCTTGTGCAAATTGGAGCGGCGGATTTATGGCGATCCTCGTGTGACGCTGGCGGCAGTCTCCAAACACACGGCGGAACAACTGAAGCGATATTTCGGCCGCGACGATGTAACGGTGATTCCGAACGGCGTGGACATAGGACATTTTTCGCCGTCGGCGATTGCGCCACTGCATGATACTGCGCGCAGCCGGCGGCGCTGCTCGCCGGAGCAGACAGTGCTGCTGCTGATCGGAAACGACTGGCGCAACAAGGGATTGGGAACGTTGCTGACGGCGATAGCGAATTGCAGGGACCTGCCGTTGCGATTACTGGTGGTGGGCCAGGACGAACAAGCGACATTTCGCGCGCAGGCAGCGGCTGCGGGATTGCTGGAGCGTGTGGAATTTTCTGCGCCGGTTTCCGACGTGCGTTCGTTGTATGCGGCTGCGGATATTCTGGTGGCGCCATCGCTCGAAGATTCTTTCAATTTGCCGGTGTTGGAGGCGATGGCCTGCGGTTTGCCGGTAATTGTCAGCCCGCAAGCGGGAGTGAGCGAATGGTTGACGCACGGTTTCAATGCTCTGGTGCTGAAAGATCCGGAGAAGTCAGGTGAACTGGCAGAGGCGATCCGCGCGCTCGCCGATAACTCGCAGTTGCGCAAGACCCTTGCGGAAAACGCAGTGACGACCGCGCGGAAATTTTCGTGGGATGAACACGCGGCGGAGCTACGCCAACTGATGGAGAAGGCCGCGGCGAAGAAGAAGGCGGCGGGCCGGTAAGACTCCGCTTAGCGCGCTGCCGTTTGGTTTGGCTTCCGTTGCGCGAGCACAGCCTTGCGCGTGGCGTCGAGCGTGAAGCTGAGCGTGTCTTTCGGGATGGATGTGATGAACGGTCCGATCATCCAGCCGAGGCCGGTCGGGATGTCGCGCGTCAGAGAAACCACTTCGCTCTGCACATAGACGCCACCGTCTTTTTCCTGCAAGCGCCACCAGGTTTCCATGCCCCAGAGAAAACCATTGTCGTCTCCGCGCGATTTTTCGCGTTCGTTGGATTTGCCGGCGTTGTCCACTTCGGCAATGTGCGTAGCGCTGCTGCGACTATGCGCCTGTTGCGGGCCGTCGCGAAAATAACGGATGTCATGGTCGGTATCGAGAACAACGGTGATGACTTTTTGCCGGCGAAAGCGGAGAAAAGCGCGAAAGTGATCGCCATCGCGCTCTTGGAGTTTGGAGCGAGCTACATCGGGTGCGTAGTACGCGGAATGATGGTCGTAATCTTCCAGCACATGCAAGACATCGTCGAGCCGGACGCCGGGAATAAAAATCAAGCCCTCCCAGTGGTGAATCATGCCTTCGGGACAGGGAATCTCGCGGCCATCGGCGAGAGGGTTGCGCTGCTGGATTTGAGATTCGCCAGTGGCCAGCGATTTGTAGGCGCGGTTGCGGGCCGCTTCGGGAAGAGCGTCGATCCAAAGAAAGTCCTTACCGCTCTCAATCTCGGCGTTGTTGCGCGCGTCGGTGGCGCGCACGTAGTTGGAGAAGGCCTCCATGGTCTTGGGCTTGAAGGTTGGGGAATCGGCGACGGAACGGGGCGCAGAGCGAAGAGCCGCCGGTAGCAGCACGGCAATAAACAGAAGCGCCGCAAACAGCAAAGGAAGAGTAGAAGGGTAAAGGTGCCGAGACAGTCGGCCAAACCCGCCAAAACCACGGCGCCAATGCCGCCTGGAAGCCTCTAGATCCATCATTTGCCGCATACGCGTGAACCGCTCAAGTATGGGATGCAAGAGAGAGGCCAAATGTTAAGAGGGCCGGGAAGCCGGCCCGTCGGCCGAGAGAAAAGAAAAAGCCGGTTGGGTAGCTCGCACGACGCCCCCTGACCACCTTGGAGCCCTCGACGTCAGGGTCAGGAGCGGGCGCCTGTTTCGCACCGCAGTTTTCCCGCGAAGAGCTGACAAATTTGTCGCCATAGAACGCAGCCCATGAGGTCGCTGGAGCCTGCCACACCGAGCAAGAAACAACCCCTGACGTTAACTGGACGAAGCGGTAGGACACAGCTGCACAAGCAGGCGAAGACTAGGCGCAGCTAGACCGACCCCGATGCGCCAGATCTTTTGGGCTGAGCTTCGACTTGAAATGCGCCCCTGACAAAGCTGATTCGTCAAGGGGCCGATTGAGTCGAGACTTTCAGTACTTGCTCCGCGTTATGGGAGCGCAAAATGCTCCAGAAAAAAGCGAGCAGGTAAAGTCCGGCCGCCATCAGGTATAGCGATCGAATACCGAAGTACATGGAGTTGTACTCCAGCAGTCCGCCACACATCGCACCAAAGAGATTAGCCGACATGACCCCTGAAATTTCGCCACACGATCGCAATAAAGTCGAAAACACCATTCCGGAGAAGAACATCGGACAAGTAAGCAGCAATGCCGTTCCAGCGCGCCCAGCCCAGGTGGATGGAAGCCCTCCATGCCCGGCAATGAACCACCCTGCGAGTAGCGAAACCAACAGCAGAACGTAACCGATCCCCACTCGCTTCATGTTCCAGCGCTGAACCGTATAGTTGGCGAGGAACGCCATTAACATGACCCCCGCGATCACCACCCCGATTACCTGCCAGGAGTTGCCGAAGGTTAGACCTAGTTCGGTAATGCCTTTCGTTTCGATCAGCATAAAGCCGACCCCCAGCAGAAAAAATGGAACATGACTGGGCCGTGGAGCCGCGTCGGAAAATGCACCGACCAGAAATATCGAAAGCATCAGAACGAGCGCAACCATTGCCAGGTAGGAGACCGGGTACACTCGTCTCGGCATGTAGAAAAACGGCCAATCATCCGTTGAAACATCGGCGCGCAGGTGCGGATCCGCGTAAGTCGCGCTGGCATCCGCCAACCCCGTCGCCTGCAATAGGGATGGGGACACTGCGAAGGAAGCATCGTTCGACGCAAGAAAGATTACCGCGGCATCGTAGTTGGAGCGTATACATATTGGCGGCCGCCCGCCGAACGCCTCCCGCAGCATCAGGTAAATCTTGTGCCCCAGTTCGGGCGATAGAACGGTGAACGACAGGGAAATCATCCCATTGGGCCGCAGGCGCGAGCGCGCCTCGCGAAGGCCCTCGACCGTATATATGAACGAATCGAGCCGCACACTGGACGCGTGGCTCAGGAGCGTGTGTGAATCCAGCAATCCGTAGATCACCATGTCGTACCGTCGGTTCGTGCCGCGCAGGAAAGAGCGCGCATCATTGATGACAGCATGAACACGCGGATCGCTGTAGGGATGTTCCGGATGTGCGTCGGCACCTGCGATCTGGATAACCGGATCGATCTCGATCGCGTCTACGCTGGTGACCCCGCTGCGAAGCGCCGCGGCCACATCGTTGCCCGTACCCGCTCCCACGATGGCCACATCGCTCGGATGCCCGAATGCCTGGTAAGGGAGTTGGTAATAGTTGCGGATCGACTTGAGGCCTGGATCGGCGTCGACGTTGCGATTGGCGGGCGACAGATCATGTACCCGCTGGTAGTAGTGGCCTGCAGCGCGAATCATCAGCAGACCCGCGTTGGTGTGGCCGAACTCGAGAACCTGGTACGGGGAGTAGACACGCGGCCACAAGGGGTTCACCGGCCACGCGAGGATGCCTATGGCCAGGATCGCCGACGCGGCTCCGAGCGTCAGCACTGGGCGCGTGCGAATGTTGAACAGCAGCAACCCTACAAGCACCAGCAGGAACCACAAAAGGGGCGGCGTCCAAAAGGCGCTAAGAGCAAAGATCAAAATGACGCCGGCGAGGCTACCCAATAGATTGAGACCGTAGGCACGCAGTTTTTCTCGCCGCTCCATTAACGCGCCGCACAACTGGCCGACGGGAATGAACATGCCCGCGGTGATTGCGAAGACTACGGCCAGGACGAAGTAGGTCTGAGTGGCGTAATACCATTTTTTAGCCGTGAAAATTCCCATGTTTAGCTGCTCGGGAAACGGCATCACGGTGAGGCTCTGAAAGTGTTCGCCCATGCCGTAGCGCATTCCGGTCATCAGCAGGAACTGCCAGCAAAGCAGCGGAATCGTGAATAGCAGGGGAATCTGTTTGCGTCCCGCCAGTGCGTAGCCCAAGCCCAAACCGGCAAAGCAGGCCAGTAGTGAGAAGTTCTTGTAGAAGGCAAAGAACTCGAAGATCGTGCCCTGCCAACGAATGATCGCAAGTTCAAAAAAGAGGCTTAAAGCTGCGGATCCGAAGATGGCAACTTCCACATACCGCGGCGAGAGAGAAGCTAGGAATTCGGCTTGCCCGCGAGCCATGGCCTCCACTTTCGGCTCGAACCGCAGGAGCAGACGCCACACTATTGCCGTCGCCGCAAACACCAATACCACTGCGGCCAGGAATCGCCATTCGATCAGCGTGCCCGCGGCGGACCTCATCCAACCGGCACTCGAATCTTTCCAGTACTGCGTCATAAAGCGGCTTGCAGCATAGGTGACCAGCGGCGCCAGCCCACTCCCGAGAAATATGAACGTTAACAGGCGCGTGTACTGCCTCGTCATGCGTTGGCTCCAGTGGTAGGCTCATGGTTCTAGTTCGGGCTGGCACAACTACTTGTCGCGATTGTGACGGAGCCGGGCTTTTCTACCGGTTCAGTGAGAGAGTCTACATCACAGCCGTTGGCGGAATGAAGGATGATTTTCGAAAGCGACACAATTTGTCCGCCAAACGCCAGCCGTTTCTAGATCCAGCGCAACGGTGTGGAAACTTCCGCGGAACCTGGCTCGATCACTTCGACTGCAACTTCAAAAGGAAGCTAGCTACGTCCATCGCGCGCAACCAAGACGCGCCTTTTTGGGCGCACCGGATACTGGCGGGAGCCATCTAGCGCAAGCCATCGGACACGCGGTCATCGAGGGCTAACGCGTGACTCGCAACTCGCTTGAGAAAAATCGCTTAGCTTCCGCCCAGCGGATTCGCACGGAACACATGGACATTCTGGCGAGCATAGTGTTAATCGTTACCGATGACTTGAGATGCGTAGGTAGCGCTTACCGCAGGAAACTCCTAAACACCGTGATGCATCGTCACCCACTTCTCACCGTCCGCTTGGAAGGCCGCGGCAAACTGCTTGGCGACAGCGCGCCAGTTTGGCCATGCTCGACCGGCCAGCCACACCCTGCTCCAGGTCCGCTGCCACGGTACCCGGTGCGATTTTGCCCATCTGTAAGCGATTGGAAGATGAGGTACTTCTGAAAGCGGGTTGGGTAGCTCGCACACGATCCCTTGCGGAACCGCTGTCCCCGCGCGGCCCCCAACCCGTTGTGCCACAATAAGGGGGCTTGGGAAAACAACCAATGGGCCAACGGGGCCAAAGTACAGGTTACCTGGGTTTTAGTACGAGCGACCCAGTGACCAACGAGTTCGTTAAACTGGTAAGTGCTTTTTTATCTGCGAGATAGATCAAGTACCACCGCACTCGTATGTCGCTGCAAGCCAGTGATTCTGCGGCAGTCCTAGAGTCGCTGCATCATACTGAATTCAAATGCCTTACCAGTGCGACCGTTGGCATTGTTTTGGCTTAGCTTGGCTCAGAGCGGCACGGCAGAAAGCTGTAAGAAACCGGAATTGCTAAGTCGCAAGTTTTTCGCGCGGATCACCGCGCTCGGAAGGGACTCCGTAACCCGGTCAACGGAACTGAGAACGCGCCGTGGGGACGGGTCGCTGCTGCCTGCATTTTCGTGTCTTGATAGGGATACGTTGAAACGAAGCCAACCATGCGGGCACTACCCAACAAAGCGGCCGGAAGCGCAAATGAGGTTGCGGGCAACCCAGCCGTCACGAAGTGAAAACTCTGGTGAGGTGTGGGATGAACGGAAAGAAGAGCGTTTCGGTGCGGTGGAACAGAGATTGGATGGCGGTGGGAATGGTGCTGGCGGCAATGCTAATGATCTCCTGCCGGAGGGAAGGAAAGCTGCTGCGAGGCGGACGGCCGGGAGTGGCGGTGGAGAACGGAACGGAATTGCTGGTGGCGCTGCCGATTGAAAATATTGGAGAGACCGATGCACGCGAAGTGGTCGTGCGGGAACTGAAGCTGCGGGGAGGGCAGAGGGATTTGCCGGTGTCGCTGCCGCTAGACCTGGGGACGATTGTTGCAGAAGGGAGACAGGTCCTGCAATTGAGGTTCAAGGTGGCGGGACTCGATCCTGCTAAGACGTATGAAATGGAAGTCGAGGGGCGGTATCGAGGAAGGCGGGACGCAGACGGCGGCGGAGCGGACCGCGAGCGGAGATTCCGGTTCAAGAGCAGCGTGGAGATTCCGCCCCAGGGTCCCGGATCGGTGACCGTAAAAACGAACCATGGGCCAACGCACCGGACAGAGGGTCCATATCCGGCGCAGCCGCAACCGCCACAACGAGAGCAGAACGAAAACCAGCCGCCAACGCCGGAAAGCAGGCCGCGACAAATTTTTCCGAAGACGCCGCAATATGCAGGGATCAAAGATCCGGGGATCACGTCCTACCCGGGCGTCGCGCAGGGAGGAGCGGTGGCGTTCGTGATCAATACGGAGAACCCGGGAACGGCAAACAATTTTCCGCCCGATCCAAGCGGCGCGGATTCAGGGGGCACGAGCAATGTGGTGCTTACCACCGGCAACGTGTATCTGAAGTATTCGACCGACGGCGGAAAGACGTTCAAGACGATCAGCAATTTCTCGACGGTGTTTGGCGACACGCCGGATGGAGGTTACTGCTGCGACCAGGTGGTGCAGTACATTCCGAGCATTGACCGGATTGTATGGTCCATACAGACCAACCAGCCGACAGATGCGAAGGGAAATGTGACCGGAGGCAACCGGCAGCGAGTCGCGTGGGCCAAGCCGGGGGATATCGCAGCGAATTTCTATACGGCGTGGACGTGGTTCGACGTGACGTCGGGATTTCTGGGATTGGGAAACGACTGGCTGGATTTTCCGGACTTGTCCACCGCGAACGGGCATTTGTATCTGGCGAGCGATGACGTGACGAAGGCGGGGTTGGTGGTGACGCGAATCTCGTTTGCGGACGTTTTGTTGCCGCCGGGAAACACGGTGAGCTGGGATTTCACGGACCCGACGAAGTCCACGAATGCGATGGGCTCGCATCTGACGCAGAATGCCGGCGGCACCATGTACTGGGCCGGGCACAACGGGACGGATAAGCTGACAGTGTGGAGCTGGGGAGACACGTCGAACCAATACAGCTGGCGCGATGTGGGCACCACGACGTATTCGACGTCGGATTACACGTCCAAGGCGCCGGACGGGCAATACTGGCTGGCACCGCGGATCAAGTCGGATTCGGTGCTGGGCGCGGTGGTGAAGCCATTTGTGGGGCTGGTGGCACCGGGCGCGCCGCAGCCCGCGAACCAGATCTGGTTTGCCTGGACCGCAGGAAGAGACAGCAATTTCAAGCAGCCGTACGTGCGGATGCTGTTCGTGGACGATCAGAACTTCAGCAACGTGGGAGAGTTTGAGACGTGGAATTCGGACTACGCATTTGCGTATCCCGCACTGGCGGCCAACGGCCAGACGTCCGAAGTGGCGATATCGCTGCTGTGGGGCGGCGGTGGAAACAACTATATGAACCACGCGGCTGGATTCCCGCAGGACTTTCTGCTGTACATTACGACGGGAAGCAATGTGACGTTCACAGCGAATCCGGCGAACGTGACGCCAAGTGGAGCGTGCAGCGATGCTTCGGCCGGAGCGGTGTCAGGGCGGTGCACGCGGTCGGGAGATTACTTGTCACTGCGGCGGGTGGGGAATTCGAGCGGCTTGTTCGGGACGGTAGGTTACGAAGTGGATCTAGTGGATTCGACGAAGTCCACGGATTGTTTGAAGGCGCCGGGCTGTTCGCTGAATGAACGGTGGGTGATTTTTGGACGGCCGGGAGATGTTTCACCGACACCACCACCGCCGCCGCGGTGAGCGAATTCGGCGGGTAAGTGACTATGAAGTGTGTGCGTTGGTCTTGAGGAGCGAGTGCAGCTCGCGAAATTGAGCGGGGTTAAGCGACGATTGGCTTGCCACCAGGGCGGCTTGCAATCGAGCCAACTGTTCCGGACTCGGGACCGGAAAGCTTCGGTTGAACCGTGCGAACCAACGAACGAGGTGGCGCTTTGCCATTTCGGCGACAAACGGGTGCGATTCGGCAAGCGATTGCAACAACAAGGCGATGCTGTCCCACTTGTTCAAGCGCGCAATCAGGCGGAGCACGCCGCACTTTGAAATGGGGCTGGAGCAGACGTGAAAGACTTCGGAGAGCCGCTCCGGGCCAATCCGGTTTGCCGACTTGGCCAGCGCGAGTACGGCTTCGCGGGAAACTCTGGCGCTCGGATCGCTCAGCGCAAAAACCAACTCGTTCAGGTAAGGATCAGGATTCGACCTTGCGAGCGACCGGATGGCAGCAGCGCGGATTTTCGGCAACTCCGCGGAGAGGAACGGGGCGACGATGATCGCGTCTTTGGCGGAGCCGGTTTCGCCGAGTCCTGCGATCGCCGCGGCCAGCGCGCGATTTTTTGTGACGCTTAGTTTTTGCTGATACCAGTCGCGGAGATCGAATTCGTTTTTGCCGCGAAAGTGCGATTGGGCAAGCTGGCGAATGGCGAGATTTTGATCGAGCAGAGCGGACAGGAATTCGGCATGGGCACGTTCTGGAAGCTTGGCCGCGACGGCGCACAAGGCCAGGCGTCTGACCGGCATGTAGGAATCTCGCAGAGCCAAGTGCAAAATCTCCCCGTATTGATCGGCCGGCAAAGCCTCGGACAGTCGGGCCGCGGCCCTGAACCGGACGTGTGGATCCGATTGACGGAACGCAAGCAAGAGTGCGTCGTGAAATCCGAAGTGGTCTGGAGACAAGATTACGTCGAATGAAAATCGTCTGAGCAGGGGATCCGCTGAAGATAATCCGTCTTCCAGCGCCGTGAAGGATTCAGGTTTGCGAAAAAGAGCGGCGACGTCTGAAAGAAGCACGGAGTGGTCCGCGCGCGTGGTCGCTTTGAGGCGAAGCACGAGCGGAAGATAGCGGAGCCAGTGAACGGCATAACCGGCGTGGAGCCGATTTTGCACGAACGCGAGAGCGAGCTTGCGAAGGGGTGCGACCCAGTCATTGAGACGGAGCAAGAGGAACGGGAGCTCAGCGCCTGTTGTGATAGCAGCCAACAGCCGCAAAGCTTGTTCGCGCACATACCCGTTGCCATGTAGGCTGGCGATTCCCAAAATCGAGACCGCTGCCTCGCCCGAACCTGCAACCTGCGAAATTTTCCCAACTTCGATGCGGTGCCAAGACTCGATGCCAGGGTGCCAGCCGGAGAGTCTGCGTCTCGAGAAATCATCGAAGGCCACAAAATCGGCTGGCCGGAGACGCGACAACAACGTGTGAATGGCGGCTCGCGTCGCTGATTCGAGAGAGCGATCTTTCGATATGAGGAAAGGAAGCAGGCTCGGAAGGGCGGCAAGTTCACCGGAATCAGCGATCTTTCTTACCAATGCTGGCTGGCCCGAAGAGTGCGCGAAAGTCCGCCAAAAAACCCTAGGAGCGTAGAGTGCGGTAATCAGCTCCTGAGTCTGCGGGGAGAGGGTGAAATTCATCGCGGTAGCAGGGTCTCGCTGACGATGGCCTAACGTAACACATCACCTGCGTGTTTGCTCCCTGCAGGAGGCTGGCGGGAGGATACGAAGTCGTCTAGTCTTTGAGTTGCAATGAAGATCTTGAGTGGGCAATTGAGGCTGACGGCCACGGATGTGAGCAATCACCTGGCTTGTCGACACTTGACGCAGCTGGACTTGCAGGTGGCGCGCGGGGAGAGGTCCGCGCCGCAGTGGGCTGCGCCGGATCTGAAGGTGATTCAGGAAATGGGCAAACGGCATGAGGCGGCGTACCTGAAATATTTGGAGGAGGAGAAAGAGCTGAAGGTGGTGCGACTGCCGGAACACGGGGCGGATGCGGAGTTAGTGGCGGAGACGCAGCGGCTGATGGAAGAAGGAGTAGACGTGATTGCGCAGGGCGCGCTGCGGGATGGGGAATGGTTTGGGCGGCCGGATGTCTTGTTGAAGGTGGCAACGCCGAGCGGGAAATGGAAGTGGTCGTATGAGGTGCAGGACACAAAGCTGGCGCGAGAGACCAAGGCGACAACGATTCTGCAGCTTTCGGTGTATTCCGAGCTGCTGGAGCTGGCGCAGGGCAAGGCACCGGAATGCACGTGGGTGATTACGCCCAGTGCAGGATTTGCGGGAGAGAGATATCGCGTGGCGGAATTTGCGGCGTATTTCCGCTACGTGAAACGAGAGCTGCTGAAGAGCAGTGCCTTTCGGCCGGCGACCAGTAGCGAGAAGAACTCGCAGAGACAGTTGGGCTTCAGCTTTGGATTTGAAAAGGTCGAGACGTATCCGGAACCGGTGGAGCATTGCAATGTGTGTCGGTGGTTCAAGGAATGCGACACGCGGCGTCACGCAGATGATCATTTGTCGCTGGTGGCGGGCATAAGGACACAGCAACGGAAACAACTGGAAGAGTGGGACGTGAAGACAGTGGCGAAACTGGCGGAGATGCCAGTGCCGCTGATGAAGAAGCCAAAATATGGTTCGCGGGAAAGCTACAAGCAGGTGCGGGAGCAGGCGCGCGTGCAGATGGCCGGTCGGACTGAGAACAAACCGGTGCATGAGGCGATCTTGCCGGTGGCAGAGGGAATGGGATTTTTCCGATTGCCGGAGCCGAACCGGCTGGACGTGTTTGTGGACCTGGAAGGCGATCCGTTTGCGGGGACGCAGGGGCAGCAATATCTGTTTGGATTTACGGCGCGCAATGAGAACGGGGAACTGGCATACGAAAAGCGGTGGTCGCTGACGGCGGAGGAAGAGCAGAGCGGGTTTGAATGGTTGATGGATGAAATTGTACGGCGCTGGACGGAAGAGCCCAGGATGCACGTGTATCACTACGGCGCGAATGAGCCGGGCGCGTTCAAGCGATTGATGGGGCAGTATGCGACGCGGGAAGAAGAGATGGACCGGATGCTGCGCGGAGGAAAGTTCGTCGACTTGCATCGTGTGGTGAAACAGGGAGTTCGCGCCAGCGTCGAAGAGTATTCGCTGAAAAAGATGGAAGCGTTCTATGGGTTTAAGCGGACGACTTCCCTGGATGCTTCGCGGGCGGCGATGCGGTACATCGAGCATCATCTGGAGCTGGGATGGAAGGGCAAGACTCTGGATGAGGCGCAGCGAAAAGCCATGGAAGGATACAACCGGGAGGATTGCGAGTCCACGGCGGCGCTGCGGGATTGGCTGGAGGCGGAGCGCGCGAAGCTGAATGCGACAGGCGAAACGATTGCGCGGCCGGTGGCCGGCGATCCGGAGCCGCCAGAGGAGTTGAACGAAAGGCAGAAGCGGATAGCAGAACTCGTAGAAAGACTGACGAAGAATTTGCCGGTGGATCGCGCGGAACGATCGAATGAGCAACAGGCACAGTGGCTGCTGGCGCAGCTACTGGACTGGCACCGACGAGAGGATAAAGCGACATGGTGGGAGGGATTCCGGCTGGCGGAGCTCGATGAAGATGAATTGCTGGAGGAGCGATCGGGATTGGGCGGGCTACGACACGTAGCTACGGTGCGCACCGAGAAACAGATCCGTACAGAGCGCTACGAGTTTGAGAAGCAGGAGACGGAAATACGCGAGGAAAAGGAGCTTTACTACAAAGGAGACAAATTTGGAACGGTGGTCGCCGTGAATTTTGCGGCGCGCACCGTGGACATAAAGAAAACCAAGAAATCAGCGGAGCTGCAACCCCGAGGAGTGTACCTGTGGGATGCTCCGCTGAACGTAACCCAACAGGCGGATGCGCTGTTTCGTGTGGGCCAATGGGTGGCTGCGAATGGAATCGAGAAACCGGGCGAATTTCAGGCGGCACGAGACCTGATGCTGCGGCGCGGACCGCGGCTCGGAAACGGCGAGACGGTGGCCGTGCTGCCTGGCGAGCTGACGGAGGATACAGCCTGCCGGATCGGGAGCGCCCTACAGGAGACGACGTTCGCGATCCAAGGGCCCCCAGGGGCGGGGAAGACGTTTACGGGAGCGCGCATGATCTGCCACCTTGTGAATCGTGGGAAGAGGGTTGGTGTGGCTGCGCTGAGCCATAAAGTGATTCGCAAGATGCTCGAAGAGGTGGTGAAGGCGGCGTCGGAAAAGAATCTCCGCGGCGTGTGTTGTCTGCAACGGTGGAACGAAGGAGAGGCGGAGCCGGGGATCGCGGTGGCCAGGAAAAACGAGGAGATTTATGCGGCGTTGCAGGCGAGAACAGCAAACGTAATCGGCGGAACATCGTTCTTGTGGTCACGCGGAGAGATGACGGATGCGGTGGATGTGCTGGTCATTGATGAAGCGGGGCAGATGGCGCTGGCAGACGTGATTTCGGTAGGGCATGCGGCGAAGAGCTTGGTGCTGATTGGCGATCCCCAACAATTGGAGCGGCCTTTGAAAGGTTGTCATCCGGACGGCGCGGAAAAATCGGCGCTGGAACATCTGCTTGGCCAGCACAAAACGATTTTGCCGGAGGTGGGATTGCTGCTGCCGGAGACGTGGCGTCTGCATCCGGAGATTTGCCGGTTTACTTCGGAAGTGTTCTACGAGGGGCGCCTGAAATCGCGCGATGCCTTGCGAGGCTACGTGATTCAGGGGCATGCGTGGGTGAAGGGCGCGGGATTGTGGTACCTGGCGGTGGAGCATGAAGGGAAACGCAACTCGTCCGAAGAAGAAGTGGAAGCGATCGCCAAGATTGTGGATGGATTGTTGCGACCGGAGGTGAAGTTTTTTCGCGGAACGGAGAGTCGGCCGTTGAAGGCGGAGGATGTGCTGATCGTGGCGCCGTACAACGCGCAGGTGAGCGATCTGCTGGGGCGAATGCCGGAAATGCGCGTGGGGACCGTGGACAAGTTTCAGGGACAAGAGGCGCCGGTCGTGATTTATTCGCTGACGACGTCTTCGCCAGAGCATGCGCCGCGCGGGATGGAATTCTTGTACAGCTTGAACCGGCTGAATGTGGCGACCTCACGGGCGATGTCGGCGGTGATTGTGGTGGGGAATCCACGATTGTTTGAGCCGGAGTGCCGGAGTCCGCGGCAGATGCAGCTGGCCAGTGCATTGTGCGCGTATTTAGAGATGGCGACTCCGGTGAAGCTGTAGGAAGTTGACACACCAGGGAGAACCAAGAAAGAAGCCGGGCTGAACCCCGGCACTACTTCAGGAAGGAAAGCACAAGCGAGAAGCGGGTTGGGATGCCGGAGCTGCCGGACATTACGGTTTACCTGGAAGCGCTGGAGAAGAGGATTCTCGGGCGGCGGCTGGAGCGGGTGCGGATTGTATCGCCATTCCTGTTGCGGACTGCGACGCCGCCGCTAGAGAACGCCTTTGGTAAAAATGTGGTAGCGCTGCGGCGGCTGGGGAAGCGGATTTGTATTGGACTGGAGAATGAGATTTGGCTGGTGCTGCACCTGATGATTGCGGGGCGGCTGCACTGGAAAATGCGCCCACTCCCGAAAGCGGCCGCTACAAGAAATGCCAGCGAAAGCGTCAAGTTGTCGCGGAACGGGAATTTTGCGACGTTTGATTTCGCGAATGGATCGCTGACGTGGAGCGAGGCGGGTGCGCAAAAGCGTGCGTCGTTGCATGTCATGGCGGGAGAGGAGGGGCTGCGAGAGCTGGATCCCGGAGGGTTGGAGGTGCTCGAAAGTGATGCCGGCAAGTTCACAAAAATGCTGCTGTGGGAGAACCACACGCTGAAGCGCTCACTGACCGATCCGACACTATTCAGCGGGATTGGGAATGCCTACTCGGATGAAATTTTGTGGGAAGCGCGGTTATCGCCGATGGCCCTGACGCAGAAATTGACCGCGGCGGAAATTCAGCGGCTGTATGAGGCGACGAAGAGTTCGTTGAATGGCTGGGTAGAGCGGCTGCGGCGCGAGGCGGGCGACAACTTTCCGGAAGGCGTGACGGCGTTCCGGCCGGAAATGGCGGTGCACGGGAAATACCAGCAACCGTGCCCGCGGTGCGGGACGGCGATTCAGCGGATCAAGTACGCATCGAATGAGACGAATTATTGTCCGACGTGCCAGACCGGAGGGAAATTGCTGGCGGACCGAGCGTTCTCGCGATTGCTGCGAGTGGATTGGCCACGGACCCTGGAAGAGCTGGAGATCAAGATGGGGAAGAGTAAGAAGGATTTGCCAAAGAGTCCTGGGGACCCAGAGGCAGAGAGATAGACGGAAAACGAAGAAACGAGCAGGGTCAGGCGACGGAAATCTTGCTGGCACCGGCTAGAGAGATTGGATTGACTAGCGGGATGAGATCGAGACGGGCGGCGCGGCCAAAAAATTCGTTCAGGCCCTTGAGGTTTTCAGGGTCGAGTGAATAGTCAATGTTGGTGCGGAGATAGAGCGAAAGTTCTTTTTCGGGGAGCTGAAGTTCGCGGGCGGCTTCGGCGCAGATCTCGGGGAGATGCGCGAGTCCGAAGGCCAGAGACGCGGAAAAATCTGCGACCAGTTCGAGAGTGGCAACTTCGGGACGGGCAGCCCATACGGCCAGGACGGCCGGGCGTTCGGTGAGCTGCCACCATTCGTGGACGACATCGTAAATGAAAGTTTGCGAGAGATGCGGGAGGCCGATCTGGGCACCGGGGCAGACGAGCGCGCCGTCACGGCCGGGCGTGAGGTGCTGCTCCGCGTCGATGGCCAAGCGCAGCGCAGGGTCGCCGATGAGAAGCGCGGCATCAGCGGTTTGCAGCATTTCCGGGACCACGGGAGTCGCCTGGTCGAATTCGGGAGCGATGCTCCAGCGATCTTCGCAAAGGATCCGCGTGAGGGCTTGCGTGCTGCGCGAACTGCGGTCGAGGGCGATGCGGCGGGCTTCGCGAATTGGCACCTTCGAAACGATCAGCAGACTGCGCACGCGTTCTTTTGAAGCGATGGAAAGATCCGGCAGAACGACCAGGCCGGGAATGCGCTGGTACTCGATGGCGGGAATGATGGCGACGTCGGCCGCGCCGGAGCGCAACGCTTCGGCGCATTGCGACGGGACGGTGAAAGAAAGATCGTACTTGCCCTGTAGGCGCCCGTGGGTGAAACCGCGGACGAGCGGCGCAGTGTTGAGATACTGCACAACGGAGATGCGGAGTTTGCTCACGGACAAAGAAAGACGCCCGCCTCGCAAGGCGGCCGCTGACAAAACCGATTATAGCAGAGGCGAAATTTGACCACAGTGGCGCGTTCTGGTGTAAAACGTTCGTTCCCGTTGGAGGGTTCGCAGATGGCGAAACGTCTGTTGCGCAACATTACGGTCGGATTGGCGGTTTTGTGCGTGCCGCTCGCCGCCAGGCCGAACGAAGCTCAAGGCAACACCATTGCGGAAAAAACGAAGGACGCGCAAAAGTTGGCGGGCTACTTCAATCTATATTGGGACGCCAAAGCCGGGAAGTTATGGCTGGAGATCGACAAATGGGACACAGAATTTCTGTATCAGAGCGGGCTGTCGGCGGGAGTCGGTTCGAACGATATTGGACTGGATCGCGGGCAACTGGGCGGAACGCGCATTGTGCGCCTCGAACGGAGCGGGCCGAAAGTATTGCTGGTACAGGAGAATCTGAATTTTCGTGCAGTGAGCAACGATGCGGATGAAAAGCGCGCGGTGCGCGATTCATTTGCGGAATCAGCCTTGTGGGGATTTACCGCGGCGGCGGAAGAAAACGGTCGCGTACTGGTGGACGCAACGGATTTCTTCTTGCGTGATGCGCACGGCGTGACCACCGCACTGCGTCGCGCGAAACAAGGCGTGTACAAACTGGATGCTTCGCGAAGCGCGATTTACCTGCCGAACACGAAAAATTTTCCGTTGAACACGGAAGTCGAAGCGATCCTGACGTTCACCGGGGACGAGCCCGGACGATGGGTGCGCGACGTGACGCCCGATCCCGCGGCAGTCACGGTGCGGGAGCACCATTCGTTTGTGCATTTGCCTCCGCCCGGTTACAAGCCGCGCGTTTACGACCCGCGGTCGAGCTTTTTCGGGATTGCCTTCATGGATTACGCGACGCCGGTGAGCGAGCCGATCATGAAGCGCTTTGCGGCGCGTCACCGCCTGGCCAAAAAAGATCCGACGGCGGCGAGCAGCGAACCAGTCGCGCCGATTATGTATTACCTGGATCGCGGCGCACCTGAGCCGATTCGTTCGGCGCTGCTCGAAGGGGCGCGCTGGTGGAATCAGGCGTTCGAAGCTGCGGGCTATAAGAGCGCGTTTCGTGTGGAGCTACTGCCAGAAGGCGCGGACATGATGGACGTGCGCTACAACGTCATCCAGTGGGTGCACCGCGCGACGCGCGGGTGGTCGTATGGGATGGGTGTGATTGATCCGCGCACGGGAGAGATCATCAAGGGGCACGTCACGCTGGGGTCGCTGCGCGTGCGCCAGGATTACCTGATTGCGGAAGGACTGCTGGCGCCTTACGAAAAGGGAAAACCGGTCTCGCCCCCTGCCGCTCCAACAAGAATGCAGGAGATGGCGCTGGCGCGGCTGCGGCAACTGGCGGCGCACGAAGTGGGGCACACGCTCGGACTGGAGCACAATTATTCGGCGAGCACGGTCAACCGTTCCTCGGTGATGGACTATCCGCCGCCGTTGGCGAAGCTCGACGCGGACGGCTCGATCAATCTGAACGACGCATACGCGAAGGGAATCGGCGAGTGGGACAAAGTTTCGATCGCCTGGGGCTATCAGGATTTTCCGGCCGGGACGGATGAGTCGGCCGCACTAAACAAAGCACTGATGGAGGGGTACGCGAAAGGCTTACGATTTTTAACGGATCAGGATGCCCGCCCCGCGGGAAGTTCGAGCAGCGTGGCGCATTTGTGGGATTCCGGCGCGAACGCGGTGGATGAACTGAACCATTTGATGCAGGTGCGCGCCGCAGCGTTGAACCGGTTCGGCGAGAACAACATTCGCGACGGCGCGCCGCTGGCGACGATAGAAGATTCGCTGGTGCCGGTATATATGCTGCATCGCTATCAAGTGGAAGCGGCAGCAAAATTTGTCGGAGGAATGGACTATACCTTTGCCGAGCGAGGCGACGGAGAAGTGCCAACCAAAATTGTTGCTCCTGCCGAACAACGCAGGGCGTTGGCGGCGGTGCTGGCTACACTGAAGCCGGCGGCGCTGGCGTTACCAGAGCCGCTGCTGGGAATGATTCCGCCGCGGCCACCGGATTACGAGCGCGGGCGCGAGCACTTCAAGATTCACACCAGCCCGGCCTTTGATGCGCTTGCTCCGGCGGAAGCGGCAGTGCAGCAGACACTGCAATTCCTGTTCAATCCGGAGCGTGCCGCGCGCTTGGTGGAATTCCATGCGCGCGATGCGGCCAATCCCGGTTTGCAGGAAGTGCTCGACGCTGTGATTGCCGCGACTTTCAAAGCTCCGCATCCGGCCGGCTACCACGGAGAAATTGCGCGGGTGGCGGACAGCGTAGTGCTCTTTGACCTGCTGGGGCTGGCGACGAATGAACGGGCGACGACACAGGTGCGGGCAGTGGCTTCATGGGAAGTTGGCCAGCTCAGAGGATGGCTGAACGTGGCTAAGTCCTCTGCAACTGACCCCGCGCAGCGAGCTCATTTGGCCTACGCAGCTGCGCAAGTCGAGCAGTTTCAGAAAGATCCGAAGAAGGTCGATTTGCAGGCGCCTTCCGAACCACCGGATGGCCCGCCTATCGGCGACGCGGAAGATTTCGACGGCTGGCAGCTCAATTGATGGCCAGGATTTTTTTCAACGGACATGACCATCCGGCCCGCCCGTCGTCTATATGGCAGGAGGTAAAGTCCATGGTTTCCCGCACGCTTCTTTCCGCAATCGGAATCACGATCTGGGCAGCAGTCCTGGTGACCGCAGCGCCGCGAGCGATCTCGCACCGCTATAGTGAACATGCTCTCGAAATTTCGACGACGCACGACGACTGGCCGGCGGCCAACTGCAACGACTTGCACATTGAATTCGACGGGCGTGAAGGCGTGATGCAGTCGGAGGAAAAGAGCATTCCCAAAGCCGAGGCTGCTACGCTGCGCGTACAGGCGGAATCCAACGGCGGCGTGCAGGTGCGGGGCTGGGACCAAAACAACTATTCGGTGACGCTGTGCAAAGCGGCGCGTCCCGGCAGTGACGCGGAGAGCGTACTCGGCCAGATCAAGCTGAACTTTTCGAACGGGGAAGTCAGCGTCCGCGGACCAAGTTCGCGCCATCAGTGGAGCGCGCATCTTTTGATTAGAGCGCCGCGCGGCGCGGCCATGGACCTGAGCGTAAACAACGGACCGATGGGATTGTTTGAGGTCGAAGGAAATTTGAAGGTTCACGCGGTAAACGGCCCGGTCACAGTGGAAAAATGCAAGGGCGAGTTGAACCTGACGGCGGAAAACGGCCCCATTACTCTTGAAGAGAACAGCGGCAAGCTGAACGTGCGTACACAGAATGGGCCGATCACCATCAACCTGGAAGGGAAGAATTGGAACGGCGAAGGCCTCGAAGCGCATGCGATGAATGGCCCGGTCACACTGCGCGTGCCGTCGGGCTATCAATCGGGCGTGGTGCTGGAGTCAGACGGCCACGGGCCGTTCAGTTGTGCCGCGAGCGTTTGCGACGAAGGCCGTAGGACGTGGGATGACAACAGCAAACGGGTGGAATTTGGATCGGGACCGGCGGTGGTGAGAGTTTCCACCGTGAACGGACCCGTGAGCGTTCACTAAAAAGAACTAATTCGGGTGCGCGCGTTCCGAGGCCGGCGGCACCTTGACCGAAGCCATTCCGGCCGAAGCGGCGGCCTGGATGCCCATATCGGTGTCTTCAAAAACCAGACAAGTTTCGGGCGGCACTCCCAGGCGCGACGCGGCCAGCAGGAAGCCTTCGGGATCCGGCTTGCTTTTCGTGTAATCGCCGGCACAGACGAGCGTTTCGAACCGATCAAGGAGGTGCAGGGTTGTGAGCGAAGCAGCGACCGAATCAAGCGCGCTGCCGGAGACCACCGCGAACGGAATCTGGCCGTGCTTGGCTTCGATGTGTTCGAGGACTTCCGGAATCGCTTTCAGTTGCGGCAGCAGTTCGAAGTACAGACCTTCTTTCCGGTGAGCAACCGTTTCCACCGGCATGGCCAGCCCGCGTTCTTTGTTCAGCGTGGCGATAATCTCCACAACCGGCCAGCCGCCCCAGGCATAAAAGAGCTTTTCCTCGAAGTCGCAATTCCATTCGGCGAGTGCTTTTTTCCACGCGATGAAGTGCAGCGGCATAGAGTCGGCGATTGTTCCGTCGCAATCGAACAGGTATGCGCGGAAATTTCCTGGCGGAATCTTAAGCTTCATTCTGTCTTGTTAGCCTCGACCTTATTCTAAGGCAAGCTTGGGGGCCGGCGAACGGCTCGCGAGGGGCTAAGAATGGACGGTAGCAGCCGATGCCGATAAGATTTCAGGCATGTTTCTGGAAGAACGCGCAGCAGTAGCGATGGCCGCCACGGATGCCGAGCAGCTTGCGGGCGATTTGTACGGCGTCGCGGCAGTTGCGACTTTATTGCCCGGCGAATACGACGACAATTTTCATTTGCGCGCCGGTGACGGCCGGGAATTTGTTTTGAAGTGCATGCACCCGGCGCGAGAGAAGTCGTTCATCGAGATGCAATGTGCCGCGCTGGCGCACTTTTCTACTTGCGCTGCGCACTTGCCCCTGCCGCGCGTGCAACGGAACAACCGGGGCATGCAGTTTGCCGAGATTGTCGACGGCGCAGATCAGAAGCGCGTGGTTTGGATGCTGAGTTTCCTGCCGGGCGCGACGCTGGAGAAATCGCATCCTCATGCGACAGAGATTTTGGAAGATTTGGGAAGGTTTCTTGGGGAACTGGACTCTGCATTGCAGAACTTCTCGCACCCGGGAGTTCATCGCGAGCTGAAATGGGATTTGTCGCGCGCCGGCTGGATTCGGGACCAACTAAATCATGTTGAGGAGTCACCGCACCGGACGCTGGTGGAATATTTTCTTTCGCTCTATCAGGAACAGGTCGAAAGCCGCCGCGATGAACTGCGCAGGAGCGTGATCTACGGCGACGCCAATGATCACAACGTCCTGATCAGTCCGCCGTGGCCGCAGCCGCGGAAGATCGCAGGGGTGATCGATTTTGGCGACATGCACTATGGCTGGACAGTAAGCGAGCCGGCAATCGCTGCAGCGTATGCCATTTTAGGAAAGGAAGATCCGCTGGGTGTTGCGGTCGCTATCACGCGAGGCTTCCGGCAAGTCTTTCCGTTGACGGAACCGGAAATCGCTGCCCTGTTTCCGCTGATCGGCTTGCGCCTGGCGGTCAGCGTCGTCAATTCCGCGGTGCGCAAAAAACAGAAGCCAGGAGACCCCTACGTAACGGTCACTGAAGATGCGGCCTGGACGGCGCTGGAACGCCTGGCGAAGATTCATCCGCGATTCGCGCATTACACGCTGCGCGACGCTTGCGGGCTTCCGGCCGTGCCGAAACAGCAAGAGGTTGTGTCGTGGCTGCAAGCGCATCAGGCGGCGGGAGCCAGCGTTATCGAAGCGGATTTGCGCACCGCTCCGCTGCTCGTTCTTGATTTGAGTGTAGGCAGCAGGATGCTGGGGGCCGATCCTGCTAACGCGGAAGTGCATTCGCTGACGCGGACTATTTTCGAGGGGATGGAAAACGAGCACCTGGCGATTGGCGTTGGGCGCTACAACGAGGCGCGCCTGCTCTACACGGCGGACCAGTACGCTGGCGACGCGGCGCACGCAAACGAGCGGAGAACCATTCACCTGGGGCTGGACCTGTTTGTCCTGCCGGATACGGCGGTGTGCGCTCCGTTGGACGGCACGATTCACCTTCTGGCGGAAAATACGGCGGAGCTGGACTACGGTCCGCTGGTGATTTTGCGGCACGTCGCGGGCGACGGAAAGGAATTCTTCACGCTATATGGGCATCTGACGCGCGAAACTTTGCGCGAGCTGAAGCCGGGACAAGCGATCGCCCGCGGCGAGACTTTCGCACATGTCGGTAGGCTGCACGAAAATGGTGGCTGGCCGCCGCATTTGCATTTTCAGATCATCCTGGACTTGTTGGATCGCGGAGCGGAATTTGCCGGCGTGGCGCGCGCCTCGGAGCGTTCGGTGTGGACCAGTTTGTGTCCCGATCCGAATTTTCTGCTGGGAATTCCGGCGGAAAAAACTCCACCCGTCGAAAGCGCCGCGCTGGAAACGCTGCCGAAAAGGAGAGCACTGCTTGCTGGAAACCTGAGCGTTTCGTATCGCAAGCCGCTGAAGATTGTGCGTGGCTGGCGACAGCATCTGTATGACGAAACCGGGCGTGCGTATCTAGATGTGTACAACAATGTGCCGCTGGTAGGACATTCGCATCCACGCGTGGTGAAAGTCGCCCAGGAGCAGCTGGCGCTGCTGAATACGAATACGCGCTACCTGCACGGAAATATTTTGCGGTATGCGGAAAGACTCACCGAGCTACTGCCCGATCCGCTTCGCGTGTGCTACATCGTGAATTCCGGCAGTGAGGCCAATGAGCTGGCGTTGCGGTTGGCGCGTTCGCATACTCGATGCGACGACACGGTTGTCCTGGAACATGCCTATCACGGCCATACCAACACGCTGATTGATATTAGTCCCTACAAATTCGCTGGGCCGGGCGGTTCGGGGAAGAAACCGTGGGTACGTATCGCGCCGCTTGCCGATGATTATCGCGGAATTCATCGCCGAGGCGAGGCCGATCTCGGCGCGAAATATGCGAAACACGTTGGGGAGATTTGCCGCGAGCTGCAGGCGCGCGAACGGCGGCCGACGTACATCGCCGAGACTTTGCCAAGTGTCGGCGGACAAATTGTTTTTCCGCCTGATTATCTTGCCGAGGTTTATCGCTATGTTCGCGCGGCTGAGGGAGTCTGTATTGCGGACGAAGTACAGGTTGGATTCGGGCGACTCGGCACGCACTTTTGGGGATTCGAAACGCAGGGCGTGGTGCCAGACATCGTGGTGTTCGGCAAACCAATTGGAAATGCTTTTCCTCTCGCCGCGGTGGTTACGAGCCCCCAAATCGCGCGGTCGTTTGATAACGGTATGGAATTCTTCAGCACCTTCGGCGGCAATCCGGTTTCCTGCGCGGTGGGGCTCGCGGTGCTGGACGTATTACACGAAGAAGGCCTACAGGCGAACGCGCTGCGTTTGGGCCAGCTGCTCGTTCGCGAATTCCACGGACTGCAGCGAAGGTATCCTTTGATCGGCGATGTGCGAGGCTCGGGACTGTTCCTAGGGCTGGATCTGGTGCGTTCGCAGACCACACGCGAACCGGCGCCAGACCACGCCTCATACATCGTGAATCGGCTTCGCGAAGAGGGTGTCCTTGCCGGCACTGACGGTCCTCATCACAACGTGGTCAAGCTGCGGCCGCCGTTGATATTCTCCGAATCCGATGCGACGTATTTCTGTGAAACGCTCAACCGCATTTTGCAGGAAGATCCGGCACAGCCTGACGCGGTACGCGCGGCCATTACCTAAACCTGACCAGCCGGAGGCCCGGCAGCGCAATCTGTGCGTGGTGGGGTCGCTGACTGGCAGCAGCCAAACTTTGCGCTTTCCCGAGAGTTCCTGCGAGCCGCGACCCATTGGCGACATCGTTGAGAACACCAGCTTGAACTCTTCCGACGTTCCCGCTACGCTTTTTGATCTGGAGAGGAAAGCTTCGTCCGGCAGTTGCCGGGCAAGCTCTTCAGTAAGGTACTTTTGTAGCGGGCGGTTCTTCGTATCCAGTATTAAGGTAGGTGCCGCGGTTGCTATCCAGTCGCGAACCGTAAAAGCCTGAATTCGCAAACTTGTTGAATCTAAAGGATTTACAAAAATACGGAAACGGCCTTTGAAACATTCCAGCCGCTTCCGGCATCTTCCTCTCCGTTAGCGAGAAGGACACACGCCTTACCGCGAAGCCTTCCAGCGCAGAGAACCGGGGTTACAACAGCAACATGGCTCGTTCGCTCGTCATCGTCGAATCGCCGGCCAAGGCGAAAACCATTAACAAATATTTAGGAAGCTCTTATACCGTCAAAGCTTCCATCGGCCACGTCCTTGACCTGCCGAAAAAAACGATAGGCATCCGTCTGCCCGACGAACTGGAAGAGCAGGACACGGCGCCAAAGAAAAAGACTCGCGCGAAGAAGGGCTCCAAGAAGGCCAAAGTCCGCCCGTTGCGCAAACCGGTCACGCTCGATGACAACAAGATTTTCGAGCCGACTCTGCAAGTCATTCACGGCAAAGCCAAGGTGCTGAACGACCTGCGTAAGGCTGCCAACTCCGCCGACACCGTGTACCTGGCGGGTGACCCGGACCGCGAAGGCGAAGCTATCTCCGCGCACCTGGCGATGGTGCTGTCCAAGCCGTCCAAGTATCCGGAACAGGAAGCCAGCGGGCCTCGCTGGAAAAAGAAGAATGCCAAGCCCGAGGCGGAAGAAGAAAAGGACAAGAAGGAAAAAGCGGAAACCAAGAAAGAGATTCCGCCAACCGATCCCAAGAAGATTTTCCGCGTCACGTTCAACGAAATTACACCCAAGGCGATCCGTGCTGCGTTCGACCATCCGCGCCAGGTGGACACCAACCTGGTGGATGCGCAGCAGGCGCGCCGCGTGCTTGACCGCATCGTGGGCTACAAGATTTCGCCGCTGCTGTGGAATAAAGTCCGCCGCGGACTCTCCGCCGGACGCGTGCAGTCGGTCGCGTTGCGGCTCATTGTCGAACGCGAACAGGAAATCCGCGCGTTCATCCCGCAGGAATATTGGTCCATCCACGCCATGCTGGACGCAGGTGAACCGCCGATCTTCGAAGCCAAGCTCGCCAAATACAAAGGCGAGGACATCGAGATCAACAATCAGGAAGGCGCGGACGCCGTGCTCGCGGCGGTCCGCAAAGCCAAGTGGCAAGTCGCTTCCGTTACGCAAAAGGAAAAGAGGCGCAACCCTCCGCCGCCCTTTACCACTTCCAAGTTGCAGCAGGCGGCTTACAACCGGCTGCGCTACACCGCCAAGCGCACCATGGGCATCGCGCAGCGTTTATATGAAGGTGTGGAACTCGGCCCTGAAGGGTCGGTCGCGCTGATCACCTACATGCGCACGGACTCCGTCAACGTTTCGCAGGATGCGCTGGCGCAGGTGCGCGATTTGATCCCCGAACGCTTCGGCTCCAATTATCTCCCGGAGAAGCCGAACTACTACAAGTCGAAGAAAGACGCGCAGGAAGCTCACGAAGCCGTTCGTCCCACCGACGTTTCCCGCGCGCCAGAAGACGTCCGTAAATATCTCGACGACGATCTCTTCAAGCTGTATCAGCTGATCTGGCAGCGCTTCGTGGCATCGCAGATGCTCCCTGCCATTTTCGATCAGACGGCGATCGACATTTCGGCGGGCGACTATACGTTCCGCGCTACCGGCTCGGTGCAGAAGTTCGACGGCTATCTCCGCGTCTACCAGCTGCCCGCGGCCAACGCCGACCGCGAAGACGACGAAAAGAGCGACGAAGGCGAAGGCAACGCACTCCCGCGCGTCACCGAAGCCCAGGCGCTCAAGCTCAACGAAATCCGCCCTGAGCAGCACTTTACTGAACCGCCGCCGCGCTATACCGAAGCGACGCTGGTCAAGGACCTCGAAGAAAAAGGCATTGGCCGCCCGTCCACCTACGCCTCGATCATTTCCACCATCGTCGAGCGCGAATACGTCAAGAAGGATCAGGGCCGCTTCACGCCCACCATGCTGGGCGAACGCGTAAGCGGCCTGCTGGTAAAAAGCTTCGAGGACGTCTTCGACGTCACTTTCACCGCGCGTCTCGAGGAAGAACTCGACGAAATCGAGGAAGGCAAGCTGCACTGGCGCGAAGCCGTCAAGGAGTTCTGGGAAAAATTTATCGTGGATCTCGACCGCGCCGACGAGGAAATGCTTTCCTACAAAGCCGGCATTCCCACCGGCAAGACCTGCGAAAAGTGCGGCAAGGGCGAACTGCTCGAGCGCATCAGCCGCCACGGATTTTTCCTCGGCTGTTCGCGCTATCCCGAGTGCGACTTCATTCAGGATCTTTCGCCGGAAGTGGCCGAAGGCGACGCCGAAAATACCACCGAATATTGCGAAAACTGCGGCAAGGAAATGGCCGTGAAGCGCGGCCGCTTCGGCACCTTCCTCGCCTGCACCGGCTATCCCGATTGCAAAACCACGCGCCGCCTTGTCCAGGGCACGCGCATCGCCTTGCAACCCGACGAGCCGCTCGACGAAAAGTGCCCCACATGCGGCGAAGGCCTGGTGAAAAAGCACGGCCGCTACGGTGAATTCATCGGCTGTACCGGCTATCCGAAGTGCAAGTACACGCGGCCCATTACCCTAGGCATTAAATGTCCCAAGTGCCGCGAAGGAGAATTCGTTCGCCGCGGCAGCGTGGGGCGTGGTGGCCGCGCCCGCATCTTCTACGGCTGTTCGCGCTATCCCGATTGCGATTTCACTACGCCCAACATGCCCATCGCCGAGCCGTGCCCTAAGTGCGGCGCCGATTTCATCGTCGAGAAAAATTCAAAAATCGGCAAGGTCCGCGCCTGTATCAAGGAAGGTTGCGATTGGGAAAAACTTGTAGACGAGCCCAAGCCCGCTGACGTTCCCGAGCCCGCCGGTGTCAAGGCCTGACCAGCACAGCGAAACAGGCCCGCCGCGATCTGCCAGAGTTTCATGAAAAGTCCCCTCTTCTCAGACTCTTGCTCCTTCGCCAAACTCGTTGCCTTGCCAGATCCCATTCTGATGAAGTACTGCCTTTTGTGCCTTGAGACCATCACCGTTTCTTTCACGCAGCTGAAATCGTATCCCTTTCGGTAAACCACCCCCGCTCCGCTTGCTATCGCAACCAAAAATCTCGGCTGCGTCGAACTGCGAAACCCCTTCCCGTTCGCATCGCTTCTGCGCCTATAATTTAGGAACCGGGATCTCGCTGGATATGAATCAGACCATCCGAAAATATCTTGAGTATCTGCGTTCCGTACGCAACTCTTCCCCGCACACGGTCTTGAACTATGGCCAAGACCTCCAGCAATTCGCCGCTTATCTTTCGCCGCCCGGCGTTGTAACTCCGGGGGTCACCGACATTACGCACCGGATCATTCGCGAATACGTCGGCCACTTGCACTCGCAAAAACTTGAAAAAAGTTCCATCGCCCGCAAGTTGGCCTCACTGCGTTCCTTTTTCAAGTACTGCGTCCGTGAAGCGTTGATTAAGGAAAATCCCGCTCGTCTGGTTCCCACGCCAAAACTTCCCAAGCGCATCCCTTCCGTTCTGTCCGCCGAAGAGATAAACGGGTTCCTCAATCAGCTCGCGCTCGAACCGCTCCCACCGCCTGCAGAACCGGATCGCCGCACGCAAAATCCGCAGACTTCTGAGCCTGGGCGTCCCGCGGGCCGCCGCTTTCCAGACGAAGAAGCCTTGCTCCTCCGCCGCGATCGCGCCATCCTCGAGCTTCTCTACGCCGCGGGCCTCCGGGTCAGCGAGCTCACCGGCCTCAATCTGGCCGACATGGACCGCCGCGAAAAAATGTTGCGGGTGCGCGGCAAGGGCAACAAGGAACGTATCGTCCCGTACGGTGGAAAAGCCCAGGAAGCGCTCGAAACATACTGGCCCGTCCGCGAACAGCTTCTTTTGCAGGGCCGCACCGGCTGCCGCCGCCCCGCGCACAGCGAAGCCGTCTTCCTCAATTACGCCGGGCGCCGCCTCACACAGCGTTCCATCGGGCGCATCGTCAAGAAATATGTCCGTCTCGCCAACATCAATTGGGATCTCCACCCACACTCCCTGCGTCACGCTTTCGCTACTCACTTGCTCGCTGACGGCGCCGACCTCCGTGCCATCCAGGAACTCCTCGGGCACCAATCCCTCTCCACCACCCAGAAATACACCCACGCTTCCATCCGGCAGCTCATGGACATCTACGACAAATCCCATCCTCACGCCTAGACGCGGTAGCACTTCGAGCGCCGCGGTGTCTCCGTTTGGAAGCCCGCACTTCTTCCCGTAATCTGTACTTCCGTGGACTCTTGGCTTCCATTCCAGACTCTTTCGATTCCCCCTTTGTGGTTCGCCCGTATTCTCTGCGCTTTTTGCGCACTCTGCGCGAGTTCCCGCCGATCCCATGCTCAGGAAAACTACGAAATCCAGGTCTACCCGTACGATACCGTCGAACCCGACCACACCATGGTCGAACTTCACAGCAACTTTACGTTTCAAGGCTCAAAAACTTCCACCGACGGCGTGCTTCCGACCAACCACCAGCTTCACGAAACCATCGAGATCACTCACGGATTCACCGACTGGTTCGAAGTCGGCTTTTACATCTTCACGGCCGAAAAAAGCGGCCGCGGAATTGACTGGGTTGGCGACCACATCCGCCCGCGCGTTCGCATCCCGCCCAAGTGGAAATGGCCCGTTGGACTGAGCCTCTCCAATGAAGTCGGCTACCAACGCAGGCAATACTCCGTGGACACCTGGACCTGGGAGATGCGTCCGATCATTGATAAGGAAACCGGCCGCTGGTATTTCTCCTTCAATCCGACATTTGACAAATCCATCCACGGCCTGTCGGAAGATCAGGGCTTTGTTTTTTCTCCCAACTTCAAGCTCAGTTACGACTTCACTAAGAAAATAGCCGGCGGTTTCGAATACTATGGCTCCGTAGGGCCAGCCACCAACTTCGATCCCATCGCGCAGCAGGAGCACCAATTCTTTCCCGCGATCGACCTTAATCTTTCCCCCAAGTGGGAAGTCAATTTCGGCGTTGGCGTCGGCGTTACTCGTTCGACCGACCACTTAATTGCCAAAATGATCCTCGGCTACCGTTTCAACTTCTGACCCGTCCTGTACCAATGGACGCAAAACGCTCGGTCTCTTGTACTCTTAATCGTTTGCACTGTTGTACTTTCGCTTGAGGTGCTCATGCCGCGTCCCCGATTCGCACTTGTTCTCGCCGCTCTCAGCTCGCTGTTTTTCGCGGGATTCAGTTTCGCCCACCCGCCCACCCCCGCTGACGCGTGGATCCAACTCTCCGACGATTTCATCGCCGCCATATTTTCCTTCAGCCCTACCTCTGCCACCTCCATCGGCATTCATTCGCATGACGCGGAGCTCGATGACTATTCCGTTGCCGCCATCGCCAAACAAATTGCCTTTTTCCAGCAATTCGAAAAACGCGTACTCGGGTTTGACCCTAAAACCTTAAACGCCACCGATGCCGCCGACCGCGAAATTCTCCTCAACGCTGTCCGCGCCAATCTTTTGGAACTTCAGACTGTCCGCACCTGGGCCAGGAATCCTGACAGCTACTCGAGCGGGGCAGCTGCCAGTATCTATGTGATTATGAGCCGCAAATTCGCGCCCCCCGACGAACGTCTCCGCTCCGTCATCGCCCGCGAAAAGCAGTTCCCCCGCTTTTTCATCGACGCACGCGCCAATCTCAAAGACGTTCCCCGCATCTACACCGAAATCGCGCTCGAACAACTTCCCGGCACCATCGGCTTCTTCGAGAAAGATGTGCCTTCCGCCTTCACCGACGTCACCGATCCCGCAGTCAAAGCTGCGTTCGCCGAATCCAACGCCGCAGCCATCAGGACGCTGCGTGAATATCAGACCTGGCTCAAGTCCGACTTGCTCCCCCGCTCCAGCGGCGACTTCCGCATCGGCGCCGAGACCTTCTCGAAGAAACTCCTCTATGACGATATGGTTTCCGCGCCGCTCGATCGCCTGCTCGAAATCGGCATGGTCGATCTCCGCAAAAACCAGTCTGAATTTCGGCGCGTCGCCAAGGAAGTCGATCCCTCCAAGTCACCCGCCGAAGTTCTCGCGCAACTGCAATCCATGCACCCAGCTCCTTCGGAGGTCATGCAAAGCTTCCGCAATACTTTCGATGGGCTGATCGCTTTCATCAACACGCGCCACATCATCACACTGCCCGGCGACCGCCGCCCCACCCTGCAGGAAACGCCGCCCTTCGAGCGCGCCACCACTACTGCCTCCATGGACACGCCCGGACCCTTTGAGAACGTCGCCACCGATGCCTATTTCAACGTCACGCTCCCGCAGCCGGGCGACTCGCCCGAGAGCGTTCAGGGCATCATGGCCGGCCTCAATGTCGGAACCATCATCAGCACCTCCATTCACGAGGTGTTTCCCGGCCACTTCACGCAATATCTCTGGGAAAAGCGCGCTCCCACTAAGCTGCGCCGCGTTCTTTCCGCCAACACCAATGTCGAAGGTTGGGCCCACTACACTGAGCAGATGATGCTGGATGAAGGCTACGCGCAGCCCGGCGCTGGTGCCAAAGATCTTCGCGAATCGCGCCTCATCCGTCTCGGGCAGTTGCAGGACGCGCTTCTCCGCGACGCTCGTTTCGTCGCCGGCATCCAGATGCACCGCGGCGATTTCACCCTCGATCAGTCCCGGGACTTTTTCGTCAAGGAAGGGTTTCAATCGTCCAGGATTGCCGACATCGAAACTAAGCGCGGCACTTCTGATCCTACTTACCTCTATTACACGCTTGGCAAGCTGCAGATCCTTAAGCTCCGCGAAGACCTGCGCGAGAAGCAGGGCAGCGCCTTCTCGCTCGGCAAATTTCACGACGATTTTATGTCCCAGGGCTATCCGCCCATCGCCATTGTCCGCCGTGCTCTTTTGGGCGACTCCTCACCCACCTTGTAGGACCCGCGAAAGTGCCGCAAACCCGCCGTTGACGGTGCCTCGCGCCCACCCGTATAATTGACGTTTGTCCCTAACTCGTGGAGGAGTGATGTACGCCGTTATCAAGTCCGGGGGAAAGCAGTATCGTGTCGCTCCCGGCGACACCATTCGTGTGGAACGGGTTTCCGGTGAAGTCGGCGAACAGGTCAAGTTTGGCACTGTTCTGGCCGTACACACCGATGACAAGAAGGTTTTGGTTGGCGACGACGCCTCAAAGGCCAGCGTGACCGGCAAGATCGTCCGTCAGGGCCGCAGCCCCAAAGTCACCGTTTTGAAGTACAAGAAGACCAACCAGTACAAGATCCAGCGCGGCCATCGCCAGAACTTCACCGCCGTCGAAGTCGGCGACATTAAACTGTAGGTTTGGTTTGGTGGCACGGACTTCAATTCTGTGCAGCGGTCGAAGCCGGGCCATTCGGTATCGGTTTGGCAAGTATTGTCGGCAAAAAGTACTTCTAGTGCTGGGCTTTAGACCAGCTCTTCGATTTTCGATTCTCAAAAGGAACTAGCAATGGCACACAAAAAAGGTGGCGGCTCCTCAACAAACGGCCGCGATTCTCACGGTCAGCGGCTTGGAGTGAAGCGCTTCGGCGGGCAGTTGGTCAACGCCGGCACGATTCTGGTTCGCCAACGCGGCACCAAGCACCAGGCTGGTGAAAACGTCGGGCAGGGCAAGGACGACACGCTTTTCGCGCTGGTCACCGGTCACGTCAAGTTTGAAGACCGTGGCCGCCGCGGCCGGTTCATCAGCGTTACCCCAGCCCAATCCACCGCCGCCAACTAATCTGTTGGTCGTGTCTTTTTCCGCGTCGCGGCGTAGCATGCTCCGCCCATCTCGGCGCGATTTAGCATTTGGCGGAGAAGTCGAATTTAGCATCCTGCTCTGCGCTCACTTGTCCCGAGCGTTGCGATCCTGAGTCTCGCGCCACCAAGCAGGGTCCTCCCGAATTCCGCTAATTGGAACGAAGGATTTCAACTCGCAATACGCCACACCGTTTCCTGATAGGATTTCTCCGTGTTCGTTGATGAAGCCAAAATCCTCCTGAAAGCCGGCGACGGCGGTAATGGCTGTGTCGCCTTCCGTCGCGAAAAATACGTGCCGCGCGGCGGCCCTTCGGGCGGCGACGGTGGCAACGGCGGCTCGATCTACCTGGAAGCCAATCCCAACGACAATACGCTGCTGCGCTACCGTTACAATCGCGAATTCAAAGCCGACCGCGGCCGCCACGGCGAAGGTTCCAACTGCACCGGCCATTCTGGCGACGACATGATTTTGCAGGTTCCCGTCGGTACGCTCGCCTACGATGAACAGTCAGGCGAAACCATGGCCGACCTCGCCACTCCCGGCCAGCGCGTCCTAATCGCGCATGGCGGGCGCGGCGGACGCGGCAACCAGCATTTCGCCAAGCCCTGGCACCAGGCTCCCCGCGAACACGAAGACGGTCACCCAGGCGAAGAGCGCCATCTGCGCCTCGAACTCAAACTGCTCGCCGATGTCGGCCTGGTTGGTTTTCCCAATGCTGGCAAGTCCACACTGATCTCCGTCATCTCGGCGGCGCGTCCCAAAATCGCCAATTATCCCTTCACCACGCTCGAACCGAATCTAGGCGTTGTAAGCGCCGACAGCGTTCCGCAATCCGCCAGCAGTGGCGCCAACAAGGGAGCCGCCGACATCGGCCGCACCTTCGTTGTGGCCGATCTTCCGGGCCTCATCGAAGGGGCGCATGAAGGCGCCGGCCTCGGCATCCGGTTCCTTCGCCACGTCGAACGCACTCGCGTCCTCGTCCACCTCATTGACACCAGTGATTTCACCGACGCCGATCCCATCCACTCCTTTGAAATCATCACCGGCGAGCTGCTCGCTTTCAGCCCCGCTCTCGGCGAAAAGCCCATGATCGTGGTCGCCACCAAGCTCGACGCCACAGGAGACCGCACGCGCCTTGAAGAACTCAGCAATTTCTGCGCCCTGCGCAAGCTCCCGATCCACGCCATCTCCGCTGCTACTGGTGAGGGTGTCCGCGACTTAGTCTTAGCCATCGCCGACACCCTAGACAAAATTCCCAAATCCAGTGCCCCGCACCCCGACGCCCCCGAACCCGCATCTTCCGCGTCCACGGCAAATTCCTAGCATTAATTGTCTAAGAGTTGACGCCATTGCGAGAAATTCCTATTTACTTCTTTGCCGAGCGCTCCAGTTCTCGGTGGCTATTCTCCCTTCGGCTTTCATGCGAAAATAGCCTCAGCACATTTCAGGAGCCTCGTTGACGACCGCGCAAGCCCACCGCACCGCCACAAAACACGCTCCGCGCCGTATCGCGCTCTTTGGCGGCTCTTTCGATCCCATTCACAACGGCCATCTCTCCGTGGCCCGGGCCGCCGACCGCCGTTTCAATTTCGATGAAATCCATTTCATCCCGGCCAGCCGCCCGCCGCACAAATTGAAGCAACACCTCGCGCCTTTTCCGCACCGTTACGCCATGGTCGCGCTCGCCTGCACCGAGCACCCGCACTTCGTCCCCTCGCTCTCGGAAGCCAGCGACGATTTTGCCGGCAACCAGCTGCATTACTCCGTGGACACGGTGCGTTACTTTCGCCACACCTATCACGGCCACGGCGACCGCATTTTTTTCATCATCGGCGCCGACGCGTTCCTCGACATTCCCATGTGGAAGGAATACGAATCTCTCCTTGGCCTGTGCGATTTCATCATTGCCAATCGCCCCGGCATTCGTGCCGATGCGCTCAAGCTCGTCATTCCGCCCGATCTGCTGGCCGGCCCTAACGACAAGAAGGAAACTGATCCACCGTCGCAGCTCGTCGCGCAGCTTCGCCGCACCTCGGTGTATCTCCTGGAGAATGTCTCGAGCGACGTTTCCGCCACCGAGATCCGCCGCCGCGCCCACAAGGGTCAGGCGATTCACGGACTTGTTTCCGCGCGCGTGGAGGAATACATTCTTAAGCAGGGCTTATACAGGTGAATCTGAAAAAGCTTCCCCCAACCATCCGCCTCACCATCGAGGCGATGCAGAACAAAAAAGCCTCCGCCATCACGGTGCTCGACCTGGGCAGCCTCGGCACTTTTACCGAATATTTTGTGTTATGCACCGGCTTCAGTGCGCCGCAGGTGCAGGCCATCTGCAGCGAAGTCGAAGAATTGCTGCACAAGGAATTCCAGCGCGAACCGGAGCACCGTGAAGGACACCGCTCAGCCGATTGGGCGCTGCTCGATTTCGGCGGCTTTGTGGTCCACGTTTTCAGCGAGCAGGGCCGGCGCTTTTACGACCTGGAACGTCTGTGGCGCAACGTGCCGCGCTACGAAGTCCCCGATCTTCCCGACGCAGTCGTCTCCGGCGATCATCCGCGCCTGCGCGCTTCCGGCGATCACTCCTGATCGCTAACCACGTGGCGCCGTCTGATCATCCCGTTCCCGTCACCGCGCAAATCACTATCGTTCGCAATTCGCCCGCTGACACGCAAACGCGCCAGATCAAGATTTTTCTCGACGGCCAAAGCCAGGGCGAGCTCATGTATGGCGACTCCACCACTCTCGACGTAAGCGCGGGAACCCACACCATTCGCGTCGACAATACTTGGAACGGCAAAGAGATCACCATCCAGATCCGTGCCGGCGAGCATCTCCAATTCCTCACCAGGAGTTCAGCCGGAAAATTTGCCTGGTTCCTGCTGGGCTTTCTGGGAGCCGGACCCATGCAAGTCTCCATCGAACCGTTACCCTCTCGCTCGTAGCTGGCGAGCTGCACTCCAGCGAGCATCGCGTTCTCGTTACAATTTCTTCATGTCCGCTCGCCTTCCCTTTATCGCCGCTGACCCGGCGTCGCAGCGCCTGGTCGCGCTTGCCGAAAAAGTTGCGCCTGCTCCGACCACGCTGCTCATTACCGGCGAGTCCGGCGCCGGCAAGGACCACTTCGCGCGCCTCATCCACGAACTAAGCCCGCGACGCGACGCTCTTTTCCTGAAAATTGACTGCACTTCGCTGCCGCCGCAACTCATCGAGAGCGAGCTGTTCGGCCACGAACGCGGCGCATTCACCGGCGCTGTCGAGCGCAAGCTGGGTCGTCTCGAACTGGGCGGCAAAGGCACTATCGTTCTCGACGAAATCGCTGCCTTTTCTCGCGAGGCACAGGGCAAACTTCTGCGCGTCCTGCAGGAGCGTACGTTTGAGCGTCTCGGCGGGACAGACTCGCTCAAAATCGAGGCACGCCTCATCGCGCTCACCAGCACTGACCTGCATGCGGCAGTCAGCGCGGGCCAGTTCCGCGAAGATCTTTTTTTTCGCCTGAGCGTGCTGCCCATCGTTGTCCCGCCCCTTCGCGACCGGCCTGCCGATATCCTTCCCGCCGCCGACCATTTCCTCGCTGCGCTTGCGACGCTGCATCGCAAAACCGCCATGCAGCTCTCCGAATCCGCCGCACGCATGCTTCCGGCCCATTCGTGGCCCGGCAATTTTCGCGAACTTCGCAACGCCCTCGAACGCGCCATCGTTTTTTCCAAGTCCGAGCAGTTGCAGCCTGACGATTTTCCGGAACACGTTCGCGCCAACGCAGGCAACGCCGCGTTCCTCGCCGGCCTGCGGTCGCTCGAAGATCTCGAGCGTGAAGCCATTTCGCGCACGCTCGAAGCCACTCGGTATCACATCACGCGATCCGCGGGTATTCTCGGCATCAGCCGCAAGACCCTGCTCGAGAAGCGCAAGAAGTACGGTCTGCAATGAAACTTCGCCTGCTCATGCTCGGCAAGACCCGTCGCCCCGAACTGCGCGCTACTTTCGACGACTACGTAAAACGCATCGCCCGCACCTGCCCGGTCGAAGTGAGCGAGGTGCGCGACGGCGAAGCGGCCATCAAGAAACTGGACGCGGACCGCGCCGCCACTGCGCTCCTCCTTGACGCCGGCGGCAAGCCGCAGGATTCCGAAGCGCTGGCCCGCTGGCTCGCCGAGCAGCGCGATCGTGGCACGCGCGAAATTATTTTCATCTGTGGAGATGCCGACGGGTTTCCGGATTCGCTGCGCCAGCGGGTCGCACAAAAGCTTTCGCTCAGCCCGATGACTTATTCCCACGAACTGGCTCGCGTCATGCTGGCCGAGCAGCTCTATCGCGCCTTGGCAATCCTTTCCGGCAGCCCTTATCCAAAATGACGGCCACCGCTTGAGGCTCGCACTTCCCAAAACCCGCAAAGGTCGCGCGCTTTTGGCCCTGGTTGCGCTAGTTATGGTTTGCGCGATGGACGGCTTTTTCATCGAGCCTAATTGGATCGAGGTCACGCATCATTCCATGTCCGTGCCGATCGCCCAGCCGCTGAAAATCGCCCACCTGACGGATTTGCACACCAAAGGAATCGGATTTCGCGAACGCCGTCTTCTGAAACTCCTGGACGAAGAGAGCCCCGATCTCATCGTGATCACTGGCGACACCATCTCGTCCTTGGGCTCCTATGAACAGGAGTCCCAACTGTTGCGCCGGCTTCACGCGCCGCGGGGTGTGTGGCTGGTGCGCGGCAATTGGGAAAATTGGTACACCCTCCGCAACGAATCCGACTTCTATCGCGTCAATGGAGTTCATTTCCTGCTGAATCGGTCCGCTGAACTGCGCCCCGACATCTGGCTTACCGGAATCAACGACGCCGCTTACACGCCCGCAGACGTCGCTCGTGCCTTCGCAAACCTACCCGCAAATTCCTATCGCATCGCGCTCTTCCACAGCCCGGCCTTCTTTTCGCAGTCCGCCAACCGCTACGATCTGGCCTTTGCCGGTCATTCTCACGGCGGACAGGTCCGCGTTCCTTTCTGGGGGCCATTGTGGCTGCCTGCCGGTGTGGGCCCTTATGTTCACGGTTGGTTCGCATCTGGTGCATCGCGAATGTATGTGAGTCGCGGCATCGGCACCACGCTGCTGCCGGTTCGCTTTGCCTGCCGCCCCGAACTGGCCATCATCACGCTGCAACCGATGGCAAATTGAGCGAGGAAGGTGTACAACCGGAGTCCATGGCTACCCGCATCATTCCCGACGAAGACAAACCGTCCGTGGCTATCGAAATTTCGCTGGAAAAACCGCTGCCCGATTACGATCTCGAGGAGATCGACCAACCCACGCCGCGCGATGTGGACGGTGTCCTCGTCTCGCAGGGCTTTCGCGATTTGGTTGACGACGCGCGCGGCGTCTTGCTTGAAATCATGTCGGAGCGCCCGCCCGACCCCGCCGCCAGCTCGGAAATCACGGATCTCGATCTCAACCCGCCCGAGGCGCATCCCATGGAGATTGCGCAAGTCACCGGCGCGATCTGTCCCGGATCGGATGAGGTCTACCGCCCGGGACTGTGGATTGTGCTGCACGACCATAAGGTTCCTGCCAACCAGCCGCTTCCCGACACTACTGTCGAGCGGGTGACGCATTACGCCGAGGAGTTGGTGAAGCGCTTGGACATCGCGTGAAAGTGCCTGACTGACCGGCGCGAGCCTCTGGACGCCGGCACGTTTCGCGCGATTTGACGTTTCTAGCCTTCCCTCGCAAACTCATAGTCCTCATGCCGGAAGAAAAAGGATTGCTGATCGTTTACACCGGGCCGGGCAAGGGCAAGACGACTTGCGCGCTAGGCGCGGCGTTTCGCGCCGTCGGCCAGGGCCTACGCGTGCTGATGGTGCAGTTCATCAAAGGTTCCTGGCATTACGGCGAACTCGACGCCGCGAAAATGCTGAACGACGAAAAGTTTGAAATCCGCCCGATGGGCCGCGGCTTCGTGAAAATCGGAGGTGCGGAGACCGATCCCGAGGATATCCAGCTCGCGGAACAGTGCTGGCAGACCGGGCTCGATGCGATTCACTCAGGCCTGTACGACCTGGTAATCCTCGACGAAATCAACTATGTCATCAGCTACAAAATGCTCGACGCGGACAAAATTGTGGAAGCATTACGCGGGAAGCCGGAACGCGTGCATGTGATCTGCACCGGCCGCAACGCGCATCCCAAGCTCGTGGAGCTGGCCGACCTGGTGACCGAGATGAAAGAAGTGAAGCATCCCTATACCAAGGGCATTCTCGCCCAGCGTGGTATAGACTATTGAGCGGGTAGCGTCCAAAACGGCCACTGTCATTCCGAGCCTGCTGCGGCGGGCAAGCGAGGCGGGAAATCTCTCTTCGCGATCGCGAGTTGAGCAGCTATGGCAGCAGAAAGAAAACACCGCGAAATGGCCTGGTTCAAACGGGAAAAAAAGGCGATTGCTGAGGCGACTCCGCCGGAGGAGCGCCGTGTCCGCACCGAAGGTCTATGGACCAAGTGCGAAAACTGCCGCACCATCACGTTCCGCAAAGACCTCGAGGAAAATCTTTTCGTCTGCCCCAAGTGCCAGTTCCATTTCAAAATGAGCGCCAAACAGCGACTGGAAATGCTGCTGGACGGCCGCTGGACCGAGCATGACGCCGGCATGACTTCCACTGATCCGCTGAAGTTTGTGGACACTAAGCCTTACGCCTCTCGCATCAAGGAAGCGCGCAAAAAACTTGGCATCAACGACGCAGTGATTACTGCCGAGGGTCAGCTCAATGGCCGGCCCGTGGTGGTCTGTGCGATGGAGTTTGGCTTTATCGGCGGTTCGATGGGTGCGGTAGTCGGCGAAAAAGTCACGCGCGGCGTCGAACTGGCCATGGACACGCGCCAGCCTCTGATCGTCGTGTCGTGTTCGGGCGGCGCTCGCATGATGGAAGGCACCATCAGCTTGATGCAGCTGGCCAAGGTTTCCGCAGCGTTAGCGCGCCTTGACGAAGCAAAGTTGCCCTATATTTCCGTGCTCACCGATCCGACCACGGGCGGCGTCACCGCGAGTTTCGCCATGTTGGGCGATTTGAACATCGCCGAGCCCGGCGCGCTCATCGGTTTTGCGGGCCCGCGCGTCATCGAACAAACCATCCGCCAGAAGCTTCCCGAAGGCTTCCAGCGTTCGGAATTTCTGCTCGACCACGGCTTCCTCGATGCCATTGTGCCCCGCAAAGAGCTTAAATCCTTCATCTCCTCCTCCATTGATCTCTTGATGAACTGAAATGAATTTTCAGGAAGCGGTGAATTATCTGTTGTCGCTGGGCCGGGAGCTTGCGGCGCCGACTCAGGCCAGTTCGGCTAAATTCAATCTCGAAAATATTTCTGTGTTGGCGCGGCATTTAGGGCATCCCGAAAACAAATATCCCTCGGTGCACATCGCGGGCACGAACGGCAAAGGCTCGACCGCGGCTTTTTTGGAAGCCATGCTGCGCGAAGCGGGCTACCGCACCGGACTCTACACTTCGCCGCATCTCGAGCGCATCAATGAACGCATACGCGTCGAGGGCAGGGATATCCCCGACGAAGCATTCGCCGGCGTCTTTTCCCGAATCCGCGAACTGATCGAGAAACTGCTGGCCGATGGCACGCTGCGCGCGCACCCGACTTTCTTTGAGTGCGTCACGGCAATCGCATTCCTCTATTTTGCAGAGGCCAAAGTGGACTTTGCCGTGTTCGAGACGGGGCTTGGCGGCCGGCTCGATTCCACCAACATCGTCACGCCGCAAGTCAGCGTGATTACCCGCGTCGATTTCGATCACGAGAATTTCCTCGGCCACTCGCTGCGCGAAATCGCAACGGAAAAAGCCGGCATCATCAAGCCCACCGTGCCCGTGGTCATGGCCGAGCAGAGTGCGGAAGTGCGCGATGTGCTGGCGACACGGGCCCGCGAGCTGCAAGCACCGATCGTGGAGCCAGCGCAGGCTTACACGATTGAGTCCGTGCAAATGGAAGACGGCCGCGTGCGCGCGATGGTGAGGGAACATGGGGCGGAAAAATCACTAAATATCGCGTCGCCGCTCGCCGGACGGTTCCAATTACAAAACGCTTTGAACGCCGTCGCTGCCGCGCATGTCCTCAAGTCGCAGGGCTATCGCCTGTCCGATGGCGTTATCGAATTGGGGGTGGCGACCGCGGTGTGGCCCGGCAGAATCGAAAGAGTTCGTTCATGTCCGGATATCTATCTGGATGGCGCCCACAATCCATCTTCCGCTCGCGAACTGGATGCATTTCTCGCCGAAAATTTTGCTGGCCGCAGGGTCATCATGGTTTTTGGTGCACTTCGCGATAAGGCGGTGGACGAAATCGCCGGAATTCTTTTTCCTCGCGCGGCTCACGTCATTTTCACCGAGCCCGCGACGTCGCGCGCAATCTCCGCGGCACAGCTTGCCGAGATTGCCGGACACTACGCAGCCTCTTCTGAAATTGTCCCGGATGCCGACCTGGCTCTCGATGCGGCTTTCGCAAAAGCCCAGCCGGATGACGCCATTTTTATTACTGGCTCGCTGTACCTGGTCGGGAGATTGCGGCGTCGCGCGGCGACGAACGCCACTTCCGCGGTAGGCAGCTGACACCATGGTCAAAACCGATTCGAATTCGCTGCATCCAACTGAGGACTCAAATCAGAAGGAGTTTTTTATGCCCGACCTTGCGCCCGCCGCGCAAACCACGCTGTTCGAACGCATGATGAAACACCGGGCGCCGGTTGGTGACCTGGTCGGTTTTGAGGTTCCCGAGGCCGGCAACGGACGCACGGTGGTGACGTTACAGTCCGGACCGCAGCATTTCAATCCGATGGGCACATTGCACGGCGGCATTCTCTGCGATATTGCGGACACCGCGATGGGCGTGGCTTTTGCCAGTACCCTTGCTCCCGGCGAATCGTTCACCACCGTCGAACTCAAGATCAACTACCTGCGTCCGGTGCGCGAAGCCAAGCTCCGCGCGGAGGGCCGCGTCGTTCAGCGCGGCCGCACCATCGGCTACGTCGAATGCGAAGTCACCGATGAAAACGGCAAACTGATCGCCAAGTCCAATTCCACGTGCCTCGTCCTCCGCGGCGAACAAGCGCTCGGCCGCTGACCCCCTGTCCTGCCACGATCGGTCGCGCCGGCATCCTTGCCGGCTTCTCCCCTGCGGCCCGCGGTTATCCCGTTTTCCAAATCCCCACTGCCCGCGATAAACTTGTCCCCCTCATGGCCGCCAAATCCGCCAAACGCGACAACCAGCCCTTGGTCGGCATCATCATGGGCTCCACATCCGATTGGGAGACCATGGAGCATGCCGCGAATACGCTAAAGGATCTGGGCGTGCCATTTGAAACCCGCATCGTTTCGGCGCATCGCACGCCCGACCTGCTTTTTTCCTATGCATCGGAGGTGGAGAATCGTGGCATCGAAGTGATTATCGCGGGGGCGGGCGGCGCGGCGCACCTTCCCGGAATGACCGCGTCCAAAACGGTGCTTCCGGTTTTTGGTGTCCCGGTCGAATCGAAAGCGCTCAAGGGATTGGACTCGCTGCTGTCCATCGCACAAATGCCCGGCGGCATTCCGGTCGGGGCTTTGGCCATCGGTAAAGCAGGGGCGGTCAATGCGGCTCTACTTGCTGCGGCTTCGCTGGGCAACAAATATCCCGCAATCCGCGAGGCGCTGCGCAAATTCCGCTCCCAGCAAACCAAAAAAGTTCTCGCGGTGCCCGATCCCGCCAAGTTTTCAGCCGCTTCGAACCCGCTGCGCAAAAAAAGGAAGCGCAAGTGACCATTGGAATTCTCGGCGGCGGCCAGCTGGGCTACATGCTCGCGTTGGCCGGCTACCCGCTCGATTTTCACTTTCGCTTTCTTGATCCTTCGCCGCAAGCGCCGGTCGGCCGGATTGCGCCGCGCGTCACCGCCGAATATACCGACTTCGAGGCTTTGGATAAGTTCGCTCACGGACTGGCGCTGGTTACCTACGAATTTGAAAACGTTCCGGTCGAAGCGGCGCGGCATCTTGCACAAAAATTGCCGGTGTTTCCTCCTCCGCAGGCGCTCGAGGCGGCGCAGGATCGCCTCAACGAAAAGTCGCTCTTTCAAAAACTTGGCATCCCCACGACGGAGTTTATTGCCGTTGATTCCGCCGCCGCACTGGACGCGGCGATTCGCAAGCTTGGATTGCCCTGCGTTTTAAAGACGCGGCGGCTCGGCTATGACGGCAAAGGCCAGTGGGTGTTGCGCACGCGCGAGGACGTCGCAGCAGTTCACGACGATTTTCCGGCGACGCCGCTGATCCTCGAAAAATTCGTCCACTTTCAGCGCGAACTTTCCATCCTCGCGGTGCGCGGGCGCTCCGGCGAAACCGCGTTTTATCCGCTGGTGGAAAACCGCCACCGCGGCGGAATTCTTCGCCTCTCCCTGGCGCCGGCGCCGCGCCTTCCCGAAACAATGCAGCGCGAAGCGGAAAACGCCGCTCGCCGCATCTTGGAAGCGCTCGACTACGTTGGCGTACTGGCGGTGGAGCTGTTCGAATGCGGCGGCCAAGTGCTGGCCAACGAAATTGCTCCCCGCGTCCACAATTCCGGCCATTGGACCATCGAGGGCGCCGTCGCCAGCCAGTTCGAAAACCATTTGCGGGCGGTGAGTGGTCTGCCGCTCGGTGGAACGTGCACCCTCGGCCATAGCGCCATGCTGAATCTGATCGGCGAAGTGCCCGACCCCACCGAGCTTCTGGTGGTTCCGGATGCGCACCTCCACCTGTACGGAAAATCGCTTCGCCCTGGCCGCAAAGTCGGTCATGTAACGCTGCGCGCCGAGTCGGCCGAGCAATTGGCGGCGAGGCTGAAGCAACTTCCGGCGTTTTTTCAGCGCGATGAATTCTGCCTGACATCAGAAATTGTGGCTGCTTCTAAATAGCTGATAATACTAAAGTTAAACTAACTCCGGCCGCCGGTTGCCGCCCTCCCCCGCGAATGCTACGATTTTGCGTCATCCCATGTCCCCTGAAATTCAGCGAAAACCGCGTGTAGGCATCCCCTGGCGCACGCGTGAAGAAGAGCGCCTGCAAAGCGTAGAAAAGCTGAACTATTACTTCGAGGCGGTGCGGCGAGCCGGCGGCGAACCAGAGCACCTCTCGCTCGGATTGAGCGATGCGGAGTTGCGGAAGCAGGCGGCGGAGCTGGATGGGTTTGTGCTGCCGGGAAGTCCCGCCGATGTGGATCCGGCGCGGTATGGCGAACCGCGCCACCTGAAGACCGTGACGCTAGATCCCGACCGCGACCGCACCGACAGCACCCTTCTCGATCATGCACTGGGCGCGCATAAGCCGGTGCTGGCGATCTGTTACGGCTGCCAGATTCTGAACGTTCACCAGGGCGGAACGCTGGTACAGGACATTCCTGCGGAAAAGCCGGGAACGGAGGCGCACGGCAAGACCGATCTGGCGGCGACCGCGACCAAAGGTGATCTGGAGCATGGAGCGACGCTGGCGGTGGGCAGCCGATTGGGAAAGTTGGCCGGTGCGGAGCAGGTGCGGATCAACAGCAGCCATCACCAGTCGATTGACCGGCCGGGCGAAAAGCTGCGCGTAACGGCGCGCGGGACCGATGGAATCGTCGAAGGCGTGGAACTGCAATCGGCGGAGGATTGGGTGATTGGTGTTCAGTGGCATCCGGAACGTATGCCGGACGATGCATTTGCACAGAAGCTGTTCGCGGAGCTTGTGAACGCGGCGCGCAAAGCGAAGCTGGAGACGTCGGCGAAGCGCTGAAGCGTTCGCTATGAGTCGCGCACCGCCTGAAGGCTGCACCACGAAGAGTTCTTAAATTCATTGGGGGAACCATGATTTCTTTGGCAGGCAAGGCTGCGTTGATCACTGGAGGTTCGCGCGGAATCGGCGCGGCGGCGGTGAAACTGTTTGCGCAAGCCGGCGCGGACGTGGTGTTCAACTACAACAAGGCGAAAGATGCCGCGGCGCAGATCGAAGCGGAGGCCCGTAAACATGGCACGCGCGTGGAGGCTTTCAAAGCGGATGTAAGCAAGCACGCCGACAACAAGAAACTGGTGGAACAAACGATTGCGCGGTTGGGGCGGATCGACATTCTGGTGGCCAATGCCGGCGTTTGGAACGTGGAAGACCTGTCCATTGAAAAAATGACGGAAAAGCAGTGGGACGACATGGTGCGCATCAATCTGAAAAGCGTCTATTCGGTCATTCATTTCACCGTGCCGCAGATGATCAAGCAGAAGTCCGGAAAAATTATTCCGATCAGCTCGACCGCGGGACAGCGCGGCGAATCGTTCCACACCCATTACGGAGCGACCAAAGGCGCTGTCATTTCGTTCACCAAAGGCCTGGCCACGGAACTGGCGGGGCAGGGAATTCTGGTGAACAGCGTAGCGCCGGGATGGGTGGCGACGGACATGTCGAACCCGGTGTTGGACACCAAGGCCGGGCAGAAGATGGCGGCCGCGGCGATTCCATTGGGGCGGGCGGCGAAGGCAGAAGAGATTGCTGGGCCGATCCTGTTTTTAGCTTCGGATCTGGCCAACTTCATGACCGGGGAAATCATCAATGTAAACGGAGGTTCGGTGCTTTGCGGATGAGCTTGGCCGGCTTGGCCCACTACGCGGGAAAGAATGCAGCGCGATTTCTGATCGCGTTGGCGCTCGCAGTCTTGACGATTGCCGGGCAAGGGGCGGCACAAAATCCGGATACGATGATGCCGGACGCGAGCGCCGCCAAGGCCAAGCAGATCCTGGCCGACATGATCGCGGCTTTCGGCGGACCGGCGTATTTGAACGCTCGACAATCGGAATGCGCCGGCCGCATGTCGCAGTTCGGTCACAACGCGGATTTGACGGCTTACCTTCCTTTCAAGAGCTACTGGGAATTCCCCGACAAGAATCGGACCGACATCGGAAAAAAAGGGAACGTGATCGATCTCTATGCCGGGTATGAAGGGTGGACGTTGGATCATGATGGCGTGGGCCCGGAGCCTTCGGCACAAGTGGATAATTTTCGCGCGCAGCTGCCGAACAATCCGCATTACATATTTCGCTACCGGCTGAAGGAAGAAGGAATGAATTTTCGCTGGGCCGGGCTCGACTTGATCGATTTGAAGCAGGTGGACTGGATAGAGTTGAGCGACAGCAAGCAGCGGGTTTACCGGATCGCTGTGGCGAGAGACACGCACCTAATGGTGCGATTCGTGGTGTTGACGCCGAACGAAGCGAACAGCCAGCCGGATGAAGACATAACGTCGTACGCGAACTATCACTCACTCGACGGAGTGCAGACGCCGCTGCAGGTTTCACGCACCCACAACGGCCGCAGAGTGTTCCAGGCGTTTTACGATAGTTGCCGGTACAACCCGAATTTGCCGGCGAACTTTTTCACCAAGGCCGGATTGGAAGAGCGATTCCGCGAAGTGGGCAGCCGGTCCGACAAGAAGAAGGCGGCCAAGGCGCGGGACGAGTGAGCGATGATTCGCCTTTGGTGGCTAGTGACTCGCGACGGCGTTTAATCTGAGCTTAGACCCTTCCCCGGTTTTTTCAGAAGTGGTGATTCTAAAGGTACACCGGCGCATAGGATCTACCGCCGTGGGGGCAATGCGAACGCGATGAAGATTGTTTCGCTGAATGTGGGGAAGCCGCGGGAAGTGACGTGGCATGGGCGGAGTGTGGAGACGGGTATTTTCAAAGAGCCGGTGGCGGGACGAGTGGCGCTGCGCACGCTGAATCTGGATGGAGATGGTCAAGCGGATTTGACGGTGCATGGGGGCGAGTACAAGGCGGTGTACTGCTATCCGGTGGAGCATTACGAATATTGGAAGAACCTACTGGGTCGCGAGTTGCCGATGGGCATGTTCGGCGAGAACTTCACGACCGAGGGATTGCTCGAAAAGGATGTGCTTTTGGGCGACCGGTTCCGCGCAGGTACGGCCGAAGTGGTGGTGACGCAACCCCGGCTGCCTTGCTACAAGCTGGGCTTGCGGTTTGGCGCGGACGACATGGTGAAGCGGTTTCTGGCGAGCGGACGGACGGGATTTTATCTAGCGGTGACCCGCGAGGGGGAAGTCGCAGCGGAAGATGAGGTCGCGGTGATTTGTCGGGATAAGAATGCTGTGCCGGTGACGGAAATCACGCGCCTGTACGTTGCGAAACGATTTGGACCGGACGACCTGGATTCGCTGCGGCGGATCATGAAGATCGACTCAGTGCCCGAGGCTTGGAAGGGGTACTTCGAGGAACGGATTGAGAAGACCGGATTGCGTGGGAACTGAGATTGCTGGCATTGTGGAAATAAAGAAACGCAAGACCCACGGGCGGAAGCCCTGGTGAAAAGAGTCGTCCGGTAGACTCGCGAAGAGGGGTTTGAGCTACGGGCGCGTGGTAGCGGCATCGGCGGGGTAGGGCGCAAGTTCGGCGGTTTCGCGGTCGGGATCGACGGACCAGACGCGCCGGTCTTTGAAATAGTCCAGAAGTTGACGGTTCCGGGTGGGGCCCATGTCCCAGGCCCAGACCACGCGCGACGCATCGACGTCGGCGTCGTTGTAGACCCACTGATTGCGGCTGCGGGAAGTCGTTCCGTATTGCACCAGAACAAGATGCTTACCTGAGATTTGCTTGAGTTCCGCCAAAACCTTTGCGCGACTTGGAACGGTGGGAATGGAGTTGTACCACATGGGGGGCCAATCTGAGCGAACGGTGAGGTGCAGAGGCGTTGAAGCACAACGCAGGGCTACCAGGATCAGTAACAACGTGGGAACACTGCGCGACAGAAACAGCCCCACGGGCCTGGCGTGCCATTCTAATTGGCGCAGGTAGCCGAGCGCCCGCATTGCCAGAGCGAAAAGTAAGGAAGCCATTGGCGCGGCGTAGTGGGGGAAAAAGAATACCTCGCAGGCCAGGCCTAACAGGAACCATGCAACGACGATGAGCAAGAAACGCGTATCACGGTCCATCTTGGCCCACGAAAACTTCCGCGGCGTTGCGAAAACAGAGGCGAGCAATGGGAGTGTGAGAAGCGGTCCTAGATAGAATAGCCAGGTATTGAAGATTTTTACGATGGTCAACGCGGCGATCGAGACGATGGTGCGGTTGCTCTCATAAAAAGCCAGCTCGGTGCCAACGTAGAAGTTTCGCAAGAAAGGATGATGGTAAGCGGGAACGGGCCGGGGAGATTGCCACAAGAAATAAGGTGCCACGGCATAGATGTTGCGCTCCAGCACCTGCGGCATGATGAGCGGATTTCCGGTTACGCGCCAAAAGTAGTAGCCCATGGCCGACGCAGTGATCAGCAAGATCAGAAACAGGGGAAGGACGACGCGCAGAGCCTGGTTGAGAAGATCTCCTCCCCTTTTTTGCAACAGCCAGATCAAGAGCCATACGGCGACGGGAATCGCCAGGAGCAACCCCTCATAAGGACGGCTGTTGGCCAGAATGGCCAAGCCGACGCCCATGATCACTGCGGCTGTTGGCGTTTGGGACTTGCGAATGCGCGGCACCGCGCCGAGAAGCAAGGCTCCGCCGAGTGCGGCGGCAGCGCCTCCCCAATAGCTGCTGGCCCAATAGCTGAACATGTCGAAGTGGATGATAGCGAGCAATCCTCCTAAGAGAGCGAGAGAAGGAGAAGTCCAGCCCTGGAGCATCCAGCAAGTTGCCGCACAGAAAATAGCAACGACGAAGCAGACTCCGGCGAAAGGATGCCCGGTGATGCGCTGGCCGATGGCCAGAAAAACGCCTTGGGCGGGCGGGTACATCGAAGCGAAAGTCGGCTGCTGCAATACGTGGAGATTTTCAAAGTGGACCCACATCGGATGGGGAGGGTTGGCGACGCGGCCGTGCGCGAAAGTGTCAGAGGCGAGCAGGAAGCTGAACTCGTCGTTTATGGTAGGGTGCGGTACGGGCATGAGCGGCAAGATGGCGAGGCGCGCCGCGAGAGCCAGCAAGCCGACCAAAATGACGGAGGCGGTTCGTCTTTCGGCGATGCGGCAGAATGCCTCTTCGATTCGAACAGCCCAGGTCCAGGATCTGTTCGAAATAAAAAGCGCGAGCAGCAAGCACAACAGCGCGAGGGAACATTCAATCCACAAGAACAAGAATGCATCCCTTTCAGTCCGTGGCGTTTGCGGACTCGTTGGCCAAGTGCTATTTCAGGCTGGAATGATAAGCCGGTTGGCGCTTCACGTCACTTGGACATGAGGGATTTCCAGCGGGCCCAGGCTTGTTCGCGTGCGGTTTTGTTGGCGGGGTTGGGGTCATCGGGGGTTTCGCCGGCGCGCATGAAGCCGTGGCCGGCGCCGTCGTAGGTGACGGGGTCATAGGTTTTCCCTGCGGCCTTCATGGCTTCGGAGGTTTCGGGAATGGTGGCGTTGATGCGTGCGTCATTGCCGCCGTAGAAGCCGTAGACGGGCGCTTTGATGCGGGCCATGGCGTCCTTGGCGGGAGGCGGGCCGTAAAAAACGAACGCTGCGGAAAGATCGCCGCGGTTTGTTGCGAAGCGGAAAGTTTGTCCGCCGCCCCAGCAAAAGCCGGCGACGAAGAGTTTTCCGTTCGCCGCGGGAAGTTTGAGGCCGTAGTCAGCGGCAGCGTTCAGATCGGCGGTGACCTGATCGGGAGGCAGTTTGCCGATGGCCTCCCGGACTCCATCGGCGCCGAAGTCTTTGGTTCGGCCGCCGTTGGGTCCCATGCCGGAAAGCAGGTCGGGGGCGACGGCGATGTAACCCGCGGCGGCGACCTCGTCAGCAAGCTCCTGCGCCCAATCGCTCAAGCCAAAAATTTCGTGAATGACGAGGACCACGGGACGCTTGTCTTTGGTTTCTGGGTAGACGATGAGTGTTTCGACGGTGCGGCCGTCGTGTTTGATGGTGGCCCATTCGGAATGGCGCGGGGATTTGGCAATGCGCTCGCGGGCCCAGGGCTGAGACCATTCCTGGGCACAGGCGGACTGTGCGGCGAGCAGGATGACGGCAACGGCGAAAGTGAGCTGAAGAAGTCGTTTCATGAAGTGACCTCGTGTGGTTGGGCGGTTGGGATAGTAATGGGAGTTGGCTGCGATGGGCAAGTGGTTAAGCGAGGCACCGGCCCGCACCCGCAGCGAAGAAGGGCGTGGCATGCTTGTCACCAAGAGCCGGCCAGATGCCGACGCTGCGACACTAGCGGAAGAGGAGTTGGGTGAAGTCGGTCAAGTTGCGGCGCCAGACCATCCAGGAGTGCATGCCGGGAGTTTCGATGTCGGCGTGGGCAATGTTTCTGGAGGCCAGCCACTTGCGGAAGTTGCGGTTGATTTCGATGAGCCGATCTTCAGTTCCGCAAGCAATCCACAGCAATTTGATCTTTTGATTCGATTTGGCGTCAAGCGCAGGGAATTCCTTGTCAAATTCGGGTGTGAAGCCGCCGGAGCTGAATGCGCCGATCCAGGCGAATTTGTCGAGCGTGTTGAGGCCGGTGAGAAGCGATTCCGAGCCACCCATGGAAAGGCCGGCGATGGCGCGGGCATTGCGGTCTTTGTTGACGCGGTATTCGGATTCAACGCGAGGGATGACTTCGGTGAGCAGGGCTTCGCGGAACTTGTCGAAGTTGCGATCGGTGATGGAGCGATCGCGAAATGCGCCGGAATTTGGCTCGAGGATTTTGGGTTCGCCATAGCCAAGCGGCATGACGATAAGCATGGGCTTGGCTTTTCCGGTGGCAATGAGATTGTCGAGGATGACGTTGGCGCGGCCGACGGCGGACCAACCGCTGGCATCGTCGCTGTAGCCGTGGAGGAGATAGAGGACGGGATAGATTTGCTTGCCGCGCGGGTCGTAGCCGGGAGGAGTGTAGACGTAGTAGTCGCGATGATCGTCGACGACACCGGACTTGTAGAAGTGGTGGTGGATTTCGCCGTGCGGGACGTCGTTGGTTTCCCAAGTGAGTGATGACGGGCCTGGGACGTGGACTTCGCTGGCACGATAGAGAAAGTTTGGCTTCACGCGGTAGTTGGAAGGATCGAACATGCCCACGCCATCTACCTGGAAGGAGTAGCCGTAAAAATCCGGAGCGAGAGGATCGGACGTGGCACTCCAGACGCCTTGGTCGTCTTTTTGTAGCGGCAACGGAGCGGACGAGCCCTCGACGGAGACGGTGACTTTTTTGGCGTTGGGCGCGCGAAGGCGGAAGACGACGCGGTTGTCGGGATGGACTTCGGGCGAGACGACGGGCGGCGGAGGAGCGGCTTGCGGTTTGGCGTCCTGGGCCGGAGAGCAGAATGCGATGAAAGCGGTGGCGAGTGAGAGAACAAGAGAGTTGCGCGTCATGGGTCCCCGTTTATGGAAGCGTGTAGGAAAAGCGGGAGGAGTTTACAACAATCGCGGGCGAGTAGCGCGGCGGAATGTGGTTCGCAGGCGCACTAGAGGCACGCGCCTCGGTAGTCGGCGGACAGAACGGAACGCGAAGCTGGTAGACTCGGGCCGGAACTCTTGACGAAGTTATGGACCTGACTGCGCGACAGTATCGAGCGCTGTGTTCGATTTGCGACGCGTTTCTGCCGGCGGCGCCGGGCTGGCCGGCGGCGGTGGAGCGCGGTGTGCCGGATGCGCTAGCGGCGGCACTGGATTTTAATCCTCGCGTGATTGATCGCTGGGAATTTCTGAACCTCCTGGATTTTTGGGATTCGCCGCTGCATTCGTTTGTTGAAGTGGGCAGTTTCACGCGCTTTTCGGAACTTCCTGGAGAAGAAAAATGCCGGATGCTGCTGTCGTGGGCGGATAGCTGTGTGGTCCTGCGGCGGGCGGCGTTTCAGGCGATGCGCAAGGCGATCGGATTTTTGTATGTGATGCTGCCGGGCGCGGCAGGCGAAGCCAATGCGGTCTGGGAACAAATCGGGTACCCCGGTCCGATCGGAGTGCAGCGACCGAATGCGCCGCGGCGACTCAACGTGACGACACCGGAGAAGGAGACGACACTGAAGTGTGACGTGTGCGTCATCGGTTCCGGCGCGGGCGGCGGAGTGGCGGCGGCAGTATTAGCTGCGGCAGGGAAAGAAGTGATTGTGCTGGAGGCGGGCGGATATTTTGATGATGCAGACTTTGATGGCGCGGAACTGAGGGGGTTCGAGCGGCTCTACGCAGAATTCGGATTCGCTTCGACACGTGATCACAGCGTGGGTTTGCTGGCGGGTGAATGCTTGGGTGGGGGGACGGTGGTGAACTACACCACGTCGTTTCGAACGCCGGACGAAATTCGCGACGAATGGGCGGACGCAGGTGCCCGATGGGTGCGCGGCGCGGAATACACGCGGAGCCTCGATGCGGTATGCGAACGGTTGAGCGTGAACCGCGAACACAACCGCGTTTCGCAGCGCGAACAGCTGATGGAACGTGGACTGAGGCGTCTCGGTTGGCATGTGGATGCGATGCCGCGCAACGTCGTTGGCTGCGAGCAGGGCAAGGTGTGCGGCTATTGTGGATACGGTTGCGCGATTGGCGCGAAGCAATCCGCCACGAAGACGTGGCTGACCGATGCGCAAGATCACGGTGCGAGGTTTGTTGTGGAGACACGCGCGGAGCGTGTGCGCCTAGAACGCGGTGTGGCAACCGGGGTCGAAGCGCGTACCAAGAAAGGCCACCGGGTCCTTGTGAGATGCAAACAGGTGGTGGTGGCGTGCGGTGCAATTCATACCGCGGCGCTGCTGTTGCGGTCGGGCCTGGAAAATCGGAACATCGGCCGACACTTGCATTTGCATCCCGTTTCGAATTTGTGCGGCATTTTTGATGAGGAGATTCGGCCGTGGGAAGGGACGATGCAGGCCATTTACTCCGACCAGCACCGCTTTTTGACGGCGAATTACGGTGTGAAGTATGAGACGACGGCGTTGCAGCCGGTCATCGCGATGGCGGTGATGCCGTGGCGCGAGCCGCAGGACTTCCGCGCAAGAATGGAGCAGTTGAAGCGCACGACCGCGATTGGCGTGCTCGTGCGCGACCGGGGAGAGGGCCGAGTGACCACCGATCGCGAGGGCCATCCGGTTACAAGCTATTCGGTCTCCGACTACGACCGGCGGCACATGCAGCGCGGATTTCGCGGCGCGGCGGAAATTCTGGAAGCAGCGGGAGCGCGGCGCATTTATTCGCCGCACACGAAGCTGTGTTCCTATGAGCCGGGCAAAAGCGGTTCCCTCGAAGAATTCGTCCGCGAAATGGACGCGGCTGGCTGGGGCAACGCTCAGGTCGCGCTGTTTTCGTTTCACATCATGGGCACGGCTCGCATGGGCGACTCACCTTATACGTCGGCAACGAATCCGAACGGCGAGACCTGGGAAGTCAAGAATTTGTTTGTGATGGACGGATCTTCCTTCCCGAGCGCGTCCGGCGTGAATCCAATGATTTCGGTTGCAGCGATCGCGCACCGCAACGCGCTTGCACTTGGCGGGATGGGCTAGCGATGGAATTCACCGCATGCGGTTTAGCGTGCGCAGGGCTGCTCGTCGCGGTACGTCCAGGCTTTACGGCAGGCGTTTTGGTGGGTCTGCTGGCCCAGCGTATAATGGGGGAATGCCAATGAGCCAAAATAGTGCGCATACCGGCGGCGCAATTCACGGGACCACGGTTTTGTGCGTGCGCAAAGAGGGCAAAGTGGTGTTGCTGGCCGATGGTCAGGTGACCATGGGCGATCACGTGATGAAGCACACGGCGCGCAAGACGCGCAGGCTCTACCAGGATAAAGTGATCGCGGGATTCGCCGGCTCCACAGCCGACGCCATCTCTCTTTTTGAGCGTTTCGAGGGCAAGTTGCAGGAATTTTCCGGCAATCTGCCGAAAGCCGCGGTAGAACTGGCCAAAGAGTGGCGCAAAGACCGCGCGCTGCGGCATCTGGAAGCGCTGTTGATTGTGGCTGACACCAAAGGCACGTTCATCTTGTCCGGCAACGGCGACGTAATCGAGCCGGACGACGGCATCGTGGCCATCGGATCGGGCGGCACATACGCGCTTGCCGCGGCACGCGCGTTGATGAAACACTCAAAGTTGGGTGCCAAAGATTTGGCGATGGAAGCGATGCGCATCGCCAGCGAGATTTGCATCTATACGAATGCGAACTTTACGGCCGAAGAATTGGGATAGCCGGCTGGCAACTACAAACTGAGAACGGACCACTGAAAACTGTCTTATGGCAAGCAAGTCTGACAAGGAATTGATTTTAGTGCAGGGCGGAGCGAACGGTGCGCAGCCTGCAGGCGAAGAGTTTCTGCCTGCCCTGGATGACATGACACCGCGGGAAATCGTGGCCGAGCTGGACAAATATATCGTCGGGCAGGCCGCCGCGAAGCGCGCCGTAGCAGTGGCTTTGCGCAATCGCGTCCGGCGGCAGAAGTTGCCTCCGGAACTCTCCGATGACATTTTGCCGAAAAACATTTTGATGATCGGTCCGACCGGCGTCGGCAAGACGGAAATTGCAAGGCGACTGGCGCGACTGGCGGGCTGCCCGTTCGTAAAAGTGGAAGCCTCGAAGTACACCGAGGTGGGCTACGTCGGGCGCGACGTGGAGTCCATGGTGCGGGACCTCGTGGAAATGTCCATCGACATGGTGCGCGAAGAGAAATTAGATGAGGTTGCCGAGCGTGCCGAGCAAGCTGCCGAAGAGCGCGTGCTGGATTTGCTGCTGCCGCCGCCACCGCCCGCGGCTCCGGGAACGCCGGAAAGTGATGTCGCGTCACAGCGGGAGCAGAACCAACGTACGCGTGAAAAACTCCGCGCGCAACTCCGCGAAGGCAAACTCGATCAGCGCATGGTGGATGTGGAAGTCCGCGAACGCATGATGCCTTCGTTTGAAGTCATCTCCAATCAGGGCATGGAGGAGATGGACGTCAATTTCAAAGAGATGTTCAGCGGAATGTTCGGCCAGCAAAAGAAGAAGCGCAAGATGAGCGTGGCCGATGCCTTCGAATACCTGATTCAGGAAGAAGAAGGCAAGCTGGTGGATATGGATCAGGTGACGCGCATCGCCGTCGAGCGCGCCGAGCAGATGGGCATCATCTTCATTGACGAAATTGACAAGGTGGCCGGGCGGGAAGTCGGTCACGGGCCAGATGTGAGCCGCGAAGGCGTACAGCGCGATATTTTGCCGATCATCGAAGGCACGACTGTGAATACGCGCTACGGCATGATTCGCACTGACCACATTCTGTTTGTGGCGGCGGGAGCGTTTCATGTGACCAAGCCTTCCGATCTGATTCCGGAACTGCAGGGCCGGCTTCCGATTCGCGTGGAGCTGCAATCGCTGAAGGAAGAGGATTTTGTGCGCATTCTCACCGAGCCGAAGAACGCGCTCATCAAACAGTACATCGCGCTGCTCGAAACGGAAGGTTTGAAGCTGAATTTCACGGACGACGCGGTGGAGACCATCGCCAAGTTTGCCACCCAGGTGAACGAGCAGACGGAAAATATCGGCGCGCGACGCCTGCACACCATTCTGGAAAAAGTGCTGGACGAGCTGTCATTTGAAGCGCCGGATCTGAAAAAGAAGACCGTGAAGGTGGACGCCGCCTACGTAAACAAGCAGCTCGCAGATATTGTGAAGAACCAGGACTTGAGCCGCTACATTCTCTAACGAACGAAAATTGAAAATGGAAAACAGAAAAGGGCCGCGCCCTTTGGACCAATCCTTCGCCGCGCTCCTGGGTCTTTTCTGTTGTGTGCTTGTAGGCGCGACGGCCGGTTGCGGTGCTCCCGGCGAACCACAGCCGCCTTCTCCACCGATTCCGGCGGCCATCACGGACCTGATCGCGCATCAGCAGGGCAACGGCGTGCAGTTGGTTTTCACCCTGCCGGGACGCACCACCGGCGGCGAACGTCTCGCCGAACCTCCCGCAACGGAGATTTTTCGCGGAACGTTGAAGCCCGACGGAAAGCCGGACAACAAATCGTTCCGTTTGGTGTACACCATTCCCGGAGCGCTGGCCGATACCTACGCCGCACAAGGCAAGATCCAGTTCACTGATCCCATTGCAGCAGATGAGTTGCGGGCGCGCTCGAGCACACTAGTTGCGTACCGGGTGCGAACTCGCGCGGCAAAAAAGAAGGATTCCGCCGACTCCAATACGGCAATTGCAAAACTGTACGCCGTGGCCGACAGAATTTCGAGCGTGAGCGCGAAGGTCACGCAGAGCACCATCGAGCTTGCCTGGCAGGTTCCAAGAATTGGCGCAGATTCTGGTGAAACCGTCGCCGCCTATCACATCTACCGCGGAGAGCTGGAAACAACGGCGCCCATTCCCCCCGGTGGCGATCTGTCGCAGGCCAAATGGAAAAATCCGCCGCTCTTGCTCGCGCCCGCGCCGAGCAATTCCTATAGCGACACGTTTTTCGAATTCGGCAAGACATATGTATATATGGTGCGCAGCGTGACCATCGCCGAGGGGAACCCGGTTGAATCGGACGACTCGCTTCCGGCAATCGTGACGCCGCGTGATACTTTTCCGCCGGCGACGCCACAAACTGTCGTCGCCGCCGTTCTTCCCGGTGAGAACGACTCGCCTATCGTGGACTTGTCCTGGTCTATCAATGTCGAGAACGATCTAGCGGGTTACCGTGTGTATCGTTCGGAGACGCGGGGCGAGCGCGGCCAGTTGCTGCAAGCGGAACTAGTGTCGTCTCCGGCGTTTCGCGATTCTTCCGTCGAGTCCGGACACCGTTACTGGTATTCCGTCACTGCTGTGGACCGCGCGGGCAACGAGAGCCAGGTTTCCGAAGCGGTGCTTGCCGATCTGACACAGCCTTTGCCCTGAAGGCTGATACACTCCTTTTCCATGAAATTTTGCCGATTTGTTTCTGTTGCCGTTGCCACTGAGCCGCGCTATGGGATTCTTGCTGACGACATCGCGCGGGAGATCAGCGCGCCTCCCTGGCGGGAATGGAGCGAGACGGGAAGGTCCGCTGCCGCGAGCGAGATAAGGTTGCTGCCTCCTGTTGAACCGCGAAAGATCGTTTGCATCGGCCGCAACTATGCCGCACATGCCGCCGAACTCGGAAACGAAGTGCCGAAAGATCCGCTCATCTTTCTGAAACCGTCGAGCGCCGTGGTCGGACCCGGTGATCCCATAGTTCTGCCCAAATTTTCACAGCGCGTGGAGCACGAAGGCGAGCTGGGGTTGGTGATTGGGCGCCGATGCTCGCATTTGAGCGACAGCGACGATGCGTTGTCGTATGTGGTTGGCTACACCTGCGTAAACGATGTGACGGCGCGCGACCTGCAAAAATCCGATGTGCAGTTCACGCGCGCTAAGGGGTTCGACACGTTCTGTCCGGTGGGCCCAATCATCGAAACCCAGTTGCGGCCCGACGATTTGCTGGTCGAAACGCTGGTAAAAGGCGAGGTGCGGCAGTCGGGGCGGACTTCTTTGATGGTTTTTTCGCCGGCCTTTCTGGTGCGCTGGCTTTCGCGAATGATGACGCTCGAGCCCGGCGATCTGATCGCGACGGGTACGCCATCCGGAGTCGGGCCCCTGGTTGCGGGCGATACTGTTGAAGTACGAGTAGAAGGCATTGGGGTATTGCGTAATCCGGTGCACGGTCCGATTGCATAGTTTTCAATCGTGCTGGCTGATTCGTAGAATGAATATCTCGGGGGGCGGGGTACAGCGCCGGCGCGAACTGGCGTTCGCGAGATATTTTCCCTCCGCCGAACATGTTTGGGGGCCGCAAAGTTGAATCACCTGCTTGCAGATTGGAAAATGCTGGCGACCGCTATCGGGGCGGCTGTTGCCGGACTGGCTTTGATTGCGTACGCGTTTTTTCGTCCCACGGTTGATCCGGAAGAAGCCGAACGCAAACGGCGGCTGCACTTGAATCAGATCGGCCGCATTGCGGAAGGACAAGTGGTGGAACTTGCCGAACATCAAGTCGAGCCGCAGCCGGCGCCGCGTGGTCTGTTCGGCACTAAATCCCAACCGCTTGCCGAGAATCGTCCGCGTCAACTGGTTTCCTACAGCTACGCCATTTCCGGCGTTACCTACCACACCGCTCAGGACATTACCGGTCTCGAGAGCCAAGTGCGCATGGAGCGCCTGGTCGCGGGTCAGCCAGCCAGCATCAAGTACGATCCCTCGAATCCAACCGATTCGATACTGGTAGCCGACGATTGGTCGGGATTGCGCTAAGCTAGCTGAGGCAAATTCCGACGCTGCGGAATGCTCTCGCAGCACCGAGAATCCTTCATGAAGCAAATTCTGGCCTCGATTCTGACCACGGTTTTGATCATTGCAATGACTTTGGCGGCGATGTTTGTGCTGGTAGGCGCCACTCTGAAAGTCACTGCGATCCAGTCGCCCGCGCAACGCGCCGCAGCCATCGGCGCGGAACTCGTGTTGGGAATTATTTTGCTTTTGGGAACGGTGTGGCTCGCCACACAGCTTGCGGTGCGTATCTTCCACGTGCAGGATCCGCCGTCTACCGGAGAACCCCTTGCCTGAGCCGAAGCCGTCTGCCGCGCCGATGAGTGCTCAAAAAGAGCGTTTGGAAGAATTGCGCCGCCGCAGCGCCGAAGCCGAGGCCGGCGGCGGCGCCGAACGCCGCGAACGCGAACACAAAGCTGGCAAGCTGACGGCCCGCGAGCGCATCAATCTCCTGCTCGATGAAGGTACGTTCGAAGAACTGGATAAATTCGTCCGCCACCACTGTGCGGATTTCGGGATGGAATCGCAGCGGCCAGCCGGCGACGGCTTCGTCACTGGCTTCGGGCGAATTGACGGCCGGCTGGTCTATGTCTTCGCGCAGGATTTCACGGTTTTCGGGGGATCGCTGTCCGAGTCCAACGCCCAGAAGATCTGCAAGATCATGGACCTGGCCATGCGCAACGGCGCACCACTTATTGGTTTGAACGACTCCGGCGGGGCGCGCATTCAGGAAGGCGTGATGTCGCTCGCCGGCTACGCGGAAATTTTTCTTCGCAATACGCTGGCTAGCGGCGTGATCCCGCAAATCAGTGCCATCATGGGCCCGTGCGCGGGCGGTGCAGTCTATTCACCGGCCATCACCGACTTCATTTTTATGACCCGCGAAACTTCGTACATGTTTGTCACCGGGCCGGACGTGATCAAGACCGTCACGCACGAGGAAGTCACCAAACAGGAGTTGGGCGGCGCGCTGACTCACAACGAAAAAAGCGGCGTTGCGCATTTTGTTTCGCGCGACGATGCCGACGGCTGTGCCATGATCCGCGAACTGTTGAGCTTTCTGCCCTCCAATAACCTAGAAGATCCGCCTCGCCGCGCGACCAACGATTCCGCCACGCGTCGCGATGTCGCACTCAACTCGCTCGTGCCTGAAGACACGTCGAAACCATACGATATCAAGGACGCCATTCATGCCATCGTGGATGATGCCTACTTTTTCGAAGTGCAGGAGCACTTCGCGAAGAATCTCGTGGTTGGATTTGCGAGAATGGATGGGCGGCCAGTCGGTGTGGTTGCCAATCAGCCGGCATTCCTCGCTGGGGTTCTGGATATCAACGCGTCTGTGAAAGGCGCGCGCTTTGTGCGTTTCTGCGACGCGTTCAACATCCCGCTGATTACGTTTGAAGATGTGCCGGGATTTCTTCCCGGCACGCAGCAGGAATTCGGCGGCATCATCCGCCACGGAGCCAAGTTGCTCTATGCCTTTGCCGAAGCTACGGTTCCCAAAATCACCGTCATCACGCGCAAGGCTTACGGCGGCGCGTATTGCGTTATGGCCTCAAAGCATATTCGCACCGATGCCAATTTTGCCTGGCCCACCGCAGAAATCGCAGTGATGGGGCCGGAGGGCGCGGTCAACATTGTGCACAAGCGCGAACTGGACAAGGCTGCCGAAGGCGATCGCGAGAGGATCCGCCAGGAGAAGATCGCGGAATTTCGCGAACGTTTCGCGAACCCCTTCGTCGCCGCGGAGCACGGCTACATTGACGCCGTCATCGAGCCAGCGGAAACCCGTGAGCGCATCATCGTTTCGCTGCGCGCGCTAGAGAATAAGCGCGACATCAATCCCCGCAAAAAGCACGGCAACATCCCGCTATAGCCACATCCGTTCCCATTTTGATGCACTTCAAACCGACGCTTTGGCGCCCCGGGTTCGCGGGATAGTCTCGACTGACTCCCGCTTCGTGTGTCGCATCGGGGAGAGTCCTGTACCAGAATGTTTGCTCGAACAGCATCTGTCTCGGCGACCGAGATTCAACAACACACACAGGAGAATCTGACGGATCTCCGCACAGGTTTCCTAAGGCCACGCACGTTGAACTGAACGTGACGGTCGGCGAATAACGTGTACATTCGCTCTTTCGGGTTGGGGCTACTTCAGCAAATATTCCTTCAAGAATTCTACGGTCGCGTAGAACTGGAAGTCCTGATTGACCTTCTTGCGGTAGCCGTGGCCCTCATCCGTAGCCATCAGGTACCACACCGGTGTGCCTTCTTTTTTCAGCGCGGCCACAATTTGCACGCTTTCGCTTACCGGCACGCGCGGATCATTCTTACCAGCCACGACGAGCATGGGCTTCTTGATCTGGTCCACGTGATTCATCGGTGCAATGGTTTCCAGGAATTCGCGCATTTTTGGATCGCGCTCGTCGCCATATTCCACGCGGCGCAAATCGCTCCGGTAAGCCTCCGTGTGCTCCAAAAACGTAACCAGGTTGGACATGCCGACGATATCCACCGAACACTTAATCCGGTCGCTGTAGAAAGTCGAGATCGCCAACGTCATGTGCCCGCCGTAGCTGCCGCCGGTCACGCAGATGCGGCTCGCATCCAAGTCGCTTTGCGCCGCAATCCAATCGAATACGGCGTTGATGTCTTTGTAGGTGTCCTGTCGTTGAAAACCGTTATCGAGCAACGAAAAAGTCTTCCCGTAACCCGTTGAACCGCGTACGTTCGGATAAATCAACGCAATACCCAGCTCATTCAGATAGTAGTTGCCGCGGCCGAGAAAGACGGGCTGCGATTGTCCTTCTGGTCCGCCATGAATCACCACCAGCACCGGCCGCTTGCCGGGAAACTTCGCTGCGGGCGGACGATACAAGAACCCCGAGATCTCCTTGCCATCGAAACTCTTCCATTTCACCAACTCCGCGCCCGGAAAGGCATCGGTTCTCACCGCCGTTTCGCTGTCCGTCCACCGCGAAAGCTTGCCGTTGGGCACGTCAATCGAATAGACATCGCCCGGCCCTCGCGCATTCACAATCGCAAAACCAAGTTCTCGGCTGTCGTGCTGCCAGCGGAGCATCCCGATTACACCCGCAGGAAGCTTTGGCATAGCCGAATCCATTTCGCTCCCCGCGACGCGCACATGCAAAACACTGTTGCCCGCCTCGTTGGTCACAAAAGCAATTCGCCGCCCGTCATGCGACAATCTGAACCCGTCAACGTCCCACGGGATTTTCGTTGTCAGATACTTCGCCTGCTTGGTCGCCAAGTCGATGTATGCCAGCCGTTGAAACTCCGAGTCTTTGTCAGTCGTGACGTAAATGCCTTTGCCGTCCTTGCTGAATTCTCCCTCTCCGTAGGCAACTTTCTCCTTCGCATCACGCAGAGTAAATGCCGTTTTCTCTCCCGTGCTGGTATCCACCAGCCATAAATACGATTCGTTGATGGACAAATCTTCCTTTAGCAGGATTTTCCTGTCGTCCGGAGACCAATCGAGCGCCTCCCACCCGCCGCCTTCCAATTTCGTCAGCAGACGATCCGACTTGGAATCCGCTGGATTCACCACCCACAGATCCATATCCTTGCCGGTCCGCCGCGTGGACATGTACGCAAGCGCGTCTCCCTTTGAGGACCACGGCCCCATCAGATTGCGCGCCTTGCCGTCCGTCAGCAGCGTCACATCGCCCGTTTTCAAATCGTAGCGATAGAGCTGATACCATTCCCCTCCGCCGATATCCTTCATGAAAACAATGTAGTCCCCGCCGTTCGGATGAAACCGTCCGTTCGTCACCGCATCAGGGAAAAACGTCAGTTGTCGCCTTGCGGCACCCGGAGACGAGACCAGGTGCAATTGTGGGGTGTCGCCGAATCGTGTGGAGACCAACATTTCGCGCTTAGCAGGATTCCAGTCCGCCAATCCTGCGCTGCGATAGGCTCCATAGCGTCCGGCCGTCTCCGCTAATGCCGCCGAAATCTTTGGCACTCCGTCGGCCACGATGCTTTCCGGCGGCGCGACCACGGCCTCCTGCGCTGCCAGCGGGACTCCCGCGAGCAACACAACCGCACATGCCATCATCCATTTCTTGTTCATAATCCCAAGGCTCCTTTGACGGACGAAGCCTTCACTTATACCCGAAACAATTGGACACGCAAGCGAATTGCCGCGTCTCCACAATTCAGGCTGCGTGCTAAACTTCCGCTGCACTCCAATTCGGCCAATGTTCCGCAAAATTCTCATCGCCAATCGCGGCGAAATTGCCGTGCGCATCCTTCGCGCCTGCCGTGAACTTGGCATCCGCTCCGCCGCCGTTTTTAGCGATGTCGACCGCAACTCGCTTCATGTTCGCCTTGCCGACGAAGCCTACCCCATCGGTCCCGCGGCGTCCCGCGAAAGCTATCTGCGCATCGACAAAATCATGGATGTTGCCCAGCGTGCCGGCTGCGACGCCATTCACCCCGGCTACGGTTTTCTCGCGGAAAACGCCGCATTGCCGCGTGCGTGCTCCGACGCCGGGGTCACCTTCATCGGACCTTCCGCCGAAGCTATGGAGGCCCTCGGCGCAAAAACCGCCGGCCGTCAACTCGCCCGCCGCGCCGAAGTCCCCACCGTTCCAGGTACCAACGACTCCATCGAAGATCCGCAAGCCGCGCAAGACCTCGCTCGCAACATGGGCTACCCCATCCTGCTCAAGGCGGTAGCCGGAGGAGGCGGCAAAGGCATGCGCCTCGTCAACGCTGACGCCGAATTCGCTGCGGCCTTCCGCGACGCTTCTTCCGAAGCCCTCAACGCGTTCGGCAATGCCAGCGTCTATCTCGAAAAATATCTGGAACAGCCACGCCACATCGAAATCCAGATCCTCGCCGATGCTCATGGCCGCGTCGTCTCTCTCGGCGAACGCGAATGCTCCGTCCAGCGACGCCATCAAAAAGTGATCGAAGAAGCTCCTTCGCCCATCATGACACCGGAATTGCGCAAGCGGATGGGTGACGCCGCTGTGCGCCTCGCGCGCGCCGGCGGCTACACCAATGCCGGTACCGTCGAATTCCTCGTCGACGCCCACTACAATTTTTATTTCCTGGAAGTGAACACCCGCCTGCAAGTCGAACATCCCGTCACCGAACAGGTCACCGGCCTCGACCTCGTCAAACTGCAGATCGCCATCGCCGCCGGCCATCGTCTGCCGTTCGCCTGGGAAACCATCACCCCGCGCGGCCACGCCATGGAAGTCCGCCTCTACGCCGAGGATCCCGAGAATAATTTCTTTCCTTCACCTGGAAGAATTCTTTCCCGCCACGCACCGAGTGGCCCCGGCATTCGCGTGGATGAAGGCGTCTACGAAGGCTGGACCGTCCCAATGGACTACGATCCGCTGCTGAGCAAGCTGATCGCCTGGGGCAACAGCCGCGAGGAAACCATCGCCCGGCTTCGCCGCGCTCTTGAGGAATATTCCATCACCGGCATCAAGACAAACGCCGCGCTTTTCCGCCGCATCCTTGCCGAACCTGATTTTCTCCGCGCTGAAATTCACACCAAATGGCTGGACGAAGTGTTGCGCCGCCCGCATCCCCACGTGCAGCACGGCCCCACTAGCATTGACGCTGCCGCCATCGCTGCGGCCCTTTGGCAAGCAACGCGTAACGGCTCCGCGGCACCCGCTGAACCCGCAACCGAATCTGCCTGGAAACGCGAGGGACGCCGCCAGCAACAGGAGCGTCTGCCGTGAAGTACGAAGTCCAGCTGGCCGGAAAAACGCGCCTCGTCGAATTCACTCAGGAGGCTGGCGCTTGGAAAATCTCTCTCGATGGAAACGCGCTCGATGCGAACGCTGTTGAAGTCGCTCCCAACACGTTCAGCGTTCTGTTGAACGGCGAGTCACACCAGATCCGCATCGCGCCCCGCCCGGACGGCACACTCAACCTTCACACCGGCCTCGCCGAATATCAAGCCGAAGTCACCGATCCTCGCTCCTGGCGCGGTCGCCGTCACGGCGCTGTAGAAGCCGAAGGTCGTCAGCAAGTCGCCGCACCCATGCCCGGCAAGGTGGTTCGCCTGCTCGTCAAGGAAGGCGACTCTGTCGAGGCGGGTCAGGGTCTGCTCGTCGTCGAAGCCATGAAAATGCAAAATGAAATCCGCTCGCCCAAAAGTGGCAAAATTGAAAAACTCTTTGCCAAAGAAGGCCAGCCCGTCAACGCCGGCGACGTTCTCCTGTGGGTCGAGTAGCACCCTCGCCCGCAACAGGCGGTCGTCCGGAACGCGTGCGCCAGGTGCCGATGGTCACCGCGAACAAGCCTTTGTGCTTGTTGTCATCCTAGGGCCAACGGAGTTCGCCAAAGGATCGCAACTTCGACCCAATTGAGATCGCTTAATCTACTTGGCTTTAATGGAAATCAAAGCGAAGGCGGACTAATTCTACGGCGTAGCGGTCTTTGCAGGTACCGCGCTCTTCGCCGCCGGCAGCTTGCCGTTCGATTCCAGCACTTGCCGTGCCAGATAATTCTTCACTCCCGCTTCATCCCGCGCCACAGCGAGATAGGACGCGCGCAACAGCTGTTCCTTACGATTTCGCAGGGTATCCCGGATCGACTGCTGCACCTGCGGATCGCCAATCCCGCGCTGCCCGGCCGATTCCCGCGTGACCAGCTTCAAAATTCGTACGCTGTCCTTCAGCACAATCGGCTGACTCACTTGCCCCGGCTTCATTCCGATCACCATCTTTTTCAGCGCAGGGTCCGATTGGTTCAGGGCCGACTCCGGCACATAGCCCAGATCGCCGCCGGTCACTGCCGTGTTCATGTCTTCGGAATAGTCCATCGCCAGTTGCGCAAAATCCGCGCCGCTGTTCAAACGGTCCATCAACATTTTTACCTTGCGTTCCGCTTCCGCCTGGTTGGTCGCGTCGTCATTCTTGCGGTTGCGGACTTGCATTTCCTTGCGCGGCGTCACCACGATTTGCGCGATGCGATATTGCGGCTCGGCCACGTTGAACTGCGGCTTGTTGGCGTTATAGAAATCCGCAATGTCCTGGTCCGTGATCGCCACCTTGGCAACGACTTCACGATTGATCAGCTTTTGAATCGAAAGCTCCCGTCGCACCGTGTTCTTCAAATCTTCCACGGTCACGCCGCGTTCTTTCAGTTGTCGCTGAAATTCATCCTCCGTGTAGGGGCTTTTCAGCTCGGTAAACTTGTCTTCCACTTCGCCGTCGCTGGCCTCCAGGTTCAGCTTTTTCGCGCGTTCCAGCAGAATCTCGTTGTTGATCAGCTCATCGATCACGTTGAGCTTCAACGACAGCGCCTCTTCCTGCGAAGGCTCCTGCCCCTCTGGACTGATTCGTGTCCGGTAATACTTTTCCACTTCGTCGCGCTTGATCTCTTTGCCGTTCACCACGGCCCACACGTCGGCCGAAGGGGCGGTCGTGTTCTTGCAACCCGCCGCCAGCAGCGCGAACACCACCGCCAGTGGCAGCAGCCCCGCGCAGCGGCGCGCAAAATCGCCCGCGTCACGGCGCACTGTTTTTGCGGACTTGCCCTCGCAAAGGGAATTCAGGCGCCGAGTTTCAGGGTTTGTACTCGCAAACCCTGAGCTAGAAAAGTTTTTCAATGGATTCCCGCTTAAGCGGCTTTTTTGACTTTGCCTGCGCGGATGCACGCCGTGCACACGCGTACGCGTTTCCGGGCGCCCGCTACTAACGCGCGGACCGACCGCAAATTCGGATTCCACCGGCGACGCCGCGTATTGTTGGCGTGGCTCACGACATTTCCGTAGCTCGGCCCCTTGCCGCAGTATTCACACTTCAGTGCCATGATTCTTCTACTTCCCATCTAATTGGAATTGCAGACCATTAAGTGTACCAGACCTCCCGCTGTCCTCAAAGCAACATCCCACCGACGCCCTAATGAGACGCATGGAATCGGTTCTAAATAGAGGTTCAAAAGCATGACCGCCAAAGTGAATATGTATCCGAGAGGTCGCCGAACGGGCTACCGCCCTTTACAAGCTGACTGCGAATGGCACCGGCGTGCCCAATCACCTCATGCGCCCATATGTTGCTGGCTTCTCTGATGGAGAGGAATGGCAAGAAATTCTGGCAACTGTCAAATCAAGCTGATGCCAGAAACGGTGCTTCGCAGCGTTCGAAATGAGTGCGTCCGTTTCGCCGGGATTTGCGGTATTCGGCGTCAAGCGAACAGCGGAATATGCGCCTCCACCAGCGTCCCCGGCTCGCTCCGCGTTACCTCCAGCTCGCCGCCAAACTGCCGGATCCGCTCTCGCATGCCTGCTATGCCGACTCCCATTCTCTTCGTCACCCGTACCCCTGCAATATCGGCCGGGGGGCCTTGGCCGTAATCCCGAACCCGCACCACGATTCGCTCCGGCTGCTTGTCGAGTTCCACTCGCGCGCTCTCGGTTTTTGCATGGCGCACCACGTTCGTCAGCGCTTCTTGGATCACCCGGAAAATGGCGGTTTCAATCTCACCGCTCAGACGTGGAAAGTCCTGTGGCCGGATCGTCAGCGCAATTTGGATCCCGCTTCGCTTGGTCACACCGTCGATGAACCAGTCCAACGCCGCCCGCAATCCGGTTTCATCTAGCAGTGGCGGATGCAGCAGGTAAGAAAGGTTGCGAACACTCGAAAGCGCCGAACTGGCAATCTGGTCCGCTTCTTCATTCTTGCTTCGGCTCAGCACCATCTTCAGCAGGCTTAATTGTTGTCCCAAATCGTCGTGCAGTTCGCGCGCAATTCGTCTCCGCTCCTCGTCCTGCACGTGCAGAACCTGCGCGGAAAGCTTCTGCAGTTCCAGAGTTCGCAGTTCGATGATTCTACGGGACTCGTCTAGTTCCGCCAGATTTCTTCGCAGCTCCCGGTTCAGATTGTTGATGCGCTCAGCGGCATCGCGGCGTTCGCTCATGTCCCGCGTAATTTTCGCGAATCCAGATAGCTTCCCGCCCGGGTCGCGCAATGCCGTGATGGTCACCGACGCCCAAAATGCCGAGCCGTCTTTTCTGACTCGCCAGCCCTCATCCGCAAACCGTCCCTCTTTTGCGGCAAGCGCCAGTTCCCGCGTGGGCCATCCGCTCTGCACTGCTTCCGGCATATAGAACTTCGAGAAATGCTGGCCCAGAATTTCTCCCTTGCTGTATCCTTTCAGCGCTTCCGCGCCCGGGTTCCACGTCAGCACGTGCCCTTCGGGGCTCAAAACAAAAATAGCGTAGTCCTGCACGCTTTCCACAAGGAGGCGAAAGATTTCGCTACCTTGGGCGTAGGTATTCGCTCGGCTCGGGTCAGATGCTGACATCAGGCCCACTCACGATACACCCTGCACGGCAGTCTTCGTGTCGCAACACTTGGTGTTGGCTAAAAGATATCGCGTTGCTTCGTTTACAGGCAATGACGCGGCACCTGCTTAACGAGTATTCCCAACCATTGCGCCTACCTGTACCACCAGAAGCGGACCCCAATCCATACAGTCGATTCCCGACTCTCGCGTTATGCCCACTGTGCCGCGCAATCCCTATCGGCTGCTCTTCGGTGTGAAATGCAAAATGAACGAATATCCCAACAGGTTTACTCTTGCCTGGTAATCCACTGTGAGTCGAATGACCTCACTCTCGCCCGAGCCACTGCGCCGCACCGTCACCTGCTGCGGCGTTAGCGCAATGTCGTAGTCTTCAGCCCTGCGTATCACCATGGCGCGCAGCTCCGCATCGGTCCTTTGCGCATCCAGCCCGATTTTCGTGCCCACCTGCGCTGCCAAATCCTCTAGGTCATCCTGTAGTTCGATATTGGCCACCTCGCAAGCGGCAAACTGCCAGCCCACCACCACGGTTGCCGCAATCATCGCCAGCCCGGCAACTAATTTTGACCTTCCCCATCTCATTTTCGCTTGCCGCGTTTTGGTAAGGTTTCGCTGCTTCCGCTATCTCAGTTCAGTATTCTGACAGCGTAGAAAAGGATGATTGATATATGAAGGGTAATGAATACTCTAATTTTTAATCTTCTGGAATAATCCATAGAGCGCCATACCCGCGCCCCCCAGGAACAGAATCGGCGTCAGGTACATGTTCACAAATCCTGGAATCTGCACGGGCAGATTTAGCCCGCTATGCCCACCCGCGAAGTAATAGATCACTCCCGCCAGCAGCGCCCACAGCAACCCTCGCCGGATGTTCGCGCGCGCATTTCCGGACGAACCCGCGCTCCCCATCCGCGTACCCGGCCGCACCGCCGGAATCGATTCGCGGCAGAACGGACACCGCTCCAGAGTCGACCCCACCGCTTTCCCGCAAAAGGGACAGTTTCGTTTTTCCATAACCGAGCCTCGCCAGGTTCGCTGCTGGTCTCCACTTCCGCGTTTTATTGCGACAACCGTTACAACCACACTAGTTTTGCCCCCTGTTCCCGTCAAGGCATTCCCAGGTGTTTTTTCCTTGATTCTCAGTAACTCATATGGTTCTTTTACCGAAATGTATACTGGGGGCTTATGCGAGCCGAAAAAAACGGAGTACCCGCACGATACGGATTCCGCTCCATAAGTTCTTTAGAATCAGGACTTGCAGGATAGAGGTAGGGAAGCTGGGTTATGGTTGAAAAGACTACGCTGACGCTCGAAACCTCTCAGCAGTGTAGCTCGCGTAGTTCCATGACTCAGTGTTTCCGGTCGCCCCGCCGACCGCGGCACGCCGCCAACCGACCCTGCTAGTGATCATGCGAGATTCCTTCCATCCCTCGGCTCGCCTTTGCTCCACGCCTCAGCGCGGCCAACACACCATGGTCCTTAGGCACGAAATATCCCACCACGATCCCCATCGCTCCACCGCGCAGGAGCTTTCCCGAGGTGTTGTCGTAGGTCGCGGTAATCGTCAGCCTATCCCCTGCCTCCAGCGCATATCCGCCCGTCTCAACGAACATCACCACCGGCATGCTCACCAGCCGCCCCCGCTCATCCGTCTTCGCGATCAGAGTGGCCACCGGCTCGTTATTCCGCGAGTCTTCGAGCACGAGCTCTCTTGCGTAGTCGTGCATGTGCCCGCCAACCCCCAGCAACACGCCGTCATACTTTACCGGCACCGTCCCCACCTTCTTGCTCTGGCCCATTGGTAGGTCGTAACCGGAGTTGCCGCAGCTCCCCACGTCCATCCAGGCGGGATAAAAGTTCTTCAGGGGAGCCGGCGAAGCAGCGTCCTGATAAGGAATGGCCACCTCAAGATAGGCCTGCTGGTAGGTGGTCGGCGTCGGATTGTGAATCATGGTCTCCAGGCGGATTTTGTCGCCCTTCTCTACGCGGTAGCCAAAGCCGGGCACCTGCGCCCAGTCGGTCAGTTCGCCGCCCGCTCCAAAAATATGTTCGTCTTTATTGGGGCAGAGAAAATCCGGGCGATTTTCGTTCCAGAACGCGACGTGGTGCAGAACCACTCCGGGCACCTCGCCGCCCGCGGCATCCACCAGCTTGGTGTGATATGCCAGCAACCATCCTCCGGCCGCGATCGTCCACACCAGGTCCGGTGGTTGCGCCATTTTCATGTGCGGCGTGTTCGCCGGCAAATTCATCGGACCGATACGCAACGTGATCGTATGTGCCGCCGCGTCTGTTTTCGCATCCAGCTTCACGCCTTTCGCGGTTTCGTGCTTCATGCCGCCCTGCATGAAGCCGCCATGCTGCATGTGCTCCATGTCGTGCGGCTTCGGGGCGGGTTGCTCCTGCGCGAACGACGCAACACACCCAAACGCAGCAAACGTCGCAACCAGGCCAATTTTCATGGAGCACCTCTACCTGACAGGGAATCTCACATTTAATGATACGCCCGAGCGACCACGGCGATGAGTGTCTCGCGGTCGACCTGCAGATGTCCCGCGTCGCCGCCGGCCGGCGTTGTTATACTAACCGCCGCGAATTCTTTGTCATGAAATCTTCGCCCTCGGCAATTTCCGAGCGATCAAGTAGGCTGGTGCGCCTTTCAGCAGCGGCGAAGTTAATTTGCGCCTTGATTCTCTGCGCGCTAAACGCCCCTTTGGTGCTGACGCAGGAGTCGCATCCTCAGCCGCCGCCTCCTCCTCCCGGCGCCAAGGCCATAAAGTGCGCCAACCGTGAAATTCCTCAATTCACGGACATCACGGCGAAAACCGGCATCACCTTCGCGCACGCTTCGGCCAGCGACAATCGTTACGTCGTGGAGTCCATGAGCGGCGGCGTGCTACTCATTGACTACGACCGCGACGGATATCCGGACATTTATTTCACCAACGCACCGACGGTAGATATGGCCCTCAAAGGGCAGACGGCGCGCAGCACCCTTTATCACAACAACCACGACGGCACGTTCACCGACGTCACCGACAAAGCCGGCCTGGCCACGCCGTGTTTCGCCATGGGCGGCGCGGTCGGCGACTACAACAACGACGGCTGGCCGGATCTCTACCTCACCTGTCTCGGGGGCAACAAGCTTTTCCGCAACAACGGCGACGGAACTTTCACCGACGTCACCAAACCGGCGGGCGTCGCGGATGGCCGCTGGTCCACGGGCGCGGCGTTCGGCGACTACGATGGCGACGGTTACCTGGACCTGATGGTCTCAAACTACGTGGATTTTCATTTGAATGATTTGCCGGGGTTCGGCTCCGCGCCCAACTGCAAGTACCGCGGCATTGACGTGCAATGCGGCCCGCGCGGACTGAAAGGCGCTGGCGACGCGCTTTTTCACAACAACGGCGACGGCACGTTCACTGATGTTTCCAAAGCCGCGGGCGTGGACGATCCCGGCGGCTACTACGGCATGTCCGTCATTTTTTCCGACTTGAACAACACGGGCCGACCGGACATTTACATCGCGAATGATTCCACCCCGAAGTTTCTCTACAGGAATCTGGGCAACGGTAAATTTCAGGAGATCGGCCTCGAATCCGGCACGGCAGTGAGCGAGGACGGCTCGGAACAGGCGTCCATGGGGCTGGCCGTGGGTGATTACCTGCATAACGGTCGGCCTTCTCTTTTTGCCACCAATTTTTCCGACGAGTACAGCAATCTTTACCGCAATGATGGCAACTGGAGTTTCACAGACGTCTCCTACAAATCCGGTGTGGCGCTGCCTTCGCTGCCTTATGTGAAGTGGGGCACCGCGTTCTTTGATGCGGACAATGACGGTTGGCTGGATTTGATCGTCGTGGGCGGCCACGTCTATCCGCAGGTGGACAAGTTGCCCTCCGGCGCGCGTTACCAAGAGCCAAAAGTCCTGGAGCTGAATCAGAAAGACGGAACGTTTTGCGATGCAAGCGAGCAGGCCGGATCGGCGCTAAAGACTCCGCGTGTTTCCCGCGGGCTCGTTGCAGGTGACCTCTTCAACGACGGGAATGTGGATATTGTCGTGGAGGACTTGGCCGGTGCACCCATGATTTTGAAAAACAACGGCGTTCCCGGCCACCACTGGGTTAGCATCGAGTTGCAAGGCACAAAAAGCAATCGACTGGCGATCGGCGCGCGCGTGAAAATCGTCGCCGGCGGAATGACCCAGACCGAAGAGATCCACAGCGGCGGCAGCTATCTTTCGCAAAGCGACCTGCGTGTCCACTTCGGCCTCAACACGGCCACAAAAATTGAGTTTGTGGAAATTCGATGGCCTTCTGGCAAAGTTGAAACACTGAGAAATCTCGACGCCGACAAATTCTATTCCGTCCTGGAAGGGCAGGGAGTTGTCCCCGCCGAAAGAATCCGCCCGGCAGTTCCCGCCAATGAGAGGCGTTAGAGGGCGGTCGTCCTTGCAAGATGGATGTAGCCGACGGCGTGGACGGCCGAGCTCGTTGGGATATTGTTTTTGTGGCAGTGGCGTATTCCCCTGATCATTTGGCCAGACAACGTTTCGCGGATGATTAGCCCCTCGCGTCAACTGCGTTGGCATCGCCGGCGCCCAGAGGGGGCGCGTAGCCAGATTCGCACTCCGATTTTGGCGTGGCACTCGGCTGCCACCTACGCGTGTGCTAAGCGAGCGACTTATCGCTAGCTAAGAGGTGTGTTCGACGATGGACGAACGAGTGGCGTTCTTGGTAGCCGTAGCTCGCGTTCCGATAATCGCGAGCTACAGCCGCCACCCCTTGCCGGAGTATGCTTTGCAGCTTACTGGATCGGTACAGTCTTCGCGTCGATTGATTCGATAAAGCGAACCACTGCTCCGCGGTCAGCCGGATTAGTTAGAGTATCGACTCCGCCAGTCCCGGCACTGCGATGCTGAACATTGTCCAGCACGGAATCGAGCGAATCCAGCGCTCCGTTGTGCAGGAACGTCCTAGGGAACGCAAAAACCGACAGCAGGGAAGCTGGGGCGAAACCGTCCGCTCCGAGTGGCGGCGCCGCATTCTGGCGCACTTCATTGAAGAACGCAGGATCGAAAGTGCCCACTTTCTTCAACTCGCTGATTAGTTGCCCGTCTTTGACTAGAGCCGGATCTGGCGGCGGTGTGAATCTGACCCTACTGCTAGTCCACTGTGGTCCGCCATGACACTGCTGACAATTTGCCGCGATGAATAAAGCCCTTCCGGCGACCACCTGCGGGTCGGTTTTGGAGACCGCCGAAATCGGTGCGCGGATGCCAAACTGCTCAAAGGCCTTGATGGCGTCCCAGGCGTTGACCCCACGCACTTTCAGCTGGTTGCGATTGGAGTTCGCGAGTGGGGTTAGGTCGGGGATGTTCGCAAGGTCTTCGGGCGTGACCCCGTCCGCTTTGACAATCAAGCCCAATCCTCCGGAGACGACGCGAATATTGCGCTCAAAGTCTTCTTCTTCGTCGCGCTCGGCCGACCAGTTTAGAGCCCGCATTATGTTTCTCTGAGCGTCCGTCTGGTCGAAGTCCGTGTGTTGTGGGATCGTGCGCTTCGGTCCGCTGGGGAAGATCCACACGACATTGTCGGACAGCGCGAAAGGAGAATGACAGGCAGAGCACGACCCCCAACCGGCGGCTGACATGCGACCGACGATGGCAGGCTGACCAGGTGCCGGAGGGTCAAACTCTCCCACAGAGGTGTTGTAGAGTTCCTTTCCGACGTGAATCTTGTCCGCCAAGGTGCCGGGCGAAGGGAGGCTGGCTGAAAATAACGTCGCCTTGACTGTCTCAGGCGAAGTGGTCAGGTCCACGACGGTCACATCACGCGAAACATAGTTCATAACGTATGCGCGAGTATCCTCTGCGTCGATCACGATCCCTCGCGGGTTCTTGCCGGTCGGAATTTGAAGCACTCGCGTGGGGTCAGACGGGTCCGACTGCACAGTGCCAAGCCCCGAAACGGAATCAATTGCAACCTTCACTAGCAGATTGCTCGCTGCGCTAACTACGTAAGCATCGTCCTCGGAATGTTTGAATGCCATTGCCCAAGGTTGGGTGATAAACCGCTTAGAGGGATTGACCTGCGACCCAACGGCAACGTGCATGTTGATGGTCGTGCCCGCATCTGCGTTCGTGACGATATTGGCGACCGAGAGCAGGCTGTGGGTGTTCACATTAAAACGGACCGGGCCATTCGGCGAGGCTCCAGTGTTGGGCACAAAAGCGAAATTTCCTTTGATGGCAATGTTATTCAGTTGGTTCGGATACGCCCCGGTCGTAAAGGTGAAATTCATACCCGGTGGTATCCGCGCAAGGGCGTCTCCAGCAGCTTTGAATCCGGTGTCAGCCAAAGGTTGCAGCAGGATTTCTCCGGTCACTTGATCGGTGGAAGTCGAAATTACGGTCACGTGGCCCGCTTTGGCATCGTCAGCGCCGTCAACCTTGCCAGTGACAGGCAGGGAAAGAAACTGCGTGACGTACAAGGATTCATCGAGGTCATCGCTGTCTCCATCATTCGTGACAGCAAGTCCCCGGGGCTCAAACCCAACACCCTCGATCGTTTTAACGACTGTATTCGTGCTGGTATCAATGACGGAAATCGAGTTGGACCTTGCGTTTGCGCAATACAGCTTAGTGCCGTTTGGCGTCGTAACTAAGCCGTACGGCTCTGTCCCGACCTCTATTTGCCCCACTTCAGCAATCTTGTTTTTGTTCTTGCCGAATTGAATCACCGAAACCGTGCCGCTGACTGTGTTTGCGACATACCCGATTTTGCCGCCAGGAAGGACCGCCACGCCCCAGGGTTCGACTCCAACCGGTACTTCGGCAAGGCGATGGTTCTTATCGTTCTTGACGTCGAATACGGTCACACTGTTCTTGTCTGGGTTTGCTACCAGGAGAAATTCCGCGTCCGCAGTTAGGGCGAGCGGTTGAGATGAGGTCGCGCCCGAGAATCGTGGCCCCTCCTCCTTGGCAGATGCCGGCGTTCCGTGCCGTAAAGCCAGCACGGTTATCAAGAGAAAGGCCGCCAAGATAAGTATCAATCGCCGCAAAGGTTCCTGCCAACCGCGCCTGGGAGTGGATCGTGAGGCAGCTTGATAACTGCGCGAGTCGCCAAAGTTGAATTCGGCGCCCGCAAGTCGGAAGAAAAACGCGAGCCCGGAGAATGTCATGTTGAATACCTCCTCGGTGGCTTGGTCAGCCACGTTTGTCGCTGCTGCTAGCCAGCTAGCTAAGTCCTAACGCAAGGCCATAGCCGGGAGTTCAAGCCACACGTCAAGGTGAGATAGTTATGGTTTAGGAAGGAACCTCTACAGCGCGGATCTCGCCGACTATACTGCGGTTCGCTGTCATGTCAATAGCTCAGGATCTCTTTTGATCCAAAATTCACAAATGCAGCGTCTGATTTGGTTGTAAGCATCGGCCGGTGCCCCGACGAAGAGCCTGGAGCGCGATGACCTGGTGTCGTGGACAATTTTCCGACGATCCCGCCTGGAGTCGGCTATGCACTTACCAAAAGGGGATCGAACCACGAGCGCGGGAACTCCTTGGCCATGACAGCCAGGGTGGCCGGCAAGAAATCCGTCACCCACGAGTCCTTCGAGCTCGCACTTGGCCGTACAGCGTTATACCGATGAAGTCATTCTCGCCTGGGCCATCGTCAAATGATTCTAGGCCGATATGCGTGTTGCAACACATATCTAGTTTACAGTAGACTGCCAGCTAGCATGGGCACCGCGCTCGAACGACGGCTCAAGATGAGGCCTCTTCAGGATCCCGTGGTGGAAGGGATGCTGAACCTGTTGGTAACCGGTGCGCTGCTAAATCAGCAAGCTGAAACGCGATTTGGCCAATTCGGACTCTCCACTAGCGCGTACAACGTGCTGCGTATTTTGCGCGGGTCGCCCGATGGGCTTCCGCGCGGCGAGATTGCGGAGAGAATGGTGAACCGCTCCCCTGATGTCACGCGGCTCATTGACCGGTTAGCGCGACGCGGGTTGGTGCGACGAACGCGTGCAAGGATCGACCGCCGCCTGTCGTTGACGCGCATTACAGAAAAGGGTGTCGCGCTGCTCGAGCGTGCGGAAGTGGCGAGCGTGGAGCAGCGGTCGCACCTTGCCACACGCCTCTCCGAGAAGGAATGGCGGGAACTCAGCAGCATGTGCGAGCGAATCTACGGCGAGCAGCGTTGATTTTGTTTCCCAAGTATGTGTTGCAACACAGTATGTGTAAACACATAGAGAGTTTGATGTGGTCAGAAAGGAAAAAGGAAGATGAGTATACAAGACCGTGGTTCGCTCGCGATGAGGTTACGGCTGGTCCTATTGCTGCTGGTATGGCCGTCGGGGTTGGTCTCGGGTGGGCCTGTGGATGGTCACGGCGTGGCACCGAGCATCGTGGCGAACTACAACCGTCGGCCCGCTGGCGAGATTCGTGACGGTACGCTTCGCCTTGCGCTGCGGGCCGGGCTCGGGTCCTGGCGGCCCGAGGAAGAAGACGGTCCGGCCCTCCAGGTCGAAGCCTTTGGTGAAATCACAGGCCCGTTGCAGGTACCCGCGCCGTTGATTCGCGTGCGCGCGGGACGCGACATCGTCGCAAGCATTCGTAACAATCTGTCGACGCCGCTGCAGGTGCATGGTTTGTGCGCGCGGGACGGAAGCCCATGTCCGGTTCTGGATGTACCGGCCGGCCAGACCCGCGACGTGCACTTTACGAGTGGCCAGCCGGGGACGTACTACTACTGGGCTACGACTACCGGCATGCCATTGCAGTTTCGGGGTTCGTCGGACACACAACTCTCAGGTGGGCTCATCATCGACCCGGCCGAAGGCAAACTGGCGGCCGACCGTGTGTTCGTCATCACGGAGTGGACTAGCCTCACACGCGAACAGCTGCGAGAGGTGGTTTCGCAACCTGATCCCGGTGCTGCGTTTCTCCGTCTCAGGCCGAACCAGCTCTATGCGGTCAACGGCCGTGCATGGCCCCATACTGAGCGGATCACGCATGACCTCGGCGAAGAAGTTCGGTGGCGTGTTGTCAACTTGAGCACCCAGGCGCACCCACTGCACTTACATGGCTTCTATTTCGATGTCGAGCGCGAAGGCGATGAGACGCACGACGAGGCCATCGCCCCGCGCCGGAGAATCCGTGAAGTGACCCACCTATTGGCCCCGGGATCGACGATGAGCATGACATGGACGCCAGAGCGCGCTGGCCGCTGGCTTCTTCACTGCCACACTATGCTGCACGTGTCGCCGACCCTGAACGTGGATGGATCATCCCGATCGCACGAACAGCACGGCCATGACCATCTTGAAGCAGGCATGACGGGGTTGGTTGTGGGGATCGTGATTCGTGAACCAGAGAAACATGCCGAGCATTCCACCGAGGTTTCCAGGGCACGGCAGCTCACGCTTGTGATGCAGCAGGAACCACACCGATTCGGCGAAGCACCGGCGTTCGGATTCCTGCTCGCGGAAGGATCGCAAGCTCCTCCTATTGGCCCAGTGCCCGTGCCCGGCCCGGTGCTCGTGCTGAGGCGCGGTGAGCCAGTCGCCATCACGCTGATCAATCACTTGCCCGAAGCAACGTCAATTCATTGGCACGGGATGGAACTGGAAAGTGCTTACGACGGGGTTCACGGCTGGAGTGGGTCGGAAAATCATGCAACACCAATGATCGAGCCTGGGGACGCCTTCGTGGTGCGCTTCACGCCGCCGCGCGCCGGCACGTTCATCTATCACACGCACCTGCACGACAATCGGCAGCTCACCTCTGGGCTGTACGGCGCCCTGCTGGTCTTGGAACCGGAGGCTGTGTTTGACGAGGCTGTGGATCACGTCTTCGTACTGGGGCGAGGCGGGCCGGCACTGGACGCACCCACGGTCATCAATGGAGAGTCCGCCCCGCAGGTCGTCTGGAAGGCCGGCATGCGCCACCGCGTGCGGCTGATCAACATCACGCCCAATGAGATCCTGAATGTCAGCCTGCGCACGGCCACGGAACCTGTTACGTGGCTCCCGTTGGCGAAAGATGGGGCAGCGTTACAGGCTGAGCGATCGGTAAGAGGACCCGCGGCACAACTTATTGCCGTCGGCGAAACCTACGACTTTGAGTATGAGGCGCCCATGGAGCGTCGCTCGCTCTGGTTGGAAGCCAGAAGTACGGGAGGCAAGTGGCACGCGCAGGGTCAGGTCTTCGTCAAATGACCAAGACCGACGGCCTGACGTTTCTATGTTCGCGTTCCCGGAGGGCTTTAAGAACAGTCTTTTCGAATTGACCCTCGAGCTCATGCCATTATTCCCACATACAGGAAAACGCGATGTAAGGGAAAGTCTTCCTCTGCAAACGTCTCACCGTCGCGAAAACCGACGCTGCCGCGGTCTCGATGCAACCAACTACAGAATCATGGTGCATGATGCCGCGTTGGAGACAGGGTGTCTTGGCGGCATGCAGCCAACGCTCACTCTGTCGTAGAATTTGAGGCGCGGTACCGGTCGGGGCATCCATGCAGCCAACTCTTCTCGCCGCCATCTTTGAAGTCTCTCGCACCGCCCTCTCGATGTCCGCCGCCATCCTGGCGCTGCTGGTGATTAGCCTGTTGGCCGCGAAAAACGATGTAGCCCAGGCTCGTGGCCTCGACAAGATCGTAGCCCTGACCAACCTGTGCTTCGCTATCCCGTTGGCGGCGTTCGGCGCAGAACATCTGTCCGGTGCGAAATTCCTGATGGAGCTGGTGCCGCGATACATGCCGGGGCGCTTGTTTTGGGCTTATTTCGTCGGCTTTGCGCTGATCGCCGCATCGTTGAGCATCGGGACCAAGACTCAGGTGCGCTGGTCCGCGCTGCTGTTCGGGATCATGATGTTCCTCTTTGTGGCGATGATTCACTTTCCCGGAGCGGTCACGAGCGGGGGCCGTATCTTATGGACGATTGTCATCCGGGAAATGTCGTTCGGCGGCGGCGGCTGGGTTTTAGCGGGGATTGCGATGGGCGGATCGCGTGCGCCGGGCAAGAATCTCATCGCCGTGGGCCGCGTGCTGATCGCGATAGCCGCCATCTTTTTCGGCGTTCAGCATTTTCTGCATCCGCTGGGACTTCCCGTAGTTCCACTCGAGAAACAGATGCCAACGTGGATTCCCGCGCGCCCGTTCATCGACTATCTGACGGGGGCATTCCTCATCGTCGCTGGCGTGTGCTTTCTGCTGGCGCGGAAGACGCGCATGGCAGCTACCTATCTCGGCGCCTGGATTGTGCTCCTGGTTGTGGTCATCTACGGGCCTGTCTTGATCGGGGCGCTGGCCGACCCGAGTACTGCGGTGAAAGTCGAGGGGCTCAACTATTTCACCGACACGCTTCTATTTGGCGGAGTGATTCTTTCACTGGCCCGCGCCATGGACGGCCATCCCCCCGCCCTCCGCTAAATTCACATGCTCGCTGCTCGTCGGCACTTTGCTCCCGAATGACCGACCAACCTTTCATAATCCGGATAAGCGATGAGATTGATAAAATCATTTGGCACAGCATCTCGGCACCTGGCACAGCCGCCTGCCGGCATTCGGCGGCAGGAAATCAGGTCGGTGACGAAAAATACCGGACCCCCGCGCCAGTTTGCGCACGCGACCTGCGTGCCCTCAAAGCTTTTCTCCCCGAACAAATGAGTGGTATCGTGTGTCGGGGAATCAAGTAGAACGATGCAAACCGGGATCGTGGATCATTTCGGCCCCAATTTTACCGTTTCCAACTTCCGGAGCTACCGGCTCGCGCCAATGCGATTACTCTGCCGCTCGTTGTGCCTATTGTTTTTCGGTGCCCTTTTAGCGGTACCCGCATCGGCTATTGATCGGCCGAGTGCCCGCCCCCCATCGCTTGAACCTAGCCTGTCATTTTCCCTTGGAGACTTTGACGGAGATTCTAAACCTGATCTAGCCAGCGTTCAGTACGGAACGAGCGATTCAGCCCGCGCGGCCTACAGGATTCAACTGCAGCTCAGTGCTGCCGCCAGCCAATCCTTTCAGATCGCCGCCCCGATCGGCGGCCTGCAAATCGTTTCCCGCGACGTTAACGGTGATAACGCTCTCGATCTGGTCCTGACGACAACTTGGCTCAGGCAGCCGGTGGCGATTCTCCTCAACGATGGCCACGGCAGTTTTACACGCGTGGACCCAGATGTTTTCCCGGAGGCTTTCCGCGCATCAGGGACAAACTGGAGCTCCACGACGGAGAACCTGACGGATGCTCTTGGCATTCCGCCACAGTCTCGAGAAGCCTTCTCTTCGAAAGTGGAATTCTTCCTGCATCTCTCGTCACCATCAGGTTTCGTTGCTTTCCCGGAATTGCAACTTGCTCCCGCATCTTTTTCACTTTCCCACTCGCCCCGGGCCCCTCCATTCGAATTTCCTCAGTTATAAGCACTCGGCTCATCGACAAGTAAGCCCGCGGGCGGATTTGCCGCTCGGATTCTAGCCGTTCAAACCACGATCGGAATTGCCCTAATTTTGCGCTCGTTATCGAGCGCAGTCTGGTCACGGCGTAGCTCATTCGAGCGCCAAGCCGGGACGGGCAGTCTGCAATAGCCTTTTGGAGGTTTCATGCGGTGTTTCCTAAGTCGTCTGACTCTTGCTGTTTCGTTGACTGCGGGATTTTCAGGAGCGGCATTTCCTCAACAAGTTCTGACTTGGCAGCAAGTGAGGGACCGCTTTGAATCTGCCAATCCTTCCCTGCGAGCGGGACAGATTGGAGTTGACGAATCTCGCGCGGCCGAGATCACCGCGCATCTGCGCCCAAATCCGAATCTGGAACTGGCTGTTGATCAAATCAACCCGTTCAACGGAGGTCCGCCACATAGTCCAGCCGGTAGTCTGCTGACGGTTGCAGCTGTTAGCTATTTGCACGAGCGGCAGAGTAAACGAGAGCTACGGCTCGAAAGCGCACAAGAAACAACAGGGATTGTCGCTTCGGGCCAAGCCGACCTGGAAAGAACCCTCGTCTTCACGTTGCGGATGGCCTTCGTACAGACGCTAGAACAAAAAGCGACCCTCGGCCTCGCAAGGGAGAATCTTGCTTATTACGACCATGTGCTGGACGCAAATCGAGAACGCTACCAGGCCGGTGCGATCTCGCACGTGGATCTCGACCGGCTGGAACTCCAACGCGTGCAATATGAGTCCGACCTGCAAATGGCGGAAGAGAGTTTAGAAACCGCGAAAATACTGCTTCTTGCACTTCTGAACGACCGGACTCCAGTAGATCAATTCGATGTGACGGGACCCTTCGATTTTTCTAGGGAGATCGAGCCCCTTGATCAGGTGCGGCAAGAAGCACTCGATACCCGGCCAGATTTGAGGGCGGCGCTCCAGTCCGTTGAGAAGGCTAAGACCGACCACCGGCTCGCCGTCGCCAACGGGTCTACCGATCCGACTGTCGGTTTCGATGTGGGACGGAATCCGCCCATCGACCAGTACGTCGGCCTCAGCGTGAACATTCCGCTGCGCATTTTCGACCGCAATCAGGGAGAAAGGAAACGCACCGAGCTGGACATCGAACGCAACGAGAAGCTGGTGGAAGTGGCGCGAGCGCAAGTCTTTGCCGATGTGGACTCCGCCTACGAATCGATGACAAGCGCTATCACGCTACTCCAGCCCTATAAGGATCGTTATCTACAGCAAGCTTCGCGCGTGCGCGACACGATCGCCTTTTCTTACCAGCATGGCGCTGCGTCCCTATTGGACTTTCTCAATGCACAAGCCGAATACCGAAGCGTGCAAGTCAATTATCTGAACGTGATTGCTTCCTACTTGGACGCAGCGAATCAGCTGAATCTCGCTGTGGGCCGCGAGGTTATCCAATGAGAAATGCAGGCACCGAGTTTCTGACGCTGCTCTTTTGCTCAACTCTTTGCCTGGCTGGCTGCGGTGACGGTAGAGGAGATCCCAAAGCAGAAGAGCCACCGCCGGTCTTAGTCGAGCATGAGCAAGACGTGAGTGTGGTGCAAGTGGATCATCCTGAGAAATTCCCGCTTGCGATTGCTACCGTGTACGAGACCACGTCTCAATTGATCGTGACGGGAACGGTCAGCCCTGACATCTCCAGAAGCGTGCCGGTCATTTCGATTGCCACGGGTCGCGTGGTGGAGATTCACGCGCGGCTTGGCGACAGTGTGAAAAAGGGGCAACTGTTACTGCGCGTGCAAAGTGCCGATATCTCCGCGGCATTTTCGGACTATCGGAAGGCGGTTACCGACGAGCGACTGATCCGCACGCAGTTGGAGCGTTCGAAGCTGCTGTATGACAAGGGCGCGATCTCCCTGAACGATTTACAGGTGGCGCAAGGCGCGGAAGACAAAGCCCAGGTCGATGTAGAAAACACAAGCGAACGACTTCATGTTCTCGGGGCTGATATCGATCATCCGGCGGCGATTGTCGATGTTCGCGCTCCGGTTTCCGGTGTGATCACCGATCAGCAGGTGACGAACGCCGCGGGAGTGGCGGGCCTGGGCTCGCCCAACCCATTTACCATATCCGACCTGAGCTACGTGTGGATTCTCTGCGATGTCTATGAAAATGACCTACCCCGTGTGCATGTGAACGAAACAGCGGAAATCCGCTTGAACGCTTATCCGAACCAAATATTTGCTGGCCGCATCAGCAACGTCCTGCCCACCCTCGATCCAACGATTCGAACCGCCAAGGTGCGCATCGAGGTGCGCAACCCCGGAATGATGCGTGTGGGCATGTTCGTTACTGCGACGTTCCACGGACAGAAAAAGGAAACGCACACCGTTGTCCCTGCGGGAGCCATCTTGCATCTGCACGACCGTGATTGGGTCTATATCCCGGACGGCGAAGGGAAGTTTCGCCGGGTAAACGTGGTTGCAGGCACGTCCCTGCCAAACGAAGCGCAAGAAATCATTGCCGGCGTACAGCCCGGTCAGCAAGTCGTCACGAATGCGCTCGTGTTGCAAAGCACGGTGGAGCAATAGGTGACAACGTCCATGCGTAACGTGAGGATCGCGCGATGATTCGCGTTTTCGTCGATTACGCGCTCAACAACCGCTTCATTGTGATGGTTGTTGCTGCGCTGCTTCTGGCGTGGGGAGCGATCGCGTTTCACAACTTGCCGGTCGAAGCCTACCCAGACGTGGCGAACAACTACGTGCAGATCATCACGCAATGGCCCGGCCATGCCGCGGAAGAAATCGAGCAGCAAGTCACGATTCCCGTTGAAATCCAGATGAATGGAATTCCCCATCTCCAGCACCTGCGCTCGGTGTCCATTTTCGGGCTCTCCAGCGTGATGCTGATTTTTGACGATCAATCCGTCAATGACTGGAACCGGCAAAAGGTGCTCGAGCGGCTGGCGCAAGTCCAGTTGCCCGCCGGCTTGCAGCCGCAAATGGGCACCGACTGGAGTCCCGTTGGCCAGATCTATTTCTACCACTTGGTGAGCAAGAACCCGAAGTACGACGTGATGGAGCTGAAAGCTCTGGAGGACTGGATTCTAGAGAAACAGTTCAAATCGGTGCCTAACGTCGTGGATGTTTCAAGCCTGGGTGGCACGACGCGCGAATACCAAGTGCGCGTCGATCCCAGCAAACTCATTGCCCACGGACTCAGTATCGGTCAATTGGAGAGCCAGCTCGCAAGCAACAACGTAAACGCGGGAGGGAGCTTTATTCAGTCGGGGCTGCAGCAACTAAATGTCCGCGCGGTCGGCCTCATCAGCACCGTCAACGACATTTCGGACACCGTCATCTACGCCAGGAACGGAACCGCGCTCCGTATTCGAGACGTAGCTGAAGTGGAGCAAGGGCCCAAAATCCGTTTGGGAAAGAATGGGAAATCTATTCACCGGGCCGACGGGAAAGTGATCGACTACGACGATGTTGTCGAAGGCATCGTGCTCCTTCGCAAGGGGGCGAATGCCGACGAAACGCTAGCGGCCATCCACGAGAAGGTGAAGGAACTCAACGAGCGCATCCTTCCTCCCGGCGTGAAAGTCGTGCCGATGCTTGACCGCAGCGACTTGCTGCGGCTTACGACCCGCACGGTCCTCCACAACCTAACCGAGGGAATCGTACTCGTTTTGGTGATTCTCTTTTTTTTCCTCGGAAATTTTCGCGGAGCCGTCATTGTGGCGCTGACGATTCCGTTCGCCCTGCTCTTCGCCGCAATCTGCCTGGACCTTAATAGCATTCCTGCCAACCTCTTGTCGCTTGGCGCTTTGGACTTCGGGATGGTTGTGGACGGCTCCGTCGTCGTCATTGAAAACATCGTGCGCCACTTCGGTCTCACAACGGACGCGCAGAAGACTCCGCTCCAGCGAATTCGAGACGCGGTCACCGAAGTCATTCGGCCCGTGTTTTTCGCACGGGCAATCATCATTGCTGCCTATCTGCCGATTTTTACCCTGGAAAGTGTGGAAGGCCGGCTCTTCAAGCCGATGGCTTGGACCGTCTGCTTTGCCTTGCTCGGAGGACTGATTTTCTCGCTCATCATCGCTCCAGTTCTGGCGGCATCTCATTTCAAGCAGGGTGGGCGCGAACGGCGGAATCCCGCTATGGAACTTTTGAAAGCAAAATATCGCCGGGGTGTCCAATGGGCGGTTGAACATCCGGCTATCACCGTTGCAACAGGCGCTTTTGCTGTCGCGGCAACCGCAGGTTTGCTGCTGAGCGGCGTAGTCGGTTCGGAATTCTTGCCGCACCTCGATGAAGGTGCGGTCTGGGTGCGTGGGACTCTAGCCCCGAGCACTGGCCCAGACGAAGGAATTCGAGTTGCCAACCAAGCGCGGTTGATGCTGGCTTCCTTTCCCGAGGCCACCGTGGTCACCAGCCAGGTTGGACGCCCAGACGACGGTACCGACACAGCAGGTTTCTTCAATACGGAATACTTTGTCGATCTCAAGCCCAAGGGACAGTGGCGACCAATCTTTCGGGAGGACAAGGAACGGCTCATCGTCGCGATGAATCGCGAACTCGAGAAAATTCCCGGCGTTCTCTGGAACTTCTCTCAGCCGATCGAAGACAACATGGAAGAGGCGGTCAGCGGCGTCAAAGGCGAGCTGGCCATCAAGCTGTACGGAGATGACCTTCAGGTTCTCGAAGCCAAGGGCGACGAAGTCGTTGAAGTCATGCGACACATCCCGGGAATCGAGGATTTGGGTCTATTCCGAGTGTTGGGACAGCCCAACTTGAATATCGCCGTCGAGCGTCGGTGCGCGGCGCGCTTCGGAATCAACGCGACCGACGTACAGGACGCCGTGGAAACGGCGGTTGGCGGAAAAGCAGTGAGTCAGGTCCTGCAGGGAGAACAAAGGTTCGACCTGGTTGTCCGCTATCAGGCGAGTTACCGGGCTACTGCGGATGCCATCGCAAGCATTCGCATTCTTTCTCCTTCCGGAGAACGTGTGGCGCTCTCACAACTTGCAAAGATTGAAGTTCACGATGGCGCTTCAGAGATCTATCGCGAAGCGAACTCGCGGTATGTGGCGATTAAGTACAGCGTCCGCGGACGTGACCTCGGCGGGGCCGTAGAAGAGGCGATGAAGCTCGTCGCCGAGAAGGTGAAGTTGCCATCCGGCTACCACGTTGACTGGGCGGGCGAATACGCGAGCCAAAAGCGCTCGCAGAAACGCCTCATGCTGGTCCTTCCCATCACACTCTTTGTCATTTACATAATTCTCTACGCCATGTTCAGGTCGAGCAAGTGGGCTCTCCTCATCCTTGCCAATGTTGCAGTAGCTCCTCTCGGCGGCTTTCTCGCACTGCTCATAACCGGCACGCACTTCAGCGTTTCGTCCGGCGTCGGCTTCCTGGCTCTGTTTGGTGTATCCGTTGAGACCGGCGTGATCATGCTGGAATACATCAACCAGATTCGCGGACATGGGCTCCCCGTGCAAGCAGCAGCCATCGAAGGGGCCGTGCTTCGTCTCCGTCCCATGATGATGACGATGCTGGTCGCATCATTGGGCTTACTTCCTGCCGCTCTATCACACGGCATTGGGTCGGATTCGCAACGCCCCTTCGCCATTGTAATCGTCGGTGGACTCGTTGCGGCCCTGCTATTGAGCGTTTTCCTCTTGCCAACACTTTACGTATTGACCGCTGGACCCGAGGACAAACTGCCGCAACCTTCTTCGGATTTTGCGGAGGGCCTGTGAGCGGAGGTTCCAGACCGCCAGCACTGAATATGGGCCGCTCCCTGCCCTCGCAATGCGTAATCGGCGTGATCGTCACAATCACGTGCTTCGGGTCCGTCACATCCCGAGCAGCCAAAACGGATATTCAACAATACTCCGTGGTCGCACGAGTCGGCGCCAAGAGTGCGGGACTGACTTCGCGCGACATCATTGTGCGAGTCGGAAAGGTGAGCGTGCCCGCGACGGATATTCAATCTAGTCCTGATGTCCCGCGAAACATTGCCATCGTCATGGACACCGGGCCACATCAAGCAAACGTCCTGTCCAAGGAAAAAGAGCTGGCCGTCGCTCTGATAAATGCGCTATCCAATGCCACGACGAGTTTCACGATCGCTAGTGCGGGTGCTGCCCCGGACACCAAGGCGACGACGTTGGATCGATCCGTTGCGATCGACCACGTTCGCGAAATTGCGGGAGATAGCGGAGAGAAATCAAATGTTCCCATTTATGATGGGATTGGCTCAGCGATCCGTCAAATCTCTTTTTCTCCCGGTCTTCGCGTCATCATATTCATTGGTGAGGGAAATGACGGAGGCAGCAGGCTGCGTTACGCAGACTTACTTAGCTTGGCGGAGTCGTTTCAAGTGTCCTTCTCTGCCGCCCTTGTTGCCGATCACAGTCTTCGTGGTACGAAAAGCATCCTTCGGTATGGATGGAACCTGAGAGACCTCGCCAGCGACACGGCTGGCATATTCCTAGAGAATCAAGAACCGTCAAACGAGATTCGGCAACTCAGTGAGAGTGTTCAAGACCTTCGTCTCATTGCCTTCGAGATGCCTACTATGCATTTAAGGCACAGCAGAGTTTCAGTTTCAGTGCGGCGCGGTAAGAGGTTACCCGCGCAAAAGACCATGGTCGTTCCTTGACCATCTCCTGAGGATTTACTGTCGGCCACAGGCGGTGTCTCCTGGGATTGCAGCGGCAATTTTGGGCGACTGGCGTGTTTCCGGTTTCATGACCATCATGTCCGGCCTTCCTTTCGGCGCAACCAACACGCCCCAGTTTTCCTTCACCTCCAACCGAGGCACCGCGAACGGCACAAAGCTGGCCAGCAGCAGCTCGGCGACGTGACTAGCGTTACCGGTGGCCGTGCGCTGCAGCTTGGCTTAAAATTCAACTTCTAGGCCGATGGAGGACGCAGAGCAACAGCTGCTGGCGACCGAGCACGAACATTTTTCTGCTCGCAATATCCCAGTCATTAGGTTCGCCACATCGCTTGCTGTTCCAAGCCCGGCGATTTGCTTCTTAACCGCGGCACGAGGAGCCTGCACGGCCTTTCGCGTTTTTTAGAATTCTAGATTTGCGCTGGCGTTCAAATCATCCACGAATCTTCTGATTGCAGAAGCGTGTCTGCGGGAGTGGAGTCCATGGCGTTCCTCGAGGAAGACAGGCTTTTGCCGTATGATCCCGGCGCCCGCGCCGTCGCAAGGCGCCTCTACAGCGGCATCCGTAACTTGCCGATTGTTAGCCCGCACGGCCACGCTGATCCGCGCTGGTTCGCGGAAGACCAGCCCTTTCCAAATCCAACTCAATTGCTCGTCACCCCCGACCACTACATTTCCCGCATGCTTTACAGCCAAGGCGTCCCACTTGAGGACCTGTATTTTGGCGATGCCAGAAAGGTTTGGCGGATCTTCGCCAGCCAGTATTATCTTTTTCGCGCGACACCGACCCGGTTGTGGCTGGATTTTGCTTTTCACAATCTCTTCGGATTGGATAAGCGTCTTGCGCCTGAAACTGCTGACGAATACTACTACGCCATAACGGAAAGCCTGAAACAGCCGGAATTTCATCCTCGCGCCCTCTTCGAACGATTTCGAATTGAGGTACTGGCTACCACTGATTCGCCGCTCGATTCTCTTTCGCATCATGTGACCATCCGCGAATCGGGCTTCACAGGTCGGATCATACCGACATTCCGCCCTGATCCGGTCGTCGATCCTGATTCTGCAAACTTCAAAGAAAACATTGCACGTTTGGGACAGATAACCGGTGCGGATACCAGTGGTTGGCAGGGTTATCTCTCCGCATTGCGTCAGAGGCGGTCGGAATTCGTAGCTCTGGGTTGCACAGCAACCGACCACGGGCACCCGTCGGCGGCCACCGCGGATCTGGACCGGGATTCGGCGGCTCGGCTCTATTCTAAGATTCTTTCTGATTCCGGCACTCCGGAAGACCGCGAACTTTTTCGCGCTCAGATGCTTACGGAAATGGCGACAATGAGCCTGGACGACAAACTCGTCATGCAAATTCACCCAGGCAGTTTTCGCAACCACAACGCGAGTGTGTTCCGACGTTTTGGACCCGACGTTGGAGCGGACATTCCCGTGCCAACGAACTATGTGCAGGCCCTGAAGCCGCTGCTAAATCGCTTCGGCAACGAATCTGGTCTAACGATCATTTTGTTTACTCTCGATGAATCGACTTATAGTCGCGAACTCGCCCCACTTGCCGGACACTATCCGTGTCTCCGGCTGGGTCCTGCGTGGTGGTTCCACGACAGTCCCGAAGGGATGATGCGTTTTCGCGAGCACACTACCGAAACTGCCGGATTCTACAACACCGTCGGTTTCAATGATGACAGCCGATCTTTTATTTCGATTCCCGCGAGGCACGACGTGGCTCGTCGCGTCGATTGTTCCTTTCTTGCGCGATTGGTGGTTGAGCATCGACTCGATGAAGACGAAGCTATGGAGGTTGCCGTCGAACTCGCTGGCGGGCTCGCGCGCAAGGCTTACAGATTATAAGAGCGATCAGTGAATGCGATAGGCGCCGGAGATGGCGTTACCAAACATTTCGGAGCATTCTGTTTCGTGAGCCCAACAGGGATCGCTATGGAAGTTCGCACAGTCAGTCAAACCTTACGTCCGCCTCCCAAGTGGGAGAGCACGGAGCCGATTCCATTATGAGTCTGTTCTACGAGATTGGAAGTGAGCAAACCGACCTTTCGGCCGTTGATATGAAGAATGCTCTGTTCCAGGCACTGCGAGCGATTGGCCAGCGTGAGCGCGTGTTGGCGATTCCTCCCGATCTGACCCGTTTCCACTCGAGAGCTGGCGAGTTAACAAGACACGCGCGGGAATTTTACAAAGACCGACTTGCTGCCATTTTACCTGCGGTGGGAACACACGCATCCATGACACCCTCCCAAGTCAGCAAGATGTTCGGCGGTATACCCTTCGAGCTGTTCCACGCCCATAACTGGCGAGAAGATACCGTCGCACTGGGGGAAGTGCCCTCCGCGTATGTGCACTCGGAGTCGGGAGGCAAGGTCGACTACGCCTGGCCGGTTCTAATTAACCGGATGCTGGTCGAAGGCCATTTCGACCTGATCCTGTCCATCGGGCAGGTGGTTCCACATGAAGTGATCGGTATGGCGAACTACAACAAGAACATCCTCATTGGTACTGGGGGACCGGACAGTATCAACCGTAGTCATTTTCTGGGCGCCGTTTACGGAATGGAGAGGATTATGGGCCGAGCGAACAATCCGGTTCGGCGGGTACTGAACTATGCGGCCAGGCGATTCATCCAACACTTGCCCATCGTCTATGTATTGACTGTCGTGGGTAGAAACGAAGACGGACAATTGTCCGTAAAAGGGCTTTTCGTAGGCGACGATGATGAGTGTTTCCAACGGGCTTCGCAACTGAGTCTTAAGGTCAACGTGTTTTTACTCGGCAGCGGAATAGAAAAGGCGATCGTATACATAAATCCAGACGAAGCGAAGAGTACTTGGCTAGCGAACAAGGCGATTTATAGAACTCGAATGGCGCTTGCCGATGGCGCCGAACTGATCATTCTCGCCCCTGGAGTAAGAGCTTTTGGAGAGGATACGGCCATTGACAAGCTCATCCGCAAATACGGATATTTCGGCACGCCAGCTACCCTCGAGGCGGTTGAGAATTCCCCGGAGCTCACCGCGAATCTCAGTGCGGCTGCCCACCTCATCCATGGATCATCGGAGGGACGCTTTACCATCACTTATTGCCCTGGAGGGCTTAGCCAAAAAGAAATCTGCGACGCCGGGTTCCGGTACGCAGATCTGGATGCGATTACGAAAAAATATGATGTGGATAAGCTGAAGCAGGGTTTCAACCATGTAGCAGGTGAGGAGGTCTATTTTATTCCAAATCCCGGCTTAGGGCTGTGGGCACACCGCGGGCGCTTCGAGAATTAGTTATACCCGGCAGCAGATCTAAAGGAGCAATCATGCTTACAAGACGCGAGTTTTTGGAGGCAACAGCAGCAAGCGCGGCTGGTCTGGCTATCGGGACCACGGCCAAGAGTTATGAGCGTATCGCCGGCGCTAACGATCGTCTCAACTTCGCGGTCATTGGATTGAATGGGCGCGCCTATGCGCACCTCTCGTCCTTGAAAGCGAACCGGAGTGCCGCTCGCATCTCGCATGTTTGCGACGTGGACCGTAACATTTTGAAAAAGTTTGCAGATGCGGTGCAGCGCGAGATGGGCGAGCCACCGATGCAAGAGAAAGACTTTCGCAAAATTTTCGAACTCAAGGATGTGGACGCGATCACGATAGCCACTCCTGACCATTGGCATACCCCTATGGCCATCGCCGCGTTACAGGCCGGAAAGCATGTCTACGTGGAAAAACCTTGCAGCCACAATCCGGCTGAGGGAGCGATGCTGGTCGAGGCGCGTCAGAAGTATGGAAATCTCGTGCAAATGGGCACGCAACAGCGGTCTTCACCGCACACAATTGAGATTGTCGAAAAAATTCATGGTGGAGCGATCGGACGACCGTATCTCGCGAAAGCGTGGTATAGCAATGTGCGGAAGTCCATCGGAACCGGTAAAGAGGTGCCGGTGCCGGAACAGTTGGACTGGGATTTGTGGCAAGGTCCAGCTCCGCGCCGTCCTTATAAGGACAACGTCCAACCTTATAACTGGCACTGGTTCAGAAACTATGGCACCGGCGAAACGCTCAATAACGGAACGCACGAGGTGGACGTATGCCGGTGGGCCCTGGGCGTCGACTATCCGAAGCGAGTGACTGCTTCGGGAGGCCGATATCAATTTAAAGACGATTGGCAATTCTATGACACCTTGGTGACTAGCTTCGAATACGAAGACAAGATGCTCACCTGGGAGGGCAAGAGCTGCCAAGGAATGAAATATTACGGGCGTGACCGCGGCTCGGCAATCATGGGCACGACTGGAACAGTCGTCGTGGATCGTGATGGCTATGAGATTTACGATCTCAAAGGAAACATGATGAAAGAGTTCAGGGCAGGCAAACCGACCTCATCAGCCGATCTAATCGGAGCTGACTCGATGACCGACGGACACTTTGCGAACTTTATCGCAGGAATTCGCAAAGGTGAGAAGCTGAATGCCCCGGTCTCGGTCGGGAACGTTGCCGTCACGATGCTGCAACTCTCCAATATTGCGTGGGAAGTCAACCGAGAATTACATCTGGATACGAAAGATGGAAAGATCCAGGGAGATGTGGAAGCGATGAAGATGTGGGGGCGCGACTATGAGCAGGGCTGGGCGCCACATATCTAACGTGAGTTTTCAAGCTTCGCTCTCCGTGGGACGGTGGTGTGGATAGCTTTTATTGGCGCTGTAAGATGGTTTGATGAGTCGGAACATAGCAAGATGCGAGAGTGCCGCGAGCGGCGTAGGCGGCACTTGGAAGCCACATTCGCTCTCCAACAACCTTGGGACATCTGCTTTTCGCTCGAAAGCCAACCTCAATGTTCAAAACACATAGGTTTTGACACATTTCTGTCACAGTGCGAGTCCACGCCACCGCTGCCCCTGGACAGGTCACCCCGCGGGTCGTGGATTAGCAGGGAATCGCCGAAACACAGGCGTCCGGGGCTTGGCGATGACGCTCATTACATAACGACACCGGGCTTTGGCACCGGTCTGAGCGTCAAGTAAGGGAGCTTTGCCTTCAAGGTGCGGGTGTTTGGCTTCTCTGATGATGTTGTGAAGCTGAAGGAAAAAGAACTGGCGCAAGGCGTTCTGACGAAGCTGTGATCGGTTCTTGGCATTCGCAGTTACATGGCCGGAGGAAAGGTTATGATGCGTCGGCAAGCGGACGTCCATGATGACCACGTCAGAACCGTGCTGCCGGTATGCATTCAGAGCGGCTTCGGCGTTCCCCGCTTCCGCTATGACCTTGATGTCCGCCTCGACATTCAACGAAGCGGAAAGGCCCAAGCGGACCATGAAATGGTCGTTCGCGACAAGAACGCGAATGTGTTCCCTGCTTCTCATCAATCGCTTTCAGGGCTTCATGACGACTTCCAGTTCGATCCGCGTCCCGGAGCCCGCTTCGCTCACAATCTGGATCTTCGAACCCATCGACTGTGTTCGCTCGCGCATGTCCAACAACCCGAAATGATTTGCACAACGAGCTTTCACTGGGAACCAAGCCGATTCCGTCATCACTTACGCGAAGCTGGACGTTTTCGGGTGCATACCGCAGTTCCAGAACAATGTTTCCCGCTCGCGCGTGCTTTACGGCGTTCGTCATCGCAGTTCTGACACAGTAGAGGGCAAATTCGGTGCTTTGAAGTTCTCCAAAAGCTGAAAATGCTTTAAAATCAAGGTAGTTTCCTACTGTGGGCGTGTAGCTCAGCTGGGAGAGCACCTGCTTTGCAAGCAGGGGGTCAGGGGTTCGAGCCCCCTCACGTCCACCAATTAATTCAACGGTTTAACAGAAGAGCAGGAAACGGCCTCTTCAAGTTGGTGCACATTCTGGTGCACACCTGACCCAAAAAACGCCTGCTTCGGCCCTTGTACGATGGCATCCAGAGCGGCGCGCTTGGCGTCCGTGTGGATGCGGCTGTAGTGTTCGAGCATCTTTTTAATTCCGGTTGGCGAAATGAAGGAAGCGACTGCGCGGATCAAAATCAACAAATTGCTCGAAGCTGCTGGCTGGCGTTTCTTTACAGAAGGAAAAACACCCGCAAACATCTGCCTGGAGCATAACGTCCAACTGAAAGAGTGCGAGTTGAGCGCCCTCGGTGAAAATTTCGAGAACTCAGAAAAGGGTTTTATCGACTTTCTTCTCCTGAACGAGAAGGGCTTTCCACTCATCGTCTTAGAAGCTAAAGCTGAAGACAAAGACCCACTCTTTGGCAAGGAGCAGGCGCGAAAGTATGCACGGTCTCAGAATTGCCGTTTCGTTATTCTCTCGAACGGCAACCTGCATTATTTTTGGGACCTAGAACGCGGCAATCCTTACGTCATAACCTCTTTTCCGACACCTGAATCGGTAATCGGCTACCAGAAGGTCACGCCTAATCCAGCGCGTTTAATCGCAGAGCAAGCGACAGAGGACTACATAGTTCTTACTCAGCGCCCGAATTATAGATCGGAGGCCGGGTGGCGGAATGAATCGGAACGTCCGGGCTACATCAAAACCAACAAGCTTCGCTTTCTCCGGCCCTATCAACTCAAGGCCATCCACCGCCTTCAGGCCGCGGTCGGCGATGGCAAGGATCGGTTCCTGTTTGAGATGGCTACCGGCACCGGAAAAACCCTGACAGCCGCCGCCGTCATTAAGCTCTTCCTCCGTTCCGGCAACGTGCGGCGCGTCTTATTTCTCGTAGATCGTCTTGAACTGTTTTGCCAAGAAGCTCAGCGATCATTCTTGTGAAAGTCATGCTCGTTGCCAAAGACCTGCACCTAGTCGAACGGGCGATCACTCATTCCGGGGTGATCCCGATCAGTTGATCACGAATGCCCGGAATGGTGATCGCGATCAGCCCGGAATGTTTTCCAACAGGGCGGAGTGGCGCTGGACATCACAGAAGGCAAGCTGTTTCTCCTATGTGACTTACGGGAGAGACAGCGTGCCAACCAGGAGATTGTCCATGCGAAAGACAAAGGAAGTGCTCGGCTATTTCTTGAGGTCCAACGGAGGCCCGCTTGCCCGCTGCCACTTGAGGTCGACAGTCACCTCGACGCGGTCGGCGATCTTGATGAAAGGAATGCCGCTGTTCATTCCGAACTCCTTACGGTCGAAGGCCATTGTCCCTTTAACGTCGCCTGCGCCTGTTCCCGCGCCCGTAGCCGTAAACGTCAGGGTCTCGGGTTTAGACACTCCGCGTATTGTAAAATCACCCTGGACCTCAACGGTGTCGGGACCGGTCTGCACAAACTTCTTTGACAGAAACGTGATTGTCGGATTGTCTTTGACGTCGAAGAAGTCTTTGCTCTTCAGCTTGCCGTCCTTCATGCCGCTGCCGGTATTCACGCTGTCAGCCTGAATCTTGATTTCCAAAACCCCTGTCGAGATATCCGGAGACGTGAAGTTGACAGTGGCATCCCACTTTTGGAAAGTGCCTTCTAGCGCCACCGACGCCTTCACGAAGAACTTAACTGAGCTGTCTGTCTGCGTGAACTTGAAAACAGGAGCCTGTGCCAGGCTTGGTGATGGGAGCACGGCGGATGCTACGAGACATAGAACGGCTAACAGCTTGTTGAATAATCCTGTTTTAGAGTCGGTCGGTTTCTGAATTCTGGGTTCTTGCTGCGTCTTGAAGTGGCGCTTAGGGTTACTCGAGTTACTCTGCGAGGCCAGGAGCCAAATTCT